>OBAS01000001.1_pt1 | contig 737017 bp, 628 predicted proteins | sample 1517591 | NCBI WGS metagenome assembly OBAS01 (sample SAMN04571700, study PRJEB22368) | human gut metagenome | biome: human gut; material: stool | host: Homo sapiens | place: Luxembourg | collected 2012-10-05
CGGTAGCCGAGCCGGTCGACCCGCGTAAAGCCGCGGTGGAAGCCGCCATCGCCCGTGCCAAAGCGCGTAAAGCCGAACAGCAGGCCGCGCCGGTGGAAGCCCCGGTAGCCGAGCCGGTCGACCCGCGTAAAGCCGCGGTGGAAGCCGCCATCGCCCGCGCCAAAGCGCGCAAAGCCGAACAACAGGCCGCACAACCGGATCTCGCGTCAGCCGCAGCCAATGACGACCCACGCAAAGCGGCCGTCGCCGCGGCTATCGCCCGCGTTCAGGCGCGTAAAGCAACACAGCAGGCAGTTAACGAGGAATAAATGGTTTTCAGAATCGCAAGCTCCCCCTATACCCATAACCAGCGGCAGACCTCGCGTATTATGCTGCTGGTGCTGCTCGCCGCCGTGCCTGGCATTGTGGTCCAGACCTGGTTTTTCGGCTGGGGTACCGTACTGCAGATTGTCCTCGCCGCATTGACGGCCTGGGCAACGGAAGCCGCTATTCTCAAACTGCGCAAACAGCATATTGTGGCGACCCTGAAGGACAACTCCGCCCTGCTCACTGGCCTGTTGCTGGCGGTGAGTATTCCGCCGCTGGCCCCCTGGTGGATGGTGGTGCTCGGCACTGCCTTTGCCGTGGTGATCGCCAAGCAGCTGTACGGTGGATTAGGCCATAACCCCTTCAACCCGGCGATGATCGGCTACGTCGTGCTGTTGATTTCATTCCCGGTACAGATGACCTCCTGGCTGCCTTCATATGAAATTGCCGCCCAGGTTCCGGCGTTCAGCGATGTGCTGCAGATGATCTTCACCGGGCATACCGCCGCCGGGGGCGACATGGCCAGCCTGCGACTGGGTATCGACGGCGTCAGCCAGGCCACCCCGCTGGATACCTTTAAAACCTCTCTGCATGCCGGGCATAGCGTCCAGCAGGTGCTGCAATTGCCGGTTTACGGTGGCGTACTGGCGGGCCTCGGCTGGCAGTGGGTGAATATCGCCTGGCTGGCGGGCGGTCTGTTCCTGCTGTGGCAGAAAGCGATCCGCTGGCATATTCCGGTCAGCTTTCTCGTTAGCCTTGGTCTGTGTGCCACCCTCGGCTGGTTATTCTCGCCGCAAAGCCTGGCGTCGCCGCAGATGCATTTGTTCTCTGGCGCCACCATGCTCGGTGCTTTCTTTATTCTGACCGACCCGGTGACGGCTTCAACAACCAACCGCGGCCGCCTGATCTTCGGCGCCCTCGCCGGCCTGCTGGTGTGGCTTATTCGCAGCTTCGGCGGTTACCCGGATGGCGTGGCATTTGCCGTTCTGCTGGCGAATATTACCGTGCCGCTGATCGATTATTACACGCGCCCGCGCGTGTACGGCCACCGTTGAGAGAGCGATGATGTTAAAAACGATGCGAAAACACGGCGTCACGCTGGCGCTGTTTGCCGCCGGTTCCACCGGACTGACGGCGGCGATCAATGAACTGACGAAAAGCACTATCGATCAGCAGGCGGCCCTGCAGCAGAAAGCGTTATTTGATCAGGTCTTACCCGCCGACCGCTATAATAACGATCTGCTCAAGAGCTGCTATCTGGTCAGCGCCCCGGCGCTGGGCAAAGGCCAGCATAAAGTGTGGATAGCCAAAAATAACGACCAGCCGATCGGCGCGGTGATGGAAGCCACCGCGCCGGATGGCTATTCCGGGGCAATACAGCTGTTGGTTGCTGCCGATTTTAGCGGCACGGTCCTCGGCACCCGCGTGACCGAGCATCATGAAACGCCGGGCCTGGGCGATAAAATCGAGCTTCGCCTGTCGGACTGGATCACCCATTTTGCCGGGAAAGTCATCCACGGTCAGGGCGACAGCCATTGGGCGGTCAAAAAAGATGGCGGCGATTTTGACCAGTTCACCGGCGCCACCATCACCCCCCGGGCGGTGGTCAATGCCGTTAAGCGCGCAGGCCTGTATGCACAAACGCTGCCTGCGCAACTTCCTGAATTCAGCGCCTGTGGAGAATGACCATGAGCGAAGTTAAAGACGTCATCGTCCAGGGCCTGTGGAAAAATAACTCCGCCCTGGTTCAGCTGTTAGGGATGTGCCCTCTGCTGGCGGTCACCTCGACCGCCACCAACGCCCTCGGGCTGGGTCTGGCGACCACCCTGGTGCTAACCTTAACCAACCTGACCATCTCCAGCCTGCGCCGCTGGACGCCGGCGGAGATCCGGATCCCCATCTACGTGATGATCATCGCCTCGGTGGTGAGCGTCGTGCAGATGCTGATCAACGCCTATGCCTTCGGCCTCTATCAGTCGCTGGGGATTTTCATCCCGCTTATTGTGACCAACTGCATCGTGGTCGGCCGCGCCGAAGCCTTTGCCGCCAAAAAAGGGCCGGCGCTGTCGGCACTGGATGGCTTTTCTATCGGCATGGGCGCCACCTGCGCGATGTTTGTGTTGGGCTCCCTGCGCGAGATCCTTGGCAATGGCACCCTGTTTGACGGCGCCGACAGCCTGCTTGGTAGTTGGGCAAAGGTGCTGCGCATCGAGGTTTTCCATACGGATACCCCCTTCCTGCTGGCTATGCTGCCGCCAGGCGCCTTTATTGGCCTCGGCATGATGCTGGCGGTAAAATACCTCATCGATGAACGTAGCAAGCAGCGGAAGGCGCAAGCGGCCCGGGCCGTTTCTGTCGCCCCGTCTGACGTGACAGGGAAAGCGTAACATGAACAAAGCCAAACGCCTGGCGATCCTCACCAGGCTACGGGAAAACGATCCCCATCCCACTACCGAACTGCATTTCAGTTCGCCGTTCGAGTTGCTGATTGCCGTTCTGCTTTCTGCGCAGGCCACCGATGTCAGCGTCAACAAAGCGACAGCCAAACTCTATCCGGTGGCCAATACGCCCGCAGCGATGCTGGCGCTGGGGGTGGATGGGGTGAAATCGTATATCAAGACTATCGGCCTGTTTAACAGCAAAGCGGAAAACGTCATCAAAACCTGCCGCATCCTGCTGGAGCAGCACAACGGCGAGGTGCCGGAAGACAGAGCGGCGCTGGAGGCGCTGCCCGGCGTGGGCCGTAAAACCGCCAACGTGGTACTAAATACCGCCTTTGGCTGGCCGACCATCGCCGTGGACACGCACATCTTCCGCGTCTGCAATCGGACGCAATTCGCCCCTGGCAAGAACGTTGAGCAGGTGGAAGAGAAGCTTCTGAAGGTGGTCCCCGCCGAGTTTAAGGTCGACTGTCATCACTGGTTGATCCTGCATGGACGTTATACCTGCATTGCCCGCAAACCGCGCTGCGGCTCCTGCCTGATTGAAGACCTCTGCGAATTTAAAGAGAAAGTCTACGCCTGATCCCTTCTTCTGAGCCATAACTTAACCCTGAGTTATGGCTCAAATTTGTGCATTTAACCCGCCGTTAACACCAGAAAATGTCTCTTATGATGGGTAATAATCCGGCTATATAACGAACAATCAGTGCTTTCATTTTTTCTCGATGCAAAATTTCTATACATTTGTGATCGAGATCATGCTCGCAACTTTATGTTGATTACATGTTGTGAAAATGAAAACAAATGTCAGGCAATACAACGATTGAGCAAAGATTACCAGGATAATAGACCATTAATTTTTAGGATAATGGACCATATCACTACTCATGAGGTCAATCAGTAGAATATATCGCCTTTTTAACGAAATCAGACTGATGAAAAAGATAAAAATAGCAATCATAACGAAACGGTGAAATTTAACTCTGGATAACATTCATATGTCCGGAGCATTATACCACCCATATTATGTGTAACAGTTTATTACAAAGGCCTTGCCTGATGCGCCAGGATAGTGAACATTACCTGCCGTTTTCCCTCCCAAAATAACTATAAAGGCGGCGGTCCAACGAGATTGCGCCCCGAACACCCCCCAGTAAATATGGGATGTAAAAAAAGAGGTATATGTGTCTACTGCAAACAATAAACCAGCAGAAAGCGTGAGTCTGAACGCTTTCAAACAACCACGCGCGTTCTATCTCATTTTCTCGATCGAGTTATGGGAGCGTTTTGGTTATTACGGCCTGCAAGGGATCATGGCCGTTTACCTGGTAAAACAGCTGGGTATGTCGGAAGCGGATTCCATTACTCTGTTCTCCTCCTTTAGCGCGCTGGTCTATGGTCTGGTTGCTATTGGCGGCTGGCTGGGCGATAAAGTGCTGGGCACCAAACGTGTCATCATGCTGGGCGCTATCGTGCTGGCCATCGGCTATGCGCTGGTGGCCTGGTCCGGCCATGATGCTGCCATCGTCTATATGGGTATGGCGACCATCGCCGTCGGTAACGGTCTGTTCAAAGCCAACCCGTCATCCCTGCTTTCTACCTGCTATGACAAAAACGATCCCCGTCTGGACGGTGCATTCACCATGTACTACATGTCCATCAACATCGGTTCGTTCTTCTCGATGCTGGCAACCCCATGGCTGGCCGCTCGCTTCGGCTGGAGCGTGGCGTTTGCCCTCAGCGTGGTGGGGATGGTGATCACGATTATTAACTTTGCCTTCTGCCAGAAATGGGTAAAACAGTACGGTTCGAAACCGGACTTTGCCCCGGTACACATGGGCAAACTGCTGGCGACCATCGCTGGCGTGGTGGTGCTGGTCGCCATCGCCACCTGGCTGCTGCACAATCAGGGCATCGCACGTATGGTGCTGGGCGTCGTCGCACTGGGTATCGTCGTGATTTTCGCCAAAGAAACCATCGGTCTGAAAGGTGCCTCGCGTCGTAAAATGATCGTCGCCTTCCTGCTGATGGTAGAAGCGATTGTCTTCTTCGTGCTGTACAGCCAGATGCCAACCTCTCTGAACTTCTTCGCGATTCGTAACGTTGAGCACTCGATCCTCGGTCTCGCCTTCGAGCCGGAACAGTATCAGGCGCTGAACCCGTTCTGGATCATGATTGGTAGCCCTATTCTGGCAGCCATTTATAACAAGATGGGCGACCGCCTGCCGATGCCGCACAAGTTCGCTATCGGCATGGTACTGTGCTCCGGCGCGTTCCTCGTCCTGCCTTTAGGGGCGAAGTTCGCCAGCGACGCCGGCATCGTCTCGGTTAACTGGCTCATTCTGAGCTACGCGCTGCAGTCTATTGGTGAGCTGATGATTTCCGGCCTCGGCCTGGCGATGGTCGCTCAGCTGGTTCCGCAGCGTCTGATGGGCTTCATTATGGGAAGCTGGTTCCTCACTACCGCCGGCGCGGCGATCATCGCCGGGAAAATCGCCAACCTGATGGCGGTGCCGGAAAACGTCACCGATCCGCTGGTGTCGCTGGAAGTGTACGGCCACGTGTTCCTGCAGATTGGTATCGTCACCGCGGTTATCGCCGCCCTGATGCTGCTCACGGCGCCGAAGCTGAACCGTATGACTCAGGACGACAGCGCGGACCTGAAAGCACGCGAAACCGCGGCAGCCTGACGCCGCAGGGAAAACCAATTATTTTTAAGCCGCTAACGTTAGGTTAGCGGCTTTTTTTTTACCCCTGGCGGGACTAACATACAGAAAACTGCAGCCACGAGGAGTTACGCATGAAACTGTTCTACAAACCCGGCGCCTGTTCCCTGGCCTCGCATATCGCCCTGCGCGAAAGCGGCCTGGATTTCACGTTGCAGAGCGTGGACCTGGCCAAAAAACGGCTGGAAAACGGGGATGATTATCTGCTGATCAACCCGAAAGGTCAGGTGCCGGCGTTGCTGCTGGATGATGACATCCTGCTCACTGAGGGCGTGGCTATTATGCAGTACATCGCCGATCAGGTGCCGGACCGCCATCTGCTGGCGCCAGTGGGCTCCATTGCCCGCTACCAGACCCTGGAGTGGCTGAATTACGTGGCCACCGAGCTGCATAAAGGCTTTACCCCGCTGTTCCGCCCGGATACCCCGGAAGACTATAAGCCTGTCGCGCGGGCGTTGCTCGAGAAGAAACTGCAGTATGTTGATACGTCGCTGGAAGATAAACAGTGGCTGACCGGCCATCGCTTTACTATCGCCGATGGCTATCTGTTCACCGTGCTGCGCTGGGGCTATGGCATAAAACTGGATATGGCTGCCTATGGTCATATCGACAGCTGGATGGCGCAGGTGGCAGCGCGTCCGGCGGTGGCGGCCGCACTGGCGGCTGAAGGCTTAAAATAAGGCCTGAACCTGCCCGGCGGACCGTCGGGCAGGCCCGGGGAGTTACAGCCGGGTGGCGCTGAAGCAGTGCTCCGGTACGGCAATGCGATCCTGCGCCGCCACCACCTGCAGTTCATACTCTTGCATGTTTTTGGTGGTGAGCATGATCTCGTACACCGCGGCGGTAACGTGCTCAAGCGCATCGCGCAGGCTGGCACCCTGCAGCAGTTTCACCAGCAGCAGTCCACTGGTCACATCGCCGACGCCAACCGGCTGACGCAGGCCAAAATCCACCAGCGGCCGACTGATATGCCAGGCTTCTTCGGCCGTCACCAGCAGCATCTCAAAACGATCCATGCTCAGACCGGCGCGGGAAAGATGTTTAACCAACACCACCTCCGGCCCCTGGGCAATCAGCTCCCGCGCAGCAGCTACCGCTTCGCTGACGCTGGCGACCGGATGACCGCACAGGATCTCCAGTTCAACCAGATTCGGCGCAATAATATCGCTGGCCGGCAGCGCATAGCGCACGTGGAATTCCGCCACGCCGGGCGCGACGATACACCCTTTCTCCGGATGGCCCATCACCGGGTCACAAAAGTACTTCGCCGCCGGATTGGCCGCTTTCACCTGACGCACGATACCGAGGATATGCTCGCCCTGTTCAGCGGAACCGAGGTAGCCGCTCAGAACCGCATCGCAGGTCTGCAGCTTGTCGATGTCGGCAATGCCCTGGACGATCTCCGTCAGGTGTGAAGGCGGCATCACGCAACCGGTCCATTTACCGTATTGCGTATGGTTGGAGAACTGAACGGTATTCAGGGGCCAGACATTGGCGCCCAGACGGCGCATCGGAAACTCGGCGGCACTGTTGCCGGCGTGGCCAAACACAACGTGAGACTGAATGGCGAGGATGTTCTTCATTTTCTTACCACAACCCTAAAAAGAAAAAGGGCGTGGTTTCCCACGCCCTGGTTTTATTTTTTATTTCCAGCAGACCAGGCAGTAATTCTTTTTACCGCGACGCAGTAAGGTGTAGCGGCCGAACAGACGGTCGCTGTCGCTGAATACATATTCCGGGTCGGCCTGTTTTTCACCGTTGATGGTCACCGCGTTCGAGGCAACGGTTTTACGCGCCTGACCGCGGGACGGCTGCAGCTCGGAATCCACCAACGCCTGCAGGAGATCGGCGCCTTTTTCCATTTCGATCATCGGCACGCCATCCTGCGCCAGCTGTTCGAAATCTGCTTCGCTCAGGTCGCTCAGGTTACCGTTGAACAGGCTTTCGGTAATGCGCTTCGCCGCTTCCAGGCCTTCTTCGCCGTGGACCAGGCGCGTCACCTGCTCTGCCAGCACGTACTGGGCGCGCGGCGCTTTACCGCTGTTTTTGTCTTCTTCTTCCAGAGCATTGATCTCCGCCATGTCCATAAAGGTGAAGAACTTGAGGAAGCGATAGACATCAGCATCCGCGGTGTTGATCCAGAACTGGTAGAATTTGTACGGACTGGTTTTCTTCGGATCCAGCCACACGGCGCCGCCTTCGGTTTTACCGAATTTGGTGCCGTCTGCTTTGGTGATCAGCGGAACCGTCAGGCCAAACACTTGGTTCTGGTGCAGGCGACGGGTCAGATCGATACCGGAGGTGATGTTGCCCCACTGGTCGGAGCCGCCGATCTGCAGCGCTACGCCGTGCAGCTTGTTCAGGCAGGCAAAGTCGTACCCTTGCAGCAGGTTGTAGGAGAACTCGGTAAAGGAGATACCCTGATCGTCACGATTCAGACGCTGCTTCACCGCTTCTTTGTTGATCATCTGGTTAACAGAGAAGTGTTTGCCGATATCGCGCAGGAAGGTCAGCACGTTCATGCTGCCAAACCAGTCATAGTTGTTCGCCGCGATCGCCGAGTTGTCGCCACAGTCAAAATCAAGGAACGGGGCCACCTGTTTGCGGATTTTATCCACCCACTCCTGCACGGTATCCTCGGTATTTAGCTTACGCTCAGCGGCTTTAAAGCTTGGGTCGCCAATCAGACCGGTTGCGCCGCCCACCAGCGCTACAGGTTTATGACCTGCCTGCTGGAAGCGTTTCAGGCATAACAATGGAACAAGATGCCCCAAATGCAAGCTGTCAGCGGTAGGATCGAAGCCGCAATAGAGCGCGATCGGGCCTTGCGCCAGTCGCTCTGCTAACGCTTCCTCGTCCGTCACCTGGGCTACCAGCCCCCGCTCTTGCAATTGTTTAATCAAGTTACTGCTTGCCATCAAATTCTCCATGTATAAACGACTGCACCTCTGCCGGTACACGACTTTTCGCCAGATGCGAAAAGTACATAGAATAAAGCGCCGGCCCTTTCAGCGCCAGCGCTTCGATAACTAATTTCGGCGTTTACGGTGCCAGGCGGTCTATTTTCCAGGCGCCATTATCACGCTGGTATAAAAAGCGGTCATGCAGCCGATGTTCGCCCCCCTGCCAGAACTCCATCTGCTCGACGCTGACGCGGAATCCGCCCCAGAAACTCGGCAGCGGCACTTCCCCCTGCTGGAATTTCTGCTTCAGCTCGAGGAATTTGCTCTCCAGGATCCCGCGGGCGGAAATGCGACTGGACTGCTGGGAGACCCAGGCGCCGATTTGGCTATCGCGCGGACGGCTGTGGAAATATTTGACCACCTCCAGCGTCGACAAGCGCTCCGCTTTGCCGATCACCATCACCTGGCGCTCCAGCATATGCCACGGAAACAGCAGGCTCACCTGGGGATTTTTTTCAATCTGATGGGCTTTGCGGCTGCCAAGGTTGGTATAAAACACCAGCCCTTTTTCATCGTAATGCTTCAGCAGCACAATACGCTGGTAAGGTTGGCCGCGCTCATCAACGGTAGCAACCACCATCGCGGTCGGGTCTGCGAGTTTCGCGTCACAGGCCTGACGCAGCCAGCGTTCAAACAGCGGCAGGGGTTCAGCAGGAAGATCGTGGCGACGCAAACCGCCACGGGTATATTCACGGCGCAAGTGCGCGATTTGCTGGAGTTCGTCGTTATCAGACATGGCCATTGAGGATGTAGTCATAAGGTGGCGTTATTGTGCGCCCCCCCGACAGAAATCTCAACGTTTGGCCGTCTGCAGCTGACAGTTATCGAGGATGATGCGATCGCGTTTATAGACGGTAGCGGTATCGCCCTTCGACCAGAAGACGTAGACGCCGTCGGTGTAGCGCGCCCCCGAAGCCGACAGCCCCTCAGCCAGGTTCAGTTGCTGATTATCATAGATAAAACTCACCTGTTGGCGGGTGTTATTGCGATGGACCGTTAACGGTTTCTGGTCGCATTGATACTCCAGCGTGTCCGTCTGCATCCGCTCGACAAACTGGTTGTAGTAGCTACAGCCCGCCAGCATAAAAGGTACAACTGCGATAAGAATTTTTTTCATTCGTTTGCCTTCGACTTTCCCGGTCACGGAGGGCACTCCGCCCTCCGCTTAACTTGTCCAGTTTACCGGTCGCGCCGTGTTTAAGATTTCAGTTAACTCCGATTCTGCGGCGGGTTAGCCGGGAAAATGGCGCCCAGCACCGTGGCTTCGCTGGCGCCGGTCACTGAGGGAAGATTACCCGGCAGCCCAGCCAGCGTGCGCCAGGCCAGCCAGGCAAAGGCCAGCGCCTCCATATCATCGCCGCTGATCCCCGCCTCATCGGTGGTGGAGACTTCGGTTCCCGGCAGCAGTGCCGCCAGGCGCGCCATTAACAAGGGGTTACGCGCGCCGCCGCCGCACACTAACAAACGCTCGCAGCCGCCGCTTAACAATACCTGCTCACTGATGGTCACAGCGGTTAATTCCGCCAGCGTGGCCTGCACATCCTGCCCACGCAGTCCCGAATAACGGGCCAGATGTTTTTCCAGCCAACCGTAATTGAAATATTCACGACCGGTGCTTTTCGGCGCCGGTAAAGCAAACCACGGATCGCTCAGCATGTCCTGCAGCAGCGGCAGCAGCACTTTACCTTCGCTGGCCCACTGGGCATCCTTATCATACGGTTTACCCTGCTGACGCCAGATCCAGGCGTCCAGCAACATATTTCCCGGCCCGGTATCATAGCCGCGCACCGGCTGCCCCGGCACCAGCAGCGACACGTTGGCGATGCCACCGATATTCAGCACCATCCGCCGTTCAATGGGATGCGCCAGCAGCGCATGATGAAATGCCGGGACCAACGGCGCCCCCTGCCCGCCAAGCGCCATATCACGCCGGCGAAAATCCCCCACCACCGTGACTCCGGTATGCGCGGCGATCTGGTTGTTGTCGCCGATTTGCAGCGTGTGCGGCGCGTCGCCTTGCGGTTCATGCCATACGGTCTGTCCATGGCAGCCGATAGCGATAACGTCGGTGGGCTTGAGATTTTCCTGGCGCATCAGCGCCAGTACGGCATCGGCAAACAGCCGCCCCAGACGAGTGTCCAGACGCCCCAGTTGTGAGAGGGTCAACGACTGGCCCTGGCAAATCGCGAGGATCTCTTCTTTTATTGGGTGTGGTATGGGCCAGGTGAGACTGGCCTGCTGCGCTACGATGTTTTCGTTGATGGCGGCCAATACGACATCGATACCATCAAGGCTGGTACCGGACATAACGCCAATAAAGCGACCCGATCTCATACGTTTTTCCTTCATTCCATGACCCTCGTATACGCCTCACTCCACCATAAAGCGCCCGCTAATGCTATGTTGTTATAATACTTTTTAACAATAGAGCGACATTTCAGAGAACACCGTAAAGAACCGGCGTTTAGTTTAGGTTGAAGCATCATTAATTATTATTTTTTGTATAGTCAGGGCGGAAGCTATGCCCGCCGGCGACTAAATGCCATATAATTAACCGTATGGACGTTCAATTGAACACCTTCGGTGAACAGGAGATTCATAAATGATTTTACGTGTTTTGGCTGTATCGATGATTGGTTTTACGCTCGCAGGCTGCGTGAGCAGCAGCGGCCTGTCCGGCGACGTTTATTCCGCATCTGAAGCCAAACAGGTGCAGAGCGTAACTTACGGTACGATTGTGCATACGCGCGCCGTGCAGATCCAGAGCGGCGACGACAGCAATGCCATCGGCGCCATTGGCGGTGCAGTGCTCGGCGGGTTCCTCGGCAACACCATCGGCGGCGGTACCGGACGCTCTCTTGCCACCGCGGCTGGCGCGGTCGCGGGCGGCGTCGCAGGCCAGGGCGTTCAGGGTGCAATGAACAAAACCCAGGGCGTAGAACTGGAAATCCGTAAGGATGATGGCAACACCATTCTGGTGGTGCAGAAACAGGGCAGCACGCCGTTCTCTGTGGGTCAGCGCGTCGCCATTGCCGGCAGCGGCAGCCAGGTCACCGTTTCTCCTCGATAACACCCCTTGCGATGCGGCCCGTTGCGCCGCATCGTATTTTTCAGCCGCGGTTATTCCACCGTAATAGATTCGTATTAGCAATCAGATATATTATATTCAAGTAGTTCATCAATCATTGCGCCTGCGCAATATCTTATCTCACCGCCCCCACTACTCTCAGATTGTCATAATACTTTGTCGACTGAACGTCGCTGTTGCTTTTCTCTCTGGGATCTTGCCTATGCTCAAACATGTCAATCATGTTGCTAAACGTTTTATTATATATGTTTTTATTTGCTTACTGGCCGGGTTCGGCATTGCCGGAGTGACCGCTTTTTTTCATACCAGTTTCAGCACTACCTCATCAATATTATTTCCTCTACTGACCAGCTTTCTGATGGTCTTTCATATTACTATTGCCTGTTTTATGGGCATGAAATACTGGAGCAACAAGCGCCGCCTGTACCTTACACCTGTTGCTTTCGGCTTTGCCTGTTCAGCGCTGCTGATGCTGGGAACCCTCAGCAGCTATCCGGACTGGCTTACCTGCAGCACGACCCCGGTCATTAATCAAAATGACGCCGTTATCTATTATTTCTTCCGCAATATAATGATGGCTGTATTATTCATGTCATCTATTGTTTTGTATTACTTCCGCCAGCGCATCATGCACTCGCTGAAAGCACACATAATTACATTCGCGGCATGTATTGTTTTTACATTAACAATTATTTTTTTATCGTGGATGTACTCCAGCCACTCGCCGTGGCTGAGCCTCAATTTTATCGACGATCTTAGTCATACCTTCACGCCGCTGTGGCAAAGTATTATCGGCTGGCTGCTGATGGCTATCTGGTTTATCACGCTTATTTTATTAATTAGCCTGAGTAAATTACGCAATATTTTCTGGTTTAGCGGCGCTTTTTTTTGCAGCGCTTATCTTTACACCCTCTTCCAGCTAGTCTCCACCGCCGGGGACCTCGATCAGACCTGGTACCAGGCGCGTTTTTTCGAAACGCTTTGTACCCTGTTCCTGATTCTGGTGCTGCTGGTCGACGTCTTTATGCTCTACCGTGAGTCTAACCATAAGTATGTCAACTCGTACCAGAACTCGATTCGCGACCCGTTGACCCGGCTTTATAACCGCAGCTTCTTCTACGACACCCTGAACCAGCAGCTGGCGAAGGTAAACCCCCAGCATCCGCTGTCAGTGATTATCAGTGACCTCGATCATTTCAAACGCATCAATGATAACTATGGCCACGTCGCCGGCGACAAGGTGATCCAGTTTGCCGCCTCGGTACTGGAGAACCATTCGCGCGCGGATGACGCTGCTGCCCGCATTGGCGGTGAGGAGTTTGCCCTGCTGCTGGTCAACACCGCCGAGAAAGACGCCCTGGCGATCGCCGAGCGTATCCGCCTGGCCGTCAACGCTGAGCAACACCCTCTGCCGGAGCGAATGACCATCAGTATGGGGTTGTATACGACGCGCGATAGAAGCGTGAGCGCAGAAACGTGCGTCGAGCGCGCAGATGCGGCCATGTATGAAGCGAAAAACAGCGGGCGTAATCGGGTGGTGGTCTGGCGTCACCCTGGCGACTAAAAAAACGGCCCGGGGCAACCCGGGCCGCTAAAAAATTAATCTTTTGCCTGGAGATCGAGGATATTTTGTTCAAGTTTACGAATTAAGTGGAGCAACGTTTCCACTTCCTGCTTTGAGACCCCCGACAGGATTTCATCGCGGGTCTTGCCTATCACCTCTTCCATCTCATTGATCAACGGTTCAGCTTTTTCAGTGAGCTTGATGCGTTTGGCCCGCCGGTCGCTTGAACAGGTCTGGCGAGAAATAAGCCCTTTCTCCTCCAGCTGATCGAGCGTGCGCACCAGCGACGGCTGTTCAATGCCGATGGCTTTAGCCAGCTGGATCTGCGACTGCTCAGGCGGCAGCTGGTGGATGTTATGCAGCGTGACCCAGTGAGTCTGCGTTAACTCCAGAGGTTTCAGGCGATGGTCGATTAGCGCGCGCCAAACGCGGACTAAACGTGCCAGATCAGAACCAAGTGGCGATTCCAATTTCATCTCCTTATAATTAGCTTGCTAAGTTATTATACTGATTTTAGAATAGTGTGCAGCATTTGAATTATCAAAACAAATGAATTACTTGATTCAACAAAAACCAAAACAATGATTTACACTGTTATAGCGTAGCACGCTCTGAGGTTACCCCTGTAATGGCAAAGGATTTTTGCTTGTGAAACTGAGTCTTAACACATCCGGATTGCCGCTGCAGGACCTGGTGTTCGGCGCGTCCGTCTATTTCCCTCCGCTGTTCAAAGCCGTCTTATTAGGTTTTTTTATCTGGTTGTTTTTACATCGTCAGCTGCGTGACTGGATGTATGCCGGCGACATCTGGCATCCCCTGCTGATGGATCTCTCGCTGTTCGCGCTCTCGGTCTGTCTGGCCCTGGTGTTACTGATTGCCTGGTGATGTCCTTGCTATGAAAAAACTAAAATATCTGTCAACGCTGTTGGTTGCGGCCATCGCCCTGATCGCCGCATGGCTGTTATGGAATTTCTACACCCAGTCCCCCTGGACCCGCGACGGCAAAGTGCGTGCAGAGCAGGTCGGGATCACCCCTCAGGTCTCCGGTAGCATTCTGCAGTTGAACGTGACGGACAACCAACGGGTCAACGCCGGGGATGTTCTGTTCACTATCGACGACACCCCCTACCGTATCGCCGTGCTGAACGCCCAGGCGCAGCAGGCGAAAGCGCAAGCCGAGGTGGCGAAAGCGCAGGCTGAGCAAACGAAGGCCGCCAGCGAGGCACGTCGTCGTCGCAACCTGTCGCAGAATGCGATCTCGGCTGAAGATCTTGAGAACGTCAACACCGCGCTGAATACGGCCACCACCAACCTGGCGGCCGCCAGAGCGGGACTGGGCGTCAGCGAAGCGATGCTGAAACATGCGCAATGGCAGCTAAGCCAAACAACGGTCAAAGCGCCAGTGGACGGCTGGGTGACCAACCTCTCCACCCGCGTCGGCGATTACGCCACTACCGGCCACCCGGTCTTTGCTCTGGTAGACAGCCACTCGTTTTACGTGCTGGGCTACTTTGAAGAGACTAAACTGCGTCATATCCGCATCGGCGATCCGGCGCAGATTATTCTCTACAGTAATCAGCAGACGCTGCACGGGCATGTCGCCAGCATCGGCCGGGCGATTGTCGATCAAAGCGTGGAACAGGGAACCGGGCTGGTGGCCAACATCAAACCGAATATCCCCTGGGTACGCCTCGCGCAGCGCGTTCCGGTGCGGATTGCCTTTAATGAGCTACCGGCGGACGTCACTCTGGTCTCCGGCACCACCTGCACTGTCTCGATCGGCGGGCAGTAATGAATCTGCAGGCCCTGTCGTGGCGCACACTGCCCTGGGTTAAAGCCACCCGTCCACAGTGGCGATACGCGTTGCGTAATGGCATCGCTATGTGTCTCGCGTTAAGCATCGCCTACGCGCTGGATCTCGATGAGCCGTACTGGGCGATGACCTCCGCGGCAGTGGTCAGCTTTCCCACCGTCGGCGGCGTGATCAGTAAAAGCTTTGGCCGCATCGCCGGCAGCCTGCTCGGCGCCTGCGCCGCCCTGCTGCTGGCGGGCCATACGCTGAACGATCCCTGGCTGTTTCTGTTCAGTATTTCCGGCTGGCTGGCGCTGTGCACCTGGGCCTGCGCGCTGTTCACCAACAACGTGGCCTACGCCTTTCAGCTTGCCGGCTATACCTGCGCCATCATCGCGTTTCCGGTGATTAACATCAGCGACAGCTACGAACTTTGGGTGATCGCCCAGTCGCGCGTCTGCGAAGTCATCGTTGGGATCCTCTGCGGCGGACTCATGATGATGATCCTGCCCAGCACCTCCGACGGCAGCAACCTGCTGACGGCCCTGAAAACCATGCACGCCCGGCTGCTGGAGCACGCCAGCCTGCTGTGGGTGCCGGAGACGACGGATGCCATCCGCACCGCTCACGAAAGCGTGATTGGTCAGATCCTCACCATGAACCTGCTGCGCATCCAGGCCTTCTGGAGTCACTACCGCTTCCGTCGGCAGAATCCCCTGCTGAACTACCTGCTGCATCAGCAGCTCCGAATGACCAGCGTCATTTCCAGTCTGCGACGTATGTTGCTGAACTGGCCGGACGCGCCGGCGAACACTCGTCAGGTGCTGGAGTCGCTGCTTGCTGAACTCGCTGCTCCCCATGCTGACAGCTATCATGTCGCCCGCATTCTGGCGCCTCTGGCGCCGCCGCCGGATGCCGATTACCGTCATATCGCCTTTTGGGCGCGACTGCGCTATTTCTGTCGCATTTATCTGGAAAGCAGTCGCTGGATCCGCCGGGTAGAGAATGCGTCGGCGATCGCCGAGTTCAACGTACCTTCGGCGCCAGCCCTGGCCCGCCACACCGACCAGGCAGAGGCCTTGCTCAATGGCATCCGTACTTTTTGCGCGCTGGTGGCGATTGGCGCATGGGGGATCAGCACCCAGTGGACCAGCTGCGCGGCTGCCCTGACCCTGGCCTCCATCTGCTGCGTGCTCTATTCGGTCTCGGCTTCGCCGTTTCGATCGCTGACGCTGCTAATGCAGACCCTGGTGCTGCTGTCGCTGTTCAGTTTTGTGGTGAAGTTCGGCCTGATGGTGCAGATAACCGACCTGTGGCAGTTTCTGCTATTTCTGTTCCCGCTGCTGACCACCATGCAGTTGCTCAAGCTACAGTGGCCCAAATATGCCGGCCTGTGGGGACAGCTTATCGTGTTTATGGGCTCGTTTATCTCCGTCACCAATCCGCCGGTGTACGAATATGCGGCTTTTTTCAATGATAACTTAAGCAAGATTGTCGGCGTGGGCTTTGCCTGGCTGGCTTTTGCGGTGCTCAGTCCGGGCTCAGACGCCCGCAAAGGGCGACGCCATATCAGAGCGTTACGGCGTCACTTTGTCGATCAGCTCAGCCGTCATCCCCAGCATAGCGAACATGAATTTGAATCGCTGGTGTACCACCATGTCAGCCAGCTCAGTCAGAGTAAAGATGCCCTGGCACGGCGCTGGTTACTACGTTGGGGGGTGGTGCTGCTCAACTGCTCGCACGTCGTCTGGCAGCTTCGGGAATGGGAAACCCGCTCCGATCCCCTCGCCCAGGTGCGCGACCTGTGCATCAATTTGCTGCGCGATGTGATGAGCGAGCGCGGCGTGCAGCAGCGCCCGCTGGCCTCCACCCTGCAGGAGCTGCTGCGGATCTGCGACGTCCTGAACCACCATCATCAGCCAGCGGCCCGGGAGCTGGCCGCCGCAATCTGGCGACTGTATTGCGCCCTGTCACAGCTGGAACAGGCCCCGATCGCCGGGACGATTGGCGAAAAGACTACTTAATCACCCCGCAGGCAAACCGCTCGCCGCCGCCGCCCAGCGGCTGCGGGTTGTCGGCCATATTATCGCCGCCCACGTGGACCATCAGCGCTTTCCCCTTCACCTCATTCAGCGTTTTCAGACGTGGGGCAATAATTGGCTGGTCGGCCACGCCCGCGTCGTTGACCACCAGCAGAGGCAGATCGCCAAGATGCCCGGTGCCCAGCGGCCCTTCGTGTTTCCCGGTATGTTGCGGGTCATAATGTCCGCCCGCCGCCCCGGCGGCCACCGCTTTGCCCTCTTTCATCGCCGGCTGGCAGCTGCCTTCGGCATGAATATGAAAGCCGTGCTTGCCCGGCGGCAATGCCCGCAGTTCGGGGGCGAACTCGAGGCCGCGGTCGGTTTCGGTGATTTTTACACTGCCGATGGACTGCCCGACGCCCTGGGGGGTCACGAGATTAAGTTGAACATCTTCACTGACGGCCTGTGCGCCAGCGCAAAATGCGAGGGATAAGATCGCGAGAATACATCGTTGCATAACACCTCCGGATGGCTGTCTCCCTGTTAAGTGTAAACCAGGAACGCCTTTCCGGAGGCGAAATGCCCGTTACGGTACGTCGTAACCGAGCGCGGCTTTGCGGATACGGAACCACTGCTGACGGGTCATGCTAAGTTTTTCGGCCACGATCGCGGAACGCACGCGTTCGATTTTGCCCGAGCCGATAATCGGCAGCGGCTGCGACGGCAGACGCAATATCCAGGCGTAGACCACCTGCTCGATGCTGTCGGCATTGAGCTCATGCGCTACCTGCGCCAGCTCATCGCGCAGCGGCTGGAAGCCCTCTTCATTGAACAGGCGTCCGCCGCCAAGGCAGGACCACGCCATCGGACGAATACGCAGCTGCTGCAGCTGATCGAGCGTGCCGTCGAGCAGCAGCGGCTGATGCACCGGCGAGATTTCGACCTGATTGGTGGCCAGGGTAAACGGCAGGCGCGACTGTAGAAGAGTGAACTGGGCTGGGGTAAAGTTAGATACGCCAAAGTGGCGCACTTTTCCGCTGTGATGCAGCGCGAGGAACGCCTCAGCCACTTCATCGGCATTCATTAGCGGATCCGGCCGATGGATCAGCAGCAGATCGAGATGGTCCGTCGCCAAATTACGCAGCGATTGCTCAGCGCTCAGCACGATGTGGTCGCGGTCGGTGATATAGTGGCCGATGGTGTTTTCAGCCCGCGCCCGGGTGGCGATGCCGCATTTGCTGACAATTTCCATGCGATTACGCAGATGCGGCGCCAGCTTCAGCGCTTCGCCAAAGGCAGCCTCACACTGATAATCGCCATAGATATCGGCGTGATCGACAGTGGTTACGCCTAAATCGAGATGCTGTTCAATAAAGCTGACCAGCTCGCCTGGCGACATTTTCCAGTCCATCAGACGCCAGTAGCCCATCACAAAACGCGAAAATTCCGGCCCCTGGGGAGCCATAGCAATACGCTGAACCATAACCGCTTCCTCAATAAAAAAGTGTACTGAGTATACGTACTTTTTGGTTTAAAACAGTGAGGGTTGCTGCGGTTCTTCCGCCGGTTCCGGCTTGTTCGCGCGTATTTTGCGCAGCAGCCGTTGGCGGCAGAGACGCAACACCTCCTGTTTCTGCGCATCGCTCATCGTTTGCCAGTTAAAACGTTCCTCACGGCTGCGGAAACAGCCGCGACAGTAGCCGCGCTCGTCGGTCTGACATATTCCCCGGCACGGGCTCTGCACCGGGAAAAACTCTAACTGCTCTGCCACCACACGCCTCCTGTCCCCTCGTCTCCTTTCATTGAAGACGTTTCCCCGCGCCGACGCAAATTTTGTTCACTACGTGCTGCGCCAGCTAACATTTTTCCGCCGACGCTTGCATTAGACCAATCGGTCTACTACAGTGTGCTCCATGAACAGACACAGCGAATGCGATACCCGAGAACATATCCTGGTCACCGGCGAGCAGCTCTGCATGCATCGCGGTTTTACCGGAATGGGCTTGAGCGAACTTCTGAAGACGGCGGAAGTGCCTAAGGGCTCTTTCTACCATTACTTCCGCTCTAAAGAAGCCTTCGGCGTCGCGCTGCTTGAACATCACTACACCGGATATCTGCAGCGCCTGGTCGACCACTTCGATCATGGCGACGGCAACTATCGTGACCGCCTGCTGGCTTATTATCAGCACACGCTGAATCAGTTCTGCCAGCAGGGGATTATTAGCGGCTGTCTTACCGTCAAGTTGTCGGCAGAGGTTTGCGACCTGTCGGAAGATATGCGTACCGCCATGGACCATGGTGCCAGTCAGATTATCGCTCTGCTGGGCGACGCGCTGGAGAAAGGACGTCAGGAAGGCAGTCTGGCGTTTGACGGCGAGGCCATGACCCTGTCGCAGGTGCTGTATTCCCTGTGGCTCGGGGCCAACCTGCAGGCCAAAATTACGCGTAGCGCAAGGCCGCTGGAAAGCGCCCTTGCCCACGCCAAACAGATTATTGCGGCGCCTGCGGTATAACAGGCGTTTTTATTTCATCAGTTACTAGACGACCGGTCTACTCAGGAGTCACTATGTCGGAAGCAAAATTATTCAGCCCGTTGAAAGTCGGTGCGGTCACCGTCCCTAATCGCGTATTTATGGCGCCGTTGACGCGTCTGCGTAGCATCGAGCCGGGCGATATCCCTACCCCGCTGATGGGCGAATACTACCGCCAGCGCGCCAGCTCCGGCCTGATCATCACCGAAGCGACGCAGATTTCTGCCCAGGCCAAAGGCTATGCCGGCGCGCCGGGCCTGCACAGCCCGGAGCAGATTGCCGCCTGGCAGAAAATCACCGCCGGTGTTCATGCGGAAAATGGCCGTATCGCCGTCCAGCTGTGGCACACCGGGCGTATTTCCCATAGCAGCCTGCAACCTGGCGGCGGCGCGCCGGTAGCGCCTTCCGCGCTGAGCGCCGGTACTCGCACCTCCCTGCGCGATGAAAACGGCCATGCTATTCGCGCCGACACCTCGATGCCGCGTGCCCTGGAAACCGAAGAGATCCCGGGGATCGTCGACGATTTCCGTCAGGCGGTCGGCAATGCCCGTGACGCTGGCTTCGATCTGGTTGAGTTGCACTCGGCCCACGGCTATCTGCTGCACCAGTTCCTCTCGCCGTCGGCGAACCAGCGTACCGATCAGTACGGCGGCAGCGTGGAGAACCGTGCCCGTCTGGTACTGGAAGTGGTCGACGCCGTGAGCAAAGAGTGGAGCGCTGACCGGATCGGCATCCGCGTGTCGCCGATTGGCAGCTTCCAGAATGTGGATAATGGCCCGAACGAAGAAGAAGACGCGCTGTATCTGATTAGCGAACTGGCGAAACGCGGTATCGCCTATCTGCACATGTCCGAGCCGGACTGGGCGGGCGGCAAGCCGTACAGCGAAGCCTTCCGTCAGAAAGTTCGCGACCGCTTCCCGGGCGTGATCATTGGCGCTGGCGCCTACACGGTAGAAAAAGCTAACGATCTTATCAATAAAGGGCTCATTGATGCTGTGGCCTTTGGCCGCGATTACATCGCCAACCCGGATCTGGTGGCCCGTCTGCAGAAAAAAGCGGCGCTCAACCCCCAGCGCCCGGAAACTTTCTATGGCGGCGGCGCGGAAGGCTACACCGACTACCCTACGCTGTAATCCCTCCATTGATAGCGGCGACGTATCGCCGCTATACTCAAGGTTCTGATCTATCAAATAAACTGCATAGGGGACATTATGCGCTTACTCCACACCATGCTGCGCGTTGGCGACCTGCAACGTTCTATCGACTTCTATACCAACGTGTTGGGCATGAAGCTGCTGCGCACCAGCGAAAACCCGGAGTACAAGTACTCCCTCGCCTTTGTCGGCTACGGCGAAGAGAGCGAAACCGCGGTGATCGAACTGACCTACAACTGGGGCGTGGACAGCTATGAGCTGGGCACCGCCTACGGCCATATCGCGCTGAGCGTCGACAACGCCGCCGAAGCCTGCGAACGGATCCGCCAGAACGGGGGCAACGTCACCCGTGAAGCCGGCCCGGTAAAAGGCGGCACCACCGTCATCGCCTTCGTGGAAGATCCGGACGGTTACAAAATCGAGCTCATTGAAGAGAAAGATGCCGGCAAAGGTCTGGGCAACTAACGCTTCCCGAGCCAGGCCTCTTTAATGCCATGGCTCGCCCGGGCGCTGCGGCGCCCGTTGTTTTCACCCCTGCCTGCTGCAAGCCGCGGCAAAATTTGCCATAATGCGCGCTACTTTTTTCCAGCTAAGAGAATCTGATGTCCGAGAATGCTCAACTGAATGGTCTGTGCGACCGTTTCCGCGGTTTTTATCCGGTGGTGATTGATGTTGAAACCGCAGGATTTAATGCCAAAACCGACGCTCTGCTGGAGATCGCCGCCATTACGTTGAAGATGGATGAGCAAGGCTGGCTGATGCCCGATGAAACGCTGCATTTTCATGTTGAACCTTTCGAGGGCGCCAATCTGCAGCCCGAAGCGCTGGCCTTTAACGGAATTAACCCGCACGACCCGGAGCGCGGCGCGGTCAGCGAATACGATGCCCTGCATGCCATCTTCAAAATGGTACGCAAAGGGATGAAAGAGAGCGACTGCAGCCGGGCGATCATGGTGGCGCACAATGCGACCTTTGACCACAGCTTCACCATGACCGCCGCCGAACGCGCGGGGCTTAAACGCAATCCGTTCCATCCGTTTGTTACCTTCGACACCGCCGCGCTGAGCGGGCTGGCGCTGGGCCAGACGGTGCTGTCGAAAGCCTGTATCGCCGCGGGTATGGCGTTCGATGGCGCGCAGGCCCACTCCGCCCTGTACGATACCGAGCAGACGGCGCAGCTGTTTTGTGAGATTGTGAACCGCTGGAAGCGTCTGGGTGGCTGGCCGCTGCCCGTGGCCACCCCGGAGTAATAAAAAAAGCGACTTCCAGGAAGTCGCTTTTTTACGGATGGCGGGAATTACTCCGCTTTCGGCTCGTCGGTGTGGTACTTCGCCGCCGTCTCTTTGATCAGCTGCTGCAGTTCACCGCGCTGGTACATTTCGATGACGATATCGCAGCCGCCCACCAGTTCACCGTCTACCCACAGCTGCGGGAAAGTCGGCCAGTTGGCGTATTTAGGCAGCTCGGCGCGGATATCCGGGTTCTGCAGGATATCAACGTAAGCAAAACGTTCGCCACAGGCGGACAGCGCCTGAACGGCCTGGGCAGAGAAACCGCAGCTTGGCAGCTTCGGCGACCCTTTCATGTACAACAGGATCGGGTTTTCAGCGATTTGGCGTTGGATCTTTTCTAAAGTCGAGCTCATTGTCGTGCTTCCTTAAACTTCTTTCTACGGCAGTAACTTGTCATTGTAGCGTCCTGTAGGCAGGACGGATAATAACATTTTTTTCACTATTCATATTTTATCTTCTGTTGCGCGAAGTTGCCTTAAAAATATCATTTTGCCGTCGCAGGCGGGCGCTCATTGCGCATTTTCTGTGCGAGACGGTCAATGTCTGACGCGTTTTCTTGCAATCGTTAACCAATCGACATTTTTGATACAAAAGAATATTAACTTTCCGGGTTTTTATGCTTTAGAATCATTCCGGTTTGTCATTCATCGTCAGGCATTTGTACATGTCTGTAATTAATCAGGGGATTGCTCAGTGGCGCGGCTAAACAAAATCGCGATATCGCTCTGTGCATTACTGTTCACATCTATCTCATTCACGCCACTGGCTCAGGCGTCAGGGCATACGCACGCCTCCGCTTCGCCAAAGGCGTTGCCCGCGAAAAGTGGCTCAGAGCGCAAGAAAAAAGCTACCAGTCAAAAAAGTAAAACCACCGCTAAAACCACCAGTAAAAAGTCCTCGAGCACCCGGCTCCCTTCCCGCACTACCGCAGCAAGCCAAACCGCACTTCATCGTCAGGCCGCCGGCGCGACGAAAAAATGCGTGCTGCGTAAAGGTTATAAAAAGCAGTGCGCGAAAACGGTCGCCGCCAGCGCCGAGCCGACCCTGGCGCTGAACAGCGTCAAAAGCAAATGCGTGGTGCGTAAGGGCTATAAAAAACGCTGTAAACCTGAGGCCAGCGATGCGAATTTAACGATCGCCGACGCCCATAAAGTCCGGGTGCAGAAAGCGCAAAGTACCGCCATGAACAAATTGATGGGCCAGTTGGGTAAACCCTATCGTTGGGGCGGCACCTCGCCACGTACCGGCTTTGACTGCAGCGGACTGGTTTATTACGCCTATAAGGACCTGGTCAAAATTCACATCCCGCGTACGGCTAATGAAATGTACCACCTGCGCGATGCGCGTCCGGTGGATCGTGATGAACTGCAGAGCGGCGATTTGGTCTTCTTCCGCACCCGTGGACGCGGTACTGCCGACCACGTTGGCGTCTACGTCGGCAACGGGAAATTTATTCAGTCACCACGCACAGGTCGTGATATACAAATCACCTCCCTGAGCGAGGATTACTGGGTTCGCCATTATGTTGGCGCTCGTCGCGTCATGACGCCGAAAACCATTCGCTGATCCTGGTCTGCCGCTACGGCGGCAGACCGCCTCACCTGCGCGTCTTTCCCTTCTACCGTCAAAGGATACTGCATATTCATCTCCTTGCCCGGCGCTTCCCGACGATAGCGGGTGGGCGACATACCAAAGTGACGGTGAAAGGTCCGGCAGAAAGCGGCCTGTCCGTCGTATCCCAGGCACTGAGAAATACTCTGTATCGACGCTTGCGTCTGCGTTAAATAGATTGTCGCAATGGTCATTTTTCGCCGACTGACGTAGTTCGCCAGCGTGCAGCCGGTCACCATGGCGAACTGCCGCTGGAAATACCAGTGCGAATAACCGGACTTTTTCGCAATCGTGCTGACCGGCAGGGTGTCTAAAATATGGGCTTCGATCCAGTCAACGATCCCCTGTACAACCGGGATCATCTTCGGGCTCACCACCTCACCTGTTTTTGCCATCGTAGCCATCCTGTGGGAAATTCATGTCGGCGGTCATATTTGTCATACAAATAGCAAAATAGACAATGAATTATTGGCATAGCGGCGATTGCCTGGGCGCATATTTTAATTAAACCATTAATTTTAAAGACATATCACCCTCAACCATGATGCGCGGCTGCGATCGTCAGAGAAAAAGCAGAAGACGTTAAACCTTCCCTGCGAGAGTCGGAAAAGCGCAGACGGCGTCTCCTTATACATTTTTGCAACATCTGCGAGCGGTTTGACGCCTCGCCCTGTAGAAAACGGTTAAGCCTTCATCAGTTGCGCCTGCGGCAATAGCCTTTATCGTTGTAAGGCTTTTCACTGCTTGCGGCAAATGTTAACATTCTCAATACAATAACAGCCCGTGACGCGACAGCGCCGGGTGGCCAGAACACGATTCTGATGAAAACCTCATCTTGTCAATGTGAGAAAAACAAAAAGTTATAAGGAGAGTAGCAATGTCGTTTGAATTACCTGCATTACCATATGCAAAAGACGCCCTGGCGCCGCACATTTCCGCAGAAACCCTGGAATATCACTACGGTAAACACCACCAGGCGTATGTCACTAACCTCAACAACCTGATCAAAGGCACTGCGTTCGAAGGCAAATCTCTCGAAGAGATCGTCCGCACTTCTGAAGGCGGCGTATTCAACAACGCAGCCCAGGTCTGGAACCACACCTTCTACTGGAACTGCCTGGCGCCGAACGCCGGCGGCGAACCGGAAGGCGAGTTAGCGGCCGCGATTGCCAAATCCTTCGGCAGCTTTGCGGATTTTAAAGCCAAATTTACCGATGCCGCAGCGAAAAACTTCGGCGCGGGCTGGACCTGGCTGGTCAAAAATGCCGACGGCAGCCTGGATATCGTCTCCACCAGCAACGCCGGTACCCCGCTGACCACCGACGCGAAGCCGCTGCTGACCGTTGACGTCTGGGAACACGCCTACTACATCGACTACCGCAATGCCCGTCCAAGCTACCTGGACCATTTCTGGGCGCTGGTTAACTGGAAGTTTGTTGCGGCCAACCTGGCGGCATAAACGACAAACCGCAGCAGGGTCTCCCCGGCTGCGGTTTTTTTTAGCCCTTCCCTACACTCGCGTTACTGGCGGGCAAAGGCCTCTTCCGGCTGCGCTCGTCCGCTGAACCAGACCAGCAGCAGCGCCAGACCGGCGATAATCGCCCCCATCACCGGCACAAACGCATAGCCCAGTCCGCCAGAGATCACCGCCCCACCGGCGGCGGCGCCCAGCGCGTTGCCGAGGTTGAACGCGCCGATATTCACCGAAGAAGAGAGCCCCGGCGCTTCATGCGCCACGCGCATGACCCGCATCTGCAGCGGCGGAACCACCGCAAAGGTGGCTGCGCCCCAGACAATCATGCTGATGGCCGCTCCGGCCTGGGATTGCGCCAGCAGCGGGATCGCCAGCATGATCGCCATCAGCAGCAGCAGAAAGCCTTTCAGCGTGCCAGAGACCGACCGGTCGGCGAATTTGCCGCCCAGATAGTTGCCCAGCGAAAAACCAACACCAATCAGCACCAGCATCGCGGTAATAAACAGCGATGAAGCGTGGGTCAGCGTATTGAGCACTGGCGAGATATAGGTATACAGCGTAAACATTGCCCCGGCACCGAGCACGGTAGTCAGCAAGGCGGAGAGTACCTGCGGGCGTAGCAGGACTGAAAGCTCTTTTTTGACATCCGGGCGCTCACCGGCGCTGCCCTTCGGCAGAGAGAACCACAGACTGACCATCGCCAGCAGGCCTAACCCCGCGGTGGCCAGGAAGGACATCCGCCAGCCGATGGTTTCGCCAAGCCAGGTGGCCGCCGGTACACCGCCGATGTTGGCGATGGTGAGCCCCATAAACATCGTGGCTACCGCGCTGGCCTGCTTATGCTTTGGCACGACGCTGGCTGCGACCACTGACCCCAGGCCAAAGAAAGCACCGTGGTTGAGGCTGGTAATAATGCGCGACAGCAGCAAGGTGGTGTAATCCGGCGCAATGGATGACAACAGGTTGCCGACGGTGAAGATCCCCATCAGAAAAATCAGCGCATTGCGCCGCGCGCGATGTGACAACAGCAGGGTCATCAACGGCGCGCCGACCATGACGCCGATGGCATACGCACTGATCAGCATTCCCGCCACTGGGATTGAGACGTCCACACCTTTCGCAATCACCGGCAGCAATCCCATTGGGGAGAACTCGGTGGTACCGATGCCAAAGGCGCCGATCGCCAGCGCAAGTAAAGGAAAGTTGATTTTCATTCAATGACTCCATCAGACCGTCAGAGAGGACGGCGTAACATCAGAAGTCAAAAGCATGACATCAATCACAAAAAAACAAAAGTGAACGAAATGACAAAAGATTTTTGCAGAATTGATAATAATGGCGGGATACGGGGAGGAGGCCGCGCTCCTCCCTCACTGGAACATTAGTGCAGTATGGCGGTCAGGCTGAAAGCGACGATCACGCCGAGGGCAATAACCGTGGTGATCAGCGAAAACTTTAAATTGGTATCCATCATTTTTCCCTCTTGTTATCCCCACACCAAAAGTGAGCTTGCTCATTTTTGCACAAAAAATCGCAAAAATCTTCCGGGATTTAGGGCGATGCACATTTTTGCTCTTCCACTTTGCCCCAAGATCGGACAAAATCCCACGCTAATTTAAAAGCGTATCGGCCATTGACCCCTTCCTGTCGTTCTGTGTCGTTTTCCCGACGTGATGCAATGTTGAAAATTGTATTCAGGGTGTGTGTAGGCAAACGTTTACGTATCGATGATCAGGCGATCAGGTCAAGGCATGGAGTGAGATGTAATGGCAACTATTAAAGATGTAGCGAAGCGCGCAAACGTTTCCACTACAACTGTATCACATGTAATTAACAAAACCCGTTTCGTTGCCGAAGAGACGCGCAATGCGGTGTGGGCGGCGATCAAAGAGCTGCACTACTCGCCGAGCGCCGTGGCCCGCAGCCTGAAAGTCAATCATACAAAATCGATTGGTCTGCTGGCGACCAGTAGCGAAGCCGCCTATTTTGCTGAAATTATTGAGTCTGTTGAAAAGAGCTGCTTCCAGAAGGGCTACACCCTGATCCTCGGCAACGCATGGAACGATCCGGAAAAACAGCGCGCCTATTTGTCGATGATGGCGCAGAAGCGTGTCGACGGCCTGCTGGTGATGTGTTCCGAATATCCGGATTCGGTATTGAGCATGCTGGAAGAGTATCGCCATATCCCGATGGTGGTGATGGACTGGGGCGAAGCAAAAGCCGACTTCACCGATGCGGTGATCGATAACGCCTTCCAGGGCGGCTATATCGCCGGACGCTACCTGATTGAACGTGGCCATCGTGAAATCGGCGTGATCCCGGGTCCGCTGGAGCGCAACACCGGCGCAGGCCGCCTGGCCGGCTTTATGCAGGCAATGAAAGAGGCGCATATCAGCGTGCCGGAAAACTGGATTGTGCAGGGCGACTTCGAGCCGGAGTCCGGCTACCGCGCTATGCAGCAGATCTTAAGCCAGCAGCACCGTCCGACGGCGGTGTTCTGCGGCGGCGATATCATGGCGATGGGCGCTATCTGCGCGGCGGATGAAATGGGGCTGCGGGTGCCGCAGGACATTTCGCTGATCGGTTATGATAATGTGCGTAACGCCCGCTATTTCAGCCCGGCGTTAACCACTATTCATCAGCCGAAAGATTCCCTGGGCGAAGCCGCATTTAACATGCTGTTGGATCGTATCGTTAATAAGCGTGAAGAGTCGCAGTCTATCGAAGTTCATCCTCGTCTGGTCGAACGCCGCTCCGTGGCGGATGGCCCGTTTGTCGATTATCGTCGGTAAGGCATCTGGCGGGCGCGGATCACTCCGGCGCCCGCAGCCATTCCCGATTCAGCGTGTCGCTGTCCCCCAGATAGTCGAGCATCCAGTTCAGCGCCGGTGAGGCATCACTCTGCTGCCAGGTCAGACAGCAGGCGGCATCCGGGAACGGATTCTCCAGCGCCAGCGCGGTCCACACGCCGCGATCTACCCATGGTCGGGCGAAATGGCTCGGCACCATGCCGACGCAGAGGCCCGCCGACAGACAGGTGGCCGACGATTCCCAGTCGGGGACCACCACCCTCTTCTGGTTATCCAGCAGCCAGGTTGTTCGTTTGGGCAGTGAACGTGACGTATCCTCCCGCACCAGCGACGGCCAGTTACGCAGGACATCATCGCTCAGGGGTCCCTCCATCTTCGCCAGCGGGTGATCGCTCGCCACCACGCAGTCCCAGCTCAGCATCCCCATATCGCGAAACGCATAGCGGCCCCCGACCGGAATAGATCGCGTTGCGCCAATCGCCAGTTCTACACGGCCGTCGGCCAGCGCATCCCATACGCCGTTGAACACTTCCTGGAAAACGATGAGCTCGACGTCGGGAAAATGGCGATAGAAATCGACGATCATCTGGCGCATTCGCGCCGGTTTCACAATATCATCCACCGCGATCGACAGCTGCCCGCGCCAGCCGTTGGCGATTTGCTGGCACTGCTGGCGGGTGATCTGCATTTTTTTGATAACAGAGCGCCCTTCCTGTAAGAACCAGACCCCTGCGGGCGTCAGCTCCACATCACGATGGCGGCGCTCAAACAAGGGAACGGCCAGCCACTCTTCAAGCTGACGCACGGTATAGCTGATGGCGGAGGGCACCCGGTGCAGCTCCTGCGCGGCCGCGCTGAAGCTGCCGTTGCGGGCCACGGCATCAACCACTTCCAGAGAGTATTCAGACCACATTTTCTGCCTGCAAAATTTTTGAATGCATGTGACAAATATTAGCGTTTCACAAGCCACAATGCACTCCCTACACTCTGCGGCATCGTACCTGTACTCCAAAAATGAGAACGTTATGTCACAACCTGGGAAAGGATTTTTAGTCTGGCTGGCCGGCCTGAGCGTGCTGGGCTTTCTGGCCACCGATATGTACCTGCCGGCGTTTGCCGCCATGCAGCAGGATCTCAATACCTCCGCTGCCTCCATCAGCGCCAGCCTGAGCCTGTTCCTCGCCGGCTTCGCGCTGGGGCAGCTGTTCTGGGGGCCGCTGTCGGACCGCTATGGGCGCAAACCGGTGCTGTTGAGCGGCCTGGCAATTTTCGCGGCCGGCTGTCTGGGGATGCTGTGGGTGCACAACGCTACCCTGATGCTGGCGCTGCGCTTTTTGCAGGCGATTGGCGTCTGTGCCGCGGCCGTTACCTGGCAGGCGATGGTCACCGATTACTATCCTGCCCAGCGTACGAACCGCATCTTCGCCACCATTATGCCGCTGGTAGGACTGTCGCCAGCGCTGGCCCCGCTGCTGGGTAGCTGGCTACTGGTGCACTTCGAGTGGCAAGCCATCTTCGCCACCCTGTTTGCCATCACTCTGCTGCTGATGCTGCCTGCCCTGCGCCTGAAGGCAGCCGCAAAGTCGGTAGCAGTGACGCAGCAGAAGATCACCTTTCTCGCGCTGCTGCGCTCCCGGGAATACAGCGGCAACGTCCTGATCTACGCCGCCTGCTCCGCCAGCTTCTTCGCCTGGCTTACCGGTTCACCTTTTATCCTGCACGAAATGGGCTATGGCCCAACCGCTATCGGCCTGAGCTATATCCCACAGACCATCGCCTTTCTAGTGGGCGGCTATGGTTGTCGCGCGCTGCTGCAAAAATGGTCAGGACAACAGATGCTGCCGTGGCTGCTGGTGGTCTTCGCCGTCAGCGTTGCCGCCACCTGGCTGGTCGGCCTGCAAACGCATGCCTCGCTGGTGGCGTTAATGATCCCGTTCTGCATGATGGCGGTGGTCAACGGCGGGATCTATCCCATTGTGGTCGCCCAGGCGCTGAAGCCCTTCCCGCAGGCAACGGGCCGTGCGGCGGCGCTGCAGAATACGCTGCAGCTGGGATTGTGCTTCCTGACCAGTTTGCTGGTATCGGCGCTGATCGCCACGCCGCTGCTGACCACCACCAGCGTGATGCTGGTCTCGATTGGCTTAGCCGGAATCGGCTATCGCCTGCAGCAAACGCCGGAGCTGCCCCCCCACTCTTCCCACGCGTAACGCCCATCGCCGTTGCCCGGACCAGTCGTTAGCATGCTAAGAAAATTTTATTGAAAGCCAGTACTTAGCGTCCTATACTGGATCCGGGTTCACATAAATAGAAAATAGTTAAATATTAACGGATGCAGGATGCCTCCGTTTCACCATGGAAGGCCTTTCGGCAAGGGTTATCTCCCTTCCTCTGTTCTACGTCGGATAGCGACTTCACGGATTATCCGTGAGATTTCTCACAAAGCCAAAAAAGCGTCTACGCTGTTTTAAGGTTCTGATCACTTGGGCGTGATGGAGAAGCTATGAGTTCATCGTGTATAGAAGAAGTAAGTGTACCAAATGATGACTGGTACCGGATTGCAGCTGAATTATTGGGCCGTGCGGGAATAGAAATCAATGGCTCCGCGCCGTCAGACCTGCGAATTAAAAACCCTCTTTTCTTTAAACGTGTCCTGCAGGAGGGGTCGCTGGGGTTAGGCGAAAGCTATATGGACGGCTGGTGGGACTGCGAGCGTCTGGATATATTCTTCCACAAAGTGCTTCGCGCCGGACTGGAAAAACAGCTCCCTCACCATTTCAAAGATACACTCCGCATCGCAGGCGCTCGCCTGTTCAATCTGCAAAGTAAAAAACGCGCCTGGATTGTTGGCAAAGAGCATTACGATCTCGGCAACGATCTCTTCAGCCGAATGCTTGACCCCTACATGCAGTATTCCTGCGGATACTGGAAAGAGGCGCAAACCCTCGAAGCGGCGCAGCAGGCTAAACTGGACCTCATCTGTCGTAAGCTGGAGCTTGAGCCGGGGATGCGGGTACTGGATATCGGCTGTGGATGGGGCGGGCTCGCCGAGTATATGGCGCGAAATTACCAGGTCAGCGTTGTCGGTGTGACCATCTCTGCCGAGCAGCAAAAGATGGCCCAGGCGCGCTGCGCTGATCTTGACGTGGAGATTCGGCTCCAGGACTATCGCGATCTGCACGACAGCTTTGACCGTATCGTCTCCGTCGGTATGTTCGAGCACGTGGGACCGAAAAATTACGCCACCTACTTTGAGGTCGCAGATCGTAATTTGAAACCCAACGGCCGTTTCTTACTGCACACCATCGGTTCCAAAGTCACCGACCATAACGTCGACCCGTGGATCGATAAATATATCTTCCCCAACGGCTGTCTGCCGTCGGTTCGGCAGATCGCCGATGCCAGCGAGAAGCACTTTGTGATGGAAGACTGGCATAACTTCGGCGCCGATTATGACACCACCCTGATGGCCTGGTATGAGCGTTTTCTCGCCAGCTGGCCGGAAATTGCCGATAACTATTCTGAACGTTTCAAACGGATGTTCAGCTATTATCTGAACGCCTGCGCCGGCGCCTTCCGCGCCCGTGACATTCAGCTCTGGCAGGTAGTGTTCTCGCGCGGCATTGAACATGGGCTACGCATCGCCCGCTAACAAAATCTCCCCCGCTCACCGGCGGGGGATTTTTTTCAGGCTTCATTCACCTTAGACGCAACGTCTTTCGCGGCCAGCACGCGTTCAACCGTATCGACAACCGCCTGAGTTTGCGGGTCAATCTCAATATTGACGCGGTCGCCCAGCTTTTTCGCGCCCAGCGTGGTCCGCTGCAGCGTTTCCGGGATAAGATGCACGCAGAAGCGGGTTGCCGTCACCTCGCCCACCGTCAGGCTAATGCCATCAATACCGATGAATCCTTTATAAAGGATATATTTCATCAGCGTCGGATCCTGCACTTTAAACCAGATCTGACGGTTATTTTCGGAAGTGAGGATCTTCACGATTTCCGCGGTGGTCATAATATGGCCGGACATCAGATGCCCGCCGATTTCATCACTGAATTTCGCCGCCCGCTCGACGTTCACTTCATCCCCGATCTGAATATCGCCGAGGTTGGTAATCCGCAGCGTCTCTTTCATCAGATCGAAGCTGATGTGCGCGCCGTTTATTTCGGTCACCGTCAGGCAACAGCCGTTATTGGCTACCGAGGCGCCGGTTTCCAGCCCCTCCAGCATATGCGCCGGTAGCTCCACCACATGGGTGCGAAAATTGGGTTTATCATCAATGGAGACCACTTTCGCGGTTCCCTGAACAATACCAGTAAACATGTTAGGCTCCTGTTGAAAATCATGACGGTATCATTACCGTTTTCGCTATCGGGAACAATAACAGGAGGGCAAAGCGGTTGCCAGCGCGCTTCGTGCCTCGACTCTTTTTTCACTGGCTTAATGGCTAATCCTCGCTACAATAGACTGGAAATTCCTCATTTTTATCCCCTTGCTGCCAGTTACGGCGGCTTTTTTAGTCTCAAAATAACAACAAAATAAAGGTGTTCACGTGCAGAAGTATTTCGTTGAAGCGCGTCAGTTATTAGCTCTGGCTATACCCGTCATCCTTGCGCAGGTGGCGCAGACAGCGATGGGTTTTGTCGATACCGTGATGGCGGGTGGCTACAGCGCCACGGATATGGCCGCCGTGGCCATCGGGACCTCCATCTGGCTGCCGGCGATCCTCTTTGGCCACGGGCTGCTGCTGGCGCTGACCCCGGTGGTGGCGCAGCTTAACGGCTCCGGACGGCGGGATCGCATCGCACAGCAGGTGCGTCAGGGCTTCTGGCTGGCCGGCTTTGTCTCGGTGCTGATTATGGTCGTGCTGTGGAACGCCGGCTATATCATCAGCTCCATGCATAATATCGACCCGCTGTTGGCTGAGAAGGCGGTTGGCTATCTGCGCGCGCTGCTGTGGGGCGCGCCGGGCTATCTGTTCTTCCAGGTTGCCCGTAATCAGTGTGAAGGGCTGGCGAAAACCAAACCCGGGATGGTCATGGGCTTTATCGGCTTACTGGTCAACATTCCGGTGAACTATATCTTTATCTATGGTCATTTCGGCATGCCCGAGCTGGGCGGTGTCGGCTGTGGCGTAGCGACTGCTTCGGTTTACTGGGTGATGTTCGCCAGCATGCTGTGGTGGGTGCGTCGGGCGCGTTCGATGCGGGATATCCGCTGCGCCGAGCGCTTCAGCCGCCCCGATGTCGCCGTCCTGTTACGGCTGGTGCAGCTGGGGCTGCCCATTGCTCTGGCGCTGTTCTTTGAAGTCACGCTGTTTGCCGTCGTCGCGCTGCTGGTCTCCCCGCTGGGGATCATTGACGTCGCCGGTCACCAGATCGCGCTTAACTTCAGCTCATTGATGTTCGTTCTGCCGCTATCGCTGGCGGCGGCGGTCACCATTCGCGTCGGCTTCCGTCTCGGACAAGGTTCAACGATCGATGCCCAGGTTTCGGCCCGCACCGGCGTGGGCGTGGGCGTCTGTCTGGCGGTATTTACCGCTATCTTTACCGTGCTGATGCGTGAACAGATTGCCCTGCTGTATAACGATAATCCCGAGGTGGTGCTGCTGGCCTCACACCTGATGCTGCTGGCGGCTATCTATCAGATCTCCGACTCCATCCAGGTGATCGGCAGCGGCATTCTGCGCGGCTATAAAGATACCCGGTCTATCTTTTTTATTACCTTTACCGCGTACTGGGTGCTGGGTTTGCCGAGCGGCTATCTGCTGGCGTTGACCGATATGGTTGTGCCACGCATGGGGCCCGCCGGTTTCTGGTGTGGATTTATCATCGGCCTGACCTCCGCCGCCATCATGATGATGCTGCGGATGCGTTTTCTACAGCGCCAGCCCTCCAGCATCATCTTACAGCGCGCCGCGCGCTAGTCCCTGCAAAGCCCGCCCCTCCGGCGGGCTTTTTCGTTCTCCGGCATTGCGACCACGTTGTACATTCCGTTACTCCCCGACACCAAAGACTCACTGATGGCACTCCCCGAGACGCATATAGTGTGGTCAACAGCCCCGCAGTGGGGTTACTCAAGAAACCAATTCGAGGATTTCAGAATGAAAAAAGTATTAGCTCTGGTCGTTGCCGCTGCTATGGGTCTGTCATCAGTTGCTTTCGCTGCCGATGCCGCAAGCGCCACCCCGGCCGCAGCTGCCAGCCATACCACCGTTCACCATAAGAAACATCACAAAGCGGCCGCGAAACCGGCAGCCGAGCAGAAAGCCCAGGCGGCGAAGAAACACCACAAAGCCGCTGCAAAACCGGCTGCTGAGCAAAAAGCCCAGGCGGCGAAGAAACACCATAAAGCCACTGCGAAACCGGCAGTCGCGCAGAAAGCCCAGGCGGCGAAGAAACACCATAAAGCCGCTGCGAAACCGGCAGTAGCGCAGAAAGCCCAGGCGGCGAAGAAACACCACAAAGCTGCTGCGAAACCGGCAGTCGCGCAGAAAGCGCAGGCTGCAAAGAAACATCATAAAGCGGCACACCACGCAGCTAAACCGGCGGTTAAACCTGCGGCATAATGGTCAGGGCGTTAAGGTGATAAACCGGCGCAGAACAGCGCCGGTTTTTTTTCAGGAGGACATCATGCTGCAACGCTATCGCTTCGAATTGCTGCTGTTACTGCTCATCGTCTGCGCGCTGTTTACCCTGCGCTTGATGTTTAAATAGCGGGCTGCTGAACCCATTTACGGGCCGGCGGCGTATAGTCGCGAAAACCGGCGATAATCTCGTCTGCCGAGGTAGCAAACGGCAGCATCTCCGCGTAGCGCGGGTGCATAAATCCTTCCCGTACCATGTTGTCGACCATCGCCTGAAGCGGATCGTAATAACCCTTGATATTCAGGAACGCGCACGGTTTCTCATGGATCCCCAGTTGCGCCCAGGTCCATTGTTCGAAAATCTCTTCGAGCGTCCCCGCCCCGCCCGGCAGGGCAATAAAGCCATCCGCCAGCGCCGCCATTTTGGTTTTCCGCTCGTGCATATCCTCGACCACATGCAGCTCCGTCAAGCCGCGGTGGGCAATTTCCCGCTCCACCAGGCCGCGCGGCATCACGCCGATCACCACGCCACCGGCCTCCAGCGCCGCATCGGCGACCGCCCCCATCAGACCGACTTTGCCGCCGCCATAGACAAGCGCCAGCCCCTGCTGCGCCAGCGTACGTCCGACCAGACGGGCGGTGTCGAGATACAGCGGATGTTCGCCAGCTGAAGAACCGCAAAAAATACCAATCGATTTCATCTTCGTTATGACTCCTTCTCTTCTGGTGGCCGATAATTTAACACAACGGCAACCCTACCGCGCAGAGTTAGACGGGCAGAAAAAAGCGAGTCATGACGCTCGCTGGCGAAGAAATATCCTTGTGGTTCAGTAAAATATATCCGGAATGGGTAAAAGTTCCGCAATCGCATGCAATGTGCAAGAAAAGTGACGTTTACCTCTTGCCACATCCTCTCCCTGCCGCTAATATGCGTCCCCGTTGTCACCACAACATTGCGTTCGTAGCTCAGTTGGTTAGAGCACCACCTTGACATGGTGGGGGTCGTTGGTTCGAGTCCAATCGAACGCACCATAATGCGTTTATAGCTCAGTTGGTTAGAGCACCACCTTGACATGGTGGGGGTCGTTGGTTCGAGTCCAATTAAACGCACCATAATGCGTCTGTAGCTCAGTTGGTTAGAGCACCACCTTGACATGGTGGGGGTCGATGGTTCGAGTCCATTCAGACGCACCAATCAGTTATCCTTCTGTAATTTCTGTGTTTTATCACCTGCCCCCGATGGTATTGCTGACTTAAAATGTTGTGTATTGGCAAAGATTTTTCCTTGCATATTCCACACTCGTGCAGGGGAAGCCAACCCTTTTAAGTACATTTTTGAGCACATCGAAATGGCGCTTTAGTCCACGAACGACGGGAAAAGTATCATTGCAGCAAGGCATTTTTTCCCGGCGGAAAACATTTCAGGCTTTAAAACTCCGGGCACTGACGTTACAGAATACTGCAGACAAAACTAAGGTGACGACTATGCCATTAACCGACACGGCCATTCGTAATGGCGGCTACTCCCCCAAATGACTCGCTGACCGATATGGATGACCACTCCCTGTCTGTCAGCAAATCAGGAAGCAAAAATGGCACTTTCACTACTATCATAACGGAAAACAATGCAGCATGAGTTTCGGCCTCTAACCTGAAATTTCACTCAGTGTGGCCCGAATTTTACGTCATGAAGCCCGTTCACAAATTGCACTGGGTCTCGTCCCTCAGATTCAGACAAAATTAACGCTGGCAAAACGACACTTCAAGTATTTGAAAGGGCACCCATCACACTCATATTTTTACTCCACAGTCATGAGCATCAAAAATCGATCAACAGACCACGCCGTTTAATTTTTAATGATAATCATTCCATTCATCATAAATATATGCATATGAAAATCGATATATCAGATACCCCACCAGGAATTCCACAACTGAAAGTAAACCCCAGAGAAATTTATATTCATTTACTGAGAAAAAAAAGAACCAGCCAGCCAGCGCGATACCTGAAGTACCTAATCCCATACCTGCTCCCCTGATAACACGGGAAAGTATGATGAGTAATGTTCGTTTTATCTTCATAATCCACCAAAGAAATATTCCATACTGAAAACTATTCCCTGGCGTAAAAAAGCGAGCGCGCGGTACAGCAGGGATGAAACCCTGCCATAGTAGAATAAAGAAAGTCCAGCCCCGACCGGGCCAGACTAACTTTTTAAGATTAACGCCCGAATTACATTGAGAAATTACATATAAAAGACCTGAGCCATTGATGATGTCATAATATGGCGGGCGGTTCGCACATATCCAGAATAAGCGGCGAAAACGCACCATGAAATACATTGCTTTTCTGATTTACATCAGTAAGCGCCGCCTGACCGTTATGTCGTATAACCCGCTAATATTATCCAGACGATACTGACAGGGATAATATTCCCCCGCCATAAAGCGCAGCGGCAGCTTGCGCACCTACCGTCTGACAGACAAGACCCGCATATTGCCTTCAGACACGGCGAAGACTGTCCTGCGCCATCGCCAGGGCGTCTTCCCCTGCCGGCAGCCGCAAAGGGGCATCAGGATCGTGCACCATTCGCCAGACGGCCTGAGCGACATCCGTCGTCAGCGTCACGCTGGCGTTATCCTGCATGCTGTCGAAGATCTGCTGGCCGAGCGTCGCATAGCTCTCCGGGAGCTGGCCCATCGTTCGACGAGCGTTTTCCCCGAAGCGGGTCTGGGGAGCGCGTCCCGGCAGGATCAACCCGACGCGAATATTAAAAGCACGAAGCTCCAGCGCCAGCGACTCCGTGAAGGCATTCACCGCCGCCTTACTCGCGGTGTATACCGCCAGCAGGGGCATCGGTTGCAGGGTGACCGCCGAGGTAATATTAACGATCGTCCCGCTTCGGCGCGCTCTGAACCGGGGGATCACCGCCTGGGTCATGGCAATCGTTCCCAGGGTATTGGTGGCAAACAGGTCTGCTATCGCCTCGCGCGACGCGCCCTCCAGGGCATTAAGCATCCCCACCCCGGCGTTGTTAACCAGCACATCAATCTCTCCGGCTTCGGCAATGGCCTCTGCGATACTCTGCGCCGAAGTGACGTCAAGACGCACCAGCCGCAGACGGTCACTGGCGGGCAACACACCTTCCTGCGGAGCGCGCATCGTGGCAATAACCTTCCAGCCTTGCTCGAGAAAATAACGCGCCGTCTCCAGGCCAAAACCCGATGAACAGCCGGTGATCATTATCGTTTGCATATCTCTGTCTCCGAATGGCTTCTTCCTTTTGATCATAGACAGGCCGTGTCGGACGATATAGGGTCAATAATCCATCATTCTTTAGCAGGAGTCCGGAAATGAGCGATCCGTTGGCGGAGGTTATTGCCATGCTAAATCTCAGAGCGGTGCTGACCAAAACCGTTGAGGGGGCGGGAGACTGGCGAGTGATACGCTCGGACCAGGGGTTGTCATTTTATGGCGTCGTGCTGGAAGGCGGCTGTCGGCTGGAAATAGACCAGCATGAGCCGCAGATCCTGCGCGCCGGGGATTTTATTCTGATCCCGGCGGCGTACCGTTTCGCGCTAACCAGCCTGACCCCGCCCCCTTCACCGGCGCTGGAGACCATCCCGATGCAACTGGCGGAGGGACACTTTCGGCTGGGGGCTCTCGACAAGCCTGCGCAGATGCAGGCGTTGATTGGCCACTGCGCTTCCGGTTCAACGAACGCCAGCCTGCTGGCCTCGCTGTTGCCAGCCTTTGTGGTGGTCCGCAATCAACCGCGGCTGGCCACCTTTGTCGGGCTGCTGAAAGAGGAAGCGCAGGCGGATCGCGCGGGCAAATCTTTCGTTCTGGCGCGGATGGTTGAGCTGCTTTTTATCGAGGCCATCCGTTCCTGCGGAACGCTCGCGACCCCCGGTCTGATGCGCGGGCTGAGCGACCCGCGGGTCGCTCAGGCAATCCGCCTGCTGCATCAGGCCCCCGCCAGACGCTGGACGGTCAACGCCCTGGCCGCCGACTGCGCGCTGTCTCGCTCGACGTTATTTGAACGCTTTACCGACCTGACCGGGATGACCCCGATGGGCTATCTGTTAGGCTGGCGAATGACCCTGGCCATGCAGTGGCTGGGCGAGACGGGCATCAGCATTGCGGATATCGCCGAGCGCATCGGCTATGGCTCCGCCAGCGCGTTCAGCGTAGCCTTTACCCGCTATACCGGGATATCGCCGGGGAAATATGCCCGCCAGCGGGCGACGCAGCCTCCCCCCGGGCCAGCCCTGACTTAACCGGCTGCAATCTCCGTCTGCAGCCAGCGCTCAAACACCTGCAGCGCCAGCTCTCCCTCCCCGCCACCGGGTTTGATCAGGCAGAAGCGCTTGGCCAGCGTCGGGGAGCCCGGCCACGGAGCGACCAGCGTCCCGGCGCGCAGCTCGCTTTCCACATACATCTTCGGCACCAGCGCCACCCCCTGCTGGCTCAGTACCGCGGCGATGGCCATCTCATGCAGATCGTAGCGCGGCCCCTGCGCCGGATTATCCAGCGCCAACCCGCATTCCCGGGCATAGAGCAGCCAGGCGTCAGGGTTCTGCCGCCGGTGAATGCGCGGCAATCGGTTCAGTTGCCCGGGGAGATCGTCATTCGTCAGCAACGCCGCATGACAGACCGGCAGCAGATACTCCTCGAACAAAAACGTCACATCCATGCCAGTCCACGCCGGGTGATCAAAATGGATGGCGGCATCAAAACCGCTGCCCGGGAGGATGAAGGGATCGCTGCGGGCGGCAATATTGACCACGATATGCGGATGCTGCGCTGCAAAGCGTCCAAGCCGGGGGATTAACCAGCGGCTGGCAAAGGTAGGAAGCACGGCGATCTCCAGACTATGCCCATCGGAGGGCATCCCGCTGACATCGTGGGTATCCCGCTCCAGACGGGCAAGGATCTCGCGTACCTGGTGGGCATAGCGGGCGCCAGCCGGATTGAGCCGCACCCGGCTCCCCGTCCTGTCGAAGAGTTTACTGTCGAGGAGCGCTTCCAGACGGGCAATCTGCCGGCTGATGGCCCCTTCCGTTAACGCGAGTTCCGCCGCTGCGCGGGCAAAGTTGCCGTGACGGGCAGCGGCCTCAAAAGCCAGTAGCGCAGCGCTGCTGGGGATTTTACGACGCATAGCCAATGCTCCTTGTGCAGGCTCACCGAAAGTCAGTGACAGAATATCACTGACCATTGAATTAACATCGTTTTTCAGCGCCATTTTTAGCCGATAGGATGATGAAAAGTCACTAAAGCGCTTTGCGCGCTCAATCATCTGTCCATCGAGGTCACTATGCTCTATGTCGTCGAATGCGCCTACACCGATCCCCAAAGCGAAACAGCGTGGAATACCTTTTACAATCAGGAAAAACTGCCGGCGCTGGTCTCTGTGCCCGGTTTTTACGCCTCTCAGCGCTTCCGCGCCCTCAGCGAGGAGTGCCCCCGCTACCTGGCGCTGCACGATATCCACGATGCTACCGTCATCGACAGCGACGCCTACCGCCGCAACGGTGGCGGCCATTTTGCCCGCTGGCAATCGGCGATCACCGACTGGCACCGCCACCTCTATGTTGCAGATAGCGGCGTGCGGGAGGTCCGGTCTGATGAGGTGCTCCTGCTGAGCGATACGCCTCAGACGCTACCCATCTCCCCGGCAATCGTCCTGCTGCCTGGCGGCCTGGCGACGCAACAAACCCGGTATGCCGCCATTGTCCCGCGTGACGATCTGCATCACCTGGCCACAGCTGCCGCCGTCTTTATCTATCAGCCCATCACCGCCCGGTTACGTAACCCGGCGCAACGCGCATGAGGTCACCATGACACCAGCTCCCTTTTATACGTTGACCGCAGGCGACCTGACGGTGACCGCCGTCAGTGATGGTCAGATGTCGGCGCCACTGTCCTTACTCTCGGGTATCACGCCTGAGGAGGCGGAACACCTGCAGCGGAACGCCGGGTTAGCCTCACCGGAGGTCATTGCGATTGGCGCCTACCTTATCCGCGGACGCGGGCACACCGTACTGGTGGATACCGGCACCGGTGGAGTCAATGGCGTCGGCGGTGCGCTTATCGCCAATCTGGCGCTACTCGGCGTACGCCCTGAGGAGATTGACACCATCCTCCTCACCCACGCGCACCCGGATCACATCGGCGGGTTGCTGACGGCAACCGGCGCCCCGGCGTATCCCAACGCCACGGTGTTCCTGCCTTCGCGGGAACGCGCTTACTGGCTGGCGGCATCCACACTGGACAACGCCAGCGATCGCGGCCGGCGCAACGTGCTGCTCGTCCACCGCGTACTGGCAATCTGCGCGGCGCAAATTCGCGAAGTTGATGGTGAGGAGACGGTCGCCGGGATCCACCCGTGCCCTCTGCCCGGCCATACGCCCGGCCATACCGGGTATCGTCTCGAGGCGGGCGATACCTCGCTGCTCATCTGGGGGGATATTGTCCATTTCCCGACCATTCAGACCACCCGGCCGTCGGTGTCGGTCGCCTTCGACGTCGATCCTGAACAGGCCCGACAAACCCGGGAATGTCTGCTGCGCCAGGCCGCCAGCGAACAATGGCTGATCGCCGGCATGCATCTTGGTCTGCCCGGCTTTGCCAGGGTGGTGGAGACGCCTTCTGGTTATCTGTTGCAGTCGGTGTAAAGGTCGCAGAGGTAAGCCCTGCTTGTCCGCAGGAACAAGCAGGGCTTTATGTCAGGGGGTTGGGCAGGCCGCTAACTGCGGCTTTTCCAGGCTTTTTTGCTTTTGCAGCTGGCTTTGGTGGCGACCCACGGGTGGCGTAGCTGAGTCAACTGAAGATCCTGGGAGGCCGGGCTGGCCGACCAGCGTTTGTTACACAGAGGCTTACGAGTTGCAATGACCATAAAAACGCTCCTGAAAAGTAATGAACAATTCCCTGGGTAGTTCCATAAGTTCAGAATCAGCTTATCATCGCGTAACGGAAGTTATTTCAATCTTTGTTTTACTATGTAAATGGTGAAAGCCTCCTGAAATGAGCAAAATTGATCTAGATCAATATAAGTGCATTTAGTTTTTCCTGACACCTATATATTCAACCGCTTACCAGCGGCTGACGTTTGTTTAAGACTTTTCCTATACCATACAATCCTGCAGAGCAATAATCATTTATCAGATTTTTATTCTACTTATGTATACAAACATGGTTATTTGTTTTGATTATTCTAACAAATAAAATTCACTTGGTCAGTCAGCAGCAGGCAGGTACTCTGCACCGGCAATAACTGGATTTGTCAGGGAGTGGTGGATGACTAAGGGCTATAAACTGCTTGGCTATAAGTTAGCAGATAATATTTTCTACTGCCTGCATCATCGGGAAATTATCGCGCTGCGAGGGACGCGAACGCAAGTTCAGCTACGCAGTACCATGGCCTGTTTACTGGAATATCTGTTGGCGCATGGCAGAGAACGGGTGGTCAGCGATGAAGAGTTGATGATTAACGTCTGGGAAAAAAATAACCTTCGCCCGTCTGCGCAGCGATTATGGCAGGTTATTCAGACGTTAAAATCCCGTCTTAGCCAGGCAGGCGTTGAAAGCGCATTAATTATTCGGGTCAAGTGCGCAGGGTATTATATTAACAATGCTGTCGTAGCCGAAATTTACTCATTCAAACCACCGGGCATGATGAATTATATTAATGCCTCGCCTGCTGATATGAATAAACTTCTGGTACGCAGCTAATCCCCTCTCCGCGCCGTTTACATCGCTTGTAACAGGGTTTATCCGTTGAATATTTTAATTCACAGCAATAATCTTTTTTTTAATATCGGCCTCGCCCAGTGTTTCAGAGATATTCAGGAGACCCTGCCCGGGCTGAACATTATTCATTCGCTGCCACTCAGCCATTTTCCCGATCCGGCTGGGCTGGATGTGATTATTTTATCGCTGGAAAACTTTCACGATTATCAGGCCGCCGCTGAATTAGCCCTGCGTTATCAGAGTCTGGTGATCGGCTTTACCTCGGCCGGCAACGTGAGGCGCGGACGCGCCTTTTTCGCGGACACCCTCCTGTGGGTTAGCCAGCGGGAAAGCGTTCCGGAGGTTGGCCGCCTTTTGCGCAGGCTGGCCGATCGTCGCTGGCCTCTGGTGCCGCGTCATCAGCGTCAGAGTACCTCTTCCCGTCAACGAGCGCCCCTCAACCTTCTGGAAAGGCGGATAATCGCCGCCACCATGAAGGGGCAGTCGGTGAATCAACTGGCGGCCACGTTGGGGATCAATCGCAAGCGAGTCTATAACGGACTGGAACGGATTAAGGTTAATTTTCACCTGGTCAGCCATGCTCATTTTCATCATTTTATGACCTCCGGGCCAACGTTTAACCCGCTCTCACCCGACCTTGCCAGTTATACGCCAGGGGCAAAGCCTGCCCGACAGCGGCAGGCTGCGTTGCACGCGGCTAAAAATCATTCATATTATTTGAACAAGATTCGCAAATTGTTTTGATTTTAGCCTGCAACATTCAAGCGTATTCTTTACCACATCAGGGCGAAAAGCCCTTTATCAGACACCAGATTAAGGAATACGACCATGAAATCCATCAAAACTTTCGTTGCAGTTGCGGCACTGTCTCTGTTCTCTTCTGTCAGCTTCGCCCAGAGCGTCAGCGCTACCGCCTCGACCCTGGACCGGGCTGAAGCAAAAATCGCCGCCCAGGCCGCGGAACAGGGTGCATCCTATAAAATCACCAGCGCCCAGTTTAATAACCGCGTCCATATGACGGCTGAACTGAGCAAATAATCCCTTTAGCCGTTAGCAATAAAAAAGCGCCGTTAAAAACGGCGCTTTTTTTTACCCCTTCCCCTTTCTTTGTTTTGCCGACAGGCATGCTGTGGCGCTCGCTCCATTCCCGACCAATACTGACTGTATCCTCCAGAAAAGAGAGCCTGATGATGAAAGCCTGGACAGTCAAAAAAACCGGTTCGCTTGAGAACCTGCAGCTTGTCGATCTTGCTGACCCCGGGGCGCCCGCCGCAGGAGAGATCCGGGTGGCGCTGCACGCCACCTCGCTGAACTACCATGATTTGCTGGTCGCAACGGGGGTAATTCCCACCGCCGATCGGCGGATCCTGATGGCGGATGGCGCCGGCGTGGTGGAAGCGGTTGGCGCCGGAGTGAACGAATTTCAGCCGGGTGACCGGGTGGTCGCTGGCTTTTTCCCGCAGTGGCTGGATGGCCGCCCCGGTCCGCTGGTGAGCGACTTCAGTCAGACCCCGGGCGATGGCGCGGAGGGGTTCGCCTGCCAGTATGTCGTCAGGCCGGCCAGCCATTTTACCCATGCGCCTGAGGGGTGGAGTTTCAGGGAGGCGGCAACCATCACCACTTCCGGTCTTACCGCCTGGCGTGCGCTGGTCGTCGAAGGACGGTTAAAAGCAGGCGATACGGTGCTGACGCTTGGTACCGGCGGCGTGTCGATAACCGCCCTGCAGCTGGCGAAAAGTATGGGCGCGCAGGTGATCGTCACCTCGTCGTCAGATGAAAAACTCGCCCGCGCTCGCGCCCTGGGGGCCGATCATCTCATCAATTACCGCACCACCCCGGCATGGGGCGCCGCGGTGCAGGATATCACCGGCCATCGCGGGGCCGATCTCATTCTGGAGCTGGGCGGTCCGGGCACCCTGGGGCAGTCGTTCGAGGCGGTCAGTGTTGGCGGACACATCGCCCTGATCGGCGTCCTGACCGGCTTCGAGGGCCATGTCCCCACCCATCTGCTGATGAGTAAACAGGCCCGACTGCAGGGGCTGGTGGTAGGTAATAGACGGCAACAACAGGACTACGTCAACGCCCTGAACCTGCAGGCGTCGCGGCCGGTTATCGATAAAGTGTTTGATTTTACAGCCTTACCGGATGCCTTTCGCTATCTGCAAAGCGGCGCCCATTTTGGCAAAATTTGCGTGGAGTGGTGAGGGGATGAACAGGGCCTCCGTGCCCTGAGAACGGCTTTATTCGAAGAAGACGTCCGGATTTTCCGACAGCGAAACAAAGGATTTCGTGTTTTTATCCAGCGCCTGAATGTCGCCGCTTTCAATGTCGTAGAACCAGCCGTGCAGGCGCAGGGTATGGTCGCGCAGACCGACCGCCACCGACGGATGGGTTTTGATGTTGTTCAACTGAGCGATGACGTTTTCCTGCACCATGCCGTTGACCTTATCGGTTTCGCTGGCCCAGGTTTTCTTTTCCACCACTGCTTTCGCGGCATCAGCATAGCGCAGCCAGTGGGACACCGCCGGCATCGGCTCAAGGCACTGGCAAGTGGCGATCGCTTTCATCGCGCCGCAGTTGGAGTGGCCGCAGATCACGATATCCGTCACGCCCAGCGCAACGACGGCATATTCGATGGTAGCAGAAACGCCACCTGGCTCCGGCCCGAAAGACGGCACGATATTCCCGGCGTTACGAATGACAAAGAGCTGTCCCGGCTCCTGCTGGGTTACCAGTTCAGGCACCAGACGGCTGTCTGAACAGGAGATGAAAAGCGCTTTGGGATTCTGGCTGGAGGCCAGGCTACGGAAGAGCTCTTTACGCTGGGGGAAGATCTCTTTCTGGAAGTTGAGGAAGCCCTCAATGATATGTTGCATAGCAGTGTCTCTTCTCTGTAGTTATTACGGTATGACAAAGATCACAGTTATTCAGTTTACCATTGATGACAAGAATGGGAATCGTTATTCAAACAGTTGCGCAGAAAACGCGCGCCGCCACCGCCCGCGCCGCCCTGCCTTATCCACACCTTTTTGACGTGATTTCCTGAACCAGTTTGCTACTCTGTCTACCCCAACCGTTCACAGGTTACCGACCGCCTGCCGGCGGCGGACATCACAGGAGTCGCTATGTTCTTATCCAGCCTGATGGCCATTGCCGCGGTGCTGATCATGGGCGTGATCAGTCCCGGCCCAAGCTTTATCTTTGTCGCGCGCAATGCCGTCGCTCGCTCGCGCGTGCACGGTCTGGTGACCGCCCTCGGTACTGGCGCCGGCGCCGCCATTTTTTCCATTATGGCGATGCTGGGCCTGCAGAAGGTGCTCACCGCGGTGCCGGAGCTGTTTATTGGGCTGAAGGTGGCGGGCGGGATCTATCTGCTGTGGCTTGGTTATAAAATTTTCCGCGGGTCGGCGCAGCCGATGGACTTTTCCGCCAGCGGCATGGCTGGCAACCATTCACTGCTGAAGACCTTCCGCGATGGGTTGTATACCCAGCTGAGCAATCCCAAAACCGCGCTGGTGTTCGCCTCAATTTTTACCGCCCTGCTGCCAGCGCAGATCCCCACCGCCTTTTACTACATCGTGCCGCTGATGAGCTTTCTGATTGACGTCAGCTGGTATTCGCTGGTGGCGCTGGTGCTGTCTGCCGATCGACCGCGGCGCGTCTACCTGCGGCTGAAGCGGCGGATCGACATCGCCACCGCGACGGTGCTGGGGGCGCTGGGCCTGCGGCTTATCGCCACCTCCCTCACCCGCTAACGGGTTACACGGTATGGATGCGAATATCGTGCTGCTGAAAGGCAACGCGATATTCGCGACTGATGTTCTCTTCCACCACCAGCACATCGATATCGCTGCTCGCGGCCACCACAAACCGTGCCACTGCCGGAATTTTATCCGAGGTCAGGCCGATGATTATTTCGCTGCACTGCTTAATCACCGCTTTCTTGAACTCGCAGTCGGCGTAGTCAAAACCGGTCAGGCCCGACTCTGGCGCCATGGCGCAGCCGCCGATAAAACCCTGGTCGAATAACATGCCCTGCACCTGAGCCACCGCCGCGGCGCCGACGCACCCGCCGCTCGCCCGCTGCACCTGGCCGCCGAGGATCACCACGTCATACAACGGTTTTTTCACCAGTACCGCGGCGATCTCCGGGGAGTTCGTTACCACCGTCAGCGCCAGCTCAGCGGGTAGCGCCTCGGCCATCGCCAGATTGGTGGTCCCGGTATCGACGAAAATCGTGCCGCCGGGCTTCACCAGCCTGGCACACTGTTGCGCGATCCTGAGTTTTGTTGCTCGATTTTTATCTTTCCGTTCACTGTAGTCCCCGGCTTCCGGCAGGCTCAGCACCGCCCCGCCATACACCTTTTTACAGAACCCTTCGCGACTGAGTTCATGCAGATCGCGGCGGATGGTGTGCTCCGACACCTGAAGCCGCGCCGCCAGCTCCGCGCACACCACTCTGCCATTTTCCTGCAGGATCTGGCAAATCAACGCTTGTCGCTGTTGGGGAAAAGCAGCATAATCGAGCACGAAAACTCCTTAAATTATCAAAAACGAGCAACAGCAAGCATGATCGTCTGCGCTGCTTTGATTGTCAATGTTCCTGCCCGGAGGTTTACCATGAAAATTGCCCATTTCGCCCTGTGGACCCAACAGCTCGACGTCCAGGCCCGCTTCTGGGTGGAGTTCTTTGCCGCCAGCATCAATGAAAAATACCTCAGCCAGACCAACCCCGGCTTTACCTCCTATTTTGTCACCATCGACGACGAGGTGGTGATCGAGCTGATGACCAAGCCTGGCCTGCAGCCGGCCAGCGCGGATAATAACCATACCGGCTGGGCGCATCTGGCCCTCTCGGTAGGCGGGGCGGAACAGGTCGATGCCCTCGCCCAACGCGCCGAGGATGCGGGGATACTGGTTTCGCCGCCGCGTACCACCGGCGACGGCTATTATGAGGCGGTGATCGCCGATCCCGATGGCAACCTGATTGAAATCGTCGCATAGTCAGCAGACCGCCAGTATTCAGGAGGTATTCATGGCACATTACCGAATTATCGACACCGCGACCTGGCCCCGCCGGGACCATTTCACCTTTTACCGACAATTTGCCAACCCCAGCTTTAACCTCTGTGTCCCGATAGCGGCGCAGCGCCTGTACGAATGTGCGAAGGACCGTCGGGTCTCGTTTTTTCAGCTCGCGCTCTATGCGCTGCTGCGCGCGGCCAACGGAGTACCGCAGCTACGGCAGCGCGTACGCAATGATGAGGTGATTGAATATGACAGCCTGGCGGTAATGACGCCGGTGATGACCGTCGAGGAAGGATTCCGCCAGGTATGGTGCGACAACGCCCCCGAGTTCACCACCTTCAGCGATGCGGCAACGCCGAAGATCGTCGCGGCAAGAGAGACAACGCCGGCGCCGCTCATCGTCGATGGCGAGCATTTTATCTGCGCCAGTTGTCTGCCGTGGCTCCACTTCACCTCGATGACCCATGCGGAATATGCCGTAGGCGCGGCGGTGCCCGCGCTTACCTGGGGGAAACTACAGAACGGCGTGATCCCGGTGGCCGGGCGGTTTAACCATGCCTTCGTCGACGGTCTCCACGCCAGCCGCTTTTTTGCTCTCGTGGAAGAGGGATTTAGCGACCCCGAGCGGCTCTGGCAACCGTTAACCGAGACCGCACCCTCACTGCTCGCCCCTGCGGCAAAGAAACGCTGAGGTCCTCGCCACGCTCACCGCCTGACAGCCTTCCTTCGGTCCGGCGGTCGCTTTCCTCTCCTGTTGCCTTTGCAACAGCCGGCGCAAAACGGCGCTGCATTTGCAGCAGTCCGCTCCATCAGCTGACATAGCCAACCCGCTTCCTATCACGACTGCGCCTTCCTCTCTCGCTGGCACGTGTTTTGCTTACCCACACATATAACCCACAGGAATTATGAATTATTTATTTATCTAATTTTTACATAAGCTATTCACTGAATAAGAGAGAAGATGATGTCAGCCAGTTCACCCGCACAGCCTTACACCCAGTCCACGCCGCAGGCGCATATTATTGCCAGCGATGCGGAAGCCCTCGCCATCGCCCATGAGATCGCCGCCGTGCTCAAACCCGGCGCCGCCGAGCGCGACCGCACGGGCATTGTCCCGGCGGAGATCGTCAACACCTATTCCAACAGCGGACTGTGGGGCATCACGGTGCCGCGCCGCTTTGGCGGCGCCGAGGTCTCGGCCGCGACCCTCGCGCAGGTTATCGCCATTCTCTCTGCGGCGGATCCGTCGTTAGGCCAGATCCCCCAGAACCACTACTGCCTGCTGGAGGATATTCGTCTGCAGGGCAGCGACGACCAGCAGGCGTTCTTTTTCGCCCAGGTATTACAGGGCTATCGCTTCGCCAATGCCCTGTCGGAAACCGGGGGGAAAACGGTCCTTGATATTCGTACCCGTATCGAGGAAGGTGCAGACGGTCTGCGGATCAATGGTCGTAAAGGCTACTGCACCGGCTCGCTGTACGCCCACTGGATTGGCATTCTGGCGCTGGACGCCGACGATCGCGCCCAGCTCGCTTTCGTCCCCCAGAACAGCCCGGGGCTGACGGTGGTCAATGACTGGGCGTGCCTCGGTCAGCGCACCACCGCCAGCGGCACCGTGCTGGCCGATAATCTTCCGGTTAATCCTTTCCACCTTTTCCCAACCTGGAAGTCCTACGCCAGCCCGACTCTTGCCGGCCCGTTCGCCCAGCTGACCACCGCGGCAATAGATGCCGGGATCGCCCGCGCAGCGCTGGACGATACCGTGGCGTTCGTACGCCACAGCGCCCGGCCGTGGATCGACGCCGGTGTGGCGCAGGCGAGCGACGATCCGCTGACTATCTACCATATCGGTCAACTGGACAGCCGCCTTGCCGCAGCCGACGCGCTGCTGGAGCGGGCGGGACGGGTGCTCGACCGCTATAAAAATGACCTCAGCGAGGAGCATGTCGCCGAGGCGTCGCTGGCCGTCGCCCGTGCCAAAATCTGGACCACCGAAGTAGCGCTGGAGGCCGCCAGCCGCCTGTTCGAGCTGGGGGGCACTCGCGCCACCGGTGAGTCGCTCAACCTCGACCGCCACTGGCGCAATGCCCGGGTGCACACCCTGCACGACCCGGTTCGCTGGAAGTATCAGTTGCTTGGCAACTGGGTGCTGAACGGCATTCGCCCGCAACGACATGACTGGAACTGATATGACGAGTCTGCTGGCGTTTTTCGCGGAAATCGACTGGAACGATGTGGCCCAGGCCGCCCTCGATACCCTTACCATGCTGGCCTGGTCGCTGGGATGGACCGTACTGCTGGGGCTTCCGCTGGGGATTGTGCTCTATCTCACCGGCGAGCCGCGTTTGCTGTACGCCCCGCGCCTTTACCGCCTGCTGTCATTGTGCGTCAACGTACTGCGATCCCTGCCGTTCATCATTTTGCTCATCGTGATGATCCCGGTGACCACGTTGCTGACCGGCACCTCGCTGGGGGTGGAAGGAACCATTCCGCCACTGGTCGCCGGCTGCGCCCCGTTCTTCGCCCGGCTGGTGGAAACCGCCCTGCGCGAAGTGGAGCACGGCCTGGTGGAGGCCAGCTGGTCGATGGGCGGCAGCACCTGGCAGCTTATCTGGCACACGCTGCTGCCGGAGTCGCGGGCCGGGCTGATCGCCGCCGTGACCGTGACGGCCATTTTGCTGGTCGACTACACCTCGATGGCGGGGGTGATCGGCGGCGGCGGGCTGGGCGATCTGGCCATTCGTTTTGGTTATCAGCGCTTTCAGACTGACGTGATGGTGGTCACCGTCCTGATGCTGATTGCGCTGGTACAGCTTCTGCAAATGAGCGGCGACCGCCTGGTGCGCTACGTCAGCCGCAAATAACTTACCCTTCTTGGTTTCAGGAAATCACTATCATGAAAAAATCCATTATTGCCGCCGGACTGCTGGCTCTCTTCTCCACCGCAGCGCTGGCTAACGAGACGCTGATCGTCGGCGCCACGCCGGTGCCGCATGCGGAAATCCTTGAATTTGTGAAGCCGGTGCTGGCAAAGGAGGGCGTCGATTTACAGGTCAAGGTGTTTAACGATTTTATTCAGCCTAACCAGCAGCTGGCGGAGAAACACCTCGACGCCAACTACTACCAGTACCGTCCGTTTCTCGATAACTACAACCAGACCCGCCACACCAACCTTGTACCGGTGGTGGGAGTGCATATCGAGCCCTTCGGCGCCTACTCCAGCAAATACACGACCCTCGCCGCGGTGCCTGACGGCGCCACGATCGCCATCCCTAACGATCCGGTGAACACCGGCCGCGCGCTGGTGATGTTAAGCAACGCCGGGCTGATTACCCTCAAGGATCCGCACAACCCGCAATCGGCAACCAAGGACATTACCAGCAACCCGCATCACTTTAAGATCCGCGAACTGGAGGGCGCCATGCTGGCGCGCGCGGTGAAGCAGGTCGACCTGGCCTTTATCTTTGCCAACTATGCGCTGGAGGCCGGTATCGACACCGATAAAGCGTTGCTGGTGGAAAAAGGCAGCGATCTGTACGTCGAATATCTGGTGGCGCGCCCGGACAATATTCAGGACCCGGGCATTCAGAAGCTGGCGCAAGCGCTGCATTCGGACGCAGTTCGTCAGTTCATTCTGACGCGTTATCAGGGCAAAATTTTACCTGGATTCTAATCACCGCGGGCAGCGGCGTCAGCCGCTGCCCGGGCTAACGGAGCGCATCATCGTGACGCATATCCCCGCCCCACCGACCCACATTGAGTTTGCTGGTATCAGCAAAGCCTATCCTAACGGCGTGCAGGCGCTACAGGACATTGACCTGACCATCCGTCAGGGCGAAATTTTCGGCATCATCGGCCGCAGCGGCGCCGGAAAATCCACCCTGCTGCGCCTGTTTAATCGTCTGGAAAATGCCGACAGCGGCGAGATGTTCATCCACGGCGAGTCAACCGTGCGCTACTCCACGCGCCAGCTGCGCGATCTGCGTCGGCGGGTGGCGATGATTTTTCAGCACTTTAACCTGATGGCCACCAAAACCGTGGCGCAGAACATCGCCTTGCCGCTGAAGATGGCTGGCGTCCCGGCCGGCGAACGCCAGCGTCGGGTCAGCGAGATGCTTGAGCTGGTGGGCCTCAGCGCGCTGCGCGACAGCTACCCGGCCCGCCTCTCCGGCGGCCAGAAACAGCGAACCGGTATCGCCCGGGCGCTGGTCACTCAGCCGGAAATTCTGCTGTGCGATGAGGCAACCTCGGCGCTGGATCCGGAAAACACCCTGTCGGTGCTAACCCTGCTCAAGGAGATTAACCAGCGCCTGGGCCTGACAATCGTGCTGATCACCCACGAAATGGAGGTCATTCGCACCCTCTGCGATCGGGTCAGCGTGCTTGAGGGCGGGCGCATTGTCGAACAGGGCGATGTCTGGCGCGTGTTTGGCAACCCGCAGCACCCGGTGACGCGCGCCATGCTCGGCCTGCAGCACCCCGATCGCCCGGAGGCCGGGCCAGCGCTGCGCGACGGCGAGCAGATCGTGACCTTACGTTTTGACGGCAGCAGCGGTCGCGAACCCAATCTGCAGCATATCGCCAGCCTGCTGGGAGGCGACGCCCGACTGCTGTACAGCAACTGCGAGCGCATTCAGGGCCGGGTGATCGGCCAGCTGCAGGTCCGGCTGAGCGGGCCGCTGGCCGCCAGCGCGCTGGCGCAGGATGGCTGGGTCGCAGACAGCATTCTGACCCACCATCAGCAGACAGCGGAAACCACTGCCTCTTAGCCATCGAATGGGATTATATTCCCGATCCTTTGCTAAGGATAATTAGTTATAAATCATAGCGTTTCAGTGTTAGACAGGGCGAAGTGCGCCTCTTATCTTTCGTCATGAATTGTAAATAACCACGCAATTATTTGATGAGGTAGCACTTTTGTCCAGATTACAACAAGGATTAAAAACCCGAAAAACCCGCTTCGCCCTGGCGCTAAAAGTGGCCCTGCTCGGCGGCGTGGTAGCATTTTCTTCTGTTGCCCATGCGGAAGGGATCCTGAAAGAAGGCATCACCCCGGCCACCGACGCCAGCCAGATCCCGACCAGCGCCAAACTGCGGAAAGACACGGTGGTGGCCGGGATCTCCGAGCCGCAGGGGATCTTTAACCCCTACTTTTTCGTCAACGGCTGGGATGAGAACGTGACTAACGTCATTTTTTCACGCCTGATTGACTGGGACAGTCAGGGTAAGCTGGTCCCGGGACTGGCGGAGAGCTGGACGGTCAGCCCGGACAGTAAAGTCTATACCATCAAATTGCGCCCTGGCCTGACCTTCAGCGACGGTTCACCGCTGACGGCGGAAGATGTCGCCTTTACCCTGACGGTCCTGCTCGACCCCAAATATGATGGCGATACCGACATCACCCTGGCCAATATCGCCGGCGGCGCGGACTACAAAGCCGGCAAAGCTGACAGCGTCAGCGGCCTGAAGGTCATCGACCCGCTCACCCTGCAGGTGACCACCACGCAGCCAGGCGCCACCACGCTGGCCAAAATTGGCGGGCCGGTGCTGTCGAAAGCCTGGTACGGCAAAGGATATCAGCGGGGAAATCTCGACTATCTGCGTTCACTGCACGGCAAGCCACTGGGCAACGGCCCTTACGTGTACGACAAATACATTCCCGGTCAGGAAATACGCTTCCATGCCAATAGCCATTTTTACCGCGGAACGCCGCCAACACCGCGCTTTATCTACCGCGTGACCAATCCGTCGACCAACTTCCAGCTGTTCCAGACCGGGGAGACCGACTATGACGCCTTTACCTCACGCCCCGACGATATTGAGCAGCTGAAAATGCTCGGCTTCGCCAACATTAATCTTTACGGCTCCAGCGACTACAGCCAGGTGGAGTTCAACGTGCATCGCCCGGCGCTGCAGGATAAGCGCGTGCGCCAGGCGCTGATTTACGGTCTGGATCGGCAGAAGCTGATCGACGTGGTCTATCAGGGGTACGGCAAAGTCGCCATCGAGCCGATCGCCCCGATCTCCTGGGCCTTTAACGCTGAAGGCGTCAACCCTTACCCTTACGATCCGGCACAGGCCAAAAAGCTGCTGGATGAGGCCGGCTGGAAACCTGGTGCCGACGGTATCCGCGCCAAAGACGGCCAGCGCCTGGAGCTGACCCTGCTGGTGAGCAAGAAGGTGCTCAACGACGCTCTGATCCCCATCGCCAAGGAGAACTGGCGGCAGATTGGCGTACTGCTGAAGCCGCAGGTGGTGGATTTCAATGCCCTGATGGCGCAGCGTAAAGCCGGAAATTACGATCTGGCCTCCTTTAGCACCAGCAACCTCAACGACCCGCACGATGGGGTATGGGATTTTTACAGCAGCGAAGCTAAAGAGTCCGGCTACCATAACGCGGAAGTCGATAAGCTGATTAACGCCGGCAACGCGGTGCTCGACATTGAACAGCGCAAGCCGATCTACCACCAGCTGTATAAAGTGCTGGCCGACGATCCGCCGGTGATCCTGCTTGGCTATCGCAACATTCTTTCCGCCAGCAGCGCCCGCGTCAGCGGCTTTAAGCCGGATATCTACAACGGCCTGACCGGCAGCCTGCCGGATGTAAAAATCGTCAAGTAAATCCCCCTGGCCGCCGGGTTAACCGGCGGCTGATGTGAGACCGTCATGAAAAATTTCATCCTGAGGCGCTTGCTGCAAACGCTGCCGATGCTGCTGCTGGCCTCCTTCATTATTTTTATGCTGTTTGCCAAAACCCCCGGCGACTTTATCGATGGCAATATCACCCTGACCGCCGCCCGCGCCGCAGAGCTGAAGGCGATCTACGGCCTCGACCAGCCGCTGTTCACCCGCTACCTCCACTGGCTGGGACAGCTGCTGCGCGGTGATTTAGGCTTTTCACTGCAGTATCAGATCCCGGTCAGCCAGTTGCTCAACCAGTACATCTGGAACTCTTTTCTGCTGGCCAGCGTCGCGCTGGTCTTTTACTGGGGCATTGGCCTGGCGGTCGGCGTGGTTTCTGCCCTGCGACCCGGCTCCTGGTTTGATCATCTGGTGAGCGTCGCGGTGTTTGCCGCCATGTCGTTCCCCACCTTTTTCCTCTGCCTGCTGCTGATTAAATGGTTCGCCGTCGATCTCCACTGGCTACCGGTAGGCGGGATGACCAATACCGGCAGCGACGAGAGCGGCTGGCAGTATGTGCTGCAAGTGGCCGCCCACCTGGCGCTGCCGGTGCTGGCGCTGGTGATGCTGCAGGCGGGCAGCCTGACGCGCTATGTGCGCGCCAGTATGCTCGACGTGGTGAAAATGGATTTTATCCGTACCGCCCGCGCCAAGGGATTGCAGGAGCGCACGGTGATCCTCAAGCATGCCCTGCGCAACGCCCTGCTGCCGATTATCACCCTGCTGGGCTTCGAGCTGCCGGGGCTGTTCTCCGGGGCGATCATTACCGAAAAGGTGTTCAACTGGCCGGGGGCAGGCCACATCCATATCGACTCGCTGGCCGCCCGCGACTATCCGGTGCTGATGGGGTTTACCCTGTTTCTGGCGGTGCTGACGATCGTCGGGAATTTGCTCGCCGACGTGCTGTACGCCTGGGCCGATCCGCGTATTCGGGTGAGGTCATGATGATCCTGTCTTACTTTGCTTCCCGTCGCCGCCAGCGGCAGGCGGCTATCCCGGCGCTGGCGCATATTCCCCCCTCTCCCTGGCGCCAGGGGTCGCGACAGCTGCGCCGTAACCGGCTGGCCATGTTCTGCCTGTTCCTGCTGGCGGTGATGGCGGTATGGTGCGTGCTGGGGCCCGTCTGGTCGCCATGGAGAGATGATGCCACCGATGCCCTGAGCATCAACCAGCCGCCCGGGGCGGAACACTGGCTCGGGACCGATTTCCTCGGGCGCGATGTCTACACCCGCCTGCTGCTGGCCGGGCGCATCTCGCTGATTATCGGCCTGCTGACCATGGTGATGTCGGTGTGCCTCGGCTACCTGCTCGGCGCCCTCTCGGGTTATGTCGGCGGGTTAACCGACAAACTGATCATGCGGGTGGCCGACCTGGTGATGACTATCCCCGGGTTACCGCTGTTGATCGTCGCCGGGGCGATGCTTTCTGAGCTCGATTTTTCCCCGGACTCGCGCATTTATATGGTGGTGGTGATGCTCAGCCTGCTGGAGTGGCCCCGACTGGCGCGGCTGGTGCGCGGACAATGTCTCTCCCTGCGCGAACGCGATTTTATGCTGGCCACCCAGGTGCTGGGCCTGTCGGCGCGTCGCCGGCTGTTTGGCCACCTGCTGCCGAATACCATTCCGATTCTGGTGGTGATGGCGACCATGGCCGTCGCCAACGCCATTCTCAGTGAATCCGCGCTGAGCTATCTCGGCCTCGGCGTGGTACCGCCGACGCCGTCGTGGGGCAATATGATGGATGCCGCCAATAGCCTGATCGATTTCCAGCGCCGCCCCTGGCTGTGGATGCCGCCGGGCATCGCCATCTTTATCACCGTGATCGCCATCAACGTGCTGGGCGATGGCCTGCGCGATGCCATGGATCCCAATATGAAACCGAGGCTGAAATGACCACGCCGTTAGTCGCCTTTAATCATCTCTCCGTCTCTTTCGCTGGCGAACGCACCCGCGTGCGCGCGGTGCAGGAGGTCTCTTTCACCATTCAGGCCGGACAAACCGTTGGCGTGGTGGGCGAATCCGGCTGCGGCAAAAGCGTCACCGCCATGGCGCTGATGGGTCTCCTGCCACCGCAGGCGGCGCGCATCGACGGCGGCGAGATCCGCTTCGCGGACCGCGATCTGCTGCGGCTGAAAGCCAGACAGATGGCCGACCTGCGCGGCCACCAACTGGCCATGATCTTTCAGGAACCGATGTCGGCCCTGAACCCGGTGTTGACCATCGGGGAGCAGCTGTGCGAACCGCTGATCCGCCACCTCGGCGCCACGCCGAAAGCCGCCTGGCAGCAGGCCATCCAGCTGTTAAGCGAGGTCGGCCTGGCGCGCGGCGACAGCCTGATGACCCGCTATCCTCACCAGCTTTCCGGCGGCATGCTGCAGCGGGTAATGATCGCCATGGCGCTAAGCTGTCAGCCCAAACTGCTGATTGCCGACGAACCGACCACCGCGCTGGACGTCACCGTGCAGGCGCAAATCCTGCGCCTGCTGCGCGACCGGGCGCGGGCCAGCCAGATGGCGATGATGTTGATTACCCACGATCTTGGAGTGATCGCGCAGATGGCCGAGCAGGTAGTGGTGATGTATGCCGGACGGATCGTGGAACAGGGCGCCACCGCAGAGGTGCTACGGCATCCGCAACATCCTTACACGCGTGGGCTGATCGCCTCCCGCCCGGTGCCGGGTGAGCGGCATCGGCGGCTGTACTCTATTCCCGGCCAGGTGCCGGATCTGGCCGCTCTGCCGGCGGGCTGCGCCTTTGCCGGGCGCTGCGAGCGGGCGACGGCGCGCTGTCGGGAGGCGATTCCGCCGCTGCTCGGTGAGCGCCAGCGGGCCGCCTGCTTTTACAGCGAATTTGCGGAGGCGACAGCATGAGCGAACGCTATGTTATTGAAGTGGATGGATTGAAAAAATATTTTCCGCTGCGCGACGGCCTGTTTGGCCAGCAGACCGGCGAGCTTCGCGCGGTGGACGGCGTCAGCTTTAACATCCGTCCGGGCACCATTTTTGGCCTGGTGGGCGAGTCCGGCAGTGGTAAAACCACCGTCGGCCGGACCCTGCTTGGCCTGTATGAGAAGAGTGCTGGCAGCGTGAAATTTCACGGTCAGGAGCTGGCCGACCTGACCGCGCCTGCCCTGCGCGCCATCCGGCCCAGAATGCAGCTGGTGTTTCAGGACCCCTATAGCTCGCTGAACCCGCGGCTGCGTATTGGCGACGCGATTGGCGAAGCCATGCTGCAGCACAAGCTGTGCACCCGCGATGAGCTGTATGACCGGGTGATCGCCGTGATGAAGATCTGTGGCCTGGCGCCGGAGCACTATGCCCGCTTCCCGCATCAGTTCTCCGGCGGCCAGCGCCAGCGGATCGGTATTGCCCGGGCGCTGATCCTCAATCCGGATTTTATCGTCGCCGATGAGCCCATCTCGGCCCTTGATGTGTCGATTCAGGCGCAGATCATCAATTTGTTTTCCGACCTGCGCGACGAGCGCGGCGTCACGTTCCTGTTTATCTCCCATGACCTCGGGGTGGTGGAACATTTATGTGATGATGTGGCGGTGATGTATCTGGGACAGCTGGTGGAAAGCGCCAGCCGCGATGCGCTGTTCAGCCGCCCCCTCCATCCCTATACCCGCGCCCTGCTGGCCGCGGTGCCCACCCTCGATCCGCACAGTGAACCGCAGGCGCTGGTGCAAGGTGAGATCCCGGATCCGGCCAATCCGCCCCCCGGCTGCCGCTTTTCATCCCGCTGCCCGCAGGTCAGCGAGCGGTGCAGGAGAGAAGCTCCGGCGCTGCGCGAGGTGGCCCCGGGCCATCGGGTCGCCTGCCATGGGGTCGCGTCCTGAGCACAGTCGATGGGGTTATTTATTTCTAAACAACCGTCCGATTGTGCGCGGCAGCGCCAGGATTTACTATCCGCCCCGTCTTGTGAGACGCGTTATGAATGAAGCGTAATATTTTTGTTCATTTTTGCCCGATGGCTTCGGGCATTTTTTTCTCTACGCCCGGGAGCGATCCTGTCGGCAACACATTTAGCGGGGCGCGGTCGCCCGTCTGTCAAAACGCAGCAATGGAATTGCTTGTCCGCGTCCCGCTATCCCTTTCCCTTTATCTTCCCCGCCGGTGATTAAAAACCGGCAAAAAATAAGAAATGATGAGATTGCCAGGGGTATAGCTTTCTCTTATGTTTTAAGCGTGTACTCCCCATTCAGGAAACAACATCATGCTTAAGCGTCGCACTCTCAAAACAGCACTGGCGGCGGTTATTTCTCTTGCCGTCATGGCCGCGCCGGCGTATGCCAATCCGGGTAATGGCAACGGTAATGGCGGTGGTAATCACGGGAACAGTGGTAACCATGGCAATAGCGGCAATCATGGCAATAATGGCGACCATGGTAATAAAGGCCAGAATAAAGGTCAGTCTGCTGACGAGCATGGCAACCGCAAAAACTATGGTAAACCCGACCACGTCGACAGCGATATTAGCTTCTCACGGGCGCGCTCCCTTGCCGTGAACTACGGTCTGGTCGGCTATCAGGCGCTGCCTCCGGGTATCGCCAAAAATGTTGCCCGCGGCAAACCGCTCCCTCCGGGTATCGCGAAAAAGACCCTGCCGGCTTCCATGATTAACGACCTGCCCTATTATCCAGGCTATGAATGGCGCGCGGTCGGCGATGACCTGGTGCTGGTCGCCCTAAGCACTGCCATCGTGACCGCCGTGATTAACGGTGTGTTTGACTAAATCACCAGCTTATTGAAAAGCCTCGCCCCGGCGAGGCTTTTTTATGCCTGGCGCTGGAGAATGACAACTCACTGGCATAATCGCTAAGATAATGGCTCAACCAACCCGGGACAGACTATGGACAAAGACACAGTAGTGACGCTGTTGAAATACAAGCGCTGGATTGACCTTGCCACCTTACAGGCGATCCGCGCAATTGACGGTACGGTATATGGCGAAAAACGTCACCTGACCATCAGGCTGATGAACCATATCCATGTCGTTGACATGATTTTCCGGGCGAACCTGCGCGGCAGGCCGCACGGTTACACCGCGCTGAATACCCCCGAGACGCCAACCGTTGATGCGCTGGAAACGGCCATGACCGCTTGTACGGACGAATACATTCAGTACGTCAGCGCCATGACCCCCGCCGATTTCCACGAACGTATCGCCTTCAAATTTGTCGACGGCGGTGACGGCAATATGACCGCGATGGAGATGCTGAACCACATGCTCTTTCACGGCGCCTATCACCGTGGGGCGGTGGGCTGGATGATTGGCGAATGCGGCGGTGTGCCGCCGAAAGAGGTGCTGACGGTTTTCCTGCGCGACCATCATTCCTGAGGATGCGAAACCATCAGCCGTGAATCGCGCGGAGGATCAGCAGAAGTTCTGCCTGATGACGAGTATGGGTTTTCCGGTACAGGGCGCTGAGGTGGGTTCTGATGGTGGCGATGGATACGCCCAGATGTAAGGCGCATTCATCCGGGGTCATGCCCCGCACCAGCAGCTCCGCCACCGCATTCTCGGCGGGCTTGACGTTAAACAGCTCCATCAAGGCGCTGCCGGTGAGAAACGGCTCGGGAATAATCACGCAGGCGACCCCGGCAAGACGGGCTGCCGGGATCACGAGGATCGGTTTCGGCTGACGCCCGGCGGTATAGCACAGCCCTGCCTTCGGCGGCTCTGCCGTCCGGGTGGCCTGCTCGATGGCGCGTTTCAGCTTTTTACTGTCGGTATCGAGGCACAGCGTATCGCCCCCGCTATACCAGGAGAGGCGGGCGTTGGCGCGCAGGTAGCGTTCGGCATGCGCGCTGGCGTAGAGAATTTTACCGCCATGATCCACCAGCCATACCGGGTAGATCCCGTTGTCCATCACCGCGCTCTGGTATTTTATGGTGTCCCGCAGCTGTTCAAAGCGGGCGTGAAGCTGGCAGGCGGTTTTTAACGCCGGGATCAGGCGCCTGAACAGTTCAAACTGCACCGGCTGCGGATAAGCCGCCGTATTGGCCGTCATCAGTGACAGATAGGTGGCATAGCCATTGATGGTGCACAGCTTGACGCTGGTGAGATGATTCAGGTCGTTGGGGTGATGAAATTCATTGTAATAGACGCTGCCGGCAATAAACTTATCGCCTAAATATTCCCGGTCCCGATATATTTGCCCGACCGGTAACGCGGTCAATATTTTTTCGGCGGGATCGATAGCCAGAAATACATCGCGATAGGCGGTAAAGACCTTCTCCTCGAGCAGGAGTGAATCAGTCAACAGATGGGCATTGCCTTTGTCGTAAAACAGAAATGCCGCGTACTGATGGCCGGTCAGTAACGCCAGTTTCTGCAATGCCGATTTCCACAAATCGGGATCCAGGGTGGCCGTCAGCACCGTTTCCAGGATCTCGATGTAAATCAGTTCCGGATCAATCGCCATACCGCCACCTGTGAGTCACTGTTTCCGCGGCCGGGGCGGCGCATGTGGCCGCTCTAATCAGCATAGTTCCGCCAGTGAAACAATGACAGTTCAGGTTCGCTGAGCAGCCCGGGAAGCGTGACGCCACCGCGCTATCAAGGGGTTCAGGATCCACTGTCGCGGGTTTGGATAGCGCCCGCCTTCCGGCATAGCGTCCGCCAGACCATCAGGGCGCACACCAGGGTGACGACCGCCAGCCCGCTAAACAGTAGCGTATAAGCAGAGTCATAGCTCTCGCGCAGCGCCCGGAGGGAAAAGTCAGGCAAAAGCGCAGCCGCCTGCGGCATATTGCCAGCCCCCAGCCAGCCTGCGGCGCGGTCAATCACCTCAGGCGCATACCCGTGAACGCGACTTTGCAGGGTCAGGTTATTGCTTGCCGTTAATACCGCCGAAACGACCGCCAGGGCGATCCCCTCGCCGGCAACGCGAACGGTATTGAACAGGCCTGCCGCCATACCGGCTTTCGCCATCGGCACAGCGGAAATCGCCAGGCCGTCCATCAGCCCCCAGGGAAACGCCGCCCCTGCTCCACAGAGGATCAGCGCCAGCACCAGCTGCGGGAGATGGTGGCTGTGAAAAGCGTTCCCCAGCAACAGCAACCCGATGGAGGCCATCATCAGTCCCGCCGTGGACACGTGCCCCGGTGAAAACCAGCGGGTGAGCAGGGCCGCAACGGATGGGAAAACCAGCATCGGCGTGGTCAGCGCCATCAGATACAGTGCGCTCTGCGACTCACTCATCCCCTCTCCGCCCATAAAATGCAGTGGAACAATAATCAGCAGGACAACGTAGCAACAGCAGGTGGCGACAGGCAGCAACAGTACGCCGACAAAACGCGGATGGCGCAGCAGGGAGATGTCCAGCACCGGGTTGTTCACCCTCCGGCAGCGTACGACGAACGCCACGAACAGCCCCCCCGACGCGATGAGCAAGGCCAGCGTGGTCAGGGATAAAAAACCGCGGGCCGGAATGACCATAAGCGATGCAGTAAACAGCATCAGGGCCAGCGTAAACAGGAGTAAGCCGAGGTTGTCGGGTGTCCGCGGCTCGCTTTTTTCTGCCGCAGGCAGATACGCCAGACCGATAAGCAGAACTATCGCCGAGAGCAGCGCAAACAGGGCGTATACGCCGCGCCAACCCACCGCGTCGGTCATGAAGCCGATCAGCAGCGGGCCAAACGCCAGGCCGGCGCCGAACACCGTGCCCAGGATGCTGAATGCCCGCGTCCGCTGAGCGCCATCATACAGCTGGGCCAGCGCCGCACTGCCGCTGGCTAAAATCATCGCCGCGGCCAGGCCCTGCAGAGCCCTCAACACGCCTGACAGGAAGAGATTGTGCGTCAGGCAAAACAGCAGGCTGCTCAGGCAAAACAGCGCGGCGCCGGCGATAAAGATGCGTTTTCTGTCGATGGCATCCGCCGTCACCCCTGCGGCCAGCAAAAAGCTGCCGAAAGTCAGCATAAAGCCATTGGTCAGCCACGACAGCGCAGCGGGAGAGCCGCCCAGCGACTGCTGTATCGCGGGGGTGGTCATGACGCCGCCGGTAAAACTTAACGGCAGCAGCAAGGCCGCCATAAAGACAGAAAGCGCGGCCAGGGCGCTGGCGTATCGGGAAGGTGTTCTGGCGGTGAGTAACATCGGGCGGCCCTCATCAGTCGGCAAGAAATGAATAAACTGTCGCCATCCTATTGCGGATGTTAATGCCGATAAATAGACTGAAAATATCTTCTTAAGAGACATAAGGTTTATAATCGATGGACAGCCTCACCTCGCTGACGTCCTTTGTCCGCACCGCCGAAACGCTAAGCTTTGTTCAGGCCGCCAGGCTGCTGGGCATATCTGCCTCGGCGGTGGGTAAGAATGTCGCCCGGCTTGAGCATAAACTGGGGGTCCGGCTGTTCAACCGCAGCACCAGAAACGTCAGCCTGACGGCGGAGGGGGCCGCGTTTCTGACCCGCTGCCAGAGTATCCTGGAGCAGATCCAGGAGGCCGAGTCAGAGCTGACCAGCAGTCTCTCACAGCCCACCGGCAAACTGAGGATTTCACTGCCCGTCATTGGCTACCGCCTGTTGCTCCCCGCCCTCACCGCTTTTACCCGTCTTTATCCGCAGGTTGAACTGGATCTCGACTTTAGTGACCGGCTGGTCAATCTGATCGATGAGGGATTCGATGTCGCTATCCGCAGCGGTGAATTAGCGGACTCCCGGTTGATCGCCAGAAAGCTGGGAGGCTTTCGTTTTGTGCTCTGTGCCAGCCCGGCCTATCTGGCGGAATACGGCGTCCCCGGCTCGCCAGCGGAATTGGCGGCGCACAAGTGCATTTTTTTCCGCTTCCCCTCGACGGGGCTGATCCAGCCCTGGGAACTGCGCGATATGCGGCTGACGGGAGATTTCAGGGCCGCGGCCGTTGTAACGGTCAATAACATTGAGGCCGCCATTCGCTTAAGCGCGGCGGGGATGGGCATCGCTTATGTGCCTGATTTTGTCGTGCGCGAGGCCATGGATGAGGGACAACTGCAGGAGGTGTTGCCCGGCTGTTGCGTCAAGGATGGGCATTTCTCGGTCCTGTGGCCCGCCAGCCGCTACCTGTCACCAAGAATACGCTGTTTTATCGATTTTATGGCTGCGGCAGAGATACCCTTGTCACCCGCATCGGCGCCCCCTCCCCTCTGAAAAGCCCTGCGCCGGATATCCTGCCGCCCGGCCAGCGAAAGCCGGCGGCAGGTGCGCACCATCAATCATCCGTCAGTACAATGCGTCCTATAACCCGGTACTTTTGCGCATCAAAGAGGTAAAACCAGACCGCGATGGCGGCGCCAAAGCAGAAGCAGGCCAACACGATCCACGGAATGGCATGATAAAAGGAGGAGCTGGCGGCAGCGCCCGCGGCAAACGCCATATTTTTGAATAACAGGTAGACGATATAGATCATCCCCATCCCCCCAAGCAACGGCGCAACGCCTGTTTTAAACCAGTGTCCTTTGCCAATATTTTCTTTATTGCCGTGGAAGTAAACGATCACCGCAAAGGCGCAGAGCGCCTGGACAATCATAATGCCCATCGTACCTAACAGCGCCAGCAGGGTGTAAATATCCGCGTAAGGATCTTTACCGGTGATAAAGAATAGCAACACAATCAGCGTGGCGATAACGGTCTGCACCGTAGAGGCAACATGGGGGGAGCCGTGGCGCGAGTGTGAACGACCCAACGTGCGCCCGGCAAACGGAAACAGATTTTCCCGCCCGAGCGCGTAGAGATAGCGCGCCGCGCAGTTATGAAACGCCATCCCGCAGGCAAAAGAGCCAGTGATCACCAGCAGCTTAAACACCCCGACCGCCCACTCCCCCAGATACTGGCGAGCCGGACCGTAGAAAATCTCTCCTGCGCGGTTAGGATCCTGCGCAAGGGCAATAGCCTGCTCCGGTCCCGTTCCGGCAATCGCCATCCACGAAATGAACACGTAGAACACGCCGATACCAATCACGCCCAGCAGGGTAGCCAGGGGAATGATCTTTTTCGGGTTCTTCGACTCTTCACCGTACATTGCCGATGACTCAAAGCCCACCCATGACCAGAAGGCGAAGAATAATCCAATTCCGGCACTGGCGCCGACCACCCCTTTCGCCGGGGTAAAGGCGTTCAGCGGGTTGATCGACTCGGGGACAAAACCCTGTGGCCCTCCGCCATGGATCAGCACCGCCACCGCGACGGCGGTGAGGATCAATATTTCCAGTACCAGGCACAGGCCGAGCACCCGGGAAGTGAGCGAAATATCGAAATAGCTCAGCACTCCGGTAGTCATTAGCATGGCGAAGGCGAAGATGAGCCAGGGGATATGTACGCTGAAGACCGTATTGATTAAATCCTCGCAGAAAAAGGCGAAAATCCCAACCAGCGCGGCTTCAAAGACAATGTAGGTCATGGTCACCGTCACTCCTGACGCCATGCCAACGATCCGCCCCAGCCCGTGTGAAATAAAGCCATAAAATGCGCCAGTAGCGGTAATAAACCTGGCCATCTGCGCATAGCCGATGGCAAACAGGGCAAGGATAAGGGTGGCGACCATAAACCCCGCGGGCGCAAACTGACCATTACCACTACCCACCGCGATCGGCACATTGCCCAGCATCGCAGTGATCGGCGCTGCCGTGGCGATAGTCATAAACAGCACCCCGCCAAGGCCTACCGCATTTGGCCGCAGCCGCTGCACAACATGTTTTTCCGCCGCTGGCGCGGGATTGGCAAGAATTTCATTGCTCATGATGAACGCTCCGTTCAGTTCAGGCACGCGGCGGATTCAGGCAGGATCTGCCCACCGTCAACAATTAGCGACTGGCCGGTGATGTAGCCAGCCTGACGGGAGGCGAAGAACAGCGCTGCCGCAGCAATATCTTCCACCGTTCCGAGGCGTTTGAGCGGCACGGCGCTGGCCATCCCGGCGATATAGTCCTCGCCCATATCCCTCAGCCCTTCCGTGACGATATTCCCCGGCAGGACGGCATTGACGGTAATGTTGTCGCCGGCCAGTTCCAACGCCGCGCTACGCATAAAACCCAGCTGGGCCGCTTTGCTGGCGGCATAGTGAGCCCAGCCCGGATAGCCCGTTACCGGCCCGGTAATCGAAGAGGTGAGGATGATGCGACCATACTCTGCACGTTTCAGCCATGGCAGCGCCGCCTGAACAGTTAAAAAAGTCCCTTTACTGTTGATCGCCTGCACCTCATCCCACTGCTGTTCGCTCATGTCTGCCAGCGGCGCCGAAGGAAAAATCCCCGCGTTGCAGCAGACAATATCCAGACCACCCCACTGCTGTGCGGCTTCTGCCACACAGGCTTTTACCTCTTCGGCATGACTGACGTTGCAGGTCAGACCGCGTAGCGTTAATCCCTGCTCCGCCGCCTGGCCGATCGCGCTATCGATACGCGATGGTGTGCGGGCGGTAATGGTCACCTTCGCCCCGGCGCGGGCAAAGCCGAGTGCAATGCCAAGACCGATCCCACTACTCCCGCCGGTCACCAGCACATGTTTGTTCATAAAATCTGACATCATTTTTCCCCGTCTGTGAAAGTTCTGCGATCCCATCCGTTTGGCCTGGCCGTGCAGCGATCTCCGTCGCTGGCAGGAAAAGAATAATCACGTAAATGTTGAATGTTCAACATTTTAATGTGAGATTTCAGCATAAAAATAATGCGCTATGATTGGGCACAAGACTGGTGCAACAGACAGATTAATTTATCTATATATATCAAGGAATTAATAATAAACTTCACGCTTTGATTACGCCTGAATGAGAAAAACACACATTATACGTTCCGTTATGGTGCAACCGACTGAATCCAGCCAACTAAATCACACTAACTTACTGTTATTAAAATAATTAATAAACAAAAAGCATAATTGAAGCGCAACAGGAAACAAAAAAAACCTCACACATCTTGCAAATCCCGCAACCACAACATAAAAATGTGTTAAGCGTGTCATTTCAAATTGAGGACAGCATGTTTAACGACGAGTATGTAACAACACTTACCCTGAAGCTGCGGCCGCTCCTGCCCCGCTGGGGCCTCAGCGAAGGCGCAGAGATTGGCCTGCTGACGGTTTCAGAAAATGCCACGTTTCTGGTCAGCGATAAGATGACGCAGAGAAAGATGGTGCTGCGAGTACATCGCCCAAACTACAGCTCAGCGGTGGAGATCCATTCTGAGCTGATGTGGCTAAACGCCCTACATGCCCGGGGAGATATCAACATCGCCGTACCGCTTGTACTGGATGATGGGACCTGTATCGCCAGCCTCATCGACGGCGAAACGGTCACCCACGTCGTGGGATTCACCTTTGTTGCGGGCAGCGAACCTGATACCGGTAGCCATCTCACCGGCTGGTACCATGCCCTGGGACGGGTTGCGGGAGAACTGCACAGGCACAGCGAAGGCTGGGTAAAACCCGAGGGTTTTCATCGCAAGGTGTGGAACACCGAGACGATTATCGGACGTCATGCCTGGTGGGGCGACTGGCGGAAGATGACGCAACTGAGCGCCGACGATATTACGCTGCTGGAGGCGGTGGAGGCCACAGTGGTCGCCAGACTGGAAGCGTACGGACAGGGCGCCGACCGCTATGGGCTGGTGCACTGCGACATGCGGCTGGCCAACCTGCTGGTGAATGAGAATTCGCTGACGGTGATTGATTTTGACGACTGCGGCATCTGCTGGTTTGGCTGGGATTTTGCCACCGCCGTCAGTTTTATTGAAGACGACCCGGCCCTTGCGGACTACCGCGCTGCGTGGCTTGCGGGCTACCGTAGCGTCCGTCCCTTCAGTCAGCAGGACGAAGTGATGCTTCCGGTGCTGGTGATGCTGCGCCGCTTACAGCTGACGGCCTGGCTGGCCAGCCATAGTGAGACAGCCACCGCCCGTCGCTACAGCCCGCAATGGGGCGCCATCACCGTACGCCTGGCCCAGGCGTTTCTCCTCCAGGCGTCACCGCTTAGCGCTACCGTTAACTGCAAGGAACCTGCTGATGAACAATAAAACCCCCATTCTTCAACTGAACCGTTTTGACGCGCTGACCGGCGTGGCCGACGAAAACCTGAGCCGACAAATTGCCCGTCGCCACGCCACCCAGGGGACCGGTTCGGTGCTGTTTTATCCACAACCGATCGTCATGGCGTCGGCCTCCGGAGCCTGGATGGAGGACTCCGCCGGCAACCGTTATCTGGATATGTATAACAACGTGCCGGGCGTGGGGCATTGTCATCCGCATATCACCCAGGCGATGGTGCGCCAGGCCGGGTTACTGAACACCAACACCCGCTATCTATTCCCGGTACTGGAGCAGTACGCGGACAGCCTGCTGGCGACGTTCCCCGCCGGGCTGTCGAATGTGATATTTACCTGCACCGGCAGCGAGAGCAACGACATCGCCCTGCGGATGGCCCGCTTTATCAGTGGTCGGCAGGGGATCATCGTCACCGAGAGTGCCTATCACGGCAATACAACGGCGGTGATGGAGGTCTCTCCCTCCGGGCACAAAGAGGCCCTCCTGCCCCCGTGGGTGCATACCATTCCCGCCCCTGACCTGCGCAGGCTGTCAGCGGGCCAGACGCTGTCTGACCTCTTCGCCGTCGACGTTGAGCGCGCCATGGACGAGCTGGATGAGCGGGGCTACGGCTGCGCGGCGCTACTGGTGGATACCATTTTTTCCAGCGACGGCGTTTTCGCCGATCCGCCGGGATTTCTGGCCCAGGCGGTAGCCCGCGTACAGGCCCGGGGCGGACTGTTTATCGCCGATGAAGTCCAGCCGGGCTTTGGTCGGACAGGCTCTCATTTCTGGGGCTTCCAGCGTCACAGTGTGCAACCGGATATCGTCACGCTCGGCAAGCCAATGGGGAACGGTTTTCCCATGGCCGCGGTGATCACGCGTCCGGCTATTCTGCAGGCGTTCAGCGAAAAGACCGAGTACTTCAACACCTTTGGCGGTAACCCGGTGGCTGCCGCCGTGGGCCTCGCGGTACTGGAGGTGATTGAACAGGAGGCCCTGATGAACAACGCCCAGCGCAACGGGGACTATCTGCGTGCCGGACTGCGCCAGCTGGCCCAGGATTTCCCGGCCATCGCCGACATTCGCGGCGCCGGACTGTTCAACGCCATCGAGTTTGCCCGGCCAGACAGCGGAGAGCCGGATCCGCAGCTGACGAGTCGCGTTATCTATCACCTGAAGCTTGAGGGCGTGCTGATTGGCGCGGCCGGTCGCTTTGGCAACAGCCTGAAGATCCGTCCGCCGCTGTGCTTCAGTCGCGATGATGCAGATTTCTTCCTCGAACGGCTGGCGAAAGTCATGGGCCGCCTGAACGGATAGTCTAACCGACAGGGCAAACATCCAGTTTGTTTGCCCTCGGCGTGCAGGTATATTAACGGCATCAGCGACTTCAGGGAGAGTAACCAGCGTTCATGTCGAAGAGAAAAGAAGACCGTCAGCAACAGATCCTGCGCGAACTGGCTGAGACCCCGACCCTGCGGATTGGGGATATGGCGCGCACCCACGGTGTCTCTACCGAAACCATCCGTCGCGATCTCGACGAACTGACCCGCCGGGGCGTACTGAACCGAACTTACGGCGGTGCGGTGCGGGCCATGAACAGTGAACCGACGGTCACGGAGCGCCACCAGCTGTTTACCGAAGAGCGCGAGCGCATCGCCCGGGACGCCGTCCATTGTATGCGCGAGGGCAAAATATTTATGATCGGCTCCGGCGCTACCACGGTACATGTTGCCCGCCGGATGGCCAGCGAGCTGCGGGATATTACGGTCATCACCCACGCCTTCGGCGTCGCAACGGTGCTGTCGATGAATCCAACCATCCGGGTGATCGTTGCTCCCGGGGAGTACTGCGCTACCGAAGGGGCAATGACCGGTGCGCAGACGCTTCAGTTCCTCAGCCAGTTCACGGCGGACTATACGTTACTGGGGGCCAGCGGTATCGCCGCCGATGGGCCAAGCGAGGCGTTAATCGACAGTGGAACGGTTTACCGGGCGATGATCCAGCGCGCCGCGAAGAGCATTGTCGTCGCCGACCACTCGAAGTTCGACCTCACCTACCCCTACCACTACGCGGGCTGGTCGGGCATCAGCCGTTTAATTACTGACCAGCCCCTGCCCGACCATCTCGCTACTGTACTCGGCCGGGAAAAGGTGGTCGTGGCGCGTGGTCATGCCGCTCCTGAACAGCAGTGACCCGCGCCGGTACGTTTACCCTTTGGCAAAATTGGCCTGGATCCGCTGCTGCAGATAATCCTCGGCGCTGATGGGCGGGTACTTTCTCTGCGGCCCGAGGATCTCGACATCTTTATTGGCCTGGCAGAAAAACGCCAGGCTGTAGCGCGGCCCCTGATATTCGTGGGGCAGCGGATTTTTCACCCGGTGGAAGTTAGACGGCAGCTGGTCGTCGCTCCAGCGCATCAGCATATCGCCGATATTGCAGGTGATCACCTCTTCCCGCGGCTCAATGCTGGTCCACTGCTGGCTTTCACGGTCTTTACCGGGACAAACCTGCAGGCCGCCCTGGCCGGGGCGCTGGAACAGCAGCGTCAGACAGTCAAAATCGGTGTGCGCGCCGGCCCGCCACATCCCCTGCTGCGACTGCTCGGTCGCATAGTAATGCAGCATGCGCAAGGTGCTCTGGTAGGTGTCTCGCTGCGGATCGTGCGCGGCGGTGAAAAACGATTCCGGAAAACCAAGCTTCAAAGCAAAGCAGGAGAGGATCTTCATCCCCAGCTGCCAGCACTGCGATTCAAACCCGAGCATCGTCTGCTTGAATGCTGGCAACTCCCGATCGCTGGGCCAGCGCCCGGCCATCAGCGGCCGGGTGATCTGATACGACTCTTTTTGATCCGGCGTGCGGGTCGATGGCCGAACCTGCGCTTTGCTCTCCCAGCCGGCGTTGCCGGCCAGCGGATACTGGCGCTTCACCTCGTCGGGCAGGTCGAAAAACGCCTCGGTCATGCTGAACGCCTGACGGATATCCGCCAGCGGAATACCGTGGTGGCTGACCTGGAAGAAGCCAATCTCCACCGCCGCCTCCCACAGTTGTTCGGCAATGTCATTTTTTCTTTCGGCAAAGTTCGACAGGTCGATACAGCGCACTTCGCGGGCGAAGGTCTCTTCGCCCTGGGCGCCCATCAGCGCCTCTTTTTCCAGTTCCTGTAAGGCGTAGCGTTGATTCTGGGTGGTTGCGTTCATCGTCATTATCCTGTTATCAGTTAAACAGCGGCGCGCTGCTGGAGGGTACGGACGGCCGCCAGCGCGTCGTGGCGCATCGCGTCAAGGTCGAGACCGGGAATGGCGTCGTCTTCCACGATGGGGCGGCCATTGAGCAGCAACGCTTTCAGCGCAGCGCGCCCACCGCAGGCCACCGGCCCAATAGCCATATCGTGCAGGCCGAAGTAGCGCGGATCGTCCAGCCGGTAAATGGCGAGGTCCGCCTGCATGCCGACCTGCAGGGTGCCGGTCTGCGCTAAGCCAAGGATCTGCGCGCCGCCGGCGCTGCCCCAGCGCACCACATCCTCCACCGTGGCCGCATCGGCCCCGCCCTCGAAGGTGCCTCCGGCGTAGCGCGGCTGCGCCAGCATCCCTTTGCGTGCACGCTGCAGCAGCCATGCGGCATGGGCTTCGCTTTGCATATCCGCCGCTTCATTCGAGGCGGCGCCGTCCACTCCCAGCGAGACCGGGACCCCGGCCTGCTCCAGCGCCAGCAGATCGGCGATGCCGCTGCCCAGTCGGCCATTGCTTTGCGGGCAGTGGGCGATGCCGGTTCCGGTGCGGCCCAGCAGGGCAATCTCCTCCGGCAGCAGCTTCACCAGATGGGCAAACCACACGTCATTTCCCAGCCAGTCGTGTTCCGCGCAGAACTGAACCGGCGTCATGGCGAATTTCTGCCGCGCGGCGTCGAGATAATCGACGGTTTCCGATAAATGGCTGTGCAACCGGATCCCCAGCTGGCGGGCCAGCTTCGCCATCTCCCGCAGCTGGGCGCCCGGCGCGGAGTGCAAGACGGTAGTGGGCGCCATCACCACCCGGCGCAGAGAATCGGGCCGGGGGTCGTGATAGCGGCTGACCAGCCGTTCGATATCCGCCATATAGCCGTCGAAGGTTTCCGGACACAGCGCCACAGGCAGATCCTGTTCCACCGCCCGACCCTGGGTCGCCCCACCCCGGCACAGAACGATGCGCATCCCCAGCGCTTCCCCTTCGCTGAAGACAATCTCCGAGGTATCGAAAGGCATATCCGGCCAGTACAGGTAGTTGTGATCCGCCACGCTGGCGCAGCCCGAGCGCAGAAGCTCCACCAGGCCGATGCGCACCGCCAGACGAAAGGTATGTTCATCGAAAGCCGCGCGAAAGCGGTACGGCGTGGCGCTCAGCCAGGCCGTCAGGCTCTGGTTCAGCCCCTGCGGCTCGCCCTTCAGCAGCGACTGAAAAAGATGGTGGTGCGTGTTCACCCATGCCGGATAGATCACACAGTCGCGGGCATCGATCTGTCGCTCTTCCGGCAGCGGCGTCAGGCTGCCGATGGCGGCAATCTTGCCGTCGCGGATGCGAATATCCGGCCCGGCCAGCCGCGCCGCCTCTCCGGGCAGACCGCTGAGGATGGCATGGGCATTTTTAATCATTAATGACATGGCGTCGCTCCTCAGGGTTTAACCTGCATGGCCTGAACAAATTCGGTGGTGTAGGCCTGTTTCCAGTCGGTGGCCGCCGCCAGCAGACCGGTACTGACCATAAAGTCGCGGGTCTTCTGCCAGCGCGCGTCGGTCATCGTCCCCCAGCCCTGGCTGGCGGCATCCCCGCCGTCGATCAGGTGATGCTCACGGATCTGGGTCACGCCCCAGGCGAGCAGATCGTCGGTCATTTTCGGGTTGTCCTGCTTAATCAGCGCATTTCCCGGCGCCGGATCCTTGAGATAGCTCACCCAACCCTCCATTGAGGCGCGGACGAACTTCGCCATCGCCGCTTTCCGCTCGGCGATGGTGTCCGGGCGGGCGATAAGGATGCCGCCGTACGGGGGATAACCATGCTCAGAAAAGAGGAAGAAGTTCGCCTTCACCCCGGCCTTCTGCACCTGGAACACCTCGGAGCTGACATAGGCCTGCTGGGCGACAGCGTCATCGACGACAAAGGGTTGAATATTGAAGGTATAGGGGCGAACCTGAGCGTCGCTCAGCTGATATTGCGCCTTCAGCCACGGCCACCACGTCGCCTGACCGGAGCTGGAGACCAGAAGCGTTTTGTCTTTCAGCCCCTGCAGGGAGGTGACATCGGCATGGGTCAGCAGCCCCTGGGGATCATACTGAAAGGGCGCGGCAATGGCTTTCGCCTGGAAGCCGCGCTGAATGCCTTCCAGCAGCTGCAGGTCGTAACCGATTATCACATCGGCCCGCTTCGACAACAGCAACTGCATGCCGTTGACCTGGGGGCCACCGGAGCGGATCTCGACGTCGAGACCATATTTTTTGTACAGCCCAGTGGCCTGAGCCTGATAATAACCCCCCTGCTCCGCCTGAGCGTACCAGGAGGTCAGCAGAACGATTTTCTCCTCGGCCTGAACGGCCAGCGAGACACCGCCGAGAGCCATCAGGCCCAGCCAGCGAAAGCCCCGGGGAAGGCGTGCACGACTTTTCATTATCCCTCTCCTCTTCATGCCGGGAGAGGGGCGAGCAAACCACGGCTCAGCCTCCCATCCCGGTCAACATTGAACCGCGACATGGTGACTGAGCAATGTCCCGTATGGATAACCCGTACTGACCGCTTCTACTCACACTCAGCTATACAAAAACAATGCCAGATTTGATTGTCCCGCGAGCGGCCGCGAGAAATCGCCTGCGCCGCCGCCCACGGGTATGCAACCTTTGATTCATGCACATCAAAAACGCACCATCATGGTGCGTTAATGAATGATTTTAGTGCCTGCCCGGTCTCTCACAGCTGACTGAAGAGCATCTCCAGCTGGTTCAACATCATCGAGGCGGCGAGGGAAAGCTGGCGGGCGGGCGAGACGCACAGCGCCAGCGTGAAAGGCTTAAGCTGCGGATCGGTTAGCGGTACAAACGCCAGCTGGCCGGACTCGATCTCATCGAGAATATCCAGTCGGCACAGGATGCCAATGCCCATCTGCTCTTTGATCAGGGTGCGGATCATGTGAATGTTATTCGACACCGCCACCTCCTTCACCTCGTTGCCGCTGATGTTCACCAGCGCCTCCACCGGCTCGCTGATCATCAACGGAGCGGACGGCAGGATAAACGGGTAGTCGATGCACTGACTAAAGCGCACGGCGCTGCGGCTGGCCAGCGGATGGCCGGTGGGCACCACGATCCCCATATTCATCTCGGCAAACGCCCGCACCTGCAGTTCGCGGGAGGTCTGGGGATTGAGCATGATGCCGAAATCCGCCTCACCGGAGATCAGCGCCTGCTGAATGTGGATATTGTTGATGGTGGTCAATGTAAAAGAGATGTTGGGATAATGTTTATGCACCTCTTTGAGCATCGTCGAAAAAAAATGCCGGTTAATGGCATCGATGGTAGCGATGCGCACATGCCCCCGCCGCAACCCGCGCAGGTCATCCAGCTGTTCGCAGACCCGGGTAAAGTCCTTTTTCCAGTTATTGGCCGCGTGCAGGAGCAGCTCCCCGGCGGCGGTCAGCCGCAGCCCGGTGGGGTGGCGCTCGAAGAGCGGCATCGCCAGCTCCTGTTCCACGCGCAAAATCTGACGGTCGATGGAAGACGCCGACACATGCAGCGCCTCTGACGCTTTACGAAACGATCCCTGACGGGCCACTTCGGTGAAATAGAGCAGAAATCGGGAGAAGGCAAACATGGTTTGGGTGCTCTCTTTTTTGCAACGGGTTGTGCGAATCAAAGCTCTGGACGCAACAGTTTTATCACAATACCGTAGCATTCATAGCGGAGAAACGATCGTTTCACCCATTTTCTTGCACGCCGGACAGTTTACCGCGAAGAGGAGTTATCTCTTCGCCGACCCTGGCCGCCCTGCAGACAGCGGAATGAGGGAGAGTAAACGGTATGCACAGCCACGATCTTATTTCGGTCTCGGTTGGGGAAATACGCCCCAATGGAGAGGGAAATCTATCATTAATATTGCAGGCGGCGGCCGGGGAAATATTACCGGCCTACTCTGCCGGGGCGCATATCGATATTATTATTCCCGGCGTTGGCCCCCGGCAGTATTCCCTGTGCGGCACGCCTGACCGCAGTAATACTTATGAAATTTGCGTCAGGCTGACTGACACCTCCACCGGCGGCTCACGCTATTTGCACCAGCAGGTGAAATCCGGCGATCGGCTCGCCATTTCGCCTCCGCGTAACCATTTTCCCCTGCCGGAGGCCGGGCGCTACCTGCTGTTTGCCGGCGGTATCGGCATCACGCCTTTGCTGGCGATGGCTGAAGCGATTGCCGCCAGAAAGGGGGCACTGGAGCTGCATTATTATGTCGCCAGCTCGCGCCAGACGGCCTTCTCCCCGCGCCTGACCCAGCTGGCTGCGGGCGGCACGGTGGCGATCCACTGTAGCGAGGAAGGCGCGTCGTTTCGCCAGCGGATCCCCGCCTGCTTAACCACGCCCGATCCTGATACCGCAGTGGTCGCCTGCGGCCCGGAGGGTTTTATTCAGCGACTGCAGTCGGTCATGGAGGAATATCGCTGGTCGCCGTCGCAATTCGTCTTCGAGCGTTTTACTCCCGCGGCGGAAAATAATACTGCGGCGAAAAATGCGTTTTATATTGAACTGGCCTCCAGCGGGCAGCGCCTGCAGGTCGCCGCGGATCAAACCATTGCTCAGGTATTACAGCACGCCGGCGTGGAGGTGATGCTCTCCTGCGAACAGGGAATGTGCGGGTCGTGTATTACCGGGGTCCTCGACGGGATCCCCGAACACCGGGACAGCGTGCTGACGGCGGAAGAGAAAGCTGGCAACGACCAGATCACGCTCTGCTGTTCGCGGGCGAAATCGCCGGTTCTGGTTTTGGATCTGTGAGGAGACTGACGATGACCTTCCCCTCCTCTTCCGCACCGCTCGCCGGTATCAGCCGCGCCCGACTCCCGGCCTGGGCGCTGCCCGACGGCTGGCCGACGCAGGCCAACGGTGAACCGCAGCTGGCGGACCTGGCCTTTCGCGACGGCCGGATTGCCGCATTGACCCCGACCGACCAGCCGACTCCCGGCCTGTGGGACCTGGCGGGGGCGTTGACGCTCCCCGGCCTGCTGGAACCCCATGCCCATCTGGACAAAACCTTTACCATTGAACGCTGCCGTCCGGCGCAGGCCGGGCTGCTGGCGGCGATCCACGCCATGCACGAGGATCGCCAGCACTGGACCAGGGCGGATATTCAACGTCGGGCGTCCGCCGCGCTGGCCCGGGCGGCAGCAAATGGTGTGACCTATTTGCGTAGCCATATCGACTGGTTTACCGCCGACGCACCGGACGCCTGGCAGGAGATCGCCCGCCTCGATACCGTCGGCATCACCCTGGAGCGGGTGGCGCTGGTCCCGCTGACCCTGTTTCGCGATCCGGCGGACGCCGGGGCCATTGCCCGAACGGTCGCCACCAGCGGGGAGGGCTGCCTGCTGGGCGGCTTCATCCACTCCTCCAACTGGGACGCCGCCGCCATGGCAAACCTGCTGGATAGCGCGGCCCGCTGGGATCTGGATCTGGATTTGCATATTGATGAGGAGCTCAGCGAAGTGTCTCAGGGGCTCACCTGGCTGGCGGACCATCTCTCCCGCCACCCTTTTCCCGGGCATATCTGCTGCAGCCACGGCTGCGCGCTGGCCGCTGGCAGCGACGAACAGGCGGCGCCGATCCTGCGCCAGCTGGCGGCGCACGGCGTCACGCTTATCGCTCTGCCGATGACCAACCTGCTGCTGCAGGATGCGACATTCGGTCGCACGCCGCGCCAGCGGGGGATCACCCTGCTGCACGAGGCGCAGGCCGCCGGCGTGGCCACCCTGCTCGGCTGCGACAACGTGCAGGACGCTTTTTGTCCGGCGGGAAGCTACGACCCGCTGGACACCCTGGCCTGCGGCCTGTTCAGCGCTCAGCTCAGCGACCTGTTCGACCGGCAGTCGCGGCTGATCTGCGATCGCGCGGCGCTAACCGGTTCGCCGGCAGACGCGGCGCCCTTTGCCATCGGCGCGGCGGCCAGCGTGGTGATTTTCCCGGGTAGCGACCGTTTTACCTGGCCTTTAAACAGCGCCGCCCGTCTGGTGGTTAACCACGGCAGGTTAACCCACCGGCGCGTGTGGCAAGAGGAGATGGCACATGAGTCTTGAAGCAGGCGCGGGGGCGCCGCTGGCGCGGTATGCCGCCTGGCGCAGAGCCGGCGATTTTATCTTTCTCTCCGGCATTATTCCGGTCAATCCCCTGACCGGCACCATCGTCAACGGCTTTCAGGATGTGCCTGAGCCGGTGCGGGAGCTGCTGGGGGCGACCGGCGAATTTTCAACCGATGCGAAACAGGGCCCGATCCTCGCCCAGAGCTGGTACGTCCTGGAAAGCATCCGCCACACCGTGGCGTCCGCAGGAGGGCAGATGAGCGACGTTATCAAGCTGGTGCAGTACTTTCGCAACCTTGACCATTTTCCCTATTACAGCCGGGTCAGAAAGCTGTTTTATCCCGACCAGCCGCCCGTTTCCACCGTGGTCCAGGTCAGCGAAATGCTGCCCGACGCCACGGTATTGATTGAAGTTGAAGCGACCGTCTGGTTACCCCAGCCAATTCACTCCGAGGCACCGCGATGATTAACGGTTACATTCCTGCAGCGCGCTTTCTCCCTTTCCTGAGCTGGACGGACGTGGCCGCCCTGCCGGATAAAAGCAATACGGTTATCGTCCTCCCCACCGGGGCGATCGAACAGCACGGCCCGCATCTGCCCTGCTCGGTGGACAGCGTGATATCTTCCGGCGTGGCGGGCCATGCCCTCGCCCGGCTGCCGGCGGCGATCCCGGCCTACGCCATCCCGCCGATCGTCTACGGTAAGTCCGAGGAGCATCTGCATTTTCCCGGCACCCTGACCCTCAGCGGCGATACGCTGCTGCATACCGTGCTGGAGATCGCCGAATCCCTCTATCGGGCCGGTTTTCGCAAGCTGCTGATGATCAACGGCCACGGCGGCCAGCCGCAGATCCTGCAAATCGCCTGCCGGGAAATGCGCCTGCGCCACGGGGATTTCATCGCCATCCCGCACGATGTGTTCAACGTACCCAACTGCGAAAAACAGTTTCTCAGCCCGCATGAACAGCGGATGGCGATGCACGCCGGACATAGCGAAACGGCGCTGATGCTGGCGCTGGCCCCGGAGTGCGTTCATATGGAGCGGGCGGTCGCCAACTTCCCGCCGGAATTCCCCTGCCCGACCCTGTCGAAAGGCCGCCCGGCGGCGGCGTGGGCGTCGTATGACTTTGGCCCCAGCGGGGTGATTGGCGACCCGACCCCGGCGACGCGGGAGCAAGGCGAAGGGCTTCTCGACTCCCTCGCCGCCAGCTGGGCGCAAGCGATCATCGAGATCCACCGCATGGCCTGGGTCGAACGTCACGAACCGACCTGGGGCAAACAGCACTGGCACGGCTTTGTGCAGTCCCTCCCCCCCTCTTTCGCTGCTGAATCCAAGGAGCCCTGATGAATACCAGACCGACGCTCGTTTTTACCCTGCTGACCGTGGCCGCCCTCGCGACCTCAGCCTCCTGCTTCGCAGCGGAGAAGTTTACGTTTCTTACCAACTGGTATGCCCAGGCCGAGCACGGCGGGTTTTACCAGGCCCAGGCCACCGGGCTGTATCAGCACGCCGGTCTCGATGTCGAGATTAAAATGGGCGGCCCGCAGATCAACGTCATGCAGTTGATGGCTGCCGGTCAGGCCGATTGTACCCTTGGCGACAACGGTCAGGCGCTGGAGACCTGGCAGGCCGGGGTGCATGCGGTGACCGTCGCTACCGTGTTCCAGCACTCGCCGACGGTGTTTATCACTCATAACAAAGTGGAGAACCCGGCGGAGCTTAAAGACAAAACCTTCCTGCTCGCTACCGAGGCCTATACCTCTTTCTGGCCGTGGGCGAAGAGCGAGCTGGGTCTGGCTGGCAGCAAAGTGCGCCCCTATACCTTTAACGTTCAGCCGTTCCTCGCCGATAAAAACCTGGTGCAGCAGGGCTACGTGACCTCCGAGCCGTTCTCCGTCGCCAAAGGCGGGCAGCCGTTCTATGTCTATCCGCTCAGCGACTGGGGATATCCGCCCTACGGCAACTCGATTATCTGTGTGGCCGACACCATCCGCAAACGTCCGGCGGCGGTGGCAGCCTTCGTCAAAGCCTCCATGGAGGGCTGGAAAAGCTACCTGCAGGATCCCACCCCCGGCAACAGTCTGATCGCTAAAGCAAATCCGCAAATGAGCGCCGAGCAGATCGCCTTTGGTATTGCCCAGATGAAGCAGTACCAGCTGGTGACCGGCGGCGATGCCAAGACCGGCGGCATCGGCATCATCACCGAGCCGCGGCTGAAGAAAACCTGGGACATGCTGGTGAAAAACAAGCTGATCGACGCCAGCAAGGTGCCGTTTGAGCAGACTTACACCCTGGAGATGGTCAAAGACGCCGGAGTGATGCCATGAATACCGCCCCGAAACTGACCGTGATGAGCGACACCCGCTTTACGCCCGCCTCTGCCACCCCGGCCATCGAGGTGCTGTCGGCGGAGAAGATCTACAGCAACGGTACCCGGGCGCTGCTGCCCGTTAACCTGACCATCAATCAGGGGGAGTTTATTACCCTGCTCGGCCCGTCCGGCTGCGGGAAGAGTACGCTGCTGAAGATGGTCGCCGGCCTGGTGGAGCCCAGCGACGGCAAGCTGATGCTGTGGCGGCGCGATAGCCGGGAGAAAGCCCAGCATCCGCTCTCGTTCGTCTTCCAGGAAGCCACCCTGATGCCGTGGAGCAGCGTGCGCAATAACGTCAGGCTGCCGCTGGATCTGGCCGGCGTGCCGCGCGCGGAAGGTAATACCCGGGTGAGTGAAGTCCTTGAACTGGTGGGGCTGGGCAAATTCGCCGACGTCCTGCCGCGCGAACTCTCCGGCGGCATGCAAATGCGCGTCTCCATCGCCCGCGGCCTGGTCACCCGGCCAAAGCTGCTGCTGATGGATGAGCCCTTCGGCGCGCTCGATGAAATTACGCGTAACAAACTCGACAGCGACCTGTTGCGTCTCTGGCAGGAGCAGAACCTGACGGTGGTGTTCGTCACCCACTCGATCCACGAAGCGGTGTTTCTCTCACAGCGGGTGATCATGATGGCGGCCCGTCCCGGACGGGTGGTCGAAGATATCGCCATCCGGGAGCCGTTCCCGCGCAGCGAGGCGTTCCGCGTCAGTCCGGCCTTTTCCCTGTATGCCCGTCAGCTGCAGGACAGTCTGTTGCAGGCCAGCCAGTCCGGTATGGAGTCATAATATGAAAAACACAACCTCAACGCCGTGGGTCCAGCATCCGCGTTTTCTCAAAATTCTCTATCCGACCCTCGTCGCGGTGGCGGTGGTGCTCCTGTGGCAGGGCGCGGTGAGCTATTTTCGCATCCCGGCCTTTCTGGTGCCGTCGCCGCTGGTGATGCTGGAAAGCCTGTGGACGCATCTCACGCCGCTGCTGCTGGCGCTGCTGTTCACCCTCAAGATCACCCTGATCTCGTTTCTGCTGTCGATTGTCATTGGCGCCGCGGTGGCGTTTATCCTGGTGCAGAACCGCTTTGTGGAAACCGCCCTGTTTCCCTACATCGTGTTTTTGCAGGTGACGCCGATTGTCGCCATCGCTCCGCTGATCATCATCTGGGTGAAGGATGCCACGCTCTCGCTGGTGGTATGCGCCACCCTGATGGCGGTGTTTCCCATCATCTCCAATACCACTCAGGGACTGCGCAGCGTCTCCCCCGGCCTGCTGAGCTATTTTCGCCTCAATCACGCCAGCCGCTGGCAAACGCTGGTGCGGCTGCGTATCCCCTCGGCGCTGCCCTATTTCTTCGGCGCGCTGCGTATTTCCAGTGGGCTGTCGCTGATTGGCGCGGTGGTGGCGGAGTTTGTCGCCGGGACCGGCGGGACCAATACCGGTCTGGCCTATCAGATCCTGCAGGCTGGCTACCAGCTGGATATCCCGCTGATGTTTGCCGCGCTGCTGCTGATCTCTCTCGCCGGGATCGCGCTGTTTGGCGTGATGTCCTGGGTTTCGCGCCGGGCGCTCAGCGCCTGGCATGAAAGCGAAGCCGTGCAATCTCATTAATATTTTGCTGACGAACAGGAAGAAAAATGATGACTGATGAGCAGCGTCAACACGCGGTCGCGGCGATCCAGCAGGCACTCCCAACGCTGGAGTGGACCTTACAGCCGGCGAAGATCAAACGGCTTTCCCGCGATTTTCACTGGTTCAGTCCGGTACTCACTGAGCAACTGGCGGGGAAACAGGCGGACGCGGTGGTTCGCCCACGCGACGAAGAGGAGCTGGGCCAGCTGGTCGCCGCCTGCGCGCAGCACCAGCTGCCGCTGACGCTGCGCGGCAGCGCCACCGGCAACTATGGCCAACTGGTCCCCCTCGAAGGCGGGCTGCTGGTCGATATGACCGGACTCAACCAGATCGTCGCCCTCGGCAACGGCACGGTGCGCGCCCAGGCCGGCATTCGTCTGGCAGACATCGAAACCGCCGCCCGCCCAACGGGATGGGAGCTGCGCTGCATGCCGTCGACCTACCGACTGGCGAGCCTGGGCGGCCTCTACGGCGGCGGGTTCGGCGGCATCGGCTCCATCAACTATGGGCCGCTGGCGGCGCCCGGCAATGTGCTCAGCGTCAAAGTGATGACCGTCGAGCCGGTCCCCCGCGTGCTGACCGTCCCGGCTCCCGAAGCGCTGCTGCTGCATCACGCCTACGGCACCAACGGCATCATTCTGGAGGTTGAGCTGGCGCTGGCGCCCGTGCACCAGTGGATAGAGCGCCTGGACGTGTTTGACGATTTCGCTGATGCGCTGAACTATGCCAACGCCTGCGTCCGCTCGCCGGGGCTGGTAAAACGTCAGGTCGCGCTGCTGGCCACGCCGATTGCCGACTACTTTAGCCACCTCAACGATCGTTACCGCACCGGGCAGCATGCGGTTATCAGCCTGATCGCCGAGGAGAGCGAAGGACTCTGCGCCAGCCTGTTACAGCGCCATCGCGGGAGCAACGCCATCCGTCAGGCCAGCGACGAGGCCCGGACGCAAAACGCCTCGTTAATGGAATACTGCTGGAACCACACCACCCTGCATGCGCTCAAGGCGGACAATACGCTGACTTATCTCCAGACGGCGTTTGATCCGCTGCGCTATCCGCAGCAAATTTTACAGATGGAGCAGCACTTCGCCGGGGAGGTGATTTCCCATATTGAATTCCTGCGTGATATCGAGGGCAATCTCACCGCCAGCGGTCTGCAACTGGTGCGCTATACCACGCCCGCGCGGCTCAACGCCATCATGCAGATATTTCGCGACAACGACGTCAAGATTAACAACCCCCACGTGCTGCAGGTTGAGGACGGCAAACAGGGCGTGATTCGCCCCGACGTCGTGGCGGTGAAACAGTCTCTCGACCCGGCGGGATTGCTTAACCCCGGCAAGCTGCGCGGCTGGGCGCTGCGCGACCAGCTGGAACTGGACAGCAACCCGCTGGCGCGAGCCACCCGCGAAAGCCCCACGACCTGAGCGTCCCATTCCGGGGCGCGCTAACCGGTCGCTGGCCCGCTTCTCTTCCTCCTGCCCGCGCGGCGAGTTTTTTTACGCCACTCATTCATATGAATGAGTGGCGTCTCTGTTTCCTCCGTTATACTTTTCTATAGTTGACGAGACGGCCGTTAAAAAATTGTTTACAGCATTTTCTCAATTTTCTCTTTGAGCTAAAAAGTGGGCTTATGATAACGGCCAATCAATTCCCTTATATCGCAAGCAATTACCAAATCAGTTGCTAAGGAAATTAAAATGCCACTATCCGTTAATAGTTTTTTAAACGAAGCAGAAGAAATAAAAAATAAAGTCACAGCCCTGTCCAGTAAAAAATTCAGTACTTGGCGCTGAAACCGCTTATCAATTTCTTATCAATTTTGATTGGGATAATTACAAAGAGATTAGGAGGAATATAACTTCCGCTTATCAAAAAATCCTTCCCACTGCAAAATTAAATAGATACTTCAAAAATAAATAAACATTTCAGAAATAAAAACAGGATAATCAATAGAGATAAAAATTGAATTCAGTAAATTCATTCTGTGACGTTCACAACTTAACAATCTACCTGATGAGGATAAGACCATGCCTAATGGTAACGACTTGATAGAAACAGCAAGAAGTCAGCTTAATGTCAAAGAGCAGCCGCTTAACAGCAATTCTGGCCCGATGGTAGATACCTATCTCAAATCGGCGGGCAGCGCACCCGGCTCGCCATGGTGTATGGCTTTTGTCTACTGGTGTAGCTGGCAGGCTGGCATTCCCGGCCTGCCTAAAACCGCCAGCGTAGACACATTTTTTCAGAAGTCATTAGCGCTCGGAAAAATAATAGCTATTTCTGACATTGCCGTTGGCGATATTGTTTTAAGAGTTGACTATCCCGTCCAGGCTAACGGTCAAAAGCCAGGAGATCATGCCGGCATTTACACAGGTATAGTTGATGGGGTGCCACAATATATCTCGGGGAATACGGTCTCCGGCAAGGATTCAAAAAATGATGGAACCAGTTCCTATGTCGACGAACATCAAATGAAGCATTTTAATTACGCCGCCCGATTTTGGTGATGAGATTATTCAGTGGGAGATATTTAGCATGCTTTGAAAAATAAAGACATTCTCACCCATCCGGCCAGGGCCTGCTCAGGCACTGGCCTCTCTCCCCAATCCCCCATCTGTCCACGTTTCTCTCAGCCCAACGCCGACCTTATCCTGCGCCGGACAGTCCCGCCATATGGACGATAAGCCCCACCGCGGCGGCGGCGGCCAGTACCCAGGTCAGCTTCCACTTATAACGAAACAGCAGCCCGGCGGCGCCCAGAGCAATGGCCGCGGACCACGGGTCGAAACCGGACGGCCCCCAGACGCTATGCCAGATAAAAAACAGCGCCAGATTCAGGATAACGCCCACCACCGCGGCGGTAATGGCGGTCAACGGCGCGGTAAATCCCACCTTATTATGGGTCGTTTCAATAAACGGCCCGCCGGCGAGAATAAAGATGAACGAGGGCAAAAAGGTAAACCATGTCACCAGGCACGCCGCCGCGATGCCCCCCAGCAGCACATCATCGACGCCCAACACCGCTTTGGTGTAACCGCCGACAAACCCGACAAAGGTCACCACCATGATCAACGGTCCGGGGGTCGATTCCCCAAGGGCGAGGCCGTCCATCATCTGCCCTGCCGTCAGCCAGCCATAGTGGGTCACCGCCCCCTGGTAAACATAAGGTAGGACGGCATATGCCCCGCCAAAGGTCATCAGCGCGGCTTTGGTAAAGAACCAGCTCATCTGGGTCAGCGGATGCGCCCAGCCCAACATTAGCGTCAGAGCGGCCATCGGCACCAGCCACAGCAGCATCCCGGCGATCAGCACCTGAGAGGTACGCCGCCAGCTGAAAATGGCATGGGCCGGGATCGGCGTCGTGTCATCAATGATGGCGGCTCCGCCAGGGTGACTCTGCGCACGGTGGGCGTCCGCTTTGCCGAATGTCGTCGGCGCCAGCCGTCCGCCGATAAAACCCACCAGTGCCGCGGCGAGGACGATCAGCGGAAAAGGAACGTTCAACGCAAAAATAGCGACAAAAGCAGCGGCAGCGATGGCCCAGTAGGCGCCATTTTTCAGCGCCCGCGAGCCGATGCGGTGCGCCGCCTGCAATACTATCGCCGCTACGGCGGGTTTGATGCCATAAAAGATCCCCGCCACCACGGCGACATCCCCCCAGACGAGGTAGATCCACGCCAGGGCGATGAGTAACACCAGCGAGGGCAAAATAAACAGCACCCCGGCGATGACGCCTCCCCAGGTTTTATGCATCAGCCAGCCGATGTAAGTCGCCAGCTGCTGGGCCTCCGGGCCGGGCAGGACCATACAAAAATTGAGCGCATGCAGGAATCGCCCTTCCGATATCCAGCGTCGGTTATCCACCAGCTCCTGGTGCATCATGGCGATCTGCCCGGCAGGCCCGCCGAAGCTGATGAAGCCAAGCTTGAGCCAAAAGCGAAATGCCTGCCAGAAGGAGACGGAAGCGACGACGGAAGGACTGTCACTCTGCGGAAGAACGACCGTTTTGCTCATGATTGCCAGACCTCATTTCACAGGACCTCAGTAAGCCGTCGAACAGCGAGCAAGCTGCCGCCAGCAGTTGGTCATCGTCCGTAATGGTTTCCCGCAGCCCTGCAAGAATGCTTTCTACCCCCGCCGCCTCCGGGGTCGGTACCCCACCGACGTCCAGGAAGTGGATCAACCGTCCCAGACTGTCGGGGATCAGCGCGTCCAGCGCAAAACGCCGGACCAGTACTTCGAAGGTCACCAGCGTGCCGACATGGCTGAATGGCGCGCCGTCAAAATCAAAACCGACCGCTGTCGCCGGACAGTCCTCAGGCGCGGCCAGCCACAGGAACCGCGCCTCGTCGTCAATAAAGCGCCGGATAAGCCAGGCGCTGGCCAGACGATCGACCCACGGGCGTCGGCGGGTGGCCCACAGCCGGCCGCGAAAGGCGCCTCTGTCCAGCAGGCTCAGTTCGCCCGCCACCGACTGCGGCTCGTTCGGCGATAGCCGCTGATTAATGACCTGCTCGATAGTGGCCAGTCGCTCAGCGGCTTGCTCCCGGGCGGCCCCCGGAAAGAAATCAATGGCCTCGATCCGCCGGTAGTCACGCTGAATTTTACGCAGTTGTTTGAGCTGAGCCGCCAGTTCGTCGTTGGATAACGTCCCCTGCAGCGCCTGCAGATCCTGCAACAGCGCGTCGTACTGTTCACGACGATCGAATAGCGGCCTGAGCGCCTCTTCTTCCGCCGCCTCAATCGTGAAAACATACCCGGTCCCCCCTTCCGCGCGGATCGCCTGGCAGGTGCTGAGGAAAGTGTCATAGCCCTGGCGCACGTCGGGCAGCAGATAGACCCCATCGCGCAGGACCGCTGCCCCGCTCTGCTTCAGGGTTCGCCAGACACGCATGCGCAGCGTGGCTTGAGACGTTGTCAGGTTAAGGATCAAGAGATGCATTGTCATGTTGTAGAGATTACTACAGCATGTAGCGTCTGTGACGTTTTTACGCGCAAGGAGTCAGATGAATTTCAGCAATGCATAGTTGAAAAAAACAAAAGACGGCCTGCGCAGCGGCAGGCCAGGCGCTAAGCGCGGGGTGGGGATAAGGGGCGCAGCAGCAGGGTCAACAACGCCACCGCAACCGGGACCAGGGAGCCCCACAGCACGGCGTTCCAGCCGAAGGCGTTGAGCAGAACCCCGGACGAAAACGACCCCACGATCATCACGCCGAAGACCAGAAAATCGTTGAGCGACTGAACCTGGGTCTTCTCTTCCGGGCGGTGGAAATCGATGATTTTCGCCGAGGCGCCGGTGAAGCCAAAGTTCCAGCCGATGCCGAGCAAAATCAGCGACAACCAGTAATGATACACGCCGAGACCGCTCAGGCCGACCGCCACCGACGCGGCGGTGATCAGCAATCCCGCCGCCGCCATTCGCACTGCGCCGAAGCGCTGGATCAGCCGGCCGGTGAAAAATCCCGGGCCGTACATCGCCATCACATGCCACTGGATCCCAAGGTTGGCTGCCTGCTGGGAAAGACCGTGCATATGCATGGAGAGCGGCGCGGCGGTCATCAGAAAATTCATCACCATATAGGCCACCGCGCCGCTGAATACCGTGGTGGCAAAACCCGGCTGGCGGACAATCTCGCGCAGCGGCCGCCCTCCGCGCACGCTGGCCGCGGTGGGCTCCGCCGGCGTCACGCCTTTTAACAGTATGGCGGCGAGTAATGCAACCAGTGCCTGAGCGAGGAAGGTGACGGCGAAGGTATGTGCCGGCCAGAGGCGCATGGTGCCGGTGACCAGCATCGGGCCAATGATCCCGGCGGCCACACCGCCGCCCATCACCAGCGACAGCGCGCGAGCCCGGCGCGCCGGGGCGACGCCGTCGGTGGCGGCAAAACGAAAACTGAGCGCCACGGCGGCATAGGCGCCGCCGAGCATCGCGGCGAGACAAAACAGCAGAAAAGAATTCAGCACTACCGCCAGGGCGGCCGCCAGTCCGGTCACCATCCCGGCGCCGGTGCCGAGCCTGAACGCCGCTTTGCGGCCCCGCGTTCGCGCCAGCGCGCCGAAAGGTAGAATGGAGGCCGCCATCCCCAGCACAAACAGGGTGATCGGCAGCGTGGCCAGCGACGGGCTGGGGGCAATCGCGTTACCCACTATCGCGCCGGTAGCGTAGAAGACCACCGAGTTGGCGCCGGCCAGCGCCTGAGCGGCAGCCAGGCGAAGGATATTTTTGTTCTGCACCGCCAGCGGCAGCATGTGTTCTGTAGACATCCGTTGTTTTCACCGGTTTGAGAGTGGCGCCAGGCTGGCCGTCTGGCATCGCGCCCTGTTTGTTGGGTTCCCTGACCGTTACCTTAGCCGCAAAATACGCTTTTGCACCATAGCGAATCGCAATATTACCCGGCGATCTGGCCCCTCTTCTGCGTCAGATCGCCGGGCCGGGCTTCGCCGCCCGTTTTATTCCGGGGATCCGTCGCGCCGCGCGGCGGCAAATTTCGCCGCGATCATTGCGGCCGTCGGCTGGACGCCGCCCAGACTCCACTGCTCCGGGTCATGTTCGTCAATGCGGATCCAGACGGACTGACGGAACTGCGGATCGCCCTGCCCCTCAATCTCCACCAGCAGATCGGTCATCCGTCGCAGCAGCTCACTTTTCTGTTCCGCGGTCATGATCCCTTTAATGGTTTGCACGTTAACAAATGGCACGCTATTCTCCTTAGCATCTAGGTCTAAAATTCAAACTCAGAGTAGAAGGTCAATCTCGCGATGTCAAAAAATAAATCACTGCCCTACCTCGACCCGGCGCTGTGCGGCCTGGCGGAAGGGGCGAAAATCCTCGGCGACCGCTGGGTGCTGTTGATCCTCCGCGAGGCGTTTTACGGCGTGACGCGCTTTGAAACGATGCTGTCGCACACCCATATTACCCGCCAGACGCTCACCACCCGGTTAAAAACCATGACCGAAACGGGATTGCTCAGCAAAGTGCCCTACCGGGAAGCCCGCTCCCGCGAACGGTATGAATATGTTCTGACTGATAAAAGCCGTAGCCTGGCGCTGGTGCTGTTCGCCCTGATGGAATGGGGCCATCAGCACGTGCTGCACAGCGCGCCGCATATAGCATTGGTGGACAGCGCCAGCGGCGAGGCTGTCCATCCGGGGTTTATTACTGCCAGCGGCACCGTGGCGAGCCCCGCCGCCCTGCAGATCGTCAAGGCAGACGAACGCTAATAGCGCCGCTACAGAACTTTCGTACGCCTCTGGCGAAAGCCGCCGCAAGCGGGTATGTTGCATAGCCACGGTACCCGACGAGCGCGGGACATTTTTGTTTCATCGAACGGTGCGATAAAGGATGAAGGTATCCGGTGACCATTCCGACGCGCAGATCGCGCATGCTAAAGGTAGAAAATGTCGCTTCGTTCTCTGCGGGCTTTATGTCTGACCAGCTTTTTTATTGCCGACGTGCGCGACGGCCTCGGCCCGTTTCTGGGGATCTTTCTCACCCAGCGTCACTGGCAGGCGGAGGACATTGGCCTGCTGATGTCCGTCGGCGGTATCGCCGGCCTGCTGGCGACCCTGCCCGCCGGCTTCATCACCGACAGCTCGCGGCATAAGCGCTTGCTGCTGGCCGGGGTCTGCCTGGCGATCACCCTCACCACCCTGCTGCTCTGGTTTAGTCAGAAGACCAGCGTGGTCGCCCTCTCGCAAGTCGCCAGCGGCATCTGCGCGGCCTTTGTCGGACCGCTGATCGCCGGGATTACCCTCGGTCTTGCCAGACAGCGCGGCTTTAGCGCCCAGATGGGGAAAAACGAAGCCTTCAACCACGCGGGGAATTTTTTCACCGCGCTAATGGCCGGAGCTATCGCCTGGTACTGGGGCATCGGCGGCATTTTCATTCTGATGGCCTGTACCACGCTGCTTACCCTGGTCGCCCTGCTGGCGATCCGCGGCGGCGATATCGACGATGACGCCGCCCGCGGCATCGAAGCGGCATCCACGCCCTCCCTGCCGGGGTTTGCCATCCTGTTCCGCCATACGCCGCTGCTGATCGCCGGCGTAACCCTGATGCTGTTCCATCTCGCCAATGCCGCACTGTTGCCGATGCTGAGCATGCGGATCGCCGCCGCGCCCGGACACCTCAATCCCGGACTGTTTGCCGCCGCCACGGTGATTATTTCGCAGGTGGTGATGATCCCGGTGGCCATCCGGGTCGCCGGCAGCATCGACAAATACGGTTACTGGCGATGCATTCTGCTGGCGCTGGTGATCATGCCCATCCGGGCGGCGCTGGCGGCGTCCAGCGACGCCCCGGCGATGATGGTCCCGGTGCAAATTCTTGATGGCCTGGCGGCAGGGATTTTGGGGGTGGCGGTGCCCAGCTTTATCGTCTCGCTGCTGCGCGGCAGCGGGCACGTTAACGCTGGACAGAGCGTGGTGATGCTGATGCAGGGCGCCGGGGCGGCAATGAGTCCGGCGTTAACCGGGTCTATCGCCGGGCTCTACTCCTATGCCACCGCCTTCGGCGTGCTGAGTGTTATCGCGATTGTCGCCCTGATGGTATGGTGGCGCAGCGCTCCGCTGCTCACCGTCTCCGCGTCACCGCCAATCGGCGAGAGCGGGCAGTAACCTACGGCACAGCGACCTGGGGAGAGAGGAAATCGCCAGCCGGGTAGCAGCCCCCTGCAGCCCGGCTGGCGTATGAGAGGCGTTAATTCACCCGTGCTTGCAACGTAATGTGCTGCAGGGCGTTCGCCATATCTATCTGAATCAACTCCTTGACACCTTCGCGCTTAATAAACTGGCTCCGGTGCTTACTTTTCACCTCTTCAATACTTTTTTTGATCTCTTGCGCCGGCAATTTATACCAGCCGCGAGCCTGTTTCTCACCGCCCATTTCCAGCCACAGCGATGAATAACTGGCTTTCACCAAATCGCTTTTCACGTGGAAATCGGAATCGATCGCGTAGACCGTGGTGATGCTGAAATAACGCAGGAAACCATACAGCACGCTCATGATGATATTTTTCGGCCGCGCGCCATGCAGCTCTTTAGTCAGCACCTTCACTTCGTCATTGGTGATATCTTTCCCGCCCTGGATGCCGCCAATATAGGCGCGGCCATCGTCGGTACAGGAAAAACAGACGCTATAGACGCGCCGGTCGCCGAGAAACAGCTGCAGCATCAGCTCGCCCTCCTCCTGAAACGGCGACGCCAACAGTTTAACGTCAAGATTATCGCCATTTTTCAAAGGAATAGAGAACATCGCGCGACCAAAATCCGCCACATTGTACAGCTGCGGCAGGACATCAGGGTGAAACGTTTTCTCAATAAAATTCAGTGAACCGTGGGCAATATCCAGCTTGCGTCGTTTTGACAGCCGTTTATTGAGATACGCTTTAAACGGTTTATCCTCAAAAGGCACCAGCCCTTTGGTCACGGCGGTCAACCGCGCACACTGATATTTTGCACAAAGTTCTTGATATTCTCTGTATTTACCTCCTGCGAGCGAGAGCTCTCTGCATTTTCGTAAAACTTTTTTATAGTTTATTTTGACCTGACCGATCACTTTATTATGTTTACGCCATTCTTTGATGGCGCCTGCAACAGTATGTTCCATTGATTAAGATCCATAGATTCATCCATAATCGCGGCCATATTAACATAAAAGCTTTTCGTCAACGCTTAATTACTCCTTCGTTGTCCTTTCATTTAATATATACACAGGAAATCATTCTGTATGGTGATTAATAAAGCCAACTCCCGCCTGTCAACGGTTATTTATAGTAGGGAAAGCCTGCCGCCCCGCGACTTAACGCTCTGTGCGTTCGGCGCGCAGAGCGGCTACATCCGCTGGCGGTTTTGCCCTATACTTGACGCTGATTAAAAACCAGCGACGATAGGTAACTTATGGAAATTGATCTCGACAACCTGGTCTTCAACGGCCTGGATGAAGCGGAAGAACGCAACGCGGAGCGTCTGGAAGAAGCGGACAAAAAAGCGCAGGCGATCGTTGCCGATGACGATTGCGGCGACGCCTGCAAAATCTGATAGTCAAACCGGCCAGCAGGCCGGTTTTTTTTGCCCCTCCCGCCTGCTCAGGCCGGCAAGAAACCTTTCAGCGTATCCAGCAGCGCCTGCGCCGCCTTCGACAGCGGCATATGCCCGGCATGGATCGCGCCGACGCACTTCTCAATCGGCGGATCGCTGAGCGGGATGCAGACGGCCCCCAGGGACGTCATCTGCGTTTTACACAGCGCCGGTACCGCGCTGCCCCCCAGGCCGCTGGCCACCATTCTCCCCACCGTCACCAGCTGGTGACTCTCCAGCGCTACGTCCAGCTGGCGACCGCTGCGCGCCAGCGCCTCCTCCAGCATCAGGCGTACCGCCGAGGGACGCTGCAGGGTAATAAAATCGAGGGTCAACAGCTCCTGCCAGGTGAGCTGCTTTTTCTTCGCCAGCGGGGATTGCCGGGGAACGATCGCCACGAAGCGGTCCACCGCCAGCGGGGTAAACAGCAGGTTGTGGGTGGGCGATGGCTCGAAGGCAATACCCATCTCCACTCGCCCCTCGCGCACCATCTCGATCACCTGCTCATTAATCACATCATGCACCGTGACGTTCACGCCGGCATAGCGGTCGCGAAAGGCCTTCAGCGCCTCCGGCAGGACGTTGGCCGCAAACGACGGCATCGCGGCCACCGAAATTTTACCCCGTTGCAGGGTAAAGCTCTGACGCATGGCCTCCTCGACGTTATCCCAGTCGGCCAACAGCTGACGGGCCATCGGCAGAAAGAGTTCCCCCTCCTGGGTAAGGGTCACTTTGCGGGTGCTGCGCTGCAGCAGCGCGCCGCCCAGCGCCTCCTCTAACCCTTTGATGGTCAAACTGAGGGCTGGCTGCGACAAATTGAGCCTTTCGCTGGCGTGGGCGAAATTCAGAGTGTGAGCTACCGCTAAAAACGCGCGTAACTGTTTGACACTCATTCTCATTTTTCTTCCTGTTAACTAATTGAAAAAAATTAGTTAACAGGAAATTAATTAAAATTCCAAATGAGTGGGTCACAAATTCAAAATTATCAAATCAGTCTCCAGCGCCAATGATAAGGCTATCGCAAGGCAGGAGAGACAAGATGGCAGGACTGGATAAACGCGTCGCCAGCTATGAAGCGGCGCTGGAAGGGTTAACGGACGGCATGACGCTGCTCGCCGGCGGTTTCGGCCTGTGCGGCATTCCCGAGAACTTGATCGCCGAGGTGCAGCGTCGCCAGGTGCAGGGGCTGACGGTGGTCTCCAATAACTGCGGCGTCGACGGCTTCGGTCTCGGTATGCTGCTGGAGTCACGCCAGATCAGCAAGGTGGTGGCCTCTTACGTCGGGGAGAACGCGCTGTTTGAACAGCTGGTGCTGAGCGGCGAGCTGGCGGTTGAGCTCACTCCTCAGGGAACGCTGGCCGAAAAAATTCGCGCCGGCGGCGCCGGGATCCCCGGTTTTTACACCGCCACCGGGTATGGCACCCCGGTCGCCGAAGGCAAAGAGGTTCGCCAGTTCGCCGGCAGGCACTACATCCTTGAAGAGGCGATCCGCGGCGATTTCGCGCTGGTCAAAGGCTGGAAAGCCGACTGGTACGGCAATGTGGTATATCGCCATACCGCGCAGAATTTCAACCCGCTGATGGCCACCGCCGGGCGTATTACGGTGGTGGAGGTGGAAGAGATTGTACCGCCGGGCGAACTGCCGCCCTCCGCCATCCACACCCCGGGGATCTATGTCGACCGGCTGATCGTCGGGCAATTCGAAAAACGTATTGAACAGCGCACCCTGCGCGCCGGAGGGAAGTGAGATGCTGACCCGTGAACAAATGGCGATGCGCGTCGCCCAGGAGCTGCGCGACGGCGACTACGTCAACCTCGGGATCGGTATCCCGACGCTGGTGGCCAATTACATTCCCGCCGGTATTGAGGTGATGCTCCAGTCGGAGAATGGCCTGCTGGGGATGGGCGAATTTCCAGACGAAGCCACGATCGACGCCGACATGATTAACGCCGGCAAGCAGACCGTCACCGCGCAAACCGGGGCGGCCATCTTCGACTCCGCTCAGTCGTTCGCCATGATCCGCGGCGGCCACGTTGACCTGACCGTTCTTGGCGCCTTTGAGGTCGACGTCGCGGGCAACATCGCCTCATGGATGATCCCTGGAAAAATGGTCAAGGGGATGGGCGGCGCCATGGACCTGGTAGCCGGCGCGCAGAACATCATCGTGGTGATGACCCACGCCTCAAAAAACGGCGAATCCAAACTGCTGCCGCAGTGCACCCTGCCGCTCACCGGCGTGGGCTGTATTCGCCGGGTGCTCACCGATCTGGCCCTGCTGGACATTGTCGACGGCACGTTTGTCCTGCGCGAAGTGGCCCCGGGAGTGAGCCCCGACGAGGTGATGCGTAAAACGGCGGGACGACTGATCGTGGCCGACGATGTGCGCGAAATGCGCTTCAGCTAAGGAGAGACCATGACCGATATTGCCATTGTTGCTGCAGTACGCACTCCGGTCGGCAGCTTTCGCGGCGCCTTCGCCCCTCTTTCCGCCGTCGACCTCGGCGCGGCGGTGGTGCGCAGCCTGCTTGAACGCGGCCAGCTGCCCGCCGCGGCGGTCGACGAACTGATTTTCGGCCAGGTGCTCACCGCAGGCTGCGGGCAGAACCCGGCGCGCCAGACCGCGCTGCGGGCTGGCTTGCCGATCGACACCCCGGCGGTCACCGTCAATCTGGTGTGCGGCTCCGGGCTGAAAGCGGTTCAGCAGGCGGTGCAGGCGATCCGCTGCGGCGACGCCGAGATCGTCATCGCCGGCGGCCAGGAGAGCATGAGCAATGCCCCCTATCTGATGCACGGCGCCCGCGACGGCCTGCGTTTCGGCCACGCCAGCCTGCAGGACAGCATGATTCTGGACGGCCTGTGGGACGCCTTTAACGACTACCACATGGGCATTACCGCCGAGAATCTGGCTGATGCCTTCGACATCAGCCGTGAGCGCCAGGATGCCTTTGCCGCCGGGTCCCAGCGCAAAGCGGCGGCCGCCATCGCCGCCGGACGCTTTCGCGAGGAGATCGTCCCGGTCAGCGTCCCGCAGGGCAAAAAGCCGCCGCGTGTCGTGACTGACGACGAGCAACCGCGCCCGGAGACCAGCGAGCAGCAGCTGGCCCAGCTGCGCCCGGCGTTTCGTCCCGCTGACGGCAGCGTCACTGCCGGAAACGCCTCGTCGCTGAACGACGGCGCCGCGGCGGTCCTGCTGATGCGCGTCGATAAAGCGCACGAGCTCGGGCTACCGGTGCTGGCGCGCATTGTCAGCTCAGCGGTCGCCGGGGTCGACCCATCGGTGATGGGCATCGGCCCGGTGAGCGCCTGCCGTAAAGCGCTGCAGCGCGCCGGCTGGACGCTGGACGAGGTGGATCTTATCGAAGCTAACGAGGCTTTTGCCGTCCAGGCGCTGGCCGTCGGTCAGCTGCTTGAGTGGGATAGCGAGAAGGTCAACGTCAACGGCGGCGCCATCGCCCTTGGCCATCCCATCGGCGCCTCCGGCTGCCGGATCCTCGTCAGCCTGGTGCATGAGATGCAGCGCCGGGGCGCCAGCAAAGGGCTGGCAACCCTGTGCGTCGGCGGCGGCCAGGGCATCGCCATGACTCTACAACGTTAACAGGAGCCACTATGTTTACACCACGCCTGGCGGTACTCGGCGCGGGACTGATGGGCGTCGGCATCGCCTGCCATTTCGCCCGTCACGGTCACGTCGTCCGCCTGTATGACACCGACCCGCAGCGTCTCGCCGAGGTTCCGGCGGTGGCCAGCGCCATCCTGCGCGAGCTGGAGGCGAGCGGCCAGCAGGATCCCGCCGACCGCGACGCTGTGCTGGCCCGTCTGACCCCTGCTTCGACGCTGAATGCCCTGACCGATGCCACGCTGCTGATAGAAGCGATCCCCGAGCGGCTGGCACTGAAGCACGCCCTGTATGCCGAACTGGAAACGCTGATCGCCGACGAGGCGATTATCGCCAGCAACACCAGCGGCCTGCCGCCGGACTCGCTGGCTCAGGGCATGCGCCACCCTGAACGGCTGCTGATCGCCCACTTCTGGCATCCGCCGCACCTGATCCCGCTGGTGGAAGTGGTGCCCGGGAGCGCCACACTGCCCCATCTGGCGCGCCAGGTGAGCGACTTTTGCGCCGCCTGCGCGCTGGAAGCGGTGGTGCTCAATCGCGCCGCGCCGGGCTTTGTCGGCAACCGGCTGCAGTTCGCCCTGCTGCGCGAAGCGCTGCATATCGTCCACAGCGGCATTGCCTCTGCCGAGGTAGTGGACCAGGTGATGCGCGCCTCGCTGGGCCGCCGCTATGCGATGGTCGGCCCGCTGGAGGCAGCGGACATGACCGGGCTGGCGACGGTCCAGGATATCTGCCAGCACCTGCTGCCGGAGCTGGCCAGCGGGAGCGAGATGATGTCGCTGGTGGCGGAAAAGGTGGCGCGAGGCGACACCGGCGCCCGCAGTGGACAAGGCTTTTACCGCTGGGATGAGGCGCGGCAACAGCGCATCCAGTCGCGCCGGGAACATCAGCTTCGCTACGCCCTGAAGCCCTAGTATCGCGTTCTGTACCCCTACAATAACAATGAGAGTGAGACGTCGTGATGAGTGTGATAATTGCCCTGGCCGCACTGGCGTTACTGATGCTGGCGGCCTACCGTGGATACAGCGTGATCCTCTTTGCGCCGATCGCCGCCCTCGGCGCGGTGCTGGTCACCGACCCGGGCGCGGTCGGCCCGGCCTTTACCGGCCTGTTTATGGAAAAAATGGTCGGCTTTGTGAAGCTCTATTTCCCGGTGTTTCTGCTGGGCGCCGTGTTCGGCAAGCTGATTGAGCTGTCGGGATTCTCGCGGTCGATTGTCGCCGCCGCCATCCGCATCCTCGGACGCCGCCACGCGATCCCGGTGATCGTGCTGGTGTGCGCCCTGCTGACCTACGGCGGGGTGTCGCTGTTTGTGGTGGCTTTTGCCGTCTACCCCTTCGCCGCCGAACTGTTTCGCCAGAGCGGGATCCCCAAACGGCTGATCCCGGCCACCGTCGCCCTCGGGGCATTCTCGTTTACCATGGACGCCCTGCCCGGCACGCCGCAGATCCAGAATATTATCCCCACCAGTTTCTTCGGCACCAACGCCTGGGCGGCCCCCTGGCTGGGGCTTATCGGCTCGCTGTTCATTATCATCTTCGGTTTGCTGTGGCTGGAGCGTCAGCGCCGCAAAGCGCAGGCCCGCGGCGAAGGCTATGGGACCGACCTGCAAAATGAGCCGGAGACCCCGGATGACATCGATCTGCCGCATCCGCTGATCGCTATCGCCCCGTTGCTGTTAGTGGGGGTGCTGAATCTGCTGTTTACCCACTGGATCCCGCAGTGGTACGGCGCCAGCCATGAGCTCACCCTGCCGGGTCTGGCGAAGCCTGTCGTCACCGAAGTAGGGAAAATCACCGCTATCTGGGCGGTGCAGGCGGCGCTGCTCTCCGGCATTGTGCTGGTGCTGGTCTGCGGCTATCGCAATATCCGCGGCCGGCTGGCGGAGGGGAGCCGAACGGCGGTGGGCGGGGCTATTCTCGCGGCGATGAACACCGCCTCTGAGTACGGATTCGGCGCGGTTATCGCCGCCCTGCCGGGTTTCCTGGTGCTGTCGAAAGCCCTCGCGGCCATTCCCAATCCGCTGTTAAACGAGGCGATCAGCGTCACGGTGCTGGCCGGGATCACCGGCTCGGCCTCCGGGGGGATGAGCATCGCGCTGGCGGCGATGTCCGAGACCTTTGTCGCCGCCGCCCACGCCGCCAATATTCCGCTCGAGGTCCTGCACCGTGTCGCCGCCATGGCCAGCGGCGGCATGGACACCCTACCGCATAACGGGGCGGTGATCACCCTGCTGGCGATCACCGGCCTGAGCCATCGCCAGGCCTACGGCGGTATTTTCGCCATCACGGTGATCAAAAGCCTCGCGGTACTGTTTGTCATTGTCACGTTCTATGTGACCGGCATTGTCTGATACCCGATTGAAGGAGTAATAAAATGAATTTGCACGGTAAAACAGCGCTGGTCACCGGCTCCACCAGCGGCATCGGTTTAGGGATCGCCAAAGTGCTGGCTCAGGCGGGCGCGCAGGTGATCCTCAATGGCTTCGGCGACAGCAGCCACGCCCGGGCTGAAGTCGCCGCGCTGGGTAAGATCCCCGGCTATCACGACGCCGACCTGCGCGACGTCGGGCAGATCGAGGCGATGATGCACTATGCCGAAAGCACCTTCGGCGGCGTCGATATCGTGATCAATAACGCCGGCATCCAACACGTCGCCCCGGTGGAGCAGTTCCCGGTGGACAAATGGAACGACATCATCGCGATCAATCTCTCCAGCGTCTTCCACACCACCCGCCTGGCGCTGCCGGGCATGCGCCAGCGCAACTGGGGGCGCATCATCAACATAGCCTCAGTGCATGGCCTGGTGGCGTCGAAAGAGAAATCGGCCTACGTCGCCGCCAAGCACGCGGTGGTCGGGCTGACCAAAACCGTGGCCCTGGAAACCGCGCGCAGCGGCATCACCTGCAATGCCATCTGCCCGGGCTGGGTGCTGACCCCGCTGGTGCAGCAGCAGATCGATAAGCGCATCGCCGAGGGGGTCGACCCGGAGCAGGCCAGCGCCCAGCTGCTGGCGGAAAAACAGCCCTCCGGGGAGTTTGTCACCCCGCAGCAACTGGGCGAAATGGCGCTGTTTCTGTGCAGCGATGCCGCTGTCCAGGTGCGCGGCGCCGCGTGGAATATGGATGGCGGCTGGGTGGCGCAGTAGACGAACTCGGGGAGTCAGGTAATGGCTCCCCTGTTACTGCAGCGCCAGGCTGACTAACCGCTAATTGACTTCAAGGTGGCAGCTGCAGTGATCAACACGCCAATCACCACAGGATAAAAAACAGCATAAATGATATAACACTCAATTTTCCGGTCTCTGGTATAGAAATAGATGGTGTTACCAATACTAATGAGAGACCCCAGGAAACCAACGGTGGCTAAAACAGCTATAAACGTTAATAGCCAGTAATATGCCCCACCCACACCACGGTTGCTGAGACAACCCAACATTGCCAGCGCTTGCAACAAACACAGTGCCATTGCGCCGGAGCAATTTTCGCAAATTTTGCCGTAAAGTCTGAATGTTGACCACACCTGTAAATTAATTTTATTCACTGACCACTCCTTGTTTAAGGCAGCAAATGATTTAACCCTGTGAAATTCAATTTCTATTTCCTGAAATGCTTAAAAGCATTAATTTAATCAACGAATACAATAACCTACTATTGAAAACAATAAAAAGCACAATACAGTTATATATTAATATTATCCCTCCTTTCTCTCGAAAAATTATGAGTTAGTTAACCAAAAAAGACTTTTCTCAATCTAGTCTCCCTGCATATTTAAACGTGACCGGGCAAAGGCATCATAGACTTGCTGACTGGTAAATGCCGGGAAGGTCGCCCGCGCTGCCGCTTCGCGTAGCGCGGCGCAGTATGCTTTATTTCCCTCGACGGCGTCGATTTTTTTCAGTTTACCATCGCGGGCAAACTCAAGATGCAGACGGCACTTTTTCCCGTGCCACGCATATCGATCGGCAAGCTGGGCCTCCAGCGCGTTTTTAATCGCCCTTGCCTGCTGCCCATATTCATCCTCGTCGCTAAAACGTCCGGAGCTACAGCTGCCGAGGGCCGAGGTTTTATGGCAATCGGACGGGTGCAGCGGTGCGCAGCCGCTAAGCACCGCAAGCAACATCACCGGCATCACTCTTTTTTTCATAACTCTTCCCTGTTTGTACAAGCACTGAAAGACCGCCTAACTGTAACGTGAAAGCGAAAGCATGCGGCCTGCCAATTATCAGGGGTGACAATTAAAACATCGCCAGAAAGCGTTTCACTGTGCGTGAGCGCTCGAAGCGCCGCCAGGCGATGGCGATATCGGTCTTCAGCGGCGCCCCGCTAAGCGGGTGATAGCTGACGTTCGGCTGCTGAATGCAGGTCATCGACTGCGGAACCAGCGCGAAGCCGAACCCGGCATTGACCATGCTTAGCGACGACGAAATCTGCGACGACTGCCAGGCACGCTCCATGTCGATCCCGGCGCGCAGGCAGCTGTTGTACACCAGCTCATACAGCCCGGGGGCCACCTCCCGCGGGAAGAGGATCGGCGCCACGTCGCACAGCTGCTCCAGGGCCAGGGTCGGCTGCGTCGCCAGCGGGTTATCGCGCGGCAGCGCGATGACCATCGGCTCCTCATCAATAATCCGCAGATTAAAGGCTTTACTGCTCTCGCACGGCAGACGGACGAAGGCGATATCCAGCTCGGCCTCGCTCAGGGCGGTCATCAGATTGGCCATATTGTCTTCCATCTGGTGCAGGGTCACCCCGGGGTGGTCGAGCTGAAAGCGGTGCAGCAACGTGAAGATTTGCGGATGGAAAGCATCAGAACTGGTAATGCCTAGCGACAGGCTGCCGTTCATCCCGCGCGCAATGCCCTTGGCCTTCTCCAGCGCCGCATCGCTCATGGCGAGGATCTGGCGGGCATCCTCATAGAACGACTCTCCCGCTTCCGTCAGCTCCACCCCGCGGGTTAAACGCCGAAACAGCGGGGTCCCCACCTCGCGCTCAAGTCGCTGAATTTGCTGACTTAAAGGAGGTTGTGAAATACCCAGTTCCTTGGCGGCCTGGGTGAAGTGCCGCGTCCTGGCGACGGCGACAAAATAACGAAGATAACGAAGTTCCATATCGAAAACGTCTCAAACCAGCATGGTTTCTATATTGGAACTGTGAGCTGAATCGGGTCAACATTTATTTAACCTTTCTTATATTTGTTGAACGAGGAAGTGGTATATGAATCACTCTGCTGAATGCACCTGCGAAGAGAGTCTGTGCGAAACCCTACGGGCGTTTTCCGCGCAGCATCCGGAGAGCGTGCTCTATCAGACATCGCTAATGAGCGCCCTGCTGAGCGGGGTTTACGAAGGCAGCACCACCATCGCGGACCTGCTGAAACACGGCGATTTCGGCCTCGGTACCTTTAATGAACTGGACGGGGAGCTGATCGCCTTCAGCAGTCAGGTCTATCAGCTGCGCGCCGACGGTAGCGCGCGCAAAGCCCAGCCGGAGCAGAAAACGCCGTTCGCGGTGATGACCTGGTTCCAGCCGCAGTACCGGAAAACCTTTGACCATCCGGTGAGCCGCCAGCAACTGCACGACGTTATTGATCAGCAAATTCCCTCTGACAACCTGTTCTGCGCCCTGCGCATCGACGGCCATTTCCGCCATGCCCATACCCGCACCGTGCCGCGCCAGACGCCACCGTACCGGGCGATGACCGACGTCCTCGACGATCAGCCGGTGTTCCGCTTTAACCAGCGCGAAGGGGTGCTGGTCGGCTTCCGTACCCCGCAGCATATGCAGGGGATCAACGTCGCCGGGTATCACGAGCACTTTATTACCGATGACCGCAAAGGCGGCGGTCACCTGCTGGATTACCAGCTCGATCACGGGGTGCTGACCTTCGGCGAAATTCACAAGCTGATGATCGACCTGCCCGCCGACAGCGCGTTCCTGCAGGCCAATCTGCATCCCGATAATCTCGATGCCGCCATCCGTTCCGTAGAAAGTTAAGGGGTTCACATGGACAAACAGTATCCGGTACGCCAATGGGCGCACGGCGCCGATCTCGTCGTCAGCCAGTTGGAAGCGCAAGGCGTACGTCAGATCTTCGGTATCCCCGGCGCCAAAATCGACAAGGTGTTCGACTCACTGCTGGATTCCTCGATTCGCATTATTCCGGTACGCCACGAAGCCAACGCCGCGTTTATGGCCGCCGCGGTCGGACGCATTACCGGCAAAGCGGGCGTGGCGCTGGTCACCTCCGGTCCGGGCTGTTCCAATCTGATCACCGGCATGGCCACCGCCAACAGCGAAGGTGACCCTGTGGTGGCCCTGGGCGGCGCGGTGAAACGCGCCGATAAGGCGAAGCAGGTCCATCAGAGTATGGATACGGTGGCGATGTTCAGCCCGGTCACCAAATACGCCGTCGAGGTGACGGCGCCGGATGCGCTGGCGGAAGTGGTCTCCAACGCCTTCCGTGCCGCCGAGCAGGGCCGCCCGGGCAGCGCGTTCGTCAGCCTGCCGCAGGATGTGGTCGATGGCCCGGTCAGCGGTAAAGTACTGCCGGCCAGCCGGGCACCGCAGATGGGCGCCGCGCCGGATGACGCCATCGATCAGGTGGCGAAGCTTATCGCTCAGGCGAAGAACCCGATCTTCCTGCTCGGCCTGATGGCCAGCCAGCCGGAAAACAGCGCGGCGCTGCGCCGTTTGCTGGAGGCCAGCCATATTCCGGTCACCAGCACCTATCAGGCCGCCGGGGCGGTGAATCAGGATAACTTCTCTCGCTTCGCCGGTCGGGTCGGGCTGTTTAACAACCAGGCCGGGGACCGTCTGCTGCAGCTCGCCGACCTGGTGATCTGCATCGGCTATAGCCCGGTGGAATATGAACCGGCAATGTGGAACAGCGGCAACGCGACGCTGGTGCATATCGACGTACTGCCCGCTTATGAAGAGCGCAACTACACCCCGGATGTTGAGCTGGTGGGCGATATCGCCGGCACCCTCAACAAGCTGGCGCAAAATATCGATCACCGGCTGGTGCTCTCCCCGCAGGCGGCGGAGATCCTCCGCGACCGCCAGCACCAGCGCGAGCTGCTGGACCGCCGCGGCGCGCAGCTGAATCAGTTTGCCCTGCATCCGCTGCGCATCGTTCGCGCCATGCAGGATATCGTCAACAGCGACGTCACGCTGACCGTGGACATGGGCAGCTTCCATATCTGGATCGCCCGCTACCTGTACAGCTTCCGCGCCCGTCAGGTGATGATCTCCAACGGCCAGCAGACCATGGGCGTCGCCCTGCCCTGGGCCATCGGCGCCTGGCTGGTCAATCCTGAGCGCAAAGTGGTCTCCGTCTCCGGCGACGGCGGCTTCCTGCAGTCGAGCATGGAGCTGGAGACCGCCGTCCGCCTGAAAGCCAACGTGCTGCACCTGATCTGGGTCGATAACGGCTACAACATGGTGGCCATCCAGGAAGAGAAAAAATACCAGCGCCTGTCCGGCGTCGAGTTCGGGCCGATGGATTTTAAAGCCTATGCCGAGTCCTTCGGCGCCAAAGGGTTTGCCGTGGAAAGCGCCGAGGCGCTGGAGCCGACCCTGCGCGCCGCGATGGACGTCGACGGCCCGGCGGTGGTGGCCATCCCGGTGGATTATCGCGATAACCCGCTGCTGATGGGTCAGCTGCATCTGAGTCAGATTCTGTAAGTCATCACAATAAGGAAAGGAAAATGAAAAAAGTCGCACTTGTTACCGGCGCCGGCCAGGGGATTGGTAAAGCTATCGCCCTTCGTCTGGTGAAGGATGGATTTGCCGTGGCCATTGCCGATTATAACGATGCCACCGCCAAAGCGGTCGCCTCCGAAATCAACCAGGCCGGCGGACACGCCGTGGCGGTGAAAGTGGATGTTTCTGACCGCGACCAGGTATTTGCCGCCGTTGAACAGGCACGCAAAACGCTGGGCGGCTTCGACGTCATCGTCAATAACGCCGGTGTGGCACCGTCCACGCCGATCGAGTCCATTACCCCGGAGATTGTCGACAAAGTCTACAACATCAACGTCAAAGGGGTGATCTGGGGTATTCAGGCGGCGGTCGAGGCCTTTAAGAAAGAGGGGCACGGCGGGAAAATCATCAACGCCTGTTCCCAGGCCGGCCACGTCGGCAACCCGGAGCTGGCGGTGTATAGCTCCAGTAAATTCGCGGTACGCGGCTTAACCCAGACCGCCGCTCGCGACCTCGCGCCGCTGGGCATCACGGTCAACGGCTACTGCCCGGGGATTGTCAAAACGCCAATGTGGGCCGAAATTGACCGCCAGGTGTCCGAAGCCGCCGGTAAACCGCTGGGCTACGGTACCGCCGAGTTCGCCAAACGCATCACTCTCGGTCGTCTGTCCGAGCCGGAAGATGTCGCCGCCTGCGTCTCCTATCTTGCCAGCCCGGATTCTGATTACATGACCGGTCAGTCGTTGCTGATCGACGGCGGGATGGTATTTAACTAATAAAAAATAAGCTCTGACATGGCTTGCCCCTGCTTTCGCGCAGGGGCTTTTTTGGTTTGAGTGTAAGTGTAAGCATCCCGGGGAAACGAAGCATCAATATTTGCGGGCTTCTGGCGTTCCTACTTGCGCTTCTGGCACGACGTGGGCAATCTGACTGGGATGAAGGTCTGATTTGAGCGAGGAGCGGAAGTTCGGGAACGGGATAGCTCCATTGATGACTTTATGCTACGTGTTAAACCACAGGTAATGGAGTTGCTGCCGGAGAAAGTAGTATTCTTTAGACTGAGATCTTTTGAAAGGAACTGTAGTTGCTATAAAATTGAGGAACCAAATTTTTTAGCTTTTAAAAAATAAAATATTATCTCTTTTAGAAATTAGATAAGCAGGAGAAAAGCTATGATATCGGTAATAAAGGACCTATTTAGTAACCAAGTGGTTTCCGCAGTCATTCTTACTATCATTGGAGCGATTACAAAAAAGTATATTCAGTTTCATCGCAGAGACTTTTTTTCACGCTCACCCTCCGAGCAGATAAAAGCAGTCGAATGGCTTAGAACCTCTTCTGTACCCATCTCCGATCCGTTAGCAAAGGCGGAACAGCAGTTCCGCCTACAGTCGTTCGGACTGCATAGAGATTGGCATTTATCTTATAAAATCATATGCTTGAGTTCCGATTATGCACAGTCATTAATTCCGTCCTTGAAGGCAGTCTTGCGTTATCAGGGCATGTACACAATTACTAACGGGAATATATACCCTCATAAATTCCATAAGTGGATAATACCTTTTGTGTTAATATCGTTGCTATTATATATCGGTGCTGAGATATACAGAGGTTCTTCACAGAGTGATGGTATAGAGATTTTGAAATCTCTATACGTCGTTATTGTGGCTTTTATAGTATGGTGTTGGGTCGCTGCTTGTGCTCTGAGAGTATCAAGCATCAGTAAAAAGCTCAATGCCTATATCCCACCCGCAAACGATTTTAAATCCAAGACATACGATTTCAGTTCAATACTCAATAATAGATATCCCTAGCCTGGCTGATCTGCTTCCCGTAAATACTGATACCTGGCAGTAAGCGAGATCCGCTTCTGGCACGGCGCGAACTGTTAACTGAGCCAAAGGTCCGCCATGAGCGAGGAGCGGACATTTTTCTTCGTCCTCTACTTCGTCCATTCTTTATGCAGTAACGCATAGATGTATGTGTCGTCATACCTTTCTTTACCCTCCTCGTTTTCAAAGGAGACAAATTCTTTAAAACATCCTTCACGTCGCATAAGTAGTCGTTCGCATAGTTTTTGAGAGGAGTAATTATAATCTTCCACCCAGGCATACAAACGTCTGGCGCCTTTTACTTTAAATAAATAATCAAACAGTGCAGTAACTGACTCGCTTGCATATCCCTGATGTTCGTAACGTTGATTAAAATGCCAGCCTACTGACCAGGTATTGCTGTCTGGCTCGTTGCTATTGTCCGCAAAAAGATGTCCGATTAACGTATCGGTTTCATTTAGACAAACGGCAAACTGTGTTGGGTCAGAGGCTCGTTTAGCCACGTCGACCTCTGCCTCAGCGAGTGAATGTAACTTTTCATCCTTAAAGCAAGGAGTACGTGGTGAAGAGAGGTAATCGAAAAGAGCTGCCGCATCCTCTTCCTTAAAATGGCGAATGATTAATCTTTGAGTGGTAATGATGGTCATAATGTCCTTGATAATGTAATGCCAGCCAGTTCAGCAAGAAGTCTGCTTTAAACTGGCCGGAACACAGGGCAGAGATTAGCCGTTTCGGCTATTCCCCAGTCTGTATTTTCGCATGCCTGTAAATCGTGTGATCGTCACGAAAAATACCGGAACAAATAAAATGGCCAGTAGCGTTCCGCTAATCATCCCGCCGAATACACCGGTACCAATCGCGTGCTGCGTGCTGGCGCTGGCTCCACTGGCAAGCATCAGCGGAACAACACCTAATGTGAAAGCCAGAGAAGTCATCAGAATTGGCCGTAAGCGTAGCTTTGCAGCCGTCAATGTCGCGTCAATAAGGCTCTTTCCTTCTTTCATCAATTGTCTCGCGAACTCGATAATCAGAATCGCATTCTTGGCGGAAAGTCCAATCAGGGTTATCAGACCCACTTTGAAAAAGACGTCATTCGTCATATTTGTAACGGATACGGCCAGCACAGCGCCGAGCAGCCCCAGAGGAACAACGAGCATGACCGCGAAGGGAATGGACCAGCTTTCGTAAAGAGCAGCCAGCACCATGAATACCACCAGTACCGAGAGCACAATAAGACCCGGAAGCTGTGATGCAGACTCTTTTTCCTGTAACGAACTTCCCGCCCACTCACCGGCGAACCCCGGTGGTAAGTGCTTAGCCAGATTGTCCATTGCCGCCATTGCGGTACCTGACGATTTTCCCTGTGCGGAACTCCCGGTTATGCGTATGGCAGGATATCCCTGATAGCGTATCAGTTGCTGCGGTGCTACATTCCACGAAAGCGTCACAAAAGTGGATAATGGAAGCATCTGCCCCAGACGGTTTTTGACAGACAAAGCCAAAAGTTGTTCAGGCTGCATCCGGTATGGCGCATCCGCCTGGACGATAACCTGCTGAACTCGACCATTATTGGTATAGTCATTAACATAATTGGAACCTGCTGCAACCGAGATGGTTTGATTTATTTCATCAAACGAAACCCCCATGGCTTCCGCTTTTTCCCTGTCGACATGCAGGGAAAGGCTTGTTCCCTCACCAAGTCCATCAATATAGACATCGGTAAGGTGAGGATTATGATTTGCCTGTACAATAAGCTCATCGGCCGCCTTTTTGAGTGCCTGATAGCCTTTCCCCCCTCTGTCCTGTAAATAATAAGTGAACCCGGATGAGGTTCCCATATCAGAAATAGCCGGAGGCAGCAGACTCATTGTTACGGCGTCCGGCACGTTTGCCATTTGGGACTGAATATGGTCAGCTTCTTCCTGTGCCGTGGTTCCTTTGCGTTGTTTCCAGTCCTTGAGGGTGGTGAATGCCATGGCCGAATTTTGGCCTGACCCTGAAAAACCAAATCCCAGAATCATAATGTTACTTTCTACCGCCTGCCGATGGGCGATCTCCTCTTCAAATGTATCGACGACCTTAAGCGTCCGCTGCATCGTGGCATCAGAAGGAAGCTGGATTGAGGACATAAAATAACCCTGATCTTCATCGGGTATAAATGATGATGGTAAGGTGGACAGCCCGGCAAACAATGCCAAACATAATGCAGCGTAGATCATCATCATACGGCCAGTACGCTTCAGTACAAATCCCAGACCAGTGGCGTAAAACGAAGTCAGGCGATGAAAGTGAGCGTTAAACCACGCTGAAAATACGCTGCTTTTACCCTGATGAATACCATGTGGTTTGAGCAGGGTTGCACAAAGCGCAGGCGTTAACGTCAGCGCCAGGAATGCCGACAGTAAAATGGATATCGCCATCGAAATGCTGAACTGTCGATAAATAATACCCACAGAACCGCTGGCAAAGGCCATTGGTATAAACACCGCAGTGAGCACCAGCGTAATACCAATGATTGCCGGCGTAATTTCACGCATCGCTTCTCGCGTTGCATCCTGTGGAGACATTTTTTTGTCTTCCATCAGTCGTTCGACGTTCTCCACCACAACAATAGCATCGTCAACAATAATCCCGATGGCCAGTATCATTCCAAACATGGTTAAAATATTGATGGAATAACCGCTTAATAGCATTACGGTAAATGTGCCGAGCAGCGCCACGGGTGCCACAATCGCAGGAATAAGCGTACAGCGTATCTTGTGAAGGAAAAGCAGCATCACGAAAAAGACCAGAACCATGGCTTCAACAAATGTCTCAACTACCTTCAATATCGATAGCTTTACAAATGGAGCCGTATCGAAAGGCACGGTGAATGTCATTCCCTCGGGAAGCACACCGGACAGTTCTGCTAACCGCGCGCGGATACCCGACGCAGTACTAATCGCATTTGCACCAGGAGACAACTGAATGGCGGCTGCCGTTGCAGGCACGCCATTTTCACGGATGCCAAATGCGTAACTTTGCAACCCGGATTCCACGCGGGCAACATCTGCCAGTGTCACCCGGGCGGCTGAGACCTGTGATTTAATCGTGATATTGCGAAATTCTTCAACCGAAGAGAGCTGCCCTTTTACCGTTATTGGATAGGTCACCTCTTGACTGCTCGTCGCGGGTTCATCTCCTGTTCTGCCCGGTGAAACAATCACGTTTTGTTGACTGATGGCGCTTAATACATCCGTAACAGAGAGCCCATAGCTGTGTAATTTCATCGGGTCCAGCCATATGCGGAGTGCCTTTTCTCCGCCAAAAAGCTGGACTTTACCTACACCAGGTACGCGACGGAGTTCATCAGTAACATTCCTTGCAAAATAATCGCTTAAGTCAGCTTCCTGATAGGCTCCGCTTGGCGATTTTAACCCCACCATCATTAAAAAACCGGAATTAGCTGCCTCAACATTTATCCCATTCTGTCTTACCGACTGCGGCAGGCGGGATTCTACAATTTTAATTTGGTTTTGCAGATCCATCTGGGCGAGTTTGATGTCGGTGCCGGGTTTGAAAGTTACCGTAATTGACGCCATCCCTGTCGTGTCACTGGAAGATTCAAAATAGAGTAAATTGTCAACACTCGCAATTTCACGCTCGATCAGAGACACGACGGATGTGTTCATCACTTCCGGGCTGGCTCCAGGGTAACTCACTGAAATGATAATACCGGGTGGCGCAACTTCAGGGTATTGCGCAACCGGTAAACGAGGTATGGACAACAGTCCCGTCAGAACAATAAACAGGGCAATAACCCATGCGAAGATGGGGCGCTCAATGAAAAAGTGCGGCATCAGGTGTACATCCAGTCAACATACAAAGGGTAAAAGTTCAGCATGGTTTTCCTGATAAAGAGGTCTCATCGTCAGTCGAAACCCGTTTACCGATATCCCTGAGCTGGGAAAATTTCTCAAGAAGTTGTGGTGCGTCATCCAGGCTTGTTGCAAACATCCACATATAGGTCATGACGGAATAAATATGTCCGGCATTAATTCCGGATTCCATGCTCATCCTGATAATGGTCATGGAAAAGAGAGCAGAAACCAGAAGGCCTATTGATAAATATCCCCATGCCTCTCTGTCGGATAACACCACGCGCAGACGGGCAAGTGTGTCATAATGTCGCTTAAGAGCACCAAAAGACGCCTTATTAACATAATCGACCTCTTTCTCAAGGCGATTATTCAGCCGTCTGTAGAATGTCTCATTTTTGCTGGCATAGCTTGAGACAAAACACATCAGTATTGCCACGATGATCAAACAGGCTATACCTGTCCAGAATTCAATCCATAACAGCATAATTGCTGCGCCGAAAAGGGAAATGATCGAGGTGATCAATACGGGCAGGTGCAACTCGAAGAAATCTACAAATTCACGTGATAGAGTGACTCTCGCAGCAATAGTCGAGTGATTAAGTGAATATTTTCGCTGGGATAATACTACAGTCACAGCAAGACTTGCGTAGATACGTGCAAACGTTCGCGTATCGACACTACGTCTGGCGGCTCCCATGCACCACATGAACAGAACCATCAGGCCATAAAGGGCCGCATGTGACGTCTGTCCGCCCAGGATGGCATTTATCGCCATGCCTGCCAGAACGGGGTAGAGCAGGAATGCAACGTTTTCAGCAATAACCAGCATGAAAGTAATACACAATTTCTTTCTGTGCCGCCAGGCAAGTCTCTTAAGTGAGATAGCAACCCCGGGGGCCATAGGTTTGTCGTTGCCTTTATAAATCATGATAAATTATATTAAACATCTGTGTGTAAAGGGTTCTGCAGTTGTTTTATTATTTCAACTAAGTATAACGTGATGATGTCAACCGTGAATGGATGTTTTATGGAGGATATGTGTACTCACTCCTGAGGTTATGTATCATATTGACATTGCATAATATCAAACCATTCTTATACATAAACATAAAGGTAGTCCGCAAAAGAAAACCATTAAAAAAAATTCATAATAAAAAACAAAATCATAGATATCTGGAAAAGTATTCAAAAGCAGATGTAATACAATGATGGTGTGTATAAACAGTAAAACCAGACCGAATGTTATTGCAATGAAGTTTTTAAAAACTCCAGGTTTTTTCTGAATAATAAATGATAATGCTGTAATGATTATTAAAACACGAATCAGTAAAGATGAGGGTAATGTGGATTCTACTTTTTCATTAATTGAATGCACAAGGTAAAGCCAGGTAGATAGCAACCCATATGAAACGATGCAAAATAAAAGTGAGGCCATCAAATTCTCGCGCCGGAAAAAACATTTAGTCAGCACCATAAAACTCCTTAGACAAAGTACATATTGCATGCACCACTTAACCTGGTTGTAGATTATCACTTAGCGATGTTGATTAATTATTTATAAAATGTGTAGTGAATATGGAGAGTGAGTCTGGTAAAATTTTAAGAAAATTTCTTGATGAACTTTTCCAAAAAGTACCTGTCAAAAGACATCAAATTGAAAATTAATGTTTTTAATTGAGTTAAAGAGCTTTAAGCATGACGATAAAAGTGCTTTCAGGGTAAAATGCATGTTGTCATCAGCACTGTGGAAGAAAATATGAACAACAACAATCTGATTATCGTCGCAGAAGACGATGATGACATCGCTGCCATACTGACAGGCTATTTATGTAAGGCAGGTATGAAAACCTTAAGAGCCGAAGACGGTGAGCAGGCAATCAATCTTACCCGTCTGAACAAGCCTGATCTCCTGCTATTGGACATCCACCTGCCCGTGTACGATGGCTGGAATGTTCTCACCACGTTAAGAAAGGAAACGAATGTACCGGTCATCATGGTGACAGCACTGGATCAAGACGTTGATAAACTGATGGGGCTACGGCTCGGGGCTGACGACTATGTGATAAAACCCTTCAATCCATCTGAGGTTATTGCCAGGGTTGAAGCAGTGCTTCGCAGAACCAGACCGGTTGCAGAGTCTACACATTCACGGCCTTTAAGAACGCCTTTTTTAACGATTTATCCTGATGAATTTTACGTTGAAATCACTGCACAAGGTGAGGTTTCCACGCCAGTATTAACCACCACTGAGTTTAAACTTTTAACCTATCTGGCGAGAAACCCGAGAAAAGTCTGTTCACGTGAAGAGTTACTCGATGCGTGTTTACCTGAGGGAGACTCGCTGGATCGTACTGTAGACAGTCATATGAGTAAACTTCGGAAAAAGCTTGAACATGCCGGATTGAGGGGCATTCCGGAAAGCATCCGAGGATTAGGCTACCGGTTGGGTGACAAAAAATGAACAAAGAAACGATTCTGAGCCGTCAGATTTTGACATATATGTTGTTGTTAACGTTTGTTATTATTGCCATTGCAATACTCGGTTCCTACTTATTTTATAGTTTCCTGATTTATTACCTGCCGGGTGGAATGAACGAAGGCAGTGAAGATGCTATGACATTCCTTGACTGGATGTGGATTCTGATGGCGTCCGTTACCAGTCTGGTCGTTGCACTTTTCTTTACCGTAAAGCTGTCTGCAAGAATATTCAACCCACTCAATGACGTCGCATACAGCCTGAAACAAATCTCTCAGGGAAACCTTAGTGCCAGAGCATTTAACAGCAGTTCTAAGTTGGGAGAGATGAATAGGCTCGTCAATGACTTTAATGAGATGGCTGAAAAGTTACAGACGCTGGATGCGCAGCGAAATTTATGGAATGCTGCAATTGCTCATGAACTCCGGACGCCGGTGACTATCTTACGTGGGAGGCTTCAGGGACTGGTTGACGGCGTGTTCGAACCAGAACCGTCGTTATTCAGGAACCTTCTTAAACAAACTGAAGGTCTGACCAACTTAATTGAGGATCTCCGCGTCGTGAGTTCGTCAGGAGGCGCTGGGTACTCCTTGATGCTGAGTGAAGTCGATCTCAAGTCCACGATTTCAAATGCGCTTGATACCTTTTGGCCGGACTTTGATAAAAAGCATTTCAAAATTGTCACTGAGATTAACCATCAGTATTGCGTTTGCGATCCCTTACGCATTATTCAGTGCCTCACCGTTCTTTTTGACAATGCCTTAAAATATTCCACACCACAAACGCTGTTAATAAAGAATGGTATTGCAGGAAACGATAATTTTATTATCGTTCAGGACAAAGGACCTGGAATTCCTGAAGAACTCCAGAAGTCCTTATTCCAGCCTTTTCAGCGAGGAGAATACGCCAAAAATATTAATCCAGAGGGTTGTGGTTTAGGGTTGTCGGTAGTTAAAGCCATTATGTGCGCCCACGGCGGAGACGTTAGCTATAGTTTAACACCAGAAAATGGCTCACTTTTCAAACTCTCATGGCCTGTTTAAGGGCATGAATACACAGGCTCGATCGAACCTGTTTTAGCAAGAGAGATCCCACATACTGCCGAGTTTTGCGTCCCAAATTGATGGGGTGATTTTAAGTTTTCCTCTTTTGGGGCTTAATGTTATTTCGCTGAAATAGATGTCATCTCCTTTTAGCATAAGATCGACGCGGCAGTAGTCTATTTCTTTTGCTAAGTCCTGGGCGGCAATAACGGATTTATGAAATGATTCGGGTTCATCAACCGGCAATGGCGTGTTTGGGTACTCCATCTGAAAGGGTTGTAAATTCCACGCTCTGTCATAAACGTTAATGAATTCGTTTCCATCGCTGTCAGTAAAGTCGGCCTCGATAAAACATGCCACACCGTGAAAGCAATGTATTCTTATCATTTCCGGAGTTATATTTCGGTGTTTACTGGAAAATAGATCCAGATACATTTCGCATAGGATCACGGGTGGTATGTTTTTATACTGCCATTCTCGGGTCGTATAATACATATTCTTTTTAAGAGATAGTTTTAATTTGCTTTTAACCTTAGCGGGATCAATATTCGTTTTATCCGTGCATATGACCGCGCTACCACTATCATGATTGCATTTCAAAACAAATTTTGAGGGAAGTTTGTCGAAATCAATATCATCAACTCTGTTATAAACACCTACTAAAGGAATAAGCTTAATTAAATTAGTCCGTTTCTCAACATACTGCCTGACCAGAAGTTTATCAGCAAGCAATGTATAAAATGGGTTGTGGATAAATAAAATGCGATGGCAAATTTTCTCATTAAGCGTTACAGGGTTGAGTAAATCCGGATATGTGCCAGATATTTCTCTTAACCTGTCTGCATGAAATGAAATGTCATTAGTCAAAATTGTTCTGCATTTTCTCAACAAATATTCAATGTATTTGATTTGATAGTTTATTTTGTTCATAACGCCTCCGGTTCAGAAAGGAAATTCTGACAGAGGTTTGTTGATTTATTTTTTGCAAATTATGGAGAGTATATGGACCGACTTGCTTCTTTATTAAAAGAAATTAATCCGGACCATTGTCCGCGCCTTGCACGAATCGGAAAAGTTAACTGCACTGAAGATCCGCTCTGAACGAAGAGCGGATCTTCAGTGCAAAAGAACAGCAAGGCCCGCCTTTGTGATTAATACTGCCTTATCTACAACTGCTGAGTTACCCAGCTACCATTTTCAGCGAAAAATACCGTCGCATCGGCTCCATTGACCAGGGATATTTGAGGAGGTATGTGGCCAATATCAACATCATAGAGTACGGGCACGGCAATATTCTCTAAAGCGGCTTTAAGGGCATCCAGATAATTATGTTTAGTCGGGTCGCTTACGTCGGGTGCAGCACTTCTGCCGATAAGAACACCATTTAAGTTATCAAACCAACCCTGTAATCGTAAGCTAAATAATGCGCGTGTTAATTCACAGGGAGCCATCTCCACATTTTCAAAATAGAGGATTATTCCTTGAGGGCTATTGCTCGCCTTGAACAAGGGCACATTCCCGAATGGTGTACCTGCTAACCTGGATATTATTTCGAGGCAGCCGCCGATCAGTTTCCCGCTAAATGTCAGAGAAGATGTAACACCATCAAGGCGTTTCCACTGTGTTTTTTGGGTCAGATTGAAACCTCCGTCTGACGCTGTTCCCCATTGATTTTCATCCGCTTGAAATGCTGTTGAAGAGTACTGTTTGATTACAGTTCCCCGATTCGATTCCAGAATTTCCCATACGGCCTGAGTGGTGGCATCTAACTTTTGAGCGCCAAGATCCATGAGGTTCGGCCCATGCAAAGTAGCCCAGCCCGATATCGTCGTCAGTGGGAAATGAAGTGTACTAAGATCTGAAAAGCCCACAAACCATTTTGGTTTAGACCGGGACAACAGATCAAAATCAATCAAATCAAGTAATTCCATCGCCAGATCACCGCCCCAAGGTGGCATAACAGCTTTTATATCTGGGTCAGTAAGATAAGACATTAATTCTTCAACGCGAGAAAATTTAGTGGCGCTTTTATTTTTGTGCTGCGAGCGTAAGCAGCGCCCTTCGCGGACTTGGTAACCTCTTTCCTTTAGGTTTTTTATGGCGAGTTCCAGTCTGGGATGCAGATGTTCAGGTACGCCAGAAGATGGAGCGGTTACACCAATAACATCTCCTGGAACCAGCCTGGGTGGAAAGAGGACACTCATGGATAAATCCTTTTCAGAACATATAGAATTCCATAATCCATAATTAAAGCCAGGATGTAAAATTAACAGGCGAACACTCCGCTTGTTTTTTCTATGAGCCTTTAAAAGGTCTGCTCATGGCACCCAAGGGACTTTACCGGCGTAGATGATGCGTCAGGCAACTAATCCTCAAAAGTGCTTACTGCTTATTCGCGGGACCGCCGGCTGATTTGGGTTGGATCATGACGACTACTCTTTTAGCTATTCCCGGTTTCCCCTTTTCAAAGCGCCATTTACTCATCATTTTCTCGATGATTTTATGTTCAAACTCCGGAGTCGTTGTCGATTCCAGTATCTTAACATTCTGAACTCTGCCATCTGAATCAACATCATACTGAATCCGCAGAGCATTCGGCAGGAGGTTTCCGTTCTTATCATGAGTGGTAATTGCTGCATTTGCAGAGGAAATGCTGCCTGAAGGTGTGCTGGCGCTGGCCGGTATACCGGCGCAGAGTGCCAGGAACAATGGCAGAATCAGGGTGAATAGTCTGATAGCTTGCATAAATCGTCCGAATTCCAAAATTAACCATGAATCTTCACGTTACCAACGGCGCGAGTGACAGGCTACCAGATGAAATGATCAGTGAATACCGCGTCTTCAGCGGCAATCCCTTTGACCTCCTTACCAGGCGCTTCGTACCACACCCATTCCCGGGGTCGTTTCGCTATCAGGACTAGTGGGAGCTGAGCGAGTGTATCAATGATTCCTTTGCCAGCTGTCAGCTACGCTGTCCGGCTCGTCAGGGAACATGACCGAGCTAACACCCTTAAGTGATGAGAGACGACCATGGAGTTCGTCCGTAAAGGTAAAATGCGTCGTGCCCGGATTATCAGAGATACACACTGATACAGACAGGTGCCGGGTAACGGCCTCGAAGCGTGAGAAGACTTCGTCGTCACGGAGTGACTGGTAGCTGACCGCCGGGAGTAACAGGACATTCGCGCCAGCTGCCTGGGCATCATCAGCCAGATGTAGAATGGCGTCGATACGGACCGATCCCACACAGACCATAACCGGGATGTCCCCGGCATGCTGTTTTGCCAGAGTGGCTACGCGCTTGCGCTGCTCCCGGGTCAGATAGGCGTAGCGTGCGGTTGACCCCAGGATGCCCATAGAGTCAACCCGAGCATCTGTACGGCGGGAAAGCATATGGCTGAACCCCTTTTCATCCACGCCGCTGGCGGCTATTGGGGTTAATGGAAACGCCGATAACCGCTAAACATACCTGTTTCTCCTGAAGGATATTACTGCTGTTGTTCTTCGATGAGAGCAACGTCAAACCACAGGCCGGGCATCATTTTTTCCAGGCCGTCGGTCAGCATCTTCCCGGCTTCGTGCAGTTTTTCCAGCGGCATCTGCGGCAGGCTTTCCAGAATGAACCACATTTGCTGAGCGTCCACGCCCAGACGGGTTCTGATCCCCTGTCGCCAGTTCCAGCGGCGGCAGGTCACGCCGGTGTCATCACACCAGATAACCTCTCCTTGTGAAGGATATTCAACGGCCGTTTCACCCTCTTTGACGGTATCAAAAGGCTCTGTTCCGTTTGCCACAGCCAGACGTGGTGAACCCTGATAGGCAGAGATATTCTCCCCACCAACCGGTACGGCGTAGCGGAGACTCACGGCGTTATAAAGATCAACGATGGGATCGAGCGCGGGCATCGTTCCGTCACGTAATACGCGCTTACGTAACGCATCAGCTGAGCAAGGGGTGCGTTTAGGTTTAGCACCAAACTTTTGAAAAACGTCGGCCCAGGCTGCCAGATGAGATCCCGCCCATTCCGGTTCGCCGGCCAGAACGGCTTCACAGGCTTCCCGCAGCGCGATTTCTCCAGCGTCGGGATGAAGCACTGGCGCAGCTTTTACGCAGATACTGAGTGCCCGAAAACCTGGGGCAATACGATAAATTTCAGGGGCAATTGACGGAGAGACGGTTAACACGTGATAATCCTTTAATGACTAATTTATTCTATGATAATGACCGATGACCAAAAAAGTCAATTTAATGACCGATGCAAATGCTATCGTCAACACGGTGAATGAAGCCGTATCTCAGCGAATTAAACAGTATCGTAAGCAAAAGAAAATCTCCCTCGATGAACTCTCCCGTCGAGCCGGCGTCAGCAAGGGAGCGCTGGTTGAGATAGAAGGATGCCGGGCCAATCCCAGCATTGCTCTGTTATGCCGCCTGGCTACCGCGATGGGGGTTTCGGTGGCTGATTTTGTGGATGTCAGTTCCAAACCGACTGTGCATCTCATTGCTGAAGATGAGATCCCAGAATTGTGGGAAGGTGAAAAAGGCGGGAGAGCAAGACTGCTCGCAGGGTCGGGTGGGCCTGATATGACCGAGCTCTGGATGTGGGAAATGCAGCCGGGGGAAAAGTTTGCTTCACCGGGCCATACGGAAGGAACGCTTGAACTGTTTTATGTTCAGTCGGGCACGCTCACATTGGGGGTAAAGGACCATTTGTATCGGGTAAAAACCGGCTGTTCGGCAACGGCCAGAACGGACGTTCCTCATTTCTACGAAAACCAGGGGGAGAGCCCGCTGGTATTTATCATGACAGTACATGAGAAAGCATCCTGAGTGGTTGCCCGGTATGCCTGTAGGGCTTGTCTCATCAAAGCAAGTTTGCAAGGAGTCGTTTAGTGGATAATCAGCATCTGCGTTTTACCCAAGGCCAGTTTACTGTCACAACCGATCCCGCCTTTTTTCAGCTGGAAGCCATTCACGATTACCTCTCGCAATCGTCCTGGGCGCCTGGCATTGATGCTGAAACGGTCAGAATATCAATCCAGAACAGCCTTTGTTTTGCGCTTCTGGATGGAACAAGACAAATCGGCTTCGCCCGTCTGGTCACCGACTATGCCACTTTTGGTTATTTGTGCGACGTCTACGTGCTGAACGAGTATCAGAAAAGTGGTCTTGGTCGTTGGCTGATTGAATGCTGTCACGCCCATCCCGTGATGTCACGCCTGCGACGGATAATGCTGGTAACCTCTAGCGCGCCCTGGCTCTACCAGAAGCTGGGGTATAACCCATTGAACCAACCAGATTTTGTCTGGCAAATCAATCGACCCGATATTTATCGTCAACCCGGGCAAAAGTAAGACTATTTTTTGAGAGTAATGATAAATGTTAATCCGTAGGGCCCGTCCCTCTGATGCAGAAGAGCTTGCCATTTTAGCCGAACGCACCTTTAGAAAAACGTTTGAGGCGGGTAATACTCAGAAGGATATGGAGCTTCACTGCCAGGCAAGTTATTCAACAGATACTCAGTTGCAAGAAATCCTCAGAGAAGACTGGATTACATTAGTCTGCGAATACGAAAGCAAACTGATAGGGTATGCCCAACTGAGGTGGGAAGCATTTCCTCCCTGTGTAAATAGCATTCACGCCGGGGAAATCCTGTGTCTGTATATCGATGAACCTTATCATGGCAAAGGTTTTGCACAAGCGCTGATACACAAGTGCTTTGCTGAATTTGCGGCACAGGGATCGGATATTGTCTGGTTAGGTGTCTGGGAACATAACCCAAGGGCAATCTCTTTTTACCGTAAGCTTGGGTTTACCGAGGTGGGTGAACATATCTTCCAGGTTGGGACAGATCCCCAGAGAGATATCATTATGAAACGCTCAACGGGTGTTAGCTGAACAAACATTACGACGTCCGCTCTGGCACACAGCAGGCGTGATCGACACCAGGAGACGTAACGCGCTAGCGGCTAAGCGTAGCGCCGACTCGGAAAATCCCGGATGGCGGCGCGTGGCGCCTTATCCGGGCTACGCGGTTGTGCCACTCTTGTGCCGTTATTTTGCCGGGTGGCGGCTGCGCCTGACCCGGCCTACAAAAACAGGGCCGCCCGTACTCTTCTGGTGGCATGCCCCTGGCCCGCGCCTGCGCAGCGCCGCCGGGCTGTTACTGCGCCTGCTGCTGCGCTTGCGCCAGCTGGCGGACGATCGCCTCGCGCCGCGCATCCCCTTCCGGCAGCCGGGCCAGTAACGCCTGCAGGGCTGCCACGGCTTCGGGGTAATCTTCATTACGCACCGCGCTCAGGGCCAGCATCTCCAGCACCGGCAGGCTGTTCGGCTGCCGCTGATGCAGGTCACGCAGCAGCAACTCGCCCATCCGAACCTGACCGCTATCTCCCGCCCGCACCAGCGCGCTGGCGTAATCGAAAACCGCCGCCGGGTCATCCGCCGCCAGATCATGCGCCCGGCCAAAGGCGCCGATCGCCGTCTCGCCATCGTTCAACAACAGGCCAAGACGCCCAAGCAGCTGCCAGCCGGCGAGGTCGTTCGGGGTAGTCTGCAGGTGGCTGCGCAGCCCGAGCCGCAGCTCCGCCAGCTCATCCATACGCAGCGGCGCCGCCGTCGGGTCCTTAACCTGCTGCAACAGCGCAGGATAATGCCGTTCAGCCTGCTGCCAGAGCAGCACCTGGCCAATATCGCTGGTTTTCAGATACAGGCCCAGACTCAGGATTATCAGCAGCAGCGCGCCCGGAAGCAGCGCCCAGCGGCTTAGCGGCCGTTCGCCAGGCTGTGCCGGGGGGAGGATATCCGTCAGCAGCGTGCGCTGCAGCTCGACGACCAGCGCCGGGTTGTCCTCGCCGCGCTCCTGCGCCAGCTCCTGCAGGCGCGACTGGTACAGGGCGCGGTTGAGGGTATCGCGGTCTACCGCCCCTTTGCCCGGCCACGGGAAGTACAGCAGCCCCAGCGCGCCAGCCAGCAGCAGCGCGACGATAACCACCAACAGGCTCATCGTTCTTTTCCTTCTTTCAATAATGCCGCCAGCCGCTGGCGCTCTTCGGCGCTGAGCGCCGCGTCAGGAATGTCGCGACGACGCGCGCGGGCGATAATCACCCCCGCGCCCGCCAGCACGAACAGCCCCGGCCCCAGCCACAGCAGCACCGTGCCCGCGGTCAGGGGCGGCTCGTAGCTGACAAAATGACCGTAGCGGGCCACCATATAGTCAACGATCTGCCCTTTCGTTTTCCCCTGCTGCATCAGCTCGTACACCTTCTGCCGCATATCAGCGGCAATCATCGCGTTTGAGTCGGCGATGCTGTTGTTCTGGCATTTCGGGCAGCGCAGCTGGGAGGTGATCTCGCGGAAGGCCTGCTCCTGGGCCTCATCCTTAAACTGCCAGGTGTCGATGGCGGCCCACGCCTGGCCGGTCAGCATCAGCGCCAGCAGGATGACCGTTGCACATCTCATCAGCCCGCCCTCCGGTTGTATTGATCCCACAGCGGCTGGAGCTCCTCGCGCCACACCCGTTCGTTCAGGTCGCCGGCGTGCCGCCAGCGGATGATGCCCTGACCGTCGATGAGAAACGTCTCCGGCGCGCCATAAACGCCCAGGTCCAGACCAAGCATGCCGTTGCCATCGTACAGGCTCAGCATGTACGGGTTCCCCAGGCGCTGCAGCCAGCTCATCGCCTTCTGCCGATCGTCTTTGTAGTTCATCCCCACCACCCGCACGCCCTGCTGCGCCAGGCCGTTGAGAAACTGATGCTCGGCGCGACAGGTTGGACACCAGGTGGCCCAGACGTTAAGCAGCAGCGGCTTGCCGTCAATCAGCGTGCGCCGGTCCAGCGTCTGGCCGGGGGTATTCAGCGCTTCAAGGCGAAATTCCGGCAGCGGTTTGCCAATCAGCGCCGACTCGAGGGTCGTCGGGTCATCGCCATCGGCGTTGCGCATCAGTTGCCAGAACAGCGCAGCGGCCAGTGCCAGAAACAGCACCAGCGGGATAAACAGTAGCTTCCGGTTCATGAGGCCTCCTGCAGCTTCTTACGCATCCGGTAGCGCGGGTCGAGCATGCAGCACAGACCGCCGAGGGCCATCAGTACCCCGCCGTACCAGATCCAGCGAACGAACGGTTTATAGTACAGACGCACCGCCCAGCTGCCGTCGCTCAGCTCTTCCCCCAGCGCGGCGTACAGATCGCGGGTCAGCCCGCCGCTGATCGCCGCCTCGGTCATCATCATCCGGCTGGCGGTGTAAAAGCGCTTCTCGGCATACAGCGTCGCTTCCGGGCGGCCGTTGCGGGTCACGGCAATAATGCCTTCGCCGCCGGTCCAGTTGGGGCCGACGATATTGCGCACACCGTTAAACACAAAGTGATAGTGATGGATATCGATACTGTCGCCGGGGCGCATCCGTACATCGCGTTCCACGCTGTAGTTCTGGCTGAAGGTGATGCCGATAACGGTCACCGCCACGCCGACGTGGCCGAGCACCATCCCCCACTGGCTGCGGGTCAGAGTGCGCAGGCCGCGCCAGAAGCCGTGGCGATGGGTGGCCCGTTCGTGAACCTCCATCAGGGCGAAGATCAGCACCCACAGGGCCATCATCAGGCCGATGACCGCCATGGCGGTGATACGGTCCTGCAGCAGCCACGGCAGCGCCAGAGAAAGTGACAACGTCACCACCAGAGCAATAATCAGGCGTTTAATCTGCCTGGCGACGTCATCGCGCCGCCAGCGGATCAGCGGTCCCAGCCCCAGCAGCAGCGCAAAAGGCGCCATCAGGGCGGTGAACATGGTATTGAAGAACGGCTCGCCAATGGAGATGCTGCCGAGGCCCAGCTCTTTATGCACCAGCGGCAGCAGCGTTCCGAGGAGCACCACCAGCATCGCGGCCATCAGCAAGATATTGTTGCCAAGCAGGAACGACTCGCGCGACCACAGCGTATGTTCCACCCGCGCCCGCACCCGGCCGCCCTTCAGGGCGTACAGCAGCAGCGATCCGCCGATGGCGACAATCAGCAGTACCAGAATAAACAGCCCGCGCGACGGATCCGAGGCGAAGGCATGCACTGAGACCAGCACCCCGGAGCGCACCAGGAAGGTGCCCAGAAGACACAGGGAGAAGGCGGCGATGGCCAGCAGCACCGTCCAGGCGCGGAAGCTGCCGCGCTTCTCGGTCACCGCCAGGGAGTGTAGCAGCGCGGTCCCCACCAGCCACGGCATAAACGAGGCGTTTTCCACCGGGTCCCAGAACCACCAGCCGCCCCAGCCCAGTTCGTAATAGGCCCACGCCGAGCCCAGCACGATGCCGAGGGTGAGGAACATCCATGCCGCCTGGGTCCAGGGACGCGACCAGCGCGCCCAGGCAGTATCCAGCCGCCCCGCCAGCAGCGAGGCGATGGCGAAGGCGAAAGCCACCGAGAAGCCGACGTAACCCATATAGAGGATCGGCGGATGGAAAATCATGCCGATATCCTGCAGCAGCGGATTGAGGTCGCGGCCATCAATAGGATACTGCGGCAGGCCGCGGCTGAACGGATTGGAGGTGAAGAGGATAAACAGCAGGAACCCAAAGGCGATCATCCCCATCACCGCCAGCACCCGGGCGACGGCGCCGAGCGGCATCCGGCGGCTGAAGAGGGCGACGGCGAAGGTCCAGACGCTGAGCAGCAGGACCCACAGCAGCAGCGAGCCCTCGTGCGCCCCCCAGGTCGCCGCCACCCGATACCACACCGGCAGCGCGCTGTTGGAGTTTTCCGCCACGTAGCGGACGGTAAAGTCATTGACCACAAAGGCGTGCACCAGCAGCAGGAAGGCGACGCCGATACAGGCGAACAGCCCGCAGGCCAGCGGCCGGGCCAGGGCCATCAGCCGCCGATCCTGCCGCGCCGCGCCCCACAGGGGATAGATGCTCAGGAGCAGCGCCAGCCCCGCCGCCAGACACAGTAAAAAGTTGCCCAGCTCCGGCATCATGGCTGCGCCCCCGTTTTCTCCGGCGTCATGGCGTTTTTCACCTCCGGCGGCGTGTAATTTTCATCATGTTTGGCCAGCACCTGCTGGGCGGTAATATGCCGCTCGCCGTCCAGTACGCCCTGGGCCACCACGCCCTGCCCTTCACGGAACAGGTCCGGCAGAATGCCCTTATAGCTGACGTCCACGACCCCGCTGGCGTCATACAGCTTAAAGCGCACGTCGAGGGTTTGCGGGTCGCGCTGCAGAGAGCCCGGCTGAACGTAGCCCCCCACCCGCAGGCGCTGCCCGGTATGCGGCAGTGCCCGGGTTTCGGTTTTGCCGTAGATAATTTCCCCCGGGGTGTAGAACAGATCGATATTGCTGCTCAGGGCGTACAGCGTCAGGCTGACGGTCAGCCCGAGGCCGGCGAGCACCGCCAGCACGATATACAGCCGGGTTTTACGACGCGCTTGCATCCGCGGCCTCCTTGTCGTGTTCGCGGGCGGCAGCGATCCGCCGCTCGCGCGCCTGCTGGCGTCGTACCTCATGGAACAGCGCCCGCCGCGCCCACAGAGTGTGCACCGTCAGCAAGCCAAAGGCGGCGACCGCCACGGCCACCGCCAGCCAGACGTACACGGCATAGCCGCCCATATTCAGGAAGGCGGCGAAAGACGAAAAGGCGGGGCTCATCGGGCAGCTCCTTTATTCACCAGCGCCACCACCCACGGTCGACGGCGCTCCAGCTGCAGGATCAGGTTACGCAGGCGCATCAGGGTCAGCGTGACCGACAGCATGAGGAAGGCAAAGATGCAGATCCGCAGCGGCAGACGCATGCTTGGGTCGATGGTTTGCTGCAGGTTGGTCGAGCCCTGGTGCAGGGTGTTCCACCAGTAGACTGAGTAATGAATGATGGGCAGATTGACCACCCCGACCAGGACGAGGATCCCGGCCGCGCGCCCGGCCAGCCGCCGGTCGTCAAAGGCGTGCCACAGGGCGATGACTCCGGCGTAAAGAAACAGCAGCACCAGCTCTGAGGTCAGGCGGGCGTCCCAGATCCACCAGGTTCCCCACATCGGCTTACCCCATGCCGCGCCGCTGACCAGTGCCACCAGGGTGCAGACCGCCCCCACCGGCGCCAGGGCGGCGATCGCCAGGTCGGCCATTTTGATCTGCCAGACCACCCCGACGAAGGCCGCGACGGCCATCGCCAGGTACAGCCCCATCGACCACATCGCCGCCGGGACGTGAAGGTACATGATCCGATAGCTTTCCCCCTGCTGATAGTCCGCGGGGGCGAAGCCAAAGCCCCACCCCAGGCCGATGACCAGCAACAGCGCGCTCAACGCCGCCAGCCAGGGGATCCAGCATCCGCACAGACGGTACAGCCGCTCGGGGATCGCCAGTTGATGTAACGCTTTCCACATAGACGCTTACTCACACGGTTATGATAGCCGCGCCCGCAGGCGCAGCGAATTATTGCACGGTCAGCCGCAGCGCGGCGGCGGTGGCGAACGGGCACAGGGTGGCGCTGGCGGTTAAGAACGCCGCCAGCATCGCCAGATAGCCGCTGACCGGGAGCCCAGCGGCCGCCGCCTGACAGGCCGCGGTGGCGAAAATCAGCAGCGGCACCGCCAGCGGCAGCACCAGCAGGCTCAGCAGGACGCCGCCGCGCTTCAGACCGACCGTCAGGCCAACCCCCACCGCGCCGAGAAAACTGAGCGTCGGGGTGCCGAGCAGCAAGGTCAGCGCCAGCACGCCGGCATCGTGCAGACTCATCCCCAGCAGCAGCGCCGCCAGCGGCGAGACGATCAGCAGCGGCAGGCCGCTCATCATCCAGTGGGCAACCACCTTCACCAGCACAACCGCCACCAGCGGCGTCGGCAGGAGCATCAGTTGCTCCAGGGAACCGTCCTGCCAGTCGTCGCGAAACAACCGATCCATCACCAGCAGCGCCGCCAGCAGCGCGGCGACCCACACCACGCCCGGCGCAATCTGCGCCAGCAGCTGTGGCGCGGCGCCGACGCCGAACGGAAACAGGGTGATGACGATCAGAAAGAACCAGAGCGGATTGAGGATCTCCGCCCCGCTGCGCCACGCCAGGCGCAGTTCCCGGGCCAACAGCGCTCGCATCATTGCCCGCCTCCCGCGTCGCCGCCGAGGCGCAGGGTGCGCAACGGGCAGCGCAGCGGCCGCAGAGGCTGGTGGGTAGTGAGGATCGCGCTTCCCCCCTGCCGGGCGTGCTGCTCCAGGCGGCAGGTCAGGGTTTCCATCGCCGTGGCGTCGAGCGCGGTGAACGGCTCATCGAGGATCCACAGCGGCGCGTCGGTTAACCACAGGCGGGTCAGCGCCACCCGGCGCTGCTGCCCGGCGGAGAGCTGGCTCAAGGGGAGATCTTCATAGCCCGCCAGGCCGACGGCGGCGAGGGCGCGTTCCCGCTGCTGAAGGCGGCTGGCCGGAAAGAAGAAACGCAGGTTTTCATCGGCGGTCAGCGCCGCGTTGACGCCGGGCTTATGGCCCAGCCACAGCAACTGACGATGAAATGACTCCCGGACCTTCGCCAGCGGCTGGCCCTGCCAGCTCACCCCGCCGCTTTCCGGGCGCGCCAGGCCGCAAAGGATCCGCAGCAGCGAGGTTTTCCCCGCGCCGTTATCACCGGCGACCTGCAGCAGCTCGCCGGCAGCGAGGGACAGCGTCAGCGCCGCAAATAGCGGTCGATCGTCAACGATGCAGGTCAGTCGCTCTGCATGCAGCATGAAGGCAAACTCCTTGATTCAGACAGTATTTTACGTCGTGGCTAAGTATGGGTTGCGCCGCGCGGGCGACGCAACCCTGACGATTACTGTCCGGCCCCCGGCAGCTTCGAGATATCGGCGTTGCCTAACGCCTTCTCATCGTGCGCTGCGGTCTCCTTACGCACCTTCGCCACATCGCTGGCGCTGACCGCCGGCGCATTGTTGCCCCAACTGGTGCGGATAAAGTTGACCACATCCGCCACCTGCTGGTCGTCCAGACGCCAGCCGAACGACGGCATGGTCAGGTTGGAGACCGCATCTTTCACCGCCGGCGTGGTGCTCCCGGTCAGAACGATATGGATAAGCGAAGTGGCATCTTCGGTCTGTACCACCGGGTTGCCCTTCAGCGACGGGAAGGCGCGTTTATAGCCCGCGCCGTCGGTGCGGTGGCAGGCGGCGCAGTTATCAACGTACAGCGCGGCGCCGGTTTTACTGTCGTTACCCTTCCACAGATCTTTCGCCACGCTGTCTTCCACCGGGGCTGGGGTCTGTTTGCCGCCGCGCGGCGGGAGCGACTTCAGATAGCGGGCGATGGCGGTGATGTCGTCATCAGAAAGATACTGCAGACTGTGCTCCACCACATCGCTCATGCCGCCGAAGACCACCGATTTATCGTTGCGTCCGGTTTTCAGGAACTCGGCCAGCTCAGCCTCGCTCCAGGTCCCCAGACCGTCGCGGTTTTCGCCGCGCAGGCTGGAGGCGACCCAGCCGTCAATCGGCGCATTGCTGCCCGCCAGGTAATCATCGCCTTCGCTTTCGCTGAGCGCTTTTTCCTGCATCGTCAGACTGCGCGGGGTATGGCAGGCGCCGCAGTGGCCCAGGCCTTCCACCAGATAGCGGCCGCGCTCCAGCAACGGGTCAACCTGCGGGTTGGCGACAAAGTCGCTCGGCGTCGGGGCGAAGATGCCGCGCCAGAACGCCAGCGGCCAGCGCATCGACAGCGGCCACGGGATGTCGGTGTCCTTGTTGGCGGCATTCACCGGTTCCACGCCATGCATAAAGTAGGCGTACATGGCGCGCATGTCCGCTTCACTGATCCGCGCGAACGAGGGATACGGCATCGCCGGATAGAGCGTGGAACCGTCTTTCCGCACGCCCTTGCGCACCGCGTCGTCGAACTCTTCGAAGGTGTACCCGCCGATGCCGTGTTCTTTATCCGGCGTGATATTGGTGGAGTAGATGGTGCCGATCGGCGTCTCCATCGGCAGACCTCCGGCGAAAGGTTTCCCCGTTTTGCCGTTGGTGTGGCAGGCGACACAGTCCCCCGCCCGCGCCAGATACTCCCCCTGCTTAATCAGATTGCTGTCCGCAGGCGCCTCTTCGGCAAAAGCCGCGCAGCTCAATGCCCCAAGCACCAGGGCCGATAACCATTGCATTTTCATCATCTGCCTTCCTTTATGCCTGCACCAGGGGTCCCGGATTTTTCAGATACTGCTCGCGGATCGCCTTCGCTGACCAGTAGGCCAGCGCGGCCACCGTGCCGGTTGGGTTGTAGCCCAGCCCCTGCGGGAACGCGGAGGCGCCGATGACGAAGACGTTATGCACGTCCCAGCTTTGCAGATAACGGTTCACGGCGCTGGTTTTCGGATCTTCCCCCATTACCGCCCCGCCGTTCATATGGGTGGTCTGGTAGGTGGTGGTATCAAAGTGGCTGTTGGCGTTTTTCGGGCTGCCGAGGATATATTTCGGCTTCATCGCTTTGGCGATCGGCGCCATCTTATCGAACATAAACTGCGCCATCTTGATGTCGTTTTCCTGCCAGTCGAAGGTCATGCGCAGCAGCGGCTGGCCGAAGACGTTTTTGTAGTTCGGATCAAGATCGAGGTAGTTCTGCCGATAGGACTGGTGCGCGCCGTGGGCATCCATCGACAGGTGATGGGTGTAGGTATCGGCCACCGCCGCTTTCCACTTGCTGCCCCACGCCGGGGTGCCCGGCGGTACCGGGAAACCGGAGATGGGCTTGGTCCCGGCCTGGTTGACCCAGAATGGCGAACCGCCCACAAAGCCCGCCGCGCCGTGGTCGAAGTTGTCGGCGTTGAAGTCGTCGACCCCGACGCCGTTGCCGCCCGCGCCGATAAACGGGTTGGTATAGGTGTCTTTGTCGAAAATGGCCTTGATGGTGGTCATGTTCTGGTAGGCGAAGTTACGCCCCACCACCCCTTCGCCGGTCTCCGGATTGTACGGTTTGCCGATCCCGGAGAGCAGCATCAGGTGCACGTTGTGGAACTGGAAGGCGCCGATAATCACCAGGTCCGCCGGCTGTTCCATTTCGCGCCCCTGGCCGTCGACGTAGGTCACGCCGGTGGCGCGGGATTTGTCGTCGGTCAGGTTGACCTTCAGCACGTTGGCGTTGGTCCGCAGCTCAAAGCGTTTTTCCTGGCGCAGCGCCGGCAGGATGTTCACGTTCGGCGAGGCTTTGGAGTACATGTAGCAGGCGTAGCCGCTGCAGAAACCGCAGAAGTTGCACGGGCCCATCTGCGCGCCGTAGGGGTTGGTATAGGAGTCGGAAGTGTTGGCCGACGGCAGGTTATAGGGGTGATACCCCACTTCCAGCGCCGCTTTTTCAAACAGCTGCGCCGACCAGGTGTTTTTCTGCGCCGGCAGCGGGAAGTCGTCTGAGCGGTCCGGGGCGAAGGCGTTGCCGCCGCGGCCTTTGCCGACCACCTTGCCTTTGATCGACCAGGCGGTCCCAGAGGTGCCGAACACTTTTTCCGCTTTATCGAAGAACGGTTCCAGCTCGTCGTAGGTGACACCGAAATCCTGGATGATCATATCCTGGGGAATGAAGTTTTTGCCGTAGCGTTCTTCATAGTGGCTGCGCATCCGCAGTTCGATGGGATCGACGCGGAAATGCACGCCGGACCAGTGCAGCCCGGCGCCGCCCACGCCGGTACCCGGCAGGAAGGCCGCCAGCTGGCGATACGGCACCGCCTGCTGGCTGGTGTTATGCCGGATGGTGACAGTGCTTTTCGACAGATCCTGGAACAGCTTGCGGCGGATGTTGTAGGTCAGCTCATCAATCACCTGCGGATAGGCGCCATCCGGCCAGGTGTCGCGCATCGGGCCGCGCTCCAGCGCGACGACGTTGAGCCCGGCTTCGGTCAGCTCTTTGGCCATGATTGCCCCAACCCAGCCGAAGCCGACGATCGCGACATCGGTTTTTTTCAATACGGTGGCCATAATTACGCCCTCTCCCCATTAATTGATACCGGCGGGAAGGGGTAGCGTTCGCCCCGTTCAACCCAGTCCATAAAGTCGGCGCGCGCGCCGGGAAAATTAATCAGCGTCCAGCCGACCATGCCTTTATTGCCGCCATGGATCGGGTCGCTGAAGAACCCTTCGCGGGTGTTCTGTAGCAGATAGGTGAAGAACAGCGAGGCCGGCAGCTGTTTGAACTCGGCTTTGCCGGATTCCCACAGGCCGAGCGCCTCTTCCTGCTGCTCGCTGCTCAGTTCAGCGAAGGTTTTATGATATTTGTCCTGGCACCACGCCTCGGCATCAGCGATCCCGAGGTTATAGATCTGTTTAGGCACCAGCGGCAGCTGATAACCCATCTCTTTCGGCACGTCGGGGTTGAAGGGCCCCTGCATATACCAGATGGAGCCGGTGGCGTAGGGGGTATTGAGCTGGCGGTCGATAAACTCCGGGACGCCGGCCTCTTTGGCGCCGGGACCGAGTTCATCCGCCGGGATTAAGCGAGCGACGGCGGCGTTGATAAACGCCCACTCACGATCGTTGAAGAACTGCGGCTTCCAGTCGCTGGCCGCCGCCGTGTTCCCGGAAGCAGGCTCAGACGCGGGGGCCGCCTGCGCGGTCGCGCTGGTGGCCACGCCAATGGCCCCTGCTCCCGCGCCGCCGATCACCACCGTCGGGATCAGCGCCATCGATTTCACCAGGAAATCACGCCTGGAATTGTTGGTTTTCTCGCTCGACATCATCACATTCCTGTCATTGAAAATTACTGTTTTTGTCGCAGACAAACCCAGTGAATGTCGTGCTGGAACCGATACCATTGCGCTTTCAAACCGCTTAGCGTCTGGCCCGGCCCGGCAAGTCGGATAAAACATCGCCAGAGGCGATATCATTTATAGGGTTATCGTTTGGATAGTAGACGATTCTCAACGAAACGCGGGAAATCGGAGAGAAATTCACCGGAATGTCATCGTGAGAAGGGTGCTGCCATAACCTTGAGGCGGTAAACCAGCGGCATTCACACCGCGCTGAGCTTACCCATGCGCCATAAAAGAGTGACTTGTATCACAAATGTTATTTTTTGTTTATGGTACATGGCAGATTAAACGTCTGTAAATACTCGTATTAGGAATAATTAAACATTTTGAGCTGTTAAAAAAGTTAATAACCGTTGTTAACTATTTTGCATCTATTTCCCGGCTAACGCGTTCAGCTGGCGATCCCCATCCACAGGAGAAGAGAAGATATGTTCGATCATGTGAAATTCGGCGCTAGCGACTATGCCGCCAGCAAAACGTTCTTTTTACAGGCCCTGGCCCCGCTTGGCGTAACGCTGGTTGGCGAAGGCGAGCCGAGCTACGGCGCAGAGCTGGCCGGCAGCGGCGATGTCTCTCTATGCCTCTATCAAAGTACGGAAAAACCGGCGCCGCTGCACATTGCCTTTCGCGCCGACAGCCGCGAGCAGGTCGATGCCTTCTGGCAGGCGGCGCTGGCCGCCGGAGGAAAGGACAACGGCGCGCCGGGGTTACGGCCAAACTACCACGCCAGTTACTACGCCGCCTTTGTGATTGCGCCAGACGGGCACAATATTGAAGCCGTGTGCCATCTGGCGTCTTAACGGGCGGTTACCGCTGCGGAAAAATCCACACATCCTCCGCCGGGAGCGTAAGATGGCAGTGTTCGGCATCGCGCAGCGCCGTTCCGTAGGCGCGCAGCGGAAAGTCATCGCCTTCGGTACGGAACAGGTACTCCCAGCGGTCGCCGAGGTACATGCTGGTCAGCAGCGGTAGCTGGAGGCTGTTATCCTGCGCTGCGCCGTCAAGACGCAGGCGCTCGACGCGGATCACCGCCGTCGCCGGCTGGCCGACGCTGACCCCCTCGCCCGCTCGACCCCACAGCGTCCAGCTGGCGCCTTCAACCCTCGCACGACCGTTTTCCAGCGCCGTCACCTTACCGTGCAGACGGTTATTGCTGCCCATAAACTCGGCGGCGAACAGCGTCGCCGGGCTGCCGTACATCTCCTGCGGTGTCCCCTGCTGCTCAATGACGCCATTGTTCAGCAGCAGAATACGATCGGAGATGGCCATTGCTTCATTCTGATCGTGGGTGACCATCAGCGCCGACAGGCCCAGCTTGATGATCAGCTCGCGCAGAAACACCCGCGCCTCTTCGCGCAGTTTGGCGTCAAGGTTGGAGAGCGGTTCATCCAGCAGGATCACCGGCGGGTTGTAGACCAGCGCCCGGCCGATGGCCACCCGCTGCTGCTGGCCACCGGAGAGCTGGTGCGGATGGCGGTTGCCGAGGTGCCCCAGCCCCAGCTGATCCAGTACGCGCTGCACCCGCTCTTTTATCTCCCCGGCGGCGACTTTACGCAGCTTCAGCGGATAGGCCACGTTGTCGAACACCGTTTTGTGCGGCCACAGGGCATAGGACTGGAAGACCAGACCCAGGTTACGCTCTTCGGCCGGGATCTCGCTGCGCGGCGTGCCGTCGTACACCGTACGGTTGCCGATGGCGATCCGTCCGCTCGTCGGTTTTTCCAGCCCGGCCACCGCCCGCAGCAGCGTGGTTTTGCCGCTTCCCGACGGCCCCAGCAGCGACACCACCTCTCCCCGGCCAAGCGTCATGGACACCCCCTTCAGCACCGGGTTGTCGCCATAGGTGAGATGCAGATTTTCTACCGATAACTCAATCATGTAATTTCACTCCAAAGCGCAGGGCGATACCAAGGCCAATCACCACCAGCAGAATATTGATAAAGGAGAGCGCCGCGACGATATCGATGGCCCCCGCCGCCCACAGCGACACCAGCATCGAGCCGATGGTTTCGGTACCCGGCGACAGCAGATAGACGCCAGTGGAATACTCACGCTCAAAGATAAGGAACATCAGCAGCCAGGAGCCAATCAGCCCATAGCGCGACAGCGGGACGGTGACGTGGCGGGTGATCTGCCCCCGCGAGGCGCCGGTGCTGCGCGCCGCCTCCTCCAGCTCCGGGCCCACCTGCAGCAGCGTCGAAGAGATGAGCCGCAGGCCGTAGGCCATCCATACCACGGTGTAGGCCAGCCAGACGCTGAAGATGGTGTTGCGCAGCGCGCGCAACTGCACGATAAGGTGCTCCCGCAGCCAGTCGGCCACCGGCAGCGCCGAGAGCCAGCCGTGCTTCAGCGACTGATCGAGCCACATCGGCACAAACAGGAACACCCACAGAAAGGCCAGACCGGCCAGCAGCCCCGGGACCGCGCGCGGGACCAGCACGCTGTAGTCAAGAAAGCGGGTGACGTTGTCCGCTTTGCGGTGCATGGCGATACCGACAAACAGATAGCAGATCACCGCCAGCGCGCCGCCGACGATGCCGATAGCCATCGAGTTGACGATCGCCCGCAGCAGGTTGGGCTGCTGCCAGATATTGTGGAACGTCGCCAGCGACAGCTCATCCCAAAGCGACACCCCGACGCCCCAGTTGGAGATAAAGGCGCGCAGCGCCACGCCGAGCAGCGGCACGCCGATGGTCACCGTCAGCCAGGCCACCACCACCGCCCCGGCCACCCAGCGCCATTTGCCCAGCGGCAGCGCCCGCGCCTGCGACGCCTTGCCCTTCATGGTGACAAAGCGGTTGGCAGTGCGCATCAGTCGCCGCTGGAGCATTACCAGCGGGATGGTGATGCAGATCAGCACCACCGCCACCGCCGCCATCAGATGGTAGGAGGGGGTGCCGAGCTTGTTGGTCAGCTTATAGAGATAGGTCGCCAGCACCATGTTGCCTTCGGGGTCGCCCAGCACCAGCATCAGACCGAAAACCTCCAGACCGAGGAAGAAGAGCAGCACGCAGGCGTAAAGAATAGATGGCCGCACCATCGGCAGACTCACCGAGGTCATCACCTGCAGCGGCGTGGCGCCGACGGTGCGCGCCGCCTCTTCCACGTCGGAACCGACGCTGCGCAGCGCCGAAGAGATATAGAGATAGGCGTGCGGAACGTGGGTTAAGCCGGCGATGACCACAATGCTGAACATCGAGTAGATATTCCACGGCACAAAGCCGATCAGCTGCTGCGCCCACTGGGAAAAGAAGCCTACCGGCCCGGCGGCCACCACGTAGCCAAAGCCCAGCACCATCGGCGAGACGAAGATCGGCACCAGGATCAGCGGCTCAATGATCCGCCGGCCGGGTAAATCGGTGCGCACCATCAGAAAGGCCAAAATACCGCCCAGCGGAATGGCAATAATCACCAGGCCAAAGGCCAGAATAAAACCTGACCTTAATGCCAGATAAAAATCCGGGTCGGTAAAAATAAAGGCGAACGCTTCCAGGCTCCAGGATTTGGAGCGGGAAAAGAATGGCGCGGAGAGAAAACTCTGCACCACAATAAATAACAGTGGGACATAAATCACCAGCGCCGTGATGCACACCACCACGCCGCGCGGCAGCCCCTGCCACTTTCTGCGTAATACATTCATGGTTCATCCCTTTGGTCAGGAGAAAAAACCCGCCGGGTGTGAATAAGGGGCATCGGCGATGCCCCGAAGGAGGATTATTTCGCGGCGGCGCTGCGCCATTGTTTAATAAACTGCAGACGTTTTTGCGGCTGTAAATAATCGAGCAGCGTTTCGTTGACCGGGATCGGTTTTAACGCTTTGCCCAACAGCGCGGTCATACCATCGATATCATTTTTACCTTCAATATCGCGACGAATAGAGGGAATATCCGCCTGGCTGGCGAGGATCTGCTGGCCTTTTTCCGACAAGACATAGTCGAGCCACAATTTCGCCGCATTGGGATGTTCGCTCTCCTGGCTAATAAACGAAACGCGGGAGAGCACCAGCACGTAATCTTTGGGATAGGCGATGCCTAAAGAGGGATCGTTTTTCGCCCGTGCTTCGGCATAGGAGCCAAGGATGTTATAGCCGATCAGGTTTTCGCCAGAGGAGACGCGCTCCATCATCGTGCCGGTGGAAGACTGCACTGTCAGACCGCCTTTAGCGATATTCGCCAGGTCGGTAAAATAGTTCGCGTCGGCCTGGCTGTCCTGTACCGCCAGCATAAAGCCGAGGCCCGATTTTTCGATGTCGTAGGTGGTGACTTTGCCTTTAAATTTATCGGCCTGGCTGGCGATCAGTTTTGCCAGCTCGGTATGCGAATCCGGAACCTCATTCTGCGGGATCAGCCGTTTGTTATAGATAAACACCACCGGCTCGTAGGTGGTGCCATAGGCTTTCTGCTGCCAGACCGCCCAGTCGGGTAATTGCTTCACCTCCGGCGAGGCATATTGTTCCGCGTATTCGGTAGCTAATTTCAGCGCGGTATCCATCGACGAGCTCCACACCACGTCCCCGCTGCCGCCCCCGGCGGCCTGCTCGCTGATATAACGGTTATACAGCTCGGTGCTGTTCATGTCGTTATATTCGACTTTTACGCCCGGATATTGCGCTTCAAATCCTTTAATTAACGGCCCGGCCGCTTTGGTATCGGTGGTGGAATAAATAACCACCTTGCCCTCTTTTACGGCGGCATCCACCGTTTTTTGATAATCCGCGGGATAGCCCGCAGGCACCTCCGCCCAGGCGGCACAGGCGAAAACGGCCGTCAGTGAAACCACTAAACCACTTATTTTCTTATACATGATACCAACCTTTAATCATCAATTAATAAACACAAATTTAACATATAGTGGTATCAGCTCCCCTTGCAACGCCGGGGATGGCTTTTTTCTGGCTTTTGTGACACTGGCAGAATTTAAAAATGTGGTGTTTATGGCGTTAATTAAAACGCGATCCCGGCCCCGTTTTTTATCGCCTGTCGCCTGACGCAGACACAGACGCAGTGACATTCCGCCGGGAGATGCCGCCCTTGACCTTCTGCGCCTGGCGGCGCAGCATAAAACGGCAAACATAACAAAATAACAACAGACTACAGGAGAGAATCAGTGCCTACAGGACACCGCTTTCTGGCGACGGATCTGCATCAGTTTGTCGTCTCACTGTTTACCCATCTCGGCAGTACCTCAGGGGAAGCCACCCTCGTCGCAGACCATCTGATCGCCGCCAATCTTGCCGGGCATGACTCCCACGGCGTCGGGATGATCCCAAGCTACGTGAAATCCCACGCCGGTGGTTTTCTGCAGCTCAACCGCCACGCCACGGTGACCAAAGACGCCGGCGCCGTGGTCACCCTCGACGGCAACGCCGGCTTCGGCAGGTGGTCGCCCACGAAGCGATGCAGTTAGGCATTGAAAAGGCGAAGCAGCATGGTATGGCGGCAATCGCCCTGCGCAATGCGCATCACGTCGGGCGCATCGGCTACTGGGCCGAGCAGTGCGCCGCCGCCGGGCTGATCTCCATCCACTTCGTCAGCGTGATTGGCGACCCGATGGTCGCCCCGTTCCGCGGGAAGGACAGCCGCTTCGGCACTAACCCGCTGTGCGTGGTGTTTCCCCGCGCGGGCCATCCGCCGCTGCTGCTGGACTACGCCACCAGCGCCATCGCCTTTGGTAAAACCCGCGTCGCCTGGCATAAAGGCGAAGCCGTGGCCCCCGGCTGCCTGATCGACGCCGCGGGCCGACCCACCACCGACCCGGCGGTGATGCAGACCTCGCCGCTGGGCGCCCTGCTCACCTTCGCCCAGCACAAAGGCTATGCCCTGGCGACGCTGTGCGAAGTGCTCGGCGGCGCGCTCTCCGGGGGGCAAACCACCCATCAGGAGAGCCTGCAGACCAGCGTCGACGCCATCTTTAACTGCATGACCACGGTGATCCTGCGCCCGGACGCGTTCGATGCCCCGGACAGCCAGGCGCAGACGGAGGCCTTTATCGCATGGTGCAAGCAGTCGCCGCACGATGCCGATGCCCCGGTGCTGGCGCCCGGCGAATGGGAGGCCGCCAACCGCGAAGCGCGGCTGGCGCAGGGGATCCCGCTGGATGCCGGCAGCTGGCAGGCTATCTGCGCCGCCGCGCGCGACGTCGGCCTGAGCGAATCGCACTTCGACCGGTGCCGCCCTCTCGCCTAGCCACGTTTACCCCCGCAGAGCGTCTGACGTCGGCGCTCTGCGTCATCGTCATTAGTGACGAGGTCACGTTCCCGTCATCGCACCATTTTAATTTTCACATGTAAATCAACAAATTAAATTCTGGCACAAGACCTGCATAGCGCAGCAGGCCTGCGTCTGCATCACGACCAGGCGTTACCGCGATCGTTGCCCGTCGGGCCCGGCGCGACAGCGATCCTCTGTTCACTGTTAACAGGTCTGTTACTGATGAAAAAAATCACGAGCGTGTGCCCCTACTGCGGGGCGGGTTGCAAACTTAAACTGGTTGTCGACAACAATAAAATCATTCGCGCGGAAGCCGCCGACGGCGTCACCAACCAGAACCAGCTGTGTCTGAAAGGCTACTACGGCTGGGATTTTCTTAACGATACGCAGCTCCTGACGCCCCGTCTCAAACAACCGATGATCCGCTACCAGAAAGGCGGCGCCTTCACGCCGGTCAGCTGGCAGGAGGCGATTCGCTATACCGCCAGCAAGCTCAGGGAGATCAAAGAGAAGCATGGCCCGCGAGCCATCATGACCACCGGCTCCTCGCGCGGCACCGGCAACGAAACCAACTATGTGATGCAAAAGTTCGCCCGTGCGGTGCTCAACACCAATAACGTCGACTGCTGCGCCCGCGTCTGCCACGGCCCCTCTGTCGCCGGGCTGCAGCAGGCGCTGGGCAACGGGGCGATGAGCAACTCGATCAGCGACATCGAAAACTCGAAATGCCTGCTGGTCTTTGGCTACAACTGCGCCGACTCCCATCCAATCGTCGCCCGCCGGGTGATCAAAGCCCGGGAAAACGGCGCCAAAATCATCGTCTGCGATCCGCGGCGCATTGAAACCGCGCGCATTGCCGACCGTCATCTGCAGCTCAACAACGGCAGCAACATGGCGCTGGTGAATGCCTTCGGCTATGTACTGCTGGAGGAGGAGCTGTACAACAAAGCCTATGTCGAACGCTATACCGAAGGGCTGGATGCTTACCGCGAAGCGGTGAAGGATTATGCCCCGGAAGCGGTGGAAGCGATTGTCGGGGTCAGCGCGCAGGCGATCCGTGAGGCGATGCGCATCTTCGCCGCCGCCCCTTCCGCCACTATTATGTGGGGCATGGGCGTCACCCAGTTTGGCCAGGCGGTGGACGTGGTGCGCGGTCTGGCAAGCCTGGCGCTGCTCACCGGTAACCTGGGGCGGGCGAACGTCGGCGTGGGCCCGGTCCGCGGGCAAAACAACGTGCAGGGCGCCTGCGATATGGGCGTGCTGCCGAACCTGTTCCCGGGTTATCAGGAGGTCACCGACCCCGCCGTGCGGGAGAAATTCGCCGCCGCCTGGGGTGTCGACCCGGCGCTGATGGATGACCAGGTCGGCACCCGCATCACCGAGGTGCCGCATAAAGCGCTGACTGGCGAGATCAAAGCCTACTACATCATGGGTGAAGATCCGCTGCAGACTGAAGCCGACCTCGGCCTGGTGCGCAAAGGCATCGAGGCGCTGGACTTTGTGGTGGTGCAGGACATCTTCATGACCAAAACGGCGGAAATTGCCGATGTCCTGCTGCCGGCCACCTCCTGGGGCGAGCACGGCGGCGTATTCACCTGCGCCGACCGTGGGTTCCAGCGGTTTGAACAGGCGATCCCTCCGGCGGGGAATGTGAAGCGCGACTGGGAGATCATTAGCCTGCTGGCCAGCGAAATGGGTTATCCGATGCACTATGAGAACAACCAGCAGATCTGGGACGAGATGCGCGAACTCTGCCCGCTGTTCTACGGCGTGACCTGGGAGAAAATGGGCGATATGGGCCATGTCCAGTGGCCGTGCCCGACCCTCGACCACCCCGGCACGCCGTGGCTGTATAAAGACAACCGCTTCGATACCCCATCGGGTAAAGGGCAACTGTTCGCCACCGCCTGGCGCGCGCCGGCGGAGCGCCCGGATGACGAGTGGCCGCTGGTGCTCTGCACCGTGCGGGAAGTCGGGCATTACTCCTGCCGCTCAATGACCGGCAACTGTGCCGCGCTGCAGTCGCTGGCCGACGAGCCGGGACGGGTGCAGATGAATCCGGTGGATGCGCAACGACTGGGGATCGCTGACAAACAGCTGGTGTGGGTCAGCTCCCGGCGCGGGAAGGTGATCACCCGCGCCGACCTCAGCGATCGCATCAATCCGGGGGCGGTCTATATGACCTATCAGTGGTGGGTGGGCGCCTGCAATGAGCTGACCCAGGATAACCTCGATCCGATCTCCAAAACACCGGAAACCAAATACTGTGCGGTGAAAGTGGAAGCGATAGCCGACCAGCAATGGGCGGAGCGCTACGCCTGGACGGCCTACAGCGATATGAAGGCGCGACTGAAAGCCGCCGCCGACGTCTGACCTCAGGGAGCGCGCCGCGCTCCCTCTGCCGCTGCCGGTGGGTTACGCCGCCGGCAGCTGTTTCTCCACCAGCGCCACCCACATGGCCACCCCGGGACTAATCAGCGCATCGTTAAAGTCATAGCTGGCGTTATGTAGCGGCTTCGACGGGGTTTCGCCGTCGGTGCCTATCCAGAAATAGGCTCCCGGACAGACCTCCAGCATGCAGGCAAAATCTTCGGAGGCCATCGACGGCGCTTGGTTCCAGCGCACGGCTTCCGCGCCGAGGGTGGCGACGGCCACCTCGCGCACCTGCTGCGCCTGCTGCGCATGGTTTTTGGTCACCGGATAGCCCGGGAACCAGCTAATCTCACCCTGCACATCGGACACCTGCGGCTGGGTCGCCACATAGCTTTCGATAAGCTCACGCACGCGGGCGCGAACGCGATTGCTCAGGCAGCGGAAGGTACCGCGCAGCACCACGGTGTCCGGCAGGACGTTGATCGCCTCGCCGCCGTTTATCTGGGTGATACTGACCACCGCGGAATCCTGCGGCGACAGGCGGCGGGAAGGAATGGTCTGCAGCGCCATAATCAGCTGCGCCGCCGCGACGATCGGATCGGCCCCGCTCTCCGGCATCGCCGCATGACAGCTCTTTCCGCGCAGGGTGATCTCGAAGGCGTCCAGCGAGGCCATCATCGCGCCATCGCTGAGCGCCACTTCACCAAGGGGGATCCCCGGCCAGTTATGCAGCGCGTAGATGGCGTCCATCGGGAAGCGCTCGAACAACCCCTCTTCCACCATTTTGCGCGCGCCGCCGAGGTTCTCTTCCGCCGGCTGGAAGACAAAGTGGACGGTGCCGCTGAACTGGCGGGTCTGCGCCAGATGGGCGGCCGCCGCCAGCAGCATCGCGGTGTGACCATCGTGGCCGCAGGCGTGCATCACCCCGGGACGGCGCGAGCGATAGCTGACGCTCCCCAGCTCGGTGATCGGCAGGGCGTCCATATCGGCGCGCAGGCCGATGACCGGCCCGGGACCGTTTTCCAGCGTCGCCACGACGCCGGTGCCGGCCAGCCCGCGGTGTACCTGCAGCCCAAACGAGGCCAGCAGCTCCGCAACGCGGCGCGAGGTCTCCTGCTCCTGATATCCGAGCTCAGGCGCGGCGTGAAATTCACGTCGCCAGCCAACGGCTTCGGCGATCAGTGACGGCGATACGGCCATGTATTACTCCTTTCCTGCATAGCGTAATGCTGAATAATCGGTCATGCGTCGCGTTTTTTCCCCGTCGCTCACTGGCGTCGGGTCGCTGCCGCTCCCTCCGTTATATCCTGTCGTTAACACGCTGACAACGTCACGAAATGCGGCGGCGGCGCGGCGTACAGCCCTGTCGCCGCCCGGCGGTCCTTTTTGGGTAGTGATTTCAACGGTGACAACGGCCAGGCGATTAATTATTATGCAACTCAGGACGGCAATTTGCCGAAGGATCCACTACTGACCTCTCCTTCATCGGAAATAAAATGTTTAACCCAGACCAGAATCGTCTTGCCCCCACGCTGGCGATGATCATGGCCGCGTCGCTCGTGGGATTTATCACCGGCTATACGGTGCCGTTAATCAGTCTTGAGCTGGCGCAGCAGCAGATCGCGCCGCTGTACGTCGGCCTGCTGGCCGCCCTGCCGCCCGCCGGCATGATGATCTCCTCTTTCCTCTCTCCTGCGCTGTGCCGGCGCGTTGAAATGGGCGTGCTGCTGAGCGGCAGTCTGATCCTGCTGGCGCTGGCGACCATCGCCTCATGCATGACCACCGATATGACGCTGCTTTTGCTGCCGCGCCTGCTGACCGGCCTGGCCTCCGGGGTCATTATCGTGCTGGGCGAAAGCTGGATCACCGGCGGCGCGGCGGGCAGCCAGCGCGCCACCCTCACCGGCATCTACGCCTCGGCCTTTACCGGCTGCCAGCTGGCCGGGCCGTTACTGATCTCCGTCGGCCCCGCCTGGCAGGCCTCGGCGCTGATGGCGATCGTCGCGGTCACCGCCGTCTGCCTGCTGATGCTGCGCCATCTGCCCACTGGCACCCGCGAAAGCCTTGGGGAGCGCGCCAGCTGGCGCAGCCTCGGCGCTTTCCTGCCGGTACTTGCCTCCGGGGTCTTCTGCTTCGCCTTCTTTGACGCCAGCATCCTTGCCCTGCTGCCGCTGTACGGCATGGACAAAGGGCTGAATGAAGGGATGGCGGTGCTGCTGGTCACCGTGGTGCTCACCGGGGATGCGATGTTCCAGACCCCGCTCGGCTGGCTGGCTGACCGGGTCGGCATTCGCCGCGTGCATCTGTCCTGCGCGGTAGTCTTCAGCCTGTCGCTGCTGGCCCTGCCGCTGATGCTCGGCTCGCGCATTCAGCTGATGGCCATTTGCCTGCTGCTGGGCGCCGCCGCGGGCGCGCTTTATACCCTGTCGCTGGTGCGGGCGGGGAAAACCTTCAATGGGCAGAAGCTGATTATGATTAACGCCCTGTTCGGCTTTTTCTGGTCCGCCGGCAGCGTCGCCGGGCCGGTAGTCAGCGGCATGCTGATCGGCATCACCGGCTACGATGGCCTGATCGTCACCCTGGTGGCCAGCGGCGTGCTGTTCCTGTTGATTCAATGTCTATGCAAAAACGAGAAAACCCTGCTTGCCAGTGAGCAGGAAGAGGAGATGGACGAGGCGACGGAGTCCGCACGGTAGTTTTGAGGGTGGGTGCGATGGAACGATGGTGTCAATCGAACATGTTGTAGAGCTGCATGCCCTCACCCTGCGCCAGGGAGAAGGTGCTCTGGTCACCGACCGCAGTATGCCGACGGGGTTGCCAGAGTCTGCGAAAGAGAGCGGAATTCGCCGTGAATACGGTAACAAGCTTGTCGGTAAAAAGATCCCCAACGAGCCTTTGAGTACAGCCGTTTTTGATACCCTCACTTACCTCTTAGACAAGAGGTAAGATTTTTCTGGCCTTCTCAACGTCGTCCACGTATGGAGTAGTCAACGGTACCTTGCAAATTATGTCAGGTCGGTCATTTCCTGCCTTACCGTCGCAACTCTAGCATGGTATATCAATCGTTTACTGCTGTTGGGGCGGTGTGCAGAGCCACTGCACACTAAAATACCTCATGCATCGATAACAATATCACTCGCCGGTACAGACTGGCAGGCAAGGCACAGGCCGTCGTCGGAAACTGTTTGTTCGGTGAATGAACCAATAGCGCCTTCTATCACTCTCACAGCGCAGCATTCGCACTGTCCGGCCCGGCACCCACCGGCCATAGGGATCTGGTGTTTTTCCCCCAGCTCCAGCAATGTCCCTGCTGCCGGCGTCCACAGCACCGTCACTCCTGAACGTGCAAAAACTACCTTGTAGCTGTCTTTAAGCGAGGTAATACGTGGCACAGGAGGGGCAAACATTTCTTTAAAGATATCAAAGGCAAATACGCCCCGCTCCCGTAGCCCCCCCTCAAGCGCAGAGACCATCGGACCCGGGCCGCAGAGATAAAAACGCGCACGATTGCTAACCAATTTTTCATCAATAAGCGCAGCGGTGATCATTCCAGTATGCTGATAACTCTTCCCCTGTTCGTCACCAGGTCTCGGATTATCGTAGACATTAACGATGTTAAGCCTCGGAAGTCGTTGTGACAATATCTCAAGTTGTTTCCGGAAAGCGTGGCTCTGGCTGTTGCGGTTACCATAGTATAACCACAGCTCTGGTCCTTCGTGAGTCATGTCCAGCGAGCTTAGATAACTGATGAACGGTGTGATACCTATCCCTCCGGCGATCATTACTACCGGAGCAACGCTGTTGGTTGGGATCACAAAACTGCCATCAGGGGCTGTCAAAGCGACTTCATCACCAACCTGCAGATTTTGATGAATAAAAGACGACATCTCTCCCTGTTGCTGGTGCTTCACTGAGACGGTAAAACATGCTTTGCGCCCAGGCGCGTTACTTAGGGTGTATGCACGGCACATGCTCTCGGGTTTGCCCTTCGGAAAGACCCGCAGGATAACTGCCTGACCAGCCTGCCAGTCCGGCAATTGCGCCCCGTCCACCGGGATAAAACTGACGCTGCGTACATCCGGCGTTTCCTGAACGATATCGCTGACTATAAACCGGCGCTCCCCTTTCCAGGCCAGTGCATCAGCCACCTTACGTACCGAGCAACGCATTGCTCTGAGGGGAACGGAGCCACTTATCCTGTCCACAGCCATATAGTTAATCAGCAGATTATAATTGCTGCTTTCTTCACCTTTTATCGGAAGCTCAGGTTTATTCAAATCAGGACACCCTTGCCACCAACCATATTCAGCGATCACCACGTCGTCATGAATGGCGTTGTCAATTTTGGCTCTGAAACGACCCCGACCAGCAGGGGTAATGATTTCAATCCAGTCTCTATTATCGATATCTGCATTGTCAGCTACTGCCCTGCTGACAATGGCCGTTGGATCCGGTGATTTTCGACGCAGGCTGACCAGGTTACGATGCTGGCTGTGACAAAATAGAGCGTTCTTCATGGTAGTCAGGCGCAGCGGGAAGGCATCCTGATTTGGTGATTCCTCAATATACTGCGGTACCGGCGAATACCCGTGCCGCAGCAAGCGCTCGCTGTAAATTTCTACCTTACCGGTCTCGGTGGCAAAGCCGCGTGGTTTATTGTCCGGACCATCACGCAGGGCATATTTTTTCTCATGATTGACGATATGCGTGGTGATCCCGCCGGGATGTGCACGGAGCATTTCCAATGTGAGGCCGGAGGGCTTAAGGATATGATTAAATCCCGCATCCGTATCGCCGCAAAAGAAATCGTCCCCCATTCCCATTTTACACGCCAGACGAAACACTATCTCGTAATCGGCCAGGGAACCCCCTCGAGGCGTTACCAGTTGCGGACGTAGCTGAATATGAGCATCGGCACGTTCTGAGATTTCAAAACCGATTTTCAGCGCTTCGTGCTCCCAGAGAGTGCTGGCGGGCAACAGGATATCGGCGAAGCTTGATGTAGGGGTAATAAAATGGTCACAGTGAACATGAAACTCAAGCTGCTTCAGTGCGGCGATAGCGGTGTCCACATTACCATGGGCAGACAGCATGTTTGAACCAAAGCAGACCAGCCCCCTTATTTTGTAAGGTTTATGTTCCAGGATGGCACGATGTAAATCGGCTGTCGTGACATAACCACTTGCCGGCGGACCCAGTGGACGTTCGCTGAGTCCAAGCGCTTTTTGTCGCTGTGATTCAGGCAATAACGATAACGGATTAACGGCATTGAACGGAGGTTTCGCATAAATTCGGTTGCTGCCGCGGGTATCGAACGCCCCGGTCAGTGCGTACAGGATGGCAATAGCTCGCTCTGTTTGCGTGGCGTTCTGGCTCTGAGCAATCCCTACCCAGGCGTGGTACGCAATGCGTGATGAACGCCGAATTAACGCCATGGCAGCCTGTTGTTTTTTTATAGAGACACCGGTCACTGTCGCCACATGTTCAAGGGTGTATCCGGCAACCGCCTGACGCAAAACCTCCAGTGCCGGGGTACATACCGCCGTTTCACCGTTAGCAAGAGGCAGCGAATAGCGCCCTACCAACGAGGCTCGCTGATAAAAAACCTCATCACCCGCCACTGCATCTGTACAACAACGCGCTATGTTATCCACGCTGTCCCAAAGTAAATAATGGTTGGTTACAGCATCTGAAGTAATGTCCCGCTCACGTAGCAGCCGTCCCGAGTCTTCATTAACCAGCAGAGGTGCATCGGTCCAAGTCCTGACAAACGCCTCGTTATACCCCTCTTCCAGCAACTGACGTATAAACCCCATGGCAAGCACTGCGTCAGTACCTGGGTTGATGTTAAGCCAGACATCAGCGTCGCGAGCAAATTCTGTGTGCCGAGGGTCAATAACCAGCATTCTGGCACCTTTCTTACGCCCTTCACCAATGGCGCTGGCCTGTGCCAGCCATGTGGCGGCCGGATTGTTACCCCACAACATAATCAGTTCCGCATTATTGTAATCGGCAGCCGGCGTTATGCAGCCAAAAGTGAAAGTGTGAGCGGTATCTTTATGCCAGTTACATACTTCAGTGCTGTAGCAGGTATTAGGGCTGCCGTAGTGGCGCACAAAACGTTCAATCCACTCCACACTGTCGATAATTGGGGTCCCACTAGGCGTGGTTACCCCAAACGCTACCGATTCTGCACCACTTTCCGTTTTAAACTGCGTTAGCTTTTCAGCAATCTCTGTCAGAGCCTTATCCCAGGAAATACGTTTCCAGCCGGGATCCGCAGCCCCTTTCTCTCGCGTCCGGCGCAATGGCCATAGAACCCGGGCTTCGCTATAAATCAGTTCCGGGGCCGCTTTACCTTTCAGACAAACCGCGCCTCCAGTAGGGTGATCTTCATCAGGGCAAACAGATACCAGCCGTCCGTCAATGATTTCATTTAAGGTTCCACAACGCGAACGACAGAGCGCACAATACCCTGGGACAAAATGTTCAGACATGCCAATTACCTTTGTATTTGAGTCAACAGCCGGGTAGCCAGGTACAGACATTTGAAATCGTTCTCTGGCAAGGTAGAGCTGTTTCTCCGGAAGTTAAAGTTAATTAATAAATGAATAAATAACGTGCCCATAATGAGCGAAAAAAATAGTCGTTATCAGAAGTTACACTGAACAGATGAATTAATGCCCCCACGACCGGAGAGAAAGCGCCGTCCAGCTTCATGTATTTTCTGTAGTTCTTTCTCTTGTTATCAATCCATTTTTATTGCTTACTACGCAGTTATTCTCTTCTCCTTACCATCGCTATCTTTCCCGGGCACATAGTCCTTGTATTCTCCAACTCTGTCGGAGGAGATTTACCGATAAATAAGACATTCACTCTTAATAAGGTCCAGAATAGAAGTCATCTCTACCAATGATAGCTAATCCCGGTATCCAGCTTGTCCGCGCAATCCACCCCCGCCGCCCTGTCTCGCGCATTGTTAAATTTATAGTCGACGAAAACCTGCATATTCTTATTAAAATAGTAGCTGAACCCTAGCTCTTCATAATCGAGAATTTGAGTTCGTCTGCCAGCAACTGTTTGAGTCAGTCGGGTATAACTGATATCCGGCTGGAATTTGTTGGTCAACATATATTTTGCCAGTGCTTCATAACTTATGGATGATGTATTGTTATCCCGAACCTGAGGATTGATGGCGTTGTTACTTTGAGTCATCACTGTTGCCAGATACAGTTTTCTGCTGTTGTAGTTTAGCCCTTCCGCGAAGGTGCGGATGTTCTTCTGATAACCTGCATTCTGTTGCTGGTAAAAGGTCGTTGCGGAAGAGGAAGCTGAAAATAGCGCACTTAATTCTGGTGTGAAGTACCAGATCAGAGAAGCGCCATAACCATTGCCATTTTGCTGCTTTATAGTTCGATAGTCATTATTACCCTTAAACTGATACTGCAACGCCATCTTTAATGGATGCTGGAAAAGTGTTATTTCTTTACGCCATGTCATCAGATTAAGAGCACGGCCACGCATAAAGTTGTCGATGTAGTTATAGGACATCTCCCGAAAGAAAGGTGAGCGATCAGTCAACGAAGTCACATCGTACAATACGCCCCAATTGCGGCCAATATCCAGACTTCCCCAGTCGGGATTATCAATACCTATAAATGCCAGTCGAGTGGCGTTTCTGCTGGCATCTGATGCACTCACCGTATATTCCCATTGGGCGTAAGCTTGCCAGCGTCTGGCGAGATCTTTTTTTCCGGTTAACCCAAAGTAGAGATAGCTCCGATCACCATCGTCTTTTACAGTATTGCTGGTAAAACGTCTGGCGATAATTGTGCCGTAAAAATCGAGTTTTTTTCCATCCTGGTTCATAAGGTTAACCGCCAGTACACCTGGTGAGAAAAGTAGTGACAACGCGACAAGACAGTAGCGTGAAAATTGCAATGTCATGATAAATGCCCCAAAAGATGCCTCGGCATCTGAATAGTTGTAGGGAGAAAAATTTACCGGGACATATGCTCAGTGCTTCCTTCCAGTAACATGTGAGGATATTGTTATGCTGAAACTGTTTGTTTATGACTAAAGTAGCTAACAACGCCGTTAGTAATGGCGGAAGCAATTTTGTGGCGAAATGCAGTAGTGCCCAATAATCTCTCCTCTTCCGGGTTAGTAATAAATGATGTCTCTACCAGGACAGAAGGAATGTAAGGAGATTTAAGAACAACAAAAGCAGCTTGTTCTGTCTGGTTTGAATGCATATGGTGAACTGGTGAGATGTGACGAACAATATGTGAGCCCAGCAGCAGGCTCTCTTTAATTGTCTCTGTCTGTTCAAGATCGAAAATTATCTTGTCCAGATATCTATCTTTATGGATGACGCTCTTACCGGCAACATCATCTGCAGCGTTCTCACTTTTAGACAAGTATTTGGCCATTGCACTACTAGCGCCCCGAGTTGAAAGAGCAAATACAGAGGCGCCGTGAGCCGCTGGGCTAGTGAACCCATCGGCATGGATGGACATAAACAGCGAGGCGTTATGCGCATGAGCAATCTGTACACGCTCATAAAGCGGAATGAACGTATCGTCTGATCGGGTCAGCACCCCCTCAATACCGTATCCTTTTAACAGATTTTTGACATTATTGGCTATTTCCAGCACAACATGTTTTTCCAGTGCCCCCTGATGACCCACGGCACCAGAATCAATACCGCCGTGCCCAGGATCGATCATTACCGTATATTTGCCACGGCCATGTGTTAGGGCTCCCGAATGAGGACTAATAATTGATGAGCGAGATTGTGCATAAGTAAACGGGCTAATGAGCGTATTTGCTGCGAGGGTGGCTAAGCTCGCAAGAAGTAGTTTCCGCCGGGTAATTTCGTAATCCAATGTAATAACCTCATACTGTAAATTTAAGTTATGTTATAACGTAACATTAAGCTCTAAATCGAGGTTTTGTATGTTATATACTGTTGCAGTAGGTTACTTTGTGTTTCCTGTACTCCAGTGAGCGACAGGCAGACAAAAGCTGCAATAAAACCTCAGAAAACAATATGCTGCTTGCGGAAACATCCTGATACACACCCTTTCAAAAGATAATCATTCTCATTTAATAAAGTTATGTTATAACATAATAAATCATTATAAACCCGCTCAGCAGGTCATGATGACCCCATTATTCAATGACGCTTCCTGGGGAGGAATTATGTCTACCGAACTCATTAAAGAAGAAAAACTAAATATTGGTGCCGTGTTAGCAGTTTCACTCAGTACTGTTATAGCAATGTTGGATAGTACGATAGCTAATGTTGCATTACCGGTTATTGCTAAAGATTTTGCCGTTTCCGAATCGTCGTCCATCTTGATCATTAATGCTTATCAGTTTGCTGTGATCGCCTCTCTGCTGGTATTTGCAGCTCTGGGGAGAAAAGTGGGTAACAAGCGCATTTTCATTATGGGGACCATCCTTTTTGCTTTCTCATCGCTGGGCTGTGCTCTCTCTGAGACGCTGAATATGTTGACTGTTTTTCGTGTCGTTCAGGGTTTTGGCGCAGCTGCAATTTTGAGCGTAAACGCGGCACTGATAAAAGATATCTATCCGGCCAGGCTATTAGGCCGCGGATTGGGGATAAATGTCATGGTCGTATCCGTTTCCGCAGCTGCCGGGCCTTCAATAGCCTCTGCAATCCTGTCCATCGCGAACTGGAATTGGTTATTTACAATTAACGTACCCATTGCCTGTATTGCCCTTGTACTTTGCATAGTATCACTGAAATCCAGGCAACGAATGGAAGCTCGGTTTGATAAAGCAGGAGGTGTTCTGGTCTTCCTGACGTTTATTTCGTTCTCGACGATGATGTTAGGCTTAACCAAAAATAATCTGATTGAAGTTGTCTTGAGTGCGATAATACTTATCATTCTGGCATTCATTCTGTATAGGGATCAGCGAAAAAAACAGGATTCGGCTTTGATTCCGGTGGCTATGTTCCGCAGTAAAACCTTTTCCTTGTCATTGTTGATGTCAATGCTGTCATACAGCACGCAACTGCTGGCATTTGTCTCTTTGCCTTTCTATTTCCACAATGTGTTACACCGCAGCGTTATTGAAATAGGTATGCTCTTAACAGCATGGCCACTGGCAACGATGTTGACGTCACTGATATCGGGTGATCTTATAAAAAAACATGATCCCAACCTGGTGGCGCTCTCAGGGTTATCATTATTGCTGGCAGGAACACTACTAATGACATGGCTGCCTGTGGCACCTACAAATTTACAGATCCTTTGGCGAGTAGCAATTTGCGGTTTTGGTTTTGGTCTGTTTCAGGCTCCTAATAATTATCTCATTATGACTTCAGTTTCCCATGAGAATAGCAGTATTGCTAGTGGGCTGTTAGGCAGTTCGCGTCTGGTAGGGCAAATCATTGGTTCGGCATTGGTAGCCATATTCATCAATATTTATGCGAGCCACGGTACTTCGATTAGTTTGTTCGCTGGGGCATTATTCTCGTTACTGTCTCTGACTGTCAGTTACTTTCGTTATAAATCTGAAAATCAAACTCAAAATTTCAATAAAAAAATTGTATGAGGTTCCCTTTGAAAATCAAATCAATTATGACAGTGTTGTTACTCATGATTTTTTCGGTACTCTCTGGCTGTTCAACCTATAATCCAGTCAGTCTACAAAAGAAAAGCATTGCGCCGGAAACAAATTACTATGAAGTTCACCCTGCGATATATGTCGGCGATCAGCTTAAATATGGTTTACTGAACGGAGAGCATGGCGAACTGACCGTAGCGAAAATTGAACCAACCCGCATAACGGGCGTAAACGGAAAAGTTCTCCCTTTTTCAGAATTAGCATTTCTGGAACGGAAGGAAATTTCAACAGGTAAAACTGCTGCATTAGTCGGGGGTGGAGTGGCAGCGACAACGGTAGTTTTATTTTTAGCCGGTGTCACCATCATTGGTATAGGTACTGCGGCCGCTCTAACCTCATAAACGGAAATTTTAATCTACCGAGGCATTAAATATGGGAAACAATAGAGTTCTATTTGTATCATTTTTATCCATCATGCTTATTTTCCCTGTAGCGGGTTATGCTAAGAGTACATTGCAGGATCAAACAGGAACACGTGCAGAGAACGTCGCGAAGGCACCTGCGTTGAAATTTAACCGTATTGTCATTACCGGTAACTGTCCTTTTGGCGTCATCATGGCAAATAACCTGGCTTATAAGCATGTTGTGGGCGTAGGTCCATGGGCATTTTTGCACTCTAATATGAAAATCCTTAAAGATATGAAGCCGGATATCGCTCGTATCACAACAAACTTTATTAATAAAGACTATGTGGTTAATATGGAATCTTTACTGAATCTGAAGCCAGATATCATTTATTATTATGGTAAAAGTCAGGATGATAATCTTGAGCGAGCTGGTGTCCCTACAGTTAATCTTGATGAAGGTGGTGATACAAAATTCGAACCTGTTGAAACACAGGTCTACTGGGAGAATATGTATAATCAGACTTTGGGGCTTCCGCCAAGCCACAAATTTGCCGATGCCTGGAAGGCAACGCTCGCTATAGCGCAGCCTTATGTAAATAAGATTAAAGGACAGCATATTCGTGCACTTTATCTTGAACAAAGTGATGGCAAGCAACTTAAGGTAAGTGGGCCAAAAACCTATGGTGATACTTATCTCAAAATGGCAGGAATGGACAATGTTGCCAGTAACCTGGTTGTGAAAGGTGATGCCGGGAGATATATCGCTGTTTCGATGGAGCAAATCATTGAATGGAATCCTGATATTATCTTCGTTGTATTTGGTAGCGCTAAAGACATTCTTGACAATAAAAACCCCGGTCAGGACTGGCGTAATGTGAAGGCGTTCAAGAATAAAATGATCTTTTCCACACCGGTGGGGATACACAACTGGGGCGGGTTGACAGCCGAAACTGCTTTATTACCTTTATATATGATTAATAAATTCAACCCCAATTACATTAGTGACGAGAAAATGAAGGAATTTACACGTTTGCATTATAAAAAGATGTTTAACTATGCGATCCCTGATGCATTACTTGATGATGAGCTCAGCCAACATTAAATGTTGTGTTCAATAAAACTAATATTTCGGGATGACGATGCATGCAGAACAAAAAATACTTATTGGTAATGACAGTGTTGTTGGTATTACTCATTATTATATCAATTTCTTCACTTTTCATCGGACGCTATACGTTATCTTTTAGTGATATGCTAAGAGAATTAGTACACTATGATGGCAAGTACGGTCTGAGTACCGGACTTGCTGTTATTTCCAATCTCCGGTTGCCAAGAATAATTGCTGTCATGATGGTTGGAGCCGGGCTATCGGTAGCGGGATGTACCTATCAGGCTGTACTACGCAATGCGCTGGCGAGTCCGGATGTACTTGGCACATCTTCGGCGGCGGCGTTCGGTGCTGCTTTAGGAATTTTGCTCGGCCTCCCCTTGCAGTTAAGCGCGTTTTCTTCGTTCATGTTTGGCGTTGTTAGCCTGTTTTGCGTTATGGGCCTTTGCCATCTCAAAAAAAATCACAGCGAACTAACCACTATTTTATCAGGTATTATTGTTGCTTCTGTATTCATGTCTTTTGTTTCAATTATTAAATACGTGGCCGATCCACAGGATCAATTACCAGCCATCGTATTCTGGTTAATGGGGAGTTTTGCTTCGTTGGTTAAAGGGCAGGTATATGAATTAATACCTCTGTTTGTGATTTGCTACCTGATAATCTACAGGCTCAGATGGAAAATGAATGTTTTATCACTCGGCGATGACGATGCCAGAATTGCCGGAATGAAACCGCAATCGCTAAAGGCCACATTTTTAATCACCGCCTCAATTCTGGTCGCCGCATCCGTCACGATTGCCGGTGTGGTTGGCTGGGTCGGTCTGGTGATCCCGCATCTGGTCCGGACGCTTGTCGGCTATAACCATGGAAAGCTTATCCCTGCATCTGCATTATGTGGAGCTCTGTTTTTACTGGTCATCGACAACCTGGCCAGAACAGTGACCTACGCAGAAATCCCAATTGGCATTCTGACTGCGCTAATTGGTGCTCCTCTATTTGCCGTACTCTTCATTATGAGTAATCGCTATGATCGAAGTAAATAATCTCACGTTTGCATTCAAAGGACGTAGCCCTACATTTGAAAACATCAGTTTCTCTTTGCCGGAGGGGGAAATACTGTGCATTCTGGGCCCGAACGGTGTGGGAAAAACCACGTTGCTTAAAACGATAACGGGACTGTACCAACCCTTAAGCGGCACATGCCATATCGGAGGAATAGACGGTAGAAAGGCCCGTCTGGCACATGTACCGCAGGCAAGGCACATTCAATTTTCCTATAGTGTACTTGATTTTGTTTCATTTGGACGTCCGTTATGCGGTGGTATATTACCCTCTCCCGGAAGCAAGGACCTTGAACAATCTGCACAGATGTTGGCCGATCTTGGTGTTTCATATCTTGAGTCTAAAAACATTAACCAGATTAGCGGCGGTGAACTGCAAATGTGCTATATCGCCAGAGCACTGGTTTCTGAACCAGACATCGTGGTACTTGATGAGCCTGAATCCAATCTGGATTTCAATAACCAGGCACGTATTATTAAGTTATTGCAACAACTATCGCGAGAGAAGAATGTCACTATCATTCTTAACACGCATTTTATAAATCATGCAAACAGTATTGCGGACAAATGTTTGTTGATGAAGAGAAAGGAGTATTTTTTTGGTAATAAAGAGGTGGTTCTCCAGGAGGAGCGTCTTGGTGAATATTTCAATGTCCCCGTAAAACGGTGCTATTTTGAGCATAGAGGTGTGCAAGAGGAGTCATTTGTGATTGCATTATAAATGACAGATAGTGAACATTAAGAATAACCGTTCTATTACCTCGTTATCATTTTCAGGAATGTTGTTTAACTATGTTTTATATTTTTACATCCACACAAATTCAAACGCAACTGAAACCATTTCAATCAAGGGTAGTTTTAAATTGGCTTCAAAAAGATCGCCTTTGTAATAAACAATAGCAACCAATAATATTATTAACTTACGTAATTATTTCAAGGAGCCATGAAATTTAAATTTATTACACTACCTGGCGTTCTAACGACCGGCCCGATTCATTAGCCGAGGTTATCTAATAAGTTATTTAACCACCATTTTATTATCTCTTGATAATATGCCACAAACAATAACATTGAGGTTAAATTATGAAACATAAAATTCTTTTTTATCTGATGCCGGTTATGTTAATACCGGGTGCTGTAAATGCAGCGGAAATCTATAACAAAGACGGAAATAAATTAGATATTTACGGTAAAATTGCCGGCTTACACTACGTCTCTAAAGATAAAAATGCTGATGGCGATCAATCATACGTTCGTAGTGGCTTTAAGGGCGAAACGCAGATCAATAATCAAATCACGGGTTACGGCTAGTGGGAATACAACATTCAGGCAAACAACACCGAGAGTGCCAGCAATCAATCATGGACTCGTCTGGCTTTCGCCGGCCTGAACTTTGGTGACGCCGGATCGTTTGACTATGGACGGAATATTGGCGTGGTCTACGATATAACCTCCTGGACTGACGTCCTTCCCGAGTTCGGCAGTGACGGTAGTAACGGAACCTATGATTCCGATAATTTCATGCAATCCCGTGCGAATGGACTAGCTACATACCGGAATAGTGATTTCTTTGGGCTGATCGATGGTCTTAATTTTGCTCTGCAATATCAGGGAAAAAATGGTAGCACTAGCGGCGAAGATGCTACCAATAATGGTCGGGGCGCACTCAGTCAGAACGGTAACGGATTCGGTACTTCCGTCACCTATGATATCGGAGATGGTTTTAGCGCAGGTGTCGCCTACTCTCATTCCAGACGTACTGATGCTCAGAACAAGCTAGCTGTTGGACGCGGCGATGACGCTGAAACTTATACGGGCGGGCTGAAGTACAATGCGAACAGAGTCTATCTTGCTACACAGTTCACGCAAACCTATAATGCCACTCAGCTGAGGGGGAATGGCGGACAGGATTCCATTAGCGGTTTTGCTAACAAAGCGCAGAACCTGGAAATGGTTGCTCAGTATCAGTTTGACTCGGGCCTGCAACCCTCCATCGCGTACTTACAATCTAAAGGGAAAGATATTGAAGGTTTCGGGGATCAGGATTTATTGAAGTATATAGATGTTGGTACGACATATAACATCAATAAAAATATCTCGACTTATGTTGACTATAAAATAAACCTTCTTAAGGACAACGACTTTACACAACGCGCCGGAATATCAACAGATAACATTGTTGCCGTCGGATTAGCATACCAGTTTTGACACTCTTATCACCCAGTTCAACCTCTTATAGGTTATTATAGGGGTTCGAAAAAGGATAAAAAATGAGAACGCAGAAAAAATGTCTTGCATATGTCTCTATTGTGGTTGATGACTACGATGAGGCTATCGAGTATTACACAGAAAAACTTGGGTTCATGCTTATAGAGGATACACCTCAACCGGGCAAGCGCTGGGTTGTCATTTCACCAAACCCAGAAAGCGATTGTCATTTGTTATTATCAAAAGCATCTAACGAAACGCAGCAGGCCTTTATTGGCAATCAGTGTGGTGGGCGTGTTTTTCTGTTTCTACAAACCGATGATTTTTGGCGGGATTACAACTCAATGAAGGCTGCTGGCGTACATTTCAGTGAAGAGCCGAGAGAAGAAGAATATGGTACCGTAGTGGTCTTTGAAGATCTATACGGTACTCGTTGGGACTTACTGCAAAAAACCTGACAGTAGTCATTCCCAGGCATGGATATTCTCCATGCCTGATCCAAACTTCTACCAGTCGTAGCCAAGGCTGACCGACTCTTCTTCTTTCTCACCGGTGTAGGGGTTGAACTTCGTGGTACCGCTAATACTTATTTTCCCACTTTTCGTCGTATAGGTTTCTTCCTGATAACCCCCGCCGAACATCGATTTCTTTTGCGTGAACTCAGGATAGTTGGCCTTTTCATCATGCCACTTAAGCTGCTTCTCTTTGTATTCAGCAGCAGATGAAGATACTGTACTCGCAGGCTCCGGGCCGCTATAACCATAGCGACCGACAGGAAGTTCGGCCATTGCGTTAACTGCAATAGCAACCAAAATAAAGGGGATGAAAATAGTGAGTGTATATTTTGTAGTATTATGCATATCCGCTTGCCTACCAGAAGACGATAGAATAATCACACAGGATTAATATTGTTATTTACCAACCGAAGCGAGCGACGCTATCAGTACTATTGTCTGTGCGTCCTCTTTCCTGAAGTCGTTGTATACATTGCTGTCTTAAGTATTCTTTTTCTGCTCTTTACTCATATGACAGATTTTGTTGAGACCATAGGAGGATGCCAAACTATTATATGGATAAACACCATTGCGCTTTCTCATGGTTTCGGAGCAACAGGTCCGGACATCACCAGAATTGCAAGCTGTCAACACAAACAGCGGAATAACCAAAAATCCATTTATTAAAACTATCAACACCGAAAATCCTTGTCTATTAAGCAATTTATTACGTAAAACCCGTTCTTTCCATTCTCGTTTTTACGATAGTAACACCGTAAAGAGATGATAACAATAATCATTACCATTTTATCACCTCTGCAGATGAGAGGTCTGAACAGTTTACCCTGTTAAAAGGTCATTATTATGTTGAGTCTGACAGCCACTGCTATTCACTATCGCTTTTGATTAAAACCTGGCTTCGTCGCGGCTATTTTCACTACCTCTTCTTCACCCAAGCCCCTTTACCCTTCGATGTCTCCGTTTGTGATCGCCATTCTGATAGCTTCTGCAGTCGCCGCAAGACCTAATCGCTGCCGGGCTGATCGAAGATGGTTTTCGACCGTACGGCGGGAAATTCTCAGCATCGCTGCGATGTCAGCCTGTCTCCGACCGGTTGCAGTCCATGCAAGTACCTCATGCTCATGTCTCGAAAGCGTTCCGCCATTGTGCCCACGAACAAGTCCCATCATTCTGCGCAAACGATAGAAAACCGTAACAGCAACCAGTGGGATCCCTGGTTGCTCCTCTGAGGAGCTGTCGACCTTCTCACCGCCAAAGCTTACCGCCCCCTCCAGCCCCGTGCAGGCCAATCACCGGGGTTTGTAAACCGTGGACGCCACTTTCCTGTGGTTTACGCACAACTCGATACAACTCGCCTGTTTGTTCTGAAAACTTGCTCCAGTAAAATGCTCATCAGTTTCTAATACATGTTGGGTCATCGGGCAACGGCGCATATATGTCTGTTCATCGACGGTTCCACCGTTGTTAAACCAGTCCCCTTCGACCCAGAAAATTCTGTCAATCATGGCCACGTGATATGCAGAAGCAGAATAAAAAACATCGCGGCTCTAGCCTAATCATGTCGCAAATTGGCATACGGCAACCTGTATCTCCAGCAGGCTGTTGCTATTTTCGATAGTGATTGCCGTACGAACTGCATTATTTTCCAGCATGTCGTAGTTCTTTACTGACTTCGCTTAATAAAGCTTTCGCGGCAAGTTGACCTAACGCGTTACCGGCCAGCGGGCTATCGCCGGTCAGCATTTTCCTATCCTGACATGTAGCACCGCTGATATCCGTGTTAACTATCTCAAAACCTATGCTTTTTAGCTGCTCGCCAAATTTCCAGGTCAGGTGGCCTGGCATATACCCAATATCAGGTGTCTGCGCATCCAGTGTATCCGGGAAAGCGCAAATCTTATACCCAGCAAACAGATCGCTACGTTCAACTGAGAGAAATGCAGCTGGGCCATGACAAAGCGAAATGATGAATTTATCGTGGGCGATGGCCCACTCGAGAAGATTTTTCACTTCGATACTAGCAGGAAGTCCGATAAGTGCGCCATGGCCACCGGGAATAAATATGCCAAGATAATCCGAATTGTCCCCCAGTTCAGTGCTGAGGACATCTGCGAGTTTCAGCGGTGATTTAAAGTGCTGATGGTATTTAGAAAACAGCCCCGTAACTTCAATATCCTCAGTTGGCATGGCCCAATACTCGAACTTTACCGGGTTACCGGATAGAGTGGCAATATCGAAACTAAAGACTGCTTTATCGAGATGATACATGGGCAACAGCGTTTCTACCGGATGGTTTCCCGTGGAGAAGAAACTCCCGTTATCCATTTGCAAATAGCGCTCGTCGGTACATAACATCAGGATCTTCCAACGTCCCCCTGTGTAAGGTGAAGGATAATTGGCGTCGCTAAGATTTGATCGAGCTGATGTAAACTGGCTTAGTGAGTACGGTGAAGGGAAAAAAGCATCATATTCAGCCGGGTCCGCTGTCGGATGTTTGTCATTGGAGGTAGTTGCAGTCATGATATTCTCCTGAGATTAATGATATAGCCTTGTCACTATAGAATGATCAGATTACATGTAAATAAGGGATTTCCCTCAGGTATACGGCGAAATGCTATTTAAGGCAACAATTAACTCATTGTTTAACATTACACTTAGTATTGTTACCTATGGAAATAGATATCAATACTGCTTGTCGTGCTTAGCTCATCCATGAGCCGTATCCGCTCTCCCTAAATTATGCGCATGCGGCGATCCGCTCATTGAGCGTGGTGCTTATCTTCTCAACCAGCGATGAAATACTTTCCTTGGTTCTCTGATTGCGTTTGATATCAATGTCAAAAGTATCTGTGATTGTACTGGGAAGTCCCCCCAGTAGACATACCCGGTCCGAAAGCATCACGGCTTCTTCAACGCTGTGTGTCACCAGCAGCATCGAGCGTGTATTAATGACCCGCTCTTCCCATAATTCAATCAGATCCTGGCGAAGCTTATTGCCAGTGAAAATATCCAACGCAGAGAATGGTTCATCCATGAGTAAAAGATCCGGCTCAACTGCCAGTGCACGAGCAAACCCGACGCGCTGGCGCATCCCTCCTGAAAGCTCACGCGGGTAGGCTTTTTCATAGCCAGTCAGGCCAATCAAATCCAGCATATCCATTGTTCTTTTATCCACTTCATCAGACGAAAGCCCCTGCGCCTGAAGGCCAAATGCCACACTGTCAAAAACATTTAACCAAGGGAATAACGCAAATGACTGAAAGACCATGCTGGTATTTTTGCCGGGACCGTTGACAGGCAAATCGCAGCACACAATCGTGCCCAAATCAGGTTCGACCAGACCGGCAGCCATTCTCAACAACGTCGATTTACCTGAGCCGGAACGCCCGAGTAATGCAACAATCTCATTCTCTTTGACCTCAAGATTGATATGCTCCAACACCGTGATTTTTTGCTTCCGGTCTTTTTTATAAAATTTGGAGACATTCTTAACTTCCAATACCAAGTTTGAATTTTTCATATTATGTCCTGATAGCGAACTTTTAATTGTTAATCGAATTTGAAACGATTTTCTGCATAGCGATACAGGGGTTGCCAGACGAAAATAATGCACAGCAGCACCATCAAGCACATCGCCAGACATCCTAATGCTTCCTGCGGATTTTGCCCGGCATCGCTGGCGATAGAGATAAAGGCGCCCAGACCATACGTTTGTAGGGTAATTTTTCCCCAGTTTAATACCTCAGCAGCAATCGCAGTATTCCATGCCCCCCCGGCTGCCGAAATAACGCCTGTGACGATATAAGGGAAGACGGCCGGAAGCGTGAATTTAGTCCACCACAGCCATCCGCGAAGATGAAAAATTTTACTCGCCTCAACCATCTGGCTGGGGATCATTGATGTGCCAGCGATGACGTTAAACAGAACATACCATTGTGTACCGAGCATGATCATTGGGATGGTCCAGCTCCCCAAATTCTGGTGCCACGCCACAATCATAAAAGCAATCAACGGATAAAAGACGTTGGCAGGAACCGCAGCGAAAACCTGAATAATTGGCTGGAAAAAACGAACCAGACCGGGCCGTAGACCAATCCAGACACCAAGCGGCGTAAAGATAATGACGCTAAGTACCATGGCGGCAATGACCCGCCCCGCAGTTAACCCCATCCAGCCCGGAAGTGAAGTCAGATACTCCTTAGGAATAAACAACCACAGCTGATGACCGTAGTAAATGCAGCCAACTACGATTGCCAGATACCACAAGCTTGACCACAGCCAGTTCATTTGGCCCAGAACAGCAAACACGCGATGAAGCCGTAATCCATACCAGATTTTTGGTAATACAAACAACCAGAACCGGGAGAACTGTTTACAAACGTGCTCCAGCCCATGTCCAATCATTGAATGACTCAGACAGTGATAGAACCATGAACTGGGTACTTTTCTGTCACTCACATCCTCATATTTAAACTGATGAGCGTAGCGGACTAACGGGCGAAAGAGTAATTGGTCAAAGATGACGATATTAACGATAAGCGCCAATACCCCGCGAATAACACCAGGAACACTACCATCCTGAAGCGCAATACCGATATAAGAACCAACGCCAGGTAAATTTGTACTCCCATTACCTACTGTCAGCATCTCGGAAGCAATCAATGCAAACCAAGCCGCAGACTGCGATACCATCGTATTCCACAGTAACCCGGGAAATGAGTAGATAAACCCCAGCCGCCAGAATTTCTGCCATGGGTTATAGCGGAATGCATCCGCCGCTTCTACCAGTTCGTTAGGCACCACTCTTAGCGTCTGGTACAGCGTCAACATCATATTCCAGGCTTGCGCGGTAAACACGGCAAATATCGCTAAACCCTCAAGCCCCATAACACTATGTGGGTAAAGTCCCAGGAAAAAGGCGGTAGTGAAAGTCAGGAATCCTACTAACGGTACAGACTCCATAAAGTTGACAAAGGGCAAAATAACTCTTCTCATCGGTGCATATTTTGCTGCCAGAACCGCGAAGACAATTGAAAATAGCATTGAGTAAAAAAGCCCGATAACCAGGCGCATAGTGGTGCGCAGCGTATAATAAGGAAGAACATGATAATCCAGGCTAATCACAGGTAAATCACGCCCATTGAATACGCTATGCATCCCCTGCCAACCGTAGATAAATGAAGCAATACTTGCCATAAAAATGAAACAAACGACTACATCATTAAGCCATGAAGTTGTCTTACTTCTGTGTTCTGTCAATGAATACATAATAAGAGTCTCCGCTCATCAATTCACGCGCAGAAAACACCATTCACTGGACGCAAATGAATAATTTAAGATGGAATTTAAAACTCCAAACAGCCACAGAGGTACCCCGTTTTATCCGATCCTCTGTGGCGTATTATGAATTAAGGCAGCAGCGTATTTATATAATCTATAACAGCACGCTGTCTTTTTTTTGCTAATTTATGCAAGATACGACTAACGAGACTTTTCCTGCCCGGGAAGGTTTTATGAATGAAGAAAGGTGATGAATTCCGCGGTGGTTGGCAGACATTCGTCAACGCTGAAAAAGGAATAGTGCTATCAACATCAATTAAAAACATATAACGTTTGGTTGTGAGCAACATGCTACACCTCATCTAAGTGCATAAAATGAAAGGTCATTCTCGACAGTTTTAAGGCAACTGTAATGACTACCTCCATTGCATCCACCTAATTTCAATGCAGATAGTCAGCCTGTAGCTAGCCCTCTCGATGGAGGCTCATCAGAAATGTTGAGTGTCATATCATGTCTCCTCATGAAGATACTGGATTAATTAAGCGGTATCTGGATATTATTGATAAGCACACCGCACTACCTCAATGCTAATGTTATAGCGCAATCTCATGTTCCAGGTAAGATTGCTTCCCATCGGGACCGGCAAGCAGCGCCAGCAATTTTTCGCTAGTTTGCCTTGTTATTGATTGTAGAGTAACTGCTCAATGTCCGACTCCTGTTTTAAAGATGTCCTATTATAACTATGCATCCTCATTCGTAAATAAAAGAATCACTTCTGGTTATGAACTGTTTAGCTATGACAAAATAATAATCCATGTATCCAAATAATACGACATGTTCATTTTGATATATATATTGCCATTGTCACTGAACAATGGTTGTCGGCTAAATTTAATTACAGGGATAAACGTAATGACACATGATTTCATCGAATTTCGAGGAGATAGAAAAGTTAGGTAAAGTTGAAGATAATCGCACAATATCTTACATAATCAGGCTTTATTGCCCGCGGAAACTATCATACTTTTATCCATCAAGGTATTTTAAAGAGGAAATTAAAATGACGGATAAAATAAAGATTTCACGCCGGAACTTCTTGTTAGGATCTGGCGCCATTACGGCCGCAACCTTAGTCACCGCACCAGAAACATTAGCAAAGAATTTAGCGCCCTCCCCCGTAGCTGATAATCTCACCCACCAACAAGAGGAGGTATTATCCAAAAATTATCGTTATCATTTTAGTGGAAAGCTGCCTGATCAAATCCCCGAAGGCTACAATATTCTACTTATCACATCAGATCAGGAGCGTTATTTTGATCCATATCCGTTCCCCGTACCTGGACGTGAGCGCTTAATGGCATCAGGCACCACATTCACTAACCATCATATTTGCAGTAGTGTTTGTACGCCATCGCGCTCGGTGTTATATACCGGTTTACATATGCCAGAAACCAAAATGTTCGATAATCCTGGTTTCCCGTGGATGCCGGATAGCCTTGACCCTGAATTAGGCACCATTGGTAATATCATGAGTGACATGGGCTATTATCCTGCCTATAAAGGGAAATGGCACCTAAGTACTTTAATGGAAGATCCAGTAACCAAAAACACTGATGGAAGTACTGATCTCGGCATGATACCCAGGATCAAACTACATGAAATTATGGAAGGATATGGTTTTCACGACTATACCGGAATTGGTGACATTATTGGGCATAGCCATGGCGGTTATTTATACGATGAACTCACTGCTGCAGAAGCGATAAACTGGTTGAGAGATAAAGGTAGTGAAATGCAATCTAATAATAAGCCGTGGTTTCTGGCAGTCAACCTGGTTAACCCTCACGACACGATGTACATAGATACAGACAGTGACACCGATAAAAACCAATGGCACGGCGCTCTGATTCTCAACAGTAACTCTTCAACACCAAATAAAGCACCACAAAATACGATTTATCTGGACTCATGGCCCGAGGTTCCGCTCGCCCCCTCCAGACACCAGGCGTTCAGTGAGCATGGCAGACCACCAGCGCATCTTGAGTATCAACTATGTAATGGTTTAATGGTTGGAAATATTGCCGATCAGGATCGGCGCTGGCGAATTCTCCAGGATTACTATTTTAACTGCATTCGGGATAACGATACTCATTTGGTCAGGATCCTCGATGAACTAGATGCGTTAAATTTAACGAAAAATACTATCATTGTTTATACCGCCGATCATGGTGAGTTATGTGGCGCTCACCAGATGAACGGCAAAGGTACTTGTACCTATAAAGAGCAAGTTCATGTGCCAATGATAATCAGTCACCCTGCATTTCCTGGTGGCAGAAAATGTTCATCGCTCACTTCCCATGTAGATATCGCTCCCACCCTGGTTGGCTTGACGGGCAAAGCAAACAAAGCCAAAAGCCTTACACTGAAAAACCGTAAAGGATATGACTTTAGTACACTTTTATTTAATCCAGAATCATCTCCCATTGATGCTATAAGAAAAGGCATTTTATATTGCTACGACATGCTGTTATTTTCTGATGCGACCTATATTGGCAATATGTTTAAAATCATTAGAAATGAAACGTTAAGTAAAGAAGAAAAGCAACAACGTTTTTCTGTACTGTCCCCTGACCTCAGAAAAAGAGGTGGCGTCCGGATGATCTTCGATGGACGATATAAGTTTACACGCTATTTTTCATTACAGCAGCACCATACGCCTCAGACCCCGGATGCACTTTTTAGCCTTAATGATATTGAGTTATATGACTTGAAGACGGATCCCCATGAAATGAACAATCTGGCAAATAATCACCAAAACGTATCCCTAATTTTGAGCATGAACGAAAAATTGAATGCATTGTTCTCAAACGAAATCACAGGAAAAGACGACGGAAGCTGGATCCCTCCCCTTCATGGTATCCGCTGGGATCTCGATCCTGAAAGAGTTCGTCGTTTAATAAGAGATTAATTTTAATTGAGATGAAAACATCATGTATCGTCAATGTCATGTTATGGCTAAACCCGGTGGTGCGAAATGCAACATCGATTGTAAATATTGCTTCTATCATGAAAAGCAGTCGTTATATCCACAGCGTAAGCAGCACTGGAAAATGTCAGAAGAGACTCTGGAGGAGTATGTTAAGCAGCACATCGCGGCACAACACTCCCATCCGGTGACGTTCTCCTGGCAAGGCGGTGAGCCCTTGCTCTTAGGGCTTCCCTTTTTTAAGCGGGTTGTCGAACTCTGTCAGCGCTATGGTCAAGGGGTGAAGATAACGCACACGTTGCAGACCAACGGGATACTGCTTAACGAAGAGTGGGCAACCTTTCTCGCACAGCACCGTTTTATGGTTGGGCTCTCTGTTGATGGGCCCGAAACTCTCCACGATCGTTACCGCATCAGTCATTCGGGGAAAGGTAGCCATCGATTTGTGATGAAAGCATTATCGCTGCTGCATCGCTTCCAGGTCGATTTCAATACGCTGACGGTAGTGGGACACCATAATGTCGCCCACGCCGGTGAGGTCTATGAGTTTCTTAGGCATAGTGGTTCACGCTACATGCAATTCATTCCGCTGGTTGAACGAGTGAGTACAGAAGCAAACCCACGACTCAAATTGGTAACACCCGACGAACGGAAAGCGCGTCTGGCCCCATGGTCAGTACCTTCGAAGCAGTACGGCGAGTTTCTGAGTCAGGTATTTGACATCTGGATCCGCCGGGATATTGGCCAGATTGCGGTGCAAATGTTTGATGTCGCCATTGCGGCCTGGACTCGACAACCAGCCGTACTATGCGTTCATGCGGAGACCTGTGGACATGCTTTTGCATTAGAGGCGAATGGCGATCTGTACAATTGTGATCACTATGTCTATCCGCAACATCTTCTTGGTAATATCCATCATGATAGTATTGATGCAATCAATAACAGTGAAGCCGCCATGGCGTTTGGTCTGGCCAAAAAGTTAACCCTCACCGATGACTGCAAAGTCTGTCAGTTTCGCTTTGCCTGTCAGGGGGGCTGTCCAAAACATCGCTTTAGCCGGTCGTCATCAGGCACGGCAGGACATAATTATCTGTGCGCGGGTTATCAGCATTTTTTCAAGCATATTCAGCCCGTTATGAACCTGTGGGCTGCGTTGCTGGCTCGTGGCTGTCCCCCTGCGGCTCTGATACAGTATTTGCGCAAGCAGCATCGATTCTCACTTCGTCGAGCGCGGTAAAGAATTGCTGCAATAGTCGAGAGCGAGTTTCCTTGCGGTGGAACATCACCATTGGAATGGTGAGCGTTTCTATCAACGGTATATAGGCTATCCCGGGCATTGAAATCATACGGGCTGAGGCCGGTGCCACGGTCATTCCGTAACCAGAGGCAATGAGCAGTAGCGCCGAGTCGTACTGCTCTACCTCAATGACTCGCTGAGGTTTCACATCGAGTGAAACCAGTCGTGCCAGTAACTCATCGGCAAGGCTCGGTCTTTTTTGGTTGGTATAAATGATGAATCGTCCCCCGTTAAACGTGGCCAGTGAAACAGCGCAACCGCGTTTGGCCAGGGGATGTGTTTGTGGTAATACGGCGATAAGCTGTTCCTGATACAGCGTGATTTGTTCTATATCATCAGCAACCACATTGATTCGGCCTATACCAATATCAATATGCCCAGCACGTAGCGCTTCCACCTGCTGTATACTGTTCATCTCTACTACCTGAACTTCTACTTCAGGACACAACTGTATGAAACGTCTGACAATGGACGCTAAATGGGCGTGAAAATTGGCTGAGACAAAACCAATTTTGATTACGTTGACTTCCGGATGAAACATGCGCTGCGCGTAGCCTTGCATCTGTTCTGTGCGCTGCAAAATCTCTTTTGCTTGCTGATAAATAAGCGCCCCCGCTACGGTTGTCTTTAATGGCCGGGAACGCCTGTCGATAAGTACCCCACCCATTTCATTCTCCAGCTCCTGGATCCGCTGGCTTAATGGTGGTTGCGATATACAAAGATGAGCGGCGGCTCTGGAAAATGAGCCTAATTCCACCACGGTGACAAAATACTTTAAACGCCTTAGATCCATCGAGCCCTCCTGGTTGTAAGAAAATGATACAACTCTATATCAAGCTGATATTCTGAAGACCATAATGATATTTCAATAGCGGACTTTTTTAAAACATACTTTGAAGCTCGTTTAATATCAGTATAAATATACGGAAGAGTATTTCAATATGAAAAATAAAATTGCATTAGAGGAACATTTCGCTACTGAGGATACTTTAGAAGACTCCTATGACTCTATCTATCCAGAGAAATGGCATGAAATTAAATATCATATTCAGGCGGTCGGCGAGCAACGTCTACGTCAAATGGATAACGCGGGTATTGAGTTGGCAATAGTGTCATTAAATGCACCTGCTATTCAGCGCATCCACGATCCTGTTCGTGCTATAGAGGTCGCGCATAGAGCCAATGATGCGCTGGCGGAACAGATCGAAAAACATCGCGATCGCTTTCGTGGATTCGCCGCTTTGCCAATGCAAGACCCGGATGCTGCTACGGAAGAAATGACCCGATGTTTTGTGGATTTGGGGTTCGTAGGTGCACTGGTCAACGGTTTTTCTCAACATGAAAGTGAGGATACCGCTCTTTATCTCGACGATGGTCGTTATGATGCGTTCTGGGAGGTGTTTGCCGCCTTCCAGCGCCCTTTTTATCTCCACCCACGTAATCCGCTCCCGTCCCGAGCGCAGGTCTACCAGGGGCATCCCTGGCTACTGGGGTCTGCCTGGGCGTTTGGCGTTGAAACAGCCACTCATGCGTTGCGCCTGATGGGTTCAGGATTGTTTGACCGTCATCCCGATCTCCAGCTCGTTCTGGGTCACCTTGGCGAAGGTTTACCTGCCCTTATCTGGCGAATTGATCATCGGGTTGAGAATGAGCCACGAGGGTATCCGTGCAGCCATTCTTTCCAGCACTACTTTAGCCATAATTTTCACGTAACCACCTCTGGAAATTTCCGCAGCTCCGCTCTGCAAGTTGCTCTTCAGGAACTTGGCATTGAACGCATAATGTTCTCTACGGATTTTCCCTTTGAAGAGATGCAATGGGCATCAGACTGGTTTGATACGCTACCGCTCAGTGAAAATGATAAATTGAAAATATCTCGTCACAATGCGCTGAATTTATTTAATCTTCCTCACTAATTAAAAGCCTATGAGGTCTGCGTCAGACCTCATTTTAAGTGCGTCTGTTAACAATTTATTGAATTAATATGTCATACCATGAGATTCACGCGACTTAGGTTTAAAGGATGAACGATGTCAATGATTCGACTGACCGGAGTATTTTTACTTCCCGGGTTATTATTGGGCTGTGGCGATCTGGATCAAATTGACATTCATCCGGAACTGAGGACGACGTTGATTGAACGCCCGCGCCTGGAGGTCGAACAGTGTTTGGGGAAGGCTGCGAAAGTGCATCAGTTGCATTTAGTCCACAGCGGGATTCTTCCCGACAATACCGATAAATTGTTGCTCCAGGGAATTCAGCAAAAGAATATTGCTGAAGTTGAGATCAGTGCGAGGGGAAACGATGTAACAGCAGTTGATTTTTATTACCTGCCACACAGCGTAAACCGTTTTGATGACATTGAAGCAATACTTGCGGCATGCAAAAGGTAACGGCAATCGAATTAATTATGAAACTACTCATCCACTCTATCCTGCTCTCCGCACTTTGTCTCTACGCCACTCAGGTCATGGCCTTTCAGAGCACATCGCCAGAGCTGCCTTTTTCTACTGAACAGCCAGTACGTTCGGAGCAACAGATCCAGCAATATGTCTACTCAGAACAACATGAGCCGTTACAGACAACACCGCTGGGAAACTGTCACGCCAGCCCAGTTCCGGGTTGTAACTATCCCTCTGAAGCAGAGAAGGAATAAAGCGATCATCGTCCGGACGGCTAACCGGCGGTGCTCTTACTGTAACGTCTTCATAGTAATCGGGTGAGTCGTCGGCGGCATATCGTATTTTCCATGTGTGATACCTGTGCCGTTACGCTCAGCCAGCAGAGGGCGGAAATTGATGGCCGTTTTGCTAGTTTCTGCCTCAACCAACGTCTTCCCTTGTATCTCACTGTTGGTCGTGTTTTGCGTATCTCAGCGGGCTGGCCTGGCGCCAGCCCGCTCGGTTTACAGCACCTTGCTGAGGAACGCGGCGGTGCGTGGGTTGCTCGGCGTGCTAAAGATCTGCCCCGGCTTGCCCTCTTCCTGAATCACGCCCTGGTCGATGAAGATCACCCGGTCGGCCACTTCGCGGGCAAAACCCATTTCGTGGGTCACGATCACCATGGTCATCCCCTCGCTGGCGAGGTTTTTCATCACCTCCAGCACGTCGCCCACCAGCTCCGGATCCAGCGCCGACGTGGGCTCATCGAACAGCATAATCGACGGCTTCATCGCCAGCGCGCGGGCGATGGCTACCCGCTGCTGCTGGCCGCCGGACAGGCTCGAGGGCCAGGCGTCGCGCTTATCGCTTAAGCCCACCTTCGCCAGCAAGGCTTCCGCCAGGTCGACCGCCTGCTGGCGCGGCATATTGCGCAGATTCATCGGCGCCATAATCAGGTTTTCCAGCACCGTCATATGCGGGAACAGGTTAAAGCGCTGGAACACCATGCCGACGCTTTCGCGCATCTTGTTGAGGTCGGTGGTCCGGTCGTGGGCGGCAAAGCCGTTAACCACCACCTCGCCTTCGCTGACCGTTTCCAGGGCGTTCATGCAGCGCAGGAAGGTACTTTTTCCCGAGCCGGACGGGCCGATGATGCACACCACTTCCTGCGGTTTAATATCGCAGCTAATGCCGCGCAGCACGTGGCTGTCGCCGAAGCGCTTATGTAAGTTATTAATGTGAATCACTTTTGCCAAACCTCTTTTCCAGACGGTTAACCAGCTGCGCCAGCAGGAAGGTGATCACCCAGTAGACCAGGGAGATGGTCAGGTAGGGTTCCCAGTAGGTGGCGTAGGCGCCGGAGACGGTGCGCGCGGCGTAGGCCAGATCGGCCAGGCCAATCGCCGAGGCCAGCGACGAGTCTTTGACAATGGCGATGGCGTTGTTGCCCAGCGGCGGCAGAATGCGGCGAAACGCCTGCGGCAGGATCACCTTGCGCATGGTTTTCCACCACGGCATGCCCAGCGCGCGGGAGGCCTCCATCTGCCCTTTGTCGATCGACTGGATGCCGGCGCGGAAAATCTCCGACACATAGGCTCCGGCGTTAAGGGTGATCGCCACGATGCAGGAGAGGAACGCCCCGTAGCTGGCGCGCAGCTCGCGGGCAAAGTCAGCGCTCATCAGGCCGCCGGTTACCAGCAGGCCGTCGCGCGGGTTGATAAACAGCGGCACCAGCGCAAAGTGCACCACCATAATCTGCACAAACAGCGGCGTACCGCGGAAGGCGCTAACGTAAAAACGCACCGGAAACTGCACCAGGTAGCGGAGAATATATTTCCATGGCCCGTGCTCGGCCTTCGCCATCCGCCCGAGACCGAGAGTTAACCCCCACAGCGTCCCGAGGATCACGCAGATAATGGTACATTTAATCGTCATCAGGGCGCCGTCCACAAACAGCGGGCCGTACTCCTCGATGATCTCCCAACGGAATCCCGTCATAGTCCTTCCCTAAAAAATACGGCTATCGCCTGGGCGATAGCCGTGGTCACTGAAAAAGGTGGATTATTGCGCTGGCAGCGTCGGCACGTTGTCGTCGAACCAGGTTTTATAGATTTTGGCGTAAGTCCCGTCAGCAACAATCTTTTGCAGCCCGGCGTTGATCTTGCCCAGCAGTTCGCTGTTGCCTTTCGCCACCGCAATACCGAAATACTGACGCTCAAATTTGGCATCCGGCACCAGCTTGAACTGCTTCTCCGGGTGCTGTTTGATGTAGTACTTCACCACCCCGACGTCGCCCACCGCGGCGCTGACGCCGTCCTCAAACAGCTCCTGGAGCATCAGCGGGGTATTATCGAAACGCTTGATCGCGGTGCTGTTTTTGCCCAGCACCTCAGAAACCACGATATCGCCGGTGCTGGAGTTCACCACCCCGACCTTCTCGTTTTTCAGGGCCGCCAGCGAATCCACCTGCGAGTCCTGGGCGACGACGATAGACTGCTCGGCCGGGAAGTACGGCGCGGAGAAATCGACCATCTGTTTGCGTTTATCGGTGATGGTGATCCCGGAGATGATGATGTCGCGGTCGCCGGTGTTCAGCGTGGCGAAGATGCCTTCCCATGGGGTATTGACCAGCTTGACGTCAAAGCCTTCGGCTTTAGCGATGGCTTTGATGATGTCGATGTCGAAACCTTCCAGCTGTTTCTGGCTGTTTTCAAATTCAAACGGCCGGTAGGTGCCGCCGGAGCCAACGGTATAGGTTTCCGCAGCCGCCTGTCCGGCTGCCGTCAGCGCGGCCATCATGAAACACGCCTTGAGCAAATTCTTGACCATGAGATTTCCTTTTTATGCATTTATTTTGCATAAAAATACACACGCTGACTTTTATATGCAACCGGAAACCTTCCCGCTGGTGAATTATCTCTTCAACTGCCACGTTTACCGCCGGATTTACCGATGGCCCGGTGCAGGTCGTTGATTCGTTTCAGGGATTTCACCGTTTTTTGTGGCGTGGTGGAGGCCACCGACAGGACAATCATCTCCAGGCAGACCAGCACCGTGCCGTGCAGCGGCATCCGGCTGCTGTCGCCGCCGCGCGGGACGTCGATCACCACCTGCGCCTCCTGGCTGAAGCGCGAGTCCACCGCCTGGGTCAGCAGGATGGTCGGAATACCCAGCCGCTTCGCCTCGCGCAGGGTGGTCATCCCTTCGCGATGGGGGGATTTTTGCCCCATCATGATCAGCACATCGCCGCGCTGCAGGCCGATAAGCTGCTCGGCGAGGCTGAAGCCCGTGCGGTTCATCACATACGCCGGCAGGCCAATGCGGCTGAACAGCCGGGCGGTGTACTCGGCGAGGATCCCCGAGGCGCCGATGCCGAAGATCCCTACCTGGCGCGCGTCGCTGAGCAATGCCACCGCCTGGGCCACCGCCGCGCGGTTGTCGGCTCGCGACAGGACCTCGCAGACCCGCTGATGGCCTTCAAGCACAAAATCAATACTGGAGTTGACGTCGCTGGAGAGCGCCGTGACCGTCGAGCGCATCTTTTCCGCCGAGGTGACCGAGGTGCCGAACCAGCGCTCCATGGTCTGCTTAAGCTCGCGCAGCCCGGCGAAGCCCAGCGCCTGGATGGCGCGCACCACCGTGGCGTCGGAGGTCTGGGTCGCGGTGGCGATCTCCATCGCCGTATGCTCCAGCACCACCTCGCGGTTGTCGTTGATATAGCTGACCACGGCCCGCAGCCGGGGGGAAAGCTGGTGCGCCCGGGCGCGATAGCGTTCGCCGAACAGATCGACTTTGCCCTTCTCTTTTTTTACCGCGCTTTTCATTTGGCCTCCGCCGGGATGGGCCTGCCGGCAATATGCGACTGCACCTGGGCCACCATCAGAGACAGCGCGGCGTAGGAGTTAGAGATCACCTCTTCCCGCGGCAGCAAAATATAGTGCCCGGTGCGGCAGGCGCGCAAAAAGTCACACCAGCCGGGCATCACGCCTTCCATCGCCTGCAGCTCATCCTGCGGCTTACCGCCGGTATCCGACCGCCAGGTGGCGAAGACAAAATCGGCGTCCAGCTCCGGCAACTGTTCAGCGCTGACGTCAATGCGCTGACCGTCGGGGATCCGCTCAATCAGCGGCGGAAAGCGGAACCCGGCATCGCGCAGCACCCGGCCCAGCGCATGATACGAATGATGCACCGTGACCTTGCCGTTGTTCGCCTGGATCACGGAGACGCTGTACTGCGGTGGATTGACCATCGCTTTCAGCTGTTTGATTTGTTCCTGATAGCGGTGCTCAAGGATCGCCAGCCGCGGCTGGGTGCCGGTCAGCGGCGCCAGCTTGCGGTAAATCTCCGGGGCGCTACCCTGCAGATGGTCGATGCTCACCGTCGGGGCAATCTTCTCCAGTTGCTCCACTGACACATGGCGGCTGGGCTCGGTGATAATCAGATCCGGCTTTGCGGCGGCTACCGCTTCCAGATCGATATCGGCGGTGCCAATAAAGCGGATATCGCTGTTGTCGAAATCGACACCGGTGAGCTGGGCGCTGGCGCGCAGATAGTGGCTGCCGTCCGGGCGCGTCCGGCCGTGGCTGGCGATCGGCGGCACCCCGAGCTCAATCAACGGAATGGTAATATCGAGATCGTGCATCGAAACAATGCGCTGCGGATGCAGCGGGACGGTGACCGTGCGGCCTAAATCATCGGTGAAAGTTTGAGTTTGTGGGGCGGCGGCGCTGACGGCCCCCGTCAGCAACAGCAGCAATGAGACGAACCAACGCATACTACCTTCCTGGTTAAAGGGCATCACGGCGACGCCAGAGCAAGACAACAAAGAATGGGCAGCCCACCAGGGCAATGACAATCCCCGCCGGGATCTGCAGCGGGGCAAACGCCAGCCGGCCAAGGGTATCGGTTACCAGCACCAGCAAGGCGCCAATCAGCGCGCTGCCGCACAGCAGCGATACCTGGCCGCCGCGCAGCACAAAACGCGCCATATGCGGCGCCATCAGGCCCACAAAGCCCAGGCTGCCGACGCAGGAGACGCTGGCCGAGGTCAGCAGCACCGGCGCGAAAAAGCGCAGCATCGTCAGCTGCTGCAGACGTACGCCGAGGCCGATGGCGGTCCGGTCGCCCAGCAGCGCCACGTCCGCCGCCCGGGCGGTACAGAACAGGATGATGGCCCCGGGCAGCGCCCAGCAAAAGGCCACCGCCAGCAGCGGCCAGGTCGCGGCCTGCAGGCTGCCCGCCAGCCAGATCATCGCCGTCTGCACGTCGCGAACGTCGGCGGTGGTCATAAAGATGCCGACCGCTGCCGCCAGAGTCCAGGAGACGCCGATGCCAATTAAAATAAAGCGCGGCCGCGAACAGTCGCGCGCCAGCGTCAGGACCAGCAAGGCCACCGCCACGCCGCCGACCATTCCCGCCAGCGGCCGCCAGACCAGGCCTACCGCCGGGAAAAACAGCACCAGCGCCAGCACCACGATGCTGGCCCCCTCTTTGACGCCAATCAGCCCCGGGTCGGCCAGCCCGTTACGGGTGATGCTCTGCATCGCCGCGCCGGCCAGCCCCAGCATGGCCCCGCACAGCAGCGCCATCAGGATCCGCGGCAGGCGGATATCAAACAGAATAAAGCGCGGCTGCTCGCCCATATCCTGCGGCGCCAGCAGGGCCCGCGCCAGCGTCGACGCGGGCAACGGAAAGCTGCCGCGGCTGAGGCTGTACAGCCCGAGCGCCAGCAGCATCAGCATCATGATGGCGGCAATGTTGAGCGCCGCCGGGCGCAGCAGCAGCTGGCGGGAGGCGATAACCAGCGGCCGAAAACCGGCCCGGTGAACAGCGCGCGTCATTTAAAAAACCTCGCGGCGATAAAGATAAACAGCGGCGCGCCCACCAGGGCGGTCATCGCCCCGGTCGCCAGCTCCTGCGGCGCGACCAGCGTCCGGGCGGCGATGTCCGCCAGCACCAGCACCAGCGCCCCCACCGGCGCCGCCAGGGGCAGCGCCAGACGGATATCTTCCGTCACCAGACGGCGCACCACGTGCGGCACCACCAGCCCGACAAAACCGATCGGCCCGGCCACCGCCACCGCCGCACCGCACAGCAGCGCAATCGCCAGCAGACCCAGCAGCCTCGTCTGGACGAGATTAATGCCAAGGCCCAGCGCCACCTTATCCCCCAGCGCCAGCACATTAAGCCGTGGGGCAATGAGCAGCGCGACGCCAAGGCCGATCAGCGCCGGAACCAGCGCCGTCTGCAGCGTGCTCCAGTTCAGTCCGGCCAGGTCGCCGGCCAGCCAGGTACGCATCGCCAGCAGCGTCTGTTCATCGAGGATCAATATCGCCGCCGTCACCGCCGACGCAAACGCTGACAGCGCCACTCCGCACAACGTGATGCGCAGCGGCGTCGCCCCGCCGCGCCCGGCAGAGGCCAGCGCCATCACGCCACCGAACAGCAGCCCCGCGCCGCAGGCGGCGGTCAGCGGGCGCCCGGCTGGAAAAACGCCGAGAGACAGGCCCAGCGCCGAGGTCGCCACCACCGCCAGCGAGGCGCCGGCGTTAAGGCCGAGAATATGCGGCTCGCCAAGTGGGTTACGGATCACCGTCTGCAGCAGCAGCCCGGCGACGCCGAGCGCCGCGCCGGTCAGCAGCGCTGCCGCCAGCCGCACCAGGCGCAGATCGACGATGATTCGCTGGTCGAAGTTGCGCGGATTGTACTCCAGCAGCGCCTGCAGCACCGTCTGTGGGGCGATCCAGCGGGCGCCTAAGCCAAGATGCACCAGCGAGGCGGCGATAAGCAGCAGCGTTAGCAGCAAGAGCGCCAGTCGGGGGCGGGCATGACGCCGCGCGGCGTACATAACGGCGGCGCTCATGCGTCAACGGCCTGGCGGGCGCGAAACGGCATAAAGAACGGTTTGCCGGTTTGCGGGTTAATCGACATCTGCACGTCAACGTCAAACACGCGTTTAATCAGCTCAGGGCTACAGACATCGTTGTCGCTAATCGTGCCGGCGATGCGCCCCTGTTTGAGGAATACCAGCAGATCGGCGTAGTTAACGGCAAAGTTAAGGTCATGGAGCACCGTCACCACCGTGCGGCCATGTTCGCGGGTGAGAGTCTGGAGCAGCTCGAGGATATCGACCTGATAGCGCAGATCGAGCCAGGTGGTCGGCTCATCGAGCAGAATGGTGGCCGTTTGCTGGGCCAGCGCCATGGCGATCCAGCAGCGCTGACGCTGGCCGCCGGAGAGGCTGTCCACCGGCAGATGGGCGAATTCGGCGGTACCGGTTAAGCGCAGCGCCTCCTCCACCGCCAGCTCATCGGCCTCGGACCACTGGCGCATCAGCCCTTGCCATGGGTAGCGCCCGCGCGAGACCAGCTCGAAAACCGTTAACCCTTCCGGGGTCAGCGGCGATTGCGGGAGGATGCCCAGCTGGCGCGAGACGGCCTTCGTCGGCATCTGGTGAATGGCTTGCCCGTCCAGACGCACGCAGCCGCCGAGCGGTTTCAGCATTCTGGCGATGGTCGAGAGCAGCGTGGATTTACCGGAGCCGTTCGCCCCGGCCAGCACCGTCATTTTGCCGGTGGGAATGGTCAGGTTGATATCGTCAACGATCAGGGTCTGGCCGTATCCGGCCGACAGGGCATCCAGTACGATCCCCTGCTCTGCAGGTTTCACCCGCTGTGGCATAACTCGCTCCTGCGCCGCAGCGTTCCAGGCCATCGCTGAACAGTCTGCAGTCAAACAAAAATAAATCTCATTCTCTTTTGATCATGACGGGGATAGATGTAGTAGTCAATACTCGCCATTGTCATCCATCCGTCGCGAGCACTACAGCGAGGCTGCGCAACAGTAAAACCAATAAAATCATTTAATATCAATAAAATAACAACACACCACCTCATTGAAAAGACGTGATGACCCCGCCATTCCCCACCGCCAATTTTTTATCTTACATAACATTTACTACTACATCCCTTCATGATTGAATGATTCTCAATTACACATCTGAAGGCGCGTTCAGACGCTAAACAGAGTGCTTTTATTATTCAGGGCAATGATTTTATTGGCTTAATCTGACCGCAAAGGCAGATTCGTTCACGAGAAACAGATAATGACTCAACCCCATGTCGCCTGCAGAGCGTTGCAAGGGCGCGCGCTTTTTTCGCTTCTTTTTTTAGCCTCACCGGGATTAATGGCCGCCGACAATAGCGCGGCGAAAAGTAATAACGACGCGGAAGAGACCATCACCGTGGTGGCCGACGGCGCGCAGCAGAGCGCCACCAGCGGCTATCAGCCACTCAGCTCCGCCACCGCGACGCTGACCTCGATGCCGCTGCTGGATATTCCGCAGGTGGTTAATACCGTCAGCGATCGGGTTCTCGAAGATCAGCACGCCACCTCACTCGATGAGGCGCTGTATAACGTCGCTAACGTGGTGCAGACCAACACCCTCGGCGGTACCCAGGACGCCTTTACCCGCCGCGGCTTCGGCGCCAACCGCGACGGCTCGATCATGACCAACGGTCTGCGCACCGTGCTGCCACGCAGTTTTAACGCCGCCACCGAACGGGTGGAAGTCCTGAAGGGGCCAGCTTCGACGCTGTACGGTATCCTCGACCCCGGCGGGCTGATCAACGTCATCACCAAACGGCCGGAGCGGCAGTTCTCCGGTTCGGTTTCCGCGACGTCCACCAGCTTTGGCGGCGGTACCGGCAGCTTCGACGTCACCGGCCCCATCGAAGGCACGAATCTGGCGTACCGGCTGATTGGGGAATACCAGAATGAGGATTACTGGCGCAATTTTGGTAAAAACAAAAGCAGCTTTATCGCCCCTTCCCTGACCTGGTTTGGTGAACGGGCGACGGTGACCGCGTCCTATTCGCACCGCGACTACAGCGCGCCTTTTGACCGCGGCACTATTTTCGATCTGAATACCGGCCATGCGGTGAACGTCGATCGCAAAACCCGCTTCGATGAAGCGTTTAATATTACCGATGGCTATTCCGATCTCGCTCAGCTCAACGCCGAGTATCGCCTTAACGACGCCTGGACCGCGCGCTTCGACTACAGCTACAGCCAGGATAATTACAACGATAACCAGGCGCGGGTGATGGCCTATGATTCGGCGACCGGCAACCTCACCCGCCGGGTCGACGGTACCCACGGTTCAACGCAGAAGATGCACTCCACCCGCGCTGACCTGCAGGGCAACGTGGTGGTAGGCGGTTTTTATAACGAACTGCTGACCGGCGTCGCCTATGAGAATTACGATCTGCTGCGCACCGATATGCTGCGCTGCAAGAACGTGAAAGGCTTTAACATCTATCATCCGGTCTACGGCACCCTCGACACCTGTAATACCGTCTCCGCCTCCGACAGCGATCAGCGTATCCAGCAGGAGAGCTATGCCGCATACGTGCAGGACGCGCTGTACCTGACCGACAACTGGATCGCCGTCGCCGGCGTGCGCTACCAGTACTACACCCAGTACGCCGGTAAAGGCCGACCGTTTAACGTCAATACCGACAGCCGCGATGAGAAATGGACGCCGAAAGCCGGCCTGGTCTACAAGGTGACGCCGAACGTCTCCCTGTTCGCCAACGTCGCCCAGTCGTTTATGCCACAGTCATCGATCGCCAGCTATATCGGCGAGCTGCCGCCGGAAGAGTCCACCTCCTACGAAGTCGGCGCCAAATTCGACCTGTTAAACGGCATTACCGCCAATATCGCGCTGTTTGATATTCATAAGCGTAACGTGCTGTACACCGAGAGCATTGGCGATGAGACGGTGGCCAAAACAGCGGGCAAAGTGCGTTCCCAGGGCGTGGAAGTGGATCTGGCGGGGTCCATCACCGATAACCTCAGCGTGATCGCCAGCTACGGCTACACCGACGCCAAAGTGCTGGAAGATCCGGATTACGCCGGGAAACCGCTGCCAAACGTACCAAAACATACCGGTTCGCTGTTCCTGACCTATGACATTCATAACGTCTATAACAGCAACACCCTGACCGTCGGCGGCGGCGGCCATGCGGTCAGCAAGCGCTCCGGCACCAACGGCGCGGATTATTATCTGCAGGGCTATGCGGTGGCGGATGTGTTCGCCGCCTATAAGATGAAGCTGCAGTATCCGGTGACGCTGCAGGTGAATGTGAAGAACCTGTTTGATAAGACCTATTACACTTCCTCGATCGGCACCAATAACCTCGGCAACCAGATTGGCGACCCGCGCGAAGTGCAGTTCACGGTGAAGATGGATTTTTAAGCCGGGCCATGGCGTCGCGCCGGATGTTCATTGCCGGGCGGCGCTGCGCTTGCACCGGCCTACCTTTCCGTGACATTTGTCGCAGCCGCCACCGGGCAATGCGTTCAGCTTACCAGTCCTCCTCCTGGCCGAGGATGCGCAATATATCCTGACGATGCTGCAGCAGCTGCGGGTTATCGCGATGACGAGGAAAATCCAGCGGCAGCGCGAACTCGGCGATAATCCGCCCTGGACGCGGCGACATCACCAGCACCCGCTCGCACAGCAGCAGCGCCTCTTCGATATCGTGGGTCACCAGCAGGCTGGTATACCCCTGCTGCTGCCAGAGGGCGATCAGCTCCCGCTGCATGCTGATGCGAGTCAGGGAATCCAGCTTACCCAACGGCTCGTCGAGCAGCAGCAGGCGCGGTTCGTTCAATAAGGCGCGCGCCAGCGCCGCACGCTGCGCCATCCCCCCGGACAGCTGCCGCGGCCACGCCTCGCTGAAGGCCTGCAGCCCGATGCGGTCAATCAGCGCGTCGGCCTTCGCCTCCAGCCCCTTTTTGCCCTGCGCCTGCGGGCCCAGCAGCACGTTCTGCCGTACCGTCAGCCATGGGTAGAGCGTCGGATCCTGAAACACAAGGATCCGCTCCGGCCCCGGGGCGCCGGGCGCCGCACCGTCGATCTGCATCTGTCCGCTCTGCGGCGCTTCCAGCCCCGCCAGCAGCCGCAGCAGGGTTGATTTACCGCAGCCGGAAGGGCCCAGCAGCGCCACGCTTTCCCCCGGACGCAGCTGTAGACTGATATTCTCCAGCACGGGTACCGTCTGTTTGCCAAGCGTAAACGCATGATGAAGATGGCTGATGGATACCGCCGCGCCGCGCGCTATCGCCGGCGAATCTGACGTCGCTGTTACCATTGCATTCCTCCTCGCTGCCAGCTCAGCAGCCGGTCACGCAGCATAAATAATCCGCTTATCAGGCCGGAGCATAACAACGCCATTACCAGCAGCGCGGCGTACATATTCGGATAGGCCGCCCAGCCCTGGGCCCACTGGAGGTAAAAGCCGATCCCTGACTTCACCCCGACCATTTCGGCGACAATCAGCACCGAAAACGACGCGCCGAGCCCCATAAACAGGCCGACAAAGACGTTCGGCAGCGCGGCGGGGATCGCCACCCGCAGGATCAGGAAACGCTGGCTGGCGCCGAGGGTCCGCGCCACGTCGTACCACGCCTTATCAATGCCCATCACTCCGGACCAGGTCAGCACCGTGACCGGGAACCAGGTGCTCAGCGCGATCAAAAACACGCTGGCGCCGAAGCTCGAGGGAAAAATAAACAGGCACAGCGGCAGCAGCGCGGTGGACGGCACCGGGCCCAGCAGACGTAACACCGGATGCACCCAGTAGCCAATCCGTTGCGACCAGCCGATGGACAGACCGGTGATGAACCCGCTGCTGGTGCCCAGCAGCACGCCGAGCCCCAGCAGCCCCAGCGAGTGCAGCAGGCTGTCGAGCAGGCGCGGCCAGTCGTCGTGCAGTACTTCGATCAGCGCCTGCGGCGGCGCGAAAAACGGCACCGGTAGCACGGCGCTCTTGGCGGTCAGCCCTTCCCAGACAGCAAACAGCACCGGCAACAGCGCCAGCCACTTGCCGGCATGCCGCACACGCGCGCCGCGCGCTCGCCAGTAGCGATAGCTCAGCGCCAGCAGCAGTAATCCACCGCCGAGGGTGAATTGCGCCAGCGCCCACCCTTCGCTAAACGGCCAGCGCCGCCCGGCATCGGGCCAGGCCAGGGTAAACAGACCGCCCAGCAGCCACAGCGCGGCGGCCAGCAGCCCTTCTCCCCACAGCGGCGCGCGGCCGGTGGAGCGCGCCAGAGCCTGCTCAGGCGAATACGTTGGCATAGATACTCTCCGCGAACTGATGGGGATCGGTACCCGGTTTGATCACCTGCACCCGCTGCAGGTCAACCGCGTACTGCGTCAGCTCTTTCACGAATGCTTCGCCCACCGCGTGATGGCCGTGGCCCTGCCCGTGCAGGATGCCGCTCACCTCCGCTTCACTGGTGTTCAGGGCATGGGCGAGGAAGGATTGCGCCACGCTTTCCGGATGCGCTGCGGCATAGCTGTGCGCCTCAAGGATCGCCTGAGTGAGCGCGGCGGCCGCCGGTTTATGGTCCCGCGCCAGGCTCCCGCTCACCCCCAGCACGCAGCAGCTGAGGTTGGCATAATCCCCGGTCATATTGCTGGCGATCAGCTGATACTTGCCGGTCTCCAGCAGACGATAGCTGAATGGCTCGCTGCCGCTGATGGCGGCGATTTCGCGCTTGTCCAGCGCCACGCTGAGCAGATCCGCCGGGTAGACTTTCCACTGCACGTCGCTGATCGGGTCGATACCGTGGCGCTTAAGCAGAATGGCGAAGAAGTTTTTATCCGGCCCGGCCATATCAGTGACGCCGATGGTTTGTCCCTTCAGGCTCTCGAGGCCGCCGAACGGCGAGTCTTTGGCCGTCAGCAGGTTCAGACAGCCGCCGTGGGTTCCGGCGGTGAGCTTGACGTCAAAGCCCTGCTCCAGCGCCTTCAGCCAGCGCAGCGCCATCCCCACCCCGGCGTCGGCCTTACCGGTGGCGATCGCCTCCAGCAGCACATCGGTGGAGTTGCCGAAGTTAACAAACTCAACGTCGAGGTTATATTTACTGAAAATCTTCTGCTGCTCGGCGACGGCGACCGGCGCAAGGCATACCGCGCTTTTATTGATCGCCAGCTTGATCTTGTAGGGCTCTGGCAGGCGCAGCGCCGGATGGGCATCGCCGCTGGCCATGTTCGCCATATCGTGAGCCCACAGCGGCAGAGAGACCCCGGCCAGCGCCAGGCCGCCGCTGAGCTGTAAAAAACGGCGGCGGGAAAAAGTGTTTCTGGTCATGGTGTCACCTCGGCGGCGGGCACGCTAAAGCTGAGGTCAAAGGTCGGCTTCACGTCCAGCCGGGTGCGGATCAGGCCGTTGGCGAGATAAAAGTCCGCCGTTGCCTGCTGCTGGGTCACCGTTTCCTCTGCCAGCGGCTGCCACTGCGACTGGCGGTTGGCAAATTGCGCGCGGGCGATCTCCGCCGGGAAGCGGATGATCTCCCCCAGCGTTTTGCCGTAGCTGTCGAGATTGGCGTAGGCCCAGCGCTCGGCGCCGGCCAGGCGCTGGAGATAATCCTGCAGCGCGGCGCGTTTTTGCGGATCGTTAAGCGCGGAATCCGTTGCCGCGAGGAAGGTATTCCCCGGCAGCAGCCCTTTGCCGCTCACCAGAATCTGCCCCTCGTTGGTCTTCACCATTTGGGTGGTGTAGGGCTCCCAGGTCGCCCAGGCGTCTACCGAACCGTTAAGCAGCGCCACTTTGGCGTCCACCGGGCCGAGGAACACCCACTGCACCTCCTTCGGTGAAATCCCCGCCTGCTCCAGCGCTTTCAGCGCCACGAAATGACCAATCGACCCTTTACCGGTGGCGATGCGTTTGCCTTTTAAATCGGCGCCGCTTTTTAACGTGCTGCCGGGGGAAACCAGCACCGCGGTCCCCGCCGGGTTGCTTTTATCCACGGCAATGGCCTTGACCGGCGCACCGTTGGCCAGAGCAAACAGCAACGGCGCATCGCCGATGATCCCCGCGTCCACGGCGCCCGCGTTGAGGGCTTCCGCCAGCGGCGCGGCGGCCGGGAACTCGGCCCACTTAATGTCGTAAGGGAGATTTTGCAGGGCGTTGGCCGCCTCCAGCTGCGAACGCATGCCGCCTTTTTGATCGGCGATCCGCAGGGTGATCCGCTCCTGCGCTGTCGCGTAGCCGCCCAGCGCCAGCAGCATCAGCGCTGCCGCCACCCGGCCTGAAAATGATAGACGCATCGTGATTATCCTTGTGATTGAAAGACGAAGTTGCCGGCTGCCAGCCAGGCGCTGTCGCTCTGTGGGGTATGTACCCGTCCGCAGAGCACGTTGCGGTAGTGGCGTTCCAGCGGGTTCTGTCGGCTCAGGCCATGATTGCCGGTCAGCTCGAGCGCAATATTCACCGCCTGAATGGCATTGTCGGTGATGGTGACTTTCGCCAGATTGGCCTCGATAGCGGAAAAGCGCAGCGCGGCGGCCTGCTCCAGCAGGCTGCGGTTGACCAGCAGCAGCCCGGCGATCTGCCCGACTTTCTCCTGCACCCGTGGCAGACGAGAGAGCGGATGACCGAGACCGGCGGGTACCCGTCCCGCCAGCCACCTCACCAGCCAGTCGTGAGCGGCGTGGGCAATGCTGTCATAGATCGCCGCCAGCAGCGCCGTCTGCCGGTTGGCGAACAGGCGAAACGGTTCGGCCTCCGCGGCGGGTGGCGCATCGGCCGGCCAGACATCCACCGCGTGCTCTGCCGCCACCCGCACGTGGTTAAAAATAACTTCATGGCTGCCGGTGGCCCGCATCCCGGCGTGATCCCAGCTTTTCACCACGCTGATACCCGGGCTGTCGCCAGCCACCAGCCAGGTGCCCACCAGCGGCGGGTTATCATCGCTTCTGGCCCACACCGCCAGCCAGCGCAGCCCTTCAATGCCGGTGGTATAAATTTTATGGCCGCTGATGTCCCAGCCCTCCGCGCGACGGGTCGCCACGGTGTCCGGCAGGCCGCCCCGCGCCGGGGATCCCAGCTCCGGCTCGACGCGCAGGCTGTTGATGAGGCCACCGTGTTCGACAGCATCGTGAAAAACCTGCTGGCGCAGCGGCGCGTGCCAGGCGTCATTTTCCGCCAGCCGCAAATGGTGCAGATACTGCATGCAGACAATCAGCGCTGTCGCCGGCTCTCCCCAGGCGATGGCGGCGATGACCTGCTGCAGCTGGGCCAGAGTGGCGCCCGCGCCGCCGCAGGATGACGGCACGGCGAGACTTAACCAGCCCCCCGCGCGCAGATGGTCGATATTACGCTGGGGAAAGTCGCCGCTGGCATCAAGGCTGGCCGCCTGCTCCGCCATCTGCTGGCGGAGCGCCGTCAGCTGCCGGGCCCAGTCGTCGCGCTCAGGATGGATCACGATGCGCGCTCCGCCACCGCACGCCGGGCAGCTTTTTCCCGGGCGATCGGCAGCAGCGCCCGGCCATAGTCGGCCGCGTCGTTCAGCGGATCGAAGCCGCGGATCAGGAAGTTACGCACGCCGAGGTCGTAGTAATCGAGCAGCGCATCCGCCACCTGCTCCGGGGTGCCCACCAGGGCGGTGGAGTTATGTCCGCCGCCCACCAGTTGGGCGATGCCGGTCCACAGACGTTTGTCCACCACCCTGCCCTGCGCCGCGGTGGCCCGCAGCCGCTGGGCGCCGATGCTGTCCGGTTTGGCTTTGAAACCCCCTCCGCGCTGTGCCGCCTGCTCGGTGGCGACGTGCAGGATATGCTCGGCTTTCTCCCAGGCTTCGGCTTCGCTGTCGGCGATAATCGGCCGGAACGAGACGCTGAAGCCGATATCACGCTGGTGTTTCGCCGCTTCGGCGCGCACACGCTGGATGGTCTCTCCGGTTTGCGCCAGCGACTCGCCCCACAGAGCGAAGACGTCGGCATGTTTGCCGGCGACGGCGATGGCCGCTTCCGACGAGCCGCCGAAGTAGATGGGAAGATGCGGTTTTTGCAGCGGGCGAATGGCGGACCAGGCCTGCTCGGCCTGATAAAAATCGTTGTGAATATCCACCGGCTGCTCGCTGGTCCACACCTGGCGCACGGTGTCGAGGAAGGCGTCGGTGCGGGCGTAGCGCTGGTCGTGGTCGAGATAATCGCCATCCCGGCGCTGCTCGGCATCGTTGCCGCCGCTGATGATATGGACCGCCAGCCGGCCCCCCAACAGGTGCTCAAGGGTGGCGAATTTGCGCGCGGCGAGGGTTGGCGAAACAAAACCGGGGCGATGGGCCAGCAGGTAATGGATTTTCTGCGTCGACAGCCCGGCCAGGGCCGTCACCAGAAAGCCGTCGGGTTGATCGGACCAGTGGCCGACCAGCAGACGATCAAACCCGGCGGCTTCATGGGTTTGCGCAAAGCGAACGATATAGTCGCGGTCAAAGATCGGCCCCACCGGGGCAATCGTTTCGGAAGAGAGGCGGTGGCCAATCATGCCGAGAAACTGAATGCTCATGAACAACTCCTTGCGTCAGGGTAATGGAGTGGCCGCGACAGCGGCGCTGGTCATTACCCTATACAGAGTGTGTTAATGAGCAAAATGCATTTTTATCATATCTTAATATGCTGAATTAGCATTAAACAAAAATGCATAGTGCTTTCAGTCGGATACTGTCAGCTGCTGCACCACTTTGCTGGCGAAAAAGGTCAGCGGCGCCTGCAGGTTTGCCAGATACTGGGCGTGGATCAGCCACAGTGAGACCGCAGGCTGAAAATCGCTGAGATTGAGGACCGCGATCTCGTCCCGCCACGGGCTGTTGGCCAGCGCCGCCCGCGGCACCAGACCCAGCCCCTGTCCCTGCGCCACCAGCGCTATCTGCAGCTGCGCGCCCGCGCTTTCGACATTAAGCTTCAACCGCAATCCCTGACTCTGCAGCTCGCGAATGAGCCCGGCGCGCAGGCCACAACCGTCGGGGTTAAGGATCCAGCCCTGTTCGGCGCACTCCCGCAGGGATGACGCGCGCAAATTCAAACGCCGGCCGACGATCGGCACCACCTCCAGGGGACACAGCAGGCGCCCGCTATAGCCCTCGGCGAAGCTTTGCTGGGCGGGCCCCATCGCCAGCATGCCGTCCAGCTCGCCGTTTTCCAGCCGGCGCTGCAGCTGTCCGCTCCAGCCGCAGGTGATCTGCGGCGACAGTCCGGGAAACTGCTGGCTCAGCGCTGACAGCGCCGCCGGCAGGGCAATCTCGCTGAGACTCTGCGGCACGCCGAGACGCAGCGCGCCGCGCGGCTCGCCTTCCGGATCCAACAGGCTGTAGAGTTTTTTCGTCTCACGCTTAATGCTCAGACACTGCTCGTACACCCGGTGTCCGGCGGCGGTCAGGGTCAGCGGGCGGGTCTGGCGCTCCAACAGCGTCACGTTCAGCTCCTGTTCCAGACGCTGAAGACGCCGGGTGATGGCCGACTGGGTGATCCCCAGATATTCCGCGGCCTGATTGAGGGACGAAAACTGCACCGTGGCCAGCAAAGCGTCGATATCGTCAATGCGCATAGGATCCTTATGTGAAATTTGCATATTAATATATGCGTAAATTGCATTTAAATAATATTAACGCCTCTGTTAGCGTTTTGACCAGTCCCTCTGACAGGAACCGCACATGACTGCACCACGACTGGAAAAATTACGCTATTTCATTCATGAGGTAGACCGCCTGCACCGTGAACACCACCAGACCGCCCCGCTGCTTGACGCCGTGGCGCAGCGGCTGGCGGCGCTGGTGCGTTACGACGACTGGCTGCCGGAAGAGTACACCCTGCCGCATCCGCACCATTACCAGCAGTATCTGCTGCATGCCGACTCCGGGGAGCGCTTCTCGATTGTCAGCTTCGTCTGGGGACCGGGGCAAGCGACGCCGATCCATGACCACCGGGTGTGGGGGGCCATTGGTATGCTGCGCGGCGCGGAGGAAAACCAGCGCTACCAGCTGGATGCCGATGGCATCCCGCGCGCGCTGGGCGCCGCCACGCTTCTGGAAGCAGGCCAGGTGGAGAAAGTCTCCGCTGACGATGGCGATATTCATCGCGTCAGCAATGCGCTGGCGGATCGCGTCTCCATCAGCATTCACATCTACGGCGGCAATATCGGCGCGGTGAAGCGCGCCGTGTATAGCCCGGAAGGGCAGCAGAAACCGTTTATCTCCGGCTACTCTAACCGCCATTTACCCAATATCTGGGATTTGTCCCGCGAACATCAAGGATAACCACTATGTCCACCTACGCTTATCGCCAGGCCGCCGGGATCCGCCAGGCGCTGCTCGACCGTCGTGAACTGGCGCTGATCGACGTCCGTGAAGAGGCCGATTTCGCTACCGCTCATCCGCTGTTTGCCGTCAATCTGCCGCTCAGCAAACTGGAGCTGGAGGTCCGCCGGCGGATACCGCGCTTCACCACCCCGCTCACCGTCTACGACAACGGCGAAGGTCTGGCGGAGATCGCCGTCGAACGGCTACGGGCCTGGGGCTATCAGGATGTGGCCCTGCTGACAGAGGGGCTCGCCGGCTGGCGCCGCAGCGGCGGCGAGCTGTTTCAGGACGTCAACTCCGCCAGCAAAGCCTTTGGCGAGCTGGTGGAAAGCGTGCGTCACACGCCGTCGCTCAGCGCCCAGGAGGTTCAGGCGCTCATCGACAGCCGGCAGGAGGTGGTGATCGTCGACGCCCGGCGCTTCGATGAGTACCAGACCATGAGCATCCCCGGCAGCATCAGCGTGCCCGGCGGCGAGCTGGCCCTGCGGGTGGAGAGCCTGACGCCCTCCCCGCAGACGCCGGTTATCGTCAACTGCGCCGGACGCACCCGCAGCATCATCGGCACCCAGTCGCTGATCAACGCCGGCGTGCCAAACCCGGTCCATGCCCTGCGCAATGGCACTATCGGCTGGACGCTGGCCGGCCAGACGCTGGCGCACCAGCAGCAGCGGCAATACGATCCCTCCGCCCGCGCCTCCGGCGCCCGGGCCGCTGAGGTGGCGCATCTTGCCGAACGGGCCGGGGTGGCGGTCATCGATGAGGCCACGCTGCAACGCTGGCTGCAGCAGAGCGACCGCACTACCTTCCTGTTTGATGTCCGCAGCCCCGAGGAGTACGCGGCGGGTCACTATCCCGGCAGCCTGAGCGCGCCAGGCGGCCAGCTGGTGCAGGAGACCGATCACTTCGCCAGCGTACGAGGGGCGCGCATTGTGCTGCTGGATGACGATGGCATCCGGGCGGCGATAACCGGCTCGTGGCTGGCGCAGATGGGCTGGGAGACGGCGCGGCTGAGCGCGCTGTCGGCCAGCCAGTTGAGCGAACGCGGGGTGCCGGCCGCCGAGGTGCCGCCCGGCCCGCAGGCGGAGGAGATAAGCCCGGCGCAGCTGGCGCAACAGCTGGACGAACCCGGTACGGTGGTGCTCGATTTTACCACCAGCGCCAACTTTGTCGCTCGCCATATCCCCGGCGCGTGGTGGCTAACGCGCTCGCAGCTGCGCCAGGCCCTGGATGTGATCCCTCCCGCACAGCGATACGTGGTGACCTGCGGCAGCAGTCTGCTGGCCCGCTACGCGGTGCCGGAGGTGGCGGCCTTGACCGGTAAACCGGTGCAGCTGCTTACCGGCGGGACGCTGGCGTGGATCGCCGCCGGTCTGCCGCTGGCGCATGGCGATAGCGGCCTCGCCGTCGAGCGCCGTGACCGCTATCGTCGTCCGTACGAAGGAACCGATAATTCCGCCGAGGCCATGCAGGCCTATCTGGAGTGGGAGTATGGGCTGGTGGATCAGCTGGCCCGCGACGGCACCCACGGTTTTCGGGTGCTCTAGCGCGAGCGCGCCTCAGGCCTCGCGCAGGATCCACGAATACTGAAAGCTCTTCGGCGCCGGAAAATGGGTCCGGCGTCGGTAGGAGCCCAGCGACTGCGGGGTGCAGTAGGTGCAACTCCCCAGCCATTCAACGCTCGCCGGCGACACTCCCGCCTCTGCGAAGATCGCTTCGGCAAAGGCGCGCAGATCAAACCACAGATTATCGCTGCCGCGTGCGGCGGCTTTGAGCGCATCGCTGACCGGGCCCGAACGGGAATGAAACAGCCGCTGGCGATGGCGGGCCACCCGATCACCGCCGGGCTGGTCCAGCAGTTGCTGATAAAATGCGGCGGAGACTTCGTAACAGCAAGGGTGAATATGCGGCCCCACGGCGATGACCAGATCGGCCAATGCCACCCCCTGCTGGCGAAAACAGGCCAGACTATTATCGACAATGCCGCTGACCAGCCCCTGCCAGCCGGCATGCACGCTGCAGACGAAGCGACCGTCGCGCGAGGCGATCAGCAGCGGCAGACAGTCGGCGGTCACCACCCCCACCTTTTGCCCGGCTACCGCGGTAAACACCGCGTCGGCGTGCGGGCGCGTCGGCAGCGGCTGCTGATAATGATGAACCTCATTACCATGCACCAGCTTCACCGGAGCCAGCTCGGCATAGGGAAAGGCGGCGGTTTCGTGGACATCGAGAAAAGCGTGGCGGATGCCAGGGATAGCATTGAGTAAACGGGAGGTGTAAGCCATAGGGACGATAAGCGTCAGGGAATGATGTCTTACCATAGGCCAGGTGACGCGGACAGGCAAGGCGGCGGCCCGGCATTTTTTTGCCAGACCGCCGGATGCGTCTCAGACAATCGCGGCGCGCTGCTGGCGATGCATCAGCCAGAACACCGCCACCCCAGCCAGCACAATACCCGGCGCCGAGGCCGCCATCACCCCGACGGTACCGGTGCCGAGGGCCAGCATCTTGCCGGCCAGCAGCGGGCCGCTCATCGCCCCAAGACGGCCCACCGCCACGGCGGTGCCGACCCCGGTGGCGCGGATCGCTGCGGGATAAAAAAGCGGCGCCAGGGCATAGAGTACGCTCTGGCCGCCGGTGGCAAACAGCCCGGCGACAAACCCCGCCAGCAGCATTCCGTTCAGCGATGACGCGCTGCCCAGCGCCAGCAGGGAAGCCAGAATCCCGCTGTAGATCAGGAGCGACATCCGCAGCGGGGTGAGCTTATCCATTAGCGCTCCCAGCAGCAGCGTGCCGCAGGCGGCGCCGATCTGCAGAGAGAACATCACCCCCGCCGCCTGGCTGGCGCGGAATCCCTGGCCCACCAGCAGCATCGGCAGCCAGTTGATCAGCATATAGACCACCAGCAAGGTGAAAAAATAACCCAGCCACAACAGCAGGGTGGCGGCGGCATGCCCCGGGGCAAACAGGGTGCGCAGCGGCACGCTGGCCTCCGCGCGCTGAAACGCCTGTGACTCCGGTAGCCAGCGCATCAGCAGCGGGATCAGCAGTAACGGGACCACGCCGCCAATCCAGAAAATAGTCTGCCAGGCCGCGGCGAGACCGGAAAAGCCCAGCGCTGCCGCCAGCGCGGCGCCAATGGGCACGCCGCAGTACATCAGGCTTACCGCCCGGCCGCGGAAGCGTGAGCCAGCGGCTTCCGAGGTTAAGGCAATCAGGTTCGGCAATGCCGCCCCGAGCCCGACGCCGGTGAGCAGGCGCGCCAGCAGCAGCGTCGGGAAGCTCCATGCCACCGCGGTGGCCAGCGAGAACAGGCCAAACAGCAGCACCGACCCCAGCAGAATGCGCTTGCGCCCGTGGCGGTCCGCCAGCATGCCGCCCATCAGCGCGCCGGGCAACAGGCCGAGGATCCCGGCGCTGAAGATCCAGCCCATCTGCATTTTATCCAGCGCAAAGGCCTGCGCCATGCCGACGGCGGCAATCCCCGCCGCCTGCAGATCCAGCCCTTCCATCAGGGCTACCATAAAACAGAGCCCGATGGTGACCACCAGGCGCGAGGGGTTTGCAGTCGTTATCTTGGTCATAGGGTACCTTGGCGATAGCCGAACAAACGGAGCAGGTGACTGGCGGCTGATGCTTTGTCAGCCGCACGTTTTTCGTTATTTATTGCGGTTAAGCAGATCCAGTGCGACGTCGACGATCATATCCTCCTGACCGCCGACCATCCGCCGCTTGCCCAGCTCGACGAGAATATCCACCGCGCTGAGGCCATAGCGCTCGGCCGCCGCTTCGCTGTGGCGCAGGAAGCTGGAGTAGACCCCGGCGTAGCCCAGCGCCAGCGTTTCGCGGTCGACACGCACCGGGCGGTCCTGCAGCGGCCGCACCAGATCATCGGCCGCGTTCATCAGGGCGTAGAGATCGGTGCCATGCTGCCAGCCGAGCTTGTCGGCGGCGGCAATAAACACCTCCAGCGGCGCATTGCCCGCCCCCGCGCCCATCCCGGCCAGGCTGGCGTCAATGCGATCGCACCCCTCTTCCACCGCGGCGATAGAGTTCGCCACCCCGAGGCTCAGGTTATGGTGGGCATGCATCCCGGTGGCGGTCTCCGGCTTCAGCACCGCCTTCAGGGCACGGAAACGGTCGCGAATGTCGTTCATGTTCATCGCCCCGCCGGAATCCACCACATAGATACAGGTCGCGCCATAAGATTCCATCTTCAGCGCCTGCTGCGCCAGTGCCTGCGGGGAGATCATATGGCTCATCATCAGAAAACCGACGGTGTCCATTCCCAGCTCGCGGGCAAAGGCAATATGTTGCGCCGCGACGTCTGCTTCGCTGCAGTGGGTGGCGACCCGCACCACCCGCGCTCCGGCCTGATACGCCGCTTTCAGATCGTGCAGCGTGCCGATGCCCGGCAGCAGCAAGGTGGCGATTTTCGCCTGGCTGACCGCCTCCGCCGCCGCTTCAATCCACGCGATGTCGCTGTGAGCGCCAAAGCCGTAGTTGAAGCTGGATCCCTGCAGGCCATCGCCATGGGCCACTTCGATGGAGTCGACCCCAGCCTTATCCAGCGCGCCGGCGATCTGCTGCACCTGCGCCAGGGAATACTGGTGACGAATGGCGTGCATGCCATCGCGCAGCGTCACGTCCGAGATATAAAGTTTTTTACCGTTCATGCTGTCGCTCCCGCCGCGCTGTGCATTGCCCCGGCCATTTGCTCCGCCGTCGCCAGCGCCGCCGAGGTCATAATATCGAGGTTGCCCGCGTACGCTGGCAGATAGTGCGCCGCCCCTTCCACTTCGAGGTAAACCGCGGTTTTCAGGCCGGAAAAACAGCCGACGCCGGGCAGGTTGACCGGCTTATCCTCGGGGATAACCTCAAACTGCACCTGCTGCTTCAGCCGGTAGCCTGGGACGTAAGCCTGCACTGCCGCCGCCATTTCGGCGATCGAGGCGGCAATCTCCTCCTGCGACGCCAGCTCGCTCAGGACGTAGACGGTATCGCGCATCATCAGCGGCGGCTCCGCCGGGTTCAGCACGATAATCGCTTTGCCCTTGCCCGCGCCGCCGACTTTTTCAATCGCCTGCGAGGTGGTTTCGGTGAATTCGTCAATATTGGCCCGCGTGCCCGGCCCGGCGGATTGGCTGGCGATCGAGGCCACAATCTCCGCGTAATGCACCTTCGCCACTCGCGAGACCGCGGCGACCATCGGGATGGTCGCCTGCCCGCCGCAGGTCACCATATTGACGTTGCCCTGATGGAGATTGGCCGCGAGGTTGACCACCGGTACGCAGTACGGGCCAATCGCCGCCGGCGTCAGGTCGATGACGCGGATCCCCGGCTTCGCTTCGCGCAGCGCGGCATCGTTTTTGATGTGCGCCCCGGCGCTGGTGGCGTCAAAAACAAAATCGATGTCGGCAAATTCCGCCATCTGCATCAGGCCGCCCACCCCTTCGTGGGTGGTCGCGACGCCCATGCGCCGGGCGCGGGCCAGGCCATCCGACTGCGGGTCGATGCCGACCATCACCGCCATCTCCAGATGCTGGCCGTGGCGCAGGATTTTAATCATTAAATCGGTGCCGATATTCCCGGAGCCGATAATGGCGACTTTACGTTTACGCATCACGATGTCCTTCTCCGGCGGCGACGAAGCGTGCCGCAACTGAGCCAATACCTTCGATATGGGCGACAAAGCTGTCCCCCTCGTTAATCGCCACCATCGGGCCTAACGCCCCGGTCAGCACGATATCCCCCGCCCGCAGCGGTTCGCCGAGACTCGCCAGCTTGCGCGCCAGCCAGACTGCGGCGTTCAGCGGATGCCCCAGGCACTCGCTGCCGCGGCCGCTGGAGACCAGCTCCTGGTTGCGGGTCATGTGCATGGCGCACTGCTTCAGATCCAGTCCTGCCGGGCGCTGCGCCGGGCCGCCAATGACGTACAGGCCACAGGAGGCGTTATCGGCGACGGTGTCGACAAAGCCGATTGACCAGTCGCGAATGCGGCTGCCCACCACCTCCAGCGCCGGCAGCACCCATTCGATGGCGTTATACAGTTCATCAAAAGTGGTATCGGCATGCGGCAGATCCTGCTTCAGCACCAGGGCGATCTCGGCCTCCACTTTGGGCTGCAGCACGCGACCAAACGGTACCTCGGCGTTGTCGCCGTAGCACATGTCGGCAAACAGAGTGCCGAAATCCGGCTGGTTGACCCCCAGCTGCTGCTGCACTTTGGGATGGGTCAGGCCCACCTTGCGGCCCACTACCCGCCGGCCATGGGCCACGTGGTGCTGGACGTTCAGACGCTGGATGGCATAGGCGGCGTCGGCATTGTCGACGCCGAGGATATCACGCAGCGGGGCGATCGCCTGGCCGGTCTGTTCCGCGTCGCGCAGCTGCCGGGCCAGCGCGTCAAGAGAAAAAGTCATCATTTACTCCTTAAGCCCGTGCGAGGAAATTGAGCACCAGCTGATTAAAACTGTCGGCATGTTCCCACTGCGCCCAGTGGCCGCAGTCGCGGTAAATATGCAGTTCCGAACCGGCGATCCCGGCGAGCAGGCGCAACCCGGCATCCATCGGCACGAAGCGGTCATTGCGTCCCCAGACGATCAGGGTTGGCGCGGTGATTTCGCCCAGCCGCGGGCCAAAGTCAGGAAACTGCTTCGGGTTGGCTTCGAGGCTCTTGACGAAGTTGTCCAGATGGTCGCGGCGCGACAGCATATTGTTGAGACGCGCCTCGAACAGCGCCTCGGTGAGGTCGCGGGTGTCGAAGACGAAGATGCTCATCATCTTTTTGAGGTTTTCAATGGTCGGCTCGCGGTACAGGGCATTCAGCAGCTTGATGCCCTCCGTCGGCATCGGCGTGAACAGGCTCATGCCGCCGGTCCCCCCACCCATTAGCACCAGCTTCGCCACCCGCTCCGGCCAGCTCAGGGTGAAGGCCACCGCGCTATGGCCGCCCATCGAGTTGCCCAGCAGATGGACTTTATCGATCCCCAGCTGATCGACCACGCTTTTCAGAATGCGGGCGTTGAGGTCCGAACGTGAGCCGCTGTTGACGATAGCATCGCTTTTGCCCCACCCCGGACAGTCGAGGAGCAGCACGCGATAGCCCGCCTCGACCAGCGGGTCAATGTTACGGCTGAAGTTGGCCCAGCCGGTGGCCCCCGGCCCGGAGCCGTGCAGCATGACCACGGTCTCTTTCCCGTCGCCGCAGTCATTGATATGGATGCGCAGCGTGCGGCCCTCCTCGTCGACATTGAGGAATCGGCTGGTGGCGGCTTCGGTTTGCGGTTGATAGCTCATGTTAGTCTCCCGGTTAATCAAATCTCGGTGGTGGCGCTCAGCGAGCCGAACCCGGCGATCCACTCGGGGATCGGCCGGTAATAGCGGCCCTCACTGCGCCAGCGGCCAAAAGCGGATAGCGCGGCAAAAGCGGCCACCCAGGTCTTAATTTCGTGCGTCGATTTCCCGGCCATCGCCGACAGCTCGTCGTTGCCGATCGCATCCAGCTCCGCCAGCCGCCCCTGCTCCAGCAGGCTCATAAAGCGGTTGTCCCAGACCGGGTTGAGGGGATGGAGCGAATGCGGATCTTCGGTAAACCGTCTGGCGGCGTTGATCACCCGCTGCTGGCGCCGTTCGCGTTCGTCCGGCGGCAGCTGTTTTCCGCCGCCGAGCAGGCGATCGCGGAGATGGGCGTCGGCTTTCGCCAGCTCCGGCACCGGCGGCTGGTGCGAGAGTCCGCCCGAGCCGAGGATCAGCACCCGCTTATTGAGGGTATTGAGAAAGCGGCCCATCGCCTCGCCCAGCAGCCGGGTACGTTGAAAACCCGGCAGCGGCGCGGCGACGCCGTTAATAAACACCGGCAGCACCGGCAGGCGGTCCAGGCCACCCAGCAGAAACTCCAGCGGCTGGGCGAAGCCATGGTCCACCTGCATGTTGTACGACACCGCCAGGTCGATACCGCTGTTGATGACCGCGTGGGCGCAGGCTTCCGCCAGCTCGGTCGGCACCGGCAGGTCGCCGGCGGCGCTGGCGAAGTCGCCAATGGCGGTGGCGCCGACGCCGAGGCAGAACGGCGGCATCACGTCATAGAAAAAACCGTTGTAGTGATCGGGAGCGAAGAGCACCACCAGCTCGGGCTCGAAAGCGGCGATCCGCCGCCGGGCGTCAGCAATCACCCCGTTCACTTCATCAAGGACCGCCTGCTCCGGGTCCACGAATCCCACCAACGGAGTGTGGGAGAGACAGTGCAAATAGGCATCCATATCAGGCCACCTTCTCTTCAGTGCGGGCGGTATCCCCGGTTGCGAGGGTCATTTTTTCCGCCAGGGCGGTCAGCTGTGCGCCGAGGGTCTGCGGGATGGCGAGAGCGGCGACAAAGCGGTCCGGTCTGACCACGGCAATGGCGGTGTTATGCTGAGCAAACCAGCTCTTCAGGCGATTTTGCGTATCGCCTACCCGCAGCGTGCCGGGGGCGTTATCCTGCTCGCGATGGATCTGCACCGCCGGCACCACCTGGATAAAGCGCACGCCAATCGCGCGCCAGCGGGCGATCTGCCCGGCTTCGAGCCCCCACTGCGGGTTGCAGCCCCAGCCGATAATGGCGAAATTCGCGCCGATAACCTCGTCGAGCAGCACGCTCTCGCCGCTCTCCAGCGTCACCTGCGGTTGAATAAACATTTTGCCCACCGGCGAGGTTTTGCCGGCGCCGTCGGTCAGCAGCGCCCCCTCGCGGTACTGCGGCATCGGCTTAAAGCGCATTTCGAGGAAGTAGCGCTTCACCGGCGGCAGGTAGTTCAGCAGCCAGGAGAGACCGTCGCGCACGGCCCCCTGCCAGCGCTTCGGCGGCGCCAGCACGTGGCCGGCGGTGACCGACAGATCAATCATCGCTTTCGCGTGGTCGCGGCGCTCCTGCTGGTAGCTGTCGAGCAGCGCCTCTCCCGCTTTACCGTTGACCACCAGCGCCAGCTTCCACGCCAGGTTGAAGGCGTCGCGCATGCCGCTGTTGTATCCCTGCCCCTGCCAGACCGGCATGATGTGCGCCGCGTCGCCGGCCAGCAGCACCCGGTCAATGCGAAAGCGCTCGGCAAGGCGGGCATTATGGGTGTAGACCCGCTGGCGGATCAGCTCGACGCGGTCCGGGTCCGGCAGCACTTTGCTCAGCAGACGACGCATATTGTGCGGCTCGCTGAGCTGGGCTTCGGTTTCTCCGGGCATCACCATAAATTCAAAGCGGCGCACGCCATGGGGCAGCGCGGCGGAAACGTAGGGTCGCACCGGGTCGCAGCACAGGTAAACGTGCGGGGTGGCCAGCGGGTCGTTAGCGATATCGATGACGATCCACTGATTCGGCGCGGTCTTGCCTTCGAAGGGGACGTTCAGCGTACGACGAATAAAGCTGGCGCCGCCGTCGCAGGCCACCAGCCAGTCCGCGCGCACCGTCTCCCGCTCGCCGTCCGGTCCTTTAAGATTTAACGTGACACCGTCACCGTTCTGGCTAAAGGCTTCTACTTCGCGGGAGAAGAGGCAGCGGACCTGCGGGAAACGCTGCAGGCCGTGATACATCACCGCATCGACCTGCGGCTGAATGAAGGCGTTGCGCCGCGACCAGCCAAACTCATCGGTCATCGGCTGGATATCGGCAAAGCAGCGCCCCTTCGGGGTCAGAAAGCGCATGGCGTGCCACGGCGTGGTGTGCGGCAGCACGTCATTCACCAGCCCTACCGCCTGCATCGCCCGCAGGGATTCATCGTCAATGCCGATGGCCCGCGGGTAATCGATCAGTGTGTCGAGCTTTTCCACCAGCAGCACGCTGATGCCCATCTGGCCAAGGTAGTTGGCCATCATCAGGCCAACCGGACCGGCGCCGGCGATGGCGACCTGAGCGGTATGCTGCACGGCGGGTTGAATATCGGGTGTAGATGTTGTCATTTTCAGCGACCTCACGACTCGGAAACTGCCCGGCTGACAGGCAATTTGTTAATCATGTGTAAACGTATTTTTATAATGGGCTGAGTATAGGGCGGGGGTTTTCGGCTACAATCAAAACATCGCCGAATGTGCACCAGGTGCACAACGCTGTTTATAAAGCATTTTAAGGAAGGATTTATGCGTGACGATGGGTCCACTGAGTACAAAACGGTGCGTGGGTTAAGCCGGGGTTTATTGTTATTAAAATTGTTAAATAAATTCGACGGCGGCGCGACGCCGGGCCTGCTGGCGGAGTTTAGCGGCCTGCATCGCACCACCGTGCGCCGGCTGCTGGAGACGCTGCAGGAGGAGGGTTTTGTCCGCCGCAGCCGCTCCGATGACAGCTTCCGGTTGACCATTAACGTCCGCCAGCTGAGCGATGGATTTCGTGACGAACATTGGATTTCTGCCCTCGCCACGCCGCTGCTCAACGAGCTGCTGCGCGAGGTGCAATGGCCGACAGACATCACCACCCTCGACGTCGACGCCATGGTGGTGCGCGAGACTACCCACCGCTTCAGCCGACTGTCGTTTCACCGCGCGATGGTCGGACGGCGGCTGCCGCTGTTGCTCACCGCCTCCGGGCTGACGTGGCTGGCCTTTGCCCCCGACGCGGAGCGCGACGCCATCGTCAGCATGCTGGCCGCCCGTCCGGAAGCTGAGTATCAGCTGGCCCGCGAACCGGAACGGCTGGCGGCGATCCTCGCCCGCACCCGCCAGAACGGCTATGGCGAAAACTTCCGCGGCTGGCAGCAGGAGGAGAAAATCGCCTCCATCGCCGTGCCGGTCAGCAGCCAGCAGCGGGTTATCGGCTGCCTGAATCTGGTCTATATCGCCAGCGCGATGACCATTGAGCAGGCGGCGCAGAAGCATCTTTCCGCCCTGCAGAGGGTGGCGAGTCAGATAGAGGCCCGCATGGAAGAGGAAGAAGTGTGGTACGAAATGCCTTGATCGTGATGAGGGTAAATGCGATCACCCATTGCGCCCGGCTTCGTTATATAATTTAATACATAACGAATTTTTCACGCCATTCGGGCCACACCATGTCAAAACACCCCTTACTGCTGGGCCTGACGCTGCTCAGCGCCAGCCTGTTCACCGACCAGGCCTTCGCCGACCGCACCGTCACCGACCAGCTGGGTCGCCAGGTCACGCTCCCCGACCACATCACCCGCGTCGTGGTTCTGCAACATCAGACGCTCAACCTGCTGGTGCAACTGCATGCCGCCGAGGATATCGTCGGCGTCTTAAGCAGCTGGCAGAAACAGCTCGGGCCGCAGTTCGCCCGCTTTATGCCTGAGATCGGGCAGCTGGCGACCCCGGGCGATCTCACCCAGGTCAATATTGAAAGCCTGCTGGCGCTGCGTCCGCAGGTGGTTTTTGTCGCCAACTATGCGCCGCCGGCGATGATCGCGCAGATCCAACAGGCCGGGATCCCGGTGGTGGCCATCTCGCTGCGCCAGGACGCCGCCGGGGAAAAAAATAAAATGAACCCCACCATGGCTGACGAAGAGCAGGCCTATAACGCCGGGCTGGTGGAGGGGATCCGCCTTATCGGCGAGGTCGTCGAGCACCAGCCCGAGGCCGAGGCGCTGATTCACTACACCTTTGCGGCGCGCAAACAAGCCAATGCGCCGGTGGCCGATATTCCACCGAACCAGCGGGTGCGGGTGTATATGGCCAACCCCGATCTGAATACCTACGGCGCCGGTAAATACACCGGGCTGATGATGGCGCACGCCGGGGCGCTGAACGTGGCGGCCGCCAGCGTAAAAGGCGCCCGTCAGGTGTCGCTGGAGCAGGTACTGGAGTGGAACCCGCAGGTGATCTTCGTCCAGGACCGTTATCCGCAGGTGGTCAAACAGATAGAGAACGACCCGCAGTGGCAGGCGATCGATGCGGTGAAACACCACCGCGTGTGGCTGATGCCGGAGTACGCCAAAGCCTGGGGTTACCCGATGCCGGAGGCCCTGGCGCTGGGCGAGCTGTGGATGGCGAAAAAACTCTATCCTTCGCGCTACCAGAGCATCGATGTGGACAGTAAAGCCAGGGATTACTATCAGCGTTTTTACCGCGTGGCGTGGACGCCAGATGCGCGCTAACCACCATCCCTGGCGGTTGCAGGGTAGCCTGGCGCTGGCGACGCTGGCGATCGCGGTCGCCTCGCTCTGTTTCGGCCAGTACCCGTTAAGCCTGCGCGCCGTTGGCCACACCCTGGTCCATTTGCCGCCAGGTGAAGGGGTGATCGGGCAGATCGTCTGGTCGGTTCGCCTGCCGCGCGTGGTCATGGCTCTGCTGGCCGGGGGCGCGCTGGGGCTGTGCGGCGCCACCTTGCAGGGCGTGTTCCAGAACCCGCTGGTGGACCCGCACATCATCGGGGTGACCGCCGGCTCCGCCTTCGGCGGCACGCTGGCGATCCTGTTGGGCGTCGGCGGTCTGCTGATGATGGCCTCGACCTTTTTCTTCGGCCTCATCGCGCTGGGGCTGATTTACGCCCTCGCCGCCCTGCAGGGGCGGGACAGCACGCTGGGGCTGATTCTGTCCGGGATCATTCTCAGCGGCTTCTTCGCCGCGCTGGTCAGCCTGATGCAGTACCTCGCCGATAGCGAAGAGACGTTACCGAACATTGTTTTCTGGCTGCTCGGCAGCTTCGCGACCGCCAGCTGGCATAAGGTTCTGCTTATGTCCCTGCCCATGGCGCTAGCCGCCGGGGTGCTGTGGAAGCTGCGCTGGCGTATCAACCTGCTGGCGCTGGAGGAACGCGATGCCCGCAGTCTTGGCGTTCCGGTGGCCGCGCTGCGTCGCGGCGTGCTGGTGTGCTGTGCAGTGCTGGTGGCAGCCCAGGTGGCGGTCAGCGGCAGCATCGCCTGGATGGGGCTGGTGGTCCCGCACCTCGCCCGTCTGCTGGTAGGCGCTGACCATCGTCGCCTGCTGCCCACCGCCTTCTGGCTTGGCGCCGCGCTGATGCTGGTGGTGGACGATCTGGCGCGCACGCTGACCCAGGCGGAAATCCCGATCGGGATCATCACTGCCCTGCTCGGGGCGCCGCTGTTTACCTTTTTACTGGTGCAATCCCGGCGCCGGAGTACCGCCCGATGAACAGCTCATTATCGCTGGAAGCGCTACGCTACGGCCACCATCAGCCGCTCTTCGCCCCGCTCACGCTGACCTGCCGGCCCGGTGAGATCTGGGCGGTGCTGGGCGCCAATGGCCGGGGAAAAAGTACCCTGCTGGACACCCTAACCGGCGTGTTGCCGCCGCTGGGCGGCCAGGTGCAGTGCGAGGGGGGCATCGCCCTGGTCCCGCAGTCGTTTCGTCCCGCTTTTCGCTGGCGCGTGAGCGATGTGGTGCTGATGGGCCGCGCCCGTCATGTGGATCTCTTTGCCCAGCCGGGCGAGGAGGATGCCCGGCGGGTTGAGAACGCGCTGGCGCAGCTGGGGATTGCCGCCCTGGCCGGGGATGACTTCGGCGCCCTCTCCGGCGGCCAGCAGCAGCTGGTGCTGATTGCCCGCGCGCTGGTCAGCGCCAGCCAGAATATCCTGCTGGATGAGCCCTGCTCGGCGCTGGACCTCGGTAACCAGCAGGTGGTATTGCAGCTGATCGGCGACCTCGCTCACCGCCAGGCACGCACCGTCCTGTTCACCACCCATGATCCAAACCATGCGCTGCAGGTGGCCAGCCATACGCTGCTGCTTCTGCCGGAGGGCCAGTGGCTGGCAGGCGAGACCGCCGACGTGCTGAGCGAAACGCACCTCCGGCAAGCGTACGGCCTGCCGGTACGTCTGATCTACCATCCAGCGTCCGCGTCCCCTCTGCTGGCGCCGGGGTTTACTCTGCGTCGCTGAACGGCATAAAACCCGCCTGCCGGAGATACCCCTGGCCAACGTCGCCGAGGATAAAGCGATACAGGGCCAGCGCGGCGGGATCCGCCCTGAGGCGCGCCAGCTGGTAATCGCAACGAATATTCCACGGCGCCGGGATGGTCAGGGTACGCAGATCGTCGCAGGCGGCCAGCGCGGGGCCATAGTGCGCGTAGCCGATAAACAGATCCGCCAGATTCTGGCGAATAAGCCACGCGCCGGCTATCTCGCCCGGCGGCACGCTCAGTGAGTCTCTACCGCCGACCCGCGGCTGCGCCCGCCCGGCTATCGCGTTGCCCAACCCAGGATAGTGCGCCTCAATTCGGGCAAACAGTTGCCAGGTATAATCTCCCGACGGATCGCATCCCGGCGTGGAGGTCGCCAGCCGCAGGCGGGGCGTGCTGAGCAGCGCCAGCCAGTCCAGGCCATCGTTGTCCGGCGACCGCCGGGCGGTCAGCATCAGCTGGTTGCCGGCAAATCCCTGGCATTCCTGCGCCAGACCGGCCTGCAGCAGCGCCTGCGGGTGCGCCGCGTTGGCGGACGCAAAAACCGCGCACGGCGCCCCGGCCTCGATCCGCTCGCGCAGCAGGCCGGCAGGGCCAAACTGCGCATCGACCGCCAGGCCAGTGTGCTGCTGAAAGTGCGCCACCAGCGGCAGGAAAGCGCTTCTCAGGCTTCCCGCCGCCAGCAGCGTGAGAGGAGTGGACATCATAGAGAGTCGCTATAAACCGGATAATATAACGCTATATTACCCGGTTTGCCGTCGTGTCAGTAGCGAATTTCTGCCAGCGCGCGCAGCTGCTCAGGGGTGGCTACCGGCAGGTCGAAAAAGCGCAGATAGGCGGGGATCATTTCAAACAACATGTCGGTCCCGCGCTGGATGTGGCACTGTCGCGCCTGAGCGGCCCTCAGCAGCGGGGTGTACTCCTGGGTCATGACGACCTCCCCCACCCAGGTGCCTGGCGCCAGACGGTCAACGTCCAGCGGCAGCGGATCGCTGGCCTTCATCCCCAGCGGGGTGGCATTGACCACCAGCTCGTGTCCGACAGGATCGTGCTGCATCAGGGTGATATCGAGCTGCGGATAGTGCTGATGCAGCCGTCCGGCGAGGGCGTGCGCCACCTCGGGCCGGGTATCGTACAGGGTCAGGGCGCTGACTCCCGCCGCGGCGAGAGAGGCGGCGATAGCCGATCCCACCCCGCCGCTGCCGACCACCAGCGCCCGCGTCCCCTGCGGATTAAACCCTTTACGACGCAGGCCCAGCACAAAGCCGTCGCCATCGAACATATCCCCGGAGAGGCTGCCGTCGGCCTCGCGACGGATGGCATTGCAGGCGCCGGCGATGGCCGCCGTCGGGCTCAGGCGCTGGACCAGATCGCAGGTGGCGATTTTATGCGGCATCGTCACCAGCGCGCCGATGATGTTGGTCATCGTAAACAGCGGCGGAATAAACGCGGCGTAGTCCTCCGGCCTGACCCCCATCGGCACCACCTTTACGTCCACCTGCTGGTCGACGAACCACGGGTTATAGATCATCGGCGCCTTAAAACTGGCGGTCGGATAGCCAAGGTGCGCTATCAGCCGCGTATTTCCACTAATCACCATGCCTTGCTCCTTTGCTTACTGCGATAACTCGATACGTTTGACGTCGCCGAGGATAAACAGATAGGCCACCACGCCCAGCAGCGCGGCGCCGCCGATGTAGATCAACGCGTAGAAGAAATTGCCGAACCCGGCAACGATAAAGCCGATCACCAGCGGGGTGAGGATCCCCGCGAGGTTGGCGCAGAAGTTAAACAGGCCGCCGGTCAGGCCGCCCAGCCCCTTCGGGGCAATATCGGAGATCAGCGTCCAGCCAAGCCCCACCATTCCCTGACCAAAAAAGGCAAACGACATCACCAGGATCACCGCCAGGTCGCTCTGCAGCCAGTTGGCGGTGATAATGCAGCTGGCCATCAGCAGACCGGCGACGATCGGCAGCTTACGGCCGAGGTTGGCCGACCCGGTCGCCTTGAGCAGTTTGTCGGAGATCCAGCCGCCAAACATCACCCCGCCCGCGGCGGCGACAAACGGCAGGATGGAGAAGAAGCCGACCTTCAGCCAGGGCATATGCCGCTCGGTGGCCAGCCAGGTCGGGAACCAGGTGAGAAAGAACACCAGCACGGTATTGCCGGCAAACTGGCCGATGCTGGCGCCGATGATCTGCCGCTTGCTCAGCAGTTGGCGGACCAGCGGCCAGCTGAACGCCACCTGCTGGTCCGTCGGGGCGCTCAGGCCGCCGCCGTTTTCGATATGCTCGCGCTCCTGCTGGCTGAGGCGCGGATCTTCATGCGGTTCGCGGTAGCAGCCCCACCACACCAGGGCAAACAGAATACCGACCGCGCCGACGCTGACGAACAGCACCCGCCAGCCAAAGCCGTCCATGATCCAGAACAGCAGCGGCGCAAAGCAGGCCAGCCCGAGGTATTCCCCTACTGTGTACACCGCTGTGGCTTTCGCCCGCTCATGCTGCGGGAACCAGGCGCTGACCACCCGGCTGTTGACCGGAAAGCACGGCGCTTCGCTAATGCCGAGTCCGAAGCGGCACAGCAACAGTGTTTTCAGCCCCACCGCCATGCCGTGGAACAGGGTAAACAGCGACCATAGGGTCAGCGACAGAAAATAGGTCACTTTGTTGCCAAAGCGGTCAAGGAACAGCCCGCCGGGGATCTGCGCCAGGGCATAGGTCCAGGCGAAGGCGGAAAAAAGGATACCCATGATCGCCGGGTCGATCCCCAGCTCACCGGTGAGCTTTGGGGCGGCGATCCCCAGCACGGTGCGATCGAGGTAGTTGATCATGGTACCAATGGCCAACAGCGCAAGGATGCCGATGCGCCGCCGGGAGCGGCGCACGGTGACGGCAGGCTGGGCGGCAGCCGTCGGGTTAGGGCTATATGAGCTCATAGTCAGTTCCTGTCTCGGGTACAGAGGATGTTGTTATTGTGTTTAAAGCATAATGAACCATTTGATTCGGGCTAACAATACTGCATCGCCGCCAGACGGACGGCGGCATTCGCCGCGCCATAGAGCGCGTAACCGGCCCGTCGTTCGGTTAATTCAAAGAAAAAGCGCCCGGCGGTAAAGGGGCGGGTATAAAGATGCAGGAAGGCCCCGCCCTGCGGATCGCGGTCGTAGAGGAGCTGCCGCCGCTGCAGTTGCCCAACGTCCAGCTCGCCGCCGAAGCGCGCCAGCAGATCGTCATAATAATTGGCCGGGATCGGCAGCGCATGGCGGGCAACGTCGGCAAGCTGGTCGCAGGTGGCCGGCAGATCGCGGCAGGCAAAGGCCGCATGCTGCAGCCCTGCCCCCTGGTAGCAGGCGACCGAGCGGGCAATCTGCGTCGCCCGGCTCTGCGAAATATTCAGCGCCAGACGGATATCGCCCTGCGGGCTGCGCACCGCCAGACTGCGCACCAGTCCATACGGGTCCGGCAGCGTCTGCTCATGCTCAAGGGTAAAACCAAACACCGTGCGGAAGAACATCACCCAGTTGTCGCGGCTGTCGGCCTCCATCCCCAGCGCCAGATGGTCGATACCGAGATAATCCTCGCGCACCGTCAGTCCGTCGCGCAGATGAAAATCGCGCTCATAGATCCCTTCCCCGGCCTCGATGAGATAGATCAGGCTACCGTCCGGGGCGCAGATCGCCGGGATCGGCGTTTCGTTCGGCCCGGCATCGCCCTGCCAGGTGGCATACCCCAGCGCCCGGGCGCGGGCCACAATCGGCGCACTGCGATCGACCCGCAGCGCCATGGCGCACAGCGATACGCCGTGGCGTTGATAGAAATGATCGGCCCAGCTGTGGGGCTGATGGTTGATGACGATCCGCGCCCCGCCGTTGCGCCACAGCGTCACCTGTTTGGAGCGGTGGCTTCCCTCGTGCTGAAAACCCAGCGCCTGCAGATGCTGCCCCAGGCGCTGCGCCTCGGCGGCGCTGGCGGCAAACTCGATAAACTCCAGCCCGTGATAGACCGGCAGCGGCGGCGGTGAAAACAGATCGGCATCGCACGTCGGGAGCCGACGGCGGGTTTGCTCCTCCAGCCACAGCAGCGAACGATAACCATCTTTGGCCGTCGCGCCGTTCGGCGAGGCGCGAAAACCGTCATTAAAGATCTCCAGCGACCAGGGGCCGCGATAGCCGCAGCGGGTGACCTGCTCGGCAAACGGTTCCAGCGGCAGCTCGCCCTGCCCGGGGAAGCAGCGGAAATGGCGACTCCATTCCAGGAGATCCATTTTCATGTACGGCGCATCGGCGAGCTGAACAAAGGTGATTTTCTCCACCGGTACCGACGGTAGCGCGTCCAGCGTGTCGCCGCGGGCCAGAATATGGAAGCTGTCGAGCACCAGGCCCAACGCCGGGCTGTCCACCCGCCGTACCCGCTCCCAGGCCTGCTGCCAGCGGTTCACATGGGTTCCCCAGGCCAGGGCCTCATAGCCGATGGTGATCCCCTCTTCTTCCGCCAGCGTGGCCAGCGCCCGCAGATCCGCGACCTGCAATTCGCTATCCGCCGAGCAGTCCGGCTGCACATTGCTGCACAGCAGCAGCGTGTCACAGCCCAGCTCGTGCATCAGGGCAAACTTGCGCCGAGCGCGGGCCATATTCGCCGCAAACTGCGCCCGGCTGGCGCCTTCAAAATCGCGAAAGGGTTGAAAAAGCGTGATTTTTAACCCTAAATCGGCGGCAAGCTGGCGGATTTCCGCCGGCGTCCCCGTATAATAGAGCAGATCGTTCTCGAAAATTTCCACACCCTGATAGCCCGCCGCCGCAATAGCGTGCAGCTTCTCAGGCAGGGTGCCGGAAATCGAAACGGTGGCGATAGAGCGCAGCATAAGGTCCTCGGGTCAACAACTGACGTGAGCCTTGAATATGTATCATTTGGTTCATTTGCGCCATACTAGGTTGCTAAATTGTGATCATTATGTGTATTTTTTGTCCCCCAAGAAAAAGGAGTTGCCATGACCGTCGTTGCTCATGATGAAGCACAATCCCTGAAGGCGCGGATTTTCAGCGCTGCTATCGCTGTTTTTGCTGAACACGGGCTGTCAGGCGCCCGCATGGAGCAGATCGCCACCGAGGCGCAGACCACCAAGCGCATGGTGGTTTACTACTTCAAAAGCAAAGAGCAGCTCTATCAGGAGGTGCTGCAGTATGTGTATGCGCGGATCCGCGAAACCGAGCAGCAGCTGGGGCTGGAGAATGTGCCGCCGGTGGAGGCGCTGGTGCGGCTGGTGCGCTGGAGCGTGCGTTATCACGCCACCCACGCGGACTATATGCGGGTAATTTGCATGGAGAATATGCAGCGCGGCAAGTGGTTACGAACCTCGGGTGAACTGAAACCGCTGAATCGTACCGCCCTGTCGATTCTGGAAGACATTTTACAGCGCGGCCAGCAGCAAGGCGTCTTTCAGGCGGGGCTCGAAGCACGCGATGTGCACCGGTTAATCAGCAGCTTCAGCTTTTATCAGGTGTCGAACTTCTACACCTTCAGCAGCCTGTACCTTGACGATCCGTTGCCCGCCATCGACGACGAAGCGATGGTGGCCCACCACTGTGACATTGCCGTCCGGGCGGTGATCCGCTTCGTGATTTCCTGACCCGCCGGCGAAAGACGTTAATGCCCGGAAAGGGCGTGAATGACTTTCTCCATGGCCTCCACGGTGAGCGCCGAACGCTGAATTTTGGCGTTCGCCAGCGAGGTGCGCAGTACGCCGGCAATGACAATGTGTTTCGGCTCCTGGCCCAGGTCTCGCATTTCCAGCACCACTTTACCCACCACGCGGCACATTTCCTGGTACAGCTCGTCGTCTTTGGCTTTATTTCCCATATGGTTTTGCTCGCACTTTATTATTATCAATCAATTCATTATTGATAGATTTTTTCCGCAACGCAAATTATCCCCGGCGGAATGGGCCAATGGCGCATTTTACTGGTTCATCACGCGAGAAAAAGCGCCTTCCGCTGCCCCTTTGCCTGCCCGGTGATGAAAAAATGTGTTGCGTACTTTTATGCATAACGTGCCGGTTTTGTTACGCGTTTTGTCCATAATTTGAAACGAGGTTTTTATTTTCCTTTTTGATTTCGGCAGCGTATAATGCGCTTCGATTCTTTCTTGAATGGTTTCAGCGCATTGGACTGCATGATAAAACGCATAACACCTTGCCACATTTCATGGGCTGAACCGCCAGCACACATTCTTCTGCACGCTCCGGGGTTGTCACCTATCCTTAGGGCGTGGCTTAGCAACTTTCGTAATACAGGTTTGGCTCCCCGGCAGTGCGCCCGCGGAGCGAGAATTCCATATCCTTCACAACTTAAAGACTAAAACTGTCATGAAAAAGACCAAAATTGTTTGCACCATCGGTCCGAAAACCGAATCTGAAGAGATGCTGACCAAAATGCTGGAAGCCGGCATGAACGTGATGCGTCTGAACTTCTCCCACGGTGACTATGCGGAACACGGTCAGCGCATCCAGAACCTGCGCAATGTGATGAGCAAAACCGGTAAGAAAGCCGCTATTCTGCTGGACACCAAAGGCCCGGAAATTCGTACCATCAAGCTGGAAGGCGGCAACGACGTCTCATTGAAAGCAGGCCAGACCTTCACCTTCACCACCGATAAATCCGTCGTCGGCAACAACGAAATCGTTGCAGTGACCTACGAAGGCTTCACGTCTGACCTCACCGTCGGCAACACCGTTCTGGTGGACGATGGCCTGATCGGCATGGAAGTGACGGCTATCGAAGGTAACAAAGTTATCTGTAAAGTGCTGAACAACGGCGACCTTGGCGAGAACAAAGGCGTAAACCTGCCGGGCGTCTCCATCGCCCTGCCGGCGCTGGCTGAGAAAGACAAACAGGATCTGATCTTCGGTTGCGAACAGGGCGTGGACTTTGTCGCGGCCTCCTTCATCCGTAAACGTTCCGACGTCGTCGAGATCCGTGAGCACCTGAAAGCCCACGGCGGCGAAAACATCCAGATCATCTCCAAAATCGAAAACCAGGAAGGCCTGAACAACTTCGACGAAATCCTCGAAGCTTCTGACGGCATCATGGTTGCTCGTGGCGACATGGGCGTTGAGATCCCGGTTGAAGAAGTTATCTTCGCCCAGAAAATGATCATCGAAAAATGTATCCGCGCGCGCAAAGTGGTTATCACCGCGACTCAGATGCTGGACTCCATGATCAAGAACCCGCGTCCGACCCGCGCTGAAGCCGGCGACGTGGCCAACGCCATCCTCGACGGTACCGATGCAGTGATGCTGTCCGGCGAATCCGCGAAAGGTAAATACCCGCTGGAAGCCGTCACCATCATGGCCACCATCTGCGAACGTACTGACCGCGTGATGACCAGCCGTCTGGACTTCAATAACGACAACCGTAAACTGCGCATCACCGAAGCGGTGTGCCGCGGCGCGGTAGAAACCGCTGAGAAACTGGAAGCGCCGCTGATCGTTGTCGCCACCCAGGGCGGTAAATCCGCACGCGCTGTGCGTAAATACTTCCCGGACGCCACCATCCTGGCCCTGACCACCAACGAAACCACCGCTCGCCAGCTGGTGCTGAGCAAAGGCGTTGTGCCGCAGCTGGTGGAAGAGATCGCCTCTACCGATGACTTCTATCATCTGGGCAAAGATCTGGCGCTGAAAAGCGGCCTCGCGCGTAAAGGCGACGTGGTGGTGATGGTTTCCGGCGCATTAGTGCCGAGCGGTACCACTAATACGGCTTCTGTACACGTGCTGTAATAATTTACAGGTTAATTGGTTTTTTTTAATAAAGCGCCTCTCGGGGCGCTTTTTTTTATTCATTGATTAGCTCTTCCTATTAAAAATGCAAATCGGAATTTACTATTTAATAAGAGATTATCTAAGATGAATCCGATGGAAGCGCGCTGTTTTCACTCGCCTTTTTCAGCGATTTTGTCCAATTCGATGCTTCTTTGAGCGAACGATCAAAAATAAGTGCGTTCAGGTAAAAAAAATATTCTCATCCCAAAAAACTTTGTGTAATACTTGTAACGCTACATGGAGATTAACTCAATCTAGAGGGTATTAATAATGAATCGTACTAAACTGGTACTGGGCGCGGTAATCCTGGGTTCTACTCTGCTGGCTGGTTGCTCCAGCAATGCTAAAATCGATCAGCTGTCTTCTGACGTTCAGACTCTGAACGCTAAAGTTGACCAGCTGAGCAACGACGTGAACGCAATCCGTTCCGACGTTCAGGCTGCTAAAGACGACGCAGCTCGCGCTAACCAGCGTCTGGACAACCAGGCTCACTCTTACCGTAAGTAAGAGTTCTGGTAATAAAAATGGCGCACTCTGTGCGCCATTTTTTTTGCCCTCAGCATGAGGGCTACTGGGTAAGCAGGCTGTTGTCTGACGGCGTGTTCTGCGCCGACAGCGTAGCTGGCGCACTCCCCGTCCCCGTGGACACCACCACCGGATATCCCGCCCTTCTCGACATCGCTTTTTTCAGCTGTGCATCATCGACCGCTTTATCCTCTGCGAAGGCGTGAAACGCCGCAGGCAGCGTGTAGGCTATGGTCCGGGTGTTTTCCCCTTCCGTCTGCGAAAGCGGCCTGTGGACCTCGACATAGCGTTTACCATCCGGTTCGACGGCAAACTTCACCGGCTGATTGATAATCCGTACCGGCGTCCCGGTTTTCACCTGGTTGAACAGCGCTTTGATGTCATCGGCGTTCATTCGCATACAGCCTGAGCTGACGCGTAAACCGACGCTGTCCGGCGCGTTGGTGCCATGAATCAGATATTCGCCGTTGCCATAGGCCAGACGCAGCGCGTAGCGCCCCAGCGGATTGTACGGCCCGGCCGGGACCACCGCTGGTAACGTCACCCCTTTCTCCAGCGAACGCGCCCGAATGCCCGCGGTGGGCGTCCAGGTCGGGTTGGGGATCTTCTGCCCGATGCGGGTGGTCATCTCAGGCGTTTCCAGCCCTAACTGGCCGATACCCAGCGGATAGACCTGCACCTGATTCTCTCCCGGCGGGAAGTAATACAGCCGCAGTTCCGCAAGGTTGACGACAATCCCCTCTCGCGGTACGTCGGGGAGCAGCATCTGGGAGGGGATCAGGACCTGAGTACCAGGCTTCGGCTGCACTGGCGCGATGGTATCGTTGGCTTCGAGGATCAGCATCGCCGCGGTATCGAAATGGCGGGCGATCGCCTGCAGGTTGCGGTCTCCCTCCTGTACGGTCCAGTACTGGTTCTGGCCAATCAGCCGGCTGTTGGCGGGAGGAAGCGGGTAGTCGACGGCCCAGGCGGCCGAGGAGGCGCCAAGCGCGCTGAGAAGGGCTAAGGTGATCATCGTTTTGCGTTTCATACTGAGATTCCTTCTTTCGCTGATAAAACGCCAGGAGACTGAACGGCGGCAGGAGCAGAACCCCTACCGGACGTAACAGAATGAAATCTACCTGTTTATTCTAGCTAATATTTGCGGCTTTCGCGCGGATCGCACGGATCATGGCTTCAAGCCCTTGCGAGCGGGAAGGCGTCAGGTGTTGGGTGAGCGCCATTTTTTCAAACCACGGGCGCACATCGAACTCGATGATATCCTGGGCGGTCATCCGATCATAAAGGATAAACACCACCGCAATCAGCCCTTTGACGATCGCCGCATCGCTGTCACCGCGCAGGGTGATAACGCCGGAGGGGTCCTGCGCCATCACAATCCACACCTGGCTTTGGCAGCCCTGAATAATGTTCTGCACGCTATGTTCTTCCGGGCTTAGCGGCGCCAGCCGCTGGCCCAGCTCAATGATATAGAGATACTTCTCTTCCCAGTTGGCGCAACGGCTAAAATTGCGCAACAGTTTGTCTTTGTCCGGTAGTGCCGCCATCGTCACGTCCTTTACCCTAATAATTTGTGGATCCGCTGCAGGCCGGCCACCAGGCGGTCCACCTCTTCCGTGGTATTGTACATCGCCAGCGAGGCCCGACACATAGCCGGTACCTGATACCGGGCCATCAGCGGCATGGCGCAGTGGTGCCCGGTTCGCACCGCGATACCGTAGTTGTCGAGGAAGCTGCCGACGTCATAGGCGTGATGCTGGCCGAGGTTAAAGGCGATCACCCCTTTGCGCTGCGCCGGCCCGTAGAGGATCAGATCCGGCACGGCGCGCAGAGCCTCCAGCGCATAGCGCATCAGGGTCTGCTCGTACTCCGCGATCTGCGTCAGCCCCAGTTGGCTGACGTAGGTCAGCGCCGCGCCGAGGCCAATGATCCCCCCGGTATTCGGCGTACCGGCCTCAAAGCGCCACGGCGCCCGGTTCCAGGTGGTGCCTTCCGTCAGGCTGACGGTGGCGATCATCGACCCGCCGCCTTCCCATGGCGCCATCGCCTGCAGTAGCTCGGAACGGCCATAGAGCACGCCGATCCCGGTCGGGCCATACAGCTTGTGTCCGGAGAAGACGTAGAAATCGCACCCCAGCGCCTGCACATCTACCGGGTGGTGCATCACCGCCTGAGCGCCATCCACCAGCACTTTCGCGCCATGCTGATGCGCAAGGGCAATCAGCGCCGCCAGCGGGTTTTCCGTCCCCAGCACGTTGGAGACCTCGGTTATCGCCAGCAGGCGGGTGCGCGTGTCAAACAGTCCCGGGACAACATCCAGTTGCAGGGTGCCGTCCGGGTTCAGGGGGATCACCCGCAGCTCAGCCCCGACGCGGGCGCACAGCATCTGCCACGGCACAATGTTGGCGTGGTGCTCCATTTCGCTGATGATGATGTTATCCCCGGCGCCGACGTTGGCGTTTCCCCAGCTGTTGGCCACCAGGTTGATACCCTCGGTGGTGCCGCGGACGAACACCACTTCCTCCGCCGACCCGGCGTTAAGGAAGGTGGCCGCCTGCTGACGCACGGCTTCCATCCGCGCGGTGGCTTCCGCGCTGAGGGTATGGATGCCGCGGTGCACCGCCGCGTAGCCGTGGCGATAGAATTCCGCTTCGGCGCCGATCACCGCCTCCGGCTTCTGGGCACTGGCGGCGCTGTCGAGATAGGCCAGTGGCTGACCGTTGACCTCCCGGTTCAGTACCGGAAAATCGGCGCGAACCCGTTCTACTGAAAATGTCATACAGTGCCTCCCGGCAAACGCTGTCCAATCCGCGCCAGCACCTGCTCTCTGAGCGCATCGCTGCGGATAGCCTCGGTGAGCTCGGCGGCGAAGGCGTAGAGGATCATCTGCTGCGCCGCCTGCTGTTCGATACCGCGCGAGCGCAGATAGAACAGCTGTTCTTCATCAATGCGCCCGACGGTCGCCCCGTGGCTGCATTTCACGTCATCGGCGTAAATCTCCAGCTGCGGTTTGGTGTCGACCTCCGCCAGCCGCCCAAGCAGCAGATTGTTATTGGTCATCTGGCCGTCGGTTTTCAGCGCGTGCGGCGCGACGTTGATCAGCCCGTTAAACACCGCCCGACCCTTATCGCTGACGATGGTTTTGTGCAGCTGGCGGCTGTTGCAGTAGCCGACCTGATGGTCGAGCCAGGTGCGGCTGTCGCAGACCTCATTTTTCACCGGCATCGCCAGCGAATTGAGGCGCAGGTTGCTGTTTTCACCGCCCAGGCGGGTGCTGGTGTGATGACGCAGCACCTGGCCGCCGAGCAGGAAACTGCTGCTGAAGGCCGAGGCGTCGCGGCCCAGCAGCAGGTCGTTATGGGCGAAGTGGTAGCTGAGCGCGTTCTCAAACGCCAGCTTGATATGCTGGAGGTGCGCGTTATCGGCCACCGTCATGGTCAGTCGCCCGCCGGTGAAGTGCGGCTGCTCATTGAGGCTCAGGTAATGTTCGACCACAGTCGCCTCCGCCCCGCTTTCCAGCGCCAGGTGATGGCGATAATGGGCGGTATTCAGCGCATCGCCGGCCAGACCGCAGGTGATATGCATCAGCAGCAGCGGCTTATCCAGGCGGCGGTTGCGCGGTACGCGAAGGCGGGTCACCGTCTGCGCCAGGCTTTCGGTCAGATGGAGAAACACCTCCGGATGCAAAGCATCCGGCAGATGCTGGCGTTGGTTATCGACGCTGACCTCCACGCCGCTGGCGGCGAGATCGTCGCTCAGCTCAGGATGATAGCGGCCATCGATAAACACCAGCCGCCAGGCGTCCAGCGGCAGCGCCAGCGCATCACGCTGTTCAGCGCTGAGCGATGCCCCCTCGTCGGCGACAAAGTGACCGTTGAGTAGCGCATCCAGCGGGGTGTATTTCCAGTCCTCGTGCTTACGTGTCGGCAGCCCCAGGCGCAGCAGCTGCTGCAGATGCTGGGTGGCCTCCGCCGTACGCTGGCCGCCCTGCGCTTCAAACAGGTGGTGCCACTGCTGCAGCGCGTTACTGCTGTTCGGTAAGCCAGCCATAGCCCTGCTCCTCCAGCTGTTTGACGAGGGTGAAATCCCCCGACTTCACAATCCGCCCCTGATACAGAACATGGACGTAGTCCGGCTTGATATAGTCAAGAATGCGCTGATAGTGGGTGACAATGATGAAGGCGCGTTTGCCGTCGCGTAGCGAGTTGACACCTTCCGAGACAATCTTCAGTGCATCAATATCCAGCCCGGAATCTGACTCATCAAGAATGCACAGCTCCGGCTCCAGCACCGCCATTTGCAGAATATCGTTACGCTTTTTCTCACCGCCGGAGAAGCCAACGTTCACCGAGCGGGTCAGCAGATCTGCCGGCATCTGTAGCAGCCTGATTTTCTCTTCCATCAGGTCCTGGAAGTCGAAGCGATCCAGCGGCTCCTGGCCGCGATAGTTGCGCACGGCATTCAGCGCGGTCTGCAGGAAGAACTGGTTGCTGACGCCGGGAATTTCCACCGGATACTGGAAGGCCATAAAGATACCTTCTCCGGCGCGATCTTCCGGGGCAAGTTCCAGCAGGTCTTTACCCTTAAATTCGACGCGGCCGCCGGTCACCTCGTAATCCTCACGCCCGGCCAGGGTGGCCGAAAGCGTACTTTTCCCCGAGCCGTTTGGCCCCATAATGGCGTGGACCTCCCCCGGGCGCACCTCAAGGTTCAGCCCGCGCAGGATCGCTTTATCTTCGACGGCGACGTGTAAATCTTGAATACTTAACATCTTTTTTCCTTAATTATCAGCCGACGCTATGTTCAAGGCTAATGGCCAGCAATTTTTGCGCTTCGACGGCGAACTCCAGCGGCAGTTCGGAGAAGACGTCTTTACAGAAACCGTTGACGATCATCGAGATGGCATCGTCTTCGCTGATCCCGCGCTGTAAACAGTAGAACAGCTGATCTTCGCCAATCCGCGAAGTGGTCGCTTCATGTTCCAGCTGGGCGCTGTTGTTGCGGCATTCCACATACGGGAAGGTATGCGCCCCGCAGTCCGGGCCGATCAGCATCGAATCGCACTGGGTGAAGTTGCGGGCGTTAGTCGCGGTCGGCATGATTTTGACCAGCCCGCGATAGCTGTTCTGGCTGTGTCCGGCGGAGATCCCTTTCGAGATGATGGTCGAGCGGGTGTTCTTGCCGATATGGATCATTTTGGTGCCGGTGTCCGCCTGCTGGTGACCACTGGTCAGCGCTACCGAGAAGAATTCGCCGATCGAGTTATCGCCGCGCAGAATGCAGCTAGGGTATTTCCAGGTGATGGCCGAGCCGGTTTCCGACTGGGTCCATGACATCTTGCTGTTCTCCCCTTCGCACAGCGCACGCTTGGTGACGAAGTTGAGAATGCCGCCGGTGTTGTTGTCGCCGGGGAACCAGTTCTGCACCGTGGAGTATTTCACTTCCGCATCTTTATGAATGATGACTTCAACGACCGCCGCATGCAGCTGATAGCTGTCGCGCACCGGCGCCGAGCAGCCCTCAATATAGCTGACGTAGCTGCCTTCATCGGCCACCAGAATGGTACGTTCAAACTGCCCGGTCTTTTCGGCGTTAATGCGGAAATAGGTCGACAGCTCCATCGGGCAGCGGACGCCCTTCGGCACATAAATAAAGGTGCCATCCGAGGCCACCGCGGCGTTCAGCGCGGCAAAGAAGTTGTCATTGCCTGGCACCACGGTGCCCAGATACTTTTTCACCAGTTCCGGATGGTCGTGGATCGCCTCGCCGAAAGAACAGAAGATGATCCCCTGCTCCGCCAGCTTTTCGCGGTAGGTGGTCGCCACCGACACGGAGTCGAATATGGCGTCCACCGCCACCTCGCGCCCTTCACGTACCGGCACGCCCAGCTGGTTAAAGGCTTCTTCCACCTCGCTGGTCAGGAAGGTGTTGGCCCCGGTCTGCTGCACCGCGCCCGGCTCTGAAGCGCAGGTCTCATCGCAGTTGCCGCAGGAGGGGGCGGAATAGTAGCTGTAGTCCTGATAATTCAGCTTATCGTAATGCGCCTTCAGCCAGTGCGGCTCCTCCATCTCCAGCCATGCCCGGAAAGCATTGAGCCGAAACTCCAGCATCCACTGCGGCTCATTGCGACGGGCGGAAATGGCCCGGACCACCTCTTCATTAATCCCTTTGGCCAGCTCATCGGTCTGCAGCCGGGTGAAAAAGCCCTCTTTATAATTGAGCGGGCCGCCGGTCCAGGTTTTGACATCGTCAGTTGCTTCAGTATTACGCGACATAGTTACTCCGCCTGCACCCCAAAACTTTCGCCACAACCGCACTCGTGCTGTGCTTTCGGGTTATGAAATTTAAAGATTTCATTTAAACCTTCCCGGACGTAATCGAGCTCCGTACCGTCAATGAACGGCATCGCCTGCAGCGGCGCCCACAGTTTCGCCCCGTCATGTTCAAAGAGCAGATCGTCGGCTGCCGGCTCGGCAATCATTTCGAGCACATAGCCAAAACCGGCGCAGCCGCTGGTTTTTATCCCCAGCCGCAGCCCTTTTTTGTCCGGTTGCTTGCGCATCAGATCGCGAATATGCGCGGCAGCGGCCGGCGTCATGGTCAGTCCCTGCCAGCTAAAATCGGCGGGATTAAAGGTTCCTGCTTGTACTTCCATCGATAGACCTCCAGGTTGGCGCCATCAAGGCATACCGCCATGTTAGTGATAATGATTATCACTTCAACCCATCTGCAGCAGGGGTATTGCCCCATTTAGCGCTTTTTATAAGCATAGACCCTCGCCCGGGGATTATCAGGGTGTGCAGGGTGAACTTAATCTTTTGATTTATAATATGTTATTCTGAAATCGTTCTATATTCGCACGCAATGGTAAAGATGTATCGAAAATACCGATTTATGCAATAGCAGATGACCCGGTTCCTGTTTATCGCACAGCCTGGAGAAGGAAAAGTGACAGTGTCACCTAAAGGCCAACAAGGCCGAGAAGGCGCAGGTCCGGTGGTCAGGATAAGAAAGCGCCAGTCCGTGACGCTTTCGGAAAGCAACAATCGCCGCTCGCCAGGCCGCGATCCAGGGAATGAAAACTGTGATGAAACGGGTAAATGGATTGCCAGGCAGGGTCGCGGTTGGCTAGGTGCCTTTTCTGACCAGCCGGGCGGCCTGAACAAAAACCTCATCTTCCACCCCGTCCCCCTTCTGTCTGCCCAGTCTCACCAGTTCATCCACGATACTCCCCTGATTAATCTGCTTCTGTGTAGCCACTAAGCTAATGACCGCCGCGCCGATGGCCATGCCAATCAATGCCGTTTGTTCATCTTTATCTTTCATGGTGTCGCTCCGTCTGTCCTCCAGAGAAAGGCTAGCAAAAGATACCACCAGCTCAATTTCAAATTCATCTTCTTTACACCTCCCGGAAAACGCAGGCGCCGCGCTGACCTCTCCTTCCCCCTGGTGGCGATGGCGCAAAGCGCTGCCGCCTCATACCGGGTCTTTATTTTGCCAGCTTCACGTTGCGCGGAAATAAATAAAAATAACGCGCGCGCCGAAGAGTAAAAAAAGGAAATAACAGCCTCAGCGATAAAACCAGATTATTCCAGCAGGGAATAGCTGGGATGCTAATATTTCATTTCCCCACCGGTTTTTAGAAGCCTATAGTTTTTTTGCCTGCAGAACATCCACTTAGGTTAAAAGACATAAGGACATAATAATGATTGTTTCAGCCCCCAGCGATTATCGCGAAGCCGCTCGTCGCCGTCTGCCCCGCTTCCTTTTTGATTATATTGACGGTGGCGCGGTGGCGGAAAATACCATGAACGCCAACGCCACCGAGCTTGCCTCGGTAGCCCTTCGCCAGCGCGTGCTGTGCGGGGCGGGCGAACCGACGCTGGCCACCACGATCCTTGATGCTTCATGGGCGATGCCCGTGGCGCTGGGGCCCGTCGGCGCCACCGGGATGTACGCCCGCCGCGGCGAAGTTCAGGCGGCCCGCGCCGCCTCCCGCGCCGGGATCCCGTACACCCTGTCCACGGTGTCGGTCTGCTCGATTGAAGAGGTGGCGAGCCAGGCCAGCGGCGCGCTCTGGTCCCAGCTGTACGTGCTGAAAGATCGCGGCTACATGCGTAATGCGCTGGAGCGCGCGTGGGCCGCCGGCATGAAAACCCTGGTATTCACCGTCGATATGCCGATCCCCGGCTCGCGGTATCGGGATAATCGATCAGGCATGTCCGGGCCGCACGCCACCCTGCGACAGTATCTCCAGGCCTGCACTCATCCACGCTGGGCAATGAACGTCGGGCTGGCGGGCAGGCCCCTGTCGTTCGGTAATATAGAAGCCTACACCGGCCACAAAATGACCATGGACGACTACATGGGGTTCATCAGCAACAACTTCGACCCGTCCATCGCCTGGCACGATCTGGAGTGGATCCGCGACAGCTGGCAAGGGAAATTAATCATCAAAGGGATCCTCGATGCCGACGATGCGCGCAATGCCGTACGCCTCGGCGCCGATGGCATTGTGGTGTCGAATCATGGCGGCAGACAGCTCGATGGCGCCATCCCCACTGCCCGGGCGCTACCAAGGGTGGTGGATGCGGTCGGCGACGATCTGACGGTGCTTGCTGATTCCGGGGTGCGCTCCGGCGTGGACGTCATTCGCCTGCTGGCCCTCGGCGCGAAGGGCGTGCTGCTCGGGCGGGCCTATATTTATGCCCTGGCCGCGGCGGGCGAAGCGGGCGTGGCGCATCTGCTGCGCTTATTTGCCGAGGATATGAAGGTCACCATGACCCTCACCGGCGCGACCTCGCCATCGGCCATCAGCCTCGATTGCCTTGACCGTCTCGAACAGGATCAACATCGCACTCATGCGGTGCCGGTATCCTTACCCGCCTGACGCTGCCCAGGGCCGGGCCTGACCGCGTTTATCGGCCAGGTCCGGCAAGAGGGAATTACCCCTGCGGGTGCAGCGCCGGGTGTTGCACTGCGTCAGCCGGGGGCTGAGGTCGGATGCGGAACCAGATCGCGTACATGGCCGGCAGGAAAATAAGGGTCATGATGGTTCCCCCCAGCGTCCCGCCAATCAGCGTATAGGCGAGCGTTCCCCAGAAGACCGAATGGGTGAGCGGAATGAACGCCAGGATCGCCGCCAGCGCGGTCAGCAGAACCGGGCGGGCGCGCTGTACTGTCGCCTCCACCACCGCGTGGAACGGATCGAGCCCTGCCTGTTCGTTATGGTGGATTTGGCCAATCAGGATCAGCGTATTGCGCATCAGGATCCCCGACAGGGCGATCAGGCCCACAAGAGCATTGATGCCAAACGGCTGATTGAACAGCAGCAGTGTCGGCACCACGCCAATCAGCCCCAGCGGCGCGGTCAGGAAAACCATGACCATCGCCGACAGCGAACGCACCTGCAGGATAATGATCAGCAGCGTGAGGGCGATCATGATGGGAAATAACGGCACCATCGCCCGCGTGGCTTTGCCTGACTCCTCGATCGACCCCGCCGTCTCGATGCGATACCCCGGCGGCAGCGAGTCGATAATGGGCTGCAGCGATTTCATCAGCGCGGTGGAGACATCCGGCGGCTGCAGGTTATCCGCGACATCTCCGCGGACGGTGATGGTCGGCGTGCGATCGCGACGGCGAAGCAGCGGGTCCTCCATTCTGATCGACACGTCGCCAATCTGTGATAAGGGAACCCGCTGCCCGCCGCTGCCCACCAGGGTGAAGTCGGCGATTTTCGCCGGATCCAGACGGATATCGCCCGCCGCGCGGCCGATGACCTGCACGGCGCGAATATCTTCCCGAACAGTGGTGATGGGGATCCCTGACAGCAGGAACTGCAGCTGCTGGGCGACGGACTGGGAGCTGAGTCCGCTCGCCTGCAACCGGTCCTGATTGAGGCTGAAATGCATCACCGGCACCCGCGACCCCCAGTCGGTATTGACGGTGCGCATCAGCGGACTGGTCTGCAGCACCGATTTAACTCGTTCGGCGATGTCGAGCAAGGTGTGCGGATCGGGCCCCATCACCCGCCAGGCAACCGGATAGGGCGAATAAGGGCCAAAGACCAGCTGAGTGACGCGCACCCGCGCTTCCGGCGCCAGGCCATTGGCCACCGCCTCCCGCAGCCGCCGCTTGAGCGCCTCGCGGGCGTCCTGACCGTCGGTCAACACCACCAGTTTGGCAAAGGAGGGATCGGGCAACTCCGGGGCCATCGCCAGGTAAAAGCGCGGCGCGCCCTGGCCGATATAGCTGGTGACAATCTTCGCCTCCGGCTGCTGCTGCAGCCAGTGCTCAATTTTCGCCGTCGCGGCGCTGGTCTGGATAATCGACGACCCGTAAGGCATCTGTACTTCAACCAGTACTTCCGGACGATCGGAGGTGGGGAAAAACTGCTTTTTCACCACGCTCATTCCCAGTATCGCCACCATAAACAGCACCACCACGCTGGCGGCCACGCGCCATTTGCGGGCGATAACCTGGGTCAGCAGCCGACGGAAGCGCTGATAGCGCGGGGTGTCATACAGCGCGGCGTGGCCTGCCGCCGCGGGCTTTCTGTCCGGCAACAGGTGCACCCCCAGCCAGGGGGTAAAAATCACCGCCACAATCCAGGAGGCAATCAGCGCGATACCGACGATCCAGAACACGTTGCTGGCGTACTCCCCGGCGGTGGACTGCGCAAATCCATTGGGCATAAAGCCCACGGCCGTCACCAGGGTACCGGCCAGCATGGGCGCCGCGGTATGGCTCCAGGCATAGGCGGAGGCTTTGAGGCGGTCGTACCCCTCCTCCATTTTGACCACCATCATTTCGATGGCAATGATGGCATCATCCACCAGCAGGCCCAGGGCGAGGATCAGCGAGCCGAGAGTGATGCGGTCGAAGTTTTTGCCGGTCGCCTCCATTACCACAAACACCACGGCCAGGGTTAAAGGCACCGCCGCCGCGACCACCACCCCCACGCGCCACCCCATGCTGACAAAGCACACCGCCATCACCACCAGCAGGGCGACAAAGAATTTGATCATGAACTCATCGACCGCGGCGCTGATATTCACCGACTGATCAGTCACCTTGGTCAACGACATGCCGAGCGGCAGGCTCTGATTGATGCTGGCCGTTTCGGCGTCCAGCGCTTTCCCCAGCGCCAGACCATTCCAGCCCTCGCGCATCACCACCCCCAGCAGCAGCGCCGGTTCGCCCTGATTGCGGATCAGGAAGGTCGCGGGATCTTCATACCCTCGCTCAACCGTGGCGACATCGGCCAGTTTCAGCGTTCTGCCCCCGGCAATAATCGGCGTGTCGCGGATCTGCTGCAGGCGGTCGAACGCCCCGTCGAGGCGGATAAAGATCTGCCCGCCCCGGGTCTCAATGGCCCCGGCGGCGGTCAGCACATTCTGGCTGTTCAGCGCGGCAAAAATCGCTTCTGGTGAAAGGCCCAGGGTGGCGAGACGGTCATGAGAAAAGGAGAGATAAATGCGCTCCGCCTGTTCGCCGAGGATATTCACTTTTTTCACCCCGGGTACATGCAGCAGCTGCTGGCGCAGGGCTTCGGCGTCACGCACCAGCTGCCGCGGCGGCTCTCCCCGCGCTTTCAGAGCAAAGAGGGCAAAGGTGACATCGGCGAATTCGTCATTCATCATCGGGCCGGAGACGCCGGCAGGCAGGTTTTTCGCCTCATCCCCGAGCTTTTTGCGCGCCTGATAAAACTGCTCCGGCACCTCGGACGGCGGGGTCTGATCCTGCAGCGATAACGTGATCAACGCCATACCAGGGCGGGTATAGGTCTCCGTGCGATCGTACCACTTCAGCTCCTGGAGCCGTTTTTCCAGCGGCTCGGCGACCTGATCCTGCATCTCCTGCGCGGTGGCGCCGGGCCAGACGGTAATGACCGTCATTTGCTTGACCGTGAAGGGCGGATCTTCCGCCCGCCCGAGTCCGAAGAACGCCACCAGCCCGGCGACGGAGATGAGGATAATCAAAAACAGGGTCACCGACCGCTCGCGGACGGCCAGCGCGGAGAGATTAAAACGCCCGGCGCTCATGGCTGGCTCCCGGCGGCATTATGCTCGCGTCGTTCCGTCAGACGCACCGCCTCGCCCTGGTGCAGAAGATGGGCGCCCAGGGCGACGATGGGCTCGCCGGGCTTCAGCGGGCCGGTCACCCGCGCCGTTTCATCATTCAGGCCGAGCACGGTCACCGGTTGCCACGAGACGGTGGCCGGACGCGAGGCAATGCGCCAGACGCCAGGGCCGTTGCCCGGATCGTAGACCGACGCCAGGGGCACCTCCAGCACCTGGCCTGGCGCCTGGTCGCTGCCGATACGCAGGGTCACGGTAGACCCCAGCGGCGCATTCGCCAGCGCCCCGTTCAGCACATAGCGCGCTTCAAAGGTGCGGGTGGTGGCGTCAGCCGCGTCCGAAAGCAGTCGCAGGGTCGCCGTGACCGGCTGAGATTCGCTGCCATAGCGTGTCGCCAGCGCCTCGCTGCCGACCGCCGGGCGCAGCGTCTCCGGAAGCTGCACCCGCGCTTCGCGCTGCCCCGCCCGCGCCAGGCGGATCACCACCTGTCCGGCGCTGACCACCTGCCCCGGTTCGGCAAGCGTTTCCACCACCACGCCGTCAGCGTCCGCCAGCAGTCCGGCATAGCCGGTGGCGTTTTGCGCCACATTGGCCTGCGCCTGGGCCGCGCTCAGGTCGGCTCTCGCCGCCTCTGCCGCTGCGTTAATCTGGTCGAATTCCGCGGCCGAGACGGCGCCGCTCGCCACCAGGCCGCGATAGCGGGCCAGATCGTTGGTCGCCTTTTTGGCTCGCGCCCGCGCGGCATCCACGGCCCGCTGTTGAGACTGCGCCTGCAAGGTTAAATCAGCCGGATCCAGACGCAGCAGCAGTTGACCGCGCTTGACGCTCTGCCCGGTCTCCACCAGCCGGGCAAGGATTTTTCCCGATACCCGGAAGCCGAGATCGCTTTGGGTACGAGCGACCACCACGCCGGTAAAGGCCCGCGAGCTGGCCTCCGCGCGCTCGACGGTCGCCACCCGGACCAGCGGCGGCCGGGTGCGGGGATCGTCATGATCGGCAGGTTCGCCGCAGCCCGCGAGGGCCAGCGGCAGGAGGCAGACGGCAAGATGGACGGCATTGAGCCTGAGCATGGGTCACCTTAATGAAAAGACCGGACAGTGACCGCATTCTCAGACTAGTGACCAATAAAGTCAATAGTCACCAATCAGGGGGAGAGACTTCTCAGGATCAGGGAGGCAAGCAGCACCGCCGCGGTGGGCGCGGTGTCGAGATTGTATTGCAACTGCACCGGGTTGATGAAAGGACACATCACCATATAGACCGCCAGGGTTGCCTCATCCAGCGGGGTTTTGCGCTCGAACTCACCCGCCTGGCGGCCTTCGACAAGGATTTGACCAATCAGCTGCTGCAGATGACCGGCATACTGTTCCGTTGAAGGCCATTTATCGCGCGCTGCGACGGCGGCGATGTCGTACAGTTTGCGATCCTCAAAAAACAGTTCACTGCCGGCCTCGGTCAGTGCCCGGAACAGGCGGCGCAGTTTCTCGCTGGCGGACGGCGCATCGGCGATAGCCGCGCTGACGGCCACCATGATCTTCTCCAGCCGGCTGGCGCAAATCGCCTCGCCAATCGCCTGCTTGGAGTCAAAGAATTTATAGATATAGGCTTTGGAAAAGCCTATCGCTTTGGCGAGATCGGTGACCGTCGTTTTCTCATAGCCATAGCGACTAAAGTGCGCCATGGCCGCGTCAAGAATCTGGTCCCGAACGCTGTGGTCATGGGGACCACGGCTTGCAGGGGTGGGGGTATTTTTCGTCATCCGTTTAGCTTAATGCGATCGCTATCGTTTGACAACGAGTGACGTTATTATGATTTGGTCACAATAACACCCCGCTCTGTGATCCTCTTGCCGCGTTACGCCTCACCCGCCTCTTGGTTTATCGCGCCGGCGGGCAGACAACCCATGCCTTGCAGCGTCTGAAGCACCGCGCTGTCGAGTGGGGTATGCGGCTCCGCACCTAAAAAATCAACCAGTTTATCGTTGCGCAGGCGTACCGGCAGACGCCAAAGATAGTGCATCTCGACCATTTCGCGCAGGGTGGCGTTGAAGGGCGCCGCCAGCTTTACCAGCCACTAGGGAAAAGACTTCACTGCCGCTCGGCCGCCATAGCGGGCGACCACCCGCTGGATCGCCTGACTCATTTCGCGGCCGTCCGGGTCCCAGTGGCCCTGCATATGAAAGCGAGCAAACGGCTCAAGCTCATGCCTGCGGGCCAGCAGCGCGGCGATGGTGTCGGCGACGTCGGGCAGATAAGCCCACTGATGCCCGACGCCGATCGCCCCCGGGCGGCTAATGACGCGGGGAAGCTGACCAGGCTTGACCAGCCCCTGAGAAAACCAGTTATTTCCGGCGCGTGGACCAAAAAAATCGCCCGCCCGAACAATCAACGCCCGGCCGCCGCGCTGCACGTAATCCTCCAGCGCCTGCTCCATCTCCACCCGAATAGCGCCTTTACGGGTCACCGGTTGCTGAGGGGCCGCTTCAGCAATCAGCGGAAAGGCATCCGGTCCATAGTTGTAGACCGTGCCGGGCAGAACAACTAACGCCCGCTGTTGTTCGGCGGCCTGCAGGGTGTTGTGCAGCATGGGCAGTACCTGTTGCCGCCAGTGCCGGTAGCCCGGCGGATTGACCGCATGGACGATAACGTCGCAACCGGCAGCCGCCGCCGCAACCTGCCCGGCATTCAGCGCGTCGCCGGCTATCCACTGCATGCCATCTGCGGGACCGCGAATCTGAGCGCCGCGCTTCAGCGCCCGAACCTGCCAGTTGTCCGCCACCAGCCGGCGCGCCACTTCCCCGCCAATCCCCCCGCTTGCTCCCAGAATAAGTACTTTGCCGCTGCTGTTCATCCTCTTTCCCCGTTCGCTAATGGATGCTTGACAGCCTACCTGCCGCTCATATCAAATGAAATTGCATACCATCATCGAGCAGCTATACATTTTTGTATGAATACCTCTATTCCCTGGGAGTGGTACCGAACCTTTCTCGCCGTCCTGCAGGAAGGTTCCTTATCGGGCGCATCACGCACCCTGAACATCACCCAGCCGACGGCGGGGCGCCATATTGCCGGGCTGGAGGCCGCGCTCGGCCAGGCCTTATTTACCCGCTCGCAGACCGGCCTGCTGGCGACCGACGCGGCGCTGGCGCTGCGGGTGCACGCCGAGGCGATGGACAATACCGCCCGGGCGCTGGAACGCACGGCGGCTAACTTTAGTCGCGACCGAACCGAACTGCGTGGCGTGGTGCGGGTGGCCGCCAGCGAGGTGGTCGGCGCCGAGGTGCTGCCGCCGCTGGTTGCCCGGCTCAGGCAGGCGTGCCCGAATATCGTCATCGAACTGATGCTCTCCAATCGGTTTCAGGATCTGCTTCACCGGGAGGCGGATATTGCGGTGCGGATGGTCGCCCCGCAGCAGGAGCAGCTTATCGCCCGCCGTCTCGGCAGGATCGAGCTTGGGTTACATGCCACCGCCGCCTACCTGACGCGCCAGGGCCTGCCCGCTACCCTCGACGATCTGGCCAGCCACGCGCTAATTGGTTTCGATAGCGCCACCCCACTTGTTCGCCGGGCCCTGCAGGCTTACCCCCGATTTCAGCGCGAAGCGTTCGCGATGCGGACCGATAGCGACCTCGCCCAGTTGAGCCTGATCCGCGCCGGGGCGGGGATCGGCATCTGCCAGGTGCCCCTTGCGGATGGCATTATTCCCCTGCAGCGAGTGCTGGCGGCCGACTTTTCCCTGAATCTCGATACCTGGCTGGTAATGCATGAGGATCTGCGCCACAGCCCTGCCTGTAAGCGGGTATTTGATTTTCTCGCCCAGGGGTTGCAGGCGTATATTCGTGGCCCACTGGCGAGCTGATCCGCCCCATCGCGCGGGCATTTCATTGCCTGCTGAAATAGTCACTCATTGACACTGTAAATATGGCATTGTATAAAACCCCGCCCCAATAATGAGTTTCATTTGCATTACTCCCATTTGCTGGTCATCCACTCGCCTGTTTACAAGGATAGCGTTTAATGAAGAAGGTCCTCTGCGCGTTAGGCTTGATGTTCACCGCCGTCAGTTCCGCGCTGGCAACAACCTACCCCCTGACGATTGAAAACTGTGGCTATCAGGAGACCTTCACCCGGCCGCCGGAGCGCGTGGTCGCGCTGGGGCAAAATACGGTCGAAATTCTGCTGCTGCTCGGGCTGCAAAAGCAGGTGGTCGCCAGCGCCTTTTGGCCGACCAGCGTTTTACCGCAGCTGGCTGAGCAAAACGCGAAGATTAAAACCCTGACGGTGGAAATTCCGAGCCTGGAATCCGTGCTGGCGCAAAATCCCGATTTCGTTCCCGCCCAGTTGCCGCTACTGCTGGGGCCGGAAAGCAAAGTCGCCAGGCGTGAAGATCTCGCTACCGTCGGCGTAAACAGCTACGTCTCACCGGGGATGTGCGCCACCAAAAAGGCCACCGGCGATATGTACGGCAGCCGACAAAAGCTGTGGGATATGACCTGGCTGTATCAGGAAATTAGCGATTTTGCCCGCATTTTCAACGTCGAAGATCGTGGTCAGGCGCTGATTGCCGATTTCAAAAAACGTGAAGCCGACCTGCGCCAGGAGTTTGGTAAAAGCAAAAAGGATCTCTCCTTCGTCTTCTGGTTCTCCAGCGCCTCACCTTCGGCCGATGCCTATGTTGGCGGCAAAAACAGCGCCTCCGGATTTATCGCCAGTGTGCTGGGCGGACATAATGCGATTACCTCCGAAACCGAGTGGCCCACGGTGAGCTGGGAGAGCATTATTGCCGCCAACCCGGATGTGATCGTGGTCTCCAGCCTGGATCGTAACCGCTGGGCGCTGGATAAGGCCGAGGAGAAGATCAAATTCCTCAAAAGCGATCCCGCCGTCAGCCAGCTGGAGGCCGTGAAAAAAGGCCATATCGTGGTCATGGACGGTCAGGCGATGAATCCGACCATTCGCACGCTTTATGGCGCGGAACAGGTGGGCGAACAGCTGAGAAAAATGGGGCTGAACTGATGAGCGTCGCCGTGCTTCAGACGCGCCGCAGCATGCTGCTCACCGGCTGGTGTTTACTGGCCGTGATCGTGCTGGCGCTGGTGATAGCGGTGGGCGTCAGCGTCGGCGAGCTGGCCATCCCGCTGCAGAATGTTTTTTACGCTATCAGCAACAGAACCGGCTTAACCGCTGAGCCTCTCAACCGTATCTATGAGAGCGTTATCTGGGATTTCCGCCTCAGCCGCACGCTGGTCGCCGCCTGCTGCGGCGCAGGCCTCGCTATCTGCGGCGTCGTGCTGCAAAGCCTGCTGAAAAATGCCCTCGCGGAACCCTACGTCCTCGGCGTCTCCGCCGGGGCCTCCACCGGCGCGGTGTCGATCGTGGTGCTGGGCCTTGGCGCTGGCGCGATTTCCCTCTCGGCAGGCGCCTTTGCCGGGGCCTTCGCCGCCTTCGCCTTTGTCGCCTTGCTGACTAACGGCGCGCGCGGCGGCAATGAGCGTACGATTCTGGCGGGCGTTGCCGCATCGCAGTTATTTAACGCCATCACGGCTTACACCATCAGCACCTCCGCCAGCGCGCAGCAGGCGCGCGATGTGATGTTCTGGCTGCTGGGCAGCTTCAGCGGCGTCCGCTGGCCCGAATTCCAGCTGGTCATCGTGGTGGTGCTCGCGGGCCTGGCGGTCTGCCTGTGGTATGCCCGGGCGCTGGATGCATTCACCTTCGGCGATGATGCCGCCGCCTCGCTGGGGATTGCCGTGCCACAGGTACGCCTGATCCTCTTCACCACCGCGGCGCTGATCACCGCCACCATCGTCAGTATGGCCGGCTCGATCGGCTTTGTCGGCCTGGTGGTGCCGCACGTGATGCGCTTCTTCTTTGGCCCGCTACACCGGACGTTGCTGATCGCCAGCGCGCTGGCAGGGGCGATATTGATGGTACTGGCGGACATTGCGTCGCGCCTGCTGATTGCCCCGCAGAGTCTGCCCGTTGGGGTGGTAACCGCCCTGGTTGGGGTGCCTTTCTTTGCCGTGATTATCTACCGCTCAAGGAATAAGTGATGAGTATTTGCGCTGAAAATATCACCTGGAAGGCAGGCAAAAAGGTCATCGTCAATAATGTCTCGCTGCGGGTGTCGCGCGGCGAAACGGTCGGACTGCTGGGGCCCAACGGCTGCGGCAAATCCTCGCTGCTGCGCGTTCTGGCGGGCCTGCGCCGCCCGGATGCGGGTCGCGTCACCCTCGACGGCCAGGACATCACCCGGATGGCGAAAAAGCAGCTCGCCCGCCGCGTGGCTTTCGTCGAGCAACACGGCATGACCGAGGCCAATATGCGGGTGCGCGACGTCGTGCGCCTGGGGCGCATACCCCACCACTCCCCGTTTTCAAACTGGAGCGCTCAGGATGACGAGGCGATCACCGCCGCGCTGCAGCGGGTGGCGATGCTGGAAAAAAGCGAGCAGGGATGGTTAAGCCTCTCCGGCGGCGAGCGGCAGCGGGTGCATATCGCCCGCGCGCTGGCGCAGAGCCCGAGCGAAATCCTGCTGGATGAGCCTACCAACCATCTGGATATACACCATCAGATGCAGTTAATGCAGTTGATCAGCGAGCTGCCGGTGACCAGCATTGTGGCCATTCACGATCTGAACCATGCCGCGATGTTCTGCGATTCGCTGATCGTGATGCAGCAGGGGCAGATCCTCGCCAGCGGGACGCCGGAGGAGATTTTGTCCGAAGCGCTGCTGTGGGACGTTTTCCGGGTGAAAACCAAAATCGAGATCTCCCCTTACCACGGTAAAAAACACATTCATTTCATCGTTTAGGTTGGGCGGATATGCCTCTCTTCTCCCTGCGCCCTGCGGCAACCCTCTGGCCTCCCGTGTTACTGGGAAGTCAGTTCGTTTTTAATATTGGCTTTTACGCGGTCGTTCCTTTCCTCGCCCTCTTCCTGCGCGACGACATGCTGCTCTCGGGGGGACTTATCGGCCTGATCCTCGGGCTGCGCACCTTCTCTCAGCAGGGCATGTTTATCATCGGCGGGACGCTGGCCGACCGCTATGGCGCTAAGGCCATCATCCTCGCCGGCTGCGTCGTTCGCGTCGCCGGTTATCTGCTGCTGGCGTGCGCTACGTCGCTGTGGCCCATTATCCTCGGCGCCTGCCTGACCGGCGTCGGCGGCGCTCTGTTTTCCCCGTCGATCGAGGCCCTGCTGGCGCGGACCGGTACCCACAGCCAGGCCAACGGGAAACGCAGCCGCGCCGAGTGGTTTGCGCTGTTTGCGGTGTGCGGTGAGCTGGGGGCGGTTATCGGCCCGGTGGCCGGAGGCCTGCTGAGCGGGATCGGCTTTCGGCATATCGCCCTCGCCGGCGCGGGAATCTTTCTCCTGGCGCTGCTGGTGCTCTTTTTCTGTCTGCCCGCCGACGGGCACACGACAACAACGCGCAGACGAGTCCCATGGTGGATGCCTTTGCGCCAGCCGCGCTTTGTCGCGTTTATTCTCGCCTACAGCTCCTGGCTGTTGAGCTACAACCAGCTGTACCTCGCCCTGCCGGTGGAGATCCAACGTTCCGGCGGTCGTGAGCAGGATCTGGCGCCGCTCTTTATGCTGGCCTCGCTGTTGATTATCACCCTGCAGCTCCCTCTCGCCCGCTTCGCCCGACGAATTGGCGCCGTGCGCATCCTGCCGGTGGGCTTTCTGCTGCTGTCGGCTTCTTTTGTCAGCGTGGCGTTATTTGCCGCCACCCCGCCCGCCGAAGGCTGGCTGCGATTATTGCCGTCGGCCTGCTTTGTCACGCTGCTCACCCTCGGCCAGATGCTGCTGGTGCCCTCAGCCAAGGATCTGATCCCGCTGTTCGCTGAGGAGTCGACGCTGGGCGCCCACTACGGGGCGCTCGCCACCGCGGGGGGGTGCGCGGTGTTAGCCGGGAATTTGCTGCTCGGTCATTTACTTGACCAGGCGCTCACCCCCTCGTCGCGGGCGGTTTATCCCTGGCTTCTGCTGGCGCTGTTTCCGCTGTGCAGTGCCGTCGCCCTGCGGACGATCTGCCGCCCGCTGGCGGCAACATGACGCTGAGCGGGCAACAGCCCGCTCAGGAGGTGAACCGGCGATGAGTGACACCGCCAGGGGAAGATAACGGGAATGCGCCCCGCCTTACTTTGCCGCCAGCTCGCGGCGAACGATCTCGGCGCCGGCGCTCAGGGCATGCAGTTTGCCGGTCGCGACATGGCGCGGCAGCGGCGCCATACCGCAGTTGGTGGACGGGTAGAGTTTGTCGGCATCGACGAACGCCAGCGCCTTGCGCAGGGTTTCAGCCACCTCTTCCGGGGTTTCGATAGCATGACTGGCGACATCGATCGCCCCGACCATCACCTTTTTACCGCGGATCAGTTCCAGCAGATCCATCGGCACCCGCGAGTTGTGGCACTCGAGAGAGATAATATCGAGGGAGGATTTCTGCAGCTGCGGGAAGGCCTCCTCATACTGTCGCCACTCAGAACCCAGCGTTTTTTTCCAGTCGGTATTCGCCTTGATGCCGTAGCCGTAGCAGATATGCACCGCCGTTTCACACTTAAGCCCTTCGGTCGCTCTTTCTAAGGCGGCGATCCCCCAGTCGTTGACTTCATCAAAGAAGACGTTGAAGGCCGGCTCATCGAACTGAATAATATCGACCCCGGCGGCCTCTAACTCTTTCGCTTCCTGATTAAGGATTTTGGCGAACTCCCAGGCCAGCTTTTCCCGGCTTTTATAGTGGTTGTCATACAGCGTGTCGATCATGGTCATTGGGCCTGGCAGCGCCCATTTGATCGGCTGACTGGTGAGCTGACGCAGATAGCGCGCGTCCTCCACGAAGACCGGTTTCTGGCGCTCCACGGCGCCCACCACGGTTGGAACACTGGCCTCATAGCGGTTACGAATTTTCACGATCTCGCGTTTGGCAAAATCAACGCCGCTGAGGTGCTCAATAAAGGTGGTGACAAAGTGCTGCCGCGTTTGCTCGCCGTCGCTGACAATATCGATCCCGGCACGCAGCTGGTCGTCGAGGGACAAACGCAGGGCATCGCGCTTGCCGGCCAGTAATTCCTCGCTGGACAGTTTCCAGGGCGACCACAGGGTCTCTGGCTGCGCCAGCCAGGACGGTTTCGGTAAACTGCCGGCGGTCGATGTCGGAAGCCATGTTTTCATAATAAGTAGCCTTTTATTTTGGTTTAGCAAAGCGCGAAGTTAGCAGACCATTGCTCAAGCAACGTCTTGTGCGGGTTGATAAAATGTTGTTGTGTAAATTTACCCTGCTCTATCGCCAACAGGCTGCGCTCTTCCCGGTCATAAACAATTTTTGTTAATGAATGATCCAGGTGGTTGAGATTGGGTTGATAGTATTGCCCCGCCGCGGAATTGGCATTGTAGATCTCCGGGCGGTATATTTTCTGGAACGTCTCCATCGTGCTGATGGTCGCGATCAGCTCCAGGCTGGTGTAATCGCTGAGCAGATCGCCGGTAAAATAAAAGGCTAACGGCGCGACACTGTGCTTCGGCATAAAATAGCGCACCTGCAGGCCCATTTTGCTGAAATAGCGCTCCGTCAGCGACACGCCATCCTGAGCATATTCAATGCCGAGGACCGGATGTTCATTACCGGTACGCCGGTAAACATCTTTGCTGGAGACGCTCAGGCAAATCACCGGCGCCTTGCTGAAGCTGGCCTTATAGGCGCTGGATTGCACGAAATCCTTAAAGATATTGCCATGCAGCTCGCCAAAGTTATCGGGCACGCTAAAGCTACCCCGGTTTTTATTATGTTCCAGCAGCAGCACGCTAAAATCATAATCCCGCACATAGGAGGAGAAGTTATTACCGGCGATACCGGCATGGCGCTCTCCGCTCTTTTTATCGACAATATGCGTTTGCAGGATCTCTATCACCGGGAAGCTGGCGCCATCCTGAGCAATATTCATCTCGACAGAAATAATATCCAGTTCCACCGCATAGCGATCGTTATGAGGATTATCCCAGTGCGCCAGGGTATTAAACCGGTTATTCATCATGATTAACGTATTGCGCAGATTTTCCTGACGGTTCTCCCCTCTGGCTAAATTGGCAAAGTTGGTGGTAATACGCGTATTTTCCGCGGGGTTATAGTTTTCATCAAAACGACTGCGCTTAATCGTATAGGTAAATTCGTTAGTCATGGCGATTGTCCATTCTGGTGTTGGGTATGAAGCTGAATGAGCAGATTGCCATTCCACAAGCAACGCGGGGTCAGGCCTGGCGCGCTTCAACCGATAAATGTTGTTGATTCGTTAATGAGTCTATTTTTGCCAGAGTCGGCGGTGGAGGGAAAGCGACTTAAATTCATTGCAACATGAGCCATCCTCATGTTGCTCCGCTGAGCGCTGGTTGCAAGGTGTGGAACCGGTCGTGGTCATGGCGCTATGGTCAGGCGCGGGCAACTCAGGCAACGTCTGGCGAATAATCATTTGTCCAGTGAATATATGCCAGGGTACAATCTTTAACCACTATAATACGTGCTTTGACGTCGCCGCCGTGCCGTACCCGTTTGCTGGAGCTTTTGTCGTAAAGAATGATTGTTGATATCAGTATTATGTCGATGTGCATGGCCGTGCTGCTGATTATGAGCGTACTGCTGAACTAAAATGCTTCCCCAATGACACAAGCTCTCATCTGACCTTCACATTCGCGAAGAAAAAAGGAGATTCAGAGGATTCGCGTCGCATGGGATTGTCCCGCCTGCCGCCGCCCTCTACTCTTTTGGTACTTGCTAATCGAGGAATACCAGATGAAAAAAGCTTTGACTGCCCTGTTCGCCATCGCCGCGGTTGCCGCCGCCAGCGCCTTTGCGGCCGATAAAACCGACGTCCCGGCGCCCGCCGTTGATAACGGGGCCCGCCCCCCGCTGGAGATGGGCCGTGGCCCCCTGCCGCCGTTCCCGCCGCAGCTTCCGCCGCACAGACCGGTGCTGTTTTCGGCCACGGTAGCGACCGATACGCCGGCAGAAACCATTAACAAACTGACCGCGCTGATCCCGGCCAGCCCGGCGAAGCACTACGAAGTTCACGTTGAGGTGGTGCCCGTTACCGGCGATGCCGACGGGCAATAGCCCTTGCGCGGGTCGCCTGACCTGGGCACTGCAATAAAAAAGCTGCCGCTTATCGCGGCAGCTTTGTTAACGAGAATGAAACAGAATGGCTGAGAATTAACTGCGCACTTTCCGGTAGATAAACAGCACGACCAGCGCGCCGATTACCGCAACCACAAAGCTGCCGAAATTAAACCCGTCGACCTTGCCAAAACCAAACAGGGTACTGATCCAGCCGCCGACCACGGCGCCGATGATCCCCAGAATAACGGTGACAATAAACCCGCCGCCGTCTTTCCCCGGCATAATCCACTTGGCTAAAATACCGGCAATAAGTCCAAAAATGATCCAGGAAAGAATACCCATGGTTAACCGTCCTCTTGTTACCTTTAAGCATTTAGTATTGAAAAGAGTAGCATATATAACGCGAGTGGATCGGCAATAATATATTTATTAGATAATTCCTTGCCGCTGCAGGGTGGTCCGTGCGACAAAATCTCTGGTCCTGACAAACCCGTTACCGTTTATTACCCTGAAAAAAGGGAGGCTATTCGCCTCCCGGTCACGGCTTATATTACTGCGGTGGTTAGCCGCGATGAACAGCATAATCGCGACTGTTCATCGAAGATTTCGATTTGCCAGACCTGATGACGAGTGCCGACGTGCAGCGCTTTACAGACCCCCCGCACCCGGCCCCCGCGCGCCGAACGAATGTGGTTGGCGTTAACCTCCAGCCCCACCACCTTCTGTTCGCCTTCGCTGCACAGATAACCCGCTACCGACCCCAGGGTCTCCGCCAGCACCACCGAGGCCCCGCCGTGCAGCAGGCCAAACGGCTGCTGCGTACGGCTATCCACCGGCATCGTGGCCTCCAGCGTATCGTCGGTAAAGGTCTCAAAGCGAATATCGAGCAGCCCTACCATGTTTCCCTCACCGAGCCGGTTGAGCTGCTCCAGCGTGGCCTGACGTTTCCAAATCATCCTATTATCTCCAGTAACGCCTGCAGCGGATGGCGAACGCCGCTGCCTTCAATGCGCTTCACCTGACTGCGGCAGGAGTAGCCCGTCACCAGACAGCGGTTACGCGGCAGCCGCTGCATCGCCTGCTGCCAGGAGAGCGCGTAAATGGCCAGCGAGTTGGCATGGTTTTTCACTTCATGGCCATAGGTCCCTGCCATCCCGCAACACCCAACGCTGACGTTTTCCAGTTTCGCGCCAAAGTGGGCAAAAATCTCTGCCCACTGTTTTGTCGCCGCCGGTAGCGCGGTCACTTCCGTACAGTGACCGAACAGGTACCAGGGCTCGCCTCCCTGTTCGGGACGGGCGGCGGTCGTCAACGCCTTCGGCAACCACTCATGGACTAACAGCACCTGGAAATCGCCGCGCTTATCGCCAAGGGTTTGCTTATACTCATCGCGGTAGCAGAGCACCAGCGCCGGGTCGACGCCGACCAGCGGCATGCCAAGCTGCGCCACGCGATTGAGGAAGTCAGCCGTCTTCTGCGCGGTGCGAGCAAAGCGGGTGAGGAACCCTTTGATATGCTGCGCTTTGCCGTTCGGCGAGAATGGCAGCAGCACCGGCTGATAGCCTAGCGCTTCGACGAGGCGAATAAAGTCAGCCACCACCTGGGCGTCGTAGTAGCTGGTGAACGGATCCTGCACCACCAGCACCATCTTCGCTTTCTGCTCAGCGCTCAGCGCTTCGAGCTGCTCAAGGGTCATGTTGGCGGAGCGGTGGCCGGCCATCTGCTGCTTCAGCGACGGCGCCGAGAGCAGCGGCAGATCGACCATCCCAATGTGCTTCTCCGACAGCTTTTTCAGCCACGGCTGGTTAATAAAAAAGTTAAAGGTCTTCGGCGCCTGCGCCATCAGCGGCGCATAGGATTCGACCGAGGCCACCAGATGGTCGCGTACCGGGCGCAGATAGCGGCTGTGGTACAGCTGCAGGAAGCGCGAACGGAACTCGGGCACATCGATTTTGATCGGGCACTGGGTCGAACAGGCTTTGCAGGCCAGACAGCCGGACATCGCCTCTTTGACCTCGTGCGAGAAGTCATATTCCCCTTTACGCGCATGCCAGCTGTTCCGCGTGCGCGCCACCAGCGAACGCAGGCTGACGCCCTGCTCCGGCAGCGCCTTCTCCAGCTGGTTGGGATCGACGCCGCGGTCGGCCAGCAGGCGCAGCCATTCACGCACCAGCGTCGCGCGCCCTTTCGGCGAGTGGATGCGCTGGTTGCTGACTTTCATCGACGGACACATCGGACTCTTGACGTCAAAGTTGAAGCACAACCCGTTGCCATTACACTCCATCGCCCCGCGCCAGCTGCTGCGCACCGCGATGGGGATCTGCCGATCCCAGGTGCCGCGCTTCACCGCATCGACTTTCATCATCGGGGCGTCGACGCCTTCCGGAGGACAGATTTTCCCTGGGTTCAGGCGGTTATCGGGATCGAAGACTGCTTTGATCTTCCTAAGTTCGCCGTACAGCGCCTCGCCAAAGAAGGCCGGGCTGTACTCCGCGCGGAAGCCTTTGCCGTGTTCGCCCCACAGCAGGCCGCCATACTTCGCCGTCAGCGCCACCACGTCATCGGAGATCTGCTTCATCAGCACCTCCTGCTGCGGATCGCACATATCCAGCGCCGGGCGCACGTGCAGCACCCCGGCATCAACGTGGCCAAACATGCCGTAGCTCAGGCCGTGGCTGTCGAGCAGCGCGCGGAACTCGACGATGTAATCCGCCAGATGCTCAGGCGGTACGCAAGTGTCTTCAGCGAAAGGAATAGGCTTGGCGGCGCCTTTGGCATTGCCCAACAGGCCGACGGCCTTCTTGCGCATGGCGTAGATCCGCTCTACGCCATCGAGATCGTGACAGACCTGCCAGCCGATGACGCCCGCCTCGCTGCCGGCCATCAGCTCATCCAGCCGCTGGCACAGGGTAGTGACCTGCTGGTCAATCAGCGTAGCGTCATCCCCGGCGAATTCGACGATATTGAGCCCGAGCATCTCTTTATCCGGCACGTCGGTGATCAGTTCGCTTACCGAGTGCCAGACGATATCCTCGCGCGCCAGATTCAGTACCTTGGAGTCGACAGTCTCCACCGACAGCGCTTTCGCCTGCACCATAAATGGCGCATTACGCAACGCGGAGTCAAAGGAGTCATATTTAACGTTGACCAGACGGCGCACCTTCGGCAGGCGGGTGATATCCAGCCGCGCTTCGGTAATAAACGCCAGCGTGCCTTCCGAACCGGTTAAAATACGGGTCAGATCGAACTCGCTCATCTCATCGTTAAAGACATGGCGCAGATCGTACCCGGTGAGGAAGCGGTTAAGTTTAGGAAACTTATCAATGATCAGTTCACGCTGCGTCTTGCAGCGCTGGTAGACCGTGTTATAGATCCGGCCAATCGTCGATGGGGTGTTGCCCAGCGTCTCCGCCAGCGCTACTGGCACCGCCTGGGTGTCGAGGATATCGCCGCCCATCAGCACAGCTCGCAGACCGAGCACGTGATCCGACGTTTTACCGTACACCAGCGATCCCTGTCCGGACGCGTCGGTGTTTATCATCCCGCCCAGCGTGGCGCGGTTGCTGGTGGAAAGCTCAGGTGCAAAGAAGTAACCATAGGGTTTAAGAAACTGGTTCAGCTGATCTTTGATGACCCCGGCTTCAACGCGCACCCAGCCCTCTTCGGGGTTAATCTCGATGATGCGATTCATATAGCGGGACATATCGACAATAATCCCGCCGTTCAGCGCCTGGCCGTTGGTGCCGGTGCCGCCGCCGCGCGGCGTGAAGACCAGCGATGTAAAGCGCGGTTCGGCGGCGACGCGCGCCAGCAAGGCCACGTCCGCCGTAGAACGCGGGAAAAGGACCGCATCCGGCAGCAGCTGATAGACGCTGTTGTCGGTGGCCATCGTCAGCCTGTCGGCATAGCTGGTGGCGGTATCGCCGGTAAAACCCTGTTGCTCCAGTACCTGCAAAAAATTCAGCACCAGCTGAACTACCCCTGGTGCCTGAGAAATTTGTGGGATCATCACACTTGACCCTGCCTGACTATGTTGTGTTTGAAAATATTGTGTTGGTGCTAACTAAACGTTTGCGTAGCGCATTCAACTTTTTATCACATTTTTTTCATATGCGCCCACGTGTTTTCTGTGCAAAATCAGCCCGGCAATATTATTGATATTATTATCAGTACATGGATTTACGCGGCGCCAGCTTTTTGGCGCGACTGGAAAGGTAAAATTTCTCTATGATAAACCCCCATCAGCCTCGGGACATTCCGCAAATACTGCTGTCGGTGCTGTTCCTGGCCCTGATTATCATATCCTGCCTGTGGGTTGTGCAGCCGTTTATTCTGTCCTTCGCCTGGGCCGGTACGGTGGTGATCGCCACCTGGCCGGTGCTGCTGCGTCTGCAGCGCGTGCTGTTTGGCAAACGACTGCTGGCGGTGCTGGCGATGACCCTGCTGCTGTTTTTGTTATTCGTTATTCCTATCGCTCTGCTGGTCAACAGCCTGGTGGATAACAGCGTCCCGCTGATCAAACTTATCAGCAGTGGAAATGTGACGCTGCCGGATTTCGCCTGGCTGAACAGCGTGCCGCTGGTCGGCGATAAGCTGTATTCCGCCTGGCATGGTCTGCTGGATATGGGCGGCTCGGCGATTATGGCCAAGGTTCGCCCCTATATTGGCACTACCACCAGCTGGTTTGTCGGGCAAGCGGCGCACATCGGCAAGCTGCTGGTCTACTGCGGTCTGATGCTGTTGTTCAGCGCGCTGCTCTACTGGCGCGGCGAGCAGGTGGCCTATGGTTTCCGCTACTTCGCTACACGCCTCGCAGCCAAACGCGGCGATGCGGCGGTGCTGCTGGCCGGCCAGGCCGTGCGCGCCGTGGCGCTGGGCGTGGTGGTGACGGCCCTTACTCAGGCGGTGCTGGGCGGGATCGGCCTTGCCATCTCCGGCGTGCCCTACGCCGCTCTGCTGACCGTGGTGATGATCTTTACCTGTCTGGTCCAGCTCGGCCCTTTGCTGGTTCTGGTGCCGTCGATTATCTGGCTTTACTGGAGCGGGGACACCACCTGGGGCACCGTGCTGCTGGTGTGGAGCTGCGTGGTTGGCACCATGGACAACGTCATTCGTCCGGTGCTTATCCGTATGGGCGCCGACCTGCCGATGATCCTCATTCTTACCGGCGTCATTGGCGGACTGATCGCCTTCGGCATGATCGGTCTGTTTATCGGTCCAGTGCTGCTGGCCGTCTCCTGGCGTCTGTATGACGCCTGGGTACACGAAGTGCCGCCGCCGCCGAAAGACCCCGATGTCGTCCTCGAAGAGCTTAGCGAGCTGGAGGCTGGGCGCAAGTAATGCCCTGGCAGGCGGGGAGACCCGCCTGTTTCCTTGCCCGCCTATTGTTAAGCAAAATTTATTGATCGCCGGCAAAGCGCTGGCCCTGAGCGCCATTCCCCTCGCTTTCCTCCCCAGGTCCTTCACAACAATTTAACTATTGAGAGGAATCTGATCGACGGCAAAGGCCCCGCTGCCTACTATTAGCTCACGGTTATAAATCAACACCTTGATTTATAAGCATGGAAATCCCCTGAGTGAAACAACGAATTGCTGTGTGTAGTCTTTGCCCATCTCCCACGATGGGCTTTTTTTTGTCCTGCGCATCGCCACACCGGACAGCCTGCAACAGGCAAAAAAAATCCCCGGCATCGCTGCCGGGGATCGGTGCTGTCAGGGCGAACTTATTTTTTCAGTTCCGCCAGACCTAACCAGGTTTGCACCACAGTATCCGGGTTGAGGGACAGACTGTCGATCCCTTCTTCCATCAGCCAGGCGGCAAAATCTTCATGGTCAGACGGCCCCTGGCCGCAGATGCCGACGTATTTTCCCTGTTTTTTCGCTGCGCGGATCGCCATCGACAGCAGGGCTTTCACCGCGTCGTTGCGCTCATCAAACAGCTCAGAGACCACGCCGGAGTCGCGATCCAGACCGAGCGCCAGCTGGGTCATGTCGTTCGAACCGATGGAGAAGCCGTCGAAGTACTCGAGGAACTGCTCGGCCAGCAAGGCGTTCGATGGGATCTCACACATCATAATGATCTTCAGCCCGTTCTCGCCGCGCTTCAGCCCCTGACGCTCCAGCTCTTCGACCACCGCTTTCGCCTGGGCGACGGTACGCACAAACGGCACCATCACTTCAACGTTGGTCAGCCCCATGTCGTTACGCACGCGCTTCATCGCTTCACACTCCAGCGCGAAGCAGTCGCGGAAGCTTTCGGAAACGTAGCGTCCGGCGCCGCGGAAGCCGAGCATCGGGTTCTCTTCTTCCGGCTCATAGCGCTCGCCGCCCACCAGGTTGGCGTACTCATTCGATTTGAAGTCCGACAAACGCACGATGACGCGTTTCGGGTAGAAGGCGGCGCCAAGGGTAGCGATCCCTTCGGTCAGACGGCCGACGTAGAACTCTCTCGGCGAATCGTAGCCTTTCATCAGCTCGCGGATTTCGTTCTGCAGGCCCGGCTCCTGGTCGTCAAACTCCAGCAGCGCGCGCGGGTGAACGCCAATCATGCGGTTGATGATAAATTCCAGCCGCGCCAGACCCACGCCTTCGTTCGGCAGGCAGGCAAAGTCAAACGCACGATCCGGGTTGCCGACGTTCATCATCACCTTCAGCGGCAGATCCGGCATCTCGCCAACGCTGGAGCTCTTGACGCTGAAGTCCAGCAGCTCGGCGTAAACGTAGCCGGTGTCGCCTTCGGCGCAGGAGACGGTCACGTTCTGGTTTTCCTGAATGCGATCGGTGGCATCGCCGCAACCGACCACCGCCGGGATCCCCAGCTCACGGGCGATAATCGCCGCGTGGCAGGTACGTCCGCCGCGGTTGGTGACGATCGCCGAGGCTTTCTTCATGATCGGTTCCCAGTCCGGGTCGGTCATGTCGGTGACCAGCACGTCGCCAGGTTCGATGCGGTTCATCTCGCTGATATCGTGGATCACCTTCACCGGGCCGGCGCCAATGCGGTGGCCGATGGCGCGCCCTTCGGCGATGATCTGCCCCTGAGCGTGGAGGGTATAACGCTCCATCACCTGGCCGCGGGAACGCACGGTTTCCGGACGCGCCTGAACGATAAACAGCTTACCGGTGTGGCCATCTTTCGCCCACTCGATATCCATCGGACGGCCGTAGTGCTTCTCGATCTGCACCGCCTGCTTCGCCAGCTCCTGCACCTCCTCGTTGGTTAACGAGAAAACATCGCGCTGCGCCTGCGGCACATCTTCGATACGCACCTGCTTGCCGTGCTCCTGAGTCGGCGCGTATACCATGCGGATCTTTTTCGACCCCATGGTGCGGCGCACGATGGCCGGGCGGCCAGCGGCCAGCGTCGGCTTGTGGACGTAGAATTCATCCGGGTTCACCGCGCCCTGCACCACCATCTCGCCGAGGCCCCACGCCGAGGTGATAAACACCACCTGGTCAAAACCGGACTCGGTATCGATAGAGAACATGACGCCGGAGGAGGCCAGATCGGAGCGGACCATCCTCTGCACCCCGGCGGAAAGCGCCACGCCGCGGTGATCGTAACCCTGATGCACGCGATAGGAGATCGCGCGATCGTTAAACAGTGAGGCAAACACGTGCTTCACGGCAACGAGCACGGCGTCAAAGCCCTGCACGTTGAGGAATGTCTCTTGCTGCCCGGCGAAGGAGGCGTCCGGCATATCTTCCGCAGTAGCGGAAGAGCGCACGGCAAATGAGGCCTCGGCGTCATCGGCGGACAGCAGGTCATAAGCATCGCGAATCGCGTTTTCCAGTTCGCTCTGGAAAGGGGTGTCGATGATCCACTGACGGATCTGCGCGCCCGCTTTCGCTAATGCGGAAACGTCGTCAATGTCGGTTTCATCCAGCAGTGCATAAATGCGCTGGTTAACACCGCTTTGGTCCAGGAACTGATCAAAAGCATCAGCGGTGGTGGCAAACCCGTTAGGCACGGAAACACCCATACCGGACAGGTTTGTAATCATTTCACCAAGGGAGGCATTTTTGCCCCCAACTCTGTCTACATCATTCATGCCGAGTTGGTTATACCAAAGCACCAGCGGTGACGAGCCATTGTTGGACATCGAGACAATCCTTTTGTGATTTAATACCAGTGAAAAAAATTTCACGATCGACTGCAGGATTATCCTGACATATTTATGGGGCTGAAAAAAACGGTGAATCGTTCAAGCAAATTATTTTTTCATTTTTCGGACTGTTCCCGCGATATTGCTAACTTGATGATTTTTAGGAATTATGACGAAAAACGCTGGAAATAACGACAAAAATAAGAAAATGAACCACCCTTTTCATAAAAAACAAAAATAGCGTTTCAATTTTAACAAGAGACAAATCAAACAGGGATATGCTTAAATTTAATATCCGTATTCAGGCAATTAAACTCATTATACCGGATGGTCAAAATGGAAAGTGCTGTAGATCGCCACGTATTTTATATTTCTGACGGTACCGCCATTACGGCAGAAGTGCTGGGGCATGCCGTGATGTCGCAATTCCCGGTTGCCATCAGCAGCGTGACTCTGCCGTTTGTCGAAAACATCAGCCGCGCGCGGGCGGTAAAGGAGCAGATCGACGCCATCTACCAGCAAACGGGTATTCGCCCGCTGGTGTTCTATTCCATCGTGATCCCGGAAATCCGCGACATTATTCTGCAAAGTGAAGGTTTTTGTCAGGACATCGTGCAGGCGCTGGTGGCCCCGCTGCAGCAGGAGCTCAACCTCGACCCGACGCCAGTGGCCCACCGTACTCACGGCCTGAACCCCGGGAACCTGATCAAATACGATGCGCGTATCGCCGCCATCGATTACACCCTCGCCCACGACGATGGCATCTCCCTGCGTAACCTCGATCAGGCCCAGGTGATCCTCCTCGGTGTGTCGCGCTGCGGCAAGACGCCCACCAGTCTGTACCTCGCCATGCAGTACGGCATTCGCGCCGCCAACTATCCGTTTATCGCCGACGATATGGACAATCTGGTGCTGCCGGCGTCGCTGAAGCCCCTGCAACATAAGATGTTCGGCCTGACCATCAACCCCGAACGGCTGGCGGCCATCCGCGAAGAGCGTCGGGAAAACAGCCGCTACGCCTCTCTGCGTCAGTGTCGGATGGAGGTGACCGAAGTGGAGGCCCTGTATCGCAAAAATAAAATCCCGTGCCTGAACAGTACCAATTATTCTGTTGAGGAAATTGCCACCAAAATCATGGACATCATGGGGCTGAATCGCAGAATGTACTAACACACTAGTACATTATTAAAAATTTGTTTATGCTATCACCCGTGGCCTATACAGGATCATGCCCTGCTCTTGCAATAAGCAGGGATTGGTTTATCGTGATGCGCATCACTTCCCGGCATTTTCGCCGCGGAAGAAACAGATTTTTGAGACCCCAATGAATAAAACAGACGAATTGCGTACCGCGCGCATTGAAAGCCTGGTAACGCCCGCGGAACTGGCCCAGCGCCATCCCGTCACGGCCGACGTGGCCGCCCACGTTTCGGCCTCCCGCCGCCGAATTGAAAAAATCCTCAACGGCGAAGACCGCCGCCTGCTGGTGATTATCGGCCCCTGCTCCATTCACGATACCGACGCGGCGCTGGAGTATGCCCGCCTCCTGCAGGACATGCGCGAGCGCTACCAGCCGCAGCTGGAGATCGTGATGCGCACCTACTTTGAAAAACCGCGTACCGTGGTGGGCTGGAAAGGCTTAATCTCCGATCCGGACCTCAACGGCAGCTACCGGGTCAACCACGGAATTGAGCTGGCGCGGCGCCTGCTGCTGCAGGTTAATGAGCTGGGGGTACCGACGGCCACCGAGTTTCTCGATATGGTGACCGGTCAGTTTATCGCCGATCTCATCAGCTGGGGTGCCATCGGGGCGCGCACCACAGAAAGCCAGATCCACCGTGAGATGGCCTCAGCGCTCTCCTGCCCGGTCGGGTTTAAAAACGGCACCGATGGCAATACGCGCATCGCGGTGGACGCCATCCGCGCCTCCCGCGCCAGCCATATGTTCCTCTCCCCGGACAAGCAGGGGCAGATGACGATTTACCAGACCAGCGGCAACCCGTACGGGCATATCATTATGCGCGGCGGCAAACAGCCAAACTATCATGCCGAGGATATCGCTGCCGCCGGCGAGGCGCTGCGTGAATTCGATCTGCCGGAACAGCTGGTCGTTGATTTCAGCCATGGCAACTGCCAGAAGCAGCACCGCCGTCAGCTGGAGGTGTGCGCCGATATCTGTCAGCAAATTCGCGCGGGCTCCACCGCCATCGCCGGAATTATGGCAGAGAGCTTCCTGCAGGAAGGCACCCAGAAAGTGGTCCCCGGCCAGCCGCTGACCTGGGGCCAGTCGATCACCGACCCCTGCCTGAGCTGGGATGACAGCGAAAGGTTATTGAGCGAGCTGGCCGCCGCCACCGCTACCCGTCTGTAACCGCTCCGCCCGTCGCGCCTGCGGCGGGCAATTTCCTTCGGTGACTCCCCTACCAAATCCGGTAACACGATAAATAACGCTTGCCGTCAAAAACAACATTATTGATAATGATTATCATTGTTGCTTTGATTTTTATTTTGAGAGCTATGACGCGTATGGATAACACTGCCACAGCTGAAAAACCAAAAGACAATGCCCCTTATCCCGTGGCGACGGACAGGCAGATTAGCAGTCGGGTGCTGTTAGGTAGCGAAGGACGGGTAGTCATTGAACATGGCGGCCAGCGCTATCTGCTGCGCCAGACCAACGCCGGGAAGTTAATTCTGACCAAGTAAGCGCCCCGCTGAGCGCGGGGCGAGGCGAGTTAGCTCGAACAGCTGACTTCCAGACGTTTCCCCCAGTCCGGAGGGCGGCGGACGTAGTCGTCCTCGCGATCGGTAAAGGGGTCTGCCAGCGCGGCATGCAGACGCTCCAGCTCGCCCATATCGCCCGCCTCGGCCTGCTCTATCGCCCGCTGCGCCAGCCAGTTGCGTAACACCAGCGCCGGATTTACGCCCTGCATCCGCTGCTGGCGCTGCGCGTCATCCACCTGTTCATCACGCAGGCGCGCACGATACCCGGCAAACCAGCTGTCGAAAGCCGCCCGATCGATAAACTCGTCGCGCAGCGGCGAGGCGGCGCTGAGCTGTTCGCTGTGGCTCAGCAGGCGAAACGATCGGGTATAGTCGCTCTTCTCACGGATCATCAGGGCAAACAGCCCGTCCAGCAGGTCGTTATCCCCTTTCTGCTGGCTGAACAGGCCGAGTTTATCGCGCATCCGCTGGCCATAAGCGGTCAGCAAGGCGTGCTGATAATCATCCAGCGCCGCGTTCAGCGCCTCGGCGCTGATAAACGGCGACAGCGACTGGGCCAGACGCTGCAGATTCCACAGCCCTACCGCCGGCTGGTTTTCAAAACTGTAGCGCCCCTGGTAATCCGAGTGGTTGCAGATGAAGTCCGGCTGAAAATCGTCAAGGAAGCCATACGGGCCGTAGTCGATGGTCAGGCCGAGAATTGACATGTTGTCGGTATTCATCACCCCATGGGCAAAGCCCACGGTTTGCCAGCTGGCGATGGTCTGCGCGGTGCGCGTGACAACGTCACGGAACCATAACAGATACTTGTCTGCCTCATCCTGCAGCTGCGGCCAGTGGTGGCGAATGACATAGTCGGCCAGTTGCTGGACCTTCTGCGGCTCGCGACGATAGTAAAAATGTTCGAAATGGCCGAAGCGGACATGGCTCTCGGCCACCCGCATCAGCATCGCGCCAGGCTCCACGCGCTCGCGGTAGATCGGGGTATCGCTGGTCACCATCGCCAGGGCGCGCGTCGTCGGGATCCCCAGGGCGTGCATCGCCTCCGACGCCAGACTTTCCCGGATCGTCGAGCGCAGTACAGCGCGCCCGTCCCCCATCCGCGAATAGGGGGTCAGGCCGGCGCCTTTCAGATGCCAGTCGTAACGGCGACCATCCGCCAGCTGCTGCTCACCGAGCAGGATCCCGCGTCCGTCGCCCAGCTGACCGGCCCAGGCGCCAAACTGATGGCCGCTGTATACTTGCGCCAGCGGCGACATGCCCGGAAGCAGCGCTTCTCCGCCCCAGACACCGGCTCCATTTTCAGGCGCGAACAGGGCGTCGGGCACCCCCAACTGTTGCGCCAGCGGGGCGTTACGCCAGATGAGTCGGGCGTTATCCAGCGGCGTCGGTGACAGGGAAGTGTAAAAATCCGGCAGTTCATCCCGCCAGTGGGTGGTAAAAGAAAGGGTCATGGTTCCTCCTTCCTTCAGTGTAGTGCCTCAAACAGCGGATTAACACGGGCGGAGTGCAGGGTTATCGGCATAAAAAAGGGAAGCGCTCGCTTCCCTCTTGCTTCTGAATGACGTCAGATACGCCGCGCCTGCCAGAACTTTTTGTTCCAGTAGACGTTTTCCAGCGAGGAACGGGTGACGCCCTGGCTGGTGGAGGCATGGATAAACTGGTTGTCGGTATCGTAGATGCCAACGTGCAAACCGCTCTCCCCTGAGCCGGTTTTGAAGAACACCAGATCGCCGGGCAGCAGATCGCGCTTATCGATGCGGGTGCCGATTTCCGCCTGCTCGCGGGTTTCACGCGGCAGCTGGAGGGCAAATTTATCGCGAAACGTGCGCACCACGAAGCCGGAGCAGTCGACGCCGCGCGGCGTCATGCCGCCGTAGCGATACGGTGCGCCACGCCAGCTACGCAACTGCTCGTTCAGATTCGCCACCACCGTGATGGAGTCAGCCAGCCGCGGATTCGGCGGCGGTGCCCGATGGCTGCTGCAGCCGGCTAAAATTAACGCCGCCGCCAACATGAACCAGAAGCGCATTTCAGATGATCCCTCTGTCCCTAGTCTCTTTATCGCAATAATTTAGCTTGTTTATCAATACAGTGACAAGATAACTGCGTGCTACTGTGACGCGATGAGCATAATATGACCGGCCACCTCCACGCGCTGGAACGGGATCGCATAGGCAGCGGTTAAATTTTCCTCATTCAGCACCTCGGCGGTCTCTCCGCAGGCGATGGCTTCCCCCTGGCAGAGCAGCCAGCTTTGTCCGGCATGGCGCAGGGTATGGTTGAGATCGTGGCTGCTCATCACCACCGCAATCCCCGCCGCGCTCAGCTCACGTAACAGCCGATCCAGCGCCGCCTGCTGGGCCACATCCAGACTGTTCATCGGCTCATCCAGCAGCAGCAGTTGACCCGTGGGATGACTCAAGGGATCGATCTGCAGGATCACTGCCGCCAGCCGCACGCGCTGCCACTCACCGCCCGAAAGCTGATTAACCTGACGGTCCAGCTTATTGTCAAGACCAAGCCTGGCCGCGATATCGCTCAGACGGGCGCTATCGCCCTGCTGCTGCATATGCAGCGTCAGGTAGTGCCACACCGGCATGGCGAACGGCGGGGTCTGGTGTTGACACAGATATCCGCGACGGCGCGCCAGCTCCGTCGCCGGCCACTCGTCAAGCCGCCGTCCGTTAAAATGAACCGTGCCGGGGCCGTCGGACAGCCCCGCCATGCGGGCCAGCAGCGTGCTCTTCCCTGCGCCGTTCGGCCCCACCAGGTGGACAATCTCCCCGGCGCGAAAGGCCGCAGAAAACGGGGCCAGACGCCCCGCCGCTTCTACATCCTGTAGCTGCATCAGAAACGCCATTATTTCGCCAGCGCTCCTTTAATCGCCGCCACCAGCTGCGGATCGTCCGGCGTCATATCCGGAGAGAAGCGCTCAATGACGTTGCCCTGGCGATCGACGAGGAATTTTTCGAAATTCCACAGAATGTCGTCCACATACAGCGGCGCCCGGCCTTTGCTGGCCATCCGCTCATAAAAACCGCTGCCTTCCGGGGCCACCGCTTTCGGCGCGGCGGCAATCAGTTTTTGATACAGCGGCGCGCGATGTTCACCGTTGACGTCAATTTTGCTGAACAGCGGGAAGGTGACGCCGTAGGTGGTGCTGCAGAAGGTCTTAATCTCTTCTTCACTGCCCGGCTCCTGGCCGAGGAACTGGTTGCAGGGGAACCCCAGCACGCTAAAGCCCTCGCCGGCAAATTGCTTTTGCAGATCCTCGAGTTGCTCATACTGCGGCGTCAGGCCGCATTTCGAGGCCACATTGACGATCAACAGCACCTTGCCGGCAAAGGATGCCAGGGTGGTTTTCTCGCCATCAATGGTCGTCACTTCGGTATTCAGAATGTCATGTTGCATAGCCTGTCCTCAATGGATAAACCGGTTTCCGGTGAAGGTGATCCCTATCTACTGTAGCGGATTCAGCGGCCGCCATTCTACTGCCAATCCCCCCGAGTTGTCGCATGATGTAACAGCGCTTCGCTGGCCGCCGGCAACATGAAATCCTCTCAATTGGGCAGTCGGCCATTTCCGTGTACAGTGGCCCGGTAATGTAATATGGTTTCGTTACTTGTTAATTTAAGAGAGTTTTATTGATGAAGAAGTTGTTTAGCCTGGCGTTAATCGCCACCTCTGTCGCCCTGCTGAGCGCCTGCTCTCCGGATGAAGATAATAAAGTGAAAGTCGCTATCAATACCGGGCCGGACGAAGCCATCTGGAAAGTGGTGGAGCAGGTGGCGAAGGATAAATATCATCTCGACGTCGAAGTGGTCTCCTTCAATGATTATGTGCTGCCCAACGAAGCACTGAACAACAAAGATGTGGATGCCAACGCCTTCCAGACCCTGCCGTACCTTGAGGCGCAGTCGAAAGAGCGCGGCTATAAATTTGCGGTGGTCGGTAAAACCTTTGTCTTCCCTATCGCCGCCTATTCTCACCGGATCAAAAACATCAGCGAACTGCCTGAAGGGGCGACGGTGACCATTTCTAATGAAACCACCACCCTGGGCCGCAGCCTGCTGCTGCTCCAGGCGCAGGGGTTACTCAAGCTGAAGCCGGGCGTCGGCTATTTACCCACCACGCTGGATATCATCGACAACCCGAAACAGCTGAAAATTGTTGAAGTGGATACTCCACAGCTGACCCGTACCCTTGATGATCCGAACGTTAGCTTGTCAATCATTAACACCAACTTCTCCGCCCAGGCGGGCCTGTCGGCCGCCCGCGACGGTCTGTTTATGGAGGGGCCGGATTCCCCTTACGTGAATGCGATTGTCGCCCGCGAGGATAATAAGGACAGCAAGAAAATTCAGGAGCTGAAAGCCGCTTTCCAGACCAGCGAAGTCGCGGAAAAAGCGAAGGAAGTCTACAAAGGCGACGCGATCAAAGGCTGGTAAGCCTGAACCGGCGCCGTCCCTGCCGACGGCGCCGCGCTATCCCCGCCCCCGCGAACGCAGCAGCAACCAGATAAAGACCGGCGCGCCCAGCGTCGCCGTCACCACGCCAATCGGCAGCTCTGCGGCGGAAAGCGCCAGTCGGGCAATGATATCCGCCCCCAGCAAGGCGCTCGCCCCGGCCAGCATGCAGGCTGGGAGCAACACCCGGTGATCGCTTAAACCGCATAGCCGCAGAATGTGCGGGATCACCAGGCCGATAAAGCCAATGGCTCCCGCCAGCGCGACGCTAACGCCGACCAACCAGCCGGTCGCCACCACCAGCAGCTTGCGCCATAGCCACAGCGGCAGCCCAAGCTGACGAGCGGAGACTTCGCCCAGCGCCAGTAAATTCAGGGGTTGCGACTGCAGACAAACCCAGCAAAGCACCGGCAGGAGGGCTATCATCAGCCACAGCTGCTGCCAGTCGACGCCGCCAAACCCGCCCATCATCCAGTACATCAGCTGACGCAGGTCAAAAGAGGTGGAGAAGTAGACCGCCCAGGTCATCAGGGCGCTGCAGATGATCCCCAGCGCCACCCCCGCCAGTAGCAGACGGCTGGTAGAGAGATGGCGGCGGGCAAAACGCAGCAAAATAAAGGTGATCAGCAGCGCGCCGAGGATCGCGCACAGGCCGAGCGCCCAGCCGGGCAAGACTCCTTTGCCCAGCAGGACGGCGGCAATCAGCCCGACGCCCGCCCCGTTGGAGACGCCCAGCAGACCCGGCTCCGCCAGCGGATTTTCAAACAACGCCTGCATAATCGCCCCGGAGAGCGCCAGCGCCGCCCCCACCAGCACCACCGCCAGGGTTCGCGGCAGGCGGATCTGCCAGATGAACAACTGGCCTTTCGCGCTCAGCCATTCCCCAGGCGGGATCCATTGATCGCCCGCGCACAGGCTGACCAGCAGGGTGACCAGGAGCAACAGCGTTAATCCGAAGAGCCAACGCCGGCTGCGGCGCTGTTGAAGATGGGCGAGAGTCAGCATAGATTCCATTACGCAGTGGGAACAAGAGGCTGATTTTACGGTGGGTGTCGCGGTGAGAAAAGGAAAACCTCGCGGCCGTTCGTCGACGCGGAGGAAGACCTCCCCCGCGTCTGCGTTCGTTCGTTACACCAGGATCTGAAACAGTAGCGCAAAGAGAATGATATTCGCCACCACGATTGCCCAGCCGTTATAGAGCATATATTTCAGATGCGTGGACTGCGCCAGCCCCATCTGGCCGAACATGTCCGATGAGGGAAACGGACCGAACCAGTCCACCTGAGAAGAGGCGAGCAGCACCGCGGTGGTCCCCTGCGGCGGCACGCCGGCGGCCATCAGCATCGGGCCAAAGATTTTATGGGTAAACGTCATTTGCGCCACCGCCGCACCGGGCACATGGCCGATAATATTGAACGCGAAGATGCTAAAGCACAGCCAGGCCGGGGAAATCCCCTCGAGCAGCGGTTGGGTATACTCCAGCAGCCCCTGATAGGCATGCAGACCATCCATCAGTTCAAGGATTGGGTTATACAGCCAGTAGAGGATAAACATCCACACCAGACGGCCACAACCGTGATATAACGCCTGCAGGATCTGCGTCGGCCGCAGGCCGCCTACCAGCCCGGTCATCAGCGCCACCAGCAGCATCACGATAATCGCAAAGCTGAAGCCAGCTTTGATCACCACGCCAACGACCGCCATCACAATGATCGTCGCGGCGAAGGCCAGCGCGCTTAATTTACGCCGACGCTGCTGCGCGGCGCTGAGATCGTCTTTTGGCTTCTCCGAAAGATCGACGTCATAGCGCAGTTTGCCTTCAGTCATCTTCTGGATCCGCCCCGCCATTATCCAGCCGGCCAGCAGCGTCACCGCACTCATCGGCAGACCGACGTACAGCAGATAATCCGGATAGCTCAACCCGCCGAGGCTGAGGATTGTCACGGTGCTGGGGGTGAAGGGCCCGGTAAAGAGCCCAACGGAGCCGGCGGTCATCATCAGCGCGGCGACCGTCGGCGGCGTTAAGCGTACCGCTGCCGCCACCGGAATGATCACGGCCACGATAATGGCGTTACCACCGGCCATGGTGCCCAGCGAACCACAAATTAAAATCGATGACACCACAATGCCGAACTTAACCCGCGTCTGGCTCGACAGCCCAATACGATGAACCACGAATTTCACCAGCTCAACCGCTGCGCCGGTGCGGGTGGCCACTTCCCCCACGCCGGCGCCGAGCATAATGATAAGCCCTACGGTGGCGATAAATGACCCGGTGGATTTCGCCAGCATCGTGCCCATTTCCGGCAGGCCGGTCGAGGTCATTATCATGGCGATAATAATCGAGGAGATCACCGCCAGCACAATATCAACGCCGATCAGCGATAATATCGCTAGTGCCACCAGCGGCGTAAATCCCAGCAGGCCAAGCTCACTGCCCGGTCGACCGTGGCACCACAGCGCGATCAACACGAACAGCAGCAATAACAGACCAGTAATAACGTTTTTCCGCGTGATATTTCGTCTGACAGGCGCATTGCCTGTGAGCGTTGAGTCACTCATAACACTCCTTAATGCCAATCAATCCGACCGTAAGGGTCAGGAGGTGTATTGGGACCTGCTCAGAAAACATCCCCCCTCTTTTTCATTATTGGCCGCGAGCCTGAGGGTGCGTTTGGGTACAAAGGAATAGATTCTGAGAGCGTAATATTCCGCCATCAGGCGGGGTCTACAGCACAACATGTAACCGGAGCGCTGATTGGAGATTAAATTTATGTTAACTTTGTGTTAGTGGATAATGACTTTTTATCGGTAGGCTATAACCCTGAGTTAACTGTTCATGAAACTGCGTCATCTGGAAATCTTTCACGCCGTAATGACCTGCGGCTCGCTGTCACGGGCGGCGGAAGCGCTCAATATCTCTCAGCCAGCGGCCAGCAAAGCGCTAAAAAGCGCCGAGATGAAACTGGGTTTTACCCTCTTTCAGCGGGTGCGCGGCAAGCTGCTGCCGACCAGCGAGGCGATCACACTTTTCGAAAAAGCGCAGAGCATTTATCAGGACCTCGATAACCTGCGCCTGTTGGCCGACAATCTGGCCCGCGATCCGCGCGCCAAAATCACCTTAGGCTGCCTGCCGAGTCTGGGATTAAGCCTGGTGCCAGAGCTGGTGACCGACTTTTATCAGCAAAACAGCAACCTGGTGATGACGCTCACCACCGAGCACACCGAGACGCTGGTCAAAAAACTGGATTTGCGCGAGATAGATTTGGCGCTGACGCTACAGCCGGTGCAGCAGGGAGAGATCCTGACCACCCTGATTGCCGAAGTACCGCTGGTGTACATCGACCGTCATTATCGTCAGGGGGCGGTGGACATCAGCCAGATCGACCAGCAGCGCTGGATCTCGCCAGGGCCGCACTCGCTCTCTGCGGCCATCGCCACCCGTCGCGACTTTTCCACCACCCGGCTTAACGTTCAGACCTACTATATGGCTACCGAGTTCGTGAAGCGCGGCATGGGCTGCAGCATCACAGATATCTTTTCCGCCCAGCACAACCTGGCTCCAGAGATGATCCACCCCATTACGCCGCCGATTGCCATCAACCTCTGCCTGCTGCGCCGGGCCGATGTTTCGCTGAGTCCAATGGCGCAAAAGTTCGTCGATTTTCTCTGCCAGCGTCTGCGCCAGCAACTCAAGGAGATTAACCTGCGGTTATACCCTGACCATAAAAAGTCAATTGCGCCGCTGGGGTAAATGCTTTGACATAACCCGATAAATTGATTAGCGGTGGATATATCGGGTTATGAACAAACGCATTGTCATTATCGGCGGCGGCGTGGTCGGTCTGGCCACGGCCTGGGAACTGATTAAGCGCGGCCATCAGGTGCAATTACTGGAGCGCAATGCTGAACCGGGCAGTGCCACCAGTTTTGCTAACGGCGGACAATTAAGTTATCGCTACGTTGCCCCCCTTGCCGATAGCGGCGTTCCCCTGCAGGGGATTAAATGGATGGGCAAAGCCGATTCGCCGCTGAATATGCGTCTTAAGATGTCTTTCCAGCAGTGGCGCTGGCTGCTGCAGTTCCTGCGTGCCTGTAATAGCCAGACCAATAAAATGAACGGCGATCATATTTTGCGCCTGTCGTTGCTCAGCCGTCAGGTCATGCAGTCATGGCTGGATGAGGATAATCTTGCCGATTTTCACTGGCGGCGCAGCGGTAAATTAATTATCCATCGCCGCGAATATGATTTTATTAAAGCGGCAAAAGGGATAGATCCTCAGTATCAGCAAGCGCTGAATGCTGACGCCTGTCTGCAACTGGAGCCGGCACTCAGACATATCAGCCCTTCGCTGCAGGGCGGGATTTATTCGCCGGGCGATGAAACGGCAGATTGCCATCAGTTCTGCCTTGCCCTGCTCGACAAGCTCAATGCCAGCAACGACTTTAGCCTGCTGACGCACTGTGAGGTGCAGCAGCTCAATAAGCGCGGCGGACGCATCAGCGCCCTGGAGACCAACCGGGGAACCATCACCGGCGATGATTATGTCGTTGCCGCCGGTAACGGCAGTGGTCCTCTGCTTGGGCATCTGGGGGTTCGCGTGCCGCTGTGCGCCCTGAAGGGGTACAGCCTGACCCTGCCCTATCCTGAAAAAGCAGGTATTGCCCCTGACATCAGCGTCACCGACTACGGGCACAAAATCGTTTATGCCCGCCTTGGCCAACAACTGCGCATCGCGGCGATGGTGGACATCGGCTACGACGGCGACCAACTGCGCGAGAGCCGCATTCAGGCGCTGAAAAACATCGTCGCCCGCAGCTTTCCCGAACTCGAAGGGCTGGACAAGGCCGAAGCCTGGACCGGCATGCGCCCGTCAACACCAGCAGGCCCGCCGATGCTGGGTTGCGCCGGATACCCCAATCTGTGGATGAACCTGGGCCAGGGTAGTCTCGGCTTTACCCTCGCCGCCGGCAGCGCGGTGGTGCTGGGCGCGTTAATCGACAATCAGACACCCACTATTTCTTTAGAAGGTCTCACATGGAAACAAACCGCATGACCATTATTCGCAATAATCCACAACCTCGCCTTTCCGCCAGCGTTGCGTATGGCAATCTGTTGTTCCTCTCCGGGCAGACGCCAAAAAGCAGCGAAGACGATATCGTTTTACAAACCCGTGAAGTGCTGGAGAAGATCGATGCCCTGTTGGCGGCTGCCGGGAGCGATAAGCGGCAAATTCTCTCCGCGCAGATCTGGCTGAAAGATATCGAACGTGATTTTGTCGCATTCAATGACGTGTGGGTACAGTGGATGCCGGAAGGCCAGAGCCCGGCGCGAGCAGCAGTACAGGCGGAGATGGCGCGACCGGATATCCTGGTGGAGATCATGCTCACCGCCGTCAAAGCGTAAGGACGTGTAGAAAAGAAAAAGGCCGCAATGCGGCCTTTTTAATTAGTTCAGATTATTTGTCTTTCGGCGACGCGTTTTCGACACGGCTTTTCAGTTTCTGACCGGGTCTGAAGGTCACCACGCGCCGGGCTGTAATGGGAATATCCTCCCCCGTCTTCGGGTTACGTCCCGGGCGTTGGTTTTTATCCCGCAAATCGAAGTTGCCGAACCCGGAGAGTTTGACCTGTTCTCCGTTTTCCAGAGCACGACGGATCTCTTCGAAAAACAACTCGACCAGTTCTTTGGCATCCCGCTTGCTAAGCCCAAGCTTATCAAACAGATATTCTGACATTTCAGCTTTTGTAAGCGCCATAGGTTCAATCCCTCAATGATGCCTGGAATCGCTCTTTTAATGCCTCTACACATCTGGCAACGGTAGCGGCAATCTCCTCTTCTTCGAGTGTACGGCTGGTATCCTGCAGGATCAGGCTAATCGCAAGGCTCTTATACCCTTCCGCCACACCTTTACCACGGTACACGTCAAATAAGTTTACGCCAACTACCTGATTTACGCCAACTTTCTTACATTCGGCTAAAACATCGGCAGCAGCCACGTTTTCCGCGACCAGCACCGCGATGTCACGACGGTTCGCCGGGAAGCGGGAAATATCGCGCGCCTGAGGCACCACGCGGTCTGCGAGCTTGTTCCACTCCAGTTCGAACACCAGAGTGCGACCATTCAGATCCAGTTTACGTTCCAGTTCCGGATGAACAACCCCAATGAAACCAATGCGTTCACCTTTAAGATAAATCGCTGCGGATTGGCCTGGATGCAGCGCGGCGATCGCTTCGCCACGGAACTCGATGTCGGCCAATTTACCGGTTAAATCCAGTACGGATTCCAGATCGCCCTTCAGATCATAGAAATCGACCGTCTCTTTCGCCAGCGTCCAGTGCTCTTCGTAGCGGTTACCGCAGATCGCCCCGGCCAGCATCACATCCTGACGAATGCCCAGCGGCGCCTGAGTATCCGGCACGAAGCGCAGGCCACTCTCAAAGATGCGCACGCGGCTCTGCTGACGGTTCTGGTTGTAGACCACGGTACCCAGCAGGCCGGTCCACAGCGACAGACGCATCGCCGACATTTCGCTGGAGATCGGGCTTGGCAGGATCAGCGCCTCTTCCCCGGCGTGGATCAGCTGCTGGATTTTCGGGTCAACAAAGCTGTAGGTGATCACTTCCTGATAGCCTTTGTCGTTCAGCAGCGTTTTTACGCGCTTCAGCGACAGGTCGGCTTCACGATGGGTCCCCATGATCAGACCCGCCTGTACTGGCGCATCAGGAATGTTGTTGTAGCCATAAACGCGAGCCACTTCTTCGACCAGATCTTCTTCGATCTCCATGTCGAAACGCCAGCTCGGGGCGACTGCCTGCCATTCGTCCTGACCCACCGTCACTTCGCAGCCGAGGCGCTGCAGAATGTCGGTGACCTGCGCGTCATCGATATGGTGGCCAATCAGGCGATCCAGTTTGCTACGACGCAGGGTAATGGTGGCACGTTTTGGCAAGGTCTCTTCGTTTGTCACGTCGATCACCGGGCCAGCTTCACCGCCGCAGAGGTCGATCAGCAGACGCGTGGCACGCTCCAGCGCTTTATACTGCAGCGCCGGATCGACGCCGCGCTCATAGCGATGAGAGGCATCGGTGTGCAGGCCATGACGGCGCGCGCGGCCGGTAATGGACAGCGGGCTGAAGAACGCGCATTCCAGCAGCACGTTCTGGGTTTCGTCGTTAACGCCGGAGTGTTCCCCGCCGAAGATCCCGCCCATCGCCAGCGCTTTGTTATGGTCAGCAATAACCAGGGTGTCGCTGTCGAGCTTCGCTTCAGAGCCATCGAGCAGCACCAGGGTTTCACCCTCTTTCGCCATGCGCACCACGATCCCGCCTTCGATACGGTCGCGGTCAAAGGCGTGCATCGGCTGGCCCAGCTCAAGCAGGACATAGTTAGTCACGTCAACCACCGCGTCGATGGAGCGGATCCCGCAGCGGCGCAGCTTCTCTTTCATCCACAGCGGGGTCGGCGCTTTGACGTTGATGCCTTTCACCACGCGGCCCAGATAGCGCGGGCACGCCTGCGGCGCGTCAACCTGAATCGGCAGCACGTCGTCAATGGTCGCGGCAACCGGCGTAATTTCCGGCGCGTTCAGCGGCGCTTTGTTCAGCACAGCGACATCGCGCGCCACGCCGATGATACCCAGGCAGTCGGCACGGTTTGGCGTGACGCTGATTTCGATAGTGTTATCGTCAAGCTTGAGGTATTCACGAATATCAGTGCCGATCGGCGCATCCGCCGGCAGTTCGATGATACCGCTATGGTCGTCGGAAATACCCAGCTCGGAGAAAGAGCACAGCATCCCTTCTGACGGTTCGCCGCGCAGCTTCGCCGCTTTAATTTTAAAATCGCCCGGCAGCACGGCGCCGATGGTCGCCACGGCGACTTTCAGCCCCTGACGGCAGTTTGGCGCGCCGCAGACGATGTCCAGCAGGCGTTCACCGCCCACGTTGACTTTGGTGACGCGCAGTTTGTCAGCATTTGGATGCTGGCCGCACTCCACCACTTCACCGACCACTACGCCGTTGAAGCTGCCGGCAACCGGCTCAACGCCGTCGACCTCGAGGCCCGCCATGGTGATCTGATCGGAAAGCGCTTCGCTGTCGATCGCCGGGTTAACCCACTCGCGTAACCACAGTTCACTGAATTTCATTGTTCTGTCCTGCCCTTATTTAAACTGTTTGAGGAAACGCAGATCGTTTTCGAAGAACGCGCGCAGATCGGTCACGCCATAACGCAGCATGGTCAGACGCTCCATCCCCATACCGAAGGCGAAGCCGGAGTAAACTTCCGGATCGATACCGACGTTACGCAGCACGTTCGGGTGTACCATCCCGCAGCCCAGCACTTCCAGCCATTTGCCGTTTTTACCCATCACGTCAACTTCTGCGGACGGCTCGGTGAACGGGAAGTAGGACGGACGGAAGCGCACCTGCAGGTCTTCTTCAAAGAAGTTGTTCAGGAAGTCGTGCAGCGTCCCTTTCAGGTTGGTGAAGCTGATGTTTTTATCAACAATCAGACCTTCCATCTGGTGGAACATCGGGGTATGGGTCTGGTCGTAGTCGTTACGATAGACGCGGCCCGGCGCGATAATGCGGATGGGCGGCTGCTGGTTTTCCATGGTGCGGATCTGCACGCCGGAGGTCTGAGTACGCAGCAGGCGAGTGGCATCGAACCAGAAAGTGTCGTGGTCAGCGCGCGCCGGATGATGACCCGGAATATTCAGCGCATCGAAGTTGTGGTAATCATCTTCGATTTCCGGGCCAGTCGCCACGGTAAAGCCGAGCTCACCGAAGAAACTTTCAATACGGTCGATGGTGCGAGTGACCGGATGCAGGCCGCCATTTTCAATGCGGCGTCCCGGCAGCGAGACGTCAATGGTCTCTGCGGCCAGACGCGCATTCAGCGCTGCGCCTTCCAGATCAGCTTTGCGCGCGTTCAGCGCCTGCTGCACCTGCTCTTTCGCTTCGTTGATGACCGCGCCGGCTGCCGGACGCTCTTCCGGCGGTAACTCACGCAGGGTGGTCATTTGCAGGGTCAGATGCCCTTTTTTACCCAGGTATTCCACGCGGACGTTGTCCAGCGCAGCAACATCTGATGCCTCGTTAATGGCTGCCTTGGCACTGGCAACCAGCTCTGCGAGATGTGACATGGTTTTCCTCATTATGTCGGTGCAGACACCGGTTATAGTGAAATTAATATCCCGAATCCATATACGAAAAAAGCCTCCACAGGGGAGGCTTTCTGGCGCTGTTTTCCGTTTCTTCTTTCACGCGCTAGCCTCCTGAGTTCAGGTGCTAAAGTAAAAAAAGAAGCGGAAAATAGCAGCATTCATGCTTGCATTACCTTGTCTGGTAAGAAACGTCAGACCTGTATTGAAAAGCCTGCGCCGATAAAAGTCAATGTATTGATGGTGTTGAAACGAAAAGAGGGAGACAAGCTCCCTCTTTCAACTGGCTTATGCCAGAGCTGCTTTCGCTTTTTCGACCAGAGCGGTGAACGCTACTTTGTCGAATACGGCGATGTCAGCCAGGATCTTACGGTCGATTTCAACAGAGGCTTTTTTCAGGCCATTGATGAATTTGCTGTAAGAAATACCGTTCTGACGTGCTGCTGCGTTGATACGTGCAATCCACAGTTGACGGAACTGACGTTTACGTTGACGACGGTCACGGTAAGCGTACTGACCAGCTTTGATAACAGCCTGGAAGGCAACGCGGTATACGCGAGAACGCGCACCGTAGTAGCCTTTAGCTTGTTTCAAAATTTTCTTGTGACGTGCACGTGCAATTACACCACGTTTTACGCGAGCCATGTGTGCTCTCCTGTATCTATTCTAAGTTAAAAAAGTTAAACGTTAACGACTTATGCGTACGGCAGGCACGCGATAACCAGGCCCAGATCGCCTTTGGAAACCATGGCTTTCGGACGCAGGTGACGTTTACGCTTGGTAGCTTTTTTAGTCAGAATGTGACGCAGGTTAGCGTGCTTGTGCTTAAAACCACCTTTACCGGTTTTTTTGAAGCGCTTAGCAGCACCGCGTACGGTCTTAATTTTTGGCATCTTAATAACTTCCACTTCGCATTGTTAATAAACGAAACATAGGCGAACAACATCAGTGAAGCCCTAAGGCTCCACTGACATCGCTACTTGAAGGCCTTACTGTTTCTTCTTAGGAGCGAGCACCATGATCATCTGGCGGCCTTCGATCTTCGTAGGGAAGGATTCGACTACTGCCAGTTCACTCAGATCGTCACGGACGCGCGTAAGCACTTCCATACCGATCTGCTGGTGGGCCATCTCACGACCGCGGAAACGCAGTGTGATCTTAGCCTTATCGCCATCTTCGAGAAAGCGAACCAGGCTGCGGAGTTTTACCTGGTAATCACCATCATCGGTCCCAGGACGGAATTTAATTTCCTTAACCTGGATAACTTTTTGCTTTTTCTTCTGTTCCTTAGAAGACTTACTCTTTTCATAAAGGAACTTGCCGTAGTCCATGATACGACAAACTGGCGGTTCGGCGTTAGGGCTGATTTCAACTAAATCTACTCCGGCCTCTTCAGCCTTTTCGAGAGCTTCTCTCAGACTCACAATACCCAAAGCTTCGCCTTCCAGACCTGTCAAGCGAACTTCCAGGGCGCGAATCTCGCCATTGATACGATTCGGACGTGCCGTTTGAACTCGTTTTCCGCCTTTAATACCTTATTCCTCCAGTTGTTGAAGACTGCGGCTGCGAATCTCTTGTTGCAGCTTCTCAATCACTTCACTTACGTCCATGCTGCCGAGGTCTTTCCCGCGACGGGTGCGCACGGCCACTTTGCCAGCTTCGACTTCTTTGTCGCCACAGACCAACATATACGGGACACGACGTAAAGTGTGCTCGCGGATTTTAAAGCCAATCTTCTCATTTCTCAAGTCTGCTTTTACACGAATGCCCGCATTTTGTAGTTTACGCGTCAATTCGTTAACGTATTCAGCCTGAGAATCGGTAATATTCATGACCACTACCTGCACTGGTGCAATCCAGGTTGGGAAGAAGCCAGCGAACTCTTCGGTCAGGATGCCAATGAAGCGCTCCAGGGAACCGAGAATCGCACGGTGAATCATGACCGGTACCTGACGCTCGTTATTTTCGCCCACATAGGAGGCGCTTAAACGCTGCGGCAGAGAGAAGTCCAGCTGTACCGTTCCGCACTGCCATGCGCGATCGAGGCAGTCATACAGGGTAAATTCAATTTTCGGGCCGTAGAACGCCCCTTCGCCCAGTTGATACTCAAATGGGATGTTATTTTCTTCCAGCGCCACCGCCAGATCCGCTTCCGCGCGATCCCAGGCCTCATCGCTACCGATACGTTTTTCCGGGCGAGTTGACAGTTTGACGACGATCTTCTCGAAGCCAAAGGTGCTGTACATATCGTAGACCATACGAATACAGGCGTTCACTTCATCGCGAACCTGATCTTCAGTACAGAAGATATGCGCATCATCCTGGGTAAAGCCGCGAACGCGCATCAGACCGTGCAGCGCGCCAGACGGTTCGTTACGGTGGCAGCTACCGAATTCCGCCATACGCAGCGGCAGATCGCGGTAGGATTTCAATCCCTGGTTGAAGATCTGCACGTGGCCCGGGCAGTTCATCGGCTTGATGCAGTATTCACGGTTCTCAGAAGAGGTGGTGAACATCGCATCTTTGTAGTTGTCCCAGTGGCCGGTTTTCTCCCACAGCACACGGTCCATCATGAACGGACCTTTGACTTCCTGATACTGGTACTCTTTCAGTTTAGAACGAACAAAGGTTTCCAGTTCACGGAAGATAGTCCAGCCGTCGTTGTGCCAGAACACCATACCCGGCGCCTCTTCCTGCATATGATACAGGTCAAGCTGCTTGCCAATTTTACGGTGGTCACGCTTGGCGGCTTCTTCAAGACGCTGCAGATAGGCATTCAGCGCTTTTTTATCTGCCCACGCGGTACCGTAGATACGCTGCAACATTTTATTGTTGCTGTCGCCGCGCCAGTAGGCACCGGCGGTTTTCATCAGCTTGAAGTGATGACAGAAGCGCATATTCGGTACGTGCGGGCCGCGGCACATATCGATATATTCTTCATGATGATACAGACCCGGCTTATCATCATGAGCAATGTTTTCGTCAAGAATAGAAACTTTATAGGTTTCGCCGCGCTTCACGAAGGTTTCACGCGCTTCGTGCCAGCTGACTTTCTTCTTGATGACATCGTAGTTTTTCTCGGCGAGCTCATGCATACGTTTTTCGAGCGCGTCGATATCTTCCTGAGTCAGGGTGTGGTCGAGGTCTACGTCATAGTAGAAGCCATTATCAACAACCGGACCGATAGCCATTTTGGTGTTGGGCCACAGCTGTTTAATGGCATGGCCTAACAGGTGCGCACAGGAGTGACGAATGATCTCCAGCCCTTCTTCATCTTTCGCAGTGATAATAGAGAGAGTGGAATCGGTTTCGATCGGGTCGCAGGCGTCTACCAGTTCACCGTTTACCCGCCCGGCAATGGTGGCTTTCGCCAGGCCTGGACCGATATCCAGCGCAACATCCATGGGGCTAACAGCGTGGTCAAAATGGCGTTGACTGCCATCAGGAAGCGTAATTACAGGCATTTTATGTCCTTATTTGCAGTGGTGCCCCACACGAAAGAGCACATACAAAACTATATAATCATAATTATCATCAGGTTAAGGCGCAGTTCCCGCTTCACTCTGCGAAAATAGGAGGACGACCGGATAGACCGTTCCCGCCTGCCACCGCCTGCTGATAACACCGGGGAGTAGTTTACACATCATTGGTACGTGATTAAAGCCGCAAGCGTATAAATGATGGCGGAATGTGGAGAAAACAAGAGAGATTGAGATAAAAAGACGAATATCCTGCTACTGCAGGCGAGAATAATCCCCGGCAAAGCCGGATAATATTATTCGGACGTGATAGTAGAGACGCAATGATATTGCATACTTAATCTTTAACACAGCGCGTTAAACCGGTACCGCTCCACCCGGCTTAATTGACGTATGACGAAATAAAGGTCTGGTATATTATGACCACTCGCCGGCCACCAGCGTATGCACATTAAAGGCATCGCTCATGGATTGTCCGGTAGTTCGGGAACCGGGGGCGATATTCGAGCCAGCCTCAACGTCAGTCGCTTTGGCGATGCCAACCTGAGTATGGTCCTGGTTGCCTGATGGCGGAACGGGCGTGGCAGCGGATGCGCCAAAAGAAAGCACGCACAGCGCCAGGGCTGCGATGGTAAATGAAGTGTTTTTCATGATATTCATTCTCTTATTACGGAAGACAGACCGCGCGATTTCTCCGCCCGGACAGTGCATATCATTATAGATCCAGATCACATATTTGTCCGTCGAATATTTAGCTTTTCGTGTCAAATAGAATGAATATTTGTCAACAAACCGGGAATAATGGAGAAAAGATGGAGGGCTATTTCTTTTTATAAAAACTAAAACGAAAGGCCAGAAAAAATAATGGCACTCATTGCTAAATTTAAAACGAACAGGCCGGGGAAACCCGGCCTGAAAATATTACATTTTATACCCAAGGGACAGCGACGTCCGGCGATCGGTATGCTCCGGCGCAGAGGAAGGCGGTGCCGAGTTCCAGGTCACGTTGTAGGCGACCTTCAGCGCGAAATGGGCGTTAATCGCCACGTTTAACGCGCTCTCAGAGTTGACGGTGGTGTCCTCAGCGCCAAACACCGAGACCCCTTGCGTAAATTTGGCGTTATCGGTCATCTGCCAGGCCCAGGTGCCGGAGGCGTAACCCAGCGGCTGAGTATCGGTTTCTCCATCGGTAAACTCGTCATAGCGAACGCCAGGACCGAATTCAAACCGCAGGCTGTGCACCGGACCGTTGAGGATCTGACGACCATAACCCGCCGTCAGGACATCACGCTGCTGATAGCCATTATAGCGGTCGGTCAGCCAGCTGCCCTGACCAAAGATATAGTTCATATCGGTCAGGTTGTAGCGGCTACGCCCACCGACTGCATATTTTTCTGAGGATCGCTCATCGTTGGAAGAGGTGTTGCTGGCATTCCCCCACAGCGACCAGGCGGTGGTATTACCATACCAGGTCAAGGTGGAATCTGCCGTCATCGAGGAGTTTTTGGTGTTGCCGGACTGCGCCAGGTAGCCTGCGTTAACCACACCTTCGAAAGGTTTTTTAGCAGCGGAAGGGTCATCCATGACGGTAAATACAGAATCATCGGCCATTGCGCCAACAGACGCAAAAAGCCCCCCCGCCAGCATAACCGCTGCGGGTACTGTCTTTAAAAGCTTCATTATAACTCTCTAAAATACATTTTTTAGGACAGTACAAATGATGAACAGACACAACCTGCCCGCTCATTGAATTTAGCGTCCGTACAACATAAAAGAGACCTGAGGGTCCCGGAAACTTTCGCGAGGATCGCGGTGTGCAGGTCCTAAGAAAGGTAGCAAATTATAAAAAAGCACGAATAACATAGCAATCACTTACTCTTTCGTTTTTTGAATAAGACAGCTCCGGAAACAATCTTTATTTCATAATGAAAATACAGGCTTCTTTGCAAATCTCTCAGGAACATCACTTTCCCTCCCGGAGCCATCGTGCCATGCTTAAATAAAGCACAGTCGCCGTATTAAGGAGGAGAAGGAATGACCAAAATTTATACGTTAACGCTGGCCCCCTCGCTGGATAGCGCCACGCAGACCCCACAGATTTATCCCGAAGGTAAACTCCGCTGCAGCGCGCCAGTATTTGAGCCCGGCGGCGGCGGGATCAACGTTGCCCGTGCCGTGACCTTTCTTGGCGGCAAAGCCACCGCCATTTTCCCGGTTGGCGGCGCCACCGGCGAGCACTTAGCAGCCCTGCTGGCCGATGAGCAGGTGCCGGTCGAGACCGTCGAAACCCGCGACTGGACGCGGCAAAACCTGCACGTTCACGTGGCCGCCAGCGGCGAACAATATCGTTTTGTCATGCCCGGCGCAGCGTTGACGGATGATGAGTTCCGTCGGCTGGAAGAGAAAGTCCTGACTATCGAACCCGGCTCACTGCTGGTGGTAAGCGGCAGCCTGCCGCCAGGTATCAGCGTCGAAAACCTGATGCAACTGGTGAAAAATGCGCAACAGCAGGGACTGCGCTGCATTATCGACAGCTCCGGCGACGCGCTGGCTGCGGCGCTGGACGTCGGCAATATTGAGCTGGTGAAGCCGAACCAGAAAGAGCTCAGCGCCCTCGTACAGCGCGATCTGAGCCAACCCGATGACGTACGCCTTGCCGCCCAGTCGTTGATCCAGTCCGGTAAAGTACGCCGGGTGGTGGTTTCGCTCGGGCCGCAGGGGGCGTTAGGCGTTGACGCCAGCGGCAGCGTTCAGGTGGTGCCGCCTCCGATGAAAAGCCAGAGCACCGTCGGCGCCGGCGACAGCATGGTGGGCGCCATGACCCTGCGTCTGGCGGAAAACGCCGGGCTGGAAGATATGGTTCGCTTTGGCGTCGCTGCCGGTAGCGCCGCGACAATCAATCAGGGCACCCGTCTCTGCTCGCAGGCCAATACGCAAAAAATCTACGATTATCTCTGCGGTCGCTGATCTTCCCTGCCCCTCCGCGCTGGCGGAGGGAGCCACGATATTGGCTGGATGGTCTATGCTGGAAAGGCTATGGATAACAATGGGGTGTAGAGATGAGCAATGAGATAACCGCCTGGGTCGTCAGCGTCACCTTTCACGAACAGGCGCTGACGGAGATCAACGAGGTCAGCAACCACTTTACCCGCGCCGGGTTCGTACTGACGCTCAATGATGAAGACGGCAATCCCCATGAGCTGGGGACCAACACTTTTGGCCTGCTCAGCGCCCAGGATGCTGATGAAGTTAAGGCCCTCAGCGCAGGGCTGGCGGAATCGGCTCTGGGCCGCCCGGCAGAGATTACGGTCAGCACATTCGCCGAGTGGTTAAAAGCTCAATAAGTGCGTTTAACGCAACGGAAAGCGTCAGTTGTGCGTCAGTTCCAGGTTTACCCGGTAGCAGTGCGCTAACCTTATGATATGGTGGAAAACATGGGGAGAGACAGCATGTGGCAAGCAATCAGTACACTTTTACGCGATTGGCATTCCGAAAACGCTGAAATCGAACTGAAAACCGAGCTGCCCGGTGGGGAAATCCATTCGGCCTGGCATTTACGCTTCGGCGGGAAAGATTACTTCGTGAAATGCGACGAACGTGAGCTTCTGCCCATCTTCACCGCCGAGGCCGATCAGCTGGAACTGCTGTCGCGAAGCAAAACCGTTCGCGTGCCGCAGGTCTATGCGGTCGGCAGCGACCGTGACTACAGTTTTGTGGTCATGGAATACCTCCCTCCCCGTCCGCTGGATGCGCATAATGCCTTCCTGCTCGGCCAGCAGTTAGCGCATCTGCATCAGTGGAGCGATCAGCCGCAGTTTGGTCTGGATTTCGACAACGATCTTTCCACCACGCCGCAGCCCAACGCCTGGCAGCGTCGCTGGTCGGTGTTCTTTGCCGAGCAGCGTATCGGCTGGCAACTGGAGCTGGCGGCGGAGAAAGGGCTGCACTTTGGCGATATCGATACCTTAGTCGATGTGGTTCAGCAGCGGCTGGCCAACCATCAGCCGCAACCTTCACTGCTCCATGGTGACCTGTGGTCCGGTAACTGCGCCTTAGGACCAGATGGCCCCTATATCTTCGATCCGGCCTGCTACTGGGGCGATCGCGAGTGCGATTTAGCCATGCTGCCGATGCACCCGGAACAACCGCCGCAGATCTATGACGGCTACCAGTCCGTTTCACCGCTGCCAGCAGGTTTTCTCGATCGCCAGCCCATCTATCAGCTGTACACCCTGCTGAACCGGGCGATTTTGTTTGGTGGCCAGCACCTGGTGACGGTCCAGCAGGCGCTGGACGATGTATTGACGGAAAAAACGCGTTAGACAAGACTCACGGCGGACCAGGGGGTCCGCCGCAACGCATTATCAGTTGATCTCGACCCCACTCAGACGGAATTTGATAGTCATCGTCACGCCGGTTCCCGGTCTTGCCTGCTCGTAACGCCATCTGCGCATCGCGCTTTTCACTTCGCGCTCAAACATATTGGCCGGCTGGGCAGAGAGGATCTGTAGGTTGTCGATTCGGCCATCTGGCGTCACGTCAAACTTCACCCGTACCGTCCCTTCGATGCGCAGCGCCTGGGCGCGGGCCGGATAGGTCGGCTGGACACGGCTGATCGCCCGCGGGCCGCTCGGGGCAGTAACGGTGGGTTTGGCGGCCGCGGTCGAGGTGCTTGGCGCGGTGCGCGCTGGCGTCGTGTTGTTGTTTTCAAACGGCGAGGCCGGACGCGGCTCTGCTGCCGGCTTCACGTCCCGCTTCGGCTGCTCAACCTTTTTCTCCGGCTTGGGTTTCGGTTTGGGTTTAGGCTTCGGCTTCGGTTCCGGTTTATGGATCACCACCGGCGCTTCTTTCGGCGGTTCAGGCACCACCTCGGGTTCCGGCTCAGGATCAGGTTCGACAACGGGCTCCACGACTGGCTGTGCCGCCGGGGGCGGTTCAAGATCGGCCGGCGCGACCATCGTAATCTCAATCGGCTGCGTCGGAGAAGGCTGTTCAATAACCTGATGTACCGAGGTATAAAGCAGCCCCGCCACAACGGCACCGTGGATAGCCACGGACAGCAGCGTTGGCCACGGGAAGCGGCGAGGTAAATCAAGGGTCATTGCGCTCATAGTCGTTTCTGTTGAAAAATGATGCTCCGATTTTAAATGCAAATAGCAATCATATTCAATAAGGCGTCTTAACCTGAGTCAATTTTTGCCACCATTTGCAGAAAAAAGCCGCGTCGGCAGCGCATTCGACACCGGTATGCATCTTTGCATTGCAGTCCAGGGCGGTTTAACTTAACGTAATTCGCCTGATTATTGATAAGGAGCTTTGCCGTGCTTTACGTTATCTACGCTGAAGATATCGCCGATTCTCTGGAAAAGCGGCTCTCGGTTCGCCCTGCGCATCTCGCGCGTCTGCAACTCTTACACGATGAAGGCCGGCTGCTTACCGCCGGGCCAATGCCGGCCGTTGACAGCAACGAACCGGGCGCAGCAGGGTTCAGCGGCTCAACGGTGATTGCCGAGTTTGAGTCGCTGGAAGCGGCGCAGTCCTGGGCCAATGATGATCCGTATATTGCGGCTGGCGTCTACCGCCAGGTCTCTGTTAAGCCGTACATAAAAGTATTTTGAAAAAAATCCCCTGCTATTTTTCTGGTTAGCCACAAAAACACACCAGGGCCATCAGATTAAAGGGCGCATTTTGGTACACAACATTAAAATGCCGCCCTTTTCCATCACGCGAAAAGTTTGGCTGTTCTCTCACTGACATGTCCTGTACAGGGTCAGATCCCCTCTCCTGCCTCAACATCGTCGCCTAACGCCTCACCATCCCTGCATTAATATGAAAAGCCCCCGCTGTCCGGCGGGGGCCTCTGATCGTTATCGCTGATCCAATTACCTGTTACTTATCGAGCGCATAGGCAATCACGTAGTCACCGCGATCCGGCGACTGGCGGGCTCCACCGGCGGAAATCAGAATGTATTGTTTGCCGGTCTTCGGCGAAACATAGCTGATGGGTCCCCCCTGGCTTCCTACCGGAAGACGGGCTTTCCAGACTTCTTCACCCGTAGATGAATCGAAGGCGCGCAGGTAGTAGTCCTGGGTTCCGGCAATGAACACCAGGCCGCCCTGAGTTGCCAGGGTTCCACCCAGCGTCGGCATACCGATCGGCATCTGAGCACGCATTTTTATGCCAAACGGACCGGTATCCTGGACGGTACCGACCGGCACCTGCCAGACGATTTTCTGTGTTTTCAGGTCAATCGCGGACAGCGTACCAAACGGCGGTTTCTGACATGGGATCCCCAGCGGCGACATGAAACGGTTTTTGTTGACCGAGTACGGTGTTCCTTTCATCGGGACCGCCCCCATCCCGGCGTTCACCGCTTCACCACCGGTGTTAGCCACCGCGCTTTGTGGGTCCTGCTTAATCAGCTGCACCCACAGACCCAGACGCATATCATTGACGAAGATATAGTGGTTGTTCGGATCGGTAGACAGGCTGCCCCAGTTCATTCCTCCCAAAGAGCCCGGGAAGCTGAGGGAAACATCGGTCCCCGGCATGGTGTACAGCCCGTCATAACGCATCGATTTGAAGCTGATACGACAGACCAGCTGATCAAACGGCGTTGCCCCCCACATATCAGATTCTTTCAGGGTTTCCGCCCCAATCTGCGGCATCCCAACAGAGCGCGGCTGCGTCGCCGGATACTGTTCATTGGGGATATCAGCCGGTTTCACCGGGACCTCTTTCACTTCGGTAAGCGGTTGACCCGTCAGGCGATCAAGTACATAGATTTGACCCGCTTTGGTCCCCACCACCACGGCGGGTTTGTTGCCCTCTTTGGTCGGGAAATCGACCAGGCTTGGCTGCATCGGGACATCGAAGTCCCACAGATCGTTACGCACGGTCTTGTATACCCACTTCTCTTTCCCGGTGGTCGCATCCAGCGCCAGGATTGAAGTGGCGTATTTGTGATCGCCCTGAATACGGTCCGCGCCCCACAGGTCAACAGAGGAGCTCCCCATCGGAATAAAGAGGGTATTCATCGACGCATCCCAGGACATGGGCGCCCAGGAGTTAGCGGAACTGCGTTTGTAATGTTCCCCCGGTTGCAGAACATGATTGGGATCCGGATTACGCGGATCAAATGCCCAGCGCTGCTGGCCGGTAATCACGTCATAACCGCGCACCACGCCGCCAGGCATGTCAGTACTGACGTTATCCGCCACGCGGCCTCCAACCACCACCGTGGTGCCAGCCAGCGTCGGGGCTGAAGTCAACACATAGCTTGGATCTGCCGCTGCGCCCATCCCTTCTCGCAGATTCACGCTGCCGTTCGTCCCGAAGTCCGGGCAGAATTGGCCGTTATCTGCGTCTAAGGCGATCAATCTGTCATCAATCGTATTCATCAGGATGCGACGCTGGCATGCTGCACCTGGCGCGACCTGTGCCGGCAGAATCGGTGTGGAGCCTGCCACAGTGGGCTGCGTCAGTGGCTTCGTCGCATCAAAATACGCCAGGCCTCGGCAGCGCATCCAGATGGCGGATTTCGCATTAATTTCCGCTCTCCAGATCTCTTTTCCACTATCGGCATCGACGGCGATCACATTGTTATGCGGGGTACAGAGGAAAACACGATCGCCTACCTGCAGCGGTGTTTGCTGATCTTCTGCGCCATTGCCATCCGGGCTTAACGGGGTGTCGCCAGTATGGAAGGTCCAGACGGGTTTCAGGTTTTTTACATTGTCACGCGTGATCTGGTCCAACGCCACAAAGCGGCTACCGCCGGCAGTATTGCCGTAGTGGTCCCAGTTTTGCTGTTTAGCGTCTTCTTTTACCGGCACCAGCGGTAATTTCTCGCCGCTGAACGCCACTGTGGGATGGGGCTGAAACATCTGAACAAAGGTGACGCCCATGGCGATAACCAGAACAACGCAGACCCCCCATGCCCCTTTGGTGCTGTAAGGCTTTCCTTCATGCTTACGTAGCGCAGGCCAGGTGGCCGCCGCCAGCAGCATCAACCCGGCGGGTACCATCAAACGGGAAACGAGCGGCCAGAAGTCGAAGCCGGCATCAAACAGTGCCCAAATCAGGGTACCCACGAATACCAGAGCAAACAGCCACACCGCGGACGACCTGCGGCGGAAAAACTGAATCGCGGCGAGCAGGGTAATAACCCCGGCAATAAGGAAATACCAGCTTCCCCCCAGGGAAACCAGTTTATAACCGCCGATGACAAAGAACAGGCCTGTCGCAAGCAGTATCACACCGACCAGCAGGCACCACAGGCCTAACCAGCCGGATGAGCGGGGATTCGTATTTGACATAATAACTCTCCTGATAACACCATGAAATAAAACTATTTCTTATTTAACTATCGATGTTTTCCCCGCAGTAAGCCAAACGGCATAAATGAAGCATAATGCCGGGATAGAAAATGGCGATAAAACATCGATGTCGGGAATTATATTTAATTGTTAATAAATTGTGTAAGTCCGTTATGTAAGATCTTGTATTTTATTTATTTATTGATTGTTTTTTGCGCGACACTATTGTGATAAAACTAAAAAAACGCCAGGAAGGATTAAAAAGAAATGACTACAACAAATAAATAACACAGAATAATATATCGACATTTATTCATTTCACATCGACATTAGATTGGATAAATGCCTAATTTATGGTTATTGCTCTTTTTTTACATTGACTGGATAAGCATGTTGATGCGGGTAATTTCTCCCTGCCGATATTAAGCCATGGAATAAACGGGGATTAATGTCCGGTTTTCGCAAGGTACTGAACCGGTCTTAAACAACCTTCCTGCATTCAGGCTCGCGGTGATTTCTCTCCCCCGGAAAATAACCCCGCAATGATATAGCCACACACAATATACTGACATGGCCCAATAAAAATCTCACCGTCAGGTTAAAATTGCCGATGATCATTTTTTAACTTCTATTAATTGCCTTGCGTAAAGTTCACGCTGCGTTACTGTAGGGTTATTCGTGCTTGATTAAAAATTTTGAAAGGGAATAACAAATGTTTTCAATAAGACTTCCCTCTTTTTAAGCTACCCTTTGTGTACTTGCCCATTTTGAGGAATTTTTTGTGAACGTTCTGAAAAAAACAGCATTTCTTTCTCTGCTTGCCTTATATATCCCTGTATCACAAGCTGCGGCGACGGAATATAACCTGGATCCGCAGCACACGTCGGTGGTTATTGCCTGGAACCATTTCGGTTTCTCTAACCCCACCGCCTATATCTCTGATGTTTCAGGGAAATTATCTTTTGACAAAGAAAATCCTGAAAAATCTTCTGTTAGCGTTACTCTGCCGGTAAAAACCATTGACACGCATGTCAAAGCGTTAACCGATGAATTTTTAGGCAAAGAATACTTTGATGTCAAAACGTTTCCCGAGGCTACTTTCCGGAGTACCAAAGTGGAAAGCAAGGGCGACAATAAATATGATGTCGAAGGTAACCTGACCATTAAAGGCATCACCAAACCGGTAGTTCTGCATGCAACCCTCAATAAGCAGGACATGCATCCAATGGTGAAAAAAGAGGCGATTGGATTTGATGCAACAGGGTTAATCAAACGTTCAGACTTCAAGCTTGATAAGTATGTGCCCGCGGTAAGTGATAACGTGACCATCACTTTATCCACTGAAGCCTATGCAAAATAAAGTAATGCACGCGTAATAGCGTGCATTTTATTCAGGCGCGTTATCCAGACAACCGTTCTGAAAGGCAAACAAACAGGCGCAGATTATTTAAGACCAGGAGCGGCACGCTTAGCCTCATGCGCCATGATCTGACTGCGCCTGTTTCATCATTCTTCTCAACTTACTTCAGGCTGCATCTGCTGGCCAGTGTGGGCATGCATTCGACAGCGCCGCACCTGTCTGGGTAACAATAAATACTGCATGGCAATTAATTCCTGTGGCGGCAGGAATAGGTTCTGCCTGAAACAAACCGCCCGGAATAACGTGACATACCTATTTTAATGAGACGTGAAAGCAAGCCAGGCGCAAACTGTCGTTGCACCGCAGTCGAGCAAAATAATGATGTCAAGATGGCAATGATAACGATAATACAGCGCAGGGCTGAGAAAACGACAACGGCACCGCGTACGGTGCCGTTAGCCTGCTCGCTTAACAGTCGGGGAAAATAAACAGCAGAGCATGACGCTGCCGTTTCACCAGTCCCTTCCTGATAGCAAGGATCCGCATATTGCGGCGCGATTGGGCTTCCAGCCAGCGCGCTTTACGGCGATTCACCTGTCTCAGCATGCGCCAGCGCCCTACTTCCGTTCTACTACGCTTCATTGCAACGACTCTACGAGTGAAAACAGCCTCCATTATAAACCTCTGCCAGCAACTGACTACCGCTTTCGCTGCGTTTTTATTTGCCAGAAAAATACTGATGCGTAAACTCATCACATAACGTCATTCAAAAGGATTTTACATCTATGACAACCTTTTACACGGTGGTGAACTGGCTGGTCATTCTGGGGTACTGGCTGTTGATCGCCGGTGTAACATTACGAATTCTAATGAAACGCCGCGCTGTCCCGTCCGCCATGGCATGGTTGCTGATCATTTATATCCTGCCGCTGGTGGGGATTATCGCCTATCTCTCCTTTGGCGAACTGCATCTCGGCAAACGCCGGGCGGAACGCGCCAGGGCGATGTGGCCCTCGACGGCCAAGTGGTTAAACGACCTCAAAGCCTGCAAACATATCTTCGCGGAAGATAACAGCCCGGTGGCAGAATCCCTGTTCAAGCTGTGTGAACGGCGTCAGGGCATTGGTGGCGTAAAAGGCAACCAGCTGCAGCTGCTGACGGAATCTGACGACGTGATGCAGGCTCTGATCCGCGATATTCAACTGGCCCGCCACAATATCGAGATGGTCTTTTATATCTGGCAGCCAGGCGGTATGGCCGACAGCGTCGCCGAATCGCTGATGGCCGCCGCACGTCGTGGGGTTCACTGTCGGCTAATGCTCGATTCTGCGGGCAGCGTGGCCTTTTTCCGCAGCCCATGGGCGGCGATGATGCGTAACGCCGGTATTGAAGTCGTCGAGGCCCTCAAAGTTAACCTGATGCGTGTGTTCCTGCGCCGGATGGATTTGCGTCAACATCGCAAGATGGTGATGATCGATAACTATATTGCCTATACCGGCAGCATGAATATGGTCGATCCGCGCTACTTTAAGCAGGACTCGGGGGTCGGCCAGTGGATTGACCTGATGGCGCGGATGGAAGGCCCGGTGGCGACCTCGATGGGCATCGTCTACTCCTGCGACTGGGAAATCGAAACCGGAAAGCGCATTCTGCCGCCACCACCGGACGTCAATATCATGCCGTTCGAAGAGGCCAGCGGGCATACCATCCACACGATCGCCTCCGGCCCGGGCTTTCCGGAAGATCTGATCCATCAGGCGCTCCTCACCGCCGCCTACGCGGCGAAAGAGCATCTGATCATGACGACACCTTACTTCGTGCCCAGCGACGACCTGCTGCACGCAATCTGTACCGCCGCCCAGCGCGGTGTCGACGTGAGTATTATTTTACCGCGCAAGAACGATTCACTGCTGGTGGGCTGGGCCAGCCGGGCCTTTTTCACCGAGCTGCTGGCGGCCGGGGTCAAAATTTATCAGTTTGAAGGCGGATTGTTGCATACCAAGAGCGTGCTGGTGGATGGCGAACTGAGCCTGGTGGGGACGGTGAATCTGGATATGCGCAGCCTGTGGCTCAATTTTGAGATTACGCTGGTCATTGATGACGCCGGTTTTGGCAGCGATCTGGCGGCGGTCCAGGATGACTATATCTCGCGTTCGCGCCTGCTTGACGCCCGTCGTTGGCTAAAACGACCGCTCTGGCAGCGGATCGTCGAGCGACTGTTTTACTTCTTCAGCCCGTTGCTGTAAAACGTGCCCATCAGATACCGAATGAGTAGCAATCATGGATATGGATTTAAACAACCGCCTGACCGAAGACGAAACGCTTGAGCAGGCTTACGATATCTTCCTCGAGCTGGCGGCCGACAACCTCGACCCGGCGGACATCATTCTGTTTAACCTGCAGTTTGAAGAGCGCGGGGGCGCCGAACTGTTCGACCCGTCCGCAGACTGGGAAGAGCATGTGGATTACGATCTGAATCCGGATTTCTTCGCCGAAGTGGTAATTGGCCTGGCGGATACCGATGGCGGGGAAATTAATGACATTTTCGCCCGTGTTCTGCTGTGCCGCGAAAAAGATCATAAGCTGTGTCATATTTTGTGGCGTGAATAACGCTCACTATCCAGTGAAAAGCCTGCCGCGGTTCACCCGGCAGGCTTTTTTTATGCTGGCAGCTTATTTCGGCAACGCATGGCCGCAGGCGTGACAAAAACGGGCGTTATCGTCATGGTCGCCCTGCTGGCACTGCGGACACAGGCGACGCTGACGCCGACGGTTCAGGGCGCTGGTCATATGGGTAGTGATAAGCCCGGTCGGTATCGCAATAATGGAGTAGCCGATCAGGATGAGGATCGACGCCAGAATGCGGCCCAGTGGGGTATGCGGGGTGATATCGCCATAGCCGACGGTGGTGATGGTCACGATGGCCCAATAGACCGAGGCGTTGAGCGTTGTAAAGCCGTACTCCGGCCCCTCGATCAAATACATTAGCGAACCGAAAATCACCATCACAATGGCGATAAACGAATAGAACAGAATCAGCTGGTGACGCGCACTGACGATTGCTCGCCAGAACACGTTGAGCGAAGGCATAAAGCGCAACAGTTTGAGAATACGCAGCGCGCGGATCGCTCGCATTGCTCGCCAGGCAAAGACATAATTCAGACTAATCTCCGGCCACAGCCACATCACATACAGCGGCAAAATCGTCGCCAGGTCAATCAGTCCCCAAAAGCTAAAAATATAGTGGAGCGGATTGGGCCAGGTGGCGATACGCAGCAGGTACTCCACGGTAAAAACCGCGGTCACCAGCAGCTCCAGCCAGACGAAAATATGCCATTCATCTAATGTCAGATGATATTGCGTGCCCAGCCCCGACTCGATAAAAATCACCAGCACGCTGAGCAAGGCGAAAAGTCCGCACAGCCCTTCGAAGCGGCGGCCGGAACGTCGGTTCTGATCGAAAAGTAAATGATAAAGCCGCAGACGAGCGGCAGAAAGCATACCCACTTCGTTAACCTCGCAAAAAAAAGGGCTGACCTGCGTCAGCCCCTGAGATTATAACGGGTCTACCTTAAGGCAGGAAACCGCATGGCGGAAACTGCCCTCCAGTACCGGGCGGGTTTTCGCACACTCTGGCCCGGCGAGCGGGCAGCGGGTGCGGAACACGCAGCCCGACGGAGGGTTAATTGGCGAGGGTAATTCGCCCTCCAGCAACTGAATAGTTTTCGCTTTCTCGAGATCAGGATCGGGGATCGGTACCGCCGACATCAGCGCTTTGGTATAGGGATGCAGCGGATTATGATACACCTCGTCGTAGGTGCCCAGCTCCACCGCATGGCCCAGATACATCACCAGGACGCGGTCGGAGATATGTTTAACCACCGCCAGATCGTGGGCGATAAATATCAGCGACAGCCCCATCTCACGCTGCAGCTGCTGCAGCAGATTGACCACCTGAGCCTGAATCGACACGTCAAGCGCAGATACTGGCTCATCGCAGATAATCAGCTTCGGCTCAAGGATCAACGCCCGCGCGATGCCGATACGCTGGCACTGACCGCCGGAGAACTCATGCGGATAGCGGTTGATCAGGTTAGGCAGCAACCCGACCTTCATCATCATCGCTTTGACGCGATCGCGAACTTCCTGACGCGACATCTTCGGATGATAGGTGCGCAGCGGTTCAGCGATAATCTCCCCGATGGTCATGCGCGGATTCAGCGAGGCCAGCGGATCCTGGAAGATCATCTGGATATCGCTGCGCACATCGCGCCACTCTTCCTGCTTCATACCCAGCAGATCTTTCCCAAGCCAGGCCACTTTGCCATCGGTCGCTTTCACCAGGCCAATAATGGCGCGGGCGAAGGTCGATTTGCCGCAGCCTGACTCCCCTACCACACCGAGGGTTTCCCCCTCATAGAGGCGCAACGTCACGCCATCCACTGCTTTCAGCGTTTTCGACGGCTGCCAGAACCACTGCTTGCCATCTTTGATATCGAAGTGCACCTTCAGGTCGGCAATTTCAAGCAGGACTTTTCGTTGTTCAGTTACGGCGTTCATAGCAGATCCCCCACCGGTTTAAAGCAGGCGCGCAGGCGGCCTGGCGCGAACGACTCCAGCGGCGGTGCGCTGCTACACTGCTCCATGGCGTGCGGGCAGCGCGGCTGGAATGGACAGCCTTTCGGCAATCGCAGCAGGTTTGGCGGGTTGCCAGGGATGGTTAACAACGCATCGCCCTCGGCATCCAGACGAGGAACTGCATTCAACAGGCCAATAGAGTATGGATGTGACGGTTGATAGAAGACATCGCGCGCCTGACCGTACTCCATGGTGCGCCCGGCGTACATCACCAGCACTTTATCGCAGATCCCGGCCACCACCCCGAGGTCGTGGGTGATCATGATGATGGCCGTATTGAATTCGCGTTTAAGCTCATTCAACAGCGTCATGATCTGCGCCTGCACGGTGACGTCCAGCGCGGTGGTGGGTTCATCCGCAATCAGCAGCCGCGGCCGACACAGCAGCGCCATGGCAATCATCACGCGCTGGCGCATCCCGCCGGAAAACTCGTGCGGAAACATCTTCATGCGCTTGCGCGCTTCCGGCATTTTTACCGCATCGAGCATCTTCACCGACTCTTCAAACGCTTCGGCTTTGCTCAGTCCTTTATGCAACATCAGGACTTCCATTAACTGCTCGCCCACCCGCATATACGGGTTAAGAGAGGTCATCGGATCCTGGAAAATCATCGAGATTTGCTCGGCGCGCAGTTTGTTCAGTTCACGCTCGGGCAAATTGAGGATCTGCCGACCGTTAAAGGTGGCGGATCCTCCGATGCGGCCGTTGGCCGCCAGCAGCCCCATCAGAGCGAAGGCGGTTTGCGATTTACCGGAGCCAGATTCGCCCACAATGCCGAGCGTCTCGCCCGCCTGCAGGGTGAAGTTCAGGTCATTGACGGCGGTGACATCGCCATCCGGCGTTTTAAAGGTGACGCGGAGATCTTTCACGTCCAGCAGCAGGCCGCTGTGACTCTGCGCTTGCGGCGCCTTTGCCGTTTCAATCATGGTCATGGCAGCGCTCCTTAGCGGTCTTTCGGGTCGAGGGCATCACGCAGACCATCGCCGATAAAGTTGAAACAGAACAGGGTCACCACCAGGAAACCCGCCGGGAACAGCAGCAGCCAGGGCGAGACTTCCATTGAGTTGGCGCCATCGCTGAGCAATGCTCCCCAACTGCTGAGCGGCTCCTGGGTTCCCAGCCCGAGGAAGCTGAGGAAGGATTCGAAGAGGATCATGCTGGGGACCAGCAGCGAGGCGTACACTACCACCACCCCCAGTACGTTGGGGACGATATGGCGCAGCACGATGCTGGCCGTGGAGACCCCACCGACCTGCGCGGCTTCGATAAACTCTTTACGCTTCAGGCTCAAGGTCTGTCCGCGCACGATACGCGCCATATCCAGCCAGGAAACCATGCCGATGGCAACAAAGATCAGCAGGATATTCTGACCAAAAAAGGTCACCAGCAGGATGACGAAGAACATAAACGGGAAGGAGTTGAGGATCTCCAGCAGACGCATCATCACCGAATCCACTTTGCCGCCGAGATAACCGGAAAGCGAACCGTACAGCGTGCCGAGGATCACCGCCACCAGCGCCGATGCCACCCCGACCATTAGCGAAATACGCCCGCCGATCGCCACGCGCACCAGCAGGTCGCGCCCGGAGGAGTCGGTTCCGAAGTAGTGGCCTGAAGCCATATCCGGGGCATTGGACATCATGCCCCAGTCGGTATCGAAGTAGGAGAACGACGACACCATTGGCGCAAAGGTGACAAACAGCGCAATAAGCACCAGCATGATCAGGCTGGTCACCGCGGCGCGGTTGTGCATAAAGCGGCGACGCGCATCCTGCCAGAGGCTACGCCCCTCCACTTCCAGCTTCTCACTGAAGTTTTCCAGCGCCTCGCTATTTTTCTTACTTAACATCATGGCGAACTCCGGCTTCAGTAGCGAATCTTCGGATCGATAACGGCGTACAGCACGTCAACGATGGCGTTGAACAGGATAGTCAGGGCGCCAACGAGGATCGTCAGGCTCAGCACCAGCGAGTAGTCGCGGTTAAGCGCCCCGTTAACGAACAGCTGGCCGATCCCCGGCAGGCCGTAAATGGTTTCAATGACCATTGAGCCGGTGATGATGCCCACGAAAGCTGGCCCCATATAGGAGAGCACCGGCAGCAGCGCCGGCTTCAGCGCATGGCGCAAAATAATGCGGCGCATCGGCAGCCCTTTTGCCCGCGCGGTGCGGATAAAGTTAGAGTGCAACACTTCTATCATCGAGCCGCGGGTGATACGGGCGATACTGGCGATATAGGCCAGGGAAAGCGCCACCATCGGCAGGATCATAAATTTCAGCGCTCCGCCGTTCCAGCCGCCGCCCGGCAGCCAGTGCAGGGTAATGGCAAAAATCATCACCAGCAGCGGCGCCACCACAAAGCTCGGAATAACCACGCCGGTCATGGCTACCCCCATCACCGCGTAGTCCCATCGGGTGTTTTGCTTCAGAGCGGCTATCACCCCGGCGGCGACGCCGATCACCACCGCGAGTAAAAAGGCGGCGAAGCCCAGTTTCGCTGAAACCGGGAAGCTGGCGGCCACCAGATCGTTGACCGAATAATCTTTGTATTTAAAGGAGGGACCAAAATCGCCATGCGCCAGTTGCTTCAGATAATTGAAGTACTGCGTCATGATAGGGTCGTTTAAATGGTATTTTGCTTCAATATTCGCCATGACTTCCGGCGGCAGGGTGCGCTCCCCGGTAAAAGGGCTTCCCGGTGCCAGACGCATCATGAAGAATGAGATGGTAATAAGAATAAATAGCGTCGGAATCGCTTCCAGACAGCGACGTAAGATAAATTTTAACATTGCCCGTACCTTCTGGCGTGTGCCTTTGCACTGCTCTCAAATAAGACACGATGGAGCGAGCACAGGCTCGCCCCACGTATTGCCATTAATGTTTGATAACGTAGAGATCTTTGGTATAGACGTTATCCATCGGGTCTTTACCGGTATAGCCCCCAACCCACGGTTTCACCAGGCGGGCGTTGACGTAGTAATAGACCGGTACGATCGCGCTGTCTTTGTCCAGCTGCTGTTCCGCTTTCGCATAGGCTGCCGTACGCTGCGCTTCATCAGACGCTTTTACGGATTCAGCCATAATCTTGTCGAACGCCGGGCTCTTATAGTGCGCAGTGTTCATTGAGCTGTCAGAGAGCATGGTATTCAGGAAGGAAGTTGGCTCGTTATAGTCGGCGCACCAGCCTGCGCGTGCCACGTCATAGGTGCCCTGGTGACGGGTATCGAGGAACGTTTTCCACTCCTGGTTAACCAGCTTCACGTCAATGCCCAGGTTTTTACGCCACAGCGAGGCGGCGGCAATCGCCAGCTTCTTGTGCAAATCGGAGGTGTTATACAGCAGGTTAAAGGTCAACGGTTTATCCGCGGTATAGCCGGCTTCGGCCAGCAATTTCTTCGCTTCTTCGTTGCGTTTTTCCTGCGACCACGTAAACCATTCCGGCTCGCTCAGCTTCGCGCCATCGGTGTACGGCGGCGTGTAGCCGTAGGCCGGCAGATCGCCCTGTCCTTTCACTTTATTAGCAATAATATCGCGATCCAAACCCAGCTTCAGCGCGGTACGGACGCGTACGTCGGTAAACGGCGCTTTCTGGTTGTTGATTTCGTAATAATAGGTACACAGATACGGGTCGACGTGCAGCTCGTTGGGGATCTCTTTTTTCAGCTTCTGGAAGAGTTCGATCGGCAGCTGGTTATAGGTCATGTCCAGTTCACCGCTGCGATAGCGGTTAACATAGGTCACTTCGGAAGAGGTCGGCAGCCAGGTAACGGTGTTAATGACGGTTTTAGCATTATCCCAGTAGTGCGGGTTGCGCTCCATCACGATACGTTCGTTGACCACCCAGTCTTTCAGAGTATACGCCCCGTTGGTGACGATGTTGCCAGGCTGTGTCCATTTCTCGCCAAATTTTTCAATAGCCGGTTTGTAGACAGGAGACATCGCCGGGTTAACCAGCAGCTTATAAAAATAAGGGACTGGCTCGCTGAGGGTAACTTCCAGCGTGTGGTCGTCAATGGCTTTTACGCCCAGTTCGCTCGGCGCTTTCTTGCCATCAATGATGTCGTCGACGTTAACGATATGACCATATTGCGGATAGCTGGCATAAGGAGAAGCGGTTTTCGGATCCACCAGACGCTGCCAGCTGTAGACGAAGTCCTGAGCAGTAACCGGCTCGCCGTTAGACCATTTCGCATCTTTACGCAGATGGAAGGTCCAGACTTTAAAATCTTTATTATCCCAGCTCTCTGCTACGCCAGGGATCGGGTGGCCATCTTTCGGCGAAGTATTCAGCAAGCCTTCGAAGAGGTCGCGGCTAATATTGGCCTCGGGTACCCCTTCAATTTTATTCGGGTCCAGCGATTGCGGCTCAGCGCCGCTATTTCGCACCAGCGTTTGCTTATCCGACAACTGCACACCGGCCGGGACATCCGCTGCCATAGCCATATTGCCGGCAAGCAGTGCGGATAGCACTCCCGCGGCGATCAAACGTTTTTTAGTGATGATGGTCATTGTGTTGTAACTCCAGTCATTATAATTACTGGTTTTTTAACCAGCCTGTTTTTTCCCGTTTGCGGGGATCTGTCCAACGCAGGAGCGTTTGCGATTGGCAGATTGCTATCACCGACTTATTTATTACGACCGCTCGAACGGCAGCCTTAACGTCGATTCTTTGCCCCCTCGCTGGAGGGCAGTTCCGGCGCAGTGAGATTATTAATAATAATTCTCATTTACGCATATAATTCAGCAGACGATAACGGCGGAAATTACCAAAAGGTAAACACCTCCGCCAATGCAATTTGCAAATATGTTACCGGATTCTCTTTTATCGCCGATATTGCCCGCGATGCTCAAGATCTTCGCGGACTACCGACAAAAAAATATCATTGTTAATCATAGTGATATGATTTTTTAATCGCGTTGAGAATCGAGTATCGGCTAAAAGATGCTTTTTTGTACAAAAATTTAACAACAGGTTACTTTTTAGCACATTCATCTACTGCCTTGTTAAAATTACTAATATCATTTCGATGATCCGACAGCAAGTGCCAGAGAATGATGTGAAGAAAATAACATCGCAGGCAGGAAGAGCGTGAGGGGAAAACAATGAACAAAAACAGATATCTTAATGAAAAATATGGATTTAAAGATATTATCGCAAAACGTTATCTCAACAGCCGATCTCGCGCTGGTTAATAGGTTTTGCTAATAATCGCGCAAGCGCGAAGTGAAGCCTCTACGCTTGCATGGTGTTCCACTAATTAAGCAGTCCGGGGAACAGCGCTTTAATACCGGTTACGATAAACTCGATCCCCAGGGCCATCAGCAGCAACCCCATGATACGGGTGATGACGTTGATTCCCGTCTGTCCCAGCAGACGAACCAGCCACGGCGCCATTCGGAAAATGCCCCAGCAGCAAAGAGCGAATACCGCTATCGCCAGTGAGAACCCGACCAGGTGCACCCAGGAATGATATCGGGTGCCCCAGACAATAGTTGAACTGATTGCCCCCGGTCCGGCCATTAAGGGGAGCGCGAGAGGCACGACGCCGATGCTCTCCCGGACCGCCGTCTCCGACTTCTCCTGCTTGTTCTGCTTATCTTCGCCGAGCTTGCCGCTGATCATCGACATCGCAATGGTCACCACCAGGATGCCGCCGGCAATGCGGAAGGAATCAATCGAGATGCCAAAAATCTGCAGAATGCCATCGCCGAGAAACAACGACGTCAGGAGAATGATCGCCACCGACAGGTTTGCGGTCAGGTTGGTCTTGTTGCGCACCGCTGCCGGTTGGTAGCTGGTCATACTGATAAACACCGGAATGATGCCGACCGGGTTGACCAGGGCAAATAAGCCAATGAAAAACTTGAAATAGGTAGCAAAATCGAACAGTGGTTGAGTCACAATGGGCTCCGCAGCATCATCAAAATTGGCGGTTGACTATTAACAGCATAAAATAACTGCGCGAAACATACGCTTTTTGCATGCAATATTCATTATAAATATGCATAACCCGGTGATATGTATCGAATGTTAGTTATTTGTAGCTTTAATGCTAATCGTTTTTTTAATTTCAAAACCCTTCCATTACACTTGATCGAATCGGTTAAAAAGCAGCCAGCTGAAAGGTATCAGCCACGCCAATACTTGATCTAAATCACGTATTTTGTACTCAGAAGTGAGTAATCTTGATGACACCAACAGAGTGGAAGGCAGCATGACCTGAAAGTTAAAGTAATAGAGCTTTTTTAGTAAATCGGTAAAACAGTGTCCTGATTTTTCTACATAAACATTTACATGCAAGCTGTTAACAGCCTGTCTATAATGTCGAATCGAGCGACTGATTTACTAAAAAAGTTTAACATTATCAGGAGAGCATTATGGCTGTTACTAATATCGCTGAACTGAACGCGCTTGTTGAGCGTGTCAAGAAAGCCCAGCGTGAATATGCCAGTTTCACTCAAGAACAAGTCGATAAAATCTTCCGCGCTGCCGCTCTGGCCGCTGCAGATGCTCGAATCCCTCTCGCTAAAATGGCCGTTGCCGAATCCGGCATGGGCATCGTTGAAGACAAAGTGATCAAAAACCACTTCGCTTCCGAATACATTTACAACGCATATAAAGATGAAAAAACCTGTGGCGTCCTGTCAGAAGACGACACCTTTGGTACCATCACTATCGCTGAACCGATCGGCATCATCTGCGGTATCGTACCGACCACTAACCCGACTTCAACAGCCATCTTCAAATCGCTCATCAGCCTGAAGACACGTAACGCCATCATTTTCTCTCCGCACCCGCGTGCAAAAGAAGCCACCAACAAAGCGGCTGATATCGTACTGCAGGCTGCCATCGCGGCTGGCGCGCCGAAAGACCTGATCGGCTGGATCGATCAGCCGTCCGTAGAACTGTCTAACGCGCTGATGCATCACCCGGACATCAACCTGATCCTTGCGACCGGTGGTCCAGGTATGGTGAAAGCGGCGTACAGCTCCGGTAAACCAGCTATCGGCGTTGGTGCCGGTAACACCCCGGTGGTCATTGATGAAACGGCTGATATCAAACGTGCTGTTGCTTCCGTTCTGATGTCTAAAACCTTCGATAACGGCGTTATCTGTGCTTCTGAGCAGTCTGTTGTCGTCGTTGATTCAGTGTATGACGCGGTTCGCGAACGTTTCGCCAGCCACGGCGGCTATCTGCTGCAGGGTAAAGAGCTGAAAGCGGTTCAGGACATCATCCTGAAAAATGGCGCGCTGAACGCTGCTATCGTTGGTCAGCCAGCGGCAAAAATCGCGGAACTCGCAGGCTTCACCGTTCCGGCTACGACTAAGATCCTGATTGGCGAAGTGACCAACGTTGACGAAAGTGAACCGTTTGCTCACGAAAAACTGTCTCCGACGCTGGCGATGTATCGTGCGAAAGATTTCGAAGACGCGGTCACCAAAGCAGAAAAACTGGTTGCCATGGGCGGTATCGGTCACACCTCTTGCCTGTACACCGACCAGGACAACCAGCCGGCTCGCGTGGCTTACTTCGGCCAGATGATGAAAACCGCACGTATCCTGATCAACACCCCGGCTTCCCAGGGTGGTATCGGTGACCTGTACAACTTCAAACTCGCGCCTTCCCTGACTCTGGGTTGTGGTTCCTGGGGTGGTAACTCCATCTCTGAAAACGTTGGTCCGAAACACCTGATCAACAAGAAAACCGTTGCTAAGCGAGCTGAAAACATGTTGTGGCACAAACTTCCGAAATCTATCTACTTCCGTCGTGGCTCCCTGCCAATCGCACTGGATGAAGTGATTACTGATGGTCACAAACGCGCGCTGATCGTGACTGACCGCTTCCTGTTCAACAACGGCTATGCCGATCAGATCACTTCCGTACTGAAAGCAGCGGGCGTTGAAACCGAAGTCTTCTTCGAAGTTGAAGCTGACCCGACCCTGACCATCGTACGTAAAGGTGCCGATCTGGCGAACTCCTTCAAACCAGACGTCATCATCGCGCTGGGCGGCGGTTCCCCGATGGATGCGGCGAAAATCATGTGGGTCATGTACGAACATCCGGAAACCCACTTCGAAGAACTGGCGCTGCGCTTTATGGATATCCGTAAACGTATCTACAAGTTCCCGAAAATGGGCGTCAAAGCCAAGATGGTCGCCATCACCACCACCTCCGGTACCGGTTCTGAAGTGACGCCGTTCGCCGTAGTGACCGATGACGCAACTGGTCAGAAATATCCGCTGGCAGACTACGCGCTGACCCCAGATATGGCCATCGTTGATGCCAACCTGGTGATGGATATGCCGAAATCGCTGTGTGCGTTCGGTGGTCTGGATGCGGTGACTCACGCCCTGGAAGCTTACGTTTCCGTGCTGGCTTCTGAGTTCTCTGACGGCCAGGCTCTGCAGGCGTTGAAACTGCTGAAAGAGTACCTGCCGGCTTCCTACCACGAAGGTTCCAAGAACCCGGTTGCCCGTGAGCGCGTACACAGTGCTGCGACTATCGCCGGTATCGCGTTTGCGAACGCCTTCCTCGGCGTGTGTCACTCCATGGCGCACAAACTGGGCTCTCAGTTCCATATTCCGCACGGTCTGGCCAACGCCCTGCTGATCTGCAACGTTATTCGCTACAACGCGAATGACAACCCGACCAAGCAGACTGCGTTCAGCCAGTACGACCGTCCGCAGGCTCGTCGTCGCTACGCTGAAATCGCCGATCACCTGGGTCTCTCTGCACCGGGCGACCGCACCGCAGCGAAGATCGAGAAACTGCTGGCATGGCTGGAAAGCATCAAAGCTGAGCTGGGAATTCCGAAATCTATCCGCGAAGCTGGCGTTCAGGAAGCTGACTTCCTGGCTAACGTTGATAAGCTGTCTGAAGATGCATTCGATGACCAGTGCACCGGCGCTAACCCGCGCTACCCGCTGATCTCCGAACTGAAACAGATTCTGCTGGATACCTACTACGGCCGCGAGTTCGTCGAAGGCGAAACTGCTGCGAAAACCGACGCGGCTCCGGTGAAAGCTGAGAAAAAAGCGAAGAAATCCGCTTAATCAACAACGGTAAACACACTGCAAGCCCCGTCACCTGACGGGGCTTTTTTATGCCCGCTTGTCAGCCAATCCCGAGCTGCAGCCTTCCTGAGTATAAAAAAGGCGCCCACAGGCGCCTGTATGAGCTTCTGAGCAACTCAGCAGGAATAACGCTGGTTTTGTACCTGGGTTAAAGAACCCACGCTCAGCGCCTCTTTATAATGCTTACGACAGACGGACACATACCGCTCATTGCCGCCGATGACAACCTGCTCGCCTTCATTATAAGGTCGCCCCTCTTGATCGAGACGTAGCACCATGCTCGCCTTACGGCCGCAGAAGCAAATGGTTTTCAGCTCCACCAGCTTATCGGACCATGCCAGCAAATACTGGCTACCGGTAAAGAGCTCGCCGCGAAAATCCGTCCGCAGTCCATAGCACAGCACCGGAATATCCAGTGTATCGACAACTTCGGACAGCTCATGAACCTGTTCGCGCGTCAGAAACTGGCTTTCATCCACCAGCACGCAGTGAATTGGCTTAAGCTTGTGCTCTGCCGCAATATCGTTAAATAGCGACGTCTGCGGATTATACAACCGGGCCGGCGAGGAGAGGCCGATACGCGAGCTGACTTTTCCAGCACCGAAGCGGTCATCTATCTCAGCGGTATAAACGATGGTACGCATCCCCCGCTCCTGGTAATTGTACGAAGATTGCAACAGAGCGGTCGACTTACCTGCATTCATTGCAGAGTAGTAGAAATAAAGTTGTGCCATCGGCTGCGTGACCCCAATCAAAGTGTTTTATCGCGGCGGTGATTGTACCATATTTTAGGCGTACAGCCGCCCTTTCCGCAGGGGTATTGTCGCAGCGCTGAAGGGCATGGAAACGGAAAGGGTGACGTGGATGAATTGAATTTACAGGGCCATTATTTGTACGCCCCGTTACGCTATCGGTGAGGTAACCATTGTCTTTTCGTGCTTATAGGACCAGTATCCATGCACTATAAGCGGGCTTGCGGGTTGTTTTATATTAAGGCGCGTAACCAAAAATGCGCTAATACTGACGAGGGTTATTTACCCATGCAAAGGATAATTTTTCTCACTGAACCTCAGAAAAAGCATATGGTCTCAGTGTTTTAGCTGGCCCCCTACTCATGGCTATAAGGAGCAAAGATGTGAAGCGGCACGAGAATTTTAACTTAAATTAATTAATTCCCGCGACAAATAACCAGTAATTTTGAATTCCTTACATTCTCCCCTATTGCACAACGCATTTTATCGCTCTATTATTAGTTCAACAAACCACCCCACAATATAAGTTTGAGATTACTACAATGAGCGAAGCACTTAAAATTTTGAACAACATCCGTACTCTTCGTGCGCAGGCAAGAGAATGCACCCTTGAAACGCTCGAAGAAATGCTGGAAAAATTAGAAGTCGTTGTTAACGAGCGCCGTGAAGAAGAAAACGCCGCCGCAGCAGAAATTGAAGAGCGTACGCGTAAGCTGCAGCAATACCGTGAAATGCTGATTGCTGACGGTATTGACCCGAATGAACTGCTGAGCACTATGGCTGCCGTTAAAGCCGGTACCAAAACTAAGCGTGCTGCACGTCCGGCTAAATATAGCTATGTAGACGAAAACGGCGAAACCAAAACCTGGACTGGCCAGGGCCGTACTCCTGCGGTGATCAAAAAAGCAATGGACGAACAAGGTAAATCACTGGACGATTTCCTGATCTAATCTCCGTTGTCGCAATATTTAAAATCCCGCTCCGGCGGGATTTTTTTTTGCCCTCAGGCTCGATAAACAAAACCGGGAGTCGCTGACGCGCTCCCGGTTTCTGGCTTTTAATCGCGCTGCGGATTACTTCGTCACCGCGGTTTCCAGCCAGGCTTTAAAATCGTCACCAAGCGTCTTGTGACGAATACCATATTCGACAAACGCCTGCATGTAGCCAAGCTTATTGCCGCAGTCATGGCTCTTGCCCTTCATATGATAAGCTTCAACCGTTTCTTTCTCGATCAGCATATCAATCGCGTCAGTCAGCTGAATTTCATCACCGGCGCCCGGAGGGGTCTTCGCCAGCAGCGGCCAAATATCTGCGCTGAGGACATAGCGCCCGACTACCGCCAGGTTGGACGGCGCAACGTCAGCTTTTGGCTTCTCGACCACGCCCACCATCGGCACGCTTTCGCCCGGCTTCAGGGATTCGCCTTTGCAATCGACCACGCCATACGCGGTCACATCCTCGACAGGCTCAACCATAATCTGGCTGGCGCCAGTCTCATCAAAACGAGAGATCATCTCCGCAAGGTTATCACGGCTCAGATCGGACTCAAATTCATCCAGAATAACGTCTGGCAGAATAACCGCTACCGGCTCATCACCCACTACCGGATGTGCGCACAGCACGGCGTGACCAAGGCCTTTCGCCAGGCCCTGACGAACTTGCATAATGGTCACGTGCGGCGGGCAAATAGACTGCACTTCTTCCAGAAGCTGGCGTTTTACACGTTTTTCCAGCATCGCTTCCAGCTCAAAACTGGTATCGAAATGGTTTTCGATAGAGTTTTTCGATGAGTGCGTTACCAGAACAATTTCAGTAATTCCTGCAGCGATACATTCATTAACAACGTACTGAATTAACGGCTTATCTACCAGCGGCAGCATTTCTTTTGGAATTGCTTTGGTGGCAGGCAGCATCCTGGTGCCTAATCCCGCTACCGGGATAACCGCTTTTCTGACTTTAGAATTAAGGGCAGCCATTGAAATCTCCTGGACTGTTTGTTTTTTAAACTTCTCGTTACAAATAACGTGTCGAGTATATCAGTCAACCGCGTATTCACTGGTCTGAAAAGGTTCCGATAGCCTCGAATTAGGACTTTTACGCATAAAACTGCTCGATGGTACCACCAGTATAGGGCTGCAGGTAATGCCGTCTGCTTAGATATAAACGCAATTGCTCATTCCGCAGACAACATTAAGCGTAAACGCCCCCCGGCCCCCCAAATTTGGCACTGCCATGAGGCGCAGCGCTGGCTAATTTGGTTAAGATAGGCATCGCCCAGCGTCCCTAAAGGAACGCCATTACTTATCTGAATTTGATGCTCACCGGTATTCAACGTGCCATTGAGCCCTGCGGACACCAGAATTAAATTTTTCAGTCCACTGTGGTAATAACCCACCAGCAAAGGGAACTGACCGGGAAGATTCGCCTGGCGGAGTAACTGATTGACCTGTTTTAACAGACTCCCCATTTCAGGTAGCCGTTGCCCCTGATGCGCCAGTTGCTCTTGCAGCAGGCTATTGAATAGCGCGCGCAGTAATAAAGCCGCCAGCACGCCATTATCCCCTGCTCGTGTGACATCCAGACAATAGAAAGCCAAATCATTTTCCGAGAGCGGCGCAATATCGAGCACCAGCCCCGGCTTATCCGCCGATACCAGCTGTCGATAATGAATGCGGCAATGTGACATTTCCTGTTGCACCGGAGGCTGTAACTCCTGCAGCAGTCTCGATGCGGCGGTCGGATTACTGACCAGCGCGTCCCAGTCCTCAAACAGACGCTCTTCCTCTTCCACACGTGAACTAAACATCGCGGGATACAGGCAGGCATAAACGGTCTCACGCAGGCGATCGAAATCTTTCACCGGTTTTAACAGCACATCCTGGACGCCCAGCCGTAACGCTTTGGCAATATCCGCCATGTTTTCGGTGGCGGAAATCATCAGTATCGGTAGCTGCTCGCCGCGGTTACGCAGCGTCTCGACCAGTTCCAGACCGTTCATTCTCGGCATTGAAATGTCGCAAATCATCAGGTCCGGACGCACCTCAGTCATTTTATGCAGGGCATCCATGCCATCTTCCGCCAGCCAGGTCGTTGCTCCCAGCGAGGCCAGCCATCCATGCAAGAGTGAGCGGAAAACGGGTTCGTCTTCAACTATCAGAATCTGTTTTCCCGCCAATGGCTGCGTCATGATATCTCCCCTGGCTGACGATAATTCAATAGTGGCACGCTATTCTCACTATCGCCTGTCAGATTTTACTTAAGTCAGGTACTTGTACGTCAAACCGCTGTACGCACTAAGGGTAATAGTTCATCCATTTTCTTTTCCACGGCCAATTGGCCCGCGGCAATCGCCTCTCCTGCGCGATGGAAGTCGAGCGTCGACACTTGCGGACAGTATGGCTGCAGCAGGATATCCGGCGGGTCACCCGCCATGCGGTTGCGTTTAAGACGGTTCTCCAGAACCTGGATAGACGTGGTCATGATCTCCATCGCCGTCGGCGTCACGGCCGTACGACGGGAGCTCATTTGCGTCAATCGCGCGCGCAGACGAGTATGCCATGGGCCCTCCTTCTCTTCAGCTTCCGGCCGCGGCGTTTCGAGGGAAAATAAATCTTGCTGCATGAGATGGGCATCATGTTGCAGGTCAACGGCAATCACGATATCGGCCCCCATTGCCCGCGTCAGCGACACGGGAACCGGGTTGACCACTGCGCCATCGACCAGCCAGTAACCATTATGCCTCACCGGCGCCATCAGTCCAGGCATGCTGCAGGAGGCTCGAACGGCTAAATGCAGATCGCCCTCAGTAAACCACAGTTCCCGGCCGGTACTTAAATTGGTCGCGACGGCAGCAAACCGACGCTCGCAGCGTTCGATATCGGTCACCGGCATAATACGACGGTAATGATTGAATACCTTTTCACCGCGCAGCAGGCCCCCACGTCGCCAGGAGAGGTCCATCAGCTTCAGGACATCCCAGTTGCTGAATGAGCAGATCCATGACTCGAGCGCCGGGAGCCGGTTGCAGGCATACGCCGCCCCTACCAGCGAACCGATAGAACACCCCGCGACGATATCAATCTCGATACCAGCCCGACGGAGGGCGTTGATGACGCCAATGTGCGACCATCCTCGGGCAGCTCCCGCCCCTAACGCCAGACCAATTTTAAGCTTTCTCATTATTACTGATAACTATCCTTCCACTCTGAGCGTGGCAACATTGTCACGGCTCAGTTAACATAAACACCTTTGGCGTTGAAGCGCCGTAATTCTTTCTTCCATGGAGGCAGTTTTGTCGCAATTATGCCCCTGTGGCAGCGCACTGGAGTATAGCTCATGTTGCCAGCGATATCTGTCCGGCGCAGAGCTTGCGCCAGGCCCGTCACAGCTTATGCGCTCCCGCTATAGCGCGTTCGTCATGAAAGATGCCGACTATCTGATCAAAACCTGGCATCCGTCCTGTCAGGCGCAGACGTTTCGCGCCGAGCTGGAGAAGGGGTTCAGCCAGACCGAGTGGCTGGGTTTAACCCTGTTCGCCAGTGATGAAGGGCGAGTCCCCAATGAAGGCTTTGTCAGCTTTGTCGCCCGCTTTAATGACAATAACCGTCCGGGCGCCATTATTGAACGTTCCAGATTCTTAAAAGAAAATGGACAGTGGTACTATATCGACGGGACACGACCGCTGATTGGTCGTAATGACCCCTGCCCTTGCGGCTCAGGTAAAAAATTTAAAAAATGCTGCGGCCAGTAACGCTGCCGTAGCGCTTGCAAACACTACAGGATTTTCCTCGCGATGCATTCATTACAACGTAAAGTACTACGCACTATTTGCCCTGATCAGAAAGGCCTCATCGCGCGTATCACCAATATCTGCTACAAACACGAACTTAACATTGTGCAGAACAATGAATTTGTTGACCACCGTACCGGTCGTTTCTTTATGCGCACCGAACTGGAGGGCATTTTTAACGACGCTATTCTGCTGGCCGATCTGGATAGCGCCCTGCCGGAAGGTTCCATCCGCGAACTGAATCCGGCAGGCCGTCGCCGGGTGGTCATTCTGGTGACCAAAGAGGCGCACTGCCTCGGCGATCTGCTGATGAAAGCCAACTACGGCGGACTGGATGTCGATATCGCCGCGGTTATCGGCAACCATGACACGCTGCGCCCGCTGGTGGAGCGTTTTGGTATTCCGTTTGAGCTGGTCAGTCACGAAGGGTTAAGCCGCGAAGAACACGACAAGCAGATGGGGGATGCCATTGCGGCACATGAGCCGGATTACGTGGTACTGGCCAAGTATATGCGCGTCCTCACCCCGGAGTTTGTCGCCCGCTTCCCGAACAAAATCATCAATATTCACCATTCATTTTTGCCGGCGTTTATCGGCGCCCGTCCTTATCATCAGGCCTATGAGCGCGGCGTGAAGATCATTGGCGCCACCGCCCACTATGTGAATGACAATCTGGATGAAGGCCCAATCATCATGCAGGACGTGATTCATGTCGATCATACCTATACTGCAGAAGATATGATGCGCGCTGGCCGCGATGTCGAAAAAAACGTCTTGAGCCGGGCGCTGTATCAGGTACTGGCGCAGCGCGTCTTCGTTTACGGTAACCGGACGATTATTCTTTAATCGACTGAGAAATGAATTGGTTAGCTTTACGGCGTTACGCGTAAAAATCAGGCAACCAGTTTATTTTTGTCAAACGAATGCTTTACAGGGGCGCATCATTTGGTATGATGCGCCCCGCTTCCCGAGAAGGAAGCAGGCCAGTACCAAGCATTACCCCGTGGTGGGGTTCCCGAGCGGCCAAAGGGAGCAGACTGTAAATCTGCCGTCATCGACTTCGAAGGTTCGAATCCTTCCCCCACCACCATTATTCACTACAGTGATATGGTTTCCCCGACAAGCGTAAACGATGTTTGCACTTTGCGGGAAGGGTAAGAACCTTCGACTAAGGTTCGACTCGAGCGCCAGCGAGAGAACGTTGCCACAGGCAACGGTGCGAAGAGCGATAGCGACGAGTTATCCTTCCCCCACCACCATTCATTTTGCTGAATAGCCTACAATGTGATTTTACCCCTGGTGGGGTTCCCGAGCGGCCAAAGGGAGCAGACTGTAAATCTGCCGTCATCGACTTCGAAGGTTCGAATCCTTCCCCCACCACCATCCTCTTAAAAAACACCGCAATCCCATTACTCTACGATATTCTATATTCTACCCTACGGGGAAGGATGAGAAGCTTCGACTAAGGTTCGACTCGAGCGCCAGCGAGAGAACGTTGCCGCAGGCAACGGCCCGAAGGGCGAGGAGCGATAGCGACGAGTTATCCTTCCCCCACCACCATCCTCTTAAAAAACACCTCAATCCCATTACTCTACGATATTCTATATTCTGCCCTACGGGGAAGGATGAGAAGCTTCGACCAAGGTTCGACTCGAGCGCCAGCGAGAGAACGTTGCCGCAGGCAACGGCCCGAAGGGCGAGGAGCGATAGCGACGAGTTATCCTTCCCCCTCTATTCTCGCGCTCTCTGCAACCACCTGTACTGCTACCTCCTCGCTCGCGCTTCGCTTAGCGAGGCTACAGGTGGCGCCGTCTGGTAGCCCGGACAGGTGCGCAGCACCGCCTCCGGGAAACTCACAGCGGTGGCAAACGCCTTTTTACCGGCGAGCTTTTCACCACCGAGGTGTTACACTGCGCATACTCGGCCAGACCGTCCAGCAGGGTATCCAGCTGGGCAATATCGCGCACCACGAGGCGCATCACGAAACAATCTTCCCCGGTCACTTTGTCACTTTCAATGCATTCCGGCATCGCCTGGATATATTTATCCACTTTCTGCAGCAGCCCAGGCAGCGGCCGGACCCGCACCAGCGCCTGGAGGCTGTAGCCCAGCGCGGCGAGATTCACCCGCGCACCATAGCCCTGAATGACGCCCCGCTCCTCCAGGCGCTTCACCCGCTCGGCCGTGCTCGGCGAGGTCAGCCCTACTCGCGCGCTCAATACCTTTAGCGAGACTCTGGCATCCTGAGTCAGGCAAGTGAGGATGGCCCGGTCAATTTCATCAAGTACGTCATTCATGTTTTTCACCTAATTATAAAAGGCATTCGCGTCTTTCTACCTTAATTCAGCCATATCACCCTGTCAGGGTTTTTCGCACAATAACTGAAAAATGATGGAGGTGAAAAATGCAACTTACCCGCGGCGTCTGGCAAATGAGCCTGGCAATGATAATCTCCGGCTCGATCGGCGCGTTCGTGCTGCTCTCTGGTTTGCCGGTGATGGATGTGGTGTTCTGGCGCTGCCTGATTGGCGCGCTAACCTTACTGGTGTTTATCGTGTTAAGCGGCCAGCCCTTCAGCCGGCTAACGCGTTTCACTCTCGCTCTGGCAGTAATTGGCGGCGCGGCGCTGGTCGTCAACTGGCTGCTGCTGTTTGCCGCCTATTCGCGGATCTCAATCGGTATGGCCACCGTGGTCTATAACACCCAGCCGTTTATGCTGGTACTGATGGGGATGGTGCTGGGGGAACGGGTCAGCGCCGTGAAATGGGGATGGCTACTGCTGGCCTTTGGCGGCGTAGTGATCCTGTTGTCAAGCGAGCTGACGTCTGCGCATGGAGAGGGGCTTACCACCGGCGTTTTGCTGGCGCTGGGCGCGGCATTCTTCTATGCCCTGACCGCCATTATCGCGCGCAAATTGCATCCGCTCCCCGCGCAGCATATCGCCTTTATTCAGGTGCTCGTTGGCGTCGTGATGCTGCTGCCGCTGGTGCATGCCCCCGAATGGACGGCCAGCTTCCCCTGGCGCTATCTGCTGATCCTCGGCATCGTCCATACCGGGATCATGTATCAGCTGTTATATAGCGCGATACAGAAACTGCCGACGCCCATTACCGGTTCGCTCTCCTTTATTTATCCGCTGGTGGCAATGGTGGTCGACTATCTGGTCTTCCACCATGCATTGACCCCTGTGCAGTTAATTGGCGGGATGCTTATTCTGTTTGCCGCCGCAGGGAATAACCTCGGCTGGGGCGAAAAAAAACCCCGCCGCGGCGGGGTCAGTGAGCAGTCGCGGGCCAGTTAGCGACGGGCGCGGACAATCTGGTATTTGCGCGTCAGGTATTCGACCGGCGCGCTCCAGATATGAACCAGACGGGAGAACGGGAACAGCAGGAACAGGGTCATGCCCAGCACCAGATGAACGCGGAAAATAAATGCCACGCCATCCAGATGCTGTGACGCGCCGCCGTGGAACGTCACCACCGACTGCGCCCAGCCAACCAGCTTCATCATTTCACTGCCGTCCATATGCTGGGCTGAGAATGGGATCGTCAGCAGGCCGAGCGCACACTGCACCATCAGCAAGGAGAGGATCAGAATATCCGCTCCGGTGGTGGTGGCGCGAACGCGCGGGCTGAGCAGACGACGCTTGAGCAGCAGTAACCCGCCCACCAGGGTCATCACGCCGCAGGCGCCGCCGGCGATCATCGCCATCTTCTGCTTGACGTCGATCGGCAGAAAGGACTCATACATCCAGTGCGGGGTCAGCATGCCGAGGAAGTGGCCGGCGAAAATACCCAGGATGCCGATATGGAACAGGTTCGACGCCAGGTTCATCCCCTTACGGTCCAGCATCTGGCTGGAGGCGGCGCGCCAGGTGTACTGGCCATAGTCATAGCGCAGCCAGCTGCCGATCAGAAACACCGAGCCCGCAATGTACGGATAAATGTCAAAGAAGAACATATTCAGGAAGTGCATTATTGCTGTCCTCCGTTAGAGATATTCAGATATTGCGGGGCTACGGCCCCGGCAAAACGACGCTGGTGAGCGGAAATTTCCGACTCGCCGCAGCCCTGGTCGGCAAAGAATTTGACCTGTTCTTCTTCCCAGACCGCATCCAGCGCCTGCGGCGTATCGTCGCGCGCCTCGTCGGCAATCTTCTCCGCCACCTTCTGACTGTCGACCTGGGTATTGGCCAGCTTCAGCAACAGCTCGAACAGCACCGCATAGCGACTTTCGCGCTGCTGCAGGCGCGCGCTGAGCAGGCCGAGGATCGGCGCGACGTCCCGCAGGCCGCCGAGCGCTTCCTCTTCCGGCAGTTGCGCCAGATACTCCAGATACAGCGGCAGATGATCCGGCAGCTCGTGGCTGTCAAGCAGCAGACCGTGGCGCTCATACTGCGCCATCAGATCCACCATCGCCTGTCCGCGATCGCGGGATTCGCCGTGGACATGTTCAAACAGCAGCAGCGAGGTGGCGCGGCCGCGGTCAAACAGTTCGCTATAGGCCGCCTGGGCGTCCAGCGGATCCTGAGCCACTAAATCGCGCAGGAAAACGCCCAGCGCGTGGGCATCCTCTTTGCTGAGTTTCTCTGATGACGCGAGCGCCTCGAACATCTCCTGCTGATGCTGCCATAAGGCAGCGTCAGGGTATTCGAGCAGACGCGACATAATCACGAGTTCAATCATGCGTGCGGCTCCGTTTTGCTGGTCACGTCGATAGCGTCGATGCGACGGCTGTTGAACAGGTTGAACTGGCTGTCCGAGCCGTGGCAGCCATCGCCAAAGCTGAAGCCGCAGCCGTTTTTCTCCGGAAACGCTTCTCGCGCCTGTTCACGGTGGCTGCTCGGCACCACGAAACGATCTTCGTAGTTAGCGATCGCCAGATAGCGGTACATCTCCTGGGCCTGCGCTTCGCTCAGCCCCACCTCTTCCAGCGCGCGGGTATCGACGACGCCGTCAACGGTTTCCGCACGTTTATAGTGGCGCATCGCCAGCATGCGTTTCAGGGCCAGCAGGACCGGCTGGGTATCGCCCGCGGTCAGCAGGTTCGCCAGGTATTGCACCGGAATACGCAGGCTTTCCACGTCCGGCAGAATACCGTTGCTACCCAATTCGCCAGCGTCCGCAGCCGACTGAATTGGCGACAGAGGCGGCACGTACCAGACCATTGGCAGGGTGCGATATTCCGGGTGCAGCGGCAGGGCCAGCTTCCAGTCCATCGCCATTTTGTAGACCGGCGACTGCTGCGCAGCCTCAATGACCCCCTGCGGTACGCCATCTTTTAACGCCTGTTCAATCACTTTTGGATCGTTTGGATCGAGGAACACATCCAGCTGGCGCTGATACAGATCTTTCTCGTTCTCGGTGCTGGCGGCGTTTTCAATCGCATCTGCGTCATACAGCAGTACGCCAAGGTAGCGGATACGGCCCACGCAGGTTTCGGAGCACACCGTCGGCATTCCGGATTCAATACGCGGGTAGCAGAAGATGCATTTCTCGGATTTCCCGCTCTTCCAGTTGAAATAGATCTTCTTGTACGGACAGCCGGTGATACACATCCGCCAGCCGCGGCACTTGTCCTGGTCGATCAGTACGATGCCGTCTTCTTCACGCTTATAGATAGCGCCGCTCGGGCAGGTCGCGACGCAGGCCGGGTTCAGGCAGTGCTCGCACAAGCGCGGCAGATACATCATGAAGGTGTTTTCGAACTGACCGTACATCGCCTTCTGCATGTTGTCGAAGTTCTGATCTTTGGCGCGTTTTTCGAACTCGCCGCCGAGGATCTCTTCCCAGTTCGGACCGCTGGTGATCTTGTCCATCCGCTGGCCGGTGATCAGCGAGCGCGGGCGGGCGATCGGCTGATGTTTGCTTTCCGGCGCGTTATGCAGATTCTGGTAGTCATAATCAAACGGCTCGTAGTAATCATCGATCCCCGGCAGATGCGGGTTGGCGAAGATTTTACCCAGCAGCATCGCGCGGTTGCCCATGCGCGGCTGCAGTTTACCGTTGATTTTGCGGATCCAGCCGCCCTTCCATTTTTCCTGGTTTTCCCAGTCGTTCGGGAAGCCAACGCCAGGTTTGCTCTCCACGTTGTTGAACCAGGCGTATTCCATCCCTTCCCGGCTGGTCCAGACGTTTTTACAGGTCACCGAACAGGTATGGCAGCCGATGCACTTATCGAGATTCAGCACCATGCCGACTTGTGAACGAATTTTCATTTTACGCTCTCCTGTACCTGGTCGTTGCCTTCGCCGTCTAACCAGTTAATGTTCTTCATCTTACGTACCACTACAAACTCATCGCGGTTGGAGCCGACGGTACCGTAGTAGTTAAAGCCATAGGCCAGGTGGCCGTAGCCGCCGATCATGTGGGTCGGTTTTGGCGTAATACGGGTGACGGAGTTGTGGATCCCCCCGCGCTGACCGGTGATTTCAGATCCCGGCAGGTTCACGATGCGTTCCTGCGCGTGATACATCATGGTCATCCCGGCCGGTACACGCTGGCTCACCACCGCACGCGCCGTCAGGGCGCCGTTGGCGTTAAACACTTCGATCCAGTCGTTATCTTCGATACCCAGATCTTTCGCATCCGCTTCGCTCATCCAGACGATCGGCCCGCCGCGCGACAGGGTCAGCATCAGCAGGTTATCGCTGTAGGTCGAGTGGATACCCCATTTCTGGTGCGGGGTCAGGAAGTTCAGCGCCTTCTCCGGGTTGCCGTTGGACTTCTCGCCCATCACCGCTTTCACCGAACGGGTGTCGATCGGCGGACGATAGACCAGCAGGCTTTCACCAAAGTCGCGCATCCACTGATGATCCTGATACAGCGATTGACGGCCGGACAGCGTCCGCCACGGGATCAGCTCGTGAACGTTGGTATACCCAGCGTTATAGGAGACATGTTCATCTTCCAGGCCAGACCAGGTCGGGCTGGAGATAATCTTCCGCGGCTGCGCCTGAATATCGCGGAAGCGGATCTTCTCGTCTTCTTTGTTCAGCGCCAGGTGCGCGTGCTCGCGACCGGTGATCTCGCTCAGCGCTTTCCACGCCTTCACCGCCACCTGACCGTTGGTCTCCGGCGCCAGGGTGAGGATCATTTCCGCGGCGTCGATGGCCGTTTCCAGCTTCGGCTGGCCTTTCGCCGGGCCTTCCGCCTTGGTGTAGTTGAGCTTACGCAGCAGGTCCATCTCGCTCTGGGTGTTCCAGGCGATGCCTTTTCCGCCGTTGCCGATGGTTTCCAGCAGCGGACCGATCGAGGTGAAACGTTCGTAAGTCGCCGGGTAATCACGCTCAACCGGAATAATATGCGGCGCGGTTTTCCCCGGGATGAGATCGCATTCGCCTTTTTTCCAGTCTTTGACATCCAGCGGCTGCGCCATTTCCGCGGCGGAGTCGTGCTGGATCGGCAGCGTGACGACGTCGGTTTCTTTGCCGAGGTGGCCCACGCAGACTTCAGAGAATTTCTTCGCGATACCTTTATAGATATCCCAGTCGCTCTTCGATTCCCAGGCCGGGTCAACGGCGGCCGACAGCGGGTGAATAAACGGATGCATATCCGAGGTATTCATGTCGTCTTTTTCGTACCAGGTGGCGGTCGGCAGCACGATGTCGGAGTAGAGACAGGTGCTCGACAGACGGAAATCGAGGGTCACCACCAGATCCAGTTTGCCGTCGAGGCCGTTATCCCGCCATTCGACTTCTTCCGGCTTCACGCCGCCCTGCTTGCCGAGGTCTTTGCCCTGAATGCCGTTCTCGGTACCCAGCAGGTACTTGAGCATATACTCATGGCCTTTACCGGAGGAGCCCAGCAGGTTGGAGCGCCAGATAAACAGGTTACGCGGGTGGTTTTTACCATTTTCCGGCTGCTCGGCCGCAAAGCGAATCGAGCCCTCTTTCAACGACTTCACGGTGTAATCCACCGGGGTCATGCCGGCTTTTTTCGCTTCATCAGCGATACGCAGCGGGTTCACCCCTAACTGCGGCGCAGACGGCAGCCAGCCCATGCGCTCTGCGCGCACATTAAAGTCGATCAGGTGGCCGCTGTAACGGGATTTATCCGCCATCGGCGACAGCAGTTCCTGCGCAGTCACGGTTTCATAGCGCCACTGACTGGAGTGGTTATAGAAGTACGAGGTACTGTTCATGTGGCGTGCCGGACGCTGCCAGTCAAGGGCGAATGCCAGCGGCTGCCAGCCGGTCTGCGGACGCAGTTTTTCCTGGCCCACATAGTGCGCCCAACCGCCGCCGCTCTGACCGACGCAGCCGCAGAAGACCAGCATATTGATCAGGCCGCGGTAGTTCATGTCGAGGTGGAACCAGTGGTTGAGGCCCGCCCCGACGATAATCATCGAGCGACCATGGGTCTTATCGGCGTTATCGGCAAATTCGCGTGCAGTGCGGATAATGTGCGCGCGGGAGACGCCGGTGATCTTCTCCGCCCAGGCCGGGGTGTAGGCTTTCATGTCATCGTAGCCGGTGGCGCAGTTTTCATCGTTCAGACCGCGTTCCAGGCCATAGTTGGCCATGGTCAGATCGTAAACGGTGGTCACCAGAGCGATGGAGCCGTCGGCCAACTGCAGGCGTTTGGCCGGCAGTTTGTGCAGCAGAATATTTTCGAGGTCGACTTTGTTGAAGTGCTCAGAACCTTCGCCGCCGAAGTACGGGAAGCCGACGTTCGCCACTTCATCATGGCTGCCCAGCAGGCTCAGACGCAGCTCAATCTCTTCGCCAGTTTTACCGTCGCGCTGTTCGAGGTTCCATTTGCCTTTGTCGCCCCAGCGGAATCCGAGGGAACCGTTCGGTACGGTCATGTCGCCCTTCTCGTCAAAGGCGACGGTTTTCCATTCCGGATTGTTCTCCTGACCAAGGGAATCCACGAGGTCGGAGGCGCGCAGCGTACGGCCAGCGGCATAATAACCGTCGCGCTCCTCGAGCATCACCAGCATCGGCATATCGGTATAGCGGCGCACATAATCGGTGAAGTACTGGCTCGGTTTATCGAGATGGAACTCGCGCAGCATCACATGGCCCATCGCCAGCGCCATCGCGGCATCGGTACCCTGCTTCGGCGCCAGCCACAGATCGCAGAGTTTGGCGATTTCGGCGTAGTCTGGGGTGATCGCCACGGTTTTGGTGCCTTTGTAGCGGACTTCGGTAAAGAAGTGGGCATCCGGGGTACGGGTCTGCGGCACGTTGGAGCCCCAGGCGATAATGTAGCTGGAGTTATACCAGTCCGCCGATTCGGGGACGTCGGTCTGTTCGCCCCAGGTCATCGGCGAAGCTGGCGGCAGGTCGCAGTACCAGTCGTAGAAACTCAGGCAGGTGCCGCCGATCAGCGACAGATAACGGGCGCCGGAGGCGTAGGAAACCATCGACATCGCCGGGATCGGCGAGAAACCGGCCACGCGGTCCGGACCGTAAGTTTTGACGGTATAGACGTTGGAGGCGGCAATCAGCTCATTCACTTCCTGCCAGGAGGAGCGGACAAACCCGCCGCGACCGCGAGCCTGTTTGAAGCTTTTGGCTTTGTCGGCGTCTTCAATAATCGAGGCCCATGCCTCAACCGGATCGCTATGCTGAACTTTCGCTTCCCGCCACATCTTCATCAGACGTTTACGCATCAGCGGGTATTTCAGGCGGTTCGCGCTGTACAAATACCAGGAGTAGCTGGCGCCGCGCGGGCAACCGCGTGGTTCGTGGTTCGGCAGATCCGGACGGGTGCGCGGGTAGTCAGTCTGCTGCGTTTCCCAGGTCACCAGACCGTTTTTGACATAAATCTTCCAGCTGCATGAGCCGGTGCAGTTGACACCGTGAGTGGAACGCACAATTTTGTCATGCTGCCAACGTTGACGGTATCCATCCTCCCAGTCCCGGTTGGTGTTTAGAAGCTGGCCGTGCCCATCGGCAAAGGTTTCACCCTTCTGTTTGAAGTAGCGAAACCGGTCCAGGAATTTACTCATCGGGTTTCTCCTGATATGGAGCCTGACGGCTCTCTGATAAATCGACATTGCTGGATTTGCAGCGAAGGTAACGCTATGAAAGAGGGCGAGAATTGATGGCGATCAATCCGGACTGGCTTGCTAAAGCGGAGGGAAACTGCAATTACCACCAAGGTGGTATGAGATACTATTTTTTAATTTTATGTTTTATAAGCTCTTTTTCCTAAAAAGCCGTCATCATGGAAGGATTTGTTAACAAAGGAGGTATTAAGGGGTAGAGCCGTTTCGCTGTCAAGCCGTCCCTTCCCGGCTCTGTGGCCAATATGAATCAAATCATCCATTAGTATGTTGTAACTAACGAGTAATGTAAAAAAAGGCGCCGCCCTGGGAGCGCGCCTTTTCACGTCATGATGAACGCGGCGGATTACTGACGCTTACGGCCGTATACCGCCCAGGTGATGATCACGCAGGCGATATAGAAGATCAGGAAGATTTTCATCGCGCCGGCCGGCGAACCGGTCAGATCCAGCGAGATACCGAATGCTTTTGGAATAAAGAAGCCGCCGATGGCGCCAATGGCGGAGATAAAGCCCAGCGCCGCCGCAGTATCGGTCGCCGCCTCGCGCATCGCCTGCGCTTCGCTGCCGCCCTGGGCCTTCACGCGGTCCATGGTCAGCTTACGGAAGATCACGGAGATCATCTGGAAGGTGGAGGCGCTCCCCAGCCCGGCGGTCAGGAACAGCACCATGAACACCGCGAAGAAGGCGATGAAGTTGCCGCCCTGGCCGTTAGTCGGCAGGGTCAGGAACAGCAGCGCGCAGAAGACAGCCATCACCACGAAGTTGACCAGCGTCACGCGAGTCCCGCCGAGACGATCGGAGATCGCCCCGCCCATCGAACGCGCCAGCGCGCCAATAAAGGGGCCGAAGAAGGCGTAGTGCAGGATCTGCACGTCCGGGAACTGGGTTTTCGACAGCATGGCGAAGCCGGCGGAGAATCCGATGAAGGAGCCGAAGGTGGCCAGATAGAGCAGCGCCATGATCCACAGGTGCAGGCGTTTGAGCACCGGCAGCTGTTCGCTCAGCGAGGCTTTAGAAGCCGACAGGTCGTTCATAAAGAACCACGCCGCCAGAGTGAAAATAATCAGGAAAGGTACCCAGATCCACGCGGCGTTTTCCAGATACAACATTGAGCCGTCCGGCTGCTCGCTGCCGGTCCCGCCAAAAATGGCAAACACTGAGACCGACACCACCAGCGGCGCGACCAGCTGCATCACGCTAACGCCCATATTACCAAGGCCGCCATTGACGCCGAGCGCCCCGCCCTGCTTCGCTTTCGGGAAGAAGAAGCTGATGTTAGCCATACTGGAGGCAAAGTTGGCCCCGGCGAAGCCGCACAGCAGCGAGATAATCACGAAGACGCTAAACGGCGTGGAAGTATCCTGGACCGCAAAGCCCAGCCAGACGCACGGAATAATCATGATCCCGGTGCTGAACGCCGTCCAGCGACGGCCGCCGAACAGCGGCACCATGAAAGCGTAAGGCACGCGCAATAAGGCGCCAGACAGCGCCGGCAGTGCGGTCAGCATAAACAGCTGATCGGTCGTAAACTGAAAGCCCACTTTGTTGAGATTAACGGCGACGGCGCTGAACAACATCCATACGCAGAACGCCAGTAACAGACAGGGAACGGAGATCCATAGATTACGGCTCGCCACACGGTGACCGCGCTGTTGCCAGAATTCAGGATCTTCAGGGCGCCAGTCGGTAATGACCGAGCGGTTAGCCTTCTCCGGGAGGGAAGATTGACTCATAGATACCTCTGATTATTCATATTTCCTGCCGCTACCTTAGGGGTTGCCCGGGGCGGTAAGTTGATATAAATCAAAGGAAAAGCGCGCACTAATTTGTGCAAAAATAAACCATGCTCCGAAGTGAGTAGAGAAAGGTGAGGAAAAAAGTGTGGTTTTTCACGCGGCTGCCGGGTTGCGTATAACCCCACCCCCAATAGCGCCTACCACCGACAATTAAGGAGTAACTCTTTAGGGGTATGGGTATACTCCAGGTGATAGCCGAGAATAAGCGCCACTCCCGGAGAGATCACCGGTCAGGAGCCACGCATTCCATGTTAAAACGTCTTTTTACTCCGCTGACGCTGGTCAATCAACTGGCGTTAATCGTGCTGCTCGCCACCATTATTGGCGTCGCCGGCATGGCGATCTCCGCGCGTCTGGTGAACGGCGTCCAGGGCAGCGCCCACGCGATTAACAAGGCCGGTTCATTGCGTATGCAAAGCTACCGGCTGCTGGCGGCGATCCCGCTGAATGAAAACGATCAAAAGCTGGTGGCGGACATGACCGCCACCGTCTTCAGCCCCGAGCTGCAGAATTCCGCCCGCCGCGACGGCCAGGAACAACAGTTAAAAGCGCTGCAGCAATACTGGCAGCAGGCGCTGGCCCCCGGCATGCAGCGTGCGGTTAACCAGGCGGAAGTGGCCCAGGATGTCGCCGACTTTGTCGATCGTATCGACCAGCTGGTCACCGCATTCGACCACACCACCGAGCAGCGTATCGAGCGGGTAGTCTGGATCCATCGCATTCTCGCCATTGGTATGGCACTGCTGCTGATTTTTACCATCATCTGGTTACGCGCGCGCCTGCTGCGGCCGTGGAAACAGCTGCTGGGCATGGCGCGGGCGGTCAGCCAGCGCGATTTCACCCAGCGGGCGCACATCAGCGGGCGTAACGAAATGGCGACCCTCGGCATGGCGCTGAATAACATGTCGGAAGAGCTGGCGGAAAGCTACGCGGTGCTCGAGCGGCGGGTGCAGGAGAAGACCGCCGGGCTGGAACAGAAGAACGAGATCCTTGCTTTCTTATGGCAGGCCAATCGCCGGCTGCATGCCAGCGCCCCGCTCTGCGAGCGGATTTCACCGGTACTGAATGGCCTGCAGGGGCTGACGCTGCTGCGCGATATCGAGGTACGGGTTTACGACCTGGAAGACGAAGATAATCACCAGGAGTTTACCTGCCACTCGGATGATGAGTGTGATGATAAAGGCTGCTACCTCTGTCCACGCAATCTGCCGCCGCTGCCGGATGGCGGAACAACGCTGAAGTGGCGGCTATCGGATGCGCATAATCAGTACGGCATTCTGCTGGCGACGCTGCCGGTTGGCCGCCATCTCAGCCACGACCAGCAGCAGCTGGTGGACACTCTGGTGGAACAACTGACCAGTACCCTGGCGCTGGACCGCCATCAGGAGAAACAGCAGCAGCTGATCGTCATGGAAGAGCGGGCCACTATCGCCCGCGAGCTGCACGACTCCATCGCCCAGTCGCTGTCCTGTATGAAGATGCAGGTCAGCTGTCTGCAGATGCAGGGCGACGCCTTACCGGCAGAGAGCCGCCAGCTGCTGGGGCAGATACGCAACGAGCTGAATACCTCCTGGGCCCAGCTGCGCGAGCTGTTAACCACCTTCCGCCTGCAGCTGACCGAGCCGGGACTGCGCCCGGCGCTGGAGGCCAGCTGTCAGGAGTACAGCGCCCACTTCGGCTTTACGGTACAGCTTGATTATCAGCTTCCGCCGCGCTTTGTACCGTCGCATCAGGCCATTCACCTGCTGCAGATCGCCCGCGAAGCGTTAAGCAACGCCCTGAAGCATGCCAGCGCGACGGAAGTGACCGTGACGGTGTCACAACGCGATAATCAGGTCCGTCTGGTGGTGGCGGATAACGGCCGCGGCGTGCCCGATCACGCCGAGCGGAGTAACCATTACGGTTTAATTATTATGCGGGATCGCGCCCAGAGCTTGCGCGGTGACTGTCAGGTACGACGCCGGGAAACCGGCGGAACCGAAGTGATCGTCACGTTTATCCCGGAAAAAACGTTTTCCATCCAATAAGGAGACCCCCATGAGTCAACAGGAACGGGCAACCATCCTTCTCATTGACGACCATCCGATGCTGCGCACCGGCGTGAAACAGTTGATCAGCATGGCGCCGGACATCCAGGTGATTGGCGAGGCCAGCAATGGCGCGCAAGGTATCGAGCTGGCGGAATCGCTGGATCCGGACCTGATCCTGCTCGACCTCAATATGCCGGGCATGAATGGCCTGGAAACGCTGGACAAACTGCGTGAGAAATCCCTTTCTGGCCGGGTGGTGGTCTTTAGCGTCTCCAACCATGAAGAGGACGTTGTCACCGCCCTGAAGCGCGGCGCCGATGGCTATCTGCTGAAAGATATGGAGCCGGAAGATCTGCTGAAAGCGCTGCAGCAGGCCGCCGCCGGAGAGATGGTATTAAGCGAAGCGTTAACCCCGGTGCTGGCCGCCAGCCTGCGCGCCAACCGCGCCACCTCCGATCGCGACATCAGCCAGTTGACCCCGCGCGAGCGCGACATCCTCAAGCTGATCGCCCAGGGACTACCGAACAAAATGATCGCCCGTCGCCTGGATATCACCGAAAGCACCGTCAAAGTACACGTGAAGCACATGCTGAAGAAAATGAAGCTCAAATCCCGGGTGGAAGCCGCGGTATGGGTCCACCAGGAGAGAATTTTCTAAGGCGAGTCCGTCCAGGAGACGCCTGGCGTGGTGAACTTGACCAGCGGCTCGGTCAGCGCCAGAGCGATCTCATTGGAGGAGACGCGCTGCCCCTGTTTATCCTCCACCACCACCGACAGGCGCCAGCGGTTCGCGGCGCCCGGTTCACTGTTCCACACCGGCATAATGACGCTCCAGCCATCCGCGCTGCTGGCATCCACCGGCGGCGTCAGGCTGAGGGCCTGGGTGTCACCCTGCCAGTGCAGCGCCTTGATGCCATGCAGACTATGGATCTGCAGCTTCAACTGCACCGTCTCCCCGGACTGCAGATCCCAGGGCGGCGTGGCCAGATAGACTGTCAGATTTTTGCGCTGACGATACTCCACCACCGGCAGATTATCCCGCTCCGGACTATCGAAGCGGCTCCCGCGCAGCGAATTGCTGATCGCTACCTCGTCTGCGGCCAGCTGCTGCTTAAGGGGGACGCCAAAGCGATAGTTTAGCTTCAGGCCCACATTGTTCTGGCTGACGCCATTTTCCCCCTGCTTATGCTTAGCGGTAACGGTGACCAGCGGGACCGGGGTGTAATTGAGCCCAACGGAGACGGCTACCGGGTTATGGTAGCCGGTACCGGTGTGAAAAAGATCGACGCTATCGCCGAAGTACTGTTCGACGCTGACGCTGGTATTAATGTGCTGGTAGAACGGTAGCCGCGCCTGGGCGGTGACGTCATACCCTGCGGCCATCCGCTGCTCCTGAGTCTGATTATCGCGCAGTTGCCAGTCGCCCAGCGGATGGTAATAGTTTGCCGACAGGCGAAGATATTCTCCCCACGCCTCCGCGCCGACGCTGCCGCGCGCCAGGCTTTCGCTCAACACTTTGTCGTAAAACGAGTTATAGCCCAGCAGCCAGCCACCGACCCGCCAGCGCTGACCAAGCCCGATGTTGCCCACCAGATCGTTCTCGCGCCGGGTCACCGAATACTGGTTCCACGTCAGGTAACGGTCGTTATCCTGCAACGGCACGAACCAGCTCCCTTTACTGCCGGTGAATTTGCCCTCTTTATCGACCAGCAGGTCGACATTGGCGTTGCCCCACGGCGAGAGCCAGCTCTCCAGCTGATGGCTCACTTCATTGCCGATTTTACTGATGGCGAACAGCTGCGCCTGCTCGCCCGCCGTCAGGCCGTTATCGCTCATGCTGGCCTCGCCAAACTTCTTCGCCACCTCAGCAAAGTGCCGGGCGTCGTCATCAACCTGGGGAGCAATCCCCATATCGGGCAGCGGATCTTGCGCTGGCGTGGGGCGAGTGGTGTCGCTGGCGGTCAGCGCCCAGACGGGAACGCCCGGCAGCAGCAGGAGAAAGGTCAACGTTGGCAACAAACGGAAGGACACAGGCATCAACAGATTTTGAGCAGGCTCACAAAAATGGGAAGAAATGTTAGTTTATCGTTTTTTCCCTGCTCCCGCAGCCCTGTGGGCAATTCCAGGAATATACTGAAACCGGTTGGGCAAGGTGTCGCCCAACCGGAGCCGTCGCTGCGCGCCACCGTTACGCCTGGGTTCGGGTTCGTTGCGCCGCCAGCAGCGCGTTGAGTTCCGGCACGCAGGAGCCGCAGTTGGTCCCGCATTTCAGCTTTCCACCCAGCGCCCCGACGCTGGCGCAGCCGCTGGCGATAGCCTCGTTAATTGACCGTTCCCCGACGCCAAAGCAGCTACAGACGATCCGCCCCCGCGGGGCGACGGCGGCGCCCGGTCGGCCGCTAAGCAACGCATGTCGCTGGACGGCATCGGACGGCGGCGCGGCAAAGGCGGCGCTTATCCATACGCTATCCACCGCCGGCTCGCGCGCATCGCTCCACCAGCCGAGCATCAGACTCCCCTGATGCCAGGCCAGCAGGTTCCATACCGCGCCGCCGTCAGCCACCTGTAGCTGCCAGCCGCGCTGCGCGCACCACGCGCTGATCCACTGTCGGGCAGACGCCTCCCCGGCCAGCGAATAGTGCAGCACGCCAGGCGCTGCCCGCCGCCGCCAGTGCCAGGCCGCTGGAAACGGCAGCGGTTCGCGACAAAGCAGCTCGCTGTGCCAGGCCGGTTGCCAGGCGGCGATGGCCACCGCCGCCTGTTTACTTTCCGGCTGGCCGGAATACGGGTCGGTGACGGCGGCCAGCAGGTTATTCACCCGCCCCTGACGGGCAAACTGATTGTTCCAGTGCATCGGAACAAACAGCGAGCCGGGGCGCTGCCCTTCACTGATCGTCACTTTCGCCACCATCACCCCATGCCGCGACCAGATCCGCGCCAGCCCGTCGGCGGGAAGCTGGTAGCGAACGGCATCCTGCGGCGCCACCTCCACCACCGGCTCCGCGATGTGCTGCATCAGCCGCGGCACCGTGCCGGTACGGGTCATGGTGTGCCACTGATCGCGGATCCGCCCGCTGTTGAGGATCAGCAGATAAAAGACATCGGTTGTCGCCCGGGTCGGTTGAGGCGTCACCGGCACCATCCGCAGCCTGCCATCGCCATGCCAGCCGCGCGCGATATCCCAGGCGGCCTCGCTGCGGCTGACCGGCCAGCGCACCGGCGCCATGGCGTCCCACGCCTCACGGCTGAGATCCGCCAGCGCGCCGATATCAAAGGCCCGCTGACCGTCGTTTTCGAAACCGGACAGCGCCGCATGCTCGCGGAAGACGTCATGCGGATGCTGCCAGGCAAACGCCTCGCGATACCCCAGCGCCTGCCCCACTCTGGCGATGATCCACCAGTCCGCTTTCGCCTCCCCCGGCGGCGGCAGAAAGCTGCGCTGACGGGAGATCCGCCGCTCCGAGTTGGTGACCGTGCCATTCTTCTCGCCCCAGGCCAGCGCCGGAAAGCGGATGTGGGCGAAATGTCCGGTATCGGTCTGGGCGGCGACATCCGAGACGATCACCAGCGGACAGGCGGCCAGCGCCTGGCTCACCGCGTGGCTGTCAGGGAGCGACACCACCGGGTTGGTGCCCATGATCCACACCGCTTTCACCTCGCCGCGGCCAATGGCGGCAAACAGCTCCACGGCGGTCAGCCCTGGGGTCTGCGCCAGCCGTTCCGTCCCCCAGAAGCGGGCCAGCCGCTGCAGATCGTCTGGCACAAAATCCATGTGCGCGGCCAGCATCGTCGCCAGCCCGCCGACTTCGCGGCCGCCCATGGCGTTGGGTTGACCGGTCAGCGAAAAGGGGCCGCAGCCGGGGCGGCCATACTTCCCGCTGGCCAGATGGACGTTGATGATGGCGTTACATTTGTCGCTGCCGCTGGCGGATTGATTGATTCCCATGGTGTAGAGGGTGATCGCCCGCGGGGCGGCGATAAACTCGCGATAGAAGGCCGCCACCTCATCGACAGTCAGGCCGCAAAAATCCGCTACCTTCGCCACGTCCCAGCCTCTCGCCTCGGCCAGCGCCTGTGAGCCATCGCGAAAGCCGTCGATGCAGGCTCCGGCCTGCGCCACGGCGTTAAGCAGCCCCACGAACAGCCCACCGTCGCTCCCCGGGGCCAGCGCCAGATGGCGGTCGGCGATCTCGCAGGTGGCGGTGCGCCGGGGGTCGATCACCACGATCCGCAGTCGGGGATTATCCCGCTTCGCCTGCGCCAGCCGCTGGAACAGCACCGGGTGCGCCCAGGCGGCGTTCGAGCCGACCAGCACCACCAGATCGCTGTTTTCCACATCCTCATAGCTACAGGGCACCACATCGGCGCCAAAGGCCCGTTTGTAGCCGGTCACCGCCGACGACATGCACAGCCGCGAATTGGTGTCGATGTTCGCCGCGCCGATAAATCCCTTCATCAGCTTGTTGGCGGCATAGTAATCCTCGGTTAACAGCTGGCCAGAGGCGTAGAAGGCCACCGCCTGCGGGCCGTGCTGGTCGATAACCTGTTGCAGACGCGCAGCGGTCTCCGCCAGCGCCTGCGGCCAGGCTACCTGCTGGCCGTCGACCTCCGGCGCCAGCAGCCGCCCCGCCAGGCCCGTGGTCTCCCCGAGGGCCGCCCCTTTGACGCACAGGCGGCCGAGGTTGGCCGGGTGCTGATCGTCGCCGCGCACGCTCACCTGCCCCGCGTCGTCCACGCTCGCCAGCACCCCGCAGCCTACGCCGCAGTAGGGGCAGGTCGTTCGGATGGTCTGCATCAGGAGGCCTCCGCTCGGGCCAGCAGCTGCTGGCTGCCCACCCACACTTTGCCGTTTTCCACTTTCACCGGCCAGGCGCGTACCGCCTGTTCACTGCCGTCGCACGGCCAGCCGTCACGCAGGCGGATCCGCTGTTTGTACAGCGGGGAGATCACCACCGGCTCGCCGCCGACGTCCCCTAACAGCCCGCGTGACAGCACGTTGGCCGCGCTGCCCGGCTCGCGGTTGTCCAGGGCGTAGACCCGATCGCCAAAGCGGAACAGGGCAATCTGCCGCTCCCCTAAGCGGGCGCCGATCCCCGCCTGCGCCGGGATGGCGTCAAGGTCGCATACCGCCTGCCACGGCCGGGATGGGAGTTCGCCCTCGGGCAACGTCTCAGTCTGTAACAGCTGCGGCTGACCACGCAGCTCGTGGCGCTGCACCGCCTCGTCCGGCTGGTCGCTGTTCACGAAGGAGCGGAACAGCGCCAGACGCTGCGGATCGTTGAGGGTGGTCTGCCACTCGCACTGGTAGCTGTCGACGATCCGGGCCATCTCCTGCTCCAGCTCCTCGCCAATGCCGAGACTATCCTCCAGCACCACCTGCCGCAGATAGGCGACGCCGCCCTCCAGGTTATCCATCCAGGTGCTGGTCCGCTGCAGGCGATCGGCGGTACGGATATAGAACATCAGCAGACGATCGATGCTGCGGATCAGCGTCGCTTCGTCGAGATCGCTGGCAAACAGGTCGGCGTGACGCGGTTTCATCCCGCCGTTGCCGCAGACGTACAGATTCCAGCCTTTATCGGTGGCAATCACTCCGATATCTTTCCCCTGGGCTTCGGCGCATTCGCGGGTGCAGCCGGAGACCGCCATCTTGATTTTGTGCGGGGCGCGCAGCCCTTTATAGCGATGCTCGAGCCGCACGGCGAGCCCGGTGGAATCCTGCACGCCGTAGCGACACCAGGTTGAGCCGACGCAGGATTTCACCGTGCGCAGCGACTTGCCGTAGGCGTGGCCGGTTTCAAACCCGGCGTCGGCCAGCTCGCGCCAGATAGCCGGCAGCTGTTCCAGCCGCGCGCCAAACAGATCGATACGCTGGCCGCCGGTCACTTTGCTGTAGAGCTGGTAACGTTTGGCGATCTGCCCGATAGCGATCAGCCCGTCCGGCGTCACTTCCCCCGCCGCCATCCGCGGCACCACCGAATAGCTCCCGTCCTTCTGAATATTGGCGAAATAGCGGTCGTTGGTATCCTGCAGCGGCAGGTGCGCCGGCTTCAGCAGGTACTCGTTCCAGCAGGAAGCCAGCACCGAGGCCACCAGCGGTTTGCAGACATCACAGCCGTGTCCCTGGCCGTAGCGGCTAATGAGCTGCTCGAAGGTATGGATATGATTGACCCGTACCAGGTGGTAAATCTCCTGGCGCGACCACGGGAAATGCTCGCAGACGTCTTTTTTCACTTCGACGCCCTGCTCCGCCAGCTGGTACTCCATCACCTGTTTCACCAGCGCGCTGCAGCCGCCGCAGCCGGTGGCCGCTCTGGTGCAGCTTTTTATCGCCGCCATATCCCCCGCCCCATTGTTCACCGCCTGGCAGATATCGCCTTTGTTGACATTATGGCAGGAGCAGATCGGCGCGCTGTCGGGCAGCGCCGCGACGCCGAGCGCCTTCGGCGCGGCGCCCTCCAGCGCGGGCAGGATCAGGCTCTCCGGACGCGGCGGCAGCGCCATGCCGTTCAGCATCATCTGCAGCAGCGTGGCATAGTCGCTGGCCTCCCCCACCAGCACGCCGCCAAGCAGGGTTTTGCCGTCCTGACTGACGACGATTTTTTTGTACACCTGCTGCGGACCGTCGGTCCATTGATAGCTCTGGCAGCCCGGCGTGCGCCCCTGCGCATCGCCAAATGAGGCGACGTCCACCCCCAGCAGCTTCAGTTTGGTACTCATGTCGGCGCCGCTAAAGCAGGCGTCTTCTCCCGCGAGGGTGGCCGCGGCGATACGCGCCATCTGATAGCCCGGCGCCACCAGACCGTAAATTTTATTGTCCCACAGGGCGCATTCGCCTATCGCCAGCACGTCCGGGTCAGAGGTGCGGCACTGGCCGTCGATGTGAATGCCCCCGCGTTCGCCCACCTGCAGCATGCAACCGCGGGCCAGCGCGTCCTGCGGACGGATCCCCGCCGAGAAGACCACCATGTCGGTCCGCAGCGCGCCGCCGTCGGCAAAGTTCAGCCGCAGGCCGTCGGCCTCGCGCACGATGGCGGTGGTCGCTTTGCTGGTATGCACCCCCACGCCGAGGGCGACGATCTTCTCCCGCAGCATCGCCGCCCCGCCGTTATCCAGCTGGACGGCCATCAGGTTCGGGGCAAACTCCACTACGTGCGTGTCCAGCCCCAGCTGTTTCAGGGCGTTAGCCGCCTCCAGCCCGAGCAGGCCGCCGCCGATAACCACTCCGGTCTTCGCCGCGGCGGCATGGGCGGCGATACGGTCGAGATCGTCAAGAGTGCGGTAGACAAAGCACCCGTCGAGATCGTTGCCAGGGATCGGCGGAACAAAGGGATAGGAGCCGGTCGCCAGCACCAGTTTATCCCAGTGGGTTTCATGTCCCTCGGCGTCTCGCACCAGCCGCGCGTCGCGGTCGATCGTCGCCACCGCCTCGCCGAGGCGGAGTTCGATGCCGTGCTGGTGAAAGAAATCATCGGCCACCAGCGACAGCGATTGAGCGCTGCGCCCGGCGAAATATTCGGAGAGATGGACCCGGTCGTAGGCGGCGTAACGCTCTTCGCCAAACACCACGATTCGATATTGCTGATGCAGGTTGCGGCTCACGCATTGTTCGAGAAAATGGTGGCCGACCATGCCATGTCCCACCAGCACTAATACAGGTTTCGTCATCGTCATTATTCCTGCAGCCTGCGGCTGCGTTGAAGAGGGGTCAAAAAGCCAGTCCGCGGTGGCGGGCTCGTCGCTTTCCAGGCGCGCGGTGAGCGCGGCGGCGGCGGTGCAGTCGCCCATCAGCAGCACGCCGCGCAGGCGGCCGTCGCGCAGCAGCAGGCGACGGTAGTGGCGATCGATGGGGTCCCAGCTGGTATAGATGTCATCCTGTTCGCCGGCCTGCTGCTCCCCGACGCTAAAGAGTTCAATGCCGGTAACCTTCAGGCGGGTCCCGGCGTCCTGCCAGACAAAGCCCTCGCCGGGGACGCCGCACAGGCGATCCGCCAGTACCTCGGCCTGGCGCAGGCAGGGAGCTACCAGCCCCCAGGTCTGGCCGTCAATTTCGCAACATTCCCCGACGGCGCTGATCCCCGGCAGCGAGGCGGCCATCTGGCGGTCAACCACGATCCCCCGCTGACACAGCACGCCGCTCTGTGCCGCCAGACGGCTGTTAGGCTGCACGCCGGCGGCCAGCACCACTCTGGCAGCACGGAAAGCGCGCCCGTCCGCCAGCCGCACGCCATCCTCTTCGATGGCGGCGATCCGGCATTCCAGCACACAGCGGATGCCGCGCGCTTCAAGCTGCTGCCTGAGCTCATCGGCGGCAAAAGCGTCGGCCAGCGGCGCCATTAATCCGCTGCCGCGATGCAGAAGAGTGACCTCCCCGCCGTGGCGACGCAGCGCCGCCGCCGCTTCCACACCCAGAACCCCACCGCCAATCACCACCGCCGGCCCGGGTATCGCCAGAATACGTTCCACGTCCGCCAGGGTGCGGAAGGGGATAACCTGCGGACGATCACTGCCCGGCAGCGGCGGGATAAAGGGCCGCGAACCGGTGGCGAACACCAGCTCGTCCCACGGTAGCCAGGTTTCCGCGATGCGCAGCCGCCGTTGCTCAACATCGACTTCATCGACCGCCTCGCCGGACCGCAGGCACACCCCGTGCCGGGTGTACCACTCCGCCGGCAGCAACGGGAGCTGCGCCGCCGTTTTTTCGCCAGCCAGCAGCGGCGAGAGCTGAATGCGGTTATAGGCCGGATGCGGCTCGTCGCCGACGACAGTAATGGCAAACTGCGCGGGGTCGCGCTCAACCAGTCGCTGCACCAGTCGGGTGGCCGCCATGCCGTTACCGATCACCACCAGTCGCCGCGTCATGACCGCCTCCTCACGCCGCTTTCGGCTGTTTTTCATACAAAAAATGCAGGATCTGCTGGCGCAGATGGTGATACCGGCTGTCGTCCGCCAGCTGAACGCGGTGACGCGGACGCGGCAGATCGACCGCGAGGATCTCACCGACCGTCGCCGCCGGACCGTTGGTCATCATCAGCACCCGATCCGAGAGCAGCACCGCTTCATCAACGTCGTGGGTGATCATGACGATGGTAGTATTAAGCTCCTGCTGGATATGCATCACCGTGTCCTGAAGGTGGGCGCGGGTCAGCGCATCCAGGGCGCCGAAGGGCTCATCAAGCAACAGCACCTTCGGCTTCATCGCCAGCGCCCGGGCGATACCTACCCGCTGCTTCATGCCGCCGGAGATCTCCCCGGGACGTTTGTGCAGCGCATGCCCCATCTGCACGCGCGCCAGGTTGTGTTCGATCCACTCCCGGCGCTCACTCTTGCTCATGGTGCGACGGAACACCTGATCCACCGCCAGCGCCACATTATCGAAACAGCTCAGCCACGGCAGTAGCGAGTGGTTCTGGAAAACCACCGCCCGCTCCGGCCCGGGCCCGGCGATTTCCCGGTTATCGCACAGCAGTCCGCCCTCGGTGGGCGTCGTGATCCCGGCGATCAGATTCAGCAGGGTCGATTTTCCGCAGCCCGAGTGGCCGATCAGACTGATGGTCTCCCCTTCGACGATATCGAAGGAAACATTCTGCAGCGCCAGGAACTCGCCGCTGGCGGTGTTAAAGCGCTGGCTGACGGCCTGTACCTGAATTAATGGTTTCATGTTGGCTCCTTATTTGTCCTGCCAGCTAAAGCGGCGGGCGAGCAGCATCAGACCCTGCTCCAGCAGCAGGCCGACGACGCCGATAATGACGATGGCGATGATGATGTTTTCCACATTGAGGTTGTTCCACTCGTTCCAGATCCAGAAGCCGATCCCCAGCCCGCCGGTGAGCATTTCCGCCGCCACGATCACCAGCCAGGCGATGCCGATGGAGAGACGCACGCCGGTGAGCACCGCCGGCAGCACCGCCGGAAAGAGAATTTTGCGCATCACCGTCCACTCTGAGAGCTGGAGGACGCGGGCGACGTTGAGATAGTCCTGCGGGATCCGCCGCACGCCTTCCGCGGTGTTGATCACCATCGGCCAGATGGAGCAGATAAAAATGGTCCAGCTGGAGGCCGGCTCCGCCTTCTGGAACAGCAGCAGGCCAATCGGCAGCCAGGCCAGCGGGCTGACCGGGCGCAGCAGGGCAATCAGCGGATTAAACATGCGGGCGAAGAACAGCGAACGGCCGATCAAAAACCCCAGCGGAATGCCCGCCAGCGCCGCCAGGCCGAAGCCCACCGCCACGCGCTGCAGGGAGGCCAGCACGTTCCAGCCGATGCCCATGTCATTGGGCCCGTCCTGATAGAACGGATCGGCAAACAGCGTCAGCGCCGAGTCCAGCGTGCTCAGCGGCGTGGGAAAACCTTTGCTGTGCATCGCCGCCAGCTGCCAGGCCAGCAGCAGCACCCCCAACCCCAACAGCGGGGGCAGCAGGCGCTGAATGAGCTCACGCAGCCAGCGCGTGACGGTTGGCGTGGTGCGCCGGACCTGCACCGGCGGCAGGATAATCACTTCGCCAGGCGCGTTCTCCACGCTGACGACCGGTTGCTTACGTTGTGCCTGCTTCATCTCATGCCCCCTTACGTTGAATGGCAAAATGGCGGGCGTAGCCTTCCGGGTCAGACCCGTTCCAGACCGTACCGTCCATCAGTGTGCTGTTACGCATCGTGGCTGCCGGGGTGCTGATCCCGCCGACCGCCTGGGCGGCAGCCTGCCAGACGTCGATGCGGTTAATGCGCGACGCCACCGCGAGGTAATCCGGAGCCTGCTTCAGCAACCCCCAGCGGCGGAACTGGGTGAGGAACCACATTCCGTCCGACAGCCAGGGGAAACTCACCTCACCCCCGGCCCAGAAGCGCATCGGATGGGCATCCTGCCAGCGGCGGCCGAGACCGTTGTCATACTCCCCCAGCATCCGGCCGGTGAGGTACTGTTCCTTGGTATTGAGCCAGCCGCGTCTGGCGAGCAGGCGGGCCGTCTCCTGAGTGTTCTCCGGCGAGGCGGCGATCCAGCGCTGCGCCTCCATCAGGGCCGCCACCAGTGCGCGGGCGGTGTTCGGGTTACGTTCCACCCAGTCGCGACGGGTGCCCAGCACCTTTTCCGGATGCTCGGGCCAGATATCCTGGGAAGTGGCCGCGGTGAAGCCAATGCGGTCGTTAATGGCGCGCGCGTTCCACGGCTCGCCGACGCAAAAGCCGCTCATATTGCCGATGCGCATGTTCATCACCATCTGCGGCGGCGGCACCACGACGGTGCGCACATCGTTAAAGGGATCGATGCCGGCGCTCGCCAGCCAGTAGTAGAGCCACATGGCATGGGTGCCGGTGGGAAAGGTATGGGCGAAGGTGTAGCTGCCCGGCGCGCTGCGGTCGATCAGCCGTTTCAGCCCGCCGAGGTCGGTTACCCCTTTCTCCTGCAATTCACCGGAGAGGGTGATGGCCTGACCATTGCGGTTGAGGGTCATCAGATTAGCCATCGCCTGCGGCTTGCTGGCGATCCCCAGTTCAAGACCGTACAGCAGGCCGTAGAGAATATGCGCCGCGTCCAGCTCGCCGGCCACCAGCTTGTCGCGCACCGCCGCCCAGCTGGCTTCCTTACTCGCCACCAGGGTGATGCCATACTTTTTGTCAAACCCCTTCGCCGCGGCGATAGCCAGCGGCGCGCAATCGGTCAGCGGAATAAATCCGACCCGCACGCGGGTTTGCTCCGGTTTGTCCGATCCGCCGGCCCATGCGGCCTGCATCACCCCCGGCAGCAGCATCGCGCCGCCCAGCGCGGCCCCTGCCTGCAGCAAGCGCCGCCGGGAAATTGAAAACTTGTCGCTCATATCCGCTCCACCACGCGCAAAAAAAAAGCGTCCGACAGTGCATACGCACTGCAGGACGCCTTTATCCACGGACACCCGAACCGCCATTGGTTCGTTGTCCGGACTTTTATTCACTCAATAAGTAATGCAAACGGGATGCCAGCTTTGGCAATCGCGCGCTGGCAGGCTTTTTCCCAACGTTGGCCGGTTTTTCACGTAAAAGTGCACCGCCGGCAGGCAGAGAATGCCCATCGATTGTGCATCTACTCCTTTGGTGTTAGCGGCCAAATCGCCTTCACCATCAGCAGCGCGCGGGCTATCTCAACCATGCGCTGATTTTTGTCCATGGCCATCTTGCGCAGCGTCTGCCAGGCCTGCTCCTCCTGCATTCCCTGGTGCGTCATCAGCAGGCTTTTCGCTTTTTCTATCAGCTTGCGTTCTTCGAGCGCGTCTTTCAGCGAGGCCAGCTGGCTGGAGAGCTGCTGTAGCTCATAGGCCTGCTGGCGCACCAGCGGCAGCAGCTGTTTATCCAGATGCGGCGTCAGGGTATCGACTTCCTCGCCGGCCAGCCAGCCAGGCGCGTCGTCCACTAACAGCGCGTCGGTGGCGTTCAGCAGATCGTCGATCAATTGCTCTTCCACTTCGCGCAGGTGTTCAAGCCGCTGGGTTTGCAGGCCAAACCAGCGCAGCGCCGTTTCCCCGCCGTCGGCGGCCGGCTGGCGGGTACAGGCGATCCGCCGCAGTTGCTCAATGTCCAGGCCGGCCTGGCATTGGGTGATAAACAGCTGGACGGTCGCCGGGCTGCCCAGCGCCTGAAAGCTGTCGAAGCAGGGCTGCTGACCGTCAATACGGTCCACCAGCTGCTGGCGCAGGCTGTCGCTGAACTCGCCGCGGGTAAAGCCCAGAGCGCCCAGCGCGCGCTCCTGACCCACCAGCTCTTTACCCTGCATAAAGCTGTACAGCGCGACCATGCGGCCGGCCACCGGCGGATCGTCAATGCTGTCATTGAGCTGCGGGACGATGTTCAGCAGATGGCGGATGACACGGCTGAACTGCTCCGTCGCGGCTTCCGCGGCAATCTGCCGGCGGGCGATCTGCTCACGCAGCGCCGGAAGCTGCAGCAGATCGCCAACCGCCCTGGCAATGCGCCAGCACAGCGCGCTGCCGGCGACCGTACGTGCCCGTTCGAGGCTGGCATAGAACAGCGCTAACCGCTCATCAACCAGCGCCCCGCCCGCCCGACACTCCGCCGCATACAGTTGGCCGCCCGAGCAAAGAAAAATATTCGATGCCCCGCGCTCGCACTGCAGCATATGCACCAGCGCGCTGAGCTGGCTGGCCAGTTCTCCCAGTTGGCTAAGCTGCTGAAGCTGTTGTTTTTGCAGGCGACGCGCCAGCTGCAGCCAGGCCGTCTCATCGTGCGCGTGACCAGTCGTATTATTCATACCCCTCCTCCGGGTTAACGCTTTATACTGCGGTAAAGCAATAACCGTGCCTTTAAGAAGGAGTTTGTATGCAACGTATTGTGATTATCGCCAACGGCGCCGCCTATGGCAGCGAATCCCTGTTCAACAGCCTGCGCCTGGCCATTGCCCTGCGCGAGCAACAGTCCGACCTCGATCTCAAGCTGTTTCTGATGTCCGACGCCGTCACCGCCGGGCTGCGCGGGCAGAAGCCGGCGGAAGGATACAATGTGCAGCAGATGCTGGAGATCCTCACCGCCCAGCAGGTGCCGGTGAAGTTGTGCAAAACCTGCGCGGACGGCCGCGGCGTCAGCGCGCTACCGCTGATTGACGGCGTGGAGGTCGGTACTCTGGTTGAGCTGGCCCAGTGGACGCTGGCGGCAGATAAAGTGCTGACCTTCTGAATGTAGGCCGTCGAACGGGATGAAATGTCACGTATTGGCGCTTGAAGAGACAAAAAAAACGTTAGCTGAATGCTTTCAGGAACAACGTCATTTTTGTTTAATCTTTATCCCTTTTTTTGATCAAAATCAGCATCCCGGCCCGCGCCGTTTGGTGTGATGCACAGAGCTAAGTGTGAACAATATCACGCAAGGACTGGGTGGGCAGGATGCTGTAGCGGGACAGAAACGGGGTACAAAAATGGCGATGGTTAAAGCAAGTTTGACGTTATTTGGTGGTGACACACTGGTGGTGCGGTGTTCAGAGCGCTGCCATATTCATCTAATGAGCGCGAAGGTCCCGGGCGATAGCCATGCGGATATTCTGAGCGTGCAGGATCGGGATAGCGCCTATCTGACGGTGCCCTACAGCGGCACCTGGAACGTGCTTATCGACAGTCACAGCCAGTCACTGGAGCACTCCATCAGCTACGTTCCGGCCTGACAGTTACTATCAGAACACACGCCCGGCCGTGCCGGGCGTGAGATTCATGACAAACCTCATGCAATCATTGTACTTGCAGATTGCACCAGAAAAATAACAAGGAAAATCAATTTATTGATTTTCGGCTGATAACCACCAGTAAGGAAAAACCACGCTTTTTCCTTACTGGTCAGCAATCGGACGCCCGGCCATGCCGGGCGTTTTTCTTTTCCGCGCGCTCAGGCCAGGCCCGGCGTCGGACTCTCGCCCAACAGCGCGCGTACGCTGGCCACCAGGTCATCGAGACTGGCGTCGTGCATCCCCAGCTTGCTTAGCGCCTGCTCGAGCGAAAACAGATACTGGGCGTTGGTGCCGAGCGGCCCGCTGGCCTGGGCGATCAGCGGGGCGATAACCTGGGCGCTGGTATCCGGTTCAAACAGTGGATGGCGCGGATCCATAATAAACACCAGGGCATTCACCGTCCGTCCGTCGTCCAGCTCCAGCTTGCACCAGGTGGGCAGATAGCAGCCGGTGATCATCTCCCGCTTCCACAGCAGGGTCAGCTCTTCTTCCAGCGTGTCGTCAGGCAAACGATAGGCGACGCCGGTAGTTCGGCCGCCCTCTTTGAGAGCCAGCATGCGGCCCGGCTGGCAGGCGCTACCGCGCCCGGCGGTCAACCGCAGGCAAAACGCACGATGCCAGCCCGGCAGCGTACCGGTGCAGGACTCGCGATAATTGAGCGCCGGGTTCCAGATAAGCGAACCGTAGCCAAAGATCCATACTGAGCCATCATCCGGGCGGCAGGCCAGCGTCGCCGCCAGCGAGGCTGCACGTTGTTCTGCCGACCAGAGTAGCGATTCCTCAATAGCGCCAAACGCTGTCTTACAATCCGCATTCATTAAGAAATCACGAGTTAACACTGTTTACTACCTCCGCCACTGCCCGCTTCCCGGCGTTCGTCTCATGCATCCGTCAATATTGCTGAAATATTATCCAGCTTTATCCTTCAATAAGCAATCAGCGGGGCGCTGGCAAGCATAAAAGCGGCGTCAGCAATTATTTTTTCTTATGCCACTTATCATCATCGCCTTTCTCGTAGCTGTTCTTCACCGCCGCCCAGGCGACTTTGTGCGCCGTCTCTTCGCGGCTGGCGTCATCGCGCCGCTCATCTTTATCTTTATATTGATCCCAGGCGCTGTTAAACGCTTCTTTATAAATTTCCTGCGCATGAGCAGGCAGAACATGCTGAACGCTGTCGGGGAGTTCTTGTTTATTGCGATAGGGCATACTGACCTCCTGTTTGAGCATTAAATTTAAGTCTGGTACGCAAGCGGCTGGCTATCAAGGTCAAAATGAGTAGAAAAATTATTTTAGTAATTATCTGAATAGTAAGAACTAAATAGTGGTAAACATAAATTATAATAAACTAATCAAGATATCACTCGATACCCGTAAATTTAAGTAAAAAACCAGCGGTAATTTATCAAAATCTGTTACTTTACCGCCCTACGTTTTTATAATTATAACACCTGCATAAATGGAGATGGTTCATGACCCATGCACATGAGGCGGTAAAAACCCGCCATAAGGAGTCTTCCCTCGTCTTTCCGGTGCTGGCGCTGGCGGTGCTGTTTTTCTGGGGCAGCAGCCAGTCACTGCCAGTGGTTATCGCAATTAATATCCTCGCGCTGGTCGGTATTTTAAGCAGCGCCTTCAGCGTGGTCCGCCACGCCGACGTCCTCGCCCACCGCCTGGGCGAACCCTATGGCTCCCTGATTCTCAGTCTGTCGGTGGTTATCCTTGAGGTCAGTCTGATCTCCGCCTTAATGGCCACCGGCGACGCCGCGCCGACCCTGATGCGTGATACGCTCTACTCCATTATTATGATCGTCACCGGCGGTCTGGTCGGTTTCTCTCTGCTGCTGGGCGGGCGTAAATTTGCCACCCAATATATGAATCTGTTCGGCATTAAGCAGTATCTTATCGCCCTGTTTCCGCTGGCGATTATCGTGCTGGTGTTTCCGATGGCGCTGCCGGGCGCAAACTTCAGCACCGGGCAATCGCTGCTGGTGGCGGTGATCTCGGCGGCCATGTACGGCGTTTTCCTGCTGATTCAAACCAAAACCCATCAGAGTCTGTTTGTTTATGAGCATGAAGACGACAGCGACGATGACGACCCGCACCACGGTAAACCGTCTGCCCACAGCAGCGGGTGGCATACCGCCTGGCTGCTGGTGCACCTGGTGGCAGTGATCGCGGTCACCAAAATGAACGCCAATCCGCTGGAAACACTGTTGACCAGCATGAACGCCCCGGTGGCCTTTACCGGCTTCCTGGTGGCCCTGCTGATCCTGTCGCCGGAAGGCCTTGGCGCCCTCAAAGCGGTGCTCAACAATCAGGTACAGCGGGCGATGAACCTGTTTTTCGGCTCCGTACTGGCCACCATCTCGCTGACGGTCCCGGTGGTCACCCTCATCGCCTTCCTGACCGGCAATGAGCTGCGCTTTGGCCTTGGCGCCCCGGAGATGGTGGTGATGGTCGCTTCGCTGGTGCTGTGCCATATCTCCTTCTCCACCGGGCGCACCAATGTGCTGAACGGCGCGGCCCACCTGGCGCTGTTCGCCGCCTATCTGATGACCATTTTCGCCTGACCCCGCTTACCCGCCCGGCGGAGTCCGGGCGAAAAAAAAGCCTGCCGGTGTTAACACCGGCAGGCTTTTTCTGTGATGCGGTCAGGCTTACTTGCTGGTATCCAGCTCGTCGAAGCTTTTCACCAGATCGTCAATCGCTTTCATCTGCTTGAGGAACGGCTCCAGTTTATCCAGCGGCAGCGCGGACGGGCCGTCGCATTTCGCGTGGTCCGGATCCGGATGCGCTTCGATAAACAGACCGGCGATACCTACCGCCATACCGGCGCGGGCCAGCTCGCTCACCTGCGCGCGGCGACCGCCGGAGGCAGCGCCAAACGGGTCGCGGCACTGCAGCGCGTGGGTGACGTCGAAGATAACCGGCGAGTTGTTGGAGGCTTTCTTCATCACGCCGAAGCCGAGCATATCCACGACCAGGTTGTCGTAACCGAAGTTAGCGCCGCGGTCGCAGAGGATCACTTTGTCATTACCGCCTTCGATAAACTTATCGACGATATTGCCCATCTGACCCGGGCTGACGAACTGCGGCTTCTTGACGTTGATCACCGCCCCGGTTTTGGCCATCGCTTCCACCAGGTCAGTCTGGCGCGCGAGGAAGGCCGGAAGCTGGATCACGTCCACCACGTCAGCCACCGGCTGCGCCTGGCTGGCTTCATGAACGTCGGTGATGATTTTCACGCCAAAGGTCTGCTTCAGCTCCTGGAAAATCTTCATCCCTTCTTCCAGACCCGGACCACGATAGGAGTGGATGGAGGAACGGTTGGCTTTATCAAAGGAGGCTTTGAAGACGTAGGGGATGCCAAGCTTCTGCGTAACGGTGACGTAATGTTCACAGATGCGCATCGCCAGATCGCGCGACTCCAGCACGTTCATCCCGCCGAACAGCACGAACGGCAGGTCGTTCGCTACGTTGATATCACCAATGCTAACCACTTTTTGTTTCATAAGTTCGCCTTATCAGGGTGTAACCGGAATGGTTCCAGACTAATGCAATGTAATTTGTTTGTGCGAAATCGTGTTGATCTGCGCGCGGATCATCTCACTGATCGGATCCTCCGGGCACTGCTCAACGAAATAGCTCAGATCCAACAGCGCCACGTGATCGCAGTCCAGCTGGGCGTATATCAGCCCGCGGTCGCGGATCTCATACGGATCTTCCGGGTTAAACTGCAGCAGCGCTTCGCTGGCGCGCAGAGCCAGCTCCATCTGCCGCTCTTCCATCAGCGCCGACTTCAGGGTGTCCAGCAGCTTGCGGATCACCTCGGCGTTATCCGCTTCGTCGAGATCTTCATTAAACAGTTCCGCCACCGGCCCGATGTTGCCCTTCAGCCATACCTCCAGGGTATGTTCGTCGAGGGTCTCGCCGTTAAACGGATTAATCAGCCACATCTCTTCGCTGGTTTCCGGATCCGCACGCAACAGCATTTGGGTCGGGAAGATCACCGGCACCACCGGCAGCGCCAGGCGCTGGGCGATCCACAGCAGGATCGCGCCTAACGACACCGCGCTCCCCTGACGGTTGACCAGCACTTTATCCAGCCATAACGCGTCGGAAAGACGATAAATGCCCTGCGAAGCGCCAAAGCCCCACTCGTCGTAAAACAGCGCCAGCAGGCGTTCTATCTGGCGTTCCTGGTCCCACGACGGCGCAATCTCCTCCTGCGCGAGGCGCAGCAGCCGCTGCAGCTCTTCCTCGACAAAACGCGACGGAAAATCGTCGCGGACCTGTTCAGAAATGAGGACCATGCCATCACACAATGGCGCTTTGTTAAATTCGAAATCCGCTAATGACCCCATGCCCTACCCCAGTATCGGTATTCTTGTGATGGCGAGTTGAATGATAATAAACAACACCACCAGCGCCAGCAGGAACGCGATAAAACGGCTCTGCTGGCTGCGCGGACGACGGCGGCCCAGCGCGATAAAACCTAATGCGATGTAAATGATAACGCCAAACAGCTTTTCAGTCAGCCATGCGCCGTCTTCGGTGAACGGCAGGTAGTGCGTTATCGCCATTAAACCCGCACCGCTGAGAAACAGCAGCGTATCGCTGCAGTGCGGCGCAATTCGCACCCACCGCTGGTTCAGCAGCGGGCTCTGATGATACATCCACCAGTAACGTAAAACGAACAATCCTACCGACACCACCACGCTGGCGATGTGCAGGTAGAGGACAGCCGTGAATAAGTTCATCAGCCAACGTTCTCCATGTCGGGTAAACGTCCGAGAGTCAGACGTTCATTGTCGCCATAGTCGCGACAGGTCGCGACGTCGAGATAGCCCGCTTCGCGGAACAGGGCGCGAACCGCCTCGCCCTGGGTCCAGCCATGCTCCAGCAGCATCCAGCCGCCGGGCAGCAGATACTGCCGTCCCTCGCGGATAATCTGCGCCAGATCCGCCAGCCCCTGATCGGCAGCAACCAGCGCCGTCAACGGCTCAAAGCGCACATCGCCCTCGGCGAGATGCGGGTCGGCGCCGTCGATATAGGGTGGATTACTGACGATCATGGCAAAACGCTGCCCGGCCAGCGCGCTAAACCAGTCGCTTTGCCGTATCGTCACGTTAGCGATGTCCAGATGAGCGGCATTGCGCAATGCCAGCGCCACGGCGTCCGGCATCACATCCACCGCGGTGACCTCGCAATCCGGACGCTCGCTGGCCAGCGCCAGAGCAATGGCGCCGGTCCCGGTGCCGAGGTCGAGAATACGGCACGGCACGGCAGGCAGTCGCGCCAGCGCCTGCTCCACCAGACACTCGGTATCCGGTCGGGGGATCAGCGTCGCCGGGGAGACGAACAGCGGCAGCGACCAGAACTCACGCTGCCCAACCAGGTGGGCAATGGGTTCTCCGCGCTGACGTCGCTGCAGGAGCGCCTCCAGCGTCGTCGCCTCGTCAGCGGACAGCGTCGTTTCGCCGAAGGCCAAAATCCAGGTGCGCGCCCGGCCGGTAACATGTCCCAGCAGGATCTCGGCATCGCGTCGCGGGCTGTCGCTTTCACGCAGTCGGGCGATCGCCTGCTGCAGCCAGGCCTGAAAGGTCATCATTCCTGCTCGGACAGCGCCGCCAGCTGATCGGCCTGATATTCCTGAACAATTGGCTCAATCAGCATATCGAGTTTGCCTTCCATGGTTTCATCCAGACGATAAAGCGTCAGGTTGATGCGGTGGTCGGTCACGCGCCCCTGTGGGAAATTGTAAGTGCGGTTACGGTCGCTACGATCGCCGCTGCCCAGCAGGTTACGGCGCGTGGAGGCTTCCGCCTGCTGACGCTTGGCCACTTCGGCGGCGCGGATACGCGCCCCCAGCACTGACAACGCCTTGGCTTTGTTTTTATGTTGGGAACGTTCGTCCTGACACTCCACCACGATGCCGGTCGGCAGGTGAGTAATACGGATAGCCGAGTCGGTGGTGTTGACGTGCTGACCGCCCGCGCCGGAGGAGCGGAAAGTATCGATGCGCAGATCCGCCGGGTTAATGTCCGGCATTTCGGCTTCCGGCAGCTCCGGCATCACCGCCACGGTGCAGGCGGAGGTATGAATACGCCCCTGCGATTCGGTGGCCGGCACACGCTGCACGCGATGGCCGCCGGATTCAAATTTCAGCCGACCGTAAACGCCGTCGCCGCTGAATTTGGCGATCACCTCTTTGAAACCGCCGTGTTCACCTTCGTTGGCGCTGAGGATCTCCACCTGCCAGCGACGCGATTCCGCATAGCGGCTGTACATGCGGAACAGATCGCCGGCAAACAGCGCCGCTTCGTCACCGCCGGTTCCGGCGCGCACTTCCACGAAAGCGTTACGCTCGTCATCGGGATCTTTCGGCAACAGCAGCACCTGCAGCTGTTGCTCCAGCTGGTCGCCTTTTTCTTTGGCGTCACGCAGCTCTTCCTGCGCCATTTCGCGCATCTCCGGATCGTCGAGCATCATCTGCGCAGTTTCGATATCCTCCTGCACCTGACGCCAGTCGGTATAGCAGCGCGCCACATCGCTCAGTTGAGCATATTCCCGCGACAGCGCGCGGAATTTATCCTGATCGGCAATCGTCGCGGCATCGCCGAGCAGCGCCTGCACTTCTTCATGGCGCTCGTACAACGCTTCCAGTTTGGCAACAATAGAAGACTTCATAGGCGTGAATTCACCCTGTCCTGAAAATAAGAGAAAGGTGCGCTATTCCAGCCCGAGGCTGTTGCGCAGAATATGCAGGCGTTCGTCGTCCCCGTCACGGGCGGCCTGCTGAAGAGATTTGGTTGGCGCGTGGATCAGGCGGTTGGTCAGCTTACGCGCCAGATCCTGCATAATTTCCTGGGCATCACCGCCCTGCTCCAGCGCGGCCAGCGCCTTCGCCGTCAGCTCCTCACGGACCTGCTCAGACTGAGAACGGTATTCGCGAATCGTCTCGCTGGCGCTCTGCGCGCGCAGCCAGGCCATAAATTCGCTGGTCTCCTGCTCGACGATCGATTCCGCCTGCACCGCCGCGGCCTTACGCTGCGCCAGGTTATGCTGAATGATGTTTTGCAGATCGTCGACGCTGTAAAGGTAGGCGTTGGCCAGTTTGCCGACCTCTGGTTCGACATCGCGCGGGACGGCGATATCCACCAGCAGCATCGGCTGGTTACGCCGCGCCTTAAGCGCGCGCTCCACCATGCCTTTGCCGATGATCGGCAGCGGGCTGGCGGTGGAGCTGATAATAATGTCGGCCTCTTTCAGCCGTTCGTCGATATCGCTGAGGGCAATCACCTCGGCGCCCACTTCGTCCGCAAGCGCCTGGGCGCGTTCGCGGGTGCGGTTGGCAATCACCATTTTGCGCACGTGATGTTCGCGAAGATGGCGCGCCACCAGTTCGATGGTTTCACCGGCGCCGACCAGTAACACGGTGACGCTGGAGAGCGATTCAAAGATTTGCCGCGCCAGGGTACAGGCGGCGAACGCGACGGAAACGGCGCTGGCGCCGATATCGGTTTCGGTACGCACACGCTTTGCCACCGAGAACGACTTCTGGAACATCCGCTCCAGTTCGCTGACGTTCAGATGACCGCGGCTGGAATCAGCAAACGCTTTTTTCACCTGGCCGAGGATCTGCGGCTCGCCCAGCACCAGCGAATCGAGGCCGCTGGCGACGCGCATCAGATGGCTGACGGCGTCATTATCCTGGTGCCAGTAGAGGCTCTTACGCAGGTCTTCTTCGTTGAGGCCGTGATAGTTGCACAGCCAGCGGATCAGCGCTTCCTGCAGATTGTCCTGCTCTTCGACGCTGAGATAGAGTTCCGTGCGGTTGCAGGTCGACAGCACTACCCCACCCTGCACCATCGGCTGAGCCAGCAAGCTCTCCAGCGCCTGATCGAGCGTTTCCGGCGAAAACGTCACACGTTCTCGCAGGTCGACCGGCGCTGTTTTGTGATTGATGCCAAGAGCTAAAAGGGTCATTGTGAGGGAGTAGTACCAGCGTTGCTAAGGTTAGTCTGAGTGCATCATACAGGATGCGCGTAATCAATAAAAGAGAGGCTCCCCTTTTGGAGTAATAGCCAAAGCAAGACCGCCATTAACGTTAATTTTTTGATTTCAGACAACTTGAACGTAGACGCTATCGCCCGGCGACGCTAGCATTAAGGGTTATAAATGTAACCTGCTACACAAATCGGCCCGCTGTTCCCCTGCCGCCGTTTTTCCCTGTAGACATCAAGGATTTGTCATCATTATGAATCGACTGTTCCGCTTGCTGCCGCTGGCCAGCCTCGTCCTCACCGCCTGTTCTCTTCATACGCCGCAAGGGCCTGGCAAAAGCCCGGATTCGCCGCAGTGGCGTCAGCACCAGCAGGCTGTTCGCAGCCTCAACCAGTTCCAGACTCGCGGGGCGTTTGCCTATCTTTCCGATGAGCAAAAAGTCTATGCTCGCTTCTTCTGGCAACAGACCGGCCAGGACCGCTATCGCCTGCTGCTGACCAACCCGCTGGGCAGCACCGAGCTGTCGCTGACCGCGCAGCCAGGCAGCGTGCAGCTGATCGATAACAAAGGCCAGACCTACACCGCCACCGATGCCGAAGAGATGATCGGCCGCCTGACCGGGATGCCGATCCCGCTGAACAGCCTGCGCCAGTGGATCATCGGCCTGCCGGGCGACGCCACCGACTATTCGCTGGACGATCAGTACCGTCTGCGTGAACTTAACTACACGCAAAATGGCAAAACCTGGCACGTCACCTACGGCGGCTACACCAGCGATACCCAGCCAGCCCTGCCGTCTAATGTCGAGCTGAACAATGGCGCTCAGCGCATCAAGCTGAAGATGGATAACTGGATCGTGAAATGATGAGCCGCTGGCCCTCTCCTGCAAAACTGAATCTGTTTTTATATATCACCGGCCAGCGGGCCGATGGTTACCATACCCTGCAGACGCTGTTTCAGTTTCTCGACTATGGCGACACCTTGACCATCGAACCGCGAACTGACGGTCAACTGCGCCTGCTGACGCCGGTGGCCGGCGTGCCGGACGAGGAGAACCTGATCGTTCGCGCCGCGCGTCTGCTGATGCGTGCCGCCAGCGAAAGCGACCGCCTGCCGGCGGGTAGCGGCGCCGATATCAGTGTCGACAAGCGCCTGCCGATGGGCGGCGGTCTGGGCGGCGGCTCATCCAATGCCGCCACCGTGCTGGTGGCGCTCAACCATCTCTGGGGCTGCGGTCTCTCGGAAGAGGAGCTGGCGACCCTGGGCCTTCAGCTGGGGGCCGATGTGCCGGTCTTCGTGCGCGGCCATGCCGCCTTTGCCGAGGGAGTCGGCGAAATTCTGACACCGGTGGAGCCCGAGGAAAAATGGTACCTGGTGGCGCACCCGGGGGTCAGTATTCCGACGCCAGTCATTTTTCGCGATCCGGAGCTACCACGAAATACCCCGCGCCGGTCAATTAATACGTTATTAAATTGTGAATTCAGCAACGATTGCGAGCTTATCGCAAGAAAACGTTTTCGCGAGGTTGATGCAGCGCTTTCCTGGCTGTTAGAATATGCGCCGTCACGCCTGACCGGCACAGGGGCCTGTGTGTTTGCTGAATTTAACACCGAATCCGCTGCCCGTCAGGTGCTGGACACTGCCCCGGCATGGCTAAATGGCTTTGTAGCGCGCGGAGTTAACCTCTCGCCGCTCAAGCAGGCCCTGCTCTGAATCCTGCGCCGTGATGGCGCAACGATAACGAGTCAACCGGGGAAATTGAGTTACGGTGACAACGTCACCCTGTTCCAGACGTTGCATCGTGCTCTTTAAATACACCGACTGGATCGAATGGCGCCAGCCCGCACATTATTGGCCCACTCATCCACCACTGGACGCATGCCTGAGGTTCTTCTCGTGCCTGATATGAAGCTTTTTGCTGGTAACGCCACCCCGGAACTAGCACAACGTATTGCCAACCGCCTGTACACTTCTCTTGGCGACGCCGCTGTAGGTCGTTTTAGCGACGGCGAAGTCAGCGTACAAATCAATGAAAACGTACGCGGTGGTGATATTTTCATCATCCAGTCCACTTGTGCTCCCACCAATGACAACCTGATGGAACTGGTTGTTATGGTTGATGCTCTGCGTCGTGCTTCGGCAGGTCGTATCACCGCCGTTATCCCTTACTTCGGTTATGCTCGCCAGGACCGTCGTGTTCGTTCTGCTCGTGTGCCAATCACCGCGAAAGTGGTGGCAGATTTCCTGTCCAGCGTCGGCGTTGACCGCGTGCTGACCGTTGACCTGCACGCAGAACAGATCCAGGGCTTCTTCGATGTGCCAGTTGATAACGTGTTCGGCAGCCCAATCCTGCTGGAAGATATGCTGCAGCTGAACCTGGACAACCCGATTGTGGTTTCTCCGGACATCGGCGGCGTCGTGCGTGCCCGCGCTATCGCTAAACTGCTGAATGATACCGATATGGCTATCATCGACAAGCGCCGTCCGCGCGCCAACGTCTCCCAGGTGATGCATATCATCGGCGACGTGGCTGGTCGTGACTGCGTGATGGTCGACGATATGATCGACACCGGCGGCACCCTGTGTAAAGCGGCAGAAGCGCTGAAAGAGCGTGGCGCGAAACGCGTATTCGCTTATGCAACGCACCCGATCTTCTCCGGTAACGCTATCCAGAACATCAAAAACTCTGTGATTGATGAATTTGTCGTTTGCGATACCATTCCGCTGGCACCCGAAATTAAAGCGCTGGATAAAGTGCGTACTCTGACGCTCTCCGGTATGCTGGCTGAAGCTATTCGCCGTATCAGCAATGAAGAATCTATCTCTGCTATGTTCGAACATTAATCGAGCCGAGCATAAAAACCCGCTGCGGCGGGTTTTTTTGTCGCTGAATTTTTAATTCTTCCACAAAATCATTCGGCATGCGTCAAGGCGGCAAGTGAATGAATCCCCGGGAGCGTACAGGCAGTACGTGATCGGGGTAAATGAACGCAGCCAACACAGAGGCATCCCGAAGGATGACGTGGAAATGACCAATGCCTCCTTCACCTGCCATTTAGTTGACAGATGATGCGCTCATGGATGAAACATTATTGTGAACAGATTATTTTCCTCACATGTGATGCCTTTCCGCGCCCTCATCGACGCTTGTTGGAAAGAAAAGTACACCACCGCCCGCTTTACCCGCGACCTGATCGCCGGGATCACCGTCGGGATCATTGCGATTCCGCTGGCGATGGCGCTGGCGATTGGCAGCGGTGTGCCGCCGCAGTACGGCCTCTATACCTCAGCGGTGGCAGGGATTGTGATCGCCATAACCGGCGGGTCGCGCTTTAGCGTTTCCGGTCCGACTGCCGCCTTTGTGGTGATCCTCTATCCGGTTTCCCAGCAGTTTGGTCTGGCGGGGCTACTGGTGGCGACGCTGATGTCGGGGATCTTTTTAATTCTCTTTGGTCTGGCGCGCTTTGGCCGTCTGATCGAATATATCCCGCTGTCGGTGACTCTCGGTTTCACCTCCGGGATCGGTATCACCATCGGTACCATGCAGATTAAAGACTTCCTCGGCCTGCAGATGCCCCATGTGCCGGAGCATTACCTGCAGAAAGTGGCGGCGCTGGCGATGGCCCTGCCAACGATTAACCCCGGCGATGCCGCCATCGGCGTCGTCACTCTCGGCACTCTGATCCTCTGGCCGCGGCTGGGTATCCGTCTGCCGGGCCACCTTCCGGCGCTGCTGGCCGGCTGCGCGGTGATGCTGGTGGTTAATTTGCTCGGCGGCGATGTCGCCACAATTGGCTCGCAGTTCCACTATCAGCTGGCAGACGGCACTCAGGGCAACGGCATTCCACAGCTGCTGCCGCAGCTGGTACTCCCCTGGGATATGCCGGGTTCAAACTTTACCCTGAGCTGGGCCTCGCTGCAGGCTCTGCTGCCTGCCGCCTTCTCCATGGCGATGCTCGGCGCCATTGAGTCTCTGCTGTGCGCGGTGGTGCTTGATGGCATGACCGGTACCAAGCATAAAGCCAATAGCGAGCTGATTGGCCAGGGGCTGGGCAACATCGTTGCGCCGTTCTTCGGCGGGATCACTGCCACCGCGGCGATTGCCCGCTCGGCGGCGAACGTCCGCGCCGGCGCCACATCGCCGGTTGCCGCCGTGATCCACGCCCTGCTGGTGATCCTGGCGCTGCTGATCCTCGCCCCGCTGCTCTCCTGGCTGCCGCTGTCGGCGATGGCCGCCCTGCTGCTGATGGTGGCATGGAACATGAGCGAGGCGCATAAAGTGATCAACCTGCTGCGCCACGCACCGAAAGACGACATCGTGGTGATGCTGATGTGCATGTCGCTGACGGTGCTGTTTGATATGGTGATTGCCATCAGCGTCGGGATCGTGCTGGCCTCGCTGCTGTTTATGCGCCGTATCGCGCGCATGACCCATCTGGCGCCGGTCAACGTCGAGGTGCCAGACGATGTGCTGGTACTGCGGGTGATTGGGCCGCTGTTCTTTGCCGCCGCCGAAGGCTTGTTCAACGACCTGGAGACCCGGATCGCCGGCAAGCGCATCGTGGTGCTGAAATGGGACGCGGTGCCGGTTCTCGACGCCGGTGGTCTGGATGCCTTCCAGCGCTTTGTGAACAAGCTGCCGGAAGGCTGTGAATTGCGCGTATCTAACCTCGAGTTTCAGCCGCTGCGCACGTTAGCGCGCGCCGGCGTCAAGCCGCTGCCCGGACGCCTGAGCTTCTACCCCGATCGTCAGGCCGCGCTGGCTGACCTGTGATCACCCGGCGGCAGGCCCCTGCGCCTGCCGCATCAAGGCTCCGGTCGCCTGCTGCAGCCAGCTCAGCACCGCCGGCGTCATCCAGGTGCCCTTCATCAAATGCGGCTCCTGCTCCATTGCCCGACGAAACTTCTGCAACGTCTGCGGCCGGGTACCGGCGTAGGACTGAAACAGTTCAAGCCACGCCCGGGCCAGCGCCTGACCCGACGCCGAGTCCGGCGCTACGCCCTCCCGGCACGCCTGATGCAGCTTCGCCACCAGCGCAGGCCACTCCTGTAGCCGGTCGAAATAGTGCCGGCGGGTGAACGCCATCTCCTCCTCGTCGAGGTAACGCGCCCAGATGGCCAGTTTGCTTTCGGCAAAGGCCTCGGTGATAAAGGCGATGATGGCCGGGGTGACGCCGGTCTGTTCAACCATTTGCGGCTCGGCGGCATGCATCTCGTTCAGGCGGGTCAGAAACTCCGGGCGCCCTGCCGTATCCTGCTCCAGGCGCTCCATCCAGCGCGTCGCCAGACTCATCGCCTGCGGACTGTCCGTCGGGCAGCCGCTCGCCATCAGCGTCTGCACCTCCTCTGTTAGCTCGCGCCACGCCTGCGCGCGCTGTTCATCCTGTGCCGCAAACGGCAGCGCGGCTAACTCCTGTTGACTAAACCAACGATCGTACATTTTCATTAACTCCAGCGTCTGTAGCCAGGACTCCAGATCGGGTTCATTGCCGCCCGCCAGCGCCTCGCGCAGCACCAACAGCCGGTCGCGCAGCCTGCCGACATCGCGCAATTGGGCGTTGAGTGTCTCTATCTGCTGCGTCAGCAGCTCGGGTAGCGACAGCGTTTGCCGATCGAGATAGTCCTTGATGGTGGCGAGCGTCAGCCCGGCCTGCGCCAGCGCCTTTATCATATGCAGGCGCTGAACCGCGGACAGGTTATAGAGCCGATAGCCCGCCTCGCTTCTGGCCGAAGGCGTTAACAGCCCCGTCTGTTCATAATGATGCAGCGTACGCACCGTCATTCCGGCGCGCTTCGCCAGCTCTCCCACCTGAATTAACATGACTGCTCCTCTCTGTGGCCAGGTCCGCTACTCTGCTGCCTGACGTAACGTCAGGGTCAAGCGAAAACCTCATTAGCTATTCATTTTGGTGGCAACCTTAGCAGCACGGAGGTCAGGACGGAATGGGGTCGTATGGTGATGGGGAAAAGAGGAGGAAATAACGAGAGTCACAGGAAAACGCATCGGCCTTCAGGGGCCGATGCGGGAAATCATGCTACGGTTAGCTGTGGCGATGCTGATTACGACGGCAGCGTTTATCATAGTGGCGCACCCACCAGTAGCGGTCGCTGACCTGCTCGTGGCCGCCAATACGGGCACCGGCCAGCCAGAGCACGGCGCCAACGAAGATGCTTAAGATTGCGCCATGTGCAAAGAATTGCGGCAGGTTAAGCTGCGGAAGCTGGTTCAGAATGGAGTAACCTACCCCCACAACCATCACCACCAACCCTAACCCCATGAGTACGTTACCGAGTAACGAAGCGTTTTTGCGTTTCATGTGTCACCTCCGGACTTTGGGTTGCCAGGGAATATCCCCAAATCTTATAGGTGTAGTATAGACAGGGTCCCTGCCCTGGAGTGCGCCCACGATCACATTAGTGAACACCGATTAGACAAATATTTACAAATAAGCCTCTGAACAATATCAAATTCTAATGATTCAGGTGGGTAATCATCAATGCTGGTATTGTCTCGTGGGCAGAACTTTGTCAAGCGCGCCCGCAGACAGTACACTACGCGGCAGAGAATGCCCCATGCAGGAAAGAAAACGTGACCATTAAACTGATTGTCGGCCTGGCCAACCCCGGTGCGGAATATGCCGCCACCCGGCACAACGCTGGCGCCTGGTATGTAGATTTACTGGCGGATCGCCATCGTGCGCCGCTGCGCGAAGAGAGCAAGTTCTTCGGCTACACCTCGCGCATCAATCTGGCGGGCGAAGACGTTCGCCTGCTGGTTCCTACGACGTTTATGAACCTCAGCGGTAAAGCAGTGGCTGCAATGGCGACCTTTTATCGCATTAACCCGGATGAAATTCTGGTCGCCCATGATGAGCTGGATTTGCCGCCCGGGGTGGCGAAATTCAAGCTTGGCGGTGGCCATGGCGGCCACAACGGCCTAAAGGACATCATCAGTAAGCTCGGCAATAACCCGAACTTTCACCGCTTACGCGTCGGGATCGGCCATCCGGGTGACAAAAACAAGGTTGTCGGCTTTGTACTCGGCAAACCGCCGGCTAGCGAGCAGAAACTGATTGATGATGCTGTCGACGAAGCGGCGCGCTGCACCGAAATCTGGTTAAAGGACGGGCTGACCAAAGCCACCAACCGCTTACATGCCTTTAAGGCGCAATAAGCCGTTGTCGTGCGGCATTTTTGCCGCGCACCGTGTATAATAGGCAAAGCTATTCAATTTTCTGCAATCTGTTGCTTATAACAGATTGATTATCCAAAGATTAAGGTGATTTAAATCATGGGATTCAAATGCGGTATCGTCGGTTTGCCCAACGTCGGCAAATCCACCCTGTTCAATGCGCTCACCAAAGCGGGTATTGAAGCGGCCAACTTCCCCTTCTGTACCATTGAGCCGAACACCGGTGTCGTACCGATGCCCGATCCGCGTCTGGACAAGCTGGCTGAAATCGTCAAACCGCAGCGCATCCTGCCGACGACGATGGAATTCGTTGATATCGCGGGCCTGGTGAAAGGCGCGTCCAAAGGTGAAGGTCTCGGCAACCAGTTTCTGACCAACATCCGTGAAACCGAAGCTATCGGCCACGTGGTTCGCTGCTTTGAAAATGACAACATTATCCACGTTAACAACAAAGTGGATCCGGCTGACGACATCGACGTTATCAACACCGAGCTGGCACTCTCCGATCTGGACACCTGCGAGCGCGCTATCCACCGTGTGCAGAAGAAAGCTAAAGGCGGCGATAAAGACGCTAAAGCTGAGCTGGCGGCGCTGGAAAAATGCCTGCCGCAGCTGGAAAATGCCGGCATGCTGCGTTCACTGAAAAACCTGACCGACGAAGACAAAGCAGCGATTAAATACCTCAGTTTCCTGACGCTGAAGCCGACCATGTATATCGCCAACGTCAATGAAGACGGTTTTGAGAATAACCCTTATCTCGATAAAGTCCGTGAAATTGCCGCCGCCGAAGGTTCTGTGGTCGTCGCCGTTTGCGCCGCCGTTGAGTCCGATATTGCCGAGCTGGACGACGCTGACCGCGACGAGTTTATGGCCGAGCTGGGTCTCGAAGAGCCAGGCCTCAACCGCGTGATCCGCGCCGGTTACGAGCTGCTGAATCTGCAGACCTACTTCACCGCTGGGGTGAAGGAAGTTCGCGCATGGACCATCCCGGTCGGGGCAACCGCGCCGCAGGCAGCCGGTAAGATCCACACTGACTTCGAAAAAGGTTTTATCCGCGCGCAGACCATCGCCTATGAAGACTTTATTACCTACAAAGGCGAACAGGGTGCAAAAGAAGCCGGTAAAATGCGTGCTGAAGGTAAAGACTACATCGTGAAAGATGGCGATGTGATGAACTTCCTGTTCAACGTCTGATTCCGCTGGCTGGCGTTTTCGCCACCACCGCGTCATAAAAATCCACGCAGCGGCGTGGATTTTTTTTACCCGGACGACACGCTACTCCACAATATGGGTCTCTTCAGCCGCCTCATAGCCATCAACGATCTGCACAATTTTCTTTAATTCGCCCTCGATGAAAGCCGGGGTGGCGCTTTCCCCTGAGGCCGGGTGATGAAGCTCGACCGAGATGCCGCTGGCGGCATTGGTCAGTGACAGGCTGATCTCCTGCTGGCTCGCTGCGGACGATGGTCGCCCGATTTGCTGCACGATGGCCGCCGCCGCCGCGCGCGTATCAACGTCTGCGAGATGCCCCCACCTCATTTCAACATGTCCCTGCTGCCCTGCCTTTATCACCTGCAGCGTATAGCCGCTTCTTGCCGTTGCCATGTCTTTTCCTCCGGTTTCGTTGCCCGGGCGTCACATTATCAGCCCGGTTTTATCAGCAAAGTTCGTTCACGTGCGCCTTGCCGTTAATGACTCTTTTCCACATAGGTCTGCATGTTTTCTTTGGTCACTAACTCAAACGGGATCCAGACATGAGACTCGACCTTTTCTCCTTTAATCAGCTTCAGCGCTACCGCTAAGGCCGTTTTGCCCTGACCGACGGCGTCCTGGAAGACCGTCACCTGGATCTTATCGCTGGCCAGGGCTTTCAGCCCGTCCGGCGTGGCGTCGATCCCACCGATCAACAGCTTCTTCTGGCTCTTCTCCAGCGCCATCGCCGCGCCAATCGCCATCTCGTCGTTGTTCGCCGCCACAATATCAATCGCTTCCCCGTTGCCTGTCCAGTTCTGCATCAGATCCATTCCCTCGCTGCGGGAATAGTTGGCCGGCTGTTTCTGCACCACTTTCATTGCCGGATATTTGGCCACCACCTGCTCGACGTCTTTGGTGCGCTGCAGCGCGCCGGCGTCAGTGAGATTGCCGATCATGATGGCGACATTGCCTTTGTAGTTCGCCAGCTTCGCCAGCGCCTCCATCTGCAATGTGCCGGACTCCCGCTCGTCCGAACCGACAAACACCACGCCAGGCGGTAACGTTTTATCCCCCGGCGTCCGGTTCACATACACCAGCGGCATTTTGGCCTGCTGCGCCATCTTCGTCAGCTGCGGGGTGCTGGCGGAGTCCACCGGGTCGACGATGATCGCGTCCACGCCGGAGGCGATAAAGCTCTGCACCTGATCGGCCTGGCGTCCGGTGTCGCCGCGGGCGTCTTCAAACTGCACGTCGACATGACGGGCGCGGGCCTCTTTCTCAATGGACTGGCGGATAATGGTGAGAAAGTTTTGATCGAAGTAGGCCATTGAGACGCCGATCTTCTCCGCCAAAGCCGAGGCGGAACTGGCCAGTAACCCCACTAACAGGATGATTTTACAGTGCTTCATAGCATGCCCTCAGAGGTCGAAATGAAATTTTCAATATAAACACAAATGGTATATTTAAATCATTTTCAGACTACGAAGGGCGTTCGGTTCTTGCAATAAGGATGTAAAGAAAATGTTGCCATGCGCACACTTTATTTCACCGCCTCACTCACCGAGGGCTTACCGGTAGGGGGATCTCAGCGGGCGGCGACTGCTTTCGCTTCAGCAGGGCATACTCCACGATCAGTTGTTGCAGATGCAGCTCCGCGAGGCTTCCCCGGGCGGCGGGCCAGGGTTGCTCAACGGGAAGCACGGCCAGCTGGCGTAGCTCCTCCTCCAGCGGAACGGCGCGGTTAAACGACTGCATGATGGCAAACACTGCGGTTTTCAGTTCGCTCACCGTGAGGTATCTCCCCTTCTGCTCGTCGAGGGCATTGAGCTGGCCGGCGAGCCGCTGCAGCTGCTGCATTCCCTCGGACCAGCCGGTGAGGTTTTCCGCGGGCAGTGCGGCAGCGCTCAACTGCTGCCGCCACTGCTGCGCCAGCGGTTGTGCTTGATCCGGCCAGCGACTCAGGGCCTGCCGGACCAGCTGGTCGCCGTAGCTTACCGCCCAGTCCGGCGCCAGGCGGGCGAGCTCGCCAAGCTGGCGCTGCGTCTGAGGCAGATCCACCGGCATCAGGGGAGATGCCCCCGGCAGGCCCGGTATCACATTTTGGGTCACCGAAATGGGCGGTAAATCGAACTGACGCAACGCCAGCCATCCACCGACGGCGATGCCCGTCACCGCCAGCATGGTGACCATCCCGGCGACAAACGGCTTCCAGCGCGGCGCGGGTGCCGGAGAAGACGCCACCACTGGCGCGGGCCGCTTTGCAGGTAAAGGCGGCGCAAGCGGCTCAGCCTTTGGTCTACGTTTTAGTTCTGGCACGGGTTCAACCTTCGCCGCATCCTCTTCGCTGACCAGAGCGCCGGGAAGTTCCGCGTCAGACACCGCCACCGGCGGCGCGGTGGGGAGCGCTGGCGCAGGGTCGAGATTCTCGAAGCGGCTTACCGTGCTGTGCAACAGCGCCCGCAGGTCGCTCAGCGAGTTTTCAGGCGCGATCTCAAGGCGCTGGAGCACTGCGTCGAAGCTTTGCAGCGAACGTTCAGCCTGACCAAGCGACTCGAGATCCGCCGGGGCGAGACTGAGAGTGCGGAGCACCTGCCGCAGCCGCTTGCTCAGGGTGCGGAAGATCTCTGTCCGGGCCGGGAGCGCCTGCGGCCACAGGTTTTTCCCCTGGTGGGCCAGCAGCGACTCCATTAGCGACAGCCCCTCGTGGATCCCTGCCAGCCCGCCCAGCCTGGCGCGGGCCAGCGTATACCAGGCGACAGTCTGCAGATCCGCGCCGTGATGCTCCAGCAGCGAGCGGGCAAGCTGCTCGGCATACGGCCAGTTAATATCCGGCCGCGCCGGGTGGCTGAGCTTGTTCATTTCCGCACGCAGGGCAATAAAATCAGCCAGCGTGCGCGGGTCGCCACCGGTTTTATAGTGGCGTTCGTCGTGTGTTGTCATCATGATGTCTTTCAGCGAGAGATTAGAGGGCGGAGCGGGCGTCAAGGTACTGCTGGCGTTTGAGGTGGCGGATCAACACCCTGCCCTCGGGCATAAACTCTGTGCCGTAACGCACCAGGCCAATATCCTTCAGCTCCGCATCAATGGCATAGCGCAGTTCGCCGGGCGCATGCTGATCGAGCATCACCACCGCGATCCGCTGCAGGCGCGGTTCGTACTTCAGCAATACCGCCGACAACGTGCTCATCAGCTGATGCGCCGACGCCGGCATCCCCTGGAGGATAGCGGTCATATCCGGCAGGCCGTAGTCCGGCAGATGCGCCAGCGTTCCGGCCCGACAGTTGAGGATGCGCTGCATGTTATCGAGCACCGACAGGATGACCTGATCCGTTTCGCTGACAGTATTCAGGTCAAGCCCGCCGGCGAAGTTGCCGTACAGGATGTCATACAGGGAGGGACGAGGCATTTTCACTTCTCCTTAAGCGGGTGCAGCGTCAGCTGATTTTGGCTGGCTTCGATAATGCGCGGCCTCGCCGGGTCAAGATCGTCCCGGGTGAGTACCAGCCGCCAGCTGTTTTGCGTCAGGTCTGGATCGATAAACATGGCCGCCACCGCCACAAACTGCGCGCTGGTTTCCATAGGCATATCGACGGTCACCGATTCGCCCGGACGCAGGCGAACATCTTTTTCCGCCACCCGGTCCGCCTGCAGCGCCTGGCCATCGCCAGCAAACAGCGACGGGTAGTCAGTATTGTCGAACGCCTGCCGGTCCTTAAGCTGGTAAATACGCACTACCGTCGCCAGGGAGGCGCCTTTGGCGTTGTTATTCACCCCTTCCCGGGCGCGAAGATCCAGATGCAGGGTTTTCACCTGGGGGTAAAAAATGGACTGGGTCACGGAAACGGCGCCGTCTTTCACGGTCTGCGTCAGGCCGCAGCCGGTTAAGACGGTAACCATAAGGAATGCCAGCAACCTGGCGGAGGGTTTATCTGCGGTAATCGCCATCTTCATCGCTCTCCCTGCGGTGGATATTTTCCCGGACGCGCTGATAGCGCCCCAGATAAATCGTGATCCTGTCGTCAGCCTGTTTCTGCGCATCCAGCGGACGCAGCACAGCGGTACGGCCAAGCTGGACGGCATGCGCCTGCTGGCAGCAAAGTTGCGCATCCGGCAGTAAATGGCGGGCGACGCAAAGCTGCAGCCGCACGTCGAGATGAGATCCGAGCCAGACGTGCAGGAGCGCCATCAGGTCGCTGAACAGTTCGCCGCCAGGCAGCCAGCCGCGGACCTCATCAGGCTTTTCCGTCGCCAGCTGCAGCAACACCTGACCGTTCACATCCGTGGCGTGAGTTCCCATCACTGGCCTATGTTGCAGGCTAACCGGCTGGCGGATGCTCATCGTTAACGGCTGCGACAAGGGGATCCGGCAGGGATCGTGGTGGTACACCGTCGCCCGGGTCCCCGGGGCCAGGAGCGCCACCAGCGCCTCCATGCCTTCCCCGGATCTCCCCGGCAGCATCATCACCGGCAGCAACGCCAGAAATCGCGACAGCGGCGCTGCGGCAACGGTGGCACATCCAGGTATGCCCAGCCCCGCCAGGCCCAGCAGATACTGCGAGGTGTTGTCCGTGCCCCCCGCCCGAAAGGTTGCCGGGTAGGAATATTTGCGCCAGATACGGTAATACTGGGCGATCAGCCGATGGTTAAAGATATCGAGAAAATCCTCGGTCGCCTCGACGCCTTCCCGCCGTTGCGCAATGTCATCGCTATAGTGGGTCGGCAGCGGGGATTCCACGCCGTAGAGCCCCATAAAAGCAACGCGAACCGCCGGCGGTCGGGGCGGTTCAGGATCGTCCATTCCACGGATTTCGCCGGCCGGGAAACCCATCCCCGGATGCGGGCGAAAGCGTATGGGCTCATCACCCAACTGCCAGTCGCTGCCGATGACCGGCGCCTTCGGCTGGATCTTCTCCAGCAACTGGCAGAAGCGGTAAAAATTCATGTATGGCAATTGAGGCCGGAGCTGCGCCATCAGCCGGGCAGCCGCAGACTGTGATTCTCTTTCCACCGGATACATTTCCCTTCAGGTTGAACGATGAACGTTAGCTGGTTGAACTGATTCATATCGGCATACAGCGCGAAAAAGCGGTTGAGCATGTCGCCAAACAGGTGGACATCGCCCGCGCCGGTAAATCCGCTACCGTCGAGCGTCACTTCGATATCCAGCCCGCGCAGCAGGAATCCCTGTTCGAAACGCTGAATTCGGTGATGGCTGACCGCCAGAATAGCGTCCAGACGACGGTTATTGAGCTCATCCTCCCGCCAGTTGTAGAGCGACAGCGTACCGCGCAGTACCTCGGCGCTGCTCATCATATTGAGAAAACGGGTGCCCAGATGGCTCATGACCCGCCAGTGGTAGCGGTCTTCCGTCGGGGGATATACCGGCAATGTGGGCTTACAGAGATTGCGGACGGTAAGCGGCGTGGCTGATATCGACTCACAGCGATCCAGCAGCGTGCTCTGTAGCGCCCGGCGCGGCAGCTGGCCGTTAGTGCCGGTGATGCGCAAGGAGACCGTTTCCCGCGCCAGCGCCCGGTCAGCCTCCCATTGCTGTCCGCCGAGGATAAGCCAGGTATCGTGCATGCCGGTGACGCCCCGTTTGACGCGGGTGTGGTAGTAGCGCTCCGGCGCATGGCGACGCATCATTCCCCCCTGGTGACGAAAGCGGGTGAAAGGCACATAGCGCGCCTCCCCGGTGCGCCCGGAGCCGGTCACGCTGTCGACAGAATAGATTTCGGTATGCCCGTCCTGCAGGCGCTTCGGACGCAGGAGGTATTCGCTCTCCAGCCCGCTGATGGTCAACGGATCGGCCTCGAGGGTAAACAGGTTAATCACCGGCACACAGTGCAGGCGCAGGCTGCTTGCGCTGACGGGTAAATCGCTTTGCCAGACCTCGCTGAACACCACCTCAAGCGTGAAATGCGATATCCCCGCCGGCAGGGAGATGTTTTCCAGGCCATTTAGCTGCACGAACATAAATTTTTCGCGAAAGGTGAAATACTCGAGCAGCAACTGATAGCCGCTGAAAGCGCTCTCCCCCTTCGGCCATAAACGATCCTCCTCGCTGAATCCCCCCGGGGAAAAATAGCCGTCGAGGCTTATCCGCTCTGTCTGACCCGGCAGGCACAGGTACAGCGCGGCCTGGCGTCGGGTCAGCCACTGATGGAGGGCGCTGCCGGTAACGGCGTCTTCCCCCAGGTACAGCGGCAGGCGGCGGAGATCGGTCTGCGACCAGTCCGCCAGCTCGCTACAGGTGAAGCGTAGCCGCAGGACCGAACGTCCGTCCGGCTCCGCCGTCATCACCGCCTCCTCTATCGCCAGCGGATTAAGCGTCAGATCGCGGGTGGTTCGGTACCGGCACACGGTATTTTTCGGCCCCAGTGGGCGGGAGCTAATCTCAAACCCGGCGGGCACCGTTTCCGCCATCTTCATCGCCGGCAGCGTTGGGGTCAGCGCCACGATCGATAGCGATGGAATGGTGCGCAAATAGTGCGGCCACAGCATGCTGACCAGCCCCTCGGTCAGCTCCGGCAGATCATCATCAATTTTTTCGCGCAAGCGACCTACGGAAAAGGCAAAGCCTTCAAACAGGCGCTCAACGTAAGGGTCCGGCGTACCGGCTTTATCGAGATCCAGCATCGCCGCCCGATCGGGGTGAGCCTGCGCGAACGCTTTTGCCGCCTCGCGCAGGTAGCGCATTTCAGCGTCAAAATATCGCAGGGTTAAATCGTCCATTATGAATATTCCATTATTCGTCTACAGGGAGACACGCAGTATGGCTGCGCGGTCAGATTAGTTGGCCGCCGGGCGGCCATGAGCAGAGGAGGCCCGGCGTCGCAGGTCAACGCCAATCAGTGAGGAAGGCGGTTTCAGTATCCCTCTTCGCCGGGTATATCGTCGGTCAGCGGAACACGCTCAGCAGGCGCGCGCACGCTGAATATCGTCTCCGGTAGCGTAAAGTTTCGCAGGGCCAACAGCGCCAGCGGTCCTTCCCCCGCCTCGGTACGCAGCGTGTAGTTCAGCAACAGACCATCCGGCGCTTTCCAGCTCAGGCTCCAGCTGCTGCTCGTTCCGGGATAAGCGCTGACCACCGCCTTATCCAGCAGGCGGATCCAGCCCCAGGCGCCCGGGAAATCGCCATACTGGCGGGTGCCCGCCCGGGTACTGATCCAGCTCAGACTAGCGCCAGGCGCTTCGGTGTCGGCGGGCCAGCTGAACCGCCGCCAGGCCGGCATCTGGTTCATATAAACAAGTTTCTGACTGTCGATGACCAGCTCCGTCTGCATCACGCCGTCCGCCGTGCCGGGGCGTAGCGCAAAATGTAGTCCCGCTTCGCCGTTGGCGAACGCGACGTCGGAGAGATGGCTCAGGGTATTCATCGCCTGCAGAAAGGCCGGGTTAAACGTCAGCCCCTGGGCATTGATACTGTCCGCCACCCAACGACTCCCCTCTTTATGCAGCACGCCGTTCAGCCGGGTCTGCAGAAAGCGGGCGATGCGCCCGGTCTCGCTATTGAGATATTTTGCCAGCAGCGGCAGAGAGACTTCACTGCTGGTATTTTTAAAGGGGTAGCGACCGCCAAAAGCGCTATTCCAGTCCTCCACCACCGCACTGCGCCACTGGGCGTTGAGACTTTCCGCCGCCGGGGTCAATACCTGCTGCCAGGCCTGCTCCATCGGGCGAACAAACAGCGTCTGCCCAAAACCACTCCACTGCTGGCCCAGTCCCGCCGCCACCAGGCTGCCGTAATCGCGCGTTTCGGTTAGATCCACAGCCTTGCCCTGGAACACCGTCTGCGCAAGCAGGCGCGTCATCGCCTGCGGGTCGGTGGCGTTGGTGACCTGCTGCAGGCGCAGACGCACCTGAGTGACGCGGGTCAGGAAGGTCTGCAGGCTGAGGCGGCTGGTGGGCGTCCCGCCGTCGCGATTGTCCAGCAGCGCCAGCACGGGCCCGAAGGTGGCATCCAGAGGACCGCGCGCGCCGGACCGTTGATCGATGGCGGGCGGGTTATCACGGTTAAACAGCTGCCTGGCCGATTTGACCAGCGAATCGGCGATGGCTTCCCCGGTCTGGCCGGTTCGCCCCTGCACGCTCAGGGTGTTCATCAGCGCCACCAGCGGCGACTGGCGCACATCGGCCATCAGTGTCAGCTGGTCGATAGCATCGGAGAGGGTCGCCGCGCGCTGCCAGCGCAGACTGTTGAGGAAATCCAGCCAGGCGCCGCTAAAATCAGCGAAATAACGCTCCGCCAGCCTGGCTCGCAGAGCTTCCGGCGACGTCGACTGCGCGGCAGTCTGCTTCGTATCACTCAGCACCCAGTCCATTTCATCGCGGCGTTCCGCGACCACTTTCTCAATGGCCGGCTGCACGGCCTGCTCCCAGGCCTGACGGGTAAACATTCCCGGCACCACCTCATCAGTGCTGAACAGACGCGAAGCATCGGTGTCGGCAGTCATATCCGCCAGGCGCATATCGGCATACTGATTCGCCACCTGCGCGAGCATCTTCTGGTAAAGCGTGGACTCACTGTTGCGCTGGCCCATCTGTCGAATTAACCGTGTGCGCACCTGGCTGACCAAACCGTCATCGACAGGCAGACGCCACTGCGGATGCGACGCCAGACTGGCGGCATAAAATGCCAGCAGCGAAGGGCCGCTACCCTGCCAGACGCCGTCCGCCACGCCGGAACGCTGCGGCCACTCGCGCATCAACGCTCCCGCAAACCACGCAGCATCCATTCTCTCCGGGCGGGCCAGCATCAGGTACAGTTTCAACTGGTCGTAAGCGGTCTTCGTCATCGTCTCACGCAGCGGGCTGTCCGGCGGCAGCTGTGCGAAGGCGTTCAGCTGCCGCTGAAGGTGCGCTGCTGCCGCATCGCGCAGCAGCGGCTGCGCCATCTCCCCGTAGCGCGGGAACAGCGCCGCCAGCAGGTCATCATTCTGGCTGAGACCAGCGCGAGCGTACCACGGCGCGCCGTGCTGCGAGCGGTATTCCAGTTTAGAAAGCGTTTTCTGTATCGCGGAGAGCGCATGCAGGCGTACGGCCAGCGGTTGTTTTCCCGCCGAGGCCTGCTGCACCTGCTGATGTGCGGTCGCCACCAGCTCGCGGTTGGCGATAAAAGAGACCAGCAGAGTGGCGGCCCAAAATAACATCAGGGCGGCAGTGGCCACGCTCATCCCACGCATCCAGTTGACTCCCTGTTTGCGCGGACGTAGACCGGCTGGCAACCACAGCACTGAGTCTGGTATCGTTTCCCAGCGGTTATCCCGTCCCCAGTGATGACGGACACTGCGACCAGCCTCTACTGACGCCTCACTAAATACCACTCCGGCCAGCGGCTGCGGGCGGTAAGGATTAAGCAGTACCGATAACGGCTCCGTCACCGTTTCCGGTTTACGGGTCAACTGATCGGCCAGCGCGAGTAAAAAATTGTGCTGTGGTTGCCCGCATATCTGCTGGATGCCCTGCTCTATCAGTAACGGCGCCAGGGCAGTGAACTGTTCGGCAACTATTTGCGGCGTACTACCTGCAGGTAACAGGCAGCCTACAGGCTGAGTGATACGTCCATTTTTTTCGTTGCCCCCCTCATACAGCGACCAGACGTATAGGGGTAGTTTCCAGCCAAGAGCTTCGTAGCGTAGCTTTAGAGAGTGAGACACACTGTCCATTTCATCTGGCGTGAGCCTGGGCTTCGTTCTGTTCATCGTTGTCAAAACGCCGTCAAAGCCCGATGTTACCCACACCATACCATCAGCCGGGCGATAACGCAGTTTACGCAGCGCTGTGAACCAGGCGTTATCTACCGCTGCCCCAGGGTCTCCACCCCACAGCAATAATGTACCCTGATCTTCCTGCCAGAGTTCCTGCGTGAGCTTTGGGGTCAGTTGTTCTACGTCTCTGACTGAGCCAATTATCAGCAGAATACGGACTTTGCGGGACCAGGCGCGTCCATACTGATAGCGTAGAGTCTGGCGAATTTCCCCCACCGTAATATGATGGGGAGGTGTCAGCGCCACGCGCCCTTCTTCGCCGGGTAAGACGCTGGCCTGCTGCGACTGCCGGCGATATAAACTCTCCTTCACACGGCGGGACATTGCAGGAAGGTAAAAAACAAATACCAACGCCAGACAGACCAGGACAAACGCCAGTACCTGCTCGCCCCGCGTATTGATATTCAGCATGCCGCCATAGCGGGTGATCCCCCACCATATTGCAGCCATCCCGGCCAACGTAAGCCCGGCCAGGCCAAACCGGCCCAGGCCATTACCCGGTATATTCATCTTCACTCCCTGGGGTGATGGTACTGATAAAATGTTCCTGTTCGCTGGAAAATAACGCCAGCAGGGGCTGTTTACGGAGGCTGACCAGATCGGCTGCCAGGGCGGCCAGGAGCCAGGGCGCTGCGGGTCCCGGAATACCGCACCATTTTTCCAGCAGCGCGATATCTTCAGCTTTCCATGGGGTATGCATTTTGCCGCCCTGCGTGATAAGCGCGGCGCTTCTTTCCGTCCATTTTTTTGCGTCCCCGATAACGGAGGGCGTCTGGCAGGCGACAGTCTGGGTTTCCAGAAACAGGGTGATATCGTCTTCAAAGTTCGTCATATCTAAGGGCATAGGACGTAACAGCCGTGATGAGTGCGGCAGATGGTATTTTTGCGCCACATCATCGCTGGTCAGCAGCAGCACGGCCAGCCCGTCGGAGTATGCTGTACCACCGTTGAGCTGGATGACCAGGAGTAAATTGACCGTCAGTACAGGCTGCTTCAGGCGCTCCTCCACTTCCGACAGTGAGAATGAGCCGGTAACGGTAATATCATCAGGCACGGCGCGGCCAGGAATGTGTTCTTTCCAGAGATTACTGAAACTGCTGGTCAGCTCAGGCGAGGGATTATCCGTGATCAGGGTGACATACAGCGGTAGCTCTTCCGGCAGGCACTGCACGCGCTCTTCTATACTGGTCAGCAGCGCATGCATCGCACTCAACTGCACCGGCTCTTCTACCGGAAGGTAATTAATCCTGCGGGTAAGTCCGTATTGCTGAGGCCGCTCACTTCCCCAATGCGCCGCAGAAATATGATCCGGCAACAGCACTGCACTGCCCAGAACGGCCAGCCAGCGCCCGGCCCAGTCTTCCCACCTCTGCTGTCCGTATTCCGCCTCTTTCAGCAAGAACTGATGCGCTTTCAGATCCCTGTCCCACAGGTAGCAACGCAGACAAAAAATCAGCAACCAGCATCCTGCAGGCATCAGGGATACCCACCAGATATTTATCACTGAGAGAATTTTTACGGTGCCGGAAGCATGGAGGATAAAGAGCAGGACACCGATAATCGCCATCAGTACACCGGCAAACAGCCATCGGGTCAGTGAAGGAGCCGATGGCTGCTCCATGGTCAATGCTTTTGTTCGTACCCAGCCCATTTTTTATCCTATCGCGCATTCCGGCGCGCCGGAAATCACCTGGCAACCGCACTGACATTTGCAGCCATCGACCACGATGGCTTTACCATCGGAAGACCATTCCGGCGCTCCCTCAATAATGGCATTAGTGCCATGTCCCGGAATCGGGCAGCTGACTTTATCCCCCACCAGCGCTACAGGCTTTCCATTTACAATCATGGTGGAGGATGCGGAAATAACAGCACCGCCGTGCGTAGTTTTATCGCCGAGTAATACAAAACCTTTGGACATTGAATTTCCTTTTATATATCAGCGATACAGTAGTTATTAATTAGAATACTCAATCGCATCTATTTCAACCTAAAGAGTGAGGCAATAACATTTAATAACAGACAAAAACCGGCTACTCCTATCAAAGAAAGAATAATAAACATAAAATAATATCTGGAATATCTGCACGCCTCTCTTTACTTAATATATACTTCTTCCCCCAGGTGATATCCCCTACATTAATAACTTTTCACTTCGAACGCCAATTGCCAGACGACCTTATACTCGCGAGAACCGCCTTAATTTCTATTGCATGCTCTATACAATAAAAAATACACTAACAACAAAATAATCAGAATTATAAGAAAATAAAACAGACATTTTCTGATTAGGTGGCAACAGTGGGTATACCTCGCTAATACGACGACTATAGCTCTCTATCGTTTTGCGTTCGCCATAACCTATGGGAAATCCGAAGCGTTCGCGCATCCATCGCTGCGTCATTACTGATTCAAGACTAAATGGCAGCGGATTAGGAAATAACCAAGCCGTTTTTTTTCATCTTCTAACCGCAAAGTCACTTCCTCAAGATTTTTTCTGGTTATTGATAAAAGATAAAAATATTCCTTACCGCCTCATATCCAGCCTGAAAATATCATCACCAACAGTAATCGTTGGTTTTGTTTTGTAGGGAATTAAACCTTGTTCATAAATATCCTGATAAGGTTTACCTAATTGCTTCACAAGTGTTTCGATATCAATATTCATTTGCCACAAAGTCGCTTTTTCTCCAGCGCAATATGAATCTCCTTTGCTCGCTTCAGTGGATAAAAAGTCACGGTTTCTGCAAATAAATCATTGTTATAGATAAATCCGACAGAACTATTTTGATGAGGCATAGGTAAGGTATATATCTCTTCCCCCCCTATAAGCAGTCATAACAATTTTTGCTTCAACGTAAACCATCGGAAATCCTAGATAAGCCCGCACCCACTGCTGAATCATAACTCGTTCCAGACCAAACGGCATAGGATTAGGAAACAGCCAGTCAGTTTTGGCTTCATCTTCAAACCTTAACATTTCTTCTTTCAGATTTTTAATAAGCACCACTTTTTTCCGTTGACAATCATCGTTGATGACGATGAAATAATTTCACTACTGTACATGATTTTACCATCCATTAGAAAAAAACCTTATATGTTGAACGCCACCGATTTTTTAAAATAAGATATAGCATCACACATTATTTATTAACGACACAACGAAATACATACTGCGGACCAACACCATATTTTTCATAGTCATCGTCTTTATCGATCTTCGGAACTGGCAATTTTGATTGCCTGAACATGGTTAAAGCGTACTGTCTGTCGCCGCCAATATATCCACGCAGGACTTTTTTAGTACCCTGCGCAGGCCCCTGAGGATCGTTTACCGGAGAATGAGAGTAATAATCTGCTGCATACCAGTCATCAGTCCATTCAGAGCCACTGAGCCCCATATCATACAGACCCAGGGGGTTTGGGGGATATTTGCCTACTGGGTAAAATGGGAAACCAAAACCATCTGTATATTTATCTAATTCATCTTTACCCGGAACATTTTTTCCAGGTAAATAGCCGCCATTATTTGTTGGAAACTGAAAATATTGACCTCTGGATCTTGCTGCATATTCCCATTGCGCCTCTGTTGGTAAATCAATCTTTTTACCAGACTCCTTACCTAACCACTGACAATAGTCTTTTGCCTGTTGCCAGGTAACACCAACAGAATAATATCCTTTTTGCAAGGATGGATAATTTTTTAAAAAAATATGGATGGGTGCTTTTTTTACCCCTGTTATCTGCAAATATTTATTATAATCATCATTGGTGATTTTGTATTTTGATATCGAAAAATCGCTTAATACAACCTTATGTAATACCTTATCATCCTGGTTTATGCTGAAAGGCAGTTTTTCACCGACTAATGGGCCAAAATCCCCCATTAAAAACTCGCCGCCCTGAACGGGAACCATGTTAGAGAGCGACTTAGCAACAAGCGCTTCAGACAAGGTTTCACGCTTGTCAGTACTCTTCTGGTCGCACCCGAGCAGTAAACTGGCGGCAACAGAAGCAACTACGATTAATTTTCTCATCTTATCACCTAAGCCTTTGCATCAGGCAGTCATTGTCCCCGTCGGGTGCTGGTCGTCGATCATGGCAAGATATTCTGACATCAGGCTATCCGGGACAGGTTTAAACAGGCTGTCCAGCGGAATATTATATTCATTGAGCGTTCCGACTATAATATAGTATTACAGTCAAACGATATCATTTATTAATAACGCAACGAAATACAAAAAGAGGACTAACTCCAAACTTTTGATAATCATCACGCCCAGCAAATTTTGGCACAGGTTGTGACGATTGCCTGAATATAGTCAAGGCATACTGACGATCTCCGCCAACATACCCCCTTAAAACTTTTTCATTACCTTTAACTGGACCTTGAGGATCATAAACAGGGGAGTGGGAATAATAATCAGTTGAATACCAATCATTACTCCATTCGGCTCCACTTAGCCCCATATCGTATAAACCTAGCGGATTCGGAGGATATTTCCCAATTGGATAAATAGGAAAACCATAACCATCTGTGTATTCATCTAATTTCTTTTGTTCAGGTATATTAGAACCAAGCTCGAAATTTCCATTATTAGTCGCAAAAGGAAGATACTGCCCTCTTGACCTTGCCGCATATTCCCATTGTGCTTCTGTCGGTAAATCAATATTTTTATCGGACTCCTTACCTAGCCACTGACAATAATCTTTTGCCTGTTGCCAGGTCACACCAACAGAGTAATCACCTTTTTGCAAGGATGGGTACTCTTTTACCAGAATATTAATGGGAGGTTTTTTTATTCCTGTTATCTGCAGATATTTATTATAATCATCGTTGGTAACTTTAAACTTTGATATCGAAAAATCGCTTAATACAACCTTATGTAATACCTTATCATCCTGGTTTATGCTGAAAGGCAGTTTTTCACCGACTAATGGGCCAAAATCCCCCATTAAAAACTCGCCGCCCTGAACGGGAACCATGTTAGAGAGCGACTTAGCAACAAGCGCTTCAGACAAGGTTTCACGCTTGTCAGTACTCTTCTGGTCGCACCCGAGCAGTAAACTGGCGGCAACAGAAGCAACTACGATTAATTTTCTCATCTTATCACCTAAGCCTTTGCATCAGGCAGTCATTGTCCCCGTCGGGTGCTGGTCGTCGATCATGGCAAGATATTCTGACATCAGGCTATCCGGGACAGGTTTAAATAGTCTCTCCGGTTTATTGGAACATTCATTCAACGTTGTTGCTCCGGTTAAAATGATATATGTCACCACCAAACGACATTATTTATTGATGACGCAACGGAAAACATACTGCGGACCAACACCATATTTTTCATAATCATCGTCTTTATTGATCTTTGGAACTGGCAAATCTGATTGTCTGAACACGGTTAAAGCGTATTGTCTGTCACCGCCAACATTCCCGCGGAGGACTTTTTCGGTCCCCTTTACGGGTCCCTGAGGATCGTTTACCGGAGAATGAGAGTAATAATCTGACGCATACCAGTCATTGGTCCATTCTGAGCCACTAAGTCCCATATCATACAGACCCAGGGGGTTTGGGGGATATTTCCCCACTGGATAAATAGGAATACCTGCTCCATCAGTATATTCACTCAGCTCATCCTGGCTGGGGATGTTTTTACCGGGCAGGAACTCACCATTATTCGTTGCAAACGGAATGTATTGCCCTCTGGATCTTGCTGCATATTCCCATTGCGCCTCTGTTGGTAAATCAAATTTTTTACCAGACTCCTTACCTAACCACTGACAATAGTCTTTTGCCTGTTGCCAGGTGATGCCAACAGAATAATCACTTTTTTGCAATGATGGGTAATCTTTTAGCAGAATATTAATGGGTGGTTTTTTTACTCCTGTTATCTGCAGATATTTATTATAATCATCATTGGTGACTTTGTATTTTGATATTGAAAAATCGCTTAATACAACCTTATGTAATACCTTGTCATCCTGGTTTATGCTGAAAGGCAGTTTTTCACCGACTAATGGGCCAAAATCCCCCATTAAAAACTCGCCGCCCTGAACGGGAACCATGTTAGAGAGCGACTTAGCAACAAGCGCTTCAGACAAGGTTTCACGCTTGTCAGTACTCTTCTGGTCGCACCCGAGCAGTAAACTGGCGGCAACAGAAGCAACTACGATTAATTTTCTCATCTTATCACCTAAGCCTTTACATCAGGCAGTCATTGTCCCCGTCGGGTGCAGCTCATCAATCATGGCAAGATATTCTGACATCAGGAAATCCGGGATAGATTAAATATCCTATCCGGTTCAGCCGAATATTCGTTGAGCATTCTGACTCGGTTAAAATAAGAGATGGCATCACACATTATTTATTAACGACACAACGAAATACATACTGCGGACCAACACCATATTTTTCATAGTCACCATCAACTTCTTCTGGGAGTGGTGAAGCAGATTGTCTAAACATAGTCAATGCGTACTGTCTGTCGCCGCCAACATTCCCACGCAACACTTTCTCGGTCCCTTGCTCTGGTCCCTGAGGATTCTTTACCGGAGAGTTGGAGTAATAATCTGCTGCATACCAGTCATTGGTCCATTCTGAACCACTCAATCCCATATCATACAGCCCTAAGGGATTTGATGGGTATTTACCTACTGGATAAATGGGAAGCCCCATCCCGTCAGTGTATTTATTCAGTTCATCCTGGCTTGGGACATTTTTTCCTGGTGAAAACTCACCATTGTTAGTAGCAAACGGAAGATACTGACCTCTGGACCTTGCTGCAAACTCCCATTGCGCCTCTGTCGGCAAATCAATTTTTTTACCGGATTTTTTACCTAACCACTGACAATAATCTTTTGCCTGTTGCCAGATAACACCTGCAGGATAATCCCCCTTTAGCAGAGAAGGATGACGTTTTGCCAGTATATCCACAGGTGGATTTTTTTTATCTTTTACTTTCAAATAAACATTAAAATCATCGTTAGTGACTTTATATTTTGATATCGAAAAATCACTTAAAATAACCTTATGTAAAGTTTTATCATCCTGTTGTATGCTGAAAGGTAATTTTTGACCAACTAATGGACCAAAATCACCCATTAAAAACTCACCACCCTGAACGGGGACCATATTAGAGACCGATTTATCCACAAGTGCTTTAGCTGCTTTTTCACTCCCGGTGGTATTTCCCTGATCGCACCCGGTCAGTAAACCGGCAGCAACGGAAGCAACTACGATTAATTTTCTCATCTTATCACCTCAGCCATTGCATCAGGCAGTCATTGTACCCGTCGGATGCTGGTCGTCGATCATGGCAAGATATTCTGACATCAGGATATCCGGAATAGGTCTAAATGGTTCATCCGGGCCAACGGAAACCGGAAGGTTATTATGCAATAAGGTGAGCTTTTCGCCATAATTGGTATAGAAAAACAATTTTCGTTCTCCAATGACTAAAAACTTAATCACATCTTTTTCATTCAATTCTTTATTACCTTTCTTCTCCCCTGGCGACAACGTCAAATGCTGCATGACATTGTTATAATCTGCCTGACTTTGTATCCACTTCAGCGCCATAAACACCGCTTGTTTTCGTCTCTTTAAAGGACCAAGCTTCCAGCTGTTAATGGAAAAAAAATCATTATTCTGATTGCGAGGGTCAAGCCAGTCCATCCAGTCCCTGTCAATTAATGTGGCAATCACTGCCCCTTTTGTTTCTGGAGGAGTATATTTTAGCTGATCCGGATTAGACAAAATACTGCTCATCAAATCCACACGTTTATTTTCTTCCAGAAGATCTACTCTTAAGCTGTCCAATATATCCACAACTTGATTATATCTTTTCTCCAGTGCTTGTATTCCTTCTGCTGCTATAATTATTGGGATTGCACATAATCCTCTAAAAGCATTCTCTCCCATCATATCTTCTAACTTCTGATAATCCACATTCCTTAGCATAAACATAAAACTCTTCATAAAAGCCGCAAAGCTGCTGCCATCAACTTCAAAACCGACTTCCCCTTTGGCTCCCACTCCCCAACATAAAGCCGCTTTACAGTAAATACGAAAACGTCCCTGAATATAGGTGATATAAAAAACCCCACTTCCCCCAGCGCCTGCCTGCACCGTCATCCCTGCTTCCAGTTTGGCTATCGCGGCAAACTTCTTCTCTTTATTGACAATGGGTTTGTTATCTTTCTCAACACCTTTAGCTACTGGCGTATCATCAGGATGCGGGTCAAACCACTCAATGGCACCACTGATATTACCTCCCGCCTGAGCACCAACAAAAACACCAATTTCATCTCCCCCCTGTGCTTCAGGTATTGTTGAGGTCTTTAAATTCACCTGCTGCTGTCCTGGTAACGGTGGGGCAGTCAGGGTTGCAGGACGGCCTTTAATGCCATAGCCCTTTCCCATTTCTCCACTCCAGTCTACTGTCACCCCTAATTCAATTGCAGCACTGGCACCAACGCTACCTGACAATACCAGTTTCATGGCAAAACGCAGCGCTCCCATATTACAGACACCATCCGGTGTCTGTGGAGTCACTTTTTTCGCCGGAAATAAAAGGCTGACACCTAACCTGTCCGGCAGGTACAGGGCCGTTTCGGCCTTCGCCTCCCCCAGTGCAAAACTGGCATGACCTTCTATTTTGCCCTCCAGTTTTTTTTCTGACGGATTATATTCCGCTGATGCACCCCCTCCATGGCTGTAGCGCATCAGTTGAGCCTGCGCGCTAATATCAACATACTGGTGATAAACAGATTCGTCGACTTTACCATCCCCCTTTGGCCAGGTCAGAGATTTGTTCATTTCCTCTGCCCAGTGACTGACAATAACATTCGTATCGTCAACAAGATCGAATTTCAGTGAAACAGGTACGTTACTTAGTTGTTTTTTTAGTTCTGCTGTATCTATTTTTCCCTGACGTATGGTTTTATTAACCTGATTACCATTCGCATCCTGAGAAACAATAGTTTTGTTTTTATATTTTATGAAACCGGCTTCACCACTTTCTTTATCAACTTCGCTGAGCTTATATGTTCGCCACTGGTGTTTTATTTTATCGGAACGCACATAAGTTTTCTTGAACCCTTTCACTGTGTTATTTTTAAGCGGAATAAGTTCCATTATACCAATGGCAGTATCTTTCATTTTATCATTAAGCAATTCCCCCTCCGGAGGATTCGCTGTTAGTGACATAAGCTCTTTCCGCAAAGCCTGATTTGCTTTGTTTAAGGCTTCATAGGCTTTAGTGATTTCACTTTCAAATTTTCTTGCTGGCACTCTGCCTGCCTGAGTGATTGCTTCAAAATTAATATCATCAAGATTTTTTTGCGCCTGTTTCTGAGTTTCAAGCAAGCCAGACAGAAAATCATGCTCCTGTTCGATAATTTTAGTATCTGAAGCCTCTAGAAAAAGCAATGTTGCGCTATCTGGGTGAAAATAACATTCTGGGCCATATTTTCCTTTTACAACCGTTCCCGTCCCTTGTACCGATGTTTTACTTTTCTCTTCTCCGGTAGCCATATGCTATTCCTTCATTCTTTAAAGTAATTCTATATGCAGGGCATCAGGCAGGGCAGTATAAACTGCAACAGTTTTACCTTCCGCATCGGTCCTGCCTTCAAATACTTTACCTTCACCGGTTGTTATCCTGTACCGGGTAAAAGGTAAAATCTCCCCGGACTCTTCATCTTTTGCAGTAAAAAACTCACTGAAACCGACGGGAAGCTCAGGTTTGTTTGCATCATAATCAGCTGCGCCCATTTTCTGCACATTGGCCGATTTCAGCAGAATATTCCCAGGGCAGCCCAGCTCGATATTGCCACCACTTAGCCTGATATACGCTCCCGCACAGTTCACCACCAGTTCCTCCGCCGCCGTGATTTCCACTCGCCCTTCCACGCTGGTCACGGTGATATCCTTTTTCGCCGTCGCCTCCAGCGCATCATCCTGCGCCTGGATTTCCATCTTTCCCTTCGCCGCAAACAGCTTCATCCCCGCCTTTCGCGCCAGCAGGCTGACGGCTTCTCCCGCCGCCACCGTAAAACGTTTCAGCGCACTGATGTCCGTATTCTGCTGTGACACAATCCCCACGCTGGCGCTACCCGAAGACAACCGTACCGCCTGCGGACTGCTGATGCTCACGCCCTGCGGCGCATTCAGCACTATCCCCGGCTGCGCCAGCTCTTTCAGCGCATCGTTCAGCGTCTGCTGGTTGCCGGTATCCGATGGCAGGGCCTGAGCCGATTCCGCTGCCGACGCCAGGCTTTTCGCAATACCCAGGGCATTTTCAAGCTGCGCAATCGCCTCCTCCATTGCCAGCATCCTGTCGCCTGCCGAAGGCTGTTTATCCGCACTGATAAACACCCCCTCACCGCCCCGGATGCTCACCCATTTATCCGTACGCAGTTCCGCCCCCTCGCCCCGCAACTCCCTCTGCGCATTCACGTTATGCCCCAGGTTCAGCTGCGTCTTGCCGCCGTACTCGGTGCTGAGCTTGATATGCTCCTCGCCGCGCTTATCCTCCATTCGCAGCTTATTATTGGCCGGAGTACGAATCACATTGCGGGTGCTGTTTTTCTCCGTCACAGGGTCGACATGCCGCGAGTCGTGCAGCGCATGCGCAATATACGGCCGGTCAGGATCGCCTTCGTGGAAAGCAATCGCCACCTCCGTGCCCTGGATCAGCGGGAAGTGAAAGCCGTACACGTCGCCGCTGTAGGGTTTGGCGAGACGCACCGGCATGCTTTCCTGACCCTGCCCTTTCTCCTCTCTGTCAGCGTCAAATTTCACCCGGTACAGGCCGGACGCATCCTGCCAGGCGTAGATATCATTCGCCTTCGCGCTGGTCACCCGCGCCGTCATGGTGCCAGTCACCTTCGGGCGCGGCAGCAGCGGCGGACGCCAGCACAATGTTTCGCTGTAGGGCACCGCCAGCAGGGTCACCCGCAGCGCCTCCCGGCGGCTGGCGGTAAAACCGGTGCCGGTGATTAACAGCGGATCCTGCACGGGCGCAGGCAGGGTCGATGGGAGGCTGTCGGTAACGGTCAGCACCTGGGCCGGCGCCAGCCAGGCTGCAGTACTGCTCGCGGTAATAAGCGTCTGGTGAGCCAGAAAACGCTCATGGTCGAGGCGGGCATAGAAGTTGGCGGTCTCCGTCTGCGGGTCGATTTTATCGCCACGCTCCCAGTGGCGAAGCTTATAGTGGTATACCTCACCGTAAGTGATGCCTTCACCATTTCCCCGGGTCATATCCGCTGTTGCCGACTGGAGAACGCTCTGCGCATCGCGGGGGTTATAATCCCGGGTAGTGACGTTCGCCTCTACGACGTTGTGGGTGATGTTCATACCCCATATCGATTCCGCACCGCTGTCGCTCATCCCGGACGGGCTGTTTACAGGGAGTGTTTTATCGAACATCAGCGCCCGCTGCGCGTCGGCGAAGTGGACCACTTCGCTCTGGGCCTCTTCCTGCAGGGTGAAGAAATAAAATATCCCCACCTCTGCCAGCAGGCGCTGGATAAACGCCAGGTCGCTCTCCTGATACTGATTAATTTGCTCACGCCGCGAATAGTGTTGCTTGAGATTAAACTCATACTCCCAGTCATGCAGGTGATGTTCCTGCAATACCTGCTCCACCACCTCCGGTACCGATTTGTTGACGAAAAAACGGTGGCTGCGAAACTGTTTATCCAGCAGGAAGAGAAACGGCTGGAGGGTTATCTGATAGGTCGACTGATCTTCAGAACGATTGACGCGCCGGAAGGTGGTAATCACACCATGGACGCGTTTGCAGTCCGCCAGCTGCTGCAGTGCGCCGCCGCCCATTGTCAGCATGGCGGGTTTGCTCAGGAGCTGTGCGGCATCGATGTTTTTCTCTGCGCTGGTAAACGTAATGGTGTAATAATAAAGTTCACTCAGCTTTTCTGCACCACTGAATTCTTCCACATCCAGCGATGCGGTACATGAAGGAATATCCAGCTGGTAACGGTTAAGGGTGGTGCCGGTAATCATTGAAAAGGTATCCATTATATTCCTGTTTTACTCCGCAGTAATGACCACCAAAAATCAATTAACAGGACGCCCTGTTTAATTTTGTTTAATGATAATCATCTCATTCATCATAAATATATTTATGTGCATAGCGATATCTCAGATACCCCACCAGGAGTTTCATAACTAAAAGGAAACCCCAGAGATATTTATATTCACTGACTGAGAAATAAAAAAAGCAGCCAGAAACCGGAACCTTCAACGTTTATCGCCGCCAGCATTTCTCTGGCACTGTCCTTAGCGCTATCTATGCTGAGCGCCTTTATCCCCTCTTTCCTGCGCTTCATCCCCGCAGAGGCCCCGCTTTGCCGACAAGATTGACTGGCTGCAGGCACGCTACCGCCCATCGCTGTTTCCTGTTTATCAGGAACCCGTAGCGCACAGGGTCAGGCAGGCATAATGTTGTTGTTCAACGTCCGCGATCGGGTTCGCGGGTTACTCGGTTTCGTTTTTTAAGGCGTCAGCCCCGGCTCCTGACGTATTAGCCGTGCCCGGCGTCAGACAGGCGTCCTTCTGCGGGACCAGACTGATCTCCACCCGGCGATTTTGCGCCCGCCCGTCTGGCGTCTCGTTGCTGGCGACAGGACGACTTGCGCCGTAGCCCTGCACCGCAAAACAGCTCTCCGGCACATCGCCGGTATCGCGCATCCAGTCGCGGACCGCCTCGGCACGCTTCAGGGAGAGTTGTTGATTGGATTTATCGTTGCCGATGCTGTCTGTATGGCCTGCCACCACGATCAGCCAGCCGGGTTTCGCCTTAATGCCCAGCAGCGAGTTCACCAGCAGCTTTGTCGAACCCGGTTTCAGCGTCGATTTGCCGGTATCGAACAGCGCCATGCTATCGAGGCGGATCGTCTGCGGCCCCTGCACAACCTGCTTAATGACCGGACGCGGCGGCGGGGGCGGCGCCCAGTCATTGATAGCGGCTTCCACGAAGGGGATCAGCCGCATCCCCTGATACAGCCCCAGCCGGTAACGCAACGGCTCTCCCCGGCGCAGCCAGTCATCCAGCTGGCGGCTGTCGGTACGCAGACGCTGCTGCGCCTGCAGCTTCGGCGTCGGCGGCGTGCCGCTGAGGCGGTGATACACCGCCAGATGATCGCCGACGCTGCGCACCAGGCGCTGGTTGTTGATAAAGGAAGCCAGCATCGCCAGCGCCAGAAAGAGGAAGCCCACGCCAGCGGCAAGACCGGCATCGCGCATCCGGCGGCTGACCCCGTGGCGGTGCGGCAGTGACGACAGCAGAAGATCCGGCAGCGGGTGAGGACCTGGCGCCGCGGCGTTGCCCGGGGAGAGCGTGGTGATCCCGGCGATTTGCTGTTGCCAGAGGTTATTTGCCACCGCCGCCACCGGTGTCAGGCAGATGCCCGCGGCACACAGGTTCAGCGGAGGAAGTTCCGCCTGCCGGGCGCGGAATGGCCGGAAAAGAGCGTTTTCGGCCAAGGTCAGAATGCTCTCCAGCCACAGCGACTGATGCAGGCGTGAGGCAGGGCTGCCCTCCCGCTGCCACTCGGCAACCGACTGGGGCGCTTGTCCTTTCTGCTGCACCTGGAGACCAGGCCTCTCCGGCGTGACGGTAAACCAGCGGTTTTCCTCTACCTGGCCACCAGGTGGCGTCACCCAGAACACGCTCCACACCGGCGGCAGACCGTTTAGCCAGGTTCGGCACTGAACGATACTCCGCCGCCAGTCGCACAGCGACTGCGCCAGTTGCTCCCCGGAGGGGTGGTGCTCCGGTACCACCGCCAGCAGCACGGAAACCTGCGATACCAGCGCCGGACGCGCCGCCAGGTACTGCGCCAGCCGCGGCAACTGCTCCGCGCTGTCTCCCCGTAGATACCAGCCGTGACGGGTTTCGCAGTGCGCCGAACGCACGGGAAACAGACCGTCGGTATCCCCGCAGACCAGAACCACCGCCCCCTGAAAATCCTCGGGCGGCAGGACGATTTCCGATCGCTGACGGCTGACTGCCCGGCGACACTGACGCCAGAGCGCCGCGCCGCCCACCAGCAGGATGCACAGACTGACGATCACCTGGTTGCCGATGGACAGCGGCCAGAAGCCCAGCACCAGCCACAGGGCCAGGATGACGGTCATTAGCGTAAGCAGACGACGGGCGTTATCACGCATCTCTTATCCCTGCCCTGCTATCTTCGCCACCATCTGTGACAGCACGGCGGAGAAGGTCAACCACAGCGCGGCCAGCGCCACAATGCCAACCGCCCAGCCGCACCAGTACATCCGCCGTCCGCTGCGCAGCCGGGAGGCACGAACCACCACCGGCGCCTCCTGGGTCAGGCTGAACGGCGGGACCCGTGCGCCAAGCGCATGCGCCACGTCCTCACGCCGTTCGTCATCCTGAGCGCGGTACTGCCCGACAAACCCCAGTTGCAAAGTACGATAGAAACAAGTCAGCACTGCCGCATCCGCCGTGGGCTCTCGCAGCAGCTGGCGGATCCGTTCCCAGAGCTCTTCCCCGGCGTTGAGAGTGCTGAAAAAACGCGCCTGCAGCGGATCCTTGCGCCACCTGCGGTAGCCATCATCCTGACTGGCGCGGTTGAGGACGCTCTCATCGAGCAGCGCGCAGTAGGCATAGAGCATCTGCTCAGCGCTGGTGTCACTGATTCCTGCCGCCGTCAGCGCCTCGCGCGCCTCGGTCACCCATCGACAGGCCTGACGATAGAGCGCCTCGCCATCGGTCACCGGCTGGCCGCAGCGTAACTGGCTGACCATCAGCCAGCCCGGGTAAAAAGTTTTGTTGATCAGATCGCTTTCAGAGGTATTCATGAGCGCAGTACCGCAAAGAGTTCAAGTTTCACGTCGCCAAGCGATTCCGGGGTATAGAAGGTGCAGTTGCCGGCCTCCAGCATCGCGCGGGCGGCATCGGTGGAGAGATCCAGAGCGAAATATTGGTTTTCCAGACGTAGCGGAATCGCCGCCGGCACGTGGCTCAGCGGTTTGATCGCGATGCCGCTGAGGGCAATGTTGACGACCTCGGCGACATCATCATGGCTACCCGCCTTACAGAGCTGCGGAAAGCGGCTCTGTAGCTGGTGAGGGGGGAGTGAAGAGCGCACCGACAGATAAAAATCCGCCCCCTCGCGCAGTCGCGCATCGTGTAGCCTGCCCCGCCAGATCTCCCGGTCGGCTCCCTGCTCCAGAGCGATGGCGATCACCCTTGAGGGCAGGCTGACTTCGAGCAGCGTATCCAGCAGGGCAAACAGCGGCGGGAATACCTGCTCTGGCGAGGCATGCCGGTAGCGGGGGATTGCTTCCAGATGATGTTCAAGGGAGAAAGTCAGCAGACTGCCGGCCAGCCTGGCCAGTTCACGATAGAGCAGCTCCGGATGGCGCGAAGGGTCCTGATGCAGCTCGCTGAGCACCGGCTCGGCGCTGTTCAGCGCGTTGAGCAGCCAGAACAGGGAAACATCCGCCACGGCAAAATCAGCCATCCGCGCATTGCTTTCACGGCGCATGGCCATCAGGCGTCTGCGTCGGGCCTGCAGGCGATGTAACAGCTCGCCCAGCTCGCTGACCAGCGTCGGGCTTGCCGCCAGCGACAGCAGCGGCGGGATGAATTCCGGGTCAACGATCCACTGCCCCTGGGCATCGCGCACCAGACGCGCTACCGGGCAGGTAAGGAAGGCCGCATTTTCCTCGGTGGAGAGACGCAGCGTCAGCGCGTGCCGCAGAACGGCCAGCTCGCTGCGTTCATGGCCGGCCAGCTCCTGCACGGTCACCTGCTCGGCGCGCCAGCGGCGCGGGCGGGCGCTCTCCTGGCCGTCATCAAGATTGCCGCCGCTGGCGCTGAGCAGCGGCAGAGCAAGCACAACCTCCACGCTGTCCAGCATCACGCCCGAGACATCACGGACCGGTGGCAGAGTATCCGCCAGCTCGGTGTCAATCAGCGTTCCGTCGGCGAAACGCACGATCAGCCGGGTGGCGTTGAGCCGGGAAAGGGTGAGCGCGCTGGCGTCAAACTCCGCGCGCAATACCCCCCACGGGTGGGCGAGCGCCATGCGGGAGACCGTATCGGCGACGTGCGCGTCCCAGCGGGCCTGTTGCTGAAACTGCTGCGGGACCAGAAAAGCCCCGTCGCGCCATAATGGGCGGAAAATCTTCATTGCACCTCCTGTGCCTTTCGCTTTCATCTGTCTGCAGACAGGACCAAATGCCGCGGCGGATATCCTTCATCCGCCGTACGTTCGCCTCAGCCTCTGCCTTTGCTCTGGCCTGTTCATCACTAGCGGTTTTTCTCCCGAACGTCGTTCGGCTCGATTTATTGCCTGCCGCTTCAGGGAAAGGAAATATCAACTCTGCCCGCGAGGGTTTAGAAGTCAGATGGTATTCTTTGTACAAGGGAGGTTTATCATAAAGCGAAAAAGCCAGGGGAGGTAACGCCTGGCCCTAAATAATATCTGAATTCAACCTACGGCTGCTTTTATGGCTCTTGTTTAATCCATTGAGAAGGAATATTCCATAAGCTATCGTTTTATTATTTCCCCATTGAATGTTAATTAGCGAATTAGTCTCTCCGTCAGGCTTATTTATATTGATCTTAAATATAAATAATAATAAAAATATCATCGCAATCGATATACCTTCATTAGCGCCGAGGCCAAAGCCTCCCCCGGCATCAGAGAGATGCCCGGAGGAGTGCCCCGCCCCACCCGGCCATTGCCAGGCGCTGAATTACGCCGTATTTTGGTTTTCCGCTCCGCTGTGGGCGGGTATCAGGGCGAACGAGAGAGAGAAAATGAAACCGCTATTTGTCTATGGGACGCTCTGTCCCGGTCGCAGCAATGCGCACATTCTGGAGGCGATCGGGGGCGAGTGGCGTCCCGGCTACGTCACCGGCACCTTTTACGCGTGCGGCTGGGGCGCAGCCGCCGATTTTCCGGGGATCGTCCTCGACGCTCACGGCCCGCGGGTCAACGGCTATCTGTTCCTGTCCGATCGGCTGGCGGCGCACTGGCCCATGCTGGACGACTTTGAGGAGGGGTACGATCGGGTGCCGGTGGAGGTGAGCACCGACGATGGACAGCAGGTCAGCGCCTGGATTTATCAGCTTCAGCCCCGGGAGTAATCCCCGCCGCGAACGCGCTGTACAATACAGCAGCCCAGCGCGTTCCGGCTTTGCGGTCAGTCCGCCAGGCTTTCCGCCACTGGAGTCACCAGCGCCTTCTTCTCAGCCCAGCAGGCGACGTTATCGAGCACCAGTTGCGCCATCGCCGCGCGGGTGCTCCAGGTGGCGCTGGCCATATGCGGTGTGACGACCACATTACTGCGCTGCAGCAGCCCGGCCGGTACCGCCGGTTCATGGCTGAAGACATCCAGCCCCGCCCCGGCGATAATCCCGCTCTCCAGCGCGGCAACCAGCGCGGGCTCATCAATCACGCTGCCGCGCGAGATATTGATGAGGATCCCTTTCTCCCCCAGCGCCGCCAGCACCGGCTGGTTAATGAGCCCCTGGTTTGCCGCCGTTCCCGGCGTGCAGATAACCAGAAAATCACTCTCCGCGGCCAGGGTCAGCAGATCTTCCCGCCAGGCATAATTTAGCGCCGGGAGACGCTTGCGGTCATGATAAGCAATCTGCATGGCGAACCCCTCGCAGCGCCGGGCGATGGCCTGGCCGATGCGCCCCATGCCCACGATGCCGACCCGCGAACCGGAGACTTTTTGCGTCCACGGAAAACCGCCCGCCGCCCACTCGCCCGCTTCGATAAACTTGTGGGCGGCGACGATCTGCCGCGAGGTCGCCAGCATCAGGCCCAGCGCCAGATCCGCCACATCGTCGGTTAACACCCCCGGCGTATGGCTGACCCGCACCTGGTGCTCTGCAGCCGCCTGCACATCCACGCCATCGTAGCCGACGCCAAAGACGGCGATCAGCTCCAGCGCAGGCAGGCTGGCGATCAGCTCTCGCGTCACGGTGGCTTCGCCGTTGGTGATGAGCACGGTAAAGGTGCCGGCCAGCGCGCGAAAGTCGGCGTCAGTGAGTGCGGTCAGCTCCACGAGGTGATAGCGTCGCGCCAGTTCCGCAGTCAGGGCATCCGGGAGCGAAGCCTGTTTTAACACGTTCAGTTTCATAGCTTATCTTCTTTCAGAGTGTGGAAGGCGGAGGGTTTCTGGCCGCTCCGGGAGACGATGATGCCGATAATCCCGCCAAGGGCCAGCGCCACGGCGACGATCAGCAGTCCGGAGTGATAGCTGTTGGTCAGGTCCTTAATCTTCCCGAGCAGCGGCGGCAAGCCTAAGCCGACAAAATTGGCGATGGTGTTGATAAATGCAATGGAGGCCGCGGCCGCCACGCCCGCCAGCTTCTCGGTGGTCACCGCCCAGAACACCGGCGTTAGCGCGAAATTAAAGCCCACGGTGAGCACCAGCAGCAGATAGGCAACCAGCAGGTTGCCGGCATAGATGGCGACAGCCAGCGAGAGACCGGCCAGAATCAGCGGCAGCCCCATATGCCACGCCCGCTCGCCGGTCAGATCCGAATGACGGCCATTGAGGTACATAAACAGGCAGGCGAAAATAAACGGCACCGCGGACAGCAGACTAATAACCACATCGCTCTGCTCGCTGGCCATACTTTTGAGGATCAGCGGTAAGAAAAGCGTGATGCCGATGGAGCCGAACGCCTGCAGAAACCAGACCAGACTCAGCAGGAGTACCACTTTATTTTTCAGCGCACTGAACCAGGAGGCGTGTTGATTAACTACCGCGCCGCGGTTATCAGCGGCAATCTGCGCCGTCAGCCAGCCTTTCTCCGCCTCAGAGAGCCAGGCCGCCTTTTGCGGGCTGGAAGGTAGCAGCCAGAGCACCAGCGCCCCCAGCACGATGGCGGGAACCCCTTCAATGGCGAACAGCCAGCGCCAGCCGGCAACATCGGCAATGCCATGCATATTTAAAATCAGCCCCGAGACGGGCAGCCCGATGATCGACGCCAGCACCGATCCCATATAAAAGAACGACATCGCCCGTGCCCGGTTGCGCTTCGGAAACCAGCAGGAGATATAGTAAATAATCCCTGGGGTGAATCCCGCCTCCGCCATGCCGAGTAAAAAACGCATAATATAGAGCTGGGTCGGCGTCTGGACGAACGCCATGCCGGCGCTCACCATTCCCCAGGTGATCATTATTCTGGCGATCCAGATCCGCGCCCCCACCCGGGTCATGATCAGGTTGCTGGGAATTTCGAAAATAATATAGGAAATATAAAACATGCCGACCCCAAGGCCGTACATGCTGGCCGTTAATCCCAGATCGGCGTTCATTTGCAGCGCGGCAATGGAAATATTGGTTTTATCAAGATTGGCGACAAAATAGCAGATAATAATAAAGGGGATGATTTTGCTGTTTAGCTTTTTTAATGTAGAAGTACAGAGTTCAATGCTCATAATAATAACCCCATGACTTTGCCTCGGGCAGGGGAAGACCGCCCGCGCCAGGCAAAGATTGATATTAAGAATCGCAGCAGGTATTAACCGGGGACTACCACTCGGCGACCACGCCATCGGCAAGGCGCCAGACGGGGTTCCGCCAGTCAGGAGCGCGTCGGCTCATCTCAATCACTTTCTCTTCGTCGATATCGACCCCCAGCCCCGGCTTCATTAACGGCTTAAAGTACCCCCCCTCCATATTGAAATCGGCTTTGTTTTTCACGAAGTCGAGTAACTCGGCGCCCTGGTTATAGTGGATCCCCATGCTCTGCTCCTGGAAGACAGCGTTGTAGGAAACAAAGTCCACGTGCAGACAGGCGGCCAGCGCGATGGGGCCTAACGGGCAGTGCGGAGCCAGCGACACGTCCGCCGCTTCCGCCATACCGGCGATTTTGAAGCATTCGGTGATGCCGCCAGCGTGAGAGAGATCGGGCTGCAAAATAGCCAGGCCGCCGGCCTCCAGCACCCGCTTGAACTCAAAGCGCGAGAACATGCGCTCGCCGGCGGCCAGCGGGATCGCGGTTTGCGCCGCCAGCCGCGGGTAGTACTCCGCCTGCTCGGCCAGCACCGGCTCTTCGATAAACAGCGGCCGATAGGGTTCCAGCTCTTTAATCAGCAGTTTCGCCATCGGCGCGCTGACGCGGCCATGAAAATCGAGGCCAAATTCAATGTCGTTACCAAATGCTTCGCGGATCTGCGCCACCGTGTTCACCGCCGCATCCACCGTGCGCGAACTGTCAATCATCCCCATTTCCTGACAGCCGTTGAGTTTGAAGGTATCAAACCCCATACCGCGCAGCGTGTTAATCCCGGCAATGACCTCGGCAGGCCTGTCTCCTCCCACCCAGCTGTAGGCTTTGATTTTATCGCGCACCAGGCCACCCAGCAGCTGCCAGACCGGCGCATTCAACGCCTTCCCTTTGATGTCCCACAGCGCCTGGTCAATACCGGCGATCGCGCTCATCAGGATCGGCCCGCCGCGATAAAAGCCAGCGCGGTACATGACCTGCCACAGATCGTTGATCCGTGCCGGATCCTGGCCAATCAGATAGTCCCCCAGCTCATGTACCGCCGCCTCCACGGTGCGCGCCCGGCCTTCGACGATCGGCTCGCCCCAGCCGACTATCCCCTCGTCGGTTTCAATCTTGAGGAACATCCAGCGCGGGGGTAAACGCCAGGTGGTCAGTTTGGTTATTTTCATTTCACAGCCTCTTGATACGCCCTAACAAATGCGGCGGCCTGCTCTGCGGTCCGCGCTACCGGCTGACCGGCGCGATAGAGATCGCTGCCCAGCCCCGCGCCCGCACAACCGGCCTCGATCCATTGCGCCAGGTTTTCCGGCGTGACGCCGCCGACGGCAAATACCGGCACCGACGCGGGCAAAACCGCTTTCAGCGCCCTGATGTAGTCGGGGCCAAACGCCGAAGAGGGAAAAATCTTCAGCGCCTGCGCCCCGGCCTCCAGCGCGGTAAACGCCTCGCTTGCCGTCGCGCAGCCGGCGCAGACGGTCATCCCGTGCCCGACGGCCCGGCGGATCACCGCCGGCTGCACATTGGGGGTCACCACCAGCCGCGCCCCCAGCTGCGCCAGCCGATCGACCTGCGCTTCCTGCAGCACCGTTCCGGCGCCAATCAGCGCCTGCGCGCCGTAGGCCCCGACCACGGCCGGGATGCTCTGCTGCCATTGCGGTGAATTGAGCGGGATCTCCACGGTGTCGAACCCGGCGGCGATCGCCGCGCCGACGTGCGCCAGCGCCTCGTCAGGGGTGATGCCGCGCAGAATAGCGATCAGCGGAAGTGAGGTTTGCCACTGCATGTACGATGCTCCTTATACCAGCCAGAAAGGCATCGTCGCCCGACACTGTCGTCACCTGGCGGCCCAGCAGCTGAAATGCCTGCTGATAGCGCGCGGAGAGGGACGGGCCGGCAACGATCGCGATAGCCTGTTCGTCGGCAATGAAGGCGCGCATGCTGGCCACCTCCGCGCCAATTAACAGGCCGGATAGATACTCGCTCACCTGCTCCCGGGCCAGCGCCCCCAACAGGTGCGCGGCGCGGGTCTCAAAAAGCTGTGGCAACACCGCGGGCGCGGCCAGGCCGCGCGCCAGCCCGGCGTGAAACGCCGCCGGCGCAGCCTGCTGCTCGGGTAATCCCGCACCGATCAGGGAGTGCGTCAGCAGCAGATGGTGCAGTTCGCCGGTCATCACCGTGCGAAAGTCCTCAATCCGCCGGCCGTCGGTTTTGACCCATTTGCAATGGGTGCCGGGCATGACGTACACCGCCGCAGGGGCCAGCAGGCGTGCGCCGAGGAGCTGTGTCTCTTCGCCGCGCATGACGTTGTGGTGGTCTTCGCGGGAAGTGCAAAGCCCGGGGACAATCCAGATCCCTTCATCTACGGCGGTCAACTGGTTGCCAATGGCCGTGAAATCGGCGGGAAGCGGTAAATAGGGCGCGTTCTTCCAGCCCACGTTGCTGCCTACCATTCCCGCCATGACCACTGGGGTACGCCCCTCGCGCCAGCCATGGATTTGTGTCGCTAACACCGCTGCCGGCGATTGACCGTTCAGGCGGGCGATCCCCGCCGCCGACTGTCGGCTGTCGAGGCAGCGTTCGCCCTCAAACAGCCAGGCGCGAAAATTGGTCGATCCCCAGTCAACAGCGATGTAGCGAGATGTCATGTGATTTCCTTCAGTCTTCGTGTCGAGCTGGCGATCATGGTGAGCGCCGCCTGCTCTGCCGCGTTGCTGTCCTGATGGCGAATCGCATCGAACAGCGCTTTATGTTCCTGGAGCGTTTGCGGCATGTTGGCCTCATCCCCCATCCAGGTCCGTTCAAATATCGCGCGCTGCAGCGAGCTAATCGCCACGCTGAGCTGCTGCAGCACCGGGTTATGCACTGACGCCAGCACCGCTTCGTGATAGCGAATGTCGGCTTCATTAAAGGCATCGCGCTGCTGGTTGTTGGCGATCATGTCATTCAGCGCCGCCTCAATCTGCGCCAGATCGCTGGAGGTGGCCCGCTCTGCCGCCCAGCGGGCTATCGCCGGCTCCACCAGATTACGCACTTCGCTCATCGCCGCGATGAGCCCCGGGTCTTCATCCTGTTCCAGCGCCCATTGCAATACGTCGCTGTCGAGGAAATTCCACTGGCTGCGCGGCGCGACGAAGGCGCCGCGATAGCGTTTCATCTCAATCAAGCGCTTCGCCTCCAGCGAGCGAAAGACTTCGCGGATGATGTTGCGGGAGGTGGCAAACTCCTCGCACAGGTCAGCCTCCGCCGGCAGCGCCGCGCCGGGAAGATATTTGCCGCTCACAATCTGGCGGCCCAGGGTCACCATCAGCCGATCGGTTTTAGTCAGGTTCATAGCGTGTCCTTAACGGGGTTATGCCCGGTTACTTTACTCCGTTCAGCGCGTTTCCACCCAGTCTGGTAGTACAAACGTGAACCTGTTCATCCTTGCCTGTGACACATAGTAGTACTATTAATAAAAATTGTACTACAATCCAGATCACAAAAAAGACAATCCATCACAAAAAAGGATCGTCGACATGCCAAAAATGGTGGCGACGATCCTTCGCCGGGGACGGGAAAGATGGGCCTGCGAGGCTGGGTTAACGCGGCTTCGGCGGGGGGCTGTCAGGCTAATCGGGGTAACGAACAGTGGGTAGTCTGGCGTCGTTTCGGCCAATGCAGGTATACTGGGCAGATGTTTCCTCAGTTTCAGACACGCAGATGACAAAACTCACCTTACAAGAGCAGATGCTCAAAGCCGGCCTGGTCAGCAGCAAAAAAATGGCTAAAGTCCAGAGGACGGCGAAAAAATCCCGCGTTCAGGCCCGTGAGGCCCGGGAAGCGGTGGAAGAAAATAAAAAAGCTCAGCTGGAGCGCGATAAGCAGCTCAGCGAGCAGCAAAAGCAGGCGGTGCTGGCGAAAGAGTATAAAGCGCAGGTGAAGCAGCTGATCGAGATGAACCGCATTACGGTCGCCCGGGGCGATATCGGCTTTAACTTCACCGATAATAATCTGATCAAAAAAATCATGGTCGACAAGACCACCCAGACCCAGCTGATTAACGGCCGTCTGGCGATTGCCCGCCTGGCGGTGGATAACAAGCCCGAAGGTGAATATGCGATTATTCCGGCGGTGGTGGCCGAGAAAATCGCCCAGCGCGACGCCAGCAGCATCGTGTTGCACAGCGCCCTGAGTCAGGATGAGCAGGATGAAGACGATCCGTATGCCGACTTTAAGGTGCCCGACGATCTGATGTGGTAACCCCGGGCTTTCTCGCCGCGGGCGATCAGAACGGGCTCGCCTGCTGGATATGCATCGGCTCATGGCTGACGGGGTGGACAAAGCGCAGTTCGCTGGCGTGCAGCATCAGCCGCGGAGCCTGTTCCGTGCCGGGCAGCTCCCGGCCACCGTACAAATCGCAGCCAAGGATCGGATAGCCCAGCAGCTGGCAGTGGATGCGCAGCTGATGGGTGCGCCCGGTCTCCGGGGTGAGCGCCACCCGGGTTAACGCCAGCGCCCTCTCCCCATCCCGTAACTGATACAGGCGGTCAATGACCCGATAGCGCGAACGCGCCGGTTTGCCGTGCCTGGCGCACAATGACATGCGCGGGAAACGGGCCGGAACTTTGGCGATCGCCGCCTCCACGATCCCCTCATCTTCCGCCAGGTGGCCGCACAGCAGCGCCGTATAGACCTTTGCCACCGTGCGCTGGCTGAACTGCTGGCACAGCAAGGCGTTAATGCCTTTGTTGCGGGCCACCACCATCAGACCGGAGGTACCGAAGTCCAGGCGGTGCACCAGGGTGCAGCCCGGAAAGCGCTGAACCAGCCGGTGATGCACGGAGTCGAGGTTGCGCGGATCTTTGCCCGACAGGCTCAGCAGCCCGGCCGGTTTATTGATCAACAGCAGGTGTTCGTCCTGATACAAGAGGGTGATCTGTTCGCGGCACGGCGGCGCGACAAAGGTATCGATAATGGTGGACATCAGGCGGCCCGAAGAAGGAGTGGCTGGCGATAGTACCCCATTTTGGCCGCCGGCACGATGCTGGCGCACAATCCGCCCTCGCGGCGGCGTCATTTATCACCCACACTTATCGCAAAGGCATGGCCTGCACAGGCAATGTGCTTTACACTGCGCGCTGCAAAATTTGTGTTAACCAACGAGTAATACGGTAATGGCGATGAACGGAACAATCACAACGTGGTTTAAAGATAAAGGTTTTGGATTTATCAAAGATGAAAACGGCGAAAATCGTTATTTTCACGTGATTAAGGTCGCCAATCCTGATCTTATCAAGAAAGACGCGGCGGTGACTTTCGAACCTACCACCAACAATAAAGGGCTGTCGGCCTACGCGGTGAAGGTCATTCCGGAGAGCAAATATATCTATATCGCCGGCGAGCGGCTGAAGCTGACCTCCATTAAATCCTATGTGGTGTACCATGAGGAGGAGCCGGTCGAGACCCGCGTCGATAAAGAAAACGCGGTGCTGTCGGTCGGGCTGCTGATGAACAGCATCCGGCCAAAATCCACAGTGCAGCCGGGAGAGATGCGTTCGGTGAAAAAGCTGGCGATCACCACCTTTCAGGGGACAACCCTGATCTTCTCGGAAGACGAAATCGATATCGATGCCACGGTAAAACTGCTTAAGGTGTAAGCCCCGGCGCGCGGTTTCCCGCGCGCCCGAAGACCTGCCCGATAGACTACCCGCCATCGCCCCTCGCCGGACGGGGCGATGGCGCCAGACAGCCGATAAGGATGCCGCCGCCATGCCCGTAAATTTTGACTTCAACGATCTCTACGCCTTTCGCGCCCTGATGGAATATGGCAGTTTTCGGCTGGCCGCTGAATCCATCTGCCTGTCGCAGTCGGCCCTTAGCCGACGCATCGAAAAGCTGGAGACGGCGCTGGGCAACCGGCTGTTCGAACGTACCACCCGGCGGGTGACCCTCACGCTGTATGGGCAAAATTTTGCCGAACGTTCGGAGCAACTGCTGGCCCATGTCGAGACGGTGCTGGCGGATATCAGCCAGGTCAGCAAGGCGCGCACCGGGCTGGTGACGGTGGCGACGGTGCCCTCCGCCGCCTACTACTTTATGCCGGAAATCATCCGCAGCTTTCAGGCGCGTTATCCCCAGGTGCGCATCCGGTTGATTGACAGCAGCGTCGGGAATGTGATCGAGGCGGTCAGCAGCGGACAGGCTGACTTTGGCCTCTGTTTTGCCAAAAACCTGCCAGCCAGTCTCGAATTCACGCCTCTTGCCGACGACCGCTATGTGGCCGCCTGTCGGTACGATCATCCGCTGGCGCGCAAGACGCACCTCAGCTGGCAGGCGTATTTTGAACAGGATTATATTGGCCTGGATCGGGTCTCGGGCAACCGGACGCTGCTCGACCGGGAGCTGGCGCATCTGACGCCGGCGCGGCCAAGTATCTGCGAAACCCGCCACGTCACCACGATGCTGGGGATGGTGGAAGCGGGCATCGGCATTGCCGCCGTGCCCGCGATGTCGATGCCCGCCGGGGAGCATTCCGTTCTCCGCGCTGTGCCGCTCACCGACCCGGTGGTCACGCGCACGGTAGGCCTGATCCGCCTCAGCGGCCGTATTCAGTCCTACGTGGCGGCAGAGCTGGAGAAGCTGATTATTGAACAGTATCCTTCTGGCTGACCGGCGCGGCGGCGGCCACGCTTCGCATGCCGGTGGCGTGGATGGTCTCCTGCGCCGCCGGTGAGGCCAGATACGCCAGCAGCGCTTTGCCTTCCTGCGGGTGGTCGGCGCTGATAGTCACCGCCCCGGCAAAGCGGGTGATGTACTGCAGGTTATCCGGCAGTTCGCCAACGAAGGTCACGCCGGGTACCGGCAGCAGTTCGCTCACCTGCTGAAAACCGATCGCATACCGTCCCTTCGCCACTTCCGAGGCTACCGGAATGCGCTCCACCATCTGCGCTTTGCTCTGCATCGCGTCATCAATGCCCAGGGTGTGGAACAGCGTCGAGCTAACATAGCGTCCGCTGGCGCTGTCGGAGTACGCGACCGACGGCGCCGCCAGCAGCGTCGCTCGCAGCTGGTCTGCGCTATGGATAGCCGGCAGCGGCGCCCCCGCCTTCACCACCACGCCGATCGGCGAGTCGGCCAGCTCCCGACGCGAACCCGGTTGCGTACGGCCCGCTTTTTCGAGGCTGGTTAGCGCATCCCCGACCATAATCACCACGTCCGCGTGTTCGCCCCGCGCCAGGCGGTTAGGGATCGCCTGCGGCGTTTTCCCCATCGACGGGCCGGGGATCACCACGAGGTGGTTGCCAGTTTGTTTTTCCCACGCCGGGGCCAGCTTTTCCAGCGCCGCTTTGAAGCCGCCGGAGATCATCACGGTGACCTCTGCGGCCAGCGCGCTGCCGCCGGTGGCGGCCAGCAGCAGCGTGGCCAGCAGTGTTCCTGTCGTTTTACGCATCATCTTCTCCCTGATTAACGTGCCGTCTGCAGCGCAACGGCGCTACGGCGATAGAGGTAGCAAGTGGCCAGCAGGCCGCAGATGGCGGCAAAGCTCATCCAGTAGCCGGGAGACGCTTTATCACCGGTATACTCGATCAGCGCCGTGGAAATCACCGGCGTGAAGCCGCCAAATACCGCCGTCGCCAGGCTGTAGGCCAGCGAGAAACCTGCCACGCGCACTTCGGCAGGCATAATTTCGGTCAGCGCCGGGATCATCGCCCCGTTGTACATGCCGTAGATAAACGACAGCCACAGCAGCACGCTCAGCATCATCAAAAAGCTCGGCGCGTTCGCCAGCAGGGTCAGTGCAGGCCAGGCGGTAGCCAGCGCCAGCAGGGTCATGGCAATCAGCACCGGCCGGCGGCCAAAGCGGTCAGACAGCGCCCCGCCCACCGGCAGCCAGAAGAAGTTGGAAATCGCCACCAGCAGCGTAACCAGCAGGCTGTCAGAGGCGCTGAGCATCAGCACCTTTTTACCAAAGGTCGGCGCATAGACGGTGATCAGATAGAACGCGGTGGTGGTCATCGCCACCATCATCATCCCGGCGATAACCACCTGCCAGTTCGCCAGCAGCGTGGCGAACACCTGGCGCATCGCCAGATGATGGCGGCGGGCGGTAAACTCCTGGGTCTCCTCCAGCTTACGGCGCAGGATGAAAATGAACGGAACGATCAGGCAGCCGAAGACGAACGGAATGCGCCAGCCCCAGTCGCTGATGGCGCTCTGCTCCAGCACCGCGTTGAGGGCAAAGCCCATCGCGGCCGCCACCATGATGGCAACCTGCTGACTGCCCGACTGCCAGCTGGTGTAAAAGCCTTTGCGACCCGGTGTGGCGATCTCGGCCAGATAGACCGACACCCCGCCCAGCTCGGCGCCAGCGGAAAAGCCCTGCAGCAGACGGCCGATCAGCACCAGCAGCGGCGCCCACAGGCCAATGGTCTGGTAAGAGGGGATCAGCACGATCAGAAAGGTGCCGGTGGCCATGATCGACAGGGTGACGATCAGCCCCTTGCGCCGCCCCACCTTGTCGATGTAGGCGCCAAGCACGATAGCGCCGATGGGGCGCATCAAAAAGCCGGCGCCAAAGACCGCGAAGGTCATCATCAGCGAGGCGAATTCACTGCTCGCCGGAAAAAAGGTATGTGCGATGTAGGTGGCATAAAACCCGAACAGGAAAAAGTCGAACTGTTCGAGAAAGTTACCGGACGTGACGCGCAGGATGGCGCCGATCCGGTCACGGGTACTCATCAGTGAGGTTGTCGAATGCATGCAGGTCTCCAGTTTGTTATCCACGCGTTGTCGCGCGCCTGTTGCTGAAGACTGAAACAGAACCGGGAACGAAATAAGCGTAATAAACGCATCCATTAATGCATTTTACGCATGAATAACATTTAACTAATTAACATTACTTTTGCATACAATTATTTAACACATACCGTGCTAACCACGCCGCGGGTGACGGCGAAAAAGTCAGTTTTCCGTTTTGTGACCGAGGCCAGGGTACGTCGCCGCGGGTTGACGGCATAAAAACCCTGGCCTTAGGTGAGGATACACGCTGCCGGCCGCAAAGCGCGTCAGGAAGCGGAAGCGGCAGACTCCCCCACCAGCGTCTGCAACAGAGCGATCAGCCAGCGGGTAGCTTCGCGTTTCCCGCTGCGTTGGTGGGCGTAAATCTTGACGTCAAACGGCGGAACCGGAAACGGCAGCGGGAAAATGGTCAGCCGGGCGGCGCGGGCCATCGTCTCCGCCGCTCGCCGGGGCAGCGCCATCAACAGGTCGCTCTGCTCAATAATGAAGGGCGCGCTCAGCATCGAGGGGGTTTTCATCGCCACCTGCCGCGAATAGCCCTGCCGCTCCAGCTCACGGTCCAGCACCCCCTGCTGCTCATTCCACGGGGTCACCACCAGATGACGGGCCGCAAGGTAGGCGTCCAGGGTCAGCGCCGTCCGGTCGGCCTGGCTGATGACCACATATTCGTCCCGCAGCCAGTTAATCTCCTCAAGATCGGGATGGGCTGGCTCGTCAGGGGTATTGAACCCGAGGGCCAGGTCGACCTCGCCCGCCAGCAGCTCGGTCAGCGCCGGGCTGTGGGGCAGATAACGGAGTTCAAACCGCAGCCCGGGCGCCTCACGCTGCAGGTGGTGCATCAGCGTCGGAAAGACGCAGAACGCGGTGAAATCGGTGATCGCAATCTGCATGCAGTCGGTGCTGGCGGCCGGCACAAACGCCGCCGGCGGCGTCAGCTCCTGGTTGAGAAACTTCAGCGCCGAAGCAATAGAGGGCGCCAGCTGGCTGGCATAGACGCTGGGGCACATCCGGTGCCCTTCGCGATAGAACAGCGGATCGTTGAGGGCGCTGCGCAGCCGGGAAAGCGCATGGCTCAGCGCCGAGGTGCTCATTGCCAGCTCTTCCGCCGCCAGGCGCACCGAGCGGGAGCGATAGACCGCGTCAAATACCGGCAGCAGGTTGAGGTCAATCCGGCGCAGGACAGGATGCATAATATTCATCGTTTGCTGATTTCATTGCACTTAATTCTTTTCACAATACCGCTTATCCTCAGGGTCAGCAATTTTGCTCTCTTTTGACTATTGATACAGGACGCCCCATGAGCATCACGATCCGCCAGGCCACCCCGGACGACGCCACCGCTATTTACGACATGATTTATGAACTCGCGGTCTACGAGAAAGCCCCTGAAGAGGTGGTGACGACGGCAGAGGAGATCAGAGAGACGCTGTTTGCCAGCGGCAGCAAAACCGAAGCGCTGATCTGCGAGGTGGCGGGCAAAGCGGTGGGCTACGCGGTGTTCTTCACCAGCTATTCCACCTGGCTTGGACGCAATGGTATCTATATGGAGGATCTGTACGTCACCCCCGACTTTCGCGGGATAGGAGCCGGAAAAGCGCTGCTGAAAACCATCGCGCAATATGCTGTACAGCGTCAGTGCGGGCGTCTGGAGTGGAGCGTGCTCGACTGGAACCAGCCGGCGATTGATTTCTATCTGAGCATTGGCGCGCAGCCGCAGGATGAGTGGGTGCGTTATCGCCTCACGGGCGATGCGCTGCGGGCCTTTGCGGAGTAAAGCGGCTCGCCAGCAGGTCGGCGCAAGGCGTCGACCTGCTGGCCGCGGATCAGGCTTCGACCGCGCTATTCTGCAGCTGCGGACCGGCCAGCGCCAGACGCGCGCCCGCTTCGGTATCGCTGTACTGCTTAAAGTTATCCATAAACAGCTGAGCCAGACTCTCGGCCTTCTCCTGCCACTTATCCGCTGAGCTCCAGCCATTACGCGGATCCAGCACCGCGCTGTCTACCCCTGGAATGCTCTGCGGGATCGCAAGACCGAACACCGGGATGGTCTCATCGCGCAGCGGGCCGGTAGTGCCGTTGAGGATCGCGCTAATGATGCTGCGGGTATCGCGCAGCGACAGGCGTTTGCCCTCGCCGTTCCAGCCGGTGTTGACCAGCCAGGCTTCCGCACCGGATTCCGCCATCTTCGCCGCCAGGACGCTGGCGTACTGGGTCGGGTGAAGCAGCAGGAACGCCGCGCCATAGCAGGCGGAGAAGGTCGGCGTCGGCTGGGTAATGCCGCGCTCGGTGCCCGCCAGCTTCGAGGTGAAACCCGACAGGAAATGGTACTGCATCTGCTCGGTGGTCAGACGGGAGACCGGCGGCAGGACGCCAAACGCGTCGGCGGCAAGGAAAATCACCTTCGACGGATGGCCCGCACGGGACACCGGCTTGACGATATTGTCGATATGCGACAGCGGATAGGAGACGCGGGTGTTTTCGGTTTTGCTGCCGTCGGCATAATCCACGCTGCCGTCAGCGCGCACCACCACATTTTCCAGCAGCGCATTGCGGCGGATGGCGCCATAAATCTCCGGCTCCGCCTGCGGGTCGAGATTGATGGTCTTGGCGTAGCAGCCGCCTTCAAAGTTAAACACGCCGTCATCGTCCCAGCCGTGCTCGTCATCGCCAATCAGCTGACGATGCGGATCGGTCGACAGGGTGGTTTTACCGGTACCGGAGAGGCCGAAGAACAGCGCCACATCCCCTGCTTCGCCACGGTTGGCCGAGCAGTGCATCGACGCGATACCTTTCTGCGGCAGCAGGTAGTTCATGACCGAGAACAGCCCTTTCTTCATTTCGCCGCCGTACCAGGTGCCGCCGATGAGCTGAATACGCTCGCTGAGATTAAAGGCGACGAAGTTCTCGGAGTTCATCCCCTGCGCCTGCCAGTTGGCATTGGTGCAGCCCGCGCCGTTGAGCACCACGAAGTCTGGCGTAAAGCTGGCCAGCTCGTCGGCGCTCGGCACGATAAACATGTTTTTGACAAAGTGGGCCTGCCACGCCACCTCGGTGACGAAGCGTACGCCAAGACGGGTGTCCGGGCTGGCGCCGCACCAGGCGTCGATGACGTACAGTTTTTTGCCGCTCAGCTGGCCCGCGACCAGGCTTTTCAGGCTGCGCCACACGTCTGGCGATAACGGTTTGTTGTCATTGCGGCCGAGGCCGGAGTCTGCCCACCAGACGGTGTCGCGAGTCTGTTCGTCGCGGACGATGTATTTATCGCGCGGTGAACGGCCGGTGAAGATCCCGGTATCAACAGCCACAGCGCCAGAGTCGGTCATCACGCCGCGGGCCGCGCCGGTCAGTTCAGGAGCGGTTTCATGTGCAATAAGCAAATCGTAATCAGGGTTGTAAAAGAATTCGCCGCTTGCATTAATCCCCAGCTCCTGCAGAGCCATTTTAACTGATTCAATTTGTTGTGACATGGAACTCCTGACAAACTATTTAAGGTAAGAGGCCTGGGTTATTCATTGCTTTCGTCATCGTCGCCGGCGATTTAATAAGATAAGTCCTGGACAATAAAATAAAGCAATAAATAACCGTGAGTCGCGATTTCATATCGTGCTCATGTAGGGTCGCCGATATGCATTCATAAATCTCAACTTTCCAAAAAATGTTAACACCTGTCGATAATTATGTTAATTGCATAGTTTCTATGCGCTATGCTAAAATTGCATAGCCTTTATTGCGTTTTTGAGGACTGGATCGGTGTTGGCAAATCTGGAAGTTAAATGGCTGTATGATGTGATTGCCCTTGAGGAGTCACGCAGCTTTACCCTCGCGGCCAAAGCCCGCAACATCTCTCAGTCCTCGTTCAGTCGACGCATCCAGTCGCTGGAGGCCTCCCTCGGATTCAGCATCTTCGATCGTAGCGCCAACCCCCTGCAATTGACCAACCGCGGGAAAATTTTTGTCGGCTATGCGCGAAATATGCTCGATGACATGGATTTTCAGATCAGTCGTATTAAGGGTTTAAATAACACGACCCAGAAAATAAGAATCGACGCGGCCCCTTCGCTGTCGGTGTTATTACTGCCGGAAATCATCGCCGGTTACACCGACCGTAAAAATAAGACTTTTCATGTTGAATCGATTAACGTCAACGACGCCGTATTTAACCTGAAAGAGGGAAAAAGCGATTTTATCCTCTCCTTCTATAATGAAGAATTAATGAACTATCCGTTTATTAATCATAAAATTTTTGATTCTTACCTGCACCTGGTCTCCCCCTGCGACGAACATGGCCGCCCGCTGTTTCATTTACATCGCGGCGTGCTGCCGCTGATGAAATACGCCAACGACAGCTATATGGGGCGCCAGGTGAACCAGGTGATCGACCGTACGCCGGAGATCACCTTCTCCCTTACGTTTGTCTCTTCCATGAGCGAGCTGCTCAAGCGCATGATCCTCAATGGCGACGGCGTGGGCTGGCTGCCGCAATACTCTATTCAGCGCGAGCTGGACGAAGGCCGACTGACGATCCTCGATGACCGCCTGTCGCTGCCGATCGGCGCCTGGCTCTACCGCTCCGGCTCGCGGCTTAACCAGGCCGCCGAACGTTTCTGGCAGCACATTAAAACCCGTAACGAACCGCGGGAATAACCCCCTCAGCCGCTGATCCCCAGATATGCCTTACGCACCTCCGGGTCGTTGAGCAGCGCCTGGCCGCTGCCGCTCAGGCGGATCTGGCCGTTCACCATCACATAGGCGCGGTCCGACAGGTTAAGGGCATGGCGGGCATTCTGCTCCACCAGAAACAGCGTCATCCCCTGGGCCGTCAGCTCGCGCAGGATCTGAAAAATCTGCTTCACCACCAGCGGCGCCAGCCCCAGGCTTGGCTCATCCAGCAGCAGCAGGCGCGGTCGGCTCATCAGCGCCCGGGCGATGGCCAGCATCTGCTGCTCGCCGCCGGAGAGGGTCATCGCCCGCTGTCCCCGCCGTTCTTCCAGCCGGGGGAACAGCTGATACATCCGCGCCTTGTCTTCGGCCTGATAGCGGTTGCCAATAGCAATGGTCCCCATCAGCAGGTTCTCCTCGACGGTCATATCGGGAAAGATGCGCCGCCCTTCCGGGGCCTGGGCGATGCCGTTGCTGGCGATAAAGTGGGTCGATTTCCGGCTGATCGCCTCCCCGCGATAGAAAATCTCCCCGCCGGCAATGCGCGGCTGGCCGAAGACCGACATCAGCAGCGTTGATTTACCGGCGCCGTTGGCGCCGATCAGCGCCACCGTCTCCCCCTCGTTGACGGTGAGGGAGACCTGCTTCAGGGCCTGGATCGGCCCGTAGAAGACATCCACCTCATCAAAGGCAAGCAATGGCTGGCTCATCGGCGCGTCTCCTCTTCCTCAGCGCCAAGATAGGCGGCAATCACGCTGGCGTTGGCCTGGATCGCCTGCGGCGCGCCGCGGGCGATGACGTCCCCGTGATCGAGGACGATGATATGATCCGAAATCTCCATCACCATCCCCATATCATGCTCGATCAGTAGTACCGTGATGCCGTGCTGCTGGCGCAGAAAGCGAATAATCCGGCTCAGCGCCTGGGTTTCCACCGGGTTGAGACCGGCGGCCGGCTCGTCCAGACAGATCATCTCCGGGCGGGTACACATGGCGCGGGCGATCTCCAGCCGCCGCTGCTGTCCATAGGAGAGGGTCCCCGCCAGACGGTTGGCGCAGTCCACCATCTCCACCACCTCCAGCCAGTAAAAAGCGCGATCCAGCGCCTGACTCTCCGCCTGCCGATACCCACCGGTATTGAGGATCCCGGCCAGCAGATGGCGGTTAACCTGGGTATGCTGGGCCACCAGCAGATTCTCAATCACCGACATCTCGCGGAATAAACGTATATTCTGGAAGGTGCGCGCCAGGCCAGCGCGGTTCACCAGATGGGTGCCACCGAACATCTTGTAATAGATCCGCCGCCCCAGCTGCGCCGGGTGGAGAAAATCGTCCGGGTGAAGCTTCTGCCCCAGCACCTGAATGACATCGGTAACCTTTTCCCGCGCCCGCAGCACGATGCTCCCCCCCGTCGCCCGGTAAAAACCGGTCAGGCAGTTAAACACCGTGGTCTTGCCCGCGCCGTTGGGGCCGATCAGGGCGGTGATCGACCCCCGCTCCACCTCCAGATTGACATCATTCAGCGCTTTGATGCCGCCGAAATGCATCATCAGATGCTCAACGCGTAAGATGCTGTCGGTCATGGCGCGACTCCTTTTCGCAACGCAACCCCGCTGCGGCTGGTGCGCACCAGGCCGCGCGGCCGCCAGATCATCATCACCACCATCAGCACGCCGAACAGCAGCACCCGATATTCGTCAAAACCGCGCAGCAGCTCCGGGGTGACCGTCAGGACAAACGCCGCCAGCACCACTCCCAGGGTGGAGCCCATTCCCCCGAGCACCACAATCGCCAGGATCAGCGCCGACTCAAAAAAGGTGAACGACGTCGGGTTAACAAACCCCTGATAGCTGGCGAAGAACACCCCGGCGATGCCGGCGGTCGACGCGCCGAGCATAAACGCCGAGAGCTTCACCAGCACGTGGTTGAGCCCCATCGCCCGACAGGCGATCTCATCCTCGCGCAGCGCCTCCCAGGCGCGGCCGATGGGCATCCGCGTCAGACGATGTTTCACCAGCAGCACCAGCATCACCACCAGGCACAGCACGGCGTAGAGAAAGATGAATTTCAGGTTGGGGTTGTAGCTGACGTGGAAAAACTCATGGATGGGGATGCCGCCATCCCTGGCCCGGCGGGTAAACTCGAGGCCAAACAGCGTGGGCGACGGCACCGGTACGCCGTTGGGCCCCCCGGTGAAGCTCACCCAGTTGTTAAGCACCAGGCGAATGATTTCGCCAAAGCCGAGGGTGACGATGGCCAGGTAGTCGCCATGCATGCGCAGCACCGGAAAGCCCAGCAACGCCCCGGCGAGGGCCGCCATCACCGCCCCCAGCGGCAGCATCGACCAGAAGCCGAGGCCCAGGTACTGGTAGCCCAGCGCCAGGCCGTAGGCGCCGATGGCGTAGAACGCCACATAGCCCAGATCGAGCAGGCCCGCGAGGCCCACCACAATATTCAACCCCAGGCCGAGCAGAACGTAGATCAGGCCGAGGATCGCCACGGTCAGCAGGTATTTGCTGGCGAGAAATGGAAAGGCAATGGCCAGGACCGCCAGCAGCGGCATTATCCAGCGCAGCCGCGAGCGATATCCCGGCGGCCGGACGTACACCCCGTCATCCGCCCCCTCAAAGCGGGCAATAAAGGCTTTTCCCCGACGGCTCTGCAGCAGCAGGCTGAGCGCCAGCCTGCCGGCCATCACCACCGCCACGAGGATCGCCACCCGCGCGGGCGCGAGGGTAAAACCATACCCTTTGAGCACCACGCCGACGATCGGGCCAAAGACAATTAACGCGCAAAGACCGGCCAGCACGCTGTCGATCAGCGCGCTTTTGATATCCCGCGCAGGCTGGCGCGTAAATTCACCCATAAAGCCTCCTTAGACCTTGGCCACCAGCGGACGTCCCAGCAACCCCTGCGGGCGAAAAATCAGGATCGCCACCAGCAGCGCAAAGGAAAAGACATCTTTGTAATCCGAATTCACCAGCCCGGCGAACTGGGCTTCGGCCACCCCGAGCAGCAGTCCGCCCAGCATCGCGCCAGGCAGCGAGCCGATCCCGCCCAGCACCGCGGCGGTAAAGGCTTTGATGCCGATAATAAATCCGATATAGAAGTCGAAGGTGCCGTAGTTCATGGTCACCAGCACCCCGGCCAGACCGGCCATCGCCGCGCCGATGACAAACACCAGGGAGATCACCCGGTCGGTATTGATGCCAAGGATCGCCGCCATACGCCGGTCCTGCTGGGTAGCGCGACAGATGCGCCCCAGCCGGGTGTACTGGATAATCCAGGTCAGGGTCAGCATCCCCACCAGCGCCGCGACGAGAATAAACACTTTGGTCCAGGTGATCTGCACCACCCCATCGCCCACCGTCATGCGCAGCGCGCCGCTGAGCAGCGTCGGGATCCCCTGCTGGTTCGGCCCCTGGCTCAGCTGGACATAGTTCTGCAGGATCAGCGACATCCCGATAGCCGAGATCAGCGGCGCCAGTCGCGTCGAGTTGCGCAGCGGCCGGTAGGCGATGCGCTCGATCGCCCAGCCATATACGCCAGTGACCACGATGGTGAACACCAGGGTGGCGAAAATCAGCAGCGGAAAGGAGTGGATCCCGAAGAAAGAGAGCAGCGCCAGGCCGATGGCGCACAGATAGGCGGAGACCATATACACCTCGCCGTGGGCGAAGTTGATCATGCCGATGATCCCATACACCATGGTGTAGCCGATGGCGATTAAGCCGTACACTGCGCCCAGCGTCAGCCCATTGATCAGTTGTTGCAGAAAAAACGCCGTCATAGCCCCTCCAGCCGCCAGGCAGACGGCCGCCGGGTTCCGTTCCCGGTCGACCGCCGTGATGTGACGATTCGCAAGTCAAAAGGACAGAGCGTCCTCAGGTCGTGGCCGATCAGAGCTGATGATATTTGCCCTTGTCGTCCCACTGATAGACCACGTAGTCGGACACCTTGAGGTCGCCTTTGCCATCCCAGGCTTTCTTGCCCATCACCGTATCGACGTCGTGGCTCTTCAGCCAGTCGCTGGCTTTGGCGTTATCGGTACCCACGGCGTTCCAGGCCGCGGCAATGGCCTGAATGGAGGCGTAGGCGTAGAGGGTATAGCCTTCTGGTTCAAAGCCGCTGGCGCGGAACTTCTCGATCACCGCTTTGCCTTCCGGGAGGGTGCGCGGGTCCTGACCAAAGGTCATCAGCACGCCGTTGGTGAACTGCGGCCCGCCGGCGGCCGTCACCAGCTCCTCGGTGACGATACAGTCGCCGGAGAAGAATTTAGCCTGCACCCCCTGCTCGCGCATCTGACGCACCAGCGGGCCCGCTTCCGGATGACAGCCGCCAAAGTAGACCACGTCCGGCTTGAGGGCGCCGATCTTGGTCACCAGGGCGTTAAAGTCTTTTTCACCGCGGGAGAGGCCTTCGTACAACACTTCTTTGGTGCCCCGCTTCGCCAGCGCCGCGCGGGTGGCATCGGCCAGCCCCTGACCATAGGTGTCTTTATCGTGGATGACGGCAATTTTCTTCGCCTTCAGCACATCCAGCATATAGTTGGCGGCAATCGCCCCCTGCTGATCGTCACGACCACACATGCGGAAAAGGTCCTTCATGCCGCGCTCGGTGATCTGCGGGTTGGTCGAGCCGGGGGTAATGGTCAGGATCCCAGCTTCGTCATATACCTCGGAAGCCGGCATCGTTGAGGAAGAGCAAAAGTGCCCCACCACGGCGGAGACTTTCGCTTCATCCACCAGCCGGTTGGCCACCGCCACCGCCTGTTTCGGTTCGCACGCGTCATCCCCCTGCACCAGCACGATCTTTTCGCCTTTGATACCGCCGGCGGCATTGATATCGGCCACCGCCTGTGAAGCCCCTTTCCAGTACTGGGCGCCGTAGGTGGCGTTGGGTCCGGTAAAGGGCCCGGCGACGCCGATCTTCACGTCTGCCTGGGCGTAAAAGGCCATGCTCATACAACCTGCTATCACAACATGAAGCGTCATTGTTTTCAGTTTCAAAGACATTCGGATATTCCTCAGCGATGTAAAGCCTGGCGTCATGGAATGACGCAGAAAATATCACTTACCGTGTGGTGCCGACGTTGGCGCAGCGCCAGGACGGCCAGGGTGGAAGAAGCAAAAATCCCGCCAGGTAGAGAGGTCGCGCCAGAGAGCGGACGCCCCGGTCAGTGCGCACGCGACGGCAACCCGTGCCGCATCCGGCAAGGGCGCATTCCCTTTCAGGTCAGGAGATCGGTTGCCATCACGTGGCGAGCCGGACAACGCGGTATCCGTACCGGCCCGTGAGCTAAACATAGATGCAGTTAGCGGTCGCTGCGCGCCAGCGTGGTGCAAAAATGCGAATATGATCAACAGTGGTGATTATTTTGTTGCGGTAATGTGAAGATGATAACAGGAGAGCCCGTTAAAGGCTCTCCTGTGGCCTGGCGGCCGCTCAGAGTTGACTGGTGAACGTTCGGGAGATCACATCCTGCTGCTGCTCGCGGGTCAGCGCGTTAAAGCGGACCGCATAGCCGGAGACGCGGATCGTCAGATTCGGATACTGCTCCGGGTGTTCTATCGCATCAAGCAGCTTTTCCCGGTTCAGCACATTGACGTTAAGATGCTGTCCCCCCTCCACCGTCTCCTCGTGGTGGAAGTAGCCGTCCAGCAGCCCCACCAGGTTGTTTTCCTGCGCCGACGGGGCTTTGCCGAGAGCCGCCGGCACGATGGAGAAGGTATACGAGATGCCATCTTTGGCGTAGGTAAACGGCAGTTTCGCCACCGAAGTCAGCGACGCCACCGCCCCTTTGCGGTCGCGGCCATGCATCGGATTGGCCCCCGGGGCGAACGGCGTCCCCGCCCGACGTCCGTCCGGCGTGTTGCCGGTTTTCTGCCCGTACACCACGTTGGAGGTGATGGTCAGGATCGACTGGGTCGGCACCGCCTGACGCCAGGTGGGGAGCGCCTGAATTTTGCGCATAAAGCGCTCCACCAGGTCGCAGGCGATGGCATCGACCCGATCGTCGTTGTTGCCGTACTGCGGATAGTCGCCTTCAATGACAAAGTCCACCGCCAGCCCGTGGTGATCGCGCACCGGCTTCACCCGGGCGTACTTTATCGCCGACAGCGAATCCGCCGCCACCGACAGGCCGGCGATGCCGCAGGCCATCGTGCGGTAGACGTCGCGGTCGTGCAGGGCCATCAGCGCCGCCTCGTAGCTGTACTTATCATGCATACAATGGATGATGTTCAGCGCGCTGATGTACTGCACCGCCAGCCAGTCCATAAAGTGGTCGAGGCTCGCCATCACGGTGTCATAGTCCAGCACCTCATCACGCAGAGGGTCGGTTTTCGGCCCCACCTGGATCTTCAGTTTCTCATCCACCCCGCCGTTAATCGCGTAGAGCAGCGTTTTGGCGAGATTGGCGCGGGCGCCGAAGAACTGCATCTGCTTGCCGATCACCATCGGGCTGACGCAGCAGGCGATGGCGTAGTCGTCGCTGTGAAAATCGCTGCGCATCAGATCGTCGTTCTCATACTGCAGCGACGAGGTGGCGATAGAGACCCGGGCGGCATATTTTTTAAACGCCACCGGCAGCGCTTGTGACCAGAGCACGGTCAGGTTCGGCTCTGGCGCCGGCCCCATGGTGTGCAGAGTATGCAGGTAACGGAAGGTGGTTTTACTGACCAGGGTGCGGCCATCCAGCCCCATGCCGCCCAGCACCTCCGTCGCCCAAATGGGATCCCCGGAGAACAGCGTGTCAAATTCCGGAGTGCGCAGGAAACGCACCATGCGGATCTTCATGATGAAGTGGTCAATGAGCTCCTGAGCCTGCTGTTCATTGAGCCGACCCGCCCGCAGATCGCGTTCGATATAGATGTCGAGGAAGGTGGCCGTGCGCCCCAGCGACATGGCGCCGCCGTTCTGCGACTTCACCGCCGCCAGGTAGGCGAAGTACAGCCACTGCACCGCCTCCCGGGCAGTGCGCGCCGGGTGGGCGATATCGCAGCCGTAGCGGGCCGCCATCTCCTGCATCTGCTGCAGCGCGCGCCGCTGTTCGGCCAGCTCTTCGCGCAGGCGCAGGGTGGTTTCCAGCGCCTCGCCGCGCTCAAGGGCTGGCTGCAGGTCGGCAAACTGCAGCTCACGTTCGCGAACCAGATAGCGGATGCCGTACAGCGCCACGCGACGGTAATCGCCGATGATCCGTCCGCGGCCATAGCCGTCCGGTAGCCCGGTGAGCACCCCCGACTTGCGACAGCGCAGCATATCCGGGGAATAGACGTCAAATACCCCCTGATTGTGGGTCTTGCGCAGCGCCGTAAACTGATACTCAAAGGCGGGATCCATTTCGCGGCCATAGGCCTCGAAGGCGCTTTTGATCATATTGATGCCGCCAAAAGGATGCAGGGCGCGCTTCAGCGGCTGGTCCGTTTGCAGGCCGACGATCTTTTCCAGCGGCTGGTTGATATAGCCCGCCGCGTGGGCGGTGATGGAGGTGGCGACATTGGTGTCGAAATCCACCGGCGCATGGGTGGCGTTCTCGACGCGGATCCCGGCCATCACCTGCTCCCAGAGGGCGGTGGTCGCTGGCGTCGCGTCGGCGAGGAAAGACTCATCGCCCTCGTAAGGGGTGTAGTTATGCTGAATAAAGTCGCGGACGTCGATCTGCGTTTGCCACGCCGTACCGCGAAACCCCTGCCAGGCGTCGGCGTATCGTACATCCTGGGTATCGATATCTACTTTCATGAACATCGTCTCTCTACAGAATAAAAAGTCAGGCCAGCGCCGCCGCCGTGTGGATCCGTCCTAAGCGGATCGCATCGAGGGCAATCATGCGCTCTTCATTGGTAGGAATAACCGCGCAGCGCACCCGGCTGGCGTCGGCGGAGATCAGGCGTTCGCCGACCGAATTCGGCTGTTGGTTGCGGGCGACGTCCATCTCAAGGCCAAAGACCGCCAGCCGCTCGCTCACCAGCCGACGGATTAGCACCGAGTTCTCGCCAATCCCGCCGGTGAAAATAATGCCGTCGAGACGCTGCAGCGCCGCGGCGTGACCGGCAATATGACGGGCGATGCGATGGACAAAGGTTTTAATTGCCAGGCGGGCGCGGGCATGGCCCTCATGCCACGCCTGCTCCAGCACCCGCAGGTCGGAGGAAAGGCCGGAGATCCCCAGCAGGCCGGAGGCGGTGTTGGCCACCCGCTCCAGGTCGCTGAGGGTCTGCCGGGTCTCCCCGGCAATCCACGCCATGGCGCCGAAGTCGACATCGCCGCTGCGGGTGCCCATCATCAGCCCCTCCAGCGGCGTCATTCCCATCGAGGTGTCCACGCTGCGGCCGTTGCGCACCGCGCAGATCGAGGCGCCATTGCCCAGGTGGGCTATCACCAGGCCGCTCTCCTGCTCCGGCAACCCGAGCAGCGCCAGGGCGCGCCGGGACACATAGCGGTGCGAGGTACCGTGGAAACCGTAGCGGCGTACCCCGAGGTTCTGGTAATACTCCCACGGCAGACCATACAGAAAAGCTTCCGGGGCCAGGGTCTGGTGAAAGCTGGTATCAAAGACCGCCACCTGCATCACTTGCGGGAACAGCCGCTGCGCCGAGGCGATGCCGCTGAGACTGGCGTAGTTATGCAGCGGGGCCAGGGATGATACCTGGCGAATGTTATTGATAACCTCCTCGCTAATAATGACCGACTCGGTGAAGAGGTCGCCGCCGTGGGCGACGCGGTGGCCAATCAGGGCCACGCTGTCGATAAGGTCGCGTTGGGCTAATGCTCCGGCAATCGCCTGCAGGGCGCCTTCATAGCCGCGCTGCGCCAGCGCCACCGGCTCGCCGCCGTTGAGCGAGAGAAACGCCCGTTCCGCGTTGATGCCCTCGGCCACGCCGTTCAGCAGGCAGTCGCAGCTGGCGGCGTCCAGGACGGAAAATTTGATCGACGACGAGCCGCAGTTGATCACCAGTACTACCGGAAATTCAGTCATGTTGTACTCCGCGTGGCCTGAGCCGGATTAGAACAGTTTGTAAACGATGTTGAGGATGGTCAGCAGACCAATGGCGGTCACAAAGAGGTTATCGAGACGTCCACGGTATTTGGCCAGCGAAGGCGCTTTACGAATGGCGTACATCGGCAGCAGGCACAGCAGCGAGGCGATAATCGGCGCGCCCATGGCCTCAATCAGGTCGAGGATATTGGGGTTGGCATACGCCACCACCCAGGTCGAGCCCATGATGAACACCATGCTCAGGGTATTGAGCTTGCCGCTGGAGACCCGGGTTTTATCCCCTTTATAGCCGAAGCGCAGGATCAGACCGTTCAGCCCCTCGAGGGTGCCGAGATAGTGGCCGAAGAACGATTTGAAGATGGCCACCAGGGCGATGATCGACGCGCCATACTCCAGCAGGGTGGCAAACGTGGATTTGGTGCCCGACATCGAGGCAAAGTGGTTCGCCAGATAGGAGAGCACCGGGATATTTTGCGCCTTGGCGTCCGCCATGTTCTGCGGCGAGAGGGTAAACAGGCAGCTGAAGGCGAAGAACATCACCACCGCCACCATCAGCATGCTGGCCCGGGAGATGATCTGTGAGCATTTGCGTTCGGTATACTCCCGGCCAAACTGCGCTTCATACTCTTCGCGTTTGGAGACCACAAATGAGGAGACGATCGGCGAGAAGTTAAAGGAGAACACCATGATGGAGATGCCCAGCCATACCGTCACCAGAATGCCGTCGTGACCGGTTAAGGCGATATCGCTGAGGTTGACCTGGTCAATCACCGCGCTATTCCAGTAAGGGATCAGGGACAGGGAGATCACCACCAGGCTGGCGATAAACGGCCACACCAGATAGCTCATCACCTTGACCATCAGGTCTTTACCAAACCAGATGACAAACGCCATCAGCAGCAGCAGGAGCAGCGCCACCACCCCACGGTTGAGGGCCGGCATCTGCAGCTGGTTCTCCCAGAAGGTCATAAAGGTATTGGTGATCGTGACGCCATAAATCCACAGCAGCGGGCAAATGGCGAAGAAGTACAGAAAGGTGATCACCACCCCGCCGGTTTTGCCAAAATGCTCTTCCACCGTTTCGGTGATATTGCCGGAGGGGTTAGCCCCCGACAGGCATAGCCGGGCCAGCGCCCGATGGCAATAAAAGGCGATGGGATAGGCCAGCACCAGCATCACCAGGATCGGGATCAGCCCGCCGAAGCCAGCGCGAATAGGGAAAAACAGCACCCCGGCGCCGATAGCGGTGCCAAACAGGCCCAGGGTCCAGGTGGTGTCAGATTTACGCCAGGACGAAAGGCTTGTCTGGCTGGATGCAATGCTCTCAGTCGTACTCATATCCTGTCCTCACTTATGTATTGAATTAAGCGTCAACAAAACCCGTAATTTGCGATACCCGCGAGAGATCGATATTGCCCCCGGAAATCAGGCTGACCGTTTTGCGGTTCTGGATATAGCTGTCTAGTTTGCCGCTTAATAACGCGGCGCAGGCCAACGCCCCGGCCCCTTCGGTGATCACTTTATTGCGCTGAATTAAGGCGACCATGCTCTGGCGAATGTCGTCCTCACTGACCAGGACGATGTCATCCACCAGCTGGCGGGCGATTTCATAAGTCAGTTTCCCTGGCCGGGCGACATCGCAACCATCGGCTAAGGTGCCGGCGTGGCGATGGCTGGTGATCTCCCCGGCATACCAGGAGGCGGCCATCCCGTGAACATTTTCTGACTGCACGCCAATAATGCGGATCGTCGGGTTAATGGATTTAATCGCAATCGCGATGCCGGCAATTAATCCCCCGCCGCCAATCGGCACGATGACATTATCCACGTCATACAGATCTTCTAATATTTCGAGACCAATCGTTCCCTGCCCGGCAATAACCTGCGGGTCGTCATAGGGGGGAATAAAAATACGGCCCTCAAGTTCAACAATATCGCTGGCTTTGGCGAGGGTATCGTTAAAGTTATCGCCATGCAGGACTACCTCTGCCGAATAATCGCAGGTGGCGGCGACTTTCGATTTCGGCGCCCCTTTCGGCATCACCACTTTCCCGTCAATGCCGAGCATGGCGCAGGAGAGCGAGACCCCCTGCGCATGGTTGCCCGCCGAACAGGCCACCACCCCTTTGCGTTTTTCCGCCGCGGTTAAACCACAGAGCTTATTAAACGCGCCGCGAATTTTAAATGAGCCCGTGCGCTGCATATTTTCGAATTTAAGGAATATTTCCCCCTGGCAGCGTTCGCTAAAATAATTCGAGCGGGGCATGCCCGTTTTATATATTTTTCCCGCCAGGCGTTGCTTCGCCTCGAGAATATCGTCAATGGATACCGGAAGATCGTAGGTAATATGCATGATGGCCTCTGTATCTTAATATAAAGTCAATGACCGGGCGTCATCCTGCTGATAACAGCGAGGACGTGTGTTGGGTTATTTAATCAATATCAGTCAGGCAATTTCTATTGGCTGCCAGTGGCGGTTTCCCTGCCCCGAAGAGTACTGTTTCGCCATCTCCACCAGCGACGCCGCCGCGGTTTTAAGCCGGTAATTCTTCGACCATACCGCCGCATAGCGCGCCACCGGCAAGGCCTCTTTAATGGGGATGGTGACAAACTGGCTCGAGCCGAACGGCGTGGTCATGTCGCAGGGGATCACCGTCAGAAAATCGGCATTGAGTACCAGGTTATAGATCGTCACCACCGAATCGGTATTGACGATATTTTCGCGGCGGATGCCGCTGCGCTGCAGGGTGGCCAGCAGTTCGCTGTAATAGCCCATATTGGTCTCCGGCAGCACCCACTGCTCATGCTGGAGCGAGGCCAGACGGACGGTGCCGTTGCCGATCCGCGCCCGGTTCGCCACCAGCACAAACTCAGACTCAAACAGCGGCTCGACGTGCAGGTCCTGCAGTTTCATCTCATCGCTCAGCGTCCCGATGGCGAAGTCGAGACGCCCGTCGCGGATCGCCGGTAAAAAAGCGGAGAGCTGCGCTTCATACATTGAGACCCGCGCCTTCGGGAAGGTCATTTTAAACTGATGCACCATCTCCGACATAAAGGTAAACCCGACCAGCGAAGGGAAACCAAAGGAGACATCCACCACCGCGCTGTTGGTCAGAGCATTCATTTCATTGACCATATTTTTCATTTCACGGGTGATCGCTTCTGACCAGTTGAGAAATACCTGCCCGGCCTCGGTGAGCGAGACGCCGGTATTTCGCCGGACGATTAATTCGCTGCCAAAATAACTTTCCATGTCACCAATGATTTTACTGACCGCCGGCTGAGTGAGTCCTAACGCTTTTGCTCCGGCCCCGATTGACCCACTGCGGATCACTTCCTGGAAAACCACCAGATGCTGTGTTTTAGGCAGAGAAAAAGTATTCATCGCGTCTCACTTTCATTCCTTTGTTGACGGCGGAAAGTGTAACAAATCGCGATCACCGGGTTATGTGAGAGCTCTCACAAAGGCTCCGCCGCGGAGGATAAGCAGGAGCCACGAGTCAGAATAAGTAAATTAAAATCAACAAATTACAAGCATCATAAACGCTATTTGCGCGCCTTTTGCCGTGGTCGAATGCGGGGATAAAAATAATTGATGGCGATAACATCGACAGCGAAATGGCGATAAAAAATACGCCTTTTGTACGTTATTCGACCCGCGCTATCAGGGTGAGAAGAAAGCCGAAAATTAAATTAATGCTGTAAACAATAAAAAGCAGACGTAATAAACGCCGTTATTTAACGACAAGCCGGTCGGGCATCACATTTTATCCCCGGCGGTTGGGCAAAATGCGCGGTCATTATTTACACGATAGAAACATTAAATTCACAATCTTGTTTTTGTTTTGCGGCGGACGGCGCTGCTTTTTCCGCCATATCGCAGGCGGTCATACTTTGATTAAAATCAACCCTGGTAATTTATCTTTTACGGTGGCCGCTTGAGAGCCATTTGTGTTGCCGATCACAAATCCATAAAACAACTTCCCGGCCTCTCTTCCATAGCAACTGATTAACCAGCTTTTCACTATGCAAATGCAAATAACGTATTTGCCCTCCCCGCAGGCGCTCTGTAGTTTGAGCCAGGATCCTGGCGCCACTTTATCCGGGTCAGGACTTTATTATTCAGAGTGTTGAATTCCGCCATGATTAAATTAACGCATCTTTTTAAAACCTATCCAGGCAGCGCCCAGCCGGCCATTCGCGACCTCAGTCTGGATATTGATCATGGCGAATTCTGCACCTTCGTCGGCCCGAGCGGCTGCGGAAAAACGACTATCCTGCGGATGATTAACCAGCTGGATATTCCCGACAGCGGCGACGTCTATATTCAGGGGGTCCGCCTCGCTGACGCTGATATTATCCAGATCCGCCGCCAGATCGGCTTCGTGATGCAAAGCGCTGCGCTCTTTCCCCATCGTACCGTGGCGCAAAATATCGCCACCGTACCGCGGCTGGCGGGCTGGAGCAAAGCGCGGATCCGCGCGCGCATTGACGAACTGGTGGCGCTGATGTCGCTCGACAGCCATCTGCTGCACCGCTATCCGCATCAGCTCTCCGGCGGCCAGCAGGGACGCGTAGCCATCGCCCGCGCCATCGCCGCCGATCCGCCGATTTTACTGATGGATGAGCCCTTCGCCGCCATCGACCCGGTGGTCCGTGAACGCCTCCAGGACGAGCTGTTGCTGTTGCAGCAGCGGCTGCAGAAAACCATTGTATTGGTGACCCACGACATCAATGAAGCGATCCGTCTCGGCGATAAAATCGCCATTTTCCAGGAAGGCGGCGTGCTGGCGCAGTTTGATACTCCCGACCGTATTCTGGCCCACCCGGCGAGCGAGTTCGTGCGCCGCTTTATCGGCCCGGAACCCAATCTGAAGCGGCTGGGCATGATACAGGTCGGCCAGTTGCCGCGTCACGATGTCCCCCTGCTCGACGAAGCGCTGACGCCGATCGCCAGCGCCCATCCACCGCTGGCCAGCCCGCTGCGTCTGGTGCTTGACCGCCAGCGACGCCCGCTACACTGGTTCGATCCGCAGCGGGGCCTCACCCTGCCGGTGGAGCGCCCGCTCGCCAGCAGCCACAGCCTGCGTTTTGCCTATAGCGCGCTGCTCGACGTGGCGACCGGCGTGCTGGTGCATGTGGATGACGAAGGACAATACCAGGGGGCGGTATCCCACACCCTGCTGCAGCAGGTGCTCGACGGCGCGGTGAGGGTGCGATCTCATGATTGACTGGAGCTGGGTTATCGATAACCGCGCGATGATCGGCGATCTGCTCTGGCAGCATGCGCGGATGGTCCTGCTGGCCCTGCTGTTCGGCTCCCTGCTCACCGGCGGCCTGTTAGCGGTGACCTTACGCTGGCCCGCAACGGCGCAGCCGCTCATCACCCTGTGCGGCGTGCTCTTTACCATTCCCTCGCTGGCGCTGTTTATTTTATTGCTGCCTTTTACCGGGCTGTCGCTGACCACCTCGCTAATTGGCCTGACGCTGTACTCGCTGCTGATCCTGCTGCGCAACGTGCTGGCCGGCATGGAGAAGCTGCCGCAGGCGGCGCTGGAGTCCGCGCGGGCGCTCGGCTATACCCGCGGGTTCCGCTTCTTCGATATCGAGCTGTGGCTGCTACTGCCCTCTCTGTTTGCCGGGCTGCGCATTGCCTCGGTGACGCTGGTCGGCCTGGTCACCGTCACTGCGCTGATCGGCCAGGGCGGGCTGGGGCAGCTACTGCTGGCGGGTTTTAATCAGGACTTTCTAACGCCGATAGTCGTTAGCCTGGTCCTGAGCCTGCTCCTGTCGCTGGTCTTTGACGGGCTGATTGCCCGTCTCGGCGACTGGCTAACGCCGTGGACGGAATGATGACCCTGCTTCTTGCTACTTTTCACTGGCTAACCCAGCCGGAGCACTGGCTGGGTGACGAGGGCATCTTGCTGCGCCTGGGCCAACACCTTTATTACGTGCTGGTCAGTATGGCCGTGGCCTGCGCCATTGCCCTGCCGCTCGGCATCGCGCTGGGCTACTGGCGCAAAGGGGCCTTTGTGGTGATCAACCTGTTTAATCTCGGCCGCGCCATTCCGTCGTTAGGGCTGATTTTATTATGCATCATCGTTTTTGGCTTTAACGATATCCCGGTGCTGGCGGCGCTTATCGCGCTCTCGATTCCGCCCATCCTCACTAACACCTGGGTGGGGATTTATCACGCCGACCGCCCGCTGTGCGATGCGGCCATCGCGCTGGGCATGACCCCCTGGCAAAGCCTGTGGCAGGTGCGGATCCCGCTGGCGGCGCCGCTGATCCTCGCCGGGGTGCGCACGGCGCTGGTTCAGCTTATCGCCACGGCGGTGGTCGCGGCCTATGCCGGTCTGGGTGGGCTGGGACGATTTCTGATTGACGGCCTCGGGCAGCGGGATATCCCGCAGGTGATCGGCGGCTCGCTGGTGGTTTCCCTGCTGGCGATAGGCGGTGAACTGCTTTTCGCCCGCTGCGCCGGCCGCCTGGTTCATCGCCGTATTGCCGCGCCTTATTAGCGTGAAACTGACATGACCCCAGCGCCTGGGGCTGATTAACCTGAAAATAAAAGAGGTATTATGAAGCAATTATTTGGCAAGGCCGTCACCGCCCGTCGATTTCGTCTCTCGCTGCTGGCCGCCGGGCTCTTGAGCCTGAGCGTTAGCACCTTTGCCGCCAGCGTCACGGTGGGCGGGGCCAATTTTACCGAAAGCTCCATTCTCGCCAACATCTACGCCAGCGCGTTAAAGAAAAACCATATCGAGGCCAACACCCGTCTCAACCTTGGCAACCGGGAAATTATTATTCCGGCGCTGCAGAGCGGTGAGATCGATATCGTCCCGGAATATCTTGGCGCCCTGCTCAATTTCTATAACGGCAAGACCGAGGCCACCAGCCAGCAGGCCGTTAGCGCTGAGCTGGCCCAGGCCCTGCCCGCCGATTTCACCCTGTTGAACCCGGCCCCGGCCACCTCGATCACCGCCTGGGCGGTACGTGCCGAGACCGCGGAGAAATACCATCTGCGCACCCTCTCCGACCTGAAGCCCGTCGCCCCGCAGTTGGTGATCGGCGGACCACCGGAGCTGGCGGTGCGCGCCCTGGGCCTGCCGGGGCTGAAGCGCGTCTATGGCCTTGAATTCAAAGCGGTGAAATCGCTGGACATGGGCGGGCCGCTGACCCGGCTGGCGCTCAATTCGGGCAAAATCGACGTCGCGACGGTCGTCTCCACCCAGGGCAACCTGGCGAAGGAGAAATGGGTGGTCCTCGAGGATGATAAACATGAACAACCGAGTCAGAACGTGGTGCCGCTGGTGCGCAAAGCCAGTCTGACGCCGGAGATCAGCGCCGTGCTCAATGAGGTTTCCGGCAAGCTGGACAATGCCACGCTGATTGCCCTCAACCAGCAGGTGGATCTCCAGCATAAAGATCCGGCAGCCGTCGCCGAGCAATGGGTTAATGCCAACCTCCCCCAACACTGACCGTCACCCCGCCACGGATGGCGTTCAGCCGCGAGTCCACGCTATGTCTACCCGACACATGATCCTGAACCTGTTCTTTTATAACCCGCAGGGGGATTACCGTTTCTCCTGGCGTCACCCTGACGCACCAGAAGCGGAAATATTTACCCTCAACTATTACGCCAGTCTGGCGCGCAAGGCCGAAGCGGCGACCCTCGACGCTATCTTTGTCGCCGACCATATCGCGGTGTGGGATACGGTGCCCAGCGGCCTGACCCACTATGCCAACGCCCGGCTTGAACCCCTGACGCTGCTCTCCGCCCTCGCCGCGGTGACGGAGCATATCGGTCTGATGGCCACCGCGTCGACCTCCTATAACGAACCCTATAACCTGGCGCGCTACTTTGCCTCGCTGGATTTCCTCAGTAATGGCCGGGCCAGCTGGAATGTGGTGACGTCGTGGCTGGAAGAAGAGGCGGCAAACTTCGGTCTGGAGCAGCTTCCCCGCCACGGCACCCGCTACCAGCGGGCCAGTGAATTCATCGACGTGGTCACTCGCCTGTGGGATTCCTGGGAAGATGGCGCGGCGATCTTCGATAAAGCGCACGGAGTATTCGCCGATGCCGGCAAGGTGCATCACCTCGACTATCAGGGCGAGTACTTTCGCGTGCGCGGCCCGCTCAACGTCCCTCGCCCGCCGCAGGGCCATCCGCTGCTGGTGCAGGCCGGCTCTTCAGAGGCGGGAAAAGCGCTGGCCGCCGCCTGGTCTGATATGCACTTCGTGTTTATTCACTCGATCGCCGAAGGGCTGGCCTATCGCGAAGAGATGAACCAGCGGCTGCGCCAGCACGGGCGCGATCCGGCCCATTTCAAAATTATCGCCGGGGTCCTGCCGGTGGTGGTGAACTCCAGCGAGGAAAAGGCGGCCCGCCAGCAGCTTAACGAGCAGCTGATGAGCGACCAGATGGCTATCGACCTGCTCTCCTCTTATCTTCGGATGGATCTCAGCACCCTGCCACGGGACCAACCCCTGCCGCCGCTCCCCGATGAAGAGAGCTTTGATGGCATCCGCACGGCGCTGAAGCTTATCCGCCAGTACGATCCGCGGCTCACCCTGCTGGAGTTGGGGAAATTGTTATTACAGAGTTCCGATAGCTGGCTGCTGCTGGGCAGCGCCGAGGAGATTGCCGCCGCCTTAACGGAGACCTGGCAGGCGGGCGCCGCCGATGGGTTCAACCTGATGTTCCCGCTGCTGCCGGGAGACTTTGACCGCTTTGTTGACCAGGTGGTGCCGATTCTGCAGCGTAACGGCGTCATGCGCGATCGCTACCCGCCCGGCACCCTGCGTGAAAAGCTCGGTCTGCCCGCGGTGGAAAACCGCTTCACCGCGCCGTAGCCCGACGTGGCCCGCCCCGGCACAGACCGCTGGCCGGGGCATTTTACCTATAGCTGGCTGACTCCCAGCGCCGCGGCCTCATCCCGCCACGCCAGCAGCGGCGCATAGGCCTCCCGCGGCATATCGCTATAGCCGCAGATCAGCAAGGCATCGCACAGGGGACGATAGCGCGCATCGCTCACTAACTGCTGGAGCGCCTCGCGCAGGCTATTCAGCGTCGCCGCCGGAGTGGCGCCGGCGGTGATCAGCGGCAGCCCTGGCGCGGCCGGGCTCCAGCCGATCGCCACCAGGCCTGCCAGGGCCTGCGGCTGATGGCGCTGCAGCAGCGCGTAGGTCACGCAGTCGATGGCGGCGATATCGGCGTTTTCCTGCTGCAGCTCGCGCAGCGACTGCCGATGGCTGCCGCTGAACACCACCGCCGAAAAAAATCGCCCCTCCCGGGAGAGCGGCGCGACCATTTTACGCAGCACGTTGTAGCCGGACTGCGAGTGCTCGGCATTGCACGCGGCCCGACGGCCAAAAAAGTCCCCCAGCATCCGATGACTATCCGCTTCGCGGGCCACCAACAGGCTGCGGTAGCGGCGCCCTTCACAACCGGGCGCGGCGTAGTGGAAACAGCCCACCGTCTGCACCTCCGGCAGCTGGGTCACCAGCGGGTAGCCGCAGGTCTGGCTCAGCAACAGCGTCGGCTGGCGCCAGTGGTCCAGCAGCTCCTCGGGGTCAGCCGCCGGAGGATCTCCCGTCACGGTCACGCCGCGTTCGGCCAGCAGCGACTGCACCGCCTGCCACAGGGCCTGGGTCTGTTGACGGTGGATGGCATACATCGGAAAGGTCATGCGTTCAGCCATGTTCTCCTCCCGCTTGCGCCTGCTCGCCAAAGCCCGGATGGGCGTTCACCGCCACCGCCCGGCGGCCAAAATGGCGTCGCCACTCGCCGTACCCACGCACCAGGAACCCCTGATTACGCTGCAGATAAGCCGTCTGGCGATGCAGATACAGCTGACGTAAAGCGTACCAGGGGACCCCTGGCAGGTCATGATGCACCGCATGGTAGTTGAGATTGAGGAACAGCACCCGCCAGGGGAGCCCGGCCTCGTTGATCACCGAGCGGGCCAGCGGGTCATCCGCGGCGCGGTGTTCGAGAAAAGAGCGCACTTTGGTCAGGGCCAGCGCCGGGTAGCTCACCGCCAGCACAAACCACAGTGGGGAAAAACCCTGCGCCGCCATCCAGGTCAGCAGGCCCGTCAGCAGCAACAGATGCAGACTCCACATGGCGATAGCGCGGCGGTCGCCCTCGCGGAAAGCCCGCAGCGCGCTGTTCAGGGTGTGAATAATATCCATCAGCGGCGCCAGCAGCAGACGCCCCCAGAAGGTGTTGCGCAGGTGGATAAGACGGCGCTGCCAGGCTGAGAAGCGCTGCCAGCTTTCCGCCGTCACATAGTACGATTCGGGGTCGTCCTCGGGGTGCGTCAGCAGATGGTTGCGATGGTGCGCCAGGTGGCTGTCGCGGTAGATGCCATAGGGATACCAGACCGCCAGCGGCAGCGTCCCCAACAGCTGGTTAAACCATGCCAGCCGGGTGGGATGCCCATGGATAAGCTCGTGCTGTAAGGACATATACCAGGTGGTAAACCAGATCAGCAGCAGCGTGGCCGGCATCAAACCCAGCGTCTGCCAGCCCGCCACGCAGGCAAACCAGCCGCCGTAAACCGTCACAATCAGCAGCCATGTCGGCAGCTCGCTGCGCCACAGCCAGCTGCGCGCCAGCTGGCGGATCAGGATGCGCTGTTGATCATCCACATAGACAGCCGTCTTCTTTTCCGTCACTTCCGATACCTTGCCGTGTTGCCTCATTCCCTCCGAAGATGTGAGATAACACGTTAAATAACAAAGTATTTAATTTACTTAGCTTTGCCAAAAAGCGCGTTTGTATTCACCGCTTTCATCAACACCTGAAACTGCGGATTAAATTCATCAAAGATTGGCAGCGCAGCGGCGCCCAGCGCGGCGGTATCGGTGCCGGTCATCCCCATTTTGACACGCTGCGCCGGCAGGTAACGCCCGCGCACAGACTGATACAGCGGCGGCAGCCGCGCCAGCACTTTCTCCAGCAAGGGGGCGGGCATCATACCGCCCACCACCACCGTCTCGGCATCGAAGACGCACTCCAGCAAATTGATCGCCTGACGCAACGGCGCCAGGATGCTGGTGATCCACTGGTCGAAAAGCGCAGCGTCCACCGACAGCAGATCTTCCGGCAGCGCGCGATAGGGGTCGAGGCCGCAAAACTCATAGGCCGCCTGCAGCGAAACATAGCGCTCAAGGCATCCCTCATTCCCGCAATAGCAAGGGCGACCGTTCGGCGCGACCACAATATGCCCGACCTCACCGGCGTTATGGGCATGGCCGGTATACACATGACCATCGGTAAAAATACCGGCGCCCAGACCGGTGCCAATATAGAGATAGACAAAAGAGTTGAGCTGCCGCGCCACGCCGTGAAAGCGTTCGCCAATGGCGGCCACCGTGGCGTCGTTTTCGAGAGTCACCGGCAGGCCGCTGAGTCGCCCGAGCTCCGCCGCTACATCGACCCCTTCCCAGCCGTTGAGCGTCGTGGGCCCCGTCGACGAGATCCCTTCCACGCCAAAGGGCCCCGGCATCACGACCCCCATCCCCAGCACCCGCGACCAGTCCAGCGTCGGCAGCGCACGGATCTCATCCAGCACCTCGGCGAGGCGGGCAAAGGTCGCACCAGGCTGGGGCTTTTGCACCAGAATGAGTCGGCGAAAATGGACCTCGCCGGCCAGATCCACCAGCACCACAATTAGCGTCTGATGATCAAGATGGATGCCAATTGACCAGGCGCTGGCGGGATTGAGGCTCACCGGCACCGCTGGCTGTCCACGGCCGCTGGCGCGCCGCGGTTGGTGGCTGGTCAGGATATCCATCTGCTCCAGCTCCGCCACAATATTCGACACGGTCTGCGGGGTCAGCGCGGTCAGCCGCGCCAGCTCGGCGCGGGTCAGCTCGCCATGTAAACGCACCGCCTCAATGATCACCCGGCGGTTATGCACCCGGGCATGTTCAAGGTTTGTACCTGATGTTTTCATCGTTTCCCTTCCAGGCTGGACTGGTGAAATTTTAGCCGGCATCACAGATCTGACAACGACCCGCGCAGGCGGGTCTTCGCGATGGCATACCCTTTGCTACGCTTAGTGCTGGGGCCCCTCGGGAGATGTCGCCGATATTGTCGCCCTGATTAAATCAATCAAATTGATTTAATAAATCATAACCCCTTTCAGTACAGCACAGCGGAGAGCAAAGATGAAATACCACAGCGCACTACGGGTCAACGCCTGTCTGCTGGCGATGCTCGTTATCAGCGGGAGCGTCAGCGCAGCGACCCAGATTAATGCCCTGTTCATGACCCAGGCGGCCTATAGCGAAAACGATATTCGCGCGATGACCAGTGACTTCGAAAAGCAACACCCTGACGTGAAGGTCAATCTCGAATTCGTCCCCTATGAAGCGCTGCACGACAAGATCGTCGCCGCCCGCGGCGCAGGGGGTAACGGCTACGACGTGGTGCTGTTCGACGCGATCTGGCCGGCGGAGTTTAGCCGCTTCGATCTGCTGCAGGATGTCTCCTCACGGATTGCCGCCGACGAGCGCGAGAAGATTTTCCCCGGGGCGATGAATACCGTGGTGTATCAAGGCAAAACCCTCGGCATGCCGTGGATCCTCGACACCAAATATCTGTACTACAACAAAGCCATGCTGGACAAAGCGGGGATCAAAACACCGCCTGCCAGCTGGCAGCAGGTAATGGACGACGCCAAAGTGCTTAAGGACAAAGGGATTGTTAAATATCCTCTGGTCTGGAGCTGGTCGCAAGCGGAAGCGCTGGTCTGCGATTACACCACCCTCGTCTCCGGCTTCGGCGGGAGCTTCTACCAGAACGGCAAGCTCGATTTTTCGACGCCCGCCTCGCTGAAAGCGGTCACGCTGATGAAAACCTCGCTCGATCAGGGGCTGAGCAACCCGGCCTCACGTGAATATCTTGAGGAGGATGTGCGTAAGGCTTTCTCCAATGGCGACGCCGCCTTTGCGCTCAACTGGACCTATATGTACAACATGGCCAACGATCCGAAACAGAGTAAAGTCGCAGGTGATGTTGGCATTGTCCCCGCCCCAGGCGATACCCCGGATAAACCCGGCGCCGTCAACGGTTCTATGGGGCTGGGCATCGCCAAAGCCAGTCAGCATCCGGAAGAGGCCTGGCAGTATATTCACTATCTGACCTCCCAGCCGGTACAGGACAAGTATGCCAAACTGAGCTTGCCGGTGTGGAAAGCCTCGTACCAGGATCCTGCCGTTGCCAAAGGCCAGGAGAGCCTGATCGCCGCCGCCGACAAGTCGTTGAACGTGATGCTCTCTCGTCCCGAAACGGCAGATTACTCGCGCCTGTCAAACACCCTGCAACAGCAGCTTCAGTCGGTACTGCAGGGTAAAGCCACGCCCGACGTCGCCCTCAAGGCGGTCGACACCAGCGCGGCCCGTCTGCGTTAAGGAGGCATGATGCTGAGTCTGCAACGACGCGAGCATCGTCAAGCATGGGTGCTGTTAGCGCCCATGCTTATCGCGATGTTTATCCTCACCGCATGGCCGCTGGCGCGCACGCTGTGGCTGAGTTTTACCGATACCGCGCTGGCGGGAAGCGGCGAGGCGACCCACTACGTCTGGCTGGATAATTATCTTTATGCCCTGACCGACCCGGACTTTCGCGCGGCCTTCGCGCGAACGCTCTATTTCACCGTGGTCTCGGTGGCGATTGAGGGGGCGATCGGCATACTGGTGGCGCTGTTGTTGAATCAGCGTTTTGTCGGGCGAAATGTCCTGCGGGTGCTGGTGATCCTGCCGTGGGCGTTGCCGACTATCGTAAACGCCATGATGTGGCGGCTTAACTTTAATCCCGACTACGGCAGCGTTAATGCTCTGCTCAGCCAGCTGGGGCTGATTGACAGCTATCGCAGCTGGCTGGGCTCGCCGGATTCTGCGCTGCACGCGGTGATGCTGGCGGATATCTGGAAAAACTACCCGCTGGTCACCCTGCTGGTGCTGGCCGCCCTGCAGTCTGTTCCCGACGATCTGTACGAGGCGGCGCGGCTCGACGGCGCCTCGGCCTGGCGGCGTTTTCGCGCCATTACCTTTCCGGCCATTGTGGGTCCCCTTGGCGTCGCGCTGGTGCTACGCACCATCGATGCCTTCAAAGTGTTCGACATTATCTATGTTATGACCCGCGGCGGCCCGCTCGACAGTACCAAAACGTTGAGCTTTTTTGTCTATCAGGAGTCCTTCAGCTACCTGCGCGCCGGCAGCGGCGCGGCCTACGCCATGCTGATGAGCCTGATGTGCGCCGTGCTGATAGCCCTGTATCTGTTTTTGCTGCTGCGTCAGCGGCGCCGGAGTGTTGATGATGAAGCGTAAAGGGTACATCGTACTGCGTTACCTGGCGGCGCTGGCGGTGGCGATCTCGATCCTCGCCCCGATGCTGTGGCTGTTTTTGATGAGCGTCAGCACCACCGCGGACCTCACCCGCGTCCCGCTGGAGTGGCTCCCGCGGCAGTGGGACTTCAGCCGCTATGGCCATCTGCTGTCGCTGGCCCCTGGCGAACCCGGGGCGCTGTTTCTTCCCGCGCTGGGCAACAGCCTGCTGGTGGCCGCCGGGGCGACGCTGGTGTCGTTGTTGCTGGCGATCCCCGCCGCCTTCAGCTTTTCGCGTTATCCCGGCCGCGACGGCTGGCTGTACGCCGGCCTCGGCATCTATATGGTGCCGCCCGTGGCCTTTGTGCTGCCGCTCTATTTTATTCTTGAACACTTTGGCCTGCTCAACACCCGCAGCGGGCTGGTGCTGGTCTACTGCTCGCTGATCGTGCCGTTTCTGACGTGGATGGTCAAAAACCAGTTCGATACCCTGCCGCAGGATATCGAACAGGCGGCCCGGCTTGACGGTCTGCGCATCTGGCAGGTCCTGCTGCGCATCACTCTACCGCTGGCGAAACCGATGCTTGGCGCCGCCGCGCTGTTCGGCTGGCTGCTGGCGTGGGACGAGTTTTTCTATGCGCTACTGTTCACCAGCAACCTCGCCGCCCAAACGCTGCCGGTGACCATCGCCGGCTTCACCGCCGGCCGCGCCACCGATGACGGGCTGGTGGCGGCGGTCGGCATACTGGCCTCAGTCCCTCCGCTGTTGATTGCTATCTGGCTGCAAAAAACGCTGGTCAGCGGCCTCACTAACGGGGGAAGTAAAGGATAACTATGGATAACACCAGGACACCTGTGCTCTATATCGTGGGCAACTACAATATTGACTTAGTGATGGGAACCCTGACCCACTGGCCTGCTCAGGGGACTGAGATGATGCTCGAGCACAGCGCGCTGCGGCCCGGCGGCTCTGCCGGCAACTGCGCGCTGGCCGCCGCCGCCATGCAGCTTCCGCACTGCGCGGTCGGCTGCCAGGGCGACGACGCGTTTACTCCGTGGCTGGCGGCACAGTTTCCCGGCGGCAGCGCACGCTGGCCGCAGTATCCCTGTGAAACTTCGCTGACGGTGGCGATCACCCATCCCAACAAAGAGCGCTCCTTCCTCAGCAACCACGGACATATTACCCGCCTGACCGCCGGGGATGTGTTGAGCCAGCTGCCGGCCGCCGCTGGCGAGGGCGATATCGTGTTGCTCTGCGGTACCTTTCTCTGTACCGGGCTGCTATCCGACTATCCGCAGCTGCTCGCCACGCTCCGCCAGCGCGGTTTTACCCTTGCCGTCGATACCGGCTGGCCGCCTCAGGGCTGGAGCGACCCGCTGCGTCATGAGGTCGACCGCTGGCTGGGCGACTGCGACTGGCTGTTGCTCAACGACGTTGAAACCCTGCAGCTGGCCGGCCACCCGACCCTCGCCGAAGCCGCCGCAGCCCTGGCGGCACGGCTCAGCGGCCGCGGCGGGTGCGTGGTAAAGCGCGGCGCCGACGGCGCGGACTGCTGGACGACCGACGGCCATCACCATGCGCCGACCCGGCCAGTCACCGTGATCGATACCATCGGCGCTGGCGACAGCTTTAACGCAGGATTCCTTGCCGCGCTGCTGAGCGGTAAACCTGCGGCAGCCGCGCTGCGCTGGGGAAATACCGTCGCCGCGCAGGCGATCGGCACCTCCCCGCGCCGCTATCCCGACTGGCATACCCTGCAACATCACCTTGAGGAGGCCACCGATGGCCAGTGTTGAACTGATCGATGTCGCCAAGCGCTACGGCAAACAGACGGTGCTCCAGCCGCTGGACCTCACCATCCCCGATGGCAGCTTTACCGTACTGGTGGGCCCTTCCGGCTGCGGCAAGTCGACCCTGCTGCGCCTGCTGGCCGGTCTCGAAACGCTTTCCGGCGGCACCATTCTGATGAACAAGCGGCCGGTCAACGATCTGGATCCGGCCGACCGCGATGTGGCGATGGTCTTTCAGAGCTACGCGCTCTACCCCCACCTGACGGTGGCGGAAAATCTCGCCTTTCATATGCAGGTCAAAAAGGTGGATAAGCAGTTACAGAAAAGCAAAGTGCAGCAGGTCGCCAGCCTGCTGGGGATTGATAAACTGCTGGCTCGCTATCCGCGAGCGCTCTCCGGCGGCCAGCGCCAGCGGGTGGCGATGGGCCGGGCCATGGTCAGAAACCCCCAGGTTTTCCTGTTCGATGAGCCGCTGTCGAACCTTGACGCCCAGCTGCGGATGGAGCTGCGCGCGGAGATCAAATCCCTTCACCAGCGCATCAATACCACCATGATCTATGTCACCCATGACCAGGTGGAGGCGATGACCCTGGCTGATCAGATTGTGGTGATGCGCGACGGGCAGATCGTCCAGCAGGGGGCGCCGCTGGCCATTTACGACCAGCCCTGCAATACCTTCGTCGCCCGCTTTATCGGCTCCCCGCCGATGAATCTCCTGCCCGGTCAGCGCGCCGTGCGCGACGGCCAGCCCGGGGTCGCCTGCGGCGCGCTGTGGTTTCCGCTGGCCGAACGCTGGCATCAGGCCGTGGCGCAGCAGGGCGATGCCCCGCTGATTGTCGGTCTGCGCCCGCAGGATATTCTGCCGGATGCGCATGGCGCGCCGGCAACGGTAAACATCATGGAGGTGACGGGGGAATCCACCCTGCTGCATCTCGACTGGCAGGGTTTTCCGGTGCATGTGCAGGTTGCCGGCAGGGTGGCGGTCGCGGCGCAGCAGACGCTGGGGCTGACTCTCCGCCGCGAAAACCTGCATCTGTTTGATGCCGCCAGCGGCGAGCGGCTGGCGGAGACGCGCTAAGGGCGAAGGGAGCCGGTCATCATCCGTGTGGCCGGGCTCCGGGCGAGCTCGTGTTCCAGGGCTACTCCTCTTCCCGCTCCGCTGGGGTCCAGGTCGGCAGCGTCTGGAAGGTGTGCAACAGCCCTTCGGACCACGCCTTGCGGATGCGGTTGAAGTAAGGATCGCTGTCGGTGATGCGATGCTGCCCGGCACTGCTCAGGCTGCCGCTGCGGTAGAGCAGCGTATCCAGCGGCAGGCCGACGGACAGATTACTGCGCAGCGTCGAGTCAATGGAGATCAACGCGCAGCACATCGCCTGCTCCAGCGGCGTATCGATGGTCAGCACCCGATCGATGATCGGCTTGCCGTACTTGCTTTCGCCGATCTGGAAATAAGGTGTGTCGCGGGTGGCTTCAATAAAGTTGCCCTCCGGATAAATATGGAACAGACGATGGGTTTCGCCGGCGATCTGGCCGCCAAGCAGCAGGTTGCAGTTGAAGTTGGTGTTACTGCAGTTCTGCTGGTTGCTGCTGTCGCGCTGGATCACCTCCAGCAGCGTTTTACCGATCAGCATCGCGGCGTCGTAGAGGGAGGTGACCTGCATCAGATTCGGCTCCTGCTGGGTACGGATGCGCGCGCTGAGCAGGCTTATCACGCTCTGGGTGGTGGCCAGGTTGCCAGCGGATTGCAGCACCAGCACCCGTTCCCCCTCCTGATGGAAAACGTGCAGCTTTTTAAAAGTGGCAATATGGTCGACGCCCGCGTTGGTGCGGGAGTCGGAAGCAAACACCAGTCCATCCGCCAGGCACATGGCCACACAGTAGGTCATTGCGGTTTTTCCCGTATTATTGCTGCTGCGCCTGCTGGCTGTGTTCGCGCACTTCAGCGTTGGTTAACATAATCTCCCCGCCGCCGCCCAGCCGGGTGCCCCGTACCGGGCAGGCGTCGAGATAATCCAGCCCGGTCGCCAGCCGCAAATGCTGATTCAGGCGACGGGTATTATTGGTGATATCAAACGACAGCCAGCGGCCGTCGAGCCAGACTTCCGCCCAGGCGTGCATCGCCACATGCTGAGCGTTATCGCTGTAAACATAGCCGCTGACGTAGCGCGCCGGGATCTCCAGCGCGCGGCAGCAGGCCAGAAAAACATGGGTATGGTCCTGGCACACCCCCTTCGCGCGGGCGAAGGCGTCGGCGGCGGAGTCCTGCACCTGGGTCGCGCCGGGGGAGTATGGCATTCTTAACAGCAGATCCGCCATCAGTTGATTCAGACTTTCTTCCGCCGCATCGGGACGATAGAGGCGCTGGGCAAACTCACGGATCGCCGTATCGGCGCGGGTTAGCGGCGTACAGCGCAGAAAAACCAGCGGCGACAGCAGCTCGGCCTCTTCATCACGCGTCTCCTCCCCTTCATCGGCGATATCGACAATCCCGCTGGCGCGGATAGTGATCTCCTTGTGCGGGTTATCCAGCGTCAGCACATGCAGCACATTGCCCCAGCCGTCGGTAGTGGTCACCGCCGCCCCGTCCGGCAGGGTCAGCGTCCAGGCGGTGATGGTCTGCCGGCCGGTACTGCGCGGCGTCAGGCGCAGATACTGGGTGGAAAACTTCACTTCTTCATCGTAGCCATAGCGGGTGAGATGATCGATGACCAGTTTCATAAGGCCTCCAGATAGGTTTGTCTGATGCTGTCGGACAGCGCGTTAATTCTCGCCAGCAGGCCGTTAAGGGTGGTCTGCAGGTCCGCCTGCGCCAGGTCGTCGCGGGTGCTGAAGCGCAGGTCAACGTTGAGCTGATGGGCCAGGCGCAGCGGTTGATAGGAGCGATCGTTGGCGATCTTCTCCAGCTCGCCGACCAGATCGGCAATGCTGGCGCGCAGCGAACGCGGAATATCGTTACGCAGGATCAGCAGCTCCATCACCGTTTCGCGACTGACTGGCTGGCGATAGAGGCTGTTGTAGGCTTCGCGGGCGCTGACCGCATTGAGCAAGGTATCCAGTCGATAGTATTCCCGCACCGGATCCGGGTCGTTGGTCAGTTGTTGATCCTTAATCAGCAGCAGCTGGGTGGTGGCAAACGCACGCTCTATCAGCGTGCCGATGCCGATAAAGCTCAGCGCGTCGTTGCGCAGCAGCGTGCCAATCACCGCCCCGCGAAACAGATGCACCCGCTCTTTCACCCACTCGAAAAAGCCGTCGCTGCCGAGTTCGCCCAGCCCCTGCTGGCGCAGGGTTCGCAGCTCGATTCGGGTGGCGTTGATGCTCTCCCACACCTCGGCCGACAGACTGCCGCGCACCGCGTGCGCATTGTTCCACGCCATCTCCACGCAGCTGTAAATACTGCAGGGGTTGTTGCCATCGAGGGCAAAAAAGTTGAGCAGGTTGCTCATGGTAAAGCGGGCATGGCGCGCCTGAAACAGCTCGTGGGTCATCGACAAATTCAGCGGCAGCGCCAGATCCCGCGACTGCTGGCTGTGCCGGGGGATCATCGATAATTTCCAGGTCACGTCCAGTACCCGGGCGTAGCTTTCCGCCCGCTCGAGATAGCGGGCCATCCAGAACAATTCACTCGCCGTACGACTTAGCATGATGCGTCATCCTCCATCACCCAGGTATCCTTGGTTCCGCCGCCCTGCGACGAATTGACCACCAGCGACCCTTCGGTCAGCGCCACGCGGGTCAGGCCGCCGGGCACCAGCCGCATCTCCTGCCCGGACAGCACGTAGGGCCGTAAATCGATATGTCGCGGCGACAGACCTTCATCAACGAAGGTGGGGCAGGTCGACAGCGCGAGGGTGTCCTGGGCGATATAGTTGGCCGGATTGGCCAGCAGGCGCTGGCGGAAGGCCTCTCGCTCCTCTTTAGTCGAACGCGGGCCAACCAGCATGCCGTAACCCCCGGCGCCATGGACCTCCTTGACCACCATCAGCTCAAGGTTACTCAGCACATAGCGCAGGTCCTCTGCTTTCCGGCACTGCCAGGTGGGGATATTGCTGAGGATCGGCTGTTCGCCGAGGTAAAAGCGGATCATCTCCGGAACGTACGGGTAGATTGATTTGTCGTCGGCGACGCCGGTGCCGATAGCGTTGGCCAGCACCACGCCGCCGGCGCGATAGACTGACAGCAGCCCCGGTACGCCGAGCATGGAATCGGCGCGGAAGGCCAGCGGGTCGAGCCAGGCGTCGTCGATGCGGCGATAAATCACATCCACTCGCCGCGGCCCCTCGGTGGTCCGCATATACACCGCGCCGTTCTTAATGAACAGGTCGGCGCTCTCCACCAGCTCGACCCCCATCTGCTGCGCCAGGAAGCTGTGCTCAAAGTAGGCGCTGTTGAAGCGCCCCGGGGTCATCACCACGACGCAAGGGTCATCCACCAGCGAGCTTTCGCGCAGGGTCTGCAGGAGGTAGCTCGGGTAACGCTCCACTGGCGCAATGTGATGCTGCTCGAACATCTCCGGATAGAGGCGCATCATCATCTTACGGTTTTCGAGCATGTAGGAGACGCCGGACGGCGTACGCAGGTTATCCTCCAGCACGTAGTATTGACCGTCGTTATTGCGCACCATATCGACGCCGGTGATATGGGCATAGGTGTTGTTTGGCAGGTTGATGCCCTGCATGCACGGCTGATACTGCTCGTTGGCCAGCACCTGCTCGGCCGGGATCAGCCCCGCGCGCAGAATATTCTGCTCATGATAGATGTCATAGAGGAAGGCGTTGAGCGCTTTCACCCGCTGGCGAATGCCGCGGTCAATCCGCTGCCACTCCCCGGCGGGTATGATCCGCGGCACGCTATCAAACGGGATCAGCCGCTCGGTTCCCTCATCCTCGCCGTACACGTTAAAGGTGATGCCGATACGGTGAAAAAGCAGTTCCGCTTGCGCTTTTTTCTGCCGGATAGAGAATTGATCGGTGTTGCGAAACCATTGCCACCAGGCATTATAGTGCGGCCGCTGTTCACCCTGCGCGGTCAGCATCTCGTCATAATAATGCCCGTCAGGTAGCGTAATTTTAATCATGGCTATCCCCTCCGGTTGTACTCACTTTGTGGTAATCCCGGTAAGAGATAAGCATTAATTATGCCAGGTCATCTACCGCCGCGGCGTTGTGCAAATCTGTTCTGACCCGCCGTCTGATTGTGCAAAAAATCGCCAGAACAGCCGCCCGCGCCCGGCTGCGGTTGCACCGTCGTGAGGCAGCGCTACGATTTTTGCGCCATCGTGGACGCCAGCGCCTTCAGCCAGGCGGCATAGGCCGTGGGCCAGGCGGTCGTCGGCGTTCCCGGGCGCCCCATACCAAAGCCATGGCCACCGCGGGTATAGCGGAAAAGCTGCACAGGAACCTGATGCTGGCGGCAGGCGTCAGCCATCAACAGCGTATTGTGCGGATTGGAAATCGGATCGTCCTGCGCCTGTACCAGAAAACAGGGCGGTGTGGCCGTTGTCACCCAGGTTTGTACCGACCAGGCGCGGTCGGCCGCCTCGCTCGCCTGCGGCCCCACCAGCAGACGATGGGTCGCCGTATGGCTCCAGGGCGGCAGGAGCGTGATCACCGGATAGATCAGCGCGGCGCCGTCGGCGGTGGCGGGCTGGTGGTCCAGCGCATCCTCCGGCGGGTAGCTGGCAAACGCCGGCCGACAGGCGGCCATCCCCAGCAGATGTCCCCCCGCCGAAAAACCGAGCACGCTGACCTGCGATTCCCGGGCGCGGATCAGCCGCAGGGCCCGCTGCGCATCCTGCAGCGGCGCCAGCGCACCGGCCTGCCAGCCCTCCCCCGGCAAGCGGTAGCTCAGCACATAGGCGGTATAGCCGTGCGCCGTCAGCCAGTGCGCCGCAGGCCAGGCCTCACTGCCCATCTCGATCCGCTGGTATCCGCCGCCGGCCGCCACCAGCACTCCGTGGCCAGTGGCCCGGGCGGGTTGCCAGACCGTCAGCACAGGACGAGGGATATGGCTCAGCGCACCGCGGGCGGATAACCGAGCCTCGCCCCCCGGCCCGCCTCCCCCCGGCGGTTGATCCGGCCACAGCGGCAGCGTCAGCGCCGGAGCAGTGGCCGCCGCGCCCCGCACCGCAGACAGCGCAGCGGCGCTAAACAGCAGAAATTGACGTCGATTCATGACTGGCTCCCGGGCGCGTTGGCTTGCCTGTAAACCTAACCGCTTTGCTGGTGGTTATATCAGAAAACCTGGCAGGTAAATCCTCTGTTTTCGCGCAAAATGTTACCCCTGACACGCGCAGCGGCAGATATTCGTCTAAGGTTTCTGGATGGCCAAACGTCGTGGCCCGCAGTCGATAATGATAAGGAGAACTCCCCATGACGAGTACTGATGCACATCGTCCCGCTGCTTTGCCCTGTACCCTGCGCCTGGCGATCGGCGGCGCCCTGCTCGCCCTGATGAGCCTGAATGTCCAGGCGGAAGACGGCAAAACCGCGCCGCCCCCCTCGCCGGATATTCTGCTGGGCCCGTTGTTCAATGATGTCCAGAGCGCGAAGCTCTTTGCCGATCAAAAAACCTTCGCCGACGCGATCCCTAACAGCGATCCGCTGATGATCCTTGCCGATTACCGGATGCAGAAAAACCAGGCCAGCTTTGACCTGCGCCACTTCGTCGAGCTGAACTTCACGCTGCCGAAAGAAAATGACACCTATGTGCCGCCTAAAGGGCAAACCCTGCGTCAACATATCGATGGCCTGTGGCCGGTCCTGACCCGCAGCACCGTCGAGGTGGAAAAATGGGACTCGCTGCTGCCGCTGCCTAAGCCCTACGTGGTCCCCGGAGGACGCTTTCGCGAAGTCTATTACTGGGACAGCTATTTCACCATGCTGGGTCTTGCCGAAAGCGGTCACTGGGATAAAGTCGAAGATATGGTCGCCAACTTCGCCGCGGAAATTGACACCTGGGGCCATATCCCCAACGGCAACCGCACCTATTACCTCAGCCGTTCGCAGCCCCCCTTCTTCTCCTTTATGGTGAGCCTGCTGGCGACGCACGATGGCGACCAGGTACTGAAAACCTACCAGCCGCAGCTGGAGAAGGAGTATCGCTACTGGATGGCCGGAGCGGACGCGCTGGCCCCCGGCAGCGCCGACAAACGGGCGGTGCGGATGGCGGACGGCGCGCTGCTCAACCGCTACTGGGACGATAACGACACCCCGCGCCCCGAGTCCTGGCTTGACGACGTCAAAACCGCCAAAAGCAACCCGAATCGTCCGGCAACCGAGATCTATCGCGACCTGCGCTCCGCCGCCGCCTCCGGCTGGGATTTCAGCTCCCGCTGGATGGATAATCCGCAGCAGCTCGCCACCATTCGCACCACCTCGATTGTCCCGGTCGATCTCAATGCCCTGATGTTCCATCTGGAGAAAACCCTCGCCCGCGCCAGCAAGGCATCCGGGGACAGCGCCGGCGCTACGCAGTACGATGCGCTGGCTAATGCCCGCCAGCAGGCCATCGAGAAATATCTGTGGAATGATAAAGAGGGATGGTACGCCGATTACGATCTGAAAACCCGCAAGGTGCGCAATCAGCTGACCGCGGCGGCGCTGTTCCCGCTGTACGTCAATGCGGCGTCACGCGAGCGGGCGACGAAAGTGGCCGCCGCCGCTGAGTCGCGGCTGCTCAAACCCGGCGGGCTGACCACCACCACCGTCAACAGCGGCCAGCAGTGGGACGCCCCGAACGGCTGGGCGCCGCTGCAGTGGGTGGCGGTCGAGGGCCTGCAAAACTACGGCCAACAAAAGATCGCCATGGAGGTCAGCTGGCGCTTCCTGAGCAACGTTCAGCATACCTATGACAGCAAGCAAAAGCTGGTGGAGAAGTATGACGTAAGCTCGACCGGGACCGGCGGCGGCGGTGGCGAATATCCGCTACAGGATGGCTTTGGCTGGACCAACGGTGTCACCCTGAAGATGCTGGATCTGATCTGCCCGCAGGAGAACCCCTGCGATGCCCTGCCCGCCACGCGCCCGGCGGCGGCCCCTTCCGCGCAGAGCAAGCCAGCCGCCAACGACCCCGCACCGGTGGCAGCGCAAAAAACCGGCGCCTGACGCTTTTCACGCACCCCCTACCAAATTCGGTAGGGGGTAGTCGTCTCCCTGCTGACAGACGCCCCGTGCAGCCCCGCTCTGCGGCCCGCGGGAAGCATGTCACTCCCCCCATCGCCCTGAACCGGTCACCTTTCGCTTGATCACATAAATACAAACAATAATAATTCGCATTACTTTTTAACGAACAATGACAGATTCGTTTTTCCCGCGGCGGCGTACAGGAGTACCAGACCGCGTTGGTTCAGGATGATCTTATGAACGTGGCTATTTTCCGAAAACGCCCGAGTCTGCTGTACGCCCTCGTGGTCGCCCTTCCCCTCACCGCGCAAGCTGAAGAGACCGTGGTGGTCACTGCCAGCCCGCCGGCGTCCGCCAGCGCGCCGACTGAAGGCTACAGCGCCAGCACTTCGCTCGGGGCGACGAAAACCGACCAGCCGTTAATCACCACCGCCCAGTCGGTATCGGTGGTCACCCGCCAGCAGATGGCGGACCAGGGGGCGAATACCATCAGCCAGGCGCTGGAATATACCCCGGGGGTCTACTCCAGCTTCGGCGGCGGCGCGACCCGGTTCGACGCTATCTCCCTGCGCGGCTACCACGGCGGCGACGTCGATAACCTGTTCCTCGACGGTATGCGCCTGATGAGCGACGGCGGCAGCCATAACGTTGTGCAAATCGACCCGTGGTTTATCGAACGGGTCGATGTGATCCGCGGCCCCTCCTCCGCGCTCTACGGGCAGAGCGTGCCGGGCGGCGTGGTCAACCTGACCTCCAAACGCCCGCAGTTTAGCCAGCAGGGCCACGTCCGCCTGACCGGCGGTACGCAAAATACCAAAGGCGCGGCCTTCGATTACACCGACGCCATCAACGAGCAGTGGGCATGGCGGCTGATCGGGATGACCCGCAGCAGCGACACGCAGTATGACCATACCCGCGAAGAGCGCTACGCGATTTCGCCTTCCCTGCTGTGGCAGCCGGACAGCGACACCTCGCTGCTGCTGCGCGCCTATCTGCAAAAAGATCCTTCCGGCGGCTACCACGGCTCTTTGCCGCTGGACGGCACCCGCTACGCGCATAATGGTCGTAAGCTCTCCCCCAGCACCAACGAGGGCGATCCGGGAGATGGCTATCAGCGCCGCCAGCAGATCTACAGCTATGAGTTTGACCACCAGTTCACCGACGTCTGGTCGGTCTATTCCGCCGGGAGCTACACCCACACCAACGTCTCCCTCGATCAGGTCTACCAGGTCGGCTGGATAGATGACAGCGACATGCTGGCCCGCGGCTACAGCGGTTCGCGCGGTTCGCTGGACGGCTGGTCGACCGATAACCGCCTGCGCGCCGATTTCAATACTGGCGACCTGGCGCATACCCTGATCCTCGGCGCCGAATATCATCGCTTCCGCAACGATCTGTGGACCGGCGCCGGCGGTGCGGCGCCGCTAAACCCGTTTAGCGGCTATACCGCGCAGACCGGGCATACCGTCACCTACAGCGATGACAATCATCGCCGCTACTACCAGACCGGGCTGTATCTGCAGGATGAGATGGTCTGGAACCGCTGGCATGTGGATGTTTCCGCACGCTACGACCGCATCGTTTCCCAGCAGGTCAGCGATACCTTCGGCACCTCAAACCGCCGTTCAGACGACCATATCAGCGGCCGCGCCTCGCTGTTGTATGCCCTGGATAATGGCCTTTCGCCCTACCTGAGCTACAGCCAGGCGATCACCCCGGCGATGCTGCCGGGCGCGGACGGCAAACCGCTGAAACCGACCACCGCCGAGCAGGTCGAAGCCGGTCTGAAGTTCCAGCAGCCGGGCAGCCGCGACCTCTATAGCATTGCAATTTACGACCTGACGCAAAAGGATGTCGCCACCCGCGACCCGAACATCGCCACCGCCACCTATATTCCGGCGGGTAAGGTCCATTCCCAGGGCGTTGAGCTGGAAGCACACCACCAGATCACCCCGCAGCTAAGTACTATCGCCTCGTATACCTGGAATCGTCTGCGCTTCCAGGACACCAGGGACGGTACCGACAACAACACGCCGCAGCTGACCCCGGATCAGATGGCCTCCTTCTGGGCGCGCTATCAGTTCCCGGCGGGGATCTCGGTGGGCGCTGGCGTCCGCTACATCGGCAAACAGTGGGCGGATGATGCCAACACCGCGCGGCTGCCGTCGGTCACGCTGATGGATGCCATGATCCGGGCCGACCTCGGCGTCTGGTCGCCAACGCTGAAAGGCGCTTATGTGCAGGTTAACGCCAACAATATCGGCGACCGCGAGTATATTTCCGGCTGCTACGGCACCGGCAACTGCTACTGGGGAGCAGAGCGCAGCGTCATGGCCACCGTGGGCTACGACTTTTAACTGACCGCAGCAATATAAGCCTCCGGCCATGACGGCGGAGGCTTTCATGAAGACTTTTGTCTCGCTTTTATTGCTGAAATTAACTTAAAAATGCCACCCCATTATTTCACTTGCCCCCCGCGGATGAGAAAGCTTACTATGCTGGCGCAAACCGGTTATAGCGCTCACAAGGAATAAAAGTGAACCCCGTCATTAGCTATATCGCCAATTTACACCCGTTATCATTTATGGGTTATTATGTATTATCCACCACAGTGATATATATTCTGCTGAATATGATTATTGTGAAGACCCGCCTCGCTAAAAATACCACCGCCGTTCCGGCGCCCTATTCTATCTCCCCCTCTTTTTTAGCCTGGCTACGTCATCGCGCCACCCGCGTCATTCAGCTGGCCATGTTCCGGCTGTTAAGAAAAAACTATGTCACCCTCATCCATTCTGCTGAAGATATTCAGCTCTGCGCCAATCAGCAGTATGCCGAATGCAAAATGACCTGCGTGGAAAAAATACTGTTTGACCATTTCGCTACGCCAAAATCCTGTCACCAGGATCTCCCGCTTTCTCTGCACGTCGCTGAACAAAACCACTGGGCTACCGATCCCCACTGCAGTGGACTACGGCTAAGCCCAACGCACCAAACGTGGAACATGATAGTGATTGCCGCCCCCTCCCTGCTGTTAATCGCTGTGCTCGTCTGGAAAACACTATTTGATCATCAGGCGATAATTCACTCCAGCGTATTGAGCTGGCTGGTGATGTTTATGGTTTCCGGACTGTGGTGGCTGTGGCTATTATGCATCACCTTAAATGCCACCCGGCTCGATCGGGAGGGGATCGCTATTAATATTCTTCACCACTATATTGATACCCTGAAAGAGACGCTTATTGCTGACGCAGATACCCTGACCGATGAAAACGCCGATTATTGCGTGGCGATTGGTACAACCACCCTGCTTCCCGAAAGATTTGCTGAATATGTAAAAATCATCAACCTTATTCAGTATCCCTTTTGTCTGCAGCGCCTGGATTAACGAGGGGACAGTATGTGGAATTTTATGATGCATCTGCATCCACTGCTGTTTCTTGGCGGATTTATGTTTATCGTCCCGGGTATCTATATTGCTATCGGTACGACGATCGTCGTGACACGGCCAGCGGCTCAGCCCCAGCCGCACGCGACGGAGGTCAGTCCATGGCTGCTGGCCTGGCTGACCGGAGAAGGGACCCGGGTGATCCAGCTGGCGATGTTCAGCTTACTCAGTAAAAAGTATCTGTGGATCCCGGAGGCCGGGCAGGTTTTGGCCAACGGACGCTATGCAAACCAGGAAATGAACGTCATTGAAAGAATACTGTTTGACCATTTTGAGGTGCGAAAGCCGTGTCATGAAGATCTGCCCTGCAGCCTGAGTATTGCCGGACGTAACCTCTGGCAGGAACAGATAGCGAGCGCGGGCTTAGCCTTAAGTCCGCTGCGCCGCGGGTGTAATATGCTGGCCATCAGCATCCCTTCGATCGCCCTCGGCGTTATCGTTGTGAGTAAGACCTTTATCTGGCTCGACTTCACCGCGTACAGCATCTTTAGTTGCCTGCTCATGCCCACGGGTTGCGCTTTGTGGGGCGGGTTATGGATAGAAGCCATTAGCAAAACCATTCGTCTCGATATCTGCGGCATCTCACATCATGACGCCCATGCCTGCATCGATGCGTTACGAGAAGCGTTAGCGCTGAAAGGCGATCAGGAAGATGACGCGACAGCCATGCTCTGCGTGGCGGTGAACGGCCCAGGATCCCTTCCCGAGCGCTACCGGGACTATAAAACGCTCATTGCGCCGATGAGCGCTATCGCCTCGCTGCGTACCGAGGATTAGGCGAGTGAGAAGCACTCACCCCGCCAGGCCAGCGGGGTGAGCGTAGGCCTACATGGCGTCCAGCGCTTTCTGCAGTTTCCAGATATAGCGCGGCGCCTGCGGTGCCGGGTGTTTTTTCACCACATGCTCGAAGAACTCATCGGCGTCGAGATCGTTAATCTCATCGATGGCGTCCTGGCGATCCGACGAGAAGGTGCGCAGCAGGGCGCCGGCACCGTTGGCATAGGAGACCACCACCGCGTAGCGCATCACCTGCGGGTCTTTGATCCCCGCCAGCGGACCGTTCTCCAGAATGCTCAGATAGGCGGCCCCCATCGAGATATTACGTTCCGGGTTTTTCAGCTCACTGACCGACGGCTCGCCGCGCCAGCCCATCCGCCGGTAGACATCGCGTCCGGAGGTCGACGGCTTGAGCTGCATCAGCCCGACGGCGCCGGATTTACTCACCACCGCAGGGTTACCGCCCGACTCGATGGCGATGATCGCCGTGATCAGCTGCGGGTCCACGCCCCAGGCAGCGCCGGCTTTTTCACTGATCGGCATCCACTGCATCGCCCGCTTCACCGGGACCTCGGGGTTCCACGGCGGGTTAGTGTAATCATGTTTCGAACTACAACCGGCCAGAAAAACGACTAAAATAAGCAACCATCTCAATTTCACACATCTATCCTTATCTACCCAAACGCCATCATGCTGCAGAACGACGGCAGCGGTACGTCCCCCGCCCGCCGACAGCCTGAAGGATGACGGGTGCGGACTGAAGTTAGCCACCTGGAGATGACAATCGCCATTCCAGGCGGCATCATAACCCTTTCATTCATAGCAAGGAATTATCATGTCTCAGTTTTATCTGGTCGCGCCTTCGGGTTATTGCATTAACCAGCAGGCGGCAGCCCGCGGCGTCGAGCGTCTGCAGCAGGCCGGACATGAGGTGGCCCACCAGCAGGTCATTCCCCGCCGGCAGCAGCGTTTCGCCGGGACTGAACAGGAGCGCCTGGCCGATATTAACCAGCTGGCCCAGCTGCCCGGGCGCAACCGTATCGTCCTCGCGGTGCGCGGCGGCTACGGCGCCAGTCGCCTGCTGCCGCATATCGACTGGCAGGGACTGATTGCCCGCCAGCAGCGCGACCCGCTGCTGATTTGCGGCCACAGCGATTTCACTGCTATCCAGTCGGGCCTGCTGGCTACGGGCAACGTCATCACCTTCAGCGGGCCAATGCTCGCGGGCAACTTCGGCGCGGAGACCCTCGATCCGTTTACCGAGCACCATTTCTGGCAGGCGCTACGCCAGGCGGAATTTACCCTCGAATGGCCGGGCGAAGGGCCGAACTGCCAGGTAGAAGGCACCCTGTGGGGGGGAAATCTGGCGATGCTGACCTCGCTTATCGGCACGCCGTGGCTACCGTCGATCCGCGACGGCATCCTGGTGGTGGAGGATATCAACGAACACCCGTTCCGCGTCGAGCGCATGCTGCTTCAGCTGCTGCATAGCGGCGTGCTGGCGGCGCAGAAAGCAGTGATCTTCGGCAGCTTCACCGGCAGCGCGCCAAACGACTATGACGCGGGGTACGATTTGCCGCAGGTCTTTGATTACCTGCGCCAGCAGCTTTCCCTGCCGTTGATTAGCGGACTGGAGTTTGGCCACGAGCAGCGCACGGTGACCCTGCCGCTGGGCGCCCGCGCGCGACTGGTGAATCAGGCAGCTACCACCACTCTGACGATCAGCGGCCACCCGGTGCTGACAGAATAAATTTCCCGGACGCATAGGCGGATCCCCTGCGAATTGTTAAAATAGTGTCACTTTTAGCCATTTTTTCACGCCAGTCAGGGAGTACGTGAACATTGGACGCCGCTGCGGTCATTAGTCTGTTTATTCTGGGTTCTGTTTTAGTAACCTGCAGTATCTTATTGAGCTCCTTTTCTTCGCGCCTTGGCATCCCGATTCTGGTCATCTTTCTGGCCATCGGGATGCTGGCAGGCATTGACGGCATCGGTGGCATCCCCTTCGACAACTACCCCTTCGCCTATATGGTGAGTAACCTGGCGCTGGCGGTGATCCTGCTGGACGGCGGGATGCGCACCCAGGCCAGCTCCTTTCGCGTCGCACTATGGCCCGCGCTATCGCTGGCGACGGTCGGGGTACTGATCACCTCGGCGCTGACCGGGATGATGGCTGCCTGGCTGTTCAAGCTGGATATGATCGAAGGCCTGCTGATCGGCGCCATTGTCGGCTCCACCGACGCTGCGGCGGTTTTCTCGCTGCTCGGCGGCAAGGGGCTCAACGAGCGCGTCGGCTCAACGCTGGAGATTGAGTCAGGCAGTAACGACCCGATGGCCGTCTTCCTGACCATCACCCTGATCGAAATGATCCAGCAGCACCAGACCGGCCTCAGCTGGATGTTCGCCGTGCATATCATCCAGCAGTTTGGTCTCGGGATCGCCATCGGCCTCGGCGGCGGCTACCTGCTGCTGCAGATGATTAACCGCATCGTGCTGCCCGCCGGGCTCTATCCACTGCTGGCGCTGAGCGGCGGGATCATGATTTTTGCCGTCACCACCACCCTCGACGGCAGCGGTATCCTTGCCGTCTATCTCTGCGGCTTTCTGCTGGGCAACCGGCCGATCCGCAACCGACACGGTATCCTGCAGAACTTCGACGGCCTGGCGTGGCTGGCGCAGATCGCCATGTTCCTGGTGCTGGGCCTGCTGGTGACGCCCTCCGACCTGCTGCCGATCGCCATCCCGGCGCTGCTGCTGTCGATGTGGATGATTTTCATTGCCCGCCCGCTGTCGGTGTTTGCCGGCCTGCTGCCGTTTCGCGGCTTTAACCTGCGCGAACGGGTGTTTATCAGCTGGGTTGGCCTGCGCGGCGCGGTGCCCATCATTCTCGCGGTGTTCCCGATGATGGCCGGGCTGGACAACGCCCGCTTGTTCTTCAATGTCGCCTTCTTCGTGGTGCTGGTGTCGCTGCTGCTGCAGGGCACTTCGCTGTCGTGGGCGGCGAAGAAAGCCAAAGTGGTGGTGCCGCCCATCAGCTGGCCCATCTCCCGCGTCGGGCTGGATATTCACCCGGAAAACCCGTGGGAGCAGTTTGTCTATCAGCTGGGCGCCGATAAGTGGTGCATCGGCGCGGCGCTGCGCGATCTGCATATGCCGCCGGAGACGCGGATTGCGGCACTGTTTCGCAACAATGCCCTGCTGCACCCCACCGGCAGCACCCGCCTGCGGGAAGGCGATATCCTGTGCGTCATTGGTCGGGAGCACGACCTGCCGGCGCTGGGCAAAATGTTCAGCCAGTCGCCGCCGGTGGCGCTCGATCAGCGCTTTTTCGGCGACTTTATTCTTGATGCCGAGGCCCGCTTCGCCGATGTGGCGCAAATCTACGGCCTCGACGGCGGAGAGGAGTTCCGCGAGCATCAGCAGTCGCTCGGGGAAGTGGTGCAGCAGCTGTTGGGCGCCGCGCCGGTGGTGGGCGACCAGGTGGAGTTCGCCGGGATGGTGTGGACGGTGGCGGAAAAAGAGAACGATCACGTGCTGAAGGTTGGGGTGCGGGTCGCGGAAGACGAGGCGGAGTGATCCGCCCCGGAATAGGTTACAGGGTCACAACCGGCACCCGCGGCGCCAGGGCGCACATCAGCTCATAGCCGACGGTGCCGCTGCTGGCCGCCACGTCGTCGATTTTAATCTCTTTGCCCCACAGCTCGACCGGCGCGCCGATCCCGGCCTGCGGACAAGGCGTTAAATCGACCGCCAGCATATCCATCGATACGCGTCCAACGGTAGTGGTGCGTACGCCATCCACCAGCACCGGCGTGCCGCTCGGCGCCACCCGCGGATAGCCATCGGCATAGCCGCAGGCGACGATGCCGATCCGCTGCTCCTGGGTGGTGCGGTACAGGCCGCCATAGCCAATCGCCTCGCCGGGGCGCAGGTTCTGCACGCCGATGATTTCGCTGCGCAGCGTCATGACCGGCTTCAGCCCGGTGTTCGCGATGTCCTGCCACTGCCCGGAAGGCGACGCGCCATACAACACGATGCCCGGACGCACCCAGTCAAAATGCGCTTCCGGATGCCAGAGGGTCGCCGCCGAGTTGGCCAGCGAGCGCGGGCAATTCAGCCCCTCCGCCGCCTGTTCGATACGGCGCATCGGCTCGACAATCCCCTGCGGGTTCTCCGCCTCCGCGAAGTGCGACATCAGCGTCATTTCGCCGACGTTGCTTATCGCCCGCAGCTGCTGCCAGACGGTATGCACCCGCTCCGGCATAAAGCCCAGCCGGTTCATGCCGCTGTTCACCTTGAGATAGATATCCAGCGGCGCGCGCAGCTTCGCCTGCTGCAGCGCCTTAATCTGCCAGTTGCTGTGGACGCTGGTGGTTAAGCGATATTGATCGAGCACCGCCAGCTCATCGGCATGGAAGAAGCCCTCCAGCAGCAGGATCGGACCTTTCCAGCCCTGCTCGCGCAGCAGGATCGCCTCTTCCAGGTTGAGCAAGGCGAAACCATCCGCCCCGCTTAACGCACTCCATACGCGCGCCACGCCGTGGCCGTAGGCGTTGGCTTTGACCACCGCCCACAGGCGCGACCCAGGGGCCGCGCGACGCACTATCTGTAAATTCTGCCGCAAGGCCAGCAGGTCGATGCTGGCCACTACCGGACGGGTCATGCAAGCTCCTTAGTTGTGTGCGCCATGCAGATGCTGCGGACGCGCCGGGGTGAACCCGGGGCTGTAGCGGGCGACCGCCAGATCGTCGTAAGGGATCGCCGGCGTGCGCCCGGAGATCAGATCGCTGATAAGCTGCCCGGAGCCGCAGGCCATGGTCCAGCCAAGCGTGCCGTGGCCGGTGTTGAGCCACAGATTTTTATACGCCGTGCGGCCGACCACCGGCGTGCCGTCCGGTGTCATCGGCCGCAGGCCGGTCCAGAACGTCGCCTGCTCCACGTGGCCGCCGCGCGGGAACAGATCGCGCACCACCATCTCCAGGGTTTCGCGACGCGGCTGCAGCAGCGCTTTGTTAAAACCGACAATCTCGGCCATGCCGCCGACGCGAATGCGCTGATCGAAGCGGGTAATAGCGATTTTGTATGTTTCATCAAGGATAGTGGAAACCGGCGCGCCGTCCTCCTGGGCAATCGGAATGGTCAATGAGTAGCCTTTCAGGGGATAGACCGGTATATCCACCAGCCCTTTAAGCATCGCCGTTGAGTAGGAGCCGAAGGCCATCACATAGGCATCGCCCTTGATAATCTCATCGCCGCATTTCACCCCGGCAATGCGATCGCCCTCCTGTAGCAGGGCGTCCACTGCGGTGTTGAAGCGGAAAGTGACCCCGGCCTGTTCCGCCATTGCCGCCAGCCGGGTGGTAAACAGCTGGCAGTCGCCGGTTTCATCATTGGGCAGGCGCAGGCCGCCGGTCAGTTTATGGCTGACTTCCGCCAGCGCCGGCTCCACCTCCGCCAGCCGCTTCGCTTCCAGCAGCTGGTACGGCACGCCGGCGTCTTCCAGCACCGCGATGTCGCGGGTGGCATTTTCATACTGTTTGGCGGTCCGGAACAGCTGCAGCGTCCCGCCCTGACGCCCTTCATACTGAATGCCGGTGGTGTCGCGCAGCGCTTTCAGGCAGTCGCGGCTGTACTCCGCCAGGCGCACCATACGGCCTTTGTTCTCCATATAGTGGCGGGTGTCGCAGTTACGCAGCATCTGCCACATCCACTTCAGCTGGAACGACGTGCCGTCAAGACCGATCGCCAGCGGCGCATGGCGCTGAAACATCCATTTGATCGCCTTCAGCGGCACCCCCGGCGCCGCCCAGGGCGCCGCATAGCCGGGAGAAATCTGCCCGGCGTTGGCCGCGCTGGTCTCCTCTGCCGGACCAGGCTGACGGTCGATAACCGTCACCTCATGACCCGCCTGACTCAAATACCACGCGCTGGCTACCCCAACCACCCCACTTCCCAGTATGACGACACGCATAGCGACTCCGTAACAGTTAAAGAACAATCATCTAATTACAAATTGATAACTCAGTTGAAAATATTATTCAACATACGCTTTATTTATGGTGACTTAACTCACAGCAAACCGCACCAGCCCTGCGCTGCGAGATTTACGATCTCATGCTGCGCTTTATTTTTACCCAGCATTAAATTCTGTAAATAAGCGCAAAAAACGGCTTTGAGATGGGGAAATCGCGAAGAAAAGAAATTGTCTGACGATACAGTTTGCCATCCGGTGTTCTATGCTTGTTTAGAGGTTTTCCGTTCAGAGAAAACCAACAACAACGAGGGCGCGCTAATGGCTACGATTGACTCCATGAACAGGGACACCACCCGTTTAAGCGATGGACCCGACTGGACGTTCGAGTTACTGGAGACCTACCTGGCCGAAGTGGACCGGGTCGCCAAGCTCTATCGTCTTGACACCTACCCGCACCAGATCGAAGTCATTACTTCCGAGCAGATGATGGACGCCTACTCCAGCGTCGGCATGCCCATCAACTATCCGCACTGGTCGTTCGGCAAGAAATTCATTGAGACCGAGCAGGCCTATAAGCACGGCCAGCAGGGCCTGGCGTATGAGATAGTCATCAACTCCAACCCCTGTATCGCCTACCTGATGGAAGAAAACACCATCACCATGCAGGCGCTGGTCATGGCGCACGCCTGCTATGGGCACAACTCATTCTTTAAAAATAACTATCTGTTTCGCAGCTGGACCGACGCCAGCTCGATCATCGATTACCTGATCTTCGCCCGCAAATACATTACCGAGTGTGAAGAGCGCTATGGTGTCGACGAAGTGGAGAAACTCCTCGACTCCTGCCACGCGCTGATGAACTACGGCGTCGACCGCTATAAACGTCCGCAAAAAATCTCCTTGCAGGAGGAGAAAGCGCGGCAGAAAAGCCGGGAAGAGTATCTGCAAAGCCAGGTGAATATGCTGTGGCGCACCCTGCCGAAGCGCGAGGAAGAAAAAGCGATTGAGTCCGCCCGTCGCTACCCTTCCGAACCGCAGGAGAACCTGCTGTACTTTATGGAGAAGAACGCCCCGCTGCTCGAATCGTGGCAGCGCGAGATCCTGCGCATCGTGCGTAAAGTCAGCCAGTATTTCTACCCGCAGAAACAGACCCAGGTGATGAACGAGGGGTGGGCCACCTTCTGGCACTACACCATCCTCAACCATCTCTATGATGAAGGGAAAGTGACGGAGCGCTTTATGCTGGAGTTTCTCCATAGTCACACTAACGTGGTGTTCCAGCCGCCGTACAACAGTCCGTGGTATAGCGGGATTAACCCCTACGCGCTGGGCTTCGCCATGTTCCAGGACATCAAGCGCATCTGTCAGTCGCCAACCGAAGAGGACAAGTACTGGTTCCCGGATATCGCCGGTTCTGACTGGCTGGAAACATTGCATTTCGCGATGCGTGATTTCAAGGACGAGAGCTTTATCAGCCAGTTCCTGTCGCCGAAGATCATGCGCGATTTCCGCTTCTTTACCGTGCTCGACGACGATCACAACAATTATCTTGAGATCTCAGCGATCCACAACGAAGAGGGCTATCGCGAGATCCGCAACAAGCTCTCGGCGCAGTATAACCTCAGCAATCTTGAGCCGAACATCCAGGTGTGGAACGTTGACCTGCGCGGCGACCGCTCGCTGACCTTGCGCTATGTGCCGCACAATCGCGTCCCACTGGACAAAGGCCGGCGCGAAGTGCTGAAACATGTGCATCGTCTGTGGGGATTCGATGTGCTGCTGGAGCAGCAGAACGCCGACGGCAGCATTGAGCTGCTGGACCGCTGCCCGGCGCGCCCGAACGCGCTATAACATTGCGGGACGATGAAAACGACGAAGGGGGCCACTGGCCCCCTTATTGTGTTTATCGATCGCCAATATCCGGCTTAACGCATATTCATGGCTAAATCGCCGGGCAGCGATTTCTGCATCCGATGCCAGATCTCCCCGCTGTCATGGCCGTAGCGACGGACCAGCTCATACACCTGATCGTGCAGGCCGCCTTCGCACACCTTCGCCAGCTGATGATAAAAGCCCAGCGCCAGGCTGCGCGCTTCCGGGCTGGAGAAATAGTGGCGGCCGATGCGGGTATACAGCCCCTTCATGCCGTTGAGGATCAGGCCGTAAATCGGGTTGCCGGAGGCAAACGCCAGACCGCGGAAGATATTGTAATCGAGGTCGGCAAAGGCGTCGGCGTGATCTTCCACTTCCCGGGCGCTGTCCAGTACCGCCAGCGCTTTATCCGGATGCTGACGGAACGCGGTGCGAATAAAAATCGTGGAAATATTGGTGCGTACGGAGAGCAGGTTATCAATCAGCTGCGGCACGCTGTCGTGATCGAGGCGCGCCAGCGTTTCGAGAATATTCAGCCCGGAGGTCTCCCAGAAGTTATTCACTTTGGTGGGCTTGCCATGCTGAATGGTCAACCAGCCGTCACGCGCCAGACGCTGCAACACTTCGCGCAGAGTGGTGCGGGTGACACCGATCAGCTCAGAAAGCTCGCGTTCAGCGGGGAGAATCGATCCAGGTGGGAAGCGGTTATTCCAGATGCTCTCAATGATATACTCTTCCGCGAAACCCGCAGGGCTCTGCGCCTTAATGACCATAATAATATTTCCATTACACATTGTTGCAATTGCACTCATCATACCAGAGCCGCTATAGCGCAGATAGCATCGCAAGTGAATTAAAAAGGGATCGCCGTTTCATTTTCCGCTTTTACTTTGCGCTTTTCCTTATCACCCGTCACCGCCGCCGCGGTGCGAAGAAAGTTGCTTCTCATTTTGCTCAACTGATACTCTTGCCAATAGTTACGCACAAAATCATGTACTAATTGACGGGGAAGGATTCTGTCGTGGAAATTTCATATGGCCGCGCGCTGTGGCGCAATTTTCTTGGCCAGTCGCCGGACTGGTACAAGCTGGCATTAATCATTTTCTTAATCGTAAACCCGCTGGTGTTTGCCGTGGCGCCGTTTGTCGCCGGCTGGCTGCTGGTGGTTGAGTTTATCTTTACCCTCGCCATGGCGCTGAAGTGCTATCCGCTGCTGCCGGGCGGCCTGCTGGCCATTGAGGCGCTGCTGATCGGCATGACCAGCCCGGCGCATGTGCGGGAAGAGATCGCCGGCAACCTTGAAGTGCTGCTCCTGCTGATCTTCATGGTCGCGGGCATCTACTTTATGAAACAACTGCTGCTGTTCGTCTTCACGCGCCTGCTGCTGGGGATCCGCAGCAAGATGCTGCTGTCGCTGGCCTTCTGCCTGGCGGCCGCTTTCCTCTCCGCCTTTCTCGATGCGCTTACCGTGGTGGCGGTGGTGATTAGCGTCGCCGTTGGGTTCTACGGCATCTACCACCGCGTCGCCTCAGCTCGCCCTGATGATAACGATCTGCTGGACGACAGCCATATCGAGCAGCACTACCGCGAGGTGCTGGAGCAATTCCGCGGCTTTCTGCGCAGCCTGATGATGCACGCCGGCGTCGGGACCGCCCTCGGCGGAGTCATGACCATGGTTGGCGAACCGCAAAATCTGATTATCGCCAAAGCGGCGGGCTGGCATTTTGGCGAGTTCTTTATCCGCATGGCGCCCGTCACCGTGCCGGTGATGGTGTGTGGGCTGTTGACCTGCCTGCTGGTCGAAAAGTATCGCCTGTTTGGCTACGGCGAACCGCTGCCGCCCACGGTACGGAAGGTGCTGCAGGACTTTGACGACCGCAGCCGCGCCCAGCGCAGCCGTCAGGAGCAGCTGCGGCTGCTGGCCCAGGCGGTGATTGGTGTCTGGCTGATCGTCGCCCTCGCCTTTCATCTGGCCGAAGTCGGGCTCATTGGCCTGTCGGTGATCATCCTCGCCACCACGTTTTCCGGGGTGACCGATGAGCACGCCATTGGCAAGGCGTTCACCGAGGCGCTGCCCTTCACCGCGCTGCTGACGGTGTTCTTTGCCATTGTGGCGGTGATCATCGACCAGCAGCTGTTCACCCCGGTCATTGAATTTGTGCTGCAGGCCTCGCCGCACGCGCAGCTGTCGCTCTTTTACCTGTTTAACGGCCTGCTGTCGTCCATTTCGGATAACGTTTTTGTCGGCACGGTCTACATTAACGAAGCGAAAACCGCCCTCGAACATGGCGTTATCAGCCTGCCGCAGTTTGAGATGCTGGCGGTGGCGATCAATACCGGCACCAACCTGCCGTCGGTCGCCACCCCCAACGGCCAGGCGGCATTCCTGTTCCTGCTGACCTCCGCGCTGGCGCCGCTTATCCGACTCTCCTATGGCCGCATGGTATGGATGGCGCTGCCCTACACTCTCGTACTGACGCTGGTCGGCCTGCTGTGCGTCGAGTTCACCTTGATGCCGGTCACCAACTGGCTACTGGCGCACGGCTGGGTGACCACGCTCACGCTGCCCTGACCCGATCCTGGCCCGGATTCATCCGGGCCATTCAATAACCCGTTACGTAATATTTTCTGCCGGGCCGCTGGCGTCGGTTCGGTTTTCGTTTACACTGCCATGATTTAGCATCTTCCAGGGAAATGATTATGTTGCAATATTTAAACCAGTGCTCAAGGGGACGCGGTGCCTGGCTCCTGATGGCATTAACCGCTTTTATTCTCGAACTCGTTGCGCTGTGGTTCCAGCATGTGATGCTGCTGCAGCCGTGTGTGATGTGTATTTACGAACGCTGCGCGCTGTTCGGCATCATGGGCGCGGGGCTGGTCGGCGCCATCGCCCCCAAAACGCCGCTGCGCTATGTCGCCATGGTGATCTGGTTGTACAGCGCAATACGTGGACTGCAGCTGGCGTGGGAGCATACGATGATCCAGCTGCACCCTTCGCCGTTCCAGACCTGTGATTTCGCCGCCCGCTTCCCAACCTGGCTGCCGCTGGATAAATGGCTGCCGCAGGTTTTCGTCGCGTCCGGCGACTGTTCAGTGCGTCAGTGGCAATTCCTGTCGCTGGAGATGCCGCAATGGCTGGTCGGTATTTTTGCTGCCTATCTGCTGGTCGCCATCCTGGTGATCATTGCTCAGCCTTTCAAAGCGAAAAAACGCGATCTGTTTGGCCGCTAAGCCGCTGCGAGTACCGCACACAATGAAACGCCCTGCGGGGCGTTTTTTTATGTCTGCTGCGCATCGTTGCATCGTTTCCTGGCTGTGGTTGACCACAGCCCCTAAAAGGCGCATATTTAATACATCTTTTAAAGCCCCACAGGAGCTCACATGTCATCTTTACTGATCCCCGCAGACTGGAAAGTTAAACGCTCCACCCCGTTCTTTACTAAAGAGAACGTCCCCGCCGCCCTGCTGAGCCATCACAACACCGCGGCCGGCGTCTTCGGTCAGCTGTGCGTCATGGAGGGAACGGTCACCTATTACGGTTTTGCCAATGCGCAGGCGACGGAGCCGGAAAAGAAAGTGGTCATTCATGCCGGACAGTTTGCCACCAGTCCGCCGCAATACTGGCACCGCGTCGAACTCAGTGACGACGCCCGCTTCAATATTCACTTCTGGGTGGCCGAAGAAACCGACGGTGAAAACGGGCTGTTTCACGCGAAAAAAGCGTGATCCGGCGCTTAACGCGCCCTGTCAGGCAGATTGAGGATATGATCCTGCCAGTCGACGACGGTGGACTCGGGCACCGCAATATGGCGAACAGAGATGCGTTCGCCATGCATCGCCGCTTTTGAGCCGGTCAGCAGCGGATGCCAGGCCGGCAGCGATTTGCCCTCCGCCAGCAGGCGATAGGCGCAGGTCGGCGGCAGCCATTCGAAGGTTGGCAGGTTTTCGCGGGTAAGCTTGATGCAGTCTGGCTCGTACTCGAAGCGACGTTCGTAGTTACGGCACTGGCAGGTTTTGATATTAAGCTGACGGCAGGCGACGTTGGTGAAGTAGATCTCATCGGTGTCTTCATCCATCAGCTTGTGCAGGCAACACTGGCCGCAGCCGTCACACAGCGATTCCCACTCCGCGTCGGTCATTTCATCCAGTGTTTTTTGTTGCCAGAAAGGTTGTTCGCTCATCGGAGTGTCCGTCGTTGCCAGTTAAGGGTGCACCTTATAACCAGTCTGGCACGCCGATGCAAGTTTTGCCGCCCCAAGAGGCGGCAAGCAGCGCTTACAGCACGCGGGTGGTGAGCGACAGGCCGTTGAAGCCAACTTCCAGTTCGTCACCGCTATGCAGCGGCCCCACCCCTTCCGGGGTGCCGGTGAGGATCACATCCCCGGCTTTGAGGGTAAAGAAGCGAGACATATAGGCGATCAGCGGCACAATCTTATGGATCATGTCGGCTGTGGTTCCCTGCTGGCGCACTTCACCGTTAATCTTCAGGCTTAACGGCGTATTCTGCGGGTCGCCGTGGAACTCAGCGGCCGGGATAAAGCCGGAGATTGGACTGGCGTTATCGAAGCCTTTCGCCTTCTCCCACGGTTGCCCGGCCTTTTTCATCTTAGCCTGCAGGTCGCGCAGGGTGAGATCCAGCGCGACGCCATAGCCGGCGATCCCTTTCTGCACATGCTCTTCCGTCGCCTGACGCAGCGTGCTGCCGATCAGCACCGCCAGCTCGACTTCGTGGTGCACTGAGCCCAGCCCTTCAGGAAGCACCAACGGCTGACGGAGATCGCACAGCGCGGTCTCAGGTTTAATAAACAGCACCGGCTCTTCCGGCGTCGCACTGCCCATTTCCTTGATGTGTTTTGCATAATTACTGCCGACGCAAACCACTTTGCTCACTGGATAATCCAGAAGCGCACCCTGCCAGTTATGATGTTGGTACATTATTTTCCCTCGTGGGTTAATCGGATTGTTTCCCCTGTTCCGCCAGGTGTTTCTTTAGTAGATTTTCAGATGGCGGGGGAAGTTGCAGGTAATAGCCCTGCTCGCTCAACGCCTGTTTCACTTTTTCCAGGTCGGCGTTAACCAGCTTTTTGCGCCCATCCAGCGGCAGCAGCATCGCCATTTGCGGCGTGCCGAAGCCGCGCATTAGCTCGTCAGGAACGCGTGAGAAATCGTCTTTTTTTTCGACGTATAAATAGGTTTGTTCACGTTTAGTACTTCGATAGATCACACAAAACATAGTTTTACTCGGAATTAGACCCGTGGTCACTTGCCTCAATATATGAGTGACTATAACATGCCTTTTAGTCTTCGGAATATCACCGCACTTCTGCGGTTGATAAACAGCAAATTGAGTAAGGCCAGGATGTCAAATACGCCAATCGAACTTAAAGGCAGTAGCTTCACGTTATCTGTCGTTCATTTGCACGATGCAAATCCCGAGGTTATTCGTCAGGCGTTAGAAGACAAAATCGCCCAGGCTCCCGCCTTTTTACGCCATGCGCCGGTGGTGGTGAATATCGCCAGCGTGGAGGAGGAGGTCGAATGGCGCGCCATTAACGAGGCCATCGCCGCAACCGGTTTACGCATTATGGGCGTCAGCGGATGCAAAATCCCGCGCCTGAAAACCGAAATCGATCGCGCCGGGATCCCGTTATTAACCGAAGGGAAAGAGAAAACCCCTCGTCCGGCACCGTCCGAACCCACCCCTCCGCCGCCGCCAGTTGCTAACCAGATCACAAAAACGCGTTTGATTGATCAGCCGGTACGTTCCGGTCAGCGCATTTATGCGCCACACTGTGATCTTATTGTTACAAATCATGTGAGTGCCGGTGCGGAACTTATCGCTGACGGCAATATCCATGTATATGGCATGATGCGAGGACGTGCGCTGGCAGGCGCCGGTGGCGACAGAGACGCCCAGATATTTTGTACCCACCTTGCGGCGGAGCTGGTCTCCATCGCCGGGGAATATTGGCTGAGCGATAACATCCCGGCCGAATTTTATGGCAAAGCGGCACGCCTGCGTTTAGGTGAAAGCGCTTTGACAGTTCAACCGTTGAATTAATCCCTTTTTAACAAGGAATTTCTATGGCACGCATTATTGTTGTGACTTCGGGTAAAGGGGGCGTTGGCAAGACCACCTCCAGCGCGGCCATCGCTACAGGTTTGGCCCAGAAGGGAAAGAAAACCGTCGTTATCGACTTCGACATCGGCCTGCGTAACCTCGATCTGATTATGGGCTGCGAACGTCGCGTCGTTTATGATTTTGTCAACGTCATCCAGGGCGATGCCACGTTGAACCAGGCGCTGATCAAAGATAAGCGCACGGAAAATCTCTACATTCTCCCGGCCTCTCAGACCCGGGATAAAGACGCCCTGACCCGCGAAGGCGTCGACAAAGTTCTCGAAGAACTGAAGAAAATGGACTTCGATTTCATCGTCTGTGATTCACCGGCAGGTATCGAAACCGGTGCGCTGATGGCGCTCTATTTTGCTGATGAAGCCATCATCACCACCAACCCGGAAGTCTCCTCCGTTCGCGACTCCGACCGTATCCTTGGCATTCTCGCTTCGAAATCCCGTCGTGCGGAAAATGGCGAAGAGCCGATCAAAGAGCATTTACTGCTGACCCGCTACAATCCAGGCCGCGTCAATAAAGGCGATATGCTGAGCATGGAAGACGTGCTGGAAATTCTGCGCATCAACCTGGTGGGCGTGATCCCGGAAGACCAGTCAGTCCTGCGCGCATCCAACCAGGGTGAGCCCGTGATTCTGGATGCCGCGTCGGACGCAGGCAAAGCCTATGCCGATACCGTTGAACGTCTGCTCGGAGAAGAACGCCCTTTCCGCTTCATTGAAGAAGAGAAGAAAGGATTCCTCAAACGCCTGTTCGGAGGATAAATTATGGCTTTACTCGACTTTTTTCTCTCGCGAAAAAAGAACACGGCTAATATTGCGAAAGAACGCCTGCAAATCATCGTCGCAGAGCGTCGCCGCGGCGACGCGGAGCCGCACTACCTGCCGCAGTTGCGCAAAGATATTCTGGAAGTGATCTGTAAATACGTGCAGATCGACCCGGAGATGGTCAGCGTGCAGCTGGAGCAGCGGGATGGTGATATTTCGATTCTTGAGCTGAACGTGACCCTACCCGAAACGGAAGAGTCGAAACCCTGACCTGCTGTTCCATCCCGAAAAAAAACCGGCTACGCCCTGCGCTGCCGGTTTTTTAATGGCCTGAACCAGACCGCCCGCTAGCGCGGATAGTCGTTTAACAGCGACTTCAGCCGCCCGGCCATCAGTTCGCCACGCCAGCCGGAAATCAGCTCAGGCTCACCGGCTTGCGTTTTCAACTGCCAGTGCCAGTTCAGCAACTGGTTGATCTGCCGACGCGAGGCCAGCAGTTCCGCGCTCACGCCCTTATCGGCGCTCACTTCCTGCACCAGCGCTTTAATATCTTTAAAGGCTTTACGGTAACCCGGCATGTCAATGAGGTTCTGCAGCGGCGCCGGCAGGGCCGACTCCGGCAGCGCCTGGGCTTTCTCGACCAGGCTAATCAACGTTTTGCCGTGGAAGCGAATTTCACTGCCGGACAACCCGAGGCTGTCGAGCTCGCCGAGGCTGGTGGGCATATAGCGCGCCACGCTCCACAGATGCTCTTCCCGCACCACAAAGTTCACCGCCAGGTCGCGCTCACGCGCTTTGCGCAGACGCCACTCTGCCAGCAGCTGCAGGCAGCCCAGCTGGCGGGTACGCAGCTGCCAGGCGTTGCCGATGTCGCGCCAGGCCTCGGCCGGGTCGACCACCTCCTGACGACGCTGCTGCATCAGACGACATTCGTCCAGCGCCGCCGACAGCCAGCCTGCGCGGTCGGTCTCCGCCATTAATTGGCTGGCGATCGGCAACAGGTACCAGACGTCAGCTGCGGCGTATTCACACTGACGCTCGGTCAGCGGGCGCGCCAGCCAGTCGGTACGGGATTCGCTTTTATCCAGCGCCACCCCGGAATACTCTTCCACCATAGAGGCAAAACCCCAGGACATCGGGCGGCCGCAGAACGCCGCCAGGATCTGGGTGTCAATCAGCGGCTGCGGCATCAGGTTGAACGCGTTGAGGAAGACTTCTAAATCTTCGCTGCCGGCATGCAGGTATTTAGTCACATCCTCGTTGAGCAGCAGCTCACGCATCGGCGCCCAGTCGCTAATCGTCAAGGGATCGATCAGAGAGACCTGGGTGCCGTCGAACAGCTGCAGCAGGCCCAGCTGCGGATAGTAGGTACGGGTACGGACAAATTCCGTATCCAGAGCGACGGCGGAGGCCGCGCTTGCCGCTTCGCAAACAGCGCGCAGGCCATCGTCGGTGGTGATCATCTGATAGTTCAAAGCATACTCTCTTAACTTGCGCCCATAAAAAACGCCGGCGTAGCCGGCGTCAGGCGACTCATTCGTTACTTAGCCTTTATTGTCCACTTTAGCGCGCGCTTCGTCACGCAGTTCTCGCCGCAAAATTTTCCCGACATTGGATTTCGGCAGTTCGTCACGGAATTCCACCAGCTTCGGCACTTTGTAGCCGGTGAGATGGCGGCGGCAGAATGTAATCAGCGCCTCTTCGGTTAACGCGGCCTCTTTCTTGACCACGAAAATCTTCACCGCTTCACCGCTGCTGCCGGACGGCACGCCGATGGCCGCCACTTCGAGGACGCCGCTGTGCTGCATAACCACATCTTCGATTTCATTCGGATAGACGTTAAACCCCGACACCAGGATCATATCTTTTTTCCGGTCAACGATGCGCAGGAATCCCTCTTCATCCATCACCGCGATATCCCCGGTGTGCAACCAGCCGTCTTTGATAATCTCATCCGTCGCGTCAGGACGCTGCCAGTAGCCCAGCATCACCTGCGGCCCCTTGATACAGAGCTCGCCCGGCTGACCCGGCGCCACTTCGTTATCGTCGTCGTCCACCAGTTTGGCTTCTGTGGAAGGCACCGGCAGGCCAATGCTGCCGCTGTGGTAGTCGATGTCGTGCGGGTTGACGCTGACCAGCGGCGAACACTCGGTCAGGCCGTAGCCCTCCAGCAGATATTGTCCGGTCAGTTTTACCCAGCGCTCGGCCACCGCCTGCTGCACCGGCATCCCACCGCCGGCGGAGAGGTGCAGCGAGGAGAAATCAAGCTGCTGAAACTCTTTGTTATTCAGCAAGGCGTTGAACAGGGTATTGACCCCGGTCATGGCGGTGAAAGGATATTTCGCCAGCTCCTTCACCAGCCCGGGAATGTCGCGTGGGTTGGTGATCAGCAAATTTTGCCCGCCCAGTTCGATAAACAGCAGGCAGTTCATGGTCAGGGCGAAAATGTGATACAGCGGCAGCGCGGTCACCACGAACTCTTTGCCGCGATGCAGCAGCGGGCCGTAGGTGGCATTGACCTGCTCGAGGTTCGCCAGCATGTTGCGGTGGGTCAGCATCGCCCCTTTGGCCACGCCGGTGGTGCCCCCGGTGTACTGCAGAAACGCCAGATCTTCCGCAACGATCTCCGGCTTCACGTACTGCATGCGGTAGCCATGCTGCAGCGCGCTGCGAAACGAGATGGCATCCGGCAGGTGGTACTTCGGCACCAGGCGCTTGATGTACTTGACCACGAAGTTCACCAGCGTGCCTTTGGCGGTGGAGAGCTGATCGCCCATGCGCGTCAGGATCACGTGCTTAACCTGAGTTTTCGCCACCACTTTTTCCAGGGTATGGGCAAAGTTGGAGACGATGACGATCGCCGCCGCGCCGCTGTCGTTGAGCTGATGCTCCAGTTCACGCGGGGTATACAAGGGGTTGACGTTAACCACGATCATCCCGGCGCGCAGGATGCCAAACAGAGCCACCGGATACTGCAGCAGGTTAGGCATCATCAGGGCCACGCGATCGCCCTTCTGTAATCCTAACCCCTCCTGAAGGTAAGCGGCAAAGGCGCGACTACGCTCTTCAAGCTTACGGTAGGTCATCACTTCACCCATATTGATAAACGCCGGTTGGTCGGCGTAGCGGGTGGTGGCATGCTCAAACAGTTCAACCAGGGATTGATAGCGGTCAGGGTTTATCTCCGCAGGAACATCTGCGGGATAACGGTTTAGCCAAACCTTTTTCACTGCATCACCTCTGAAATAGTTATTCGTCGTCATCACAGCCCCTGGTAAATACATTTTGTTAACATTATATTAACTCAGCGTACCAGTTTATTAATTAGGCAATGAGCAGGTTGCGAAGCGCGTCACTATTTTTTTTCTTATTCGACTGAAAACAAAGAAACAGCGGACCGGCCGCTGTTTCTTTGAACTAACATAAACAACAAAATCATTCGGTTACGACGTTTCTCACCTCAGCAGGGCCGGGGTTGTACCAGCCCCAGCCGCCATAGCCGTAACCCCAGGGGCGCGGACCCAGCATCCACGGATCGATGGGCTGCGGGGGCATCACCACCTGCTGCACCACGTTCCAGCGTTTGTAACCGATGGCGTTCATCAGCATAAATTTATACGGCGTGCTGCCCACTTTGCCGTCGACCACGCCGGCAATCGGCCCGACCACGGTGACCAGCTGGCCGCGGTAGTCGACCGGATCGAGGAAGCCGTTAACGTCGGCATAGATCCGCCCACGAGACGGTTCGCCCAGCACAGGCCGTGCGCCGCTGTCCAGCGGTACGGTGGCGATTTCTAAGCGGGTTTTACCCTGCTGGTTCTGCACATTGACCACTTTGCCGCCAAAGCGTGCTTCCTGGCCAACGTACAGCTGCGGGGCGTTCATCACCCGCACTAAATCCTGCTGCGGCGTAGGGCTGGTGCCTTTGATGGCATCCGGCACTGACACGCAGCCGCTTAGCGCAACGGCAACCGCCGCGGCTAACAGCCAGCGAACGCCCTGTTTTTGACCCGCCATGATGCGACTCCTTTTCTCAGTCTTCTTGTTACTGAGATTCACTCGCGGCCTGGAAGTTTCTTCCACGCCACCTCGTTTCGCAAATAAACCGGCTCCGCTTTCTCCACGGCCACGATTTTCCCCGCCGCCAGCAGGTAACAGGCTAACGGCAGCATATCCTCCGCCGCCGGCAGTGCAATTTCGCCGCTGCTTAAGGTCAGTCCGCTCGCTTTCGCCAGATCCGGCCACGCCTGCCAGCCGGTGCCGACGGTGGCCCATTCGCCGGAAAGCTGTGCCAGCCGTTCGGCTACCGCTTCCGGTTTGAGCACCGCTTCCGTCTCTTCGCCATGCCAGACGCCCTGCTCGTCACGCTGGTACTCGGCCCAGTAGACTTCGCCCATTCGTGCGTCAATGGCCGCCAGCACGCGGGTGGCGCCGGTTTTGCGCCAGGCGCCCTGCGCCATGGTGGCCAGCGTCGAAACGCCGATCATTGGCAGCTCAGCGCCCAGCGCCAACCCCTGAGCGATACCGATGCCGATGCGCACGCCGGTAAAGCTACCCGGACCGCGGCCAAAGGCCAGCGCGTCCAGCTCGGTCAGCGTGGCGCCGCTCTCGGTGAGGACCTCCTGCACCAGCGGCAGGATGCGTTGGGTATGTTCGCGGGGACAAATTTCGAAATGAGCACTAAGGGTGCCATCATTCCACAGCGCCGCGGAGCAGGCCTCTGTGGCGGTATCGATAGCCAAAATTCGCATGGGTGGTCACGCTCTCGTTACATAGTTCAGGCCTTCAGGCAGCCTGTTTTCCGGCAAACGGCCAACCCGCCGCCATACCGCCCGAAGTCTATTGGGAACCGCTAATTAACAAAATGGCGCGCAGCTTAACACATTTTAGTGCGGATTACCTTGCCGGCGGCACGGCGAGGAAGCGCACCGCCCGGCGGATATCGCGGGTCCGCGGCGCGGGCGGCAGGCTGGCCAGGAACACCGCGCCGTAGGGGCGCATCACCAGCCGGTTGTCGCAGATCACCAGCACCCCGCGATCGTCGATATCGCGGATCAGACGCCCCACCCCCTGTTTGAGGGTGATGACGGCTTCCGGGAGCTGTACTTCATCGAACGGATCGCCGCCGCGCAGCCGACAATCTTCCATGCGCGCTTTCAGCAGCGGGTCGTCTGGCGAAGTAAACGGCAGCTTATCGATAATCACCAGCGACAGCGCATCACCGCGCACGTCGACCCCTTCCCAGAAGCTGCTGGTGGCCACCAGCAGGGCGTTGCCGGCGCTGACGAATTGCTGCAGCAGTTGGCCTTTGCTGGTTTCCCCCTGCAGCAACACCGGTAGCGTCATGGTGGCGCGGAACTGCTCCGCCAGATCGCGCATCATGGCGTGCGAGGTACACAGCATAAAGCAGCGACCGTCGTTGGCCTCGATCAGCGGCTTGAGCATCGCCGCCAGGTGGCGCGCCGCGCCAGGCTGGTTCGGCAGCGGCAGATTGCGCGGCACGCAGAGCAGCGCCTGATGTTGATAATCAAAGGGGCTCGGCAGCAACAGGGACTGCGCCTCATCGATCCCCAGCCGGGCAGTGAAGTGATGCAGATCGTCGTTGACTGACAGCGTCGCCGAGGTAAAGATCCAGCTTCCCGACTTCTGCGCCATCACCTCTTTAAACTTCTCGGCCACGGTCAACGGCGTCAGGGCGAGAGTAAAGTGGCGCGAGGTGCACTCATACCAGTAGCTGTAGCCCGGCTGGTTAATCTCTTTCAGCCGCTTTAAGCGCCCGCGATAGAGGGTGGCGCGCTCAAAGGCGGCATCGAGCAGCGCCGAGCGGCCCAGCGAAAGTTTGGCGACGTCATAGCATAGCTCGAGCGCGTCATCGAGCAGCAGCAGCGCGCGCTGAATGTGGCTATCCGCCAGCAGTTCGCGCAGGTTGCCGCGATAGCCGGGATCCCCCAGCTGCAGGCGAAAATCCTGAGCGCTTTGCGCCAGGCGGTCGGCGCATTTTTGCAACTGCTGGGTGTCTTTCAGTTCGGTGCGGTAGGCAATGGTGATATCTTTCGCCAGATCCAGCAGCTGGCGGCTGGAGAGCGACTGACCAAAGTACTGACTGGCGATATCCGGCAACTGATGGGCTTCATCGAAGATCATCACTTCCGCCTCGGGGATCAGCTCGGCAAAGCCGCTCTCTTTGACCACCATATCGGCCAGGAACAGGTGATGGTTGACCACCACCACGTCGGCGTCCATCGCTTTTTTACGCGCCTTCACCACGAAGCAATCTTTATACAGTGGGCAGTCGCTACCGAGACAGTTATCGTTGGTGCTGGTGACCAGCGGCCAGGCCTGGGAGTCTTCCGCGACGCTGGCGCAAGTGCTGATATCGCCATCCTGGGTTTGATTCGACCAGGAGCGCAGGAGGATCACATCGCTGAGGGTTTGTACCGGCAGATCGCCGCCCGCCAGCGCCTGCTGCTCAAGACGTTCAAGGCACAGGTAGTTGGAGCGCCCTTTAAGCAGCGCCAGTTTACCGGTGAATTTGAGCGCCTTGGCGACGGTGGGCAGATCGCGGCTATAGAGCTGATCCTGCAGCGCTTTCGAGCCGGTGGAGATAATCACCTTTTTTTTCGCCCGCAGCGCAGGCGCCAGGTAAGCGTAGGTTTTACCGGTTCCGGTCCCCGCTTCCACCACCAGCGGTCGGGAGGCCTCAATCGCTTCGCTCACCGCTTTCGCCATCTGGCGCTGCGGCTCGCGCGGCTTAAATCCCGGTATGGCTTTGGCTAACTGGCCGTCTGCTGCAAAATCGTCGATCACATTGCCCCCTGGTTATTTGGACAGTGATTATGTCAGGGAGGACGGCGTTTCGCCAGTCCAGGTAGTGACGCGAGCGGAACATTATGGCAGTCTTGCCGCAGCCGAATGGAATGCTCAAAGAGGAAAAAGAAATGACAATTACGCGTATTGATGCCGAAGCCCGTTGGTCAGACGTGGTGATCCACAACCAGACGCTGTACTACACCGGCGTGCCGGCAAATCTTGATGCCGACGCCTTCGAGCAGACCGCCAATACCCTGGCGCAGATTGACGCGGTGCTGGAAAAACAGGGCAGCGACAAGTCGCGTATTCTTGACGCCACCATCTTCCTCGCCGATAAAAGCGACTTTGCGGCAATGAATAAAGCCTGGGACGCGTGGGTGGTGGCCGGTCACGCCCCGGTGCGCTGCACGGTGGAAGCGACGCTGATGAACCCGCAGTATAAAGTTGAGATCAAAATTATCGCCGCGGTGTAATTAGTCGTCCTCATCTTCGTCTTGATCTTCATCCTCATCTTCAAAGCGCGCGACGATCTGCTCGCCGGTATGCGTTGCGCGCAGCTCTTCCGCCACCAGGGCAATCGCCTGGCCGCTGCTCATCCCCTGGGCCATTAGCTCATGGATACGTTCGACCGCTTTTTGCTGTTGCTCGTGGCTCAGCGAAGGTAAACCTGCAAACATCTTTTACTCCTGCTACATTGTGGGGCGTAATTATTTCACGCCGTCCCCGCCTACGCCAGAGGGACGGCAACGTTCAGGATCGAGAAAGATGTTGTCCCCCGCGATTATTACCCTGCCCTGGCGCCCGGATGCGGCCGAACACTATTTTGCGCCGTTAAGCGCCCTGCCCTGGGCGATGCTGCTGCATTCCGGCTTTGCCGACCATCCGCATAACCGCTTTGATATTCTGGTGGCTGCCCCGCGCGCCACGCTGCTGACGCGCGGTGAACAGACGTGGGTCGATGACGGCGAAACCGCTTTTGTCTCCGCGGAAGATCCGCTGCAACTGCTTCAACAGCAGTTGGATCGTCAGCCGTTCACGCCGCAGCCCCATGACGATCTGCCGTTTCTTGGCGGCGCGCTGGGACTATTCGGGTACGATCTGGGCCGCCGCTTTGAGCGTCTCCCTTCGCACGCGCAGGCCGATATCGCGCTGGCGGATATGGCGGTGGGGATCTATGACTGGGCGCTGGTCGTCGACCACCAGCGCCAGCAAATTTCGCTGCTCAGCTATGACGATCCGCAGCAGCGCCTGCAGTGGCTGCAGGCGCAATCCCGTCCGGCGATGAAACCTTTCGCCCTGACCTCTGCCTGGCAGTCAAATATGAGCCGCCAGCAGTACGGCGAGAAATTTCGCCAGGTGCAGGCCTATCTGCACAGCGGCGACTGCTATCAGGTCAACCTCGCCCAGCGTTTTCAGGCCCGCTACGTCGGTGATGAATGGCAGGCCTTCCGCCAGCTGAATACCGCCAACCGCGCCCCCTTTAGCGCCTTTATTCGCCTCGAGGAAGGGGCGATTTTAAGCCTGTCGCCGGAGCGCTTTATTCAGCTGCGCCAGGGGGCGATCCAGACGCGCCCAATAAAAGGTACTCTGCCGCGGCTCGATTCGCCGCAGGAAGATGCGCGGCAGGCTGAGAAGCTGGCGAACTCCCCGAAAGACCGCGCCGAGAATTTAATGATTGTCGACCTGATGCGCAACGACATCGGCCGCGTCGCCGTGCCGGGCAGCGTGCGGGTACCCGAGCTGTTCGTGGTGGAGCCGTTCCCGGCGGTCCATCATCTGGTCAGCACCATCACCGCCCGCTTACCGGCGACGCTGCATGCCAGCGATCTGCTGCGCGCCGCCTTCCCCGGGGGATCTATCACTGGCGCCCCGAAGGTCCGGGCGATGGAGATTATCGATGAACTGGAACCTCAGCGACGTAACGCCTGGTGCGGGAGCATTGGCTACCTGAGCTATTGCGGCAATATGGATACCAGCATCACCATTCGCACCCTGACGGCCTGGCAGGGGCAACTGTATTGCTCCGCTGGAGGCGGTATCGTCGCGGACAGCGAGGAAGATGCGGAATATCAGGAAACTTTTGATAAAGTTAATCGTATCCTGCACCAACTGGAGAACTAGACCATGGCGGACCACGCCCTCAATCTGGATGATTTTCTGTCCCGCTTCCAGCTGCTGCGCCCCCAGCCTTCGCGCCATGCGCTCAATCAGCGGCAGGCGGCGGTGCTGGTGCCGATCGTGCGCCGACCGCAGCCCGGCCTGCTGCTGACCCAGCGTTCGCCGCTGCTGCGCAAGCACGCCGGTCAGGTCGCCTTTCCCGGCGGCGCGGTAGATAATACCGATGCGACGCTTATCGCCGCCGCCCTGCGCGAAGCCCAGGAAGAAGTCGCGATCCCCCCGGAAGCCGTCGAGGTGATCGGCGTTCTGCCGCCAGTGGACAGCGTCACCGGTTTTCAGGTGACGCCGGTGGTGGGCATTATTCCCCCCAATCTGCACTATCACGCCAGTCAGGACGAAGTCTCAGCGGTATTTGAAATGCCGCTCGCCGAAGCCCTGCGCCTGGGGCGCTACCATCCGCTCGACATCCACCGTCGGGGTAACGACCACCGCGTCTGGCTCTCCTGGTACCAGCATTATTTTGTCTGGGGAATGACCGCCGGGATCATTCGCGAGCTGGCGTTGCAGATAGGCGCTCGACCTTAGCTATACTGTTTATGAGAGAGCGCTCTCACTATTAGTAAAATCGCGGTTATCCATTAGTTTAATTCATGTGAATAGTTCAACTGGCAGCGCGCTTCCCTCTTACACTATGCGCAGTTATTACATCGTTACCGCACCCGCGGTAACCCTGTCAGGAGTATTATCGTGATTAGTCTATTCGACATGTTCAAGGTGGGGATTGGTCCCTCATCTTCCCACACTGTTGGCCCGATGAAGGCCGGTAAACAGTTCGTCGATGACCTGGTCGAAAAAGGATTGCTTAATGCGGTAACCCGTGTGGCGGTTGACGTCTACGGCTCGCTGTCATTAACCGGCAAAGGCCACCATACGGACATCGCCATTATCATGGGACTGGCGGGCAATCAGCCCGATACGGTCGATATTGACGCGATCCCGGCATTTATCCGTGACGTCGAGGCGCGCGGCCGACTGCTGCTGGCCAACGGCCAGCACGAGGTCGACTTCCCGGCGGATGACGGCATGCGTTTTCGCAGCGACAACCTGCCACTGCACGAAAACGGCATGACCATTCATGCCTGGGCCGGCGAGAAAGAGATCTACTGCAAGACCTATTACTCGATTGGCGGCGGCTTTATCGTCGATGAAGAGCACTTCGGCAAAGAAAACGCCAACGAATTGCAGGTGCCCTACCCGTTTAAATCGGCGCAGGAAATGCTGGCGTATTGTAAAGAGACCGGCCTGTCGCTCTCCGGGATGGTGATGCAAAACGAGCTGGCGCTGCACAGCAAAAAAGAGATCGAGGACTATTTCGCCAACGTCTGGCAGACCATGCGCGCCTGTATCGACCGCGGGATGAACACCGAAGGCGTGCTGCCTGGTCCGCTGCGCGTGCCGCGTCGCGCCTCGGCGCTGCGTCGTCTGCTGGTGGCCAGCGATAAGCTCTCCAGCGATCCGATGAACGTCGTTGACTGGGTCAATATGTTCGCACTGGCGGTCAATGAAGAGAACGCCGCCGGCGGTCGCGTGGTGACCGCGCCGACCAACGGCGCCTGCGGCATCGTTCCGGCGGTACTCGCCTATTACGACCACTTTATCGAATCCGTCAGCCCGGAAATTTATATCCGCTACTTTATGGCCTGCGGGGCGATCGGCGCGCTGTACAAGATGAATGCCTCCATTTCCGGGGCGGAAGTCGGCTGTCAGGGTGAAGTGGGCGTTGCCTGCTCGATGGCGGCGGCGGGCCTGGCTGAACTGCTCGGCGCCAGCCCGGAACAGGTTTGCGTGGCGGCGGAGATCGGCATGGAACACAACCTCGGCCTGACCTGCGACCCGGTCGCCGGCCAGGTGCAGGTGCCATGCATTGAACGTAACGCCATCGCCTCCGTCAAGGCAATCAACGCCGCGCGAATGGCGATGCGCCGTACCAGCGAACCGCGCGTCTCGCTCGACAAAGTGATCGAGACCATGTACGAAACCGGTAAAGACATGAACGCCAAGTACCGCGAAACCTCCCGCGGCGGCCTGGCGATTAAAGTTCAGTGTGACTAAACTGTTCGTCCCCCCCTGCGCCCGCAAAGCGCGCAGGGGGATAACCCTGGTGACTGAAATCTCCCTGATGCGCCTTCAACGGCGCATTTTCTTTTTTCTATACCTGGCGATATTCTGCCACTACAATTGCTCTATTAAATAAGCCACGCTTAACCACTCGTCCTGTCGACAGGGTGTCGCACATGCAGACTGCACAAAAAGTCATTACGGCCTATCGTCGCAAACGCATTATTGTCTGCCTGCTGGTAGCCCTGCTAACCCTGGGTACCACCTTAGCTATCCGATTTATTTCACAGCGTAGCGTAAATGAAGAGTACATTCGCACTGCCGCCAGCCAGCGGGTCACGGCGCTGGATAACATCCTGCGTCCGCTGAGCGCAGAGCGGGCGACGCTACTCTCCCTGGTCGACAAACCCTGCATGGATATTCATCTCACACTGCGCAAAATGGCGGCCTCGCTGCAGACGGTCCGCTCCGTCGCGCTGGTGGCGTCAGGGATGATCTACTGTTCCAGTATCTTTGGGCAACGGCAGGCGGATCTGCACCAGCTGCAGCCCGCGCTTCCGGCTCACCACCCCTTACTGCTCTTTTCTACCGACAACTCACTGCTCAAAGGCACACCGGTGCTGATCCAGTGGTATCCAGCCTCGGAAAGCGGCTTCGACGGCGTGATGTTAATTGTCAATATCGAGCTGCTGGGAACCTTAATTCTCAAGGAAAAATCGCCCCTGATCAGCGACGTCAGCCTGCAGGTCGGCGACCATTATTTTATCAGCGGCCTCGGCCTGATTGACAAAGCGCACGCCCCGCAGGCGTCGGTGATTTATCGCCAGCGCTCCACAGAATTTCCCTTTACCATCAACATTAACGGTCCGGGTGCCGCGACTATCGCGCTGGAGGAGCTGCCCGGTGAGCTGCCGCTGGCCCTCATCTTCAGCCTGTTGATGACCGGCATCGCCTGGCTGGCCACCGCCGGCAGAATGAGTTTCTCGCGAGAGATAAGTCTCGGCATCACGGCCCGGGAATTTACCCTCTGGTGCCAGCCGCTGCAGGATGCGCGCAGCGGACGCTGCTGCGGGGTGGAGATCCTGCTGCGCTGGAACAACCCCCGCCGCGGCGAGATTTCGCCCGAGGTATTTATTCCCATCGCCGAAGGGGACAATCTGATTATTCCCCTCACCCGCTATGTGATCGCCGAAACCGCCCGCCGCCTGGATGCCTTCCCCAGCGAGCCGCATTTTCATATCGCGATTAATGTCGCTGCCCGTCACTTTGCCCACGGTTTGCTGCTGCATGACCTGCACAATTACTGGTTTAGCGTCAATCCGGTACAACAGCTGGTGGTTGAACTCACCGAACGCGATGTCCTGCAGGATGGCGACCAGCACATGGCCGAACATTTGCATTTAAAAGGGGTCCAGCTGGCGATAGATGATTTTGGCACCGGTAACAGCTCGCTCTCGTGGCTGGAAAAACTGCGGCCGGACGTGCTGAAGATCGACCGCTCGTTTACCAGTTCCGTCGGGATAGACAGCGTCAATGCCACGGTGACGGATATTATTATAGCCCTCGCCGACCGTCTGAATATCGTTACCGTGGCCGAAGGGGTGGAGACGCTGGAGCAGGAAAGCTATCTCCGGGGCCACGGCGTCGATGTGCTGCAGGGATTTTATTATGCCCGGCCGATGCCGATAGAGGCGTTTCCGGCGTGGCTGGCAGACAGAGAGGGGCAGAAAAGCGAGGGGGGAGAATAGCTCGCCGGCCACAGGGGCCGACGAGCAGGGCAATTACTCTTCTTCGTCGCTCAGCGGACGGGTGACCACCGCGCGGACCATGTCGACCCGGTAATCATTCGCTTCCACCACGGTAAACTGCAGCGGCGGTAGCGACACGGTGTCGCCAATGCGCGGGATATGGCCATTGACGGCGATCACCAACCCGGCCACCGTGGCAATATCCTCATCTTCATTGACCAGCGCATCCAGTCCAAGCGCCTGCTGCAGCGCATGCAGGTCGGTCGAGCCTTTGATCAGCCAGCCATCGCCGTCAATGACGATCTCCGGCGTCTCATCGGCATCCGGGAATTCACCGGCGATGGCTTCCAGGACGTCCAGCGGCGTCACCAGCCCCTGTACCATGCCAAACTCGTTGGTCACGATGACAAAGCTGCCGCGCGCGCGGCGCAGAACGCCGAGCAGATTGATCGGGTCCAGCGTTTCCGGGACGACAATCGCCGGGGAGGCAGAGGCCAGCGCCGCAACGTTTTCGCCCGCCTCAAGGGCCACCAGCAACTCTTTCGCCCGCACGATACCGATGATTTCATCCAGCTCTCCGCGGCAGACCGGGAACAGACTGTGCGGCGACGAGAGCAGCTGACGACGAATTTCGTCATCACTCTGTTCGGCGTCAACCCAGCTGATTTCACCGCGCGGGGTCATAATACCGCGCAGGGAGCGCTGGGCCAGCGTCAGCACGCCGTTAATCATGTAACGTTCTTCTTCGGCAAACGCCCCTTCCGGCACCGGTATGGCTGCCGGGCTGTCGGCGTCATGGCTGACGGAGGTCTGTTTCCGGCCGCCCATAAGGCGCAGGATCGCATCCGCGGTACGGGCACGCAGAGGCAGCGTCGACTGATGTCGGACAAAGTTGCGTCGCGCCACCTGGTTGAAGAACTCGATGATGATCGAGAAACCGATCGCCGCGTACAGATACCCTTTCGGAATATGGAAGCCAAACCCTTCCGCCACCAGGCTCAGGCCGATCATCAACAGGAAGCTCAGACAGAGCACCACCACCGTCGGGTGCTGGTTGACAAAGCGCGTCAATGGCTTCGACGCCAGCAGCATCATGATCATGGCGATCACCACCGCCGCCATCATCACCGGCAGATGGTTAACCATCCCGACCGCCGTGATCACCGCATCCAGAGAGAAGACGGCGTCCAGCACCACGATCTGCAGTACCACCACCCAGAAACTGGCATACCCTTTACCGTGACCGCTATCGTGCTGGCGGTTTTCCAGCCGCTCATGCAGTTCAGTCGTCGCCTTAAACAGCAAGAAGATCCCGCCGAGCAGCATGATAAGGTCGCGCCCGGAAAAGGAGAAATCAGCGATAGTAATCAGCGGCTTCGTCAGGGTCACCATCCAGGAGATCACCGACAGCAGCCCCAGGCGCATCACCAGCGCCAGCGAAAGGCCGATCAGTCGCGCTTTATCGCGCTGCTTCGGCGGCAGTTTGTCCGCCAGGATGGCAATAAACACCAGGTTGTCGATACCGAGCACAATCTCCAGAACGATAAGCGTCAACAGGCCAGCCCAGATTGAGGGATCCATTAACAATTCCATGTACGACTCCGGTTAGCGGCAAGCTGAGTCATCGCCATGTCATGCATGGGCGCGACAATAGGTGCTGAGAGAAAAGCGTGATGCGTGGAGGTGGCAACCAGGTGCCAGAAAGTGAAAAGACGTCGATGACGGTCCATACTGCGGGCTATGCCCTATACTCCTGAGTAATTAAACGGAAGTTAAACATAGCAAAATATAGATCGAAATTGGAAAAAATTTACCTGAATTTGCAATAACTAAGGCTATTTTTTGCGCTGCAAAATTATTACCAGGCGATGCCTGATTAACGGATCTTCATCACATTAATTATTTTTTCACTGTCTAAAATAATTCGCGGTAGTAACTATTTTCTATCTTACACCCTAACTGAATCGATTTTGTCCTCAAGAGTGATTCAGGATGTATCAAAGCAGATGATGCATTCACGATAATAAAGGAGGTAGCAAGTGACGATTGCTATTGTAATAGGCACACATGGTTGGGCTGCAGAACAGCTGCTGAAAACAGCAGAGATGCTGTTGGGCGAGCAGGAAAACGTTGGCTGGATCGATTTCGTTCCGGGTGAAAACGCCGAAACGCTGATCGAGAAATACAATGCCCAGTTGGCAAAACTGGATACCAGTAAAGGCGTGCTATTTCTCGTCGATACATGGGGAGGCAGCCCGTTCAACGCTGCGAGCCGCATTGTCGTCGATAAAGAGCATTACGAAGTTATCGCTGGCGTCAACATCCCGATGCTGGTGGAAACCTTCATGGCCCGCGATGATGACCCTTCGTTTGATGAACTGGTCGCCTTAGCGGTGGAGACCGGTAGCGAAGGCGTGAAAGCGCTGAAGGCCAAACCGGTGGAAAAAGCGGCTCCCGCGCCAGCCCCTGCCGCGGCGCCAAAAGCCGCCGCGCCGGCCAAACCGATGGGCCCGAACGACTACATGGTGATTGGCCTCGCGCGCATTGACGACCGCCTGATCCATGGTCAGGTCGCCACCCGCTGGACCAAAGAGACCAACGTCACCCGCATCATCGTCGTCAGCGACGAAGTGGCCGCGGATACGGTGCGCAAAACCCTGCTGACCCAGGTTGCACCACCGGGCGTCACCGCCCACGTGGTGGACGTCGCCAAAATGATCCGCGTTTACAACAACCCGATGTACGCCGGGCAGCGCGTCATGCTGCTGTTTACTAACCCGACCGACGTTGAGCGTATCGTCGAGGGCGGCGTGAAAATCACCAGCGTCAACATCGGTGGTATGGCGTTCCGCCAGGGCAAAACCCAGGTTAACAACGCGATTTCGGTCGATGCCAAAGATATTGAGGCGTTTAACAAGCTGAACGCACGCGGTATCGAGCTGGAGGCACGTAAAGTGTCCACCGACCCGAAACTGAAAATGATGGATCTGATCGCCAAGGTTGATAAATAACCCGGCCGATCGCGCCCCAGTTTTCACTTTAAGACTTAATCAACAGGAGAAGTACAATGGAGATTACCCTTCTTCAGATTGTGCTGGTGTTCATCGTCGCGTGTATTGCGGGTATGGAGTCGGTGCTTGATGAATTTCAGTTCCACCGTCCTCTGGTCGCTTGTACGCTGATCGGTGCCGTTCTCGGCGATATGAAAACCGGTATTATCATCGGCGGTACGCTGGAAATGATCGCTCTGGGTTGGATGAACATCGGTGCGGCGGTTGCACCTGATGCCGCGCTGGCGTCCATTATTTCCACCGTTCTGGTTATTGCCGGCCATCAGAGCATCGGTGCCGGTATCGCGCTGGCTATCCCGCTGGCGGCGGCAGGCCAGGTGCTGACCATTATCGTTCGTACCATCACCGTAGCCTTCCAGCACGCGGCAGATAAAGCGGCGGAGAATGGCAACCTGACCGCCCTGTCGTGGTTGCACGTCTCGTCCTTGTTCCTGCAGGCGATGCGTATCGCTATCCCGGCCGTCATCGTCGCCATTTCCGTCGGTACCAGCGAAGTCCAGGGCCTGCTGAACGCGATCCCTGAAGTGGTCACCAGCGGTCTGAACATCGCCGGCGGTATGATCGTGGTTGTCGGTTATGCGATGGTCATCAACATGATGCGCGCAGGCTACCTGATGCCGTTCTTCTACCTCGGCTTCGTCACCGCCGCCTTCACCAACTTCAACCTGGTAGCCCTGGGTGTGATTGGTGCGGTCATGGCTATCCTCTACATCCAGCTGAGCCCGAAATATAACCGCGTCGCCGGTGCGCCGGCTCAGGCGGCTGGTAACAACGATCTCGATAACGAACTGGACTAACAGGTGAGCGAAATGGTTGATATGACTAAAAATACCACCGAGAAAAAACTCACTCAGAGTGATATTCGTGGCGTGTTCATTCGTTCTAACCTGTTCCAGGGGTCATGGAACTTCGAACGTATGCAGGCGCTGGGCTTCTGCTTCTCTATGGTTCCGGCAATCCGTCGCCTGTACCCGGAGAACAATGATGCGCGTAAGCAGGCGATTAAACGTCACCTTGAGTTCTTCAACACCCATCCTTACGTTGCCGCTCCGGTACTGGGCGTAACCCTGGCGATGGAAGAGCAGCGCGCCAATGGCGCAGAGATTGACGATGGCGCCATCAACGGCATCAAAGTCGGTCTGATGGGGCCGCTGGCCGGCGTCGGCGACCCGATCTTCTGGGGTACCGTGCGTCCGGTGTTCGCGGCCTTAGGCGCTGGGATCGCGATGAGCGGTAGCCTGCTCGGTCCTCTGCTGTTCTTTATCCTGTTCAACGCAGTGCGTCTGCTGACCCGTTACTATGGCGTCGCCTATGGTTACCGCAAAGGCGTGGACATCGTTAAAGATATGGGCGGCGGTTTCCTGCAGAAACTGACTGAGGGGGCGTCAATCCTCGGCCTGTTTGTCATGGGGGCGCTGGTTAACAAGTGGACGCACGTGAATATTCCGATGGTGGTGTCAAAAATCACCGGTTCTGACGGACAGGTTCACGTCACCACGGTGCAAACCATCCTCGACCAGTTGATGCCGGGCCTGGTACCGCTGCTGTTGACCTTCGCCTGTATGTGGCTGCTGCGCAAGAAAGTTAACCCACTGTGGATCATCGTTGGCTTCTTCGTCATCGGTATCGCGGGCTACGCTGTCGGCCTGCTGGGTCTGTAATTTCCAGGTTGTACGCCGGGGGCTTGCCCCCGGCTTTTTTTTATCAGGAGGAACGCAAAGCAATGACATTCACGGACCTGGTGATCATCCTGTTTATCCTTGCGCTACTGGCCTACGCGGTGTATGACCAGTTCATTATGCCGAGGCGGAACGGCCCGGTGCTGCTGGCCATTCCCCTGCTTCGCCGCAGCCGCGTTGACGGTCTGATCTTTGTCGGCCTCACCGCCATTCTGATCTATAACAACATTACCCAGCACGGCACCCCGATCACCACCTGGCTATTATCTGCCCTGGCGCTGATGGGTCTCTATTTATTCTGGATCCGTACGCCGAAAATCATTTTTAAACCGCGCGGTTTTTTCTTCGCCAACGTGTGGATAGAATATCAGCGAATTAAAGAGATGAATTTATCCGAGGACGGCGTGCTGGTGATGCAATTAGAGCAACGGCGGCTGCTTATTCGCGTACGAAATATCGACGACCTGGAGAAAATCTACAAACTTCTCGTTTCAACTCAATGAGTTATAAATATAGCCAGCGCTATATTTTCCAGTTTTTCTCTGGAAAAACATATAGCCATGGCTATATTTCCCCTGCCTCCTCTTCCCTTTTTTATTAACTATTTATTTACTTATAAATTTAAATGAAAATCGTTATCATTTGGTTATTAAAATAGCCGTCTTCTGTTATTGTTTTATATTCTAAAAATATGTTAAGGTTGCGCCCGTCGTTGGGGAGTAGCCGATTTCCTGTTTGCCAGGAAATGTACGTGTCAACATACTCGTTGCAAAACGTGGCACGTACGGGTTGAAGTGATTCAATCAGGCGAGACCATAGATACATCACTGCTGTACGTATTGCTCAGCCATTGAGCGGCTCCGCGTATATTTACTGGGGGCAGCGATGTGTCATATGGATTATCCCCGGTCAGGACACGCACATGAATTTATCCGCTACCATTCTTCTCGCCTTCGGCATGTCTATGGACGCCTTTGCAGCCTCTATCGGCAAGGGTGCCACCCTGCACAAACCTAAATTCTCAGAAGCCGTCCGCACCGGGCTGATTTTTGGCGTGATTGAAACCCTGACCCCGCTGGTCGGCTGGGGACTCGGCATGTTGGCCAGCCAGTTTGTCCTCGAGTGGAACCACTGGATTGCCTTTATTCTGCTGGTGTTTCTCGGCGGGCGAATGATCGTGGAAGGTGTTCGCGGCGACAGCGACGAGGCGTGCGACGCGCCTCGCCGTCATGGTTTCTGGCTGCTGGTCACCACCGCCTTCGCCACCAGCCTTGACGCGATGGCCGTTGGTGTGGGTCTGGCCTTCCTGCAGGTCAGCATTGTGACCACCGCACTGGCGATCGGCTGCGCGACGTTTCTTATGTCGACGCTGGGGATCATGGTCGGTCGCTTTATTGGCCCGCTGTTGGGCAAACGGGCCGAAATCCTCGGCGGTATTGTGCTGATGGGCATCGGCAGCGAAATCCTCTGGAGCCATTTCGCCGGTTAAGCCTTACGCCTCGCGCTGCCAGCAATGGATCATGAAGTCGGTCTGGCAGCCAAACGTCGCCTGCTGACGCAGCGCGGCGTGCACCTCAGGCTTAGCCCGCCACGCGAACGGCGTCATCTGCAGCAGCGCCTGCGCTTCACTTCCCGTCAGGGTCATCGGATAGGCCAGCTGCTGCTGAGCGTCCAGGCGGAATCCCGGCATCGCTTCCGTCTTCAGCTCATGCAGGCGTACCTCATCGTAAATCAGCCCTTTTAGCTCCAGCAGATGGCGGGGTCCCGGCGTGGCGGTGATCACCCATCCGCCAGACCGCACCACCCGCGCCAGCTCTTCGGCGTTGCAGGGGGCGTAAATGCGCACTACCGCATCGAAGCTGTTATCGGAGAACGGCAGACGCTGGCTGGAGGCGACGCAAAAACTGACCTGCGGGTAGCGTTTTGCCGCCGCGCGGATCGCTGGCTTCGACACGTCCAGCCCCCAGCTATGGCTGGCGATGGTGGCAAACGCGTGGGTGTAATACCCTTCGCCACAGCCGATATCCAGTAAATCCGCAGGGGCGTAGTGCCGCAGCCGTTCGGCGATCGCCTCCCGTAGCGGCTGATAATGACCCGCATCCAGAAACGCCCGCCGGGCCTGCATCATCTCAGCGCTATCGCCGGGATCGCGCGACCGCTTGAACTGCACCGGTAGCAGATTGACGTACCCCTCTTTCGCCAGATCGAACTGGTGCCGCTGCGGGCAGGAATAGTGGTTGTCGCCGCGGCTTAACGGCGCGTGGCAAAGGGGGCAACTGTATGACATGACGGCTCCGGTGTTGCTAAAGGGCGAAAGTGTAGCGCTATTCGCCCCTGCAGACCACTGTTACAGCGCCGGCGCCAGCGGATGGCTGTCGTGCATCACGATCAGATTCTCCGCCCCTTGCGGCATGCCGTCCGGCATGACGTTCTCCAGCCGCAGGACATCCCCCATGATCTGGCTGAAGACCGGCGCGGACACCGCCCCGCCGTAATAGGAGCCATTACTCGGATCGTTCATCACCACCACCAGCGCAAACTGTGGACGACTGGCGGGCGCCACGCCGGCGGTGTAGGCCACATATTTATCGATATATTTGCCGTCCGGACCGATTTTCTTCGCCGTCCCGGTTTTTACCGCCACCCGGTAGTCGCGCACTGCCGCTTTGGTCCCGCCCCCCCCCGGGAGCGCCACGCTCTCCATCATATGCTCTACGCTGTGCACGATGTTCTCCGGCATCACCCGCGTACCTATCACCGGCGGATCGATGCGGGTTATCGATAACGGTCGTTCAATACCGAAACCGCCGATAGTCGCGTAGACGTGCGCCAGCTGGAGCGGCGTCACCATTAACCCATAGCCGAACGCGAAGGTAGCGCGATCCAGCTGCCCCCAGTAGCGGCGATGCGGCATCAGCCCGGCGCTTTCCCCGGTCAATCCCAATCCGGTCGGCTCGCCGAACCCAAATGCCTGATAGGTATCAAGCAGATGCTGCACCGGCATAGCGAGCGAGAGATGCGACACGCCGGTATCACTGGATTTTTGCAGGATCCCGGTCAGACTCAGCTCCGGATAATAGCCAACATCGCGGATGCGGTGGCCGTCGAGGACAAACGGATGGGTGTCCACCACGCTATCCGGCTGGACAATCCCCTGCTGGAGCGCGGTCATGATCACCAGCGGTTTGACGGTCGACCCGGGTTCGAAGGTGTCGCTGATGGCGCGGTTGCGGAAATCATCCAGCGTCGCGCTGTCGCGATTGTTCGGATTGAAGTCCGGGTAGCTGGCCATCGCCAGAATCTCACCGGTATCAATTTTGATCAATACCGCCGCCCCGGATTCCGCCTTATTCCAGCGAACGGCATTATCCAGCGCATCTTCGGTCACCGTCTGCAGACGTTCATCAATACTCAGCTGCAGATTATGCGCCGGGACTGGCGGCACTTCGGTAATATTTTCAATAACATTGCCATGTTTATCTTTGCGCACCAGGCGTCGTCCGGGTTTGCCGGTCAGCTGGGCATTAAAGCTTTTCTCCACCCCTTCGATGCCCTGATTATCGACGTTGGTAAAGCCCAGCAGATTGGCAGCCACATGACCAGCCGGATAGAAACGTCGCGATTCATCGCGCAGATAGACGCCCGGGAGATGCAGTTTATCAATCCACTCCGCCTGCTCCGGATTGATCTGACGCGCCAGATAGAGAAAACGGGCGTGAGGATGACTTTGTACCCGTTGGGCCAGCTCCCCGAGGTTGAGATGCAGTGCTTCGGCCATTGCCTGCCAGCGAGGACCATAACCAACACCACCCTTCTCCATGGTGGTCTGCGGGTCGATCCAGATAGCGCTGACCGGTACGCTCACCGCCAGCGGTCGTCCTTCGCGGTCGCTAATCATGCCGCGCTCCACCGCCACGGGCTCTTCGCGCAGAGAACGCATGTCTTCTTGTTTTACCAGGTTATCGGGAGAGACAATTTGCAGCCAGCCCACGCGGGCCAACAGCAGTCCCAGACAACCAAGAATGGCCACACAGAGTAACCCGAAGCGAATCGGGGTAAAGCTGGCGGCGGACTTCATTTTTTTCTTTAGCACCATAGCTCCGGCATCATTTTGCAACCATCTGATTTAACAGAAAATTAGCAAAACAGACTGCTACACAATGCTAATAAAGTTGACTATTTGCAACAAGACGCGACGGAAGGGGGTAAAATGACATGCTTTGCAATAAAAACGCAAAAGCCCCGCGCAGGCGAGGCTTTTATACAAGAAGAGTGGTCTTGTATCAGATAGCAGTTACGTTAACTGCAGCCGGACCTTTCTGGCCGTCCTGAATTTCGAACTCAACGTTCTGGCCTTCAGCCAGAGTTTTGAAGCCGTTACCCTGGATAGCGGAGAAGTGTACGAACACGTCTTTGCTGCCATCAGCCGGAGTAATGAAACCAAAACCTTTAGACTCGTTGAACCACTTAACTTGACCTTTAATCTTTGCCATTTGCAAAATTCCTTAGACTGTTTTCTTCGCCTGCTGGCGTTTACATAGATAAAACTGACACATAACTGCATGAGGCACTAATTTAAGGTTCGGCAGAGAAGCGGTATTCAACGACAACGTGTTTACTCAGGACTTCTTTACTGAAAATGCCACACATAAACAGAACTGTACCTCGTTTAACCCGAAACGTGTTATCACATACTACGTAAATAATGGCAAGCCATTTTTAAACGTGTCACGATCGTTCGCACAAATTATAAGGTAATCATTTGATCGCCTGCACATTTATGCGTCTTTGCCGCTCCTGGCAAGGCGTTATAGCATTCGCTAATATCACCTGGTTGCTGCCTCATTACTGCAACTTTTTTACCATAGCTCAACAACTTCGCTTCGTCCAGGTATGTACGTATACGAACCGCCATGCTGACGGCGCTTCACTGAAGGCGATGAATATTGATGCGCATAATTACTCATAACAGCAGACGAAAAATCGCTAAAGCCGTACCAGTGTAGTGATAATAAAACCTGTTAGTCGTCACGCTAAAAATAGAGCTAATTCTGCACCTTAATAATGAAAAAATGATGACAGTGTCACATTCCAGGGCAATAAACGCGGCGGGAATGACTTTATTTACAGCGTGTAAAAAAGGGAATAATGCGCGGGGAAAGGAATAATGGAATAAGAATAAGCTATTACTGCCAGCTATCATGCAGGTGCGCATCTTATGATGCACACCTGTGGAGGTACTTAGCGCTCTGCCACCAGGCGGATAAACTCATCCTCTCCTTTCGCCTTGCCTGCGACGGTCGGCTCGGCCACGTCCTCTTTTTCCGGCGCATTAGCTTCGCAAAGGCGACGTAACAGCGCATTCTGCCGCTTTTGCTGATCCAGCAGCGCTTGCAGCAGTTCTATCTGCTCGTTCGCCCGCGAACTGGCGCGGTTGACGAAGAACCATAACAACAGACCGACAAGCAGCAACGCGACGGATACAGCCAGCGAAGCCAGATTTAAGATCCCAGGATTTAGTAACTCACTCATTTCACCACCTCAAAGAGAAGGCGTTCATTCTACCACCCACACCGCAGAAGGAAATCAGTCGTCAGAAAAATGTCTTACCACGGGATGAATTTATTGATAGTGCAAATGCCGCTGAAAAACTGAACATCCTGGTCGCACATTACGTTAAGCATCTGAGTCCACAGCAACAGGCAGCCTGCTATGATGACTATCAGTAAAACCCACCGTAATTTTTTCACTCCACTCTCCGCATTAGTACTTTATCTCACCAGGATAACACGGCCTTCTTAAACCGCGGCTAACTGTAATACGAACGGCAAGTTTAGGAATCATCGACTTGTTTCAAAACGTGTTCGTGTCAAAATCACGGCAAGGATCATACAAATAATGAGGCATCAATGCGATTAATCATTCGTACTATTGTCGTCGTGGCTATCTTATGGATTGGCGTATTATTAAGCGGCTATGGCGTATTATTCCACAGTGAAGAAAACGTCGGTGGTCTGGGTCTTAAGTGTCAGTATCTCACCGCCCGCGGGGTCAGTACCGCACTTTATGTGCATTCCAATAGCGGTGTGATCGGCGTCAGTAACTGTCCCATTCTGCGCAAAAGCGCAACCGTGGTTGATAACGGTTAAAATCACTCCGGCGAGCGCGACAATAGCACCGCGCTCGCCGGATGTTTCAGCTACCGCGTCAGAACGGGTAGTCGTTGTATCCCATTTGCTCAGAAATCTTGCGCGCCGCCTGATGCAGCATCGCCACATATTCATGCAAACGTTCTTCTGAGAAACGTAGCGTCGGGAAAGAGATGCTCAGTCCGGCGATAACCACGCCGAAACGATCGAACACCGGTACCCCGATGCAGCGTAGTCCCTCTTCCTGCTCTTCGTTATCTTCGCCATATCCCTGCTCGCGTACGCCATCCAGCACCTTCAGCAGCGCTTCCGTGCTGGTGATGGTCCGCTCGGTGCTGCGTTTATACTCCACGCCCTCGAGGATCTGCTCCACTTCGCTGCGATCGCGCCACGCCAGCAGTACCTTACCAATCGCGGTACTGTACAGCGGATTGCGACGGCCGATACGCGAGTACATCCGCAGATTGTACATCGAGTCAATCTTGTGGATGTAGACGATGCTGTCTTCATCCAGCGCCCCGAGGTGAATAGTCTCTTTCGTCAGCCGGGAGAGTTCGCGCATCTGAATATCGGCGCTGCGTACCAGGTCGACGTTCTGCAGCGCACGAGCGCCCAGCTCGAACAGCTTGAGCGTGAGGGAGTATTTCTCTGACTCGCCTTCCTGCGCCACATAGCCCAGTGATTTCATGGTCTGTAAAAAGCGATAAACGGTGCTTTTCGACATCATGACGCGCTGGGACAGTTCGGTAATGCCAATTTCACGCTCTTCACCCAGCGCCTGTAAGATGCCAAAAACCTTCAATACCGAAGAGACAGAATCTGGCTGTTTATCCAAATCTGCACCTGCCATTTATCACCTCGCCGTAACTGTTTTATAAAATTTAGAACCGGTTTTTATTATAAATTCGCCGCCTCTGCGCCGCAATCATTCTTCTGCCACTTCGTTACAAATCTGCGACATACTGCGGAATAATCAATGCTAAACTCATCATTCAAAAAACCGTTTCATTTAAGACTTATATTCACCATGGATAAAAATTCTTCCGATGGCGTGCCGCTGCCGCAACGCTATGGCGCCATTCTGACCATCGTGCTGGGGCTGACCATGGCCGTGCTCGACGGGGCTATCGCCAACGTCGCGCTCCCGACCATCGCCAGCGATCTTAACGCCTCGCCGGCGGCGTCAATCTGGATCGTTAACGCCTACCAAATCGCCATTGTCATCGCCCTGCTACCGCTCTCTTTCCTCGGCGATATGGTCGGCTATCGCCGCATCTATAAGATAGGCCTGGTGGTGTTTATCTTTACCTCGCTGGCCTGCGCCCTGTCGCGCAGTCTCGACATGCTGACCTTCGCCCGCGTCGCCCAGGGGCTGGGCGGCGCCGCGCTGATGAGCGTGAACACCGCGTTGATCCGCCTGATTTATCCGCAGCGCTTTCTCGGCCGCGGCATGGGCATCAACTCCTTTGTCGTCGCCGTCTCTTCGGCAGCAGGCCCGACGATCGCCGCGGCGATCCTCTCCCTTGCCTCATGGCAATGGCTGTTTTTAATTAACGTTCCCCTCGGGATCGTCGCTTTTGTTCTGGCCATGCGCTTTCTGCCACCCAACAGCGCGCGCAGCAAAATCATCCGCTTCGATCTGCCGAGCGCCATCATGAACGCCCTCACCTTCGGGCTGCTGATCACTGCGCTCAGCGGGTTCGCCCAGGGACAGTCTGTTCAGCTGGTGCTGGCGGAAGTGGCCGCCATGCTGGTGGTGGGCCTTTTCTTCGTTCGCCGCCAGCTCAGCATGCCCGTCCCCCTGCTGCCGGTCGACCTGCTGCGCATCCCGCTCTTCTCACTCTCTATCTGCACCTCCATCTGCTCCTTCTGTGCGCAGATGCTGGCGATGGTCTCCCTGCCCTTCTTCCTGCAGACGATGATGGGGCGCAGCGAAGTGGAGACCGGCCTGCTGCTGACGCCGTGGCCGCTGGCGACCATGGTGATGGCGCCGCTGGCCGGTTATTTGATTGAGAAATGCCATGCAGGGCTGCTGGGGGCCATTGGGCTGCTGGTTATGGCCTGCGGCCTGTTCGGCCTGGCGCTGCTGCCCGAGTCGCCTTCCGATCTGGATATTATCTGGCGTATGGCGCTGTGCGGCGCCGGTTTCGGGCTGTTTCAGTCGCCGAATAACCACACTATTGTCGCCTCGGCTCCGAGCCATCGTAGCGGTGGCGCCAGCGGGATGCTGGGTACCGCTCGCCTGCTCGGTCAGAGCACTGGCGCGGCGCTGGTCGCCCTGCTGTTCAACCTGCTCGGCAACAGCGGCACCCATACCGCCCTGCTGCTGGCCGGCATTCTGGCGACCGTTGCCGCACTGATTAGCGGTCTGCGCGTCACCCAGCCGCGCGCGGCCTGATAAACGGCGGCAAAAAAAATCCGCAGCTTTCGGGCTGCGGATTTTTATTTTTAGCGTCGAACCGACGGATTACTTCAGATACTCACCGCTACGCAGGGCTTCAATACGTTTATCCAGCGGCGGGTGAGTCATAAACAGCTCGCTCATGGATTTCGCTTTACCATTGATGCAGAACGCCATCATGCTGCTGGCTTCCTGTGGCTCATAGCTGGTTTTCAGACGCTGCAGGGCAGCAATCATCTTCTCGCGGCCCACCAGTCGCGCCGAGCCGGCGTCAGCGTGGAACTCGCGATGACGAGAGAACCACATGGTAATAATGCTGGCCAGAATACCGAACACCAGTTCCAGCACCGTGGCGACAGCGAAGTAGATCAGCGGGTTACCATTGCTGCTCTCCCCTTCATCTTCCCGGTTGCCGCCGAGGAAACCGGCCGCAATCTGGGCAATCACGCGCGAGATAAAGATAACGAAGGTGTTCACCACCCCCTGAATCAGCGTCATGGTCACCATATCGCCATTAGCGATGTGGCTGATTTCATGGGCAATGACCGCTTCCGCTTCATCACGGCTCATGTTTTGTAGCAGCCCGGTGCTGACGGCGACCAGCGAGGCGTCGCGACGCGCGCCGGTAGCAAAAGCGTTGATATCAGGCGCGTGATAGATAGCCACCTGCGGCATGGCAATGCCCGCCTGCTGCGCCTGTTGGGCGACGGTGTGCATCAGCCAGCGTTCCGTTTCGTTGCGCGGCTGCTCGATCACTTCCCCACCCACAGACTTCAGGGCCATCCATTTCGACATCATCAGCGAAACGATAGAACCACCGAAGCCGAACAGCAGGGCCATAATCAACAGACCGGTCATGCTGCTGGATTGGATCCCCGTGAGGCTTAACACCAGCCCGAACACGACCATTACTGCCAGGTTCGTCAGCAGGAAAAGCGCGATTCGCATCATAATTTTCTTTTTACCTCAATTTAACAAAACGCACTATGCGATTACCCACATCGTATGGGTCAGGCTGCAATTTTCAACCATCAACCCCCGCTAAGTCACGATAAAAACACAACTTTACATTTTGTAGCATCTTGCTGACAGCGGCCGGGCAGGTTGACATTTTGTTAGTTGAGCTGAAAGGTGATGACAAAAGCACAAAATAAAACGGGCACCCTCTGAGGTGCCCGTTTGTTATTTATTTACTGGCTGGCGGTTCCACCGCCGGGCGCGCTTTTTCAAGATGCGCCAGGTCTACCGCGATATGGACCGTTTCATCAAGATACGGATCCGGCTCCTGGTAATCCTTCGGCAGGTCATCCAGTTTTTTCAGCAGCGGTTTGCCTTCGCGTTTCAGGCGATCGTTAATCCGCGCCAGACGAATCGCATCATCCTCTTCGTTCTCTTTCTCACGCTGGGCGTAGTTCAGAGAGACGATGTTACGCTTGTCCTTCATCGCGTTATAACGGGCAATATCCTTCATGATGTACTGGAACTCTGGATCCTGCGCGATACGCTCATCATGGCGCTTGAGCAGTTCCGGTCCAAACGGGGTCAGATCCCCGGACTTCACGTAGGTGGCTGCGTTGATACTATCCCACGGCAGCGCGTTGTCTTCATACTGCTCGCCGGTCTCACGATCTTCATTACCGGTTGGCATCATGATATCCGGCGTCACGCCTTTACGCTGCGTACTGCCGCCGTTAATACGGTAGAACTTCTGGATGGTGTACTGGACGGAACCTAACGCCGGCCAGTCCGGACGCAGCATCTGATCGTAGATACGATTCAACGAGCGATACTGCTGTACCGTCCCTTTACCGAAGGTCGGCTCGCCAACGATCAGCGCGCGGCCATAATCCTGCATCGCCGCGGCGAAGATTTCAGACGCCGAGGCGCTAAAGCGGTCAACCAGCACCACCAGCGGCCCTTTGTAATAGACCACGCCGTCGTTGTCGCTGTCTTCGCGGACCTTGCCATTGTTATCACGGACCTGCACTACCGGGCCGGACGGAATAAACAGACCCGAGAGCGATACCGCCTCGGTCAGCGCCCCGCCGCCGTTGCTGCGCAGATCAATGACGATGCTGCTGACGTTCTGTTTTTCCAGCTTCTGCAGTTGCACCTTCACATCATCGGTGAGACCAACGTAAAAGCCCGGAATATCCAGCACGCCGACTTTTTCTTTACCAACGGTTTTCACCGACATCTTCACCGCACGGTCTTCCAGACGGATCCGCTCGCGGGTCAGGGTCACGATACGCGTCTTGGCCCCTTTGCCTGCCGGCAGGATCTCAAGGCGCACTTTGCTGCCCTTCGGCCCTTTAATCAGCGCGACCACGTCATCCAGACGCCAGCCGATGACATCAACCATCGGCTTCCCGGTCTGGCCAACGCCAACGATACGGTCGCCGACGCTGATCGCTTTGCTCTTCGCGGCCGGACCGCCCGCCACCAGCGAATTGATGACGGTGTAGTCATCATCCATTTGCAGGACAGCGCCGATCCCCTCAAGAGAGAGGCTCATCTCAGTGTTGAACTGCTCGGTATTACGTGGAGACAGGTAGTTGGTGTGCGGGTCGATTTCGCGAGCGAAGGCGGTCATCGCCAGCGAGAAGACATCTTCGCTGTTGGTTTGCGCCAGACGACGGATCGCGAACTTATAGCGACGCGTTAAGGTGTCGCGGATCTCTTTATCGTCTTTGCCCGCCAGCTTCAGGCTTAACTGGTCAAACTTCACCTTGGCGTCCCACAGCGTGTTCAGCTCGGCCTCATCTTTTGGCCACGGCGCTTTGGAGCGATCAAGGTTAAAATTATCGTTGCCGGTAAAGTCCATCGGACGTTCCAGCACTTTGAGCGCATACTGATAGCGCTCAAAGCGACGCTGCTGCGCCAGGTTGTAAAGGTCGTAGAAGACGTCCAGTTTCCCGGTGCGCAGTTCGTCGCCGATTTGATCTTTTTTGGCCGCAAACTTCGCCACATCGCTGGCCAGCAGCACATTGTGGCTGTAGTCCAGCAGGTTCAGATAACGGTCAAAAATCTTTGCCGAGAAGGCGTTGTCGAGATCAAACTGACGGTAGTGAGAACGGGTAAAGCGCGACGTCACGCGCTCGCTCACCGTCGCGTGCTGCGGCTCTTCTTTCAGCACGGGTATTTGATCTGCACGGGTTATTTCATCAACAGCGAAAGCATGGCCTGCTATTGCCAGCAGGCCCGCAAGCGCGGTGATTTTAAAAAATGTGTTCATGCCTGGCCCGGCCTCCGTTTCAGAACACCAGGTGTTCTGCGCGTACAATCATTGACATACCAGAAGTCAGCTGTACACGAACGCCATCTTTGGTGATTTCCAGAACGGTGGCGTCCATTGCGTTATTGCCTGCTTTTACCTTCAGCGCCTGGCCGACGGTCAGAACGGAAACATCCGAAACCGGAGTATGACGCTCTTCACGCGGGGCTTTGGCCGCAACAGGACGCGGTTTACGCTGTTCAGCGCCTTCTTTACGACGCGGCTGCTGAGGACGTGGTTTACGCTCGCGGCGACCCCCTTCATCCTGCTGACCTGCGGCGGCGGCGGCTTCGCGTTTTTTCGCCTGCTGGGCAGCGCGCTGCGTCTGAACGCGAGCTTTCGCTTCTTCCAGCTGCTGGCGCGCATGGGCAATGTGCTGTTCTTCCAGTTCGCCGCACGGGTTGCCGTCCAGGTCAACGCGGATAGCGCCGGCTTTCACGCCGTACAGATAACGCCAGCTGGACGTATAGAGACGTAATGCAGCGCGAAGCTGGGTTTTGCTGAGGTTCATCTCACCACCCACTCGCTCAACGAGATCCTGAAAAATACCAATTTTCAGGGGGCGCGCTTCGCCTTCAGCGCTAAAGCACTGCGGGAAACGTTCGGCCAGAAAGGCGATAACTTCTTTACTGCTATTCAACTTAGGTTGATTTTCCATGAAATTTCCTGATTACAACGGACGTAGCCAACAAGCCGCAGGCATGAACAGGCGACATTATAATGACGTCCTCGCTAAATGCTACGTTATCCGTTGATTATCCCACGACACGGGTAAAGATTTTTTGATAATCAGTGGCCGCGATAAGTTTTTCCAGTTGCTCGACCAGCGTGCGCAACCCCTGCTCATCTTCAGCTGTGAAGCGGCCGTACGCCGTGCTGTCGATATCCAGCACGCCGATAATCTGGTCGTTCACGCGCAGGGGAAAGACAATTTCTGAATTACTGGCCGCATCGCAGGCAATGTGACCATCAAACGCATGCACGTCCTCTACGCGCTGGACCTGGGCTTGCGCCACCGCGGCGCCGCAGACGCCGCGACCAACCGGAATGCGCACACAGGCCAGTTTGCCCTGGAACGGCCCCAGTACCAGGGTATCGCCTTCCAGAAGATAGAAACCGGCCCAGTTGACCTCGCTCAGCCGCTCGAACAGCAGCGCGCTGGTATTGGCGATCATCGCCAGAAAACTGGTTTCACCTGCCATTAATGCCTGGAAATCGCGGTTCAGATCCGCGTAAAATTCTGTTTTGCTCATTATATCTTCACTTGGTTGTCTTACTGCCTGATACGTACAGCCTACTAAAATAAGCATTAAATGCGCTTAGGCTCAAGATGAATTCATTCATAGGTTAAGATAGTGGGATACATTCATTCCTGTACGTAATAAATGCCGATAAAAACACCAACGATTAAACCTGCGAAGAAGTTGGTCGTGCATGCCGTCAGCACACCGCTTCCCTATGCGCATTATCAGCGCTGTACGCAGTGTGACATGCTCTTTCGCTTACCGGTGCTTAAACGCAACCAAAGCGCCTGGTGCCCACGCTGCAACGCCAAGGTGCGCGATGGGCGCGACTGGTCGCTGACGCGTTTGGGCAGCATGGCCGTTGCGATGCTGCTGCTCATGCCTTTTGCCTGGTCGGAGCCTCTGCTGCGCCTGCACCTGCTGGGCGTGCGCATCGACGCCAACGTCCTGCAAGGGATCTGGCAGATGACCGCGCAGGGTGACCCGCTTACCGCCGCCATGGTGCTGTTTTGCGCGGTGGTCGCCCCGGTGCTGCTGGTGGTCTCGATTAGCTATCTCTGGCTGGGCAACGTGCTGGGGATGAACCTGCGCCCGGTGCTGCTGATGCTCGGCAAGCTCAAAGAGTGGGTGATGCTGGATATCTATCTGGTGGGTATTGGCGTCGCCACCATCAAGGTGCAGGATTACGCCTTTCTGCAGCCCGGCATCGGCCTGGTGGCGTTTATCTCGCTGACGCTGCTGAGCATCCTGACGCTTATTCACATGAACGTCGAAGAGCTGTGGGAGCGTTTCTATCCTGAACGGCCGGCGACCCGCGCCGATAACAATTTACAGGTGTGCACCGGCTGCCACTACACCGGCTACCGCGACGCGCGTGGCCGCTGCCGACGCTGCCACTCCCCGCTGCATCATCGCCGGCCGCAGAGCCTGCAGCGCAGCTGGGCGGCGCTGATTGCCTCGCTGATATTTCTCTTACCAGCCAACCTGCTGCCGATCTCGATCATCTATGTTAACGGTGCGCGCCAGGACGATACGATCCTTTCCGGGATCATCTCCCTTGCCAGCAGCAATATCGCCATCGCCGGAGTGGTATTTATCGCCAGTATTTTGGTGCCATTCACCAAAGTTATAGTGTTATTTACCCTATTGGTCAGCATACAATTCAAGTGCGAGCAAGGCTTGCGCACCCGCATCCTGCTGCTGCGGCTGATAACCTGGATTGGCCGCTGGTCGATGTTGGATCTGTTTGTTATTTCACTCACCATGTCGCTAATCAATCGCGATCAGCTCCTCGCTTTCACCATGGGGCCGGCGGCGGTTTACTTCGGCGGTGCGGTAATTTTAACTATTCTTGCAGTTGAATGGCTGGACAGCCGCTTACTTTGGGACGCACATGAGTCAGGAATCGCCCGCTTCGCAGACTGAAGCCAGAATAAAAACTAAACGCCGTATTTCGCCATTCTGGCTGTTGCCGGTCATCGCGCTGCTGATTGCCGCCTGGCTCATCTGGACCAGCTTTGACGACCGCGGATCGACGATTACCATCGATTTCCAGTCCGCTAACGGCATTGTGCCGGGGCGGACGCCTATCCGTTATCAGGGGGTCGAGGTCGGCACCGTCCAGGATATTAGCCTCAGTAAAGATCTGAGTAAGATTGAGGTTTCCGCCAGCATCAAACGCGATATGAAAGATGCGCTGCGCAAAGAGACCCAGTTCTGGCTGGTCACCCCAAAAGCCTCTCTGGCGGGGGTCTCCGGGCTGGATGCGCTGGTGGGCGGGAACTACATTGGCATGATGCCTGGCAAAGGTGAGCCCGAAGATCACTTCGTGGCCCTCGACACTCAGCCGAAATACCGCATCAACAACGGCGAGCTGATGATCCACCTGCAGGCGCCGGACCTTGGCTCCCTGAACAGCGGCTCGCTGGTCTATTTCCGCAAGATCCCGGTCGGGCGCGTGTATGATTTCACCCTGAATGCCAATAATCAGGGGGTCACCATCGATGTCCTGATCGAGCGCCGGTTTACCAACCTGGTGAAAAAAGGCAGCCGATTCTGGAACGTCTCCGGGATCAAAGCCGACGTCGGCCTGAGTGGGGCAAAAGTGCAGCTGGAGAACCTTTCTGCGCTAGTGAACGGCGCTATCGCCTTCGATTCACCTGCCGATTCGCAGGTTGCGGCGCAAAACGATGACTATCATCTGTACGAAGATCTGGCGCATAGCCAGCGCGGTGTGCTGGTCACCCTCGACCTGCCGGACGGCGATGGGCTGAAAGCAGGCTCGACGCCGCTGATGTATCAGGGGCTGGAAGTGGGTCAGTTAAGTAAGCTGAATCTTAACCCCGGCGGCAAAGTGACCGGCGAGATGACGGTCGACCCGAGCGTGGTGACGCTGCTGCGTGAGAAAACGCTGATTCAGATGAAGAAGCCGAAGATTTCCCTCGATAACCCCAGCGTCAGCGCCCTGCTCACCGGCAATACCTTTGAACTGGTACCCGGTGAAGGCGAGCCGCGCAACCACTTCTCCGTCATGCCAGCAGATAAAGCGCTGCTGGAGGAGCCCAACGTCGCCACCGTCACGCTCTCGGCGCCGGAAAGCTACGGGATTGACGGCGGCCAACCGCTGGTGCTGCACGGAGTAAAAGTCGGCCAGGTGCTGGAGCGCAAACTGACGGCCAAAGGGGTGACCTTCCAGGTCGCGATTGCCCCCGAATACCGCGATCTCATTCGCGGTGACAGTAAGTTTGTGGTTAACAGCCGTCTGGATGTCAAAGTCGGACTCGATGGCGTGCAGGTGCTGGGGGCCAGCGCCAGCGAATGGGTTAATGGCGGGATCCGGGTCATTCCGGGAGAAAAAGGCGAAATGCAGAGCAGCTACCCGCTGTACGCCAACCTCGAAAAGGCCCAGGAAAACAGCCTGAGCGAAGTGCCGACCACGACCTTAAGCCTCTCAGCCGAGACCCTGCCTGACGTTCAGGCCGGCTCGGTGGTGCTGTATCGTAAATTCGCCGTCGGCGAGATCATCGCCGTCAAACCGCGCAAAGACGCTTTCGATATCGATTTGCATATCAAGCCGGAGTACCGCTACCTGCTGAGCAACAACAGCGTCTTCTGGGCCGAAGGGGGGGCGAAGGTCAAACTTGACGGCAACGGACTCACCGTTCAGGCCTCGCCGCTGGCGCGCGCCATTAAAGGGGCGATCAGTTTCGATAACCTCAATGGCAGCAGCGCCAACGCGCGGCTGAATAACAAACGTATCCTTTACGCTTCGGAAACGGCGGCGCGCGCCGTGGGCGGCCAGATCACCCTGCACGCGTTTGACGCCGGGAAGATGGCGGCCGGGATGCCGATTCGTTATCTCGGCATCGATATCGGTCAGATCCAGTCCCTGGAGCTGATCACCGCCAAAAACGAAGTGCAGGCGAAAGCGGTGCTCTACCCGGAATACGTCGGTACCTTCGCCCGGGCCGGGACCCGCTTCTCGGTGATCACCCCGCAAATCTCCGCCGCGGGCGTCGAGCATCTCGACACCCTGTTCCAGTCCTATATTAACGTTGAGCCGGGACGCGGGCCGGCGCGCCGCGACTTTGAGATCCAGGATACGACGATCAGCGACTCACGCTATATCGACGGCCTGAACATCGTGGTGGAAGCGCCGGAGGCGGGGTCGCTTGGCATCGGTACGCCGGTCCTGTTCCGCGGCCTTGAAGTGGGGACGGTCACTGGCCTGTCGCTGGGGTCAATGTCCGATCGGGTGATGGTGAAACTGCGTATCAGCAAGCGCTACCAGTATCTGGTACGCAATAACTCGGTGTTCTGGCTGGCCTCGGGTTACAGCCTCGACTTCGGCCTGGTTGGCGGCGTGGTGAAAACCGGGACCTTCAATCAGTTTATCCGCGGCGGGATCGCCTTTGCCACGCCGCCGGGTACGCCGCTGGCGCCGAAGGCCCAGGATGGCAAGCACTTCCTGCTGCTGGAGAGCGAGCCGAAAGAGTGGCGGGAATGGGGCACCGCCCTGCCGCAGTAACCCTCACAACGCCTTCTCCCGCACAGGCCAACGCCGGGGGCGGGAAGATAACCAAGCGCACGCCCCGGTGTCCTGCACCGGGGCGTTTGTGCTAAACTGCGCACCCTTTTTTTCTGTGGTGCGCTGCCTGTGGCTGAAAATACTGTCTATTTCCCTGAAGCGTTTCTCGCTCAAATGCGTGCGGCAATGCCCGCGCATCTCTCTTTCGACGACTTTATCGCCGCCTGCCAGCGCCCGCTACGCCGCAGTATTCGCGTCAACACGCTGAAAATCAGTGTGGCCGATTTTCTGTCTCTGGTCGCCCCGTATGGCTGGCAACTGACGCCGGTCCCCTGGTGTGAAGAGGGATTCTGGATCGAGCGGGACGGCGACGATGCCCTGCCGCTGGGCAGCACCGCCGAACATCTCAGCGGGCTGTTCTATATTCAGGAGGCAAGCTCGATGCTGCCGGTCGCCGCTCTGTTCGCCGATAACCCGCAGCCTGAACGGGTGATGGATGTTGCCGCCGCGCCGGGGTCTAAGACCACCCAGATTGCCGCCCGAATGGGTAACGCGGGCGGCATTCTGGCCAATGAGTTCTCCGCCAGCCGGGTGAAGGTGCTGCATGCCAACATCAGCCGCTGCGGCATCAGTAACGTCGCCCTGACTCACTTCGACGGCCGGGTTTTCGGCGCGGCCTTGCCCGAAACCTTCGATGCCATTCTGCTTGATGCCCCCTGTTCGGGCGAAGGCGTGGTGCGTAAAGATGCTGACGCACTGAAAAACTGGTCGCCGGAGAGCAACCTCGACATTGCCGCCACCCAGCGCGAACTTATCGACAGCGCCTTCCATGCCCTGCGTCCTGGCGGGACGTTGGTGTATTCGACCTGTACCCTGAATCGCGAGGAAAACCAGTCGGTTGTTCAGTGGCTGCTGTCCCGTTATCCGCAGGCGGTGGAGATCCTGCCGCTGGGAGATCTGTTTTCCGGCGCGGCCGATGCCTTAACCGCAGAAGGATTTTTGCACGTGTTCCCGCAGATCTACGATTGCGAAGGCTTCTTTGTCGCTCGCCTGCGCAAGACCGCGGCGATCGATCCGCTCCCGGCGCCAGGCTATAAGGTCGGCAAATTCCCGTTTACGCCGCTGAAGAGCCGGGAGGCCGCCGCGGTAACTGCCGCCGCCAGCGCTGTTGGCCTGGTGTGGGACGCAGGTCATACGCTGTGGCAGCGGGATAAAGAGCTGTGGCTGTTCCCGCAGGCTATGGAGCCCCTGTTTGGTCAGGTGCGTTTTTCACGCATCGGCGTACGCCTGGCAGAGGTGCACAATAAGGGGTACCGCTGGCAGCATGAGGCGGTTATCGCCTTTGCCGCGCCGCAGCGCGCCTTCGAGCTGACCCAGGAGGAAGCGGAGGAATGGTATCGCGGACGCGACGTCTATCCGCAGACCGCGCCGCAGCAGGATGAGGCCATCGTGACCTTCCAGGGTGTCCCGCTGGGTCTGGCCAAGCGCGTCGGCTCCCGTCTGAAGAATAGCTACCCGCGCGAACTGGTGCGCGATGGGAAACTTTTTGCCGGCAAGGTGTGACGCCGCGCAAAAAATGCGCACTTTTTGACTGGCGGTTTTCACCCCATTGACTACGCTGAAAAATGACGGCCTCAACTGGTCGTACCACAACTCAGCTGAAAAATGGGGTGAAGCGATGAGTAAAACCAATGTCCGCATCGGCGCGTTTGAGATAGACGATGCCGAACTGCACGGTGAACATCAGGGAGAGCGAACGTTAAGTATTCCCTGCAAATCCGATCCAGATTTATGTATGCAGCTTGACGCCTGGGATGCCGATACCAGCGTGCCCGCTATTCTCAATGGCGAACATTCCGTGCTCTACCGTAAACATTACGACCGCCAGTCTGATGCCTGGGTCATGCGCCTTGCCTGACTCAAATGAACCCGTCGCCTGAGACGGGTTATTTATTTCCCCGTCCCGCCGTCATCCCCTACACTAAAGAGTATGTGAACCCGAGCATGAGGCCTGGATGTTTGCCTTGGTGTTGTTTATTTGCTATCTGGATGGCGGCTGCGAGGACATTGTGGTTGACGTCTACCGCGAGGAAACGCAGTGCTTAGTGGCGATGGAGGATCAGCGGATCCGCCACGGCGGCTGCTATCCGATAGAAGATTTTATTGATGGCTTCTGGCAACCCGCCAGCGAATACAGCGATTTTTAACCTGCCGATTGCAGCGCCACCAGCGTCAGCGTTCCGCCAAACACGGCGCCCGTATCAATATAGTGTTGATTATCGCGTTCATAAGGCGTGCGAAGCGGCGTATGGCCAAACCAGAAATGGTCTGCTCCGGCGATGGCGCCATGACGTCCCGCCAGATGTTCGCTCAGGCGATGACGGCTCCATAACACCCGCTGGGGATCCACCGGCTGCTGCCAGCGATAGACTGGCGCCGGATAATCGGCATGGGCGATCACATGCCGGGCATCTGCACACCCAACTTCAATAATCAACGGTAGCCGCTGACAACGCGCTAACAGCCGGTCGGCTTCGGCCCGCTGCTGCGCGGTGCCCCGGCCATACCAGTCGCCGCCATTCATCTGCCAGAGTGCCATATCCCCGCTCTCCAGCGCCTCCAGCGCCATCTGTTCATGATTCCCCCGTACGGCCCTGAACCAGCGGCAGCGCAGCAGGCCGAGGCAGTCAGCGCTCTGCGGTCCGCGATCGATCAGATCGCCCACGGAAATGAGCAGATCGGCCCAGGGATCAAAGCGCAGCTGACGCAGGCGGCCCATCAGTAGCGCAAAGCAACCATGCAGATCGCCCATCAGCCAGATATTACGCCAGTCGCTACCATTAATACGTTGATACATATAATTACCTCTCTGCTGTAATTATAGGTAATTGCGCCGAATCCCCGGTGATTTTTATTTACACCTCAATCGATTTTAAACAAACGGGAAATATAGTCGGCCAGAGGATTAAGCTTATCAGAAGCTCGCTTTAAAATAGGAGGAAATAACAACGAGGTGTTTATCGTGACAGACAATAGCCTGCATTCAACCAGCGTGCTTGCGCCGCGCTCGCATCTTATTGCCGATCTGGTGATGGGCAGACTAATACCTGCACCTATCTGGCGGCAGAAAAATTTTCGCCTTAAATTTCTGCTGCGTACGGCGTTATTTTATAGCCCCACCAAAGCAATGCTTGAGTCGCTTAGCGCCCGTGATGATTTTAATCAGCTTCTGACCGCGCAGGCGACCTTGCCGGGGAAAGTGCACCGTCAGTACCTGACGCGCGATCTTAACGCCTGGCAGAGGGCGATGGCGGTGATAAGTCATTATCGCTACATCGATACCCTGCAGGGGTCGCTGCTGGCGCATGCCATGACCGCGGTGAGCGAGGTCCCGCTGCTGACGCTGAACGGAAAAGACGACAGCCCGTTCACTCTCTCCGCCTCCTCAGCCGGGAAGGCTGAGCGCGAGGGCGAAACCACATTATGGCTACGCGACGGCGATCACACCCTGTTGGCCAGCGCAACCTTTAGCGTGACCTGGGACGGTGAAGCCTGGCAACTGGTCATCGGCGGCCTGCAGGGGCCACGGCGCCACGTTTCCCATGAGGTGATTAAGCAGGCCACTCGCGCCTGCTTCGGCCTGTTCCCGAAGCGCCTGCTGCTGGAGTTCATTTGGCTACTGGCCGCTCGCAGCGCTATCGAGTCGATTTATGGCGTCAGCGATAACGGCCATGTGTTCCGTGCCCTGCGCTATCGTCTGAGCAAGGGCCGCCATTTCCACGCCAGCTACGACGAGTTCTGGCAGTCCATCGATGGTAAGCCGGAAAGCGCATGGCGCTGGCGGCTGCCGCAGCGTCTGGAACGAAAATCACTGGAGAGTATCGCCAGCAAAAAACGGGCCGAATACCGGCGTCGGTTCCAGCTGCTGGATCAGCTGGCTGAGCAGGTGGACATCCTGACGCAACCGCGCCATGGTGCGTAAATTTCGCTGCGGATAGCGCCGCGCTGACACGCGGCGTTTGCTTATTCGGTCGTTATTTCGCTACTATCATGGCCCCTGGCGCCATTGGATAGTGGTTGGCATGATGAGTAAAACCGAAATTTTCCTGCTGATTCTTCTTGCGGTCATTCTGCTGGGCTGCGTATGGTTTATTTTTAGCGATGAAATTTGGCTTTTGCTCTGCTATCTCGAAAGTAAAATATATCCCACCTTTAGCGTCCCTGAATAATTTTAGCCGCTGTAAATAGCGGCGCATTCGCTTATTATTTTTAGCGATACGGTCGTTCATTGATAGCTAATCGCATGAATTGCCAAACCTATTAGACTTTGCTTATTTTATTTGTCATACAAATGTGTATACTAGCAGGCTTCCGATGTTGGCCCGCCAGTTAACCTGCACGCCGGGCCTGGTTAGGTGCAGGTTTTTTCTTTTCTCTTTCCACCCCAGCTTCAGATCTCTCCTTCCCGACGCCCCCCTTCCTCAGGATGCGATTTGTGTGTAAATGGATTGTGTATGCTAAAAACGGTGTGCTATAACGGGACATCCAGAGGCCAGCCTGGGGTTTGACTGACATGATGTCGCTGGCTATTGCGAAAGCAGAAGGTTACCGATAAAAAGAGACCGAATACGATTCCTGTATTCGGTCCAGGGAAATGGCTCTTGGGAGAGAGCCGTGCGCTAAAAGTTGGCATTAATGCAGGCTAAGTCGCCTTGCACTATAAGAATAGTTTAACGCGTCAGCTTTTCCAGTCCGTGGCCAATGTGGTCGTATAATTCCTGGGAAACGGCTGTCAGCCAGTAAAAAACCGCCACTGCCGTTATCCGGCAAGGGCGGTTTTTTTTATGCTATTACAGTAAGATAACGCGGAACGCTAGCAGAGCTTCTGCGCTCGCTCGATAAATGGCGCAAGGCTCATTTTTTGTCCCGGGTGCTGCGGATCGTCGATCTGGATCACCGAGATCGGCTGCGCGGTCGTCTTGCCGGCTTTAACCTGCTGTTCCGCGACGTCATTGAGCGGATACTGGACCAGCGTACTCGGGTTGATGGCGTAAAGCGCGTTACCCGGACGGCAGGTCAACATCACCTCTTCACGGTTGAACGCCCAACTCTCCTTCCCCACTTCAAAGCGGCTCACGGTGATAATTTGCGGCGCCGCCAGAGCAGCCCCGGAGCTTGCCAGTAACAACATGGTCAGAACAATTTTTTTCATGATTTTGCCAGTTAATTCAATAAGGTTCCCAGGTGGCAAACAGACTGACGGCCAGCAGCGCCAGCGCGCCCAGCCCTATCTCAGCCTGCGTGGTTCGCAGGATCAGGCTTTCCGCCCGCGAACCGCTTGCCGACATGCGCGGTACCAGAACATACCTGTTCACTAAGGCAATTACCACCATCCCGGCGACCAGCGCACATTTGATCAACAGCATGCGTCCCCAGGGCGAGGTTCCGATCACCGCCCCCTGGATCAACAGCGCATTGACCACGCCGCTGGCAAGGGTGCCGGCCACCGCCAGATGTCCATAACGCGAAAAGCGCGCCATGGTATAGACCGCAGCCTGACGCCAGCGCCCCTGCGCCAGACGCAGGCAGTAGATGAAGGGCAACAGGCCGCCGAACCAGCTGGCGACGCAGAAGAGGTGGACGGCATGATTAGTCCGCTGCAGGGCGCCGAGTAAGCCATCGTGCATAGCAGCATGCCCAACCCCGGCGGAAAGCAGCAGCTGGGCCGCCAGCAGGGCCATCAGTTGCCTGGCGCCGTGATGGGGGCGGATCCACACCACGGCGAGAGCAGTCAACGCCAGCAGGATCTGCCAGATCCACACCCCGCCGAAGCGGGTACCCGCTACCGCCTGCCAAACGGCGGGCTGCCAGACATCCGCCCAGCCGTCGCCCATTATCCCCCCCTGCAGCAGATACAGCGCCACGGTTGAGAGCGCGCCAATCAACATCAGGGGGCGTAATAGCGGATAAAAGCGGTGCATCAGCACGCGCCTCAGCGGTACCGGCGCCCACCAGGCGCCATACAGCACGCAGCCAAAAGCCAACGTCAGGGTGATAAAGTGCCCAAAACGCAGCGTGATATAGAGCCCGGTCAACATCGATCACTTCACGCTAAAAGTGTATTGCCCTTTGGTTTTATGGCCGTCAACCGAGACCACATGCCATGCTACGGTGTACTCCCCCGGAGACAACGTTTCCGCCAGGGGTAAGGTGACCTGAGCGGGGTTGTCAGCGCTGCGGGTCAGTTTACCGGCGGCTACCGCGTGCTGCTGCGGACCGGTGACGGTCACGCCGCTGAAGGCCGGTTCGATCCCTTCGGAGAAACTGAGCGTCAGCGTCTGAGGGGGCGCGGTCAGTTGGGCACCCGCGGCGGGGATCTGCTGTTGCAGGTGAGCATGGGCGAAGGCGCCTGCCGCGGTTAATATACCGGCAAACGCAACGGAGAGGCGCAACGCGCGTCCAGCGAGGAGTCGCATATTCGTCATTCCCTTTTGTTATGTCTGTAGGACAGAGAATAACCCTGTATAATGGCAGAGTCGAGCTAAGCGTCAGCGCCTCGACCGGGTTTACCAGCACACTGGAGTTAATAATGGAAAGAAATCTGGCCAAAATTTCGCAAGCTGAGATGGATAAGGTCAACGTCGATCTCGCCGCCGCCGGCGTCGCCTTTAAGGAGCGATATAACATGCCGGTGGTCGCTGATTTGGTCGAGCGTGAGCAGCCCGCCCATCTGCGCGACTGGTTCCGCGAACGACTGATCGCCCATCGGCTGGCCTCTGTCTCGCTTTCCCGACTGCCCTGGGAGCCGAAGCAGAAATAATGCGCGCCCGCCTGCTCCCCATCGGTTGGCAAGACCACCCAATTCCTTTACGCTTGTTGTTTTGCTCTGGAGCGAGCCATGCTGCGCGTCATTGATACCGAAACCTGCGGCCTGCAGGGGGGCATCGTCGAAATCGCCTCGGTCGATATTGTCGACGGGCGAATCACTAACCCGATGAGCCATCTGGTGCGTCCTGATCGGCCCATCACGCCGCAGGCGATGGCTATCCACCGTATAACGGAAGAGATGGTCGCCGATAAGCCGTGGATTGAAGAGATTATTCCGTATTATCTTGGCAGCCCCTGGTATGTCGCGCACAACGCCAGCTTTGACCGCCGGGTGTTACCGGAGATGAGCGGCGAGTGGATTTGTACCATGAAGCTGGCCCGCCGCCTGTGGCCGGGGATCAAATACAGCAATATGGGGTTATATAAATCACGTAAGCTGAATGTGGCGACCCCGCCGGGGCTGCATCACCACCGCGCGCTGTATGACTGCTATATCACCGCCGCGCTGCTGCTGGATATCATCAACGTTTCCGGCTGGACGCCTGACGAAATGGCCGATATCACCGGCCGCCCGGCGCTGCTCACCACCTTTACCTTCGGCAAATACCGGGGTAAAGCGGTGGCCGAAATTGCTGAAAACGACCCCGGCTACCTGCGCTGGTTATTCAACAATCTCGACCGGATGAGCCCCGAACTGCGTCTGACCCTCAAACACTACCTCGGGGAATAATCGTCACACAGCCGCTTTTCCCGGCAGTGTCCCCTGCGCCAGGGCAATGAAAAAGGCATACTCCAGGGCCACCCCTTCATAGCTTTTAAAGCGCCCGGATTTGCCGCCATGGCCGGAATCCATATCGGTACAGAGCAGCAGCAGGTTATCGTCGGTTTTCAGTTCCCGCAGTTTGGCCACCCATTTCGCCGGCTCCCAGTATTGCACCTGGGAATCGTGCAGTCCGGTGGTGACCAGCATATGCGGATAAGCCTGCGCCCGGACGCCGTCGTAGGGGCTGTAGCTTTTCATGTAGTGGTAATAGGTTTCATCCTGTGGATTCCCCCACTCTTCAAATTCCCCGGTGGTCAGTGGAATAGATTCGTCCAACATGGTGGTCACCACATCGACGAACGGCACCTGGGCTATCACGCCATGAAACAGCTCAGGACGTTCGTTAACGGCCACGCCCATCAGCATCCCGCCGGCGCTGCCCCCCATGCCATAGCAGAGCTGCGGATCGCCGTACCCCTGGGCCAGCAGCGCGTCACAGACGTCCAGATAGTCGTTGAAGGTATTTTTCTTACACAGAAATTTGCCGTCCTCATACCACTGCTGCCCCAGCTCGCCCCCGCCGCGGACATGGGCGATGGCGTAGACAAAGCCGCGGTTGAGCAGGCTCAGCCGGCTGGCGCTGAAATCGGCATCGATACTCTCGCCATACGAGCCGTAGCCATAGACCAGCAGCGGATTGCTCCCTTTGCGGAAATGGTCGCGATGGTAGACCAGCGAGACCGGAACCTCGACGCCATCGCGGGCGGTCACCCACAGGTGTTCGCTCTGGTAGCAGCTCGTGTCCACCCCCTTCACCTCCTGCTGCTTGATAACCCGCCGCTCGCCGGTATCCATGTCCAGTTCAAACAGGGTGTCTGGCGTGGTCATGGAGGAATACCCGTAGCGCAGGCGCGACGTTTCAGGTTCCGGATTATAGGCAAGCCAGGTGACATAGGCCGGATCGTCAAAGGCGATCCCTACCACCTCCCGGGTCTTGCGGTTAATTTGCCGCAGGCTGGTCAGGCCGCGCTGGCGCTCCTCGACGACCAGCCAGTCAGTAAACAGGGTAAATCCTTCGAGCATCACGTCGTGACGCGGCGGGATCAGCGTGGTCCACTGATCTTCATCGCGCAGCACAGTACGGTAGAGGCCAAAATTCTTCCCCTCGCGGTTGGATCGCAGATAGAACGCGTGCTGATAGTGATCGAGGCTGTATTCGTGATCTTTCCGCCGCGGCAGGAAGCAGACCGGCTCGGCGTCAGGCAGTTCGGCGTTGAGCAGTAATGCTTCACTGGTGGTGGCGCTGGAGAGATAAATCACCACGAACTGCTGGGAAGTGGTCTTATGTACGCTGACGTAGAAGGTCTCATCTTTTTCTTCATAGACCAGCACATCACTCTGCGCCGCGGTACCCACCGTGTGGCGCCAGACCTGATAAGGCAGCAGCGTGGTGGGATGTTTACGCACGTACCACACAAAGCGGGAATCATTGCTCCAGGCAAACCCGGAGGTAACATTTTCCAGGATCTCCGGGTACCATTCACCGCTGCTAAGGTTGCAGAAGCGCAGGCCATACTGGCGGCGGGAAAGATAATCCTCCGCCACCGCCATCAATTGGTTATTCGGCGCGACGCCCAGTCCGCCAAGGGTGTAGAACTCACTTTTCGCCGCCCGCTGGTTGCCGTCGAGCAGGATCTCCCACTCGTCCCACTCCTCTTTGAGCACCGACTGGCGCTGATAGATGGCGTATTCACAGCCCGGCTCGTAAACCTGACGGTAGCGAAAACCATTTTTACTGTAAGGGGCGGAGACTTCCCGTTGCGGAATGCGGTCGATAATTTCTTTCAGCAGACGTTCCTGCAGGCTGAGCTGCGAATCCATCACCCGCTTGCCGTAGGCGTTCTCCGCGTGCAGGTACTCCAGCACGTCAGGTCGCGCGCGCTCATCGTCGCGCAGCCAGTAATAGTTATCGATGCGTGTATCGCCATGCAAGGTCATGGCGTGAGGGATCCGTTTGGCTTTAGGTGGCATGTTGTTCTTCTGCTGCTTTATCGTGACACAAGAGCATTCAGGTCACACGGCGGCGCCTGAATGATGACGTGTCTATAAGGGTGGCAAAAGACGCGGGCGATGCAAGCGAAACGTGATAATTTAGACGCTTAGCGCTTGTTTTTGTGACTGGATATCCTGTTCTATATCGGCCCGGACATCCTTTGGCAGTGACAAAGCGTCTCCCAGCGCGTTCAGATAGCTGCGTTCCATAAAGTGGTCGATATCAATGACCGCGCAGCTGACGTAGTAGATCTCCAGTGCCTCCTGCGGATCAACGATGCCCTCCGCCAGACGCTGAGGATCCAGCGGTTGGGCCAGCGCCTGGTCGATCAGCACCCGGGCCTGAACGTCGATATTGGCCGCCCGCAGCTGGGCTTCAATATTAGCCCGTTCGTGGTCATCTATATGACCATCGCTCCTGGCGGCAAAAACCAGCGCGGTGATCAGTCGCACGCTACGCGGATCAACGTCCGCCGGCACGGCAGCCGGCGTGTTCGCCCCGGGGACAGGCGCGTTTTGAGCGCGCATCTTCTGCTGATACTTGTTCCATAACACCGTACCCGCCACCGCCCCACCGCCAGCCAGCAGCGCGCTGGTGCCGTACTTCGCCAGCAGTTTGCGTGAGGATTTACTGGCCACCAGCAACCCGGCCAGCCCGCCAATCGCGCCGGGCAGCAGTGCGCTCCCTTTTGACGACTCGCCTGTCGATGACGCGCCCTGCTGCCCGAGCAGCGACTGCAGTTGATTAAGCCAGTTAGCCATGGTTTTCCTCTCAGGTGATAAAACACTGCTATCAGCCTAAACGACGCGATGTCAGGAAATGTTAGATCTGGCTAAAGATGCGCAAAGGTGGGCGCGGCAGACAAATCCCTGCCCAGCCAGGCCATAGCTGGCTGCCGCCAGTCAGGCCACTTTCGCCTTACGCGCTTTGGTCGCTGGCGCCGCGGCGTCTTCCGCTGGAGAAGCCTCTTCTGCCGCCGACGGCGCGGGTAAGTCGTGCGCGGACGCATCCTGCTCCGGCAATCGGCCGACGCGCAGGATATGCTGCAGCGCCTCTTTTCGCTCTGCCAGCCACATCGCCATGGTGTCACGCTGGGCGTCATCCATCTCCAGCGGCGATGCCACCAGCCAGTCATTCAGCACCTCTGCCAGATCGAGCATTTTGTCGTAAGCGTCGGCCTCTTTTTTGCTGGCAAAAGACATTTTTTCCTCACCTTCGCGGATCACAACATATTTAATTTCAACCGCCATGCTGCAGCCTCTCAATGCTGTATTTTTATACAGTATAACAAATTTCCTCTCCGGACTCAACTCACGCGCGTAAAGACAGACGCAAACGTTTTCGTTTATAATCGGCAGCATCTTTTTTTACTGCGGAAGAGAGTTATGACTGTATTAGGCACCGCGCTGCGCCCGGCAGCCACCAAAGTAATGCTGTTAGGTTCCGGCGAGCTGGGCAAAGAAGTCGCTATTGAATGTCAGCGTCTGGGCATTGAAACTATCGCCGTCGACCGCTACCCCGATGCCCCGGCGATGCAGGTCGCCCACCGCGCCCATGTCATCAATATGCTGCATGGCGAGAGCCTGCGCGCTCTGATTGAACAGGAAAAACCCGATTACATCGTGCCGGAGATCGAAGCTATTGCTACCGATACCCTGGTTGAACTGGAACAGGCCGGGCAGAAAGTAGTCCCCACGGCGCGGGCGGCTAAGCTCACCATGAACCGCGAAGGCATTCGCCGCCTGGCGGCAGAAGAGCTGCAGCTCCCCACCTCCAGCTATCGCTTTGCCGACAGCGAAGAAGGCTTCCGCGCGGCGGTCACCGACATCGGTTTGCCGTGCATCGTCAAACCAGTGATGAGCTCCTCCGGCAAAGGTCAGAGCTTTATCCGCTCGGCTGACCAGCTCAGCGAAGCCTGGCGCTATGCGCAGCAAGGCGGCCGCGCCGGCGCCGGGCGGGTGATCGTCGAGGGGGTGGTGAATTTCGATTTCGAAATCACCCTGCTCACCGTCAGCGCCGTCGACGGCGTGCATTTCTGCGCCCCGGTTGGCCATCGCCAGGAAGACGGCGATTACCGTGAGTCCTGGCAACCGCAGCAGATGAGCGACCTGGCCCTCGAACGTGCCCAGGCCATCGCCCGCAAGGTAGTGCTGGCGCTGGGGGGTCATGGCCTGTTTGGCGTGGAACTGTTCGTATGCGGCGACGAGGTGATCTTCAGCGAAGTTTCCCCGCGCCCACACGACACCGGCATGGTAACGCTGATCTCGCAGGATCTCTCGGAATTCGCCCTGCACGTTCGTGCCTTTCTTGGACTGCCCGTCGGCGCTATCCGCCAGTATGGTCCGGCCGCTTCCGCAGTGATCCTTCCGCAGCTGACCAGTCAGAACGTCAGCTTTGGCCAGCTGCAATCGGCCGTCGGGGCTGGCCTGCAGCTGCGACTGTTCGGCAAGCCCGAGATTGACGGTACCCGCCGCCTGGGGGTGACCCTCGCCGTTGCCGATTCGGTTGAAGAGGCCGTAGCGCGGGCTAAAACCGCCGCCGCGGCGGTCATCGTCGAAGGCTAAAGACAAAAAAACCCGGTCGCGTTGCCGCTGACCGGGTTGTCGACCCTGAGGCGCGGTTTACTTCGCGCCTTCCACCGCTTCACGCGCCAGGGTGGTGATGCGATCGTAGTCGCCGGCCTCCAGCGCGTCGGCTGGCACCAGCCAGGAACCGCCGATGCACAGCACGCTATTCAGCGCCAGGTAGTCACGGTAGTTGGCCGGAGAAATACCGCCGGTAGGGCAGAAACGAATGTGGCCGAACGGACCAGCAATCGCCTGCAGGGCTTTCACGCCGCCGTTGGCTTCCGCCGGGAAGAATTTAAACTCTTTCAGACCATACTGCATACCCAGCATCAGCTCGGAAACCGTGCTGATCCCCGGGATCAGCGGAATGGTGCCGTCTTCGGTCGCCGCTTTCAGCAGGGATTCGGTCAGTCCCGGGCTGATAGCGAACTGCGCGCCAGCTTCCGTTACCGCTTTCAGTTGCTCGACGTTGGTGACCGTGCCCGCGCCGACAATCGCGTCCGGCACTTCTTTAGCAATCGCGCGGATCGCTTCCAGGGCGCACTCGGTGCGCAGGGTGACTTCCAGCACGCGCACGCCGCCCGCGACCAGCGCTTTCGCCATCGGTACCGCATGCTCCAGCTTTTTCACCACGATAACCGGGACAACCGGACCGGAGGTGAGGATTGCTTCTGCTGTTGTTTTCCAGTTTTTCATCAGGATTTTCTCTCGCCAGATCTAGAAATAAAATCGTCTTAAAAAGTGATGCAGGTTGCGCCCTGCTCCGCGCCAGAGAGCCTCTCACGCAGCGCCCCAAACATCTCCCTACCGGTTCCCACGCGCGACGCGCTGAGGTCAGGGATATGCGGCTGACGCGCCGCCAGTTCGGCATCGTCCACCAGCAGCGTCAGTTCTCCCGTCTGCCCGTTCACGCGAATCACATCGCCATCGCGCACCTTCGCCAGCAACCCACCATCATAGGCTTCAGGCGTGACATGGATTGCTGACGGGACTTTACCGGAGGCGCCAGAGAGTCGGCCATCGGTCACCAGCGCTATTTTGAAACGGCGGTCCAATAATACACCAAGTGGCGGCATAAGTTTATGTAATTCTGGCATCCCGTTCGCTTTTGGCCCCTGATGACGGACCACCACCACACAATCTTTATCCAGTAGGCCCGCTTCAAAGGCCGGCAATACGTCGTGTTGGCTCTCGAACACCACCGCCGGCGCTTCGATCACCTGATTCTCCACCGGGACAGCCGAGGTTTTCATTACCGCGCGCCCCAGGTTGCCGCTCAGCACCTTGGTGCCGCCGTGACGGGAGAACGGTTTCTCGAAGGTCGCGATGACCTGATCGTCAAGCGGCGCTGTCGCCCCTTCACGCCAGTCCAGCTCGCCGTTGTTGAGCCACGGCTCCAGGGTATAACGCGACAGACCAAAGCCAGCGACGGTGTGAACATCCTCATGCAGCAGGCCGCCTTTCAGCAGCTCGCGCACCAGTACCGGAACGCCGCCCGCCGCCTGGAAGTGGTTGATATCCGCCGGGCCGTTGGGATAGAGGCGCGCCAGCAGCGGCACCACGTCTGACAAGTCGGAGAAATCGTCCCAGTTAATGATGATCCCCGCCGCGCGGGCCATCGCCACCAGGTGCATGGTATGGTTGGTGGAGCCACCGGTCGCCAGCAGCGCCACGATGCCGTTGACCACCACTTTTTCGTCGAACATTTTCCCCAGCGGCATCCACTCGTTGCCATTGCCGGTCATGCGGGTGACCTGGCGTGCGGCAGCGGCGGTCAGTGCGTCCCGCAGCGGGGCATCCGGATGGACAAAAGAGGAGCCCGGCAGTTGCATGCCCATAAACTCGACCACCATCTGGTTGGTGTTCGCCGTCCCGTAGAAAGTACAGGTCCCCGGCGCGTGATACGAGGCAGCTTCAGACTCCAGCAGCGCCATACGATCCACTTTACCTTCCGCGTACAGCTGGCGAATGCGGACCTTCTCTTTATTAGCCAGGCCGCTGGCCATTGGGCCGGACGGAATAAAGACCGACGGCAGATGGCCGAAAGAGAGTGCCGCCATGGTCAGGCCAGGAACAATTTTATCGCACACCCCGAGGTACAGCGCGCCGTCGAACATGTTATGCGACAGACCGATAGCGGCGGACATGGCGATCACTTCGCGGCTCAGCAATGAGAGCTCCATACCGTCCTGCCCCTGGGTTACGCCGTCGCACATTGCCGGCACGCCGCCGGCCACCTGGCCGACCGCATTGGCGCTATGCAGCGCTTTACGGATGATGTCCGGATAGTGTTCGTAGGGCTGGTGAGCGGACAACATATCGTTGTAGGAGGTAATGATGGCGATATTGTTGCGCAACATGCTTTTCAGAGAGGCTTTGTCGTCAGCCTGACAGGCCGCGAAACCGTGAGCCAGATTGCCGCAGGCCAGTTGCGCACGATGCACGGTGTCGGTTTTGGCCTGGTTAATCCTTGCGAGGTAAGCCGCGCGGGTGTCACGCGACCGTTCGATAATGCGATTTGTTACCCGTAACATTGTCGAATTCATAAAGGCTCCTCAAATTTGTATCTGTCCGGCCGCTGCGTGATGACGTATTTTTGTGCTAAAGGCCAACAACACCAGCGCTCAGGGGCAAAATGTCTGAAAGCAGTGTAATAAAAAAAGCCCCGTGGGTGAATCCTCACGGGGCTTAAAAGATTAAAAAGCGTGCGACTTTCTGCGTCAGATCATGTTACCGGTAAAATAACCCTGACGGATTAGGCTGCGAGCTTACTCGAACTCGTTCCATGAGCGGCCGTCACGGGTGATCATCGCCACCGACGCAACCGGTCCCCAGGTCCCTGCCTGATACGGTTTCGGCGCATCGCGGTCGGCAGCCCAGGCTTCGGTGATGGAATCCACCCATTTCCACGCCTCTTCCACTTCATCACGGCGGACGAACAGCGCCTGGATACCGCGCATGGTCTCCAGCAGCAGACGCTCATAAGCATCGGCCAGGTGCGTCTGGTTGAAGGTCTCGGAGTAGCTCAGATCCAGCTTGGTGATCTGCAGATTATGCTTATGGTCGAGGCCCGGCACTTTGTTCAGCACCTGGATATCCACCCCTTCGTCCGGCTGCAGACGAATGGTCAGCTTGTTCTGCGGCAGCTCCTGCCAGGTCTCTTTAAACAGGTTCAGCTCCGGAGTTTTGAAGTAAACCACTACCTCAGAGCATTTGGTCGGTAGACGTTTGCCGGTGCGCAGATAGAACGGTACGCCGGCCCAGCGCCAGTTATCGATATCGACGCGGATAGCCACGAAGGTTTCGGTGTTACTGGTTTTGTTGGCGCCCTCTTCTTCCAGGTAGCCCGGCACTTTTTTGCCCTGGGCAAAGCCGGCGGTGTACTGGCCGCGAACGGTTTTCTCACGCACGTTGGAGCGATCAATGCGGCGCAGGGATTTCAGGACCTTGACCTTTTCATCACGGATGCTGTCGGCGCTGAGATCGGACGGCGGTGACATGGCAATCATGCAGAGGATCTGCAGCAGGTGGTTCTGGATCATGTCGCGCATCTGCCCGGCCTGGTCGAAGTAACCCCAGCGCCCTTCAATACCCACCTCTTCCGCGACGGTGATTTCGACATGGTCGATAGTGCGGCAGTCCCAGTTATTGACGAACAGAGAGTTGGCAAAGCGCAGCGCCAGCAGGTTGAGGACCGTCTCTTTACCGAGGTAGTGGTCGATACGGTAGACCTGGCACTCTTCAAAAAACTCGCCGACCTGGTCGTTGATTTCACGCGAGGTTTCCAGCGAGGTACCCAGCGGTTTTTCCATCACCACGCGCGCAGGCTTGGAATTGAGCTTCGCTTCGCCCAGACCTTTGCAGATCGCGCCAAAGGTGCTCGGCGGCATGGCGAAATAGTTGATGGTGACACGGTTCTGTTGATCCAGCATCTCACCCAGACGCGTGAAGCCGCTGGTGTCATTGACGTCAAGATTACAGAACTCCAGGCGTCCGCTCAGGGAATCCCACAAACCCTCATCAATTTTTTCCTTCATGAAGGTTTCCAGCGCTTCGCGCACGACTTTGGTGTAAGCCGCTTTATCCCAATCGGCACGGCCGACGCCAATGATGCGGGTGTCGGCGTGGATCTGGCCCGCTTTTTCAAGCTGATACAGGGAAGGCAACAATTTACGTCGCGCCAGGTCGCCCTTCGCGCCGAAAATGACCAGGTCGCATGCCTGGGCCGTTTGCGTTACCGCCATGTCATTCTCCTCAGTTGATAGTCTGGTGCTTCTGCCAGGCTATATTTGTAATTTTCTTACACTGCACTGTACTGTGTTTACGTATTTCCCGAAAGCCTTCCCCTTCGTTTGCGGCGGTAAAACCGCACAGGGTGAAAACATTCGGCGATGATTTGGGCATCTGGCTGATATTGTTCGTTGTTTGTACCTGTTTCAGGTCAGTAAAATACGACTCTGATCATGTAATGAAAAAAAACAACATTATTTCACGTCATTCCTCACCGCTTGCGCTTGCGGAGGGGTATATTCTTGCTAAAACGCCCGATGATTTCACCCATTAATGAAATCGTTTCCATTGATGAGCGCCCTGTTACCAATGAACATGCTGGAAAAAATCCAGTCCCGACTGGAACACCTTAGCAAATCTGAACGCAAAGTGGCGGAAGTGATCCTCGCCACCCCCGCGCAGGCCATTCATTCGAGCATCGCCGCCCTCGCCCTTGAGGCCGGGGTGAGCGAACCGACCGTCAATCGCTTCTGCCGCAGTCTCGAAACCCGCGGGTTTCCTGATTTTAAACTGCACCTTGCCCAGAGCCTCGCGCACGGCACGCTCTATGTTAACCGGAATGTTGATGAAGACGACAGCGTTGAGTCATACACGGGAAAAATATTCGAATCGGCCATGGCGAGTTTAGATCAGGTCCACCATTCTCTCGACATGTCGGCGGTGAATCGCGCGGTGGATCTGCTGACTCAGGCCAAAAAAATCGCCTTTTTCGGCCTCGGTTCCTCGGCGGCGGTCGCCCATGATGCGATGAACAAATTTTTCCGCTTTAACGTGCCGGTCATCTATTCCGACGACATTGTCCTGCAACGCATGAGCTGTATGAATTGCGATGACGATGATGTGGTGGTGATTATCTCGCATACCGGAAGAACCAAGAGCCTGGTGGAGCTGGCGCAGCTGGCCCGTGAAAACGATGCCATGGTGATCGCCCTGACCTCCGCCGGTACCCCCCTGGCCCGGGAAGCCACGCTCGCCATCACCCTCGATGTGCCGGAAGATACCGACATCTATATGCCGATGGTCTCCCGTCTCGCCCAGCTGACCGTCATCGACGTATTGGCGACGGGGTTTACGCTGCGTCGGGGAGCAAAATTCAGAGATAACTTGAAGAGGGTCAAGGAAGCGCTGAAGGAATCGCGTTTTGATAAAGAACCGTTCGTACCCAGTGATAATCAATAAAAGTTGATAACAAGCAGTACCCCATTACACCTTCGATAACGATCCGGCTGTGCGACGTTGCAGGCTGGCGCTACCGAATCCATGTTCACGCAACACCAAAGTTGTATCAGTCAACGGAGTATTACATGTCCAGAAGGCTTCGCAGAACCAAAATCGTTACTACCTTAGGCCCGGCAACTGACCGCGATAACAACCTGGAAAAAGTTATCGCCGCGGGCGCAAACGTAGTGCGTATGAACTTCTCTCACGGCACCCCGGAAGATCATCAGCTCCGTGCCGACAAAGTGCGTGAGATTGCGGCAAAACTGGGCCGTCACGTGGCCATCCTCGGCGACCTCCAGGGACCAAAAATTCGCGTATCGACCTTCAAAGAAGGCAAAATTTTCCTCAACGTCGGCGATAAATTCCTGCTTGACGCAAACCTTGGCAAAGGTGAAGGCGACAAAGAGAAAGTCGGGATCGACTACAAAGGCCTGCCGGCGGACGTCGTGCCGGGCGATATCCTGCTGCTCGACGATGGTCGCGTGCAGCTGAAAGTCCTCGAAGTTCAGGGGATGAAAGTGTTCACTGAAGTGACCGTCGGCGGCCCGTTGTCCAACAACAAAGGGATCAACAAGCTGGGCGGCGGCCTGTCTGCCGAAGCGCTGACCGACAAAGACAAGGCCGATATCGTCACCGCCGCCAAAATCGGCGTCGACTACCTGGCGGTCTCTTTCCCGCGCTGCGGCGAAGACCTGAACTACGCCCGTCGCCTGGCGCGCGATGCCGGCTGCGATGCGAAAATCGTCGCCAAAGTTGAGCGTGCGGAAGCGGTCTGCGATCAGGATGCGATGGACGACGTGATCCTCGCCTCCGATGTGGTCATGGTTGCGCGCGGCGACCTCGGCGTCGAAATCGGCGATCCAGAGCTGGTGGGTATCCAGAAAGCGCTGATTCGTCGTGCCCGTCAGCTGAACCGTTCCGTCATTACCGCCACCCAGATGATGGAGTCGATGATCACCAACCCGATGCCGACTCGTGCGGAAGTCATGGACGTGGCCAACGCCGTGCTGGATGGTACCGATGCGGTGATGCTCTCTGCGGAAACCGCTGCCGGTCAGTACCCGTCGGAAACCGTGGCCGCGATGGCGCGCGTGTGTCTGGGCGCCGAAAAAATCCCCAGCCTCAACGTCTCCAAACACCGTCTGGACGTCCAGTTTGACAATGTGGAAGAAGCGATTGCTATGTCGGCGATGTATGCCGCCAACCACCTGAAAGGCATCACGGCCATCATCACCATGACCGAATCGGGCCGCACCGCGCTGATGACCTCGCGCATCAGCTCCGGTCTGCCGATTTTCGCCCTTTCCCGCCACGAGCGCACCCTGAACCTGACCGCACTCTACCGCGGGGTGACCCCGGTGTTCTTCGACAGCCAGAATGACGGGGTAGCCGCTGCGCACGATGCCGTCAATCTGCTGCGGGACAAAGGCTACCTGGTCTCTGGTGACCTTGTGGTCGTTACCCAGGGTGACGTGATGAGCACCATCGGCAGCACCAACACCACCCGTATCCTCACCGTCGAGTAAGCCTCGGTGTCGACCTGCCAGCGATGCGCTGGCAGGTTTTTTTTTGCCCACTATCTGGCAGATTACACCACCCAGCTCAACAACAGCGTCGCGGCGATCACCGTCGACGCCCCGCCGATCCGCGTCGCAATCTGGGCAAACGGCATCAACCCCATCCTGTTTGACGCCGAGAGGATGGCCACATCTCCGGTTCCTCCAAGGCCGCTATGGCAGCTGGTCACGATAGCGGCTTCCACCGGATACATATTCAGGCGAGCAGCGATAAAGAAACCGCTCAGCGCCATGGCAATAACGATGGAGCCGCAAACCACGACGTAACCAACGGAGAAGACCGAGACCACGCTCTCCAGCGGCACATACAGCATGCCCAGGCCGATCATCAGCGGCCACACCAGCGCGGCGGAGACAAACTTGTAGCAGCTGTGCGCCCCCAGCTCCATCGCCGCCGGGATAACGTTGGTATATTTGCAGAAGACGGCCGCCAGAATCATCAGCACCGGCCCGGGAATATGCACCACCTTCTCCAGCAGACCACCGACGATGAAAAATGCACAAATCATCAGCAACCCGGCGCCCATCAGCTGAAAATCGGTGGGCTGGGTACTCTGATGCTGCGCAAAGACGCTATTATCGTCATGGCTGCGGATCAGCATCCCATTGCCGGAGAGCGCCGGACGACGTGCGCCCATGCGCGCCAGAAAACCAGCGCAGATAATGGCGAAAATATTCCCAACCACCGCGGCCGGCGCCAGCTGGGCAACATAGACATCAGGTGTTTGCCCGAGAATGGCCGAATAAGCCAGCGACAAAGGCAGGATCCCTTCGCCGATGCCGCCGCCGATAATCGGCACGATGATAAAAAAGAAGGTGTGGTAAATACTGTAGCCAAATAAGCTGCCCACCAGCAGGCCGGTTAATATTGCCGCCCCGGTCCCGGCCACCAGCGGGACAAACATACGCACCATCCCCTGGATCAGAATAGTGCGGTTCATTCCCAGAATACTCCCGACAACCAGACAGGCGATGACGAAATAGAGGAGATTGGCCTCTTTCATCAGCAAGTGCACAGTATCGAGCGTATGAGCTTCAAACACGCCAAAGTAGACCAATACTGAGGGCATCATCAGACACAATATGGCCGGCCCGCCAATGTCTTTTAGTACTGGCACCATGCGGCCAATCTTAGCCAGCGCGAATCCCAGGGTCATAATGACCGCCAGTCCGCCAATCATATTTTTCGGCAGCAGGCCCGCGCTCGCAGAGAGCGCGACGATCGCAGCGATACCAATAAAGAGCGTTAACGGTACGGCACCAACGTCGATATTGGATAAAAGTCGTGTCGATTGGCCGTTCGGTTGCGTTTTATCTATCGGGTGGTTGAGTGAATTATTTTCCATATTTTTACCTGAATGATAAGGAGGTAGCGTAGGGTAGTAACGCAATATTAAAATTTGCGTAGCAACATAAATGAAATAGCACTAAACACCGGCTCACCAAAATACACTCAAAACGGTAGCACAGGCGTTTAAAACAAAAAATGACAAACGGATTTCTTCTGTTGGCTTTGTGACTAAACTATAAAATTGATTTTAAGTAATTTAATTTATCGTCATAAAGCTAAAGTTTTCATCAATAGTGAGATTTAAATGCCATAGATACAACCCCATGATTTAACCCTGTTTTCTTTATTTGTAAGTAAAGTATCCGAGACGAAATTATTTAAAGGCAGGCGACTGTGATGACTATCACCTTTTAAATATTACGGGATCGCTAGATTGGCGACACAACAACCCGATAAAATATGTCAGGACATCTTATGCCTTCACTACTCTTACAATCTCTTTTCCCATTGGTATTTATCATGCTGCTGGGATGGCTTAGCGGTAAACTAGGCTATACCCGGCGCGAGGATGCCTCCGTTCTGGCCACGGTGGTGATCCGCTTTGCGCTTCCGTTCCATCTTTTTATCGGCGCGTTAAATACCCATCCCGATAAAATTAAAAACTTCACCTTTATGGCGGTGTTAGTCATTGGCCTGATGGGGTCCTATTTTCTCACGCTGCTGATCTCACGCTATGTTTTCCGTCATGATATTAAAACCAGCGCGATTCAGTCGCTGGTTTGCGCCTTCCCCGATATGGCCTACTTTGGCGCGCCCGTGCTGGCGGTACTGATAGGTCCGGAGGGTTTTCTCGGCGTGCTTATCGGAAACCTGGTGACCAGCGTATTGATGATCCCCCTGACTATTATCCTGATTCGCATGGGAGATAAGCACCGGAGCGCGGATGAACCCCAGCTTCACGCCGGGCAGCTGATCCTGCAAAACCTACTGAAGGCCGTGAGAAACCCCATCGTCTGGATCCCAATTTCCGGCGTATTGCTCAGCCTGGCGGGAGTCCAGCTGCCACCTATGCTCAGTATGCCTATTGAAATGGTGGGTAAAATCGCCGGCGGTCTGTCACTGTTCGCCCTGGGACTGCTGTTTTACGGCGAACGCCCGACGGTCAATATTCAAACCTGTACCAATATCAGTATCAAAAATCTGATCCAACCGGCAATGATGGCCCTGGCCGGACTGGCCTTTGGACTCAGTCATACCTTAATGCAACAGGTTATTATCATCGGCGCGACGCCTTCCGCCATCGCGGCAGGGATGTTTGCTCTGCGCAGCGATACCTATATTGAGCCGGCCTCATCCTCTATTTTGCTGGGTACCGCCATCGGCGTCGTCACCGAAGGCATCATGATTTATCTCATTTCGTAATCACGGAAATAAAACACCAAGACATCAGGCAATGTTTTAATTTGATATTCAGGAGTCATCCAATGTTAGCCACAGAAACCTTATACACTCCCTATAACGGTGCCGTCCTGCTGGAAAATCCGTTATTAAATAAAGGCCTTGCTTTTACCGAAAGTGAACGCACGGCATTTAATCTTCAGGGACTGTTACCCCATAATGTTGAAACCATTGAAGAACAAACCGAGCGCGCATGGGGCCAGTTTTGCCAGTTCAAAAAGAGTATTTCGCGCCATATCTATCTCAGGAATATTCAGGATACTAACGAGACATTATTCTATAACCTGCTGCGTAGTCATATGAAAGAAACGCTGCCGGTGATCTATACCCCGACGGTGGGTGAAGCGTGTGAACATTTCTCAGAAATATATCGCCGGGGACGCGGTTTGTTTATTTCCTGGCCCAACCGTCACCAGATTGACGAAATGCTGCAGGGATTTTCCCGCAATGATATCAAAGTCATTGTCGTGACCGATGGCGAGCGCATTCTGGGGCTGGGCGACCAGGGGATTGGTGGCATGGGGATCCCCATTGGCAAACTCTCGTTATATACCGCCTGCGGGGGCATTCACCCGGCATCCACGCTGCCTATCATGCTAGATGTCGGCACCAACAACCCGCAGCATCTGGAGGATCCGCTGTATATGGGCTGGCGCCATCCGCGCATCAGCGACGAGCAGTACCTGGAGTTTATGGACATGTTTGTCCATGCCATTCAGCAACGTTGGCCGAATGTATTACTTCAGTTTGAAGACTTTGCCCAAAAGAATGCCACGCGACTGCTCAACCGCTATCGTCACCAGCTGTGCTGTTTTAACGATGATATCCAGGGCACCGCCGCCGTGACCTCAGGGACGCTGATCGCCGCCGCGGCCGCGGCCGGGACGCCGATCCGCGACCAGCGGGTAGTTTTCCTTGGCGGCGGTTCGGCCGGATGCGGCATTGCGGAAAAAATCATTGCGCTGATGGTGGATGATGGGCTTTCGCAGGAGGAAGCACGCCGCCGTATCTTTATGGTTGACCGCTTTGGCCTGCTGACGGATGAGATGCCCAATCTGCTCGATTTTCAGCGCGACCTCGTCACGCCGCGAGCCAGTATTGCCCACTGGGATACCGAGTCCGCCCAACTGTCGCTGATGGATGTCGTACGCAACGTCCACCCTACCGTACTGATTGGCGTGTCTGGCCAGCCGGGGTTATTTAGCGAAGAGATAGTGAAGGAGATGCATCGGCACTGCCCGCGTCCGATTATTATGCCGCTCTCTAACCCCACCTCCCGGGCCGAAGCCCAGCCGAAGGATTTGCTGGAGTGGACCCGGGGAAGCGCGCTGATCGCCACCGGCAGCCCGTTCGAACCCGTCTTCTACGACGGCAAAACCTACGATATCGCTCAGTGCAACAACGCCTATATTTTTCCCGGTCTGGGGCTGGGGATCCTCGCCAGTAAAGCGCAGCGCGTCACGGAAGCGATGCTGATCACCTGCAGTAAAACCCTGGCAGCCCACTCGCCTTTGGCGAGCCGTGAAACCGGTGCTTTACTGCCGCCGGTTGAAGAGATCGAAATGATTTCCCGGGCTATTGCCGCAGAGGTCGCTCGCGCCGCGCAGCGGGACGGCGTTGCGCCGCAGATTGACGAGGCACAGCTGGCGGCGAATATCGATAAAACCTTCTGGCGAGCGCGCTACACCGCCTATAAACGATCGTCATTCTGATCGTCATTCCTCAACTCATCTTGCGGGAAGCCGGCTGGCTTCCCGCCACACCGGGGAACCACGCATGTTCAATGTGCTGATCGTCGATGATGATCCCATGGTAGCCGACCTGAACCGGCTGTTTATCAGCCGGGTAGCTGATTTTCACTGCTGCGGGGTGGCGGCGACGATCGGCGACGCCAAAGCGATGCTGAGCCATCTGGCGCAGGTCGATCTACTGCTGCTGGATGTCTATATGCAACAGGAGAATGGCCTGGACCTGCTGCCGGCGCTTCGCGCAGATGGGCGGAATATTGACGTCATCATGATGACGTCTGCCGCCGATACGCTCACGCTACAAACGGCGCTGCACTATGGCGTGGTGGATTACCTGATTAAACCGTTTCAGTTTCCGCGCTTTGAGGAGGCCCTGCAGGCATGGCGCAAAAAGCGTGAGGTGACGCAGGCGAAATCCTGTTATGCCCAAGCGGATATCGACACCCTGCTGCGCCGCGGGATCCCGCAACAGGAAAGCGCCCGCCGCCTGCCGAAAGGGCTGACGCCGCAAACCCTTCGCCTGGTGTGCCAGTGGATTGACGACCATCAGGCGCGCGATTTTTCGACCAACGAGCTGGCGGCGGCGCTGCAGATATCCAGGGTGTCATGCCGTAAATACCTGATTTGGCTGGAGCAGATAAACGTGCTCTTCACGACCAATCACTACGGTATCACTGGCCGCCCGGAGTATCGCTACCGGCTTGTCGTCGAGAACCTGATGTTACTGACGCAATATAGCCAGTGAGCCAGGAACGCCCACTGGCTCTCTTTTAGACTACTTCTTTGGGAACAGCTCTTTGCGTTTGTAGGGCTCGATTTCACCCGGCTTGCGCGTTTTCAGCAGCTTCAGGATCCAGGTGTACTGCTCGGTGTGCGGCTTAACAAACACTTCCACTTCTTCGTTCATCCGCCGGGCGATCGTCGTATCGTCTGCGTCCAGCAGGTCGTCCATCGGCGGGCGGACCAGCACCGTCAGGCGATGCGTTTGGCCATCATAGACCGGAAACAGCGGTACGACGCGGGCGCGGCATACCTTCATTAAACGGCCAATCGCGGGCAGCGTCGCCTTGTAGGTGGCAAAGAAATCCACAAATTCACTGTGCTCAGCGCCGTGATCCTGATCGGGCAGATAGTAACCCCAGTAGCCCTGGCGCACCGACTGAATAAACGGTTTGATCCCGTCGTTGCGCGCGTGCATACGCCCGCCAAAACGACGGCGCACGGTATTCCACACATAATCAAAGACCGGGTTACCCTGGTTGTGGAACATCGCCGCCATCTTCTGCCCACCGGAGGCCATCAGCATCGCCGGGATATCCACGCCCCAGGCATGCGGAACGAGGAAAATCACTTTCTCGTTATTACGCTGCATCTCGTCGATGATCTCTTTCCCCTGCCAGTCGACGCGGGCAAGGATTTTCTGCGGATCGCGCAGGCCCAGCTCGGCCATCATCACCATCGCCTGCGGCGCCGAGGCATACATGGCGTCGATGATCGCTTCCCGTTCGTGCTCGCTTTTTTCCGGAAAACAGTAGAGCAAATTAATCTGCGCCCGGCGCCGCGAGCTTTTCGCCAAACGCCCTACGAAGCGGCCGAGTTTTCCGAGGATCGGATCGCGAAAGGAAGGCGGCGTCAGCGCGATGCCTGCGAAGGCAAAGACGCCCAGCCACGCGCCCCAGTAGCGCGGCAGTAAAAAGGATTTCTCAAACTTAGGGATAAACTCAATATTATTTTTTTTCGTTTCCATGCCCAATCCGCAGGTCGACTGCTTAATCAAGATAATGGGATAGTGTAGCGAGACGTTAGGTAACCTACAAAAGAAAAAGCCGGCGCCCTGGGGCACCGGCTTTCCACTGACCGGTGGTTAGTCAAACCGCAGCTGCGGGACGACCTCTTTGACCTGCGCCAGGTAATCGGTACGGTCGGAACCGCTCAGCCCTTCGGTACGCGGCAGCTTAGCCGTCAGCGGGTTGACCGCCTGCTGGTTGATCCACACTTCATAGTGCAGGTGCGGCCCGGTAGAACGGCCGGTATTCCCCGACAGCGCGATACGATCGCCGCGCTTCACTTTCTGCCCCGGTTTCACCAGCAGCTTACGCAGGTGCATATAGCGGGTGGTATAGGTGCGACCGTGGCGGATAGCAACATAATACCCGGCAGCGCCGCTGCGCTTGGCCACTACCACTTCGCCATCACCCACTGCCAGCACCGGCGTCCCCTGCGGCATCGCGAAATCGACGCCACGATGCGGCGCGACGCGCCCGGTGACCGGATTCAGACGACGCGGGTTAAAGTTAGAGGAAACGCGGAACTGACGCGCCGTCGGGAAGCGCATAAAGCCTTTCGCCAGCCCCGTCCCGTTACGATCGTAGAATTTGCCGTCTTCGGCACGGATAGCATAGTAATCCTTACCGTCGGAGCGCAAACGCACGCCCAGCAGCTGACTTTGCTCGCGCTTGCCGTCGAGCATTTCGCGCGACATCAATACCGAGAACTCGTCGCCTTTTTTCAGCTTACGGAAATCCATCTGCCACTGCATGGCCTTGATCACCGCGCTGATTTCGGTACTGGTCAGGCCGGCATCGCGCGCGCTGGAGACAAAGCTGGCGCCGACGGTGCCCTTCAGCACATTGTTGACCCAGTCGCCTTTCTGCAGCTCGCTGCTCATTTTAAAACCGTTGTCCACACGGGTATAAGTGCGGGTTTCGCGGCGGGACATCTCCCAGGTCAGACTCTGCAGATCGCCGTCCGCGGTCAGGGTCCAGGAGAGCTGCTGGCCAATCTTCAGATTACGCAGCTCTTTATCGGCGGAGGAAAGCTGGGCGATATCGCCCATATCGATACCGTACTGGTTCAGGATGCTGCTGAGCGTATCGCCAGTCGACACCACATATTCATGACCGCCGGCATCGGTATCGGCCTTCTCGTCGAGTTCATCCTGAGGAATGGCTTCTTCTTCCTGCGGGGCCTGGTCGATCGGCTCGGAGGCTTCCGGCAGCAGGGAACGGATCTCGCTTTTTTCCAGTTCAATGGTTCTGACGATGGGGGCGGATTCCGGGTGGTAAATGTAGGGTCGCCAGACGGCGACCGCTAAGGTAAGAACGCTAAGCGACCCCAACATGACGCGATGAGGTCGTGGCAGATTGTTGAATGCCTGAGTGACAGCGCGGGCTATCTGTTGCACGTATTCACTTCCTCGTTAATCTCCTTTCAGGCAGCTCGAATACTGATTCGCCAGCTGGGTCAGGAATTGCGGGTAACTCGCTTTACCCAACGTAATTCCAGTACCCAGCGGATCCAGGGTTCCCATGCGCACAGACGTGCCCCGGGCAACAGCTTCGATAACCGCTGGCCTGAACTGTGGCTCAGCAAAAACGCACGTGGCCTTCTGCTCAACCAGTTGTGTTCTGATTTCGTGTAAACGCTGCGCACCAGGCTGTATTTCAGGGTTGACGGTAAAGTGCCCCAGCGAGGTCAAACCGTAGTGTTTTTCAAAGTAACCGTAGGCGTCATGAAAAACGAAATAGCCCTTCCCTTTCAGCGGTGCCAGCTCATTGCTAACCTGCTTGTCAGTCGCCGCCAGCGCGGCCTCGAACTGCTGCAGGTTGCTGTCGAGTTTGGCTCGACTCTGCGGCATAAGTTCTAATAATTTATCGTGGATTGCAACCGCCGAAAGCCGCGCTATCTCTGGGGATAACCACAGATGCATATTGTAAATACCGTGATGGTGATCGCCGTCACTTTTTTCTGCTGCGCCGTGTTCATGACCATCATGATCGTCATCGTCATCCGCCCCGGTCATCAGCAGCGGCTTCACCCCTTCCAGCTCCGCGATGGTCACCTTTTTATTCGCCGCAATGCTTTGCGTCGACCTATCCATAAAGGCTTCCATTTCCGGCCCAATCCATACCACTAAGTCTGCGTTCTGTAAGCGTTTTACATCAGAAGGCCGCAGTGAATAGTCATGCTCTGAGGCGCCGTCGGGCAATAGCACCTGAGTATCTGTCACCCCATCGGCGATGGCGGCTGCGATAAAGCCCAGCGGTTTCATGGAAGTCACTACGGCGGCGCTGGCCAGCGGAACCTGCGCGAACAAAAAAACAGCGCCAAGTCCAGCGCAAAGAAGCGTATTTTTATGTAACATAATGCGTCTAGTCATCGAAACGAGTGAATGTGATGTGATATTATAACATTCACTAGCTTGTGCAACCCTAAATTACTATGACAAACCTTGTTACGCTGGAAAATGTGTCGGTGGCCTTTGGCCAACGCCGCGTGCTGTCTGACATTTCGCTGGCACTCACGCCAGGCAAAATATTAACCCTGCTGGGCCCGAACGGCGCCGGTAAATCGACCCTTGTGCGAGTGGTTCTGGGGCTGGTAGCACCAACAGAGGGTGTCATCAAGCGGGAAGACCGCCTGCGGATTGGCTACGTGCCGCAGAAGCTGCATCTTGACGCCACGCTGCCGCTGACCGTCAGCCGCTTCCTGCGTTTGCGCCCAGGTACCCGCAAAGACGACATCCTGCCGGCACTGAAACGTGTGCAGGCCGGGCATCTGATCGACGCGCCGATGCAAAAACTCTCCGGCGGCGAAACCCAGCGCGTACTGCTGGCCCGCGCCCTGCTCAACCGCCCACAGCTGCTGGTGCTGGATGAACCGACCCAGGGTGTTGACGTCAATGGCCAGGTGGCGCTTTACGATCTTATCGACCAGCTGCGCCATGAACTGGACTGCGCAGTGCTGATGGTATCGCACGACCTGCATCTGGTGATGGCCAAAACCGACGAAGTCCTGTGCCTGAACCAGCATATCTGCTGCTCCGGCGCGCCGGAGGTGGTCTCCATGCATCCGGAGTTTATCTCCATGTTCGGCCCGCGCGGCGCGGAACAGCTGGGGATTTACCGCCACCACCATAATCACCGCCACGACCTTCAGGGGCGAATTGTACTGCGTCGGGGAAACAGCCGCTAATGATTGAACTTCTGTTACCTGGCTGGCTGGCCGGGATGATGCTGGCCTGCGCCGCCGGTCCGCTGGGCTCCTTTGTGGTCTGGCGCCGCATGTCCTATTTCGGCGACACGCTGGCGCATGCGTCGCTGCTCGGCGTCGCTTTTGGCTTATTACTTAACATCAATCCGTTTTATGCGGTGATCGCCGTGACTTTGCTGCTGGCCGGCGGGCTGGTGTGGCTGGAAAAACGCCCCCATCTGGCGATCGATACCCTGCTGGGCATCATGGCGCACAGCGCACTGTCGCTGGGGCTGGTGGTGGTCAGTCTGATGTCTAACGTCCGCGTCGATCTGATGGCGTACCTGTTCGGCGATCTGCTGGCAGTGACGCCGCAGGATTTGATTGCCATCGCCATTGGCGTAGTGATTGTGATTGGTATCCTGCTCTGGCAGTGGCGACCGCTGCTGGCGATGACCATCAGTCCGGATCTGGCGTTTGTCGATGGCGTGAAGCTGCAGCGCGTGAAGTTGCTGTTGATGCTGGTCACCGCTCTGACTATCGGCGTGGCGATGAAGTTCGTCGGCGCGCTGATCATCACTTCCCTGCTGATTATCCCGGCCGCCACCGCCCGCCGTTTTGCCCGCACGCCGGAGCAGATGGCCGCCGTGGCAGTGGGCGTGGGCATGCTGGCCGTTACCGGCGGGTTAACCTTCTCGGCCTTCTACGACACCCCGGCCGGGCCGTCGGTGGTGCTGTGCGCCGCCGTGCTGTTTATTCTCAGCATGACAAAAAAAGCCGCCAGCTGAAAATGAAAAAGCCCGGTCGCGCTGCTGACCGGGTCTCATAATGAACGACACATCCGTCGCGAACTAGGGCATTTCCGGCGGCGTGATCCCGAAATGATTCCAGGCGCGCACCGTCGCCATTCTTCCCCGTGGCGTACGCTGCAGAAAACCCTGCTGAATTAAGTAGGGCTCCAGCACATCTTCAATGGTTTCCCGCTCTTCGCCGATCGCGGCGGCGAGGTTATCCAGCCCCACCGGCCCACCAAAGAATTTATCTATCACCGCCAGCAGTAGTTTACGGTCCATATAGTCGAACCCTTCCGCATCGACATTCAGCATATCCAGCGCCTGGGCAGCAATGTCGGCAGAGATGCTGCCGTCGTGGCGCACTTCCGCGAAGTCGCGCACCCGGCGCAGCAGACGGTTGGCAATACGCGGCGTGCCGCGTGAACGACGGGCCACTTCCAGCGCGCCTTCGTCGCTCATCTCCAGCCCCATATGGCGGGCGCTGCGGCTGACGATATGCTGCAGATCGGGTATCTGATAGAACTCCAGACGCTGCACGATGCCAAAGCGGTCGCGCAGCGGCGAGGTCAATGAACCGGCCCGGGTGGTGGCGCCAATCAGGGTAAACGGCGGCAGATCGATTTTGATGGAGCGCGCCGCCGGACCTTCGCCAATCATAATATCCAGCTGATAGTCTTCCATCGCCGGGTAGAGCACCTCTTCCACCACCGGCGAGAGGCGATGGATCTCATCGATAAACAGCACGTCGTGCGGTTCGAGGTTGGTGAGCATCGCGGCGAGATCGCCCGCTTTCTCCAGTACCGGGCCGGAAGTGGTGCGCAGATTCACCCCCATCTCATTGGCGACAATGTTCGCCAGGGTGGTTTTCCCCAACCCAGGCGGGCCAAAAATCAGCAGGTGATCGAGGGCGTCGCCGCGCAGTTTCGCCGCCTGGATAAAGATCTCCATCTGGGAGCGCACCTGCGGCTGGCCGACATACTCTGCCAGCAATTTTGGGCGGATGGCGCGGTCAACGGCCTCTTCTGCGCCGCTGCTGTCTGCCGATACCAGCCGGTCTGCTTCAATCATCCCTTACCTCACAACGCGGCGCGCAGCGCTTCGCGGATTAGCGTTTCACTGTTGGCGTCCGGACGGGCAATCTTGCTTACCATCCGGCTGGCCTCCTGCGGTTTATAGCCCAGCGCGACCAGCGCGGCAACCGCTTCCTGTTCGGCATCATCTGCCGTCGGGCCTGCCGGCGAGGTCAGCACCAGATCGGCCGCCGGAGTGAACAGGTCGCCGTGCAGCCCTTTGAAGCGGTCTTTCATCTCGACGATCAGGCGTTCTGCGGTTTTTTTGCCAATCCCCGGCAGCTTCACCAGCGAGGCGACTTCTTCCCGCTCAACGGCATTGACGAACTGCTGCGCCGACATGCCGGAGAGGATCGCCAGCGCCAGCTTTGGCCCCACGCCGTTGGTTTTAATCAGCTCTTTAAACAGCGTACGTTCCTGTTTGTTGTTAAAACCATACAGCAGCTGGGCATCTTCACGCACCACAAAGTGGGTAAAGACTATCGCCTCCTGACCGGCCTCCGGCAGCTCATAGAAGCAGGTCATTGGCATATGCACTTCATAGCCGACGCCCGCCGTTTCCAGCAACACCAGCGGGGGTTGTTTTTCGAGAATGATGCCTCTGAGTCTGCCTATCACGTGGGGCTCCTGCGTTATGGTCTAAGTATCTGGCGGTATCATAAAAAAAGGCTGGATAGATATCCAGCCTGATTTGCGATTATCGTAAGCGCCCTCGCGCCAGATTGAGCCGGGTCTCGCTGACCTGAGCAACATTCTGGCTGATATGGCAATGGGTGATGGCAATCGCCAGCGCATCCGCCGCATCCGCTTGCGGATTGGCAGGCAGTTTGAGCAAGGTGCGCACCATGTGCTGAACCTGGCTCTTTTCGGCGCTGCCGATCCCGACAACGGTCTGCTTGACCTGACGGGCGGCGTATTCAAACACCGGCAGCGACTGATTGGTCGCTGCAACGATCGCCACTCCGCGCGCCTGCCCAAGCTTTAACGCCGAATCGGCGTTCTTCGCCATAAAGACCTGCTCAATGGCGAAATAGTCGGGCTGAAACTGGGTGATGATCTCCGTCACCCCGGCGTAGATCAGCTTCAGCCGCGACGGCAGATCGTCCACTTTGGTGCGGATGCATCCGCTGCCAAGGTAGCTCAACTGCCGTCCGACCTGGCGGATCACGCCATAACCGGTGACGCGCGACCCCGGGTCAATGCCGAGAATAATAGCCATCACGCGCCTCCGGTTAACCGTGGATGCGACTGCATCACAGGGTGGCCGCGACCTCGTCGGAGATCTCGCCGTTATGGTACACTTCCTGCACGTCGTCGCAGTCTTCCAGCATATCGATCAGACGCAGCAGCTTCGGCGCCGTCTCGGCATCCATATCCGCTTTGGTGGACGGGATCATCGAGACTTCGGCAGCGTCGGCTTTCAGGCCAGCGGCTTCCAGCGCGTCGCGCACGGCGCCCATCTCTTCCCACGCGGTGTAGACGTCGATGGCGCCGTCGTCATAGGTCACCACGTCTTCTGCGCCAGCTTCCAGCGCCGCTTCCATAATGGTGTCTTCATCGCCTTTCTCGAAGGAGATGACGCCTTTCTTGCTGAACAGGTAGGACACGGAGCCGTCGGTACCGAGGTTACCACCGGTTTTGGTGAAAGCGTGACGCACTTCCGCAACGGTACGGTTACGGTTGTCGGACAGACATTCCACCATTACCGCGGTACCGCCAGGGCCATAGCCTTCGTAAATGATGGTTTCCATGTTCGCGTCTTCATCACCGCCGACGCCGCGCGCGATGGCGCGGTTCAGGGTGTCGCGCGTCATGTTGTTAGACAGCGCTTTATCAACGGCCGCACGCAGGCGCGGGTTGGAAGCCGGATCGCCGCCGCCCAGACGCGCCGCAGTCACCAGCTCGCGAATGATTTTCGTAAAGATTTTACCGCGTTTAGCATCCTGTGCCGCTTTGCGGTGTTTGGTGTTGGCCCATTTACTATGACCTGCCATAAAAAACTCTCCAAAAAGCGCGCCCTTTCAGGCGGCGTTAATTACAAATTCTTCAATCGCCTGCCGGTTGCTCCACGACTTGGTCAGCGCAGCGGCTTCCGTCGCGCTGACCCAGCGGTAGGCCAGATGTTCGGTGAAGGTGATCTCCCGCTCATGAGGCAGCGCAAGACAGAACCAGAATTCTGTATTGCGCTCTACACCCGGCGCATAGCGATGACGCAAATGAGAAAATATCTCGAACTCCACCGTGCGCTGACAGTCAATTAAGGTCAGTTGCTCGCAGGCAACATCAATGGCGACCTCTTCCTTTACTTCACGCGCGGCGGCCTGCAGCGCGGTCTCTCCTGCTTCCAGGCTGCCGGTCACCGACTGCCAGAACGCGGGATCGTCACGCCGCTGTAACATCAGCACCCGTTTCGTATCTTCGGCGTAAATCACCACCAGCACCGAAACGGGCAGCTTAAATGACATATTACTTGTTCTCCAGAGACGCTTTCGCCTCTTTCTCCACAACCTGAATACCCAGTTCACCGAGCGCAGCCGGATTGGCGAAGCTTGGCGCTTCGGTCATCAGACAGGCCGCGGCGGTGGTTTTCGGGAAGGCGATAACGTCGCGGATGTTATCGGTACCGGTCAGCAGCATGGTCAGACGGTCAAGACCGAACGCCAGACCCGCGTGCGGCGGCGTACCGTATTTCAGCGCATCCAGCAGGAAGCCGAATTTTTCACGCTGCTCATGTTCATTAATGCCCAGAATACCAAATACGGTCTGCTGCATGTCGCCACGGTGAATACGTACAGAACCGCCGCCGACTTCATAACCGTTAATGACCATATCATAGGCGTTCGCTACGGCCTCTTCCGGCGCAGCTTTCAGCTCGTCCGCGGTCATATCTTTTGGCGAGGTGAACGGATGGTGCATCGCCGTCAGGCCGCCTTCGCCGTCGTCTTCGAACATCGGGAAGTCGATCACCCACAGCGGCGCCCATTTGCTCTCGTCAGTCAGGCTCAGGTCTTTACCGAGCTTCAGACGCAGCGCGCCCAGCGCGTCCGCCACCACTTTCTTGTTGTCGGCGCCGAAGAAGATCATATCGCCGTCCTGCGCGCCGGTGCGTTCGAGGATCGCTTCCACGATCTCAGCGGTGAGGAATTTCGCCACCGGGCTGTTGATCCCGTCCATGCCTTTCGCACGCTCGGTCACTTTAATATAGGCCAGCCCCTTCGCGCCGTAGATCTTCACAAAGTTGCCGTATTCGTCAATCAGCTTGCGGGTCAGAGAGGCACCGCCCGGGACGCGCAGGGCCGCCACGCGCCCTTTCGGATCGTTGGCCGGGCCGGCAAAGACCGCGAATTCGACGGACTTCAGCAGGTCGGCGACGTCCACCAGCTCCATCGGGTTACGCAGATCCGGTTTATCGGAGCCATAACGACGTTCGGCTTCGGCGAAGGTCATGATCGGGAAATCACCCAGGTCGACGCCTTTAATTTCCAGCCACAGCTGACGCACCATTGCTTCCATGATCTCACGCACCTGCGGCGCGGTCATAAAGGAGGTTTCCACGTCGATCTGGGTAAATTCAGGCTGACGGTCGGCACGCAGGTCTTCATCGCGGAAACATTTAACGATCTGATAATAGCGATCGAACCCGGACATCATCAGCAGCTGTTTGAACAGCTGCGGGGACTGCGGCAGCGCGTAGAATTTGCCTTTATGCACGCGGGAAGGCACGAGGTAATCGCGAGCGCCTTCCGGGGTGGCTTTGGTCAGCATCGGAGTTTCGATGTCGAGGAAGCCATGGTCGTCCATAAAGCGGCGCACAAAGCTGGTGATTTTCGCGCGGGTTTTCAGACGCTGCGCCATTTCCGGACGACGCAGGTCGAGGTAGCGGTATTTCAGACGCGCTTCTTCGGTGTTGACGTGATTGGAGTCCAGCGGCAGCGATTCTGAGCGGTTAATGATCGTCAGATCGGAGGCCAGCACTTCGATGGCGCCGGTGGCCATGTCCGCGTTGATGTTTTTCTCTTCACGCGCGCGGACGGTGCCAGTGACCTGAATGCAGAACTCATTACGCAGTTCAGAGGCTAATTTCAACGCATCCGCACGATCCGGGTCGAAAAACACCTGAACGATGCCTTCGCGGTCGCGCATATCGATAAAAATGAGGCTACCGAGATCGCGACGGCGGTTGACCCAACCACACAGAGTCACCTGCTGCCCAACGTGGGACTGTCGAAGCTGTCCGCAATATTCTGTACGCATGAGATATCCCTTAACTTAGCCGTCGGCGGATTGTCGTCTGCCCTGCAGGCGACGAGGTCGCAGCTTTAGCTGATGTCACAACTGAATGAAAAAAGGCGGCTATTATACTGGAAATTCTGTCGTTCGATAAGTCCGACGCACGATGTACGCTGCTTTGCTGCGCGCTTAACGTCTACACTCACATAAATTAACAATATTTGTTACCCTTTTGCTGAAGCCGCGCAGGTATTGTAGCCGCCTGACAACAGAAGAAGATACGGGGATACCATGTTAGAACTCAATGCAAAAAAAACGGCGCTGGTGGTGATCGATCTGCAGGAAGGTATTCTGCCTTTTGCCGGCGGACCACATCGGGCTGACGAGGTGGTGGCGCGTGCCGCTCGCCTGGCAGACAAGTGTCGACAACAGGGTTCACCGGTCATCATGGTCCGCGTCGGCTGGTCGGCCGATTTCGCCGAAGCGCTGAAACAGCCTGTCGACGCTCAGGCCGGGGCGCATACGCTGCCTGAAAACTGGTGGACCTACCCGGCCACGCTGGGTAAGCAGGAGAGCGATATCGAAGTGACCAAACGCCAGTGGGGCGCGTTCTATGGCACCGACCTTGAGCTTCAGCTGCGCCGCCGCGGTATCGACACCATTATTCTCTGCGGTATCTCCACCAACATCGGCGTCGAATCCACCGCCCGCAACGCCTGGGAGCTGGGTTTTAACCTGGTCATCGCTGAAGATGCCTGCAGCGCCGCCTCCGCCGAGCAGCATCAGGGCAGCATGACGCATATTTTCCCGCGCATCGGTCGGGTGCGCAGCACCGAGGAGATCCTCGCCGCGCTATGATTTATATTGGGCTTCCCCAGTGGTCGCACCCGAAATGGGTGCGCCTTGGCATCACCAGCCTTGAAGAGTACGCCCGCCACTTCAATTGCGTGGAGGGTAACACCACCCTGTATGCGCTACCGAAGCCGGAGATTGTCACCCGCTGGTATGAACAAACCCATGATGACTTCCGCTTCTGCTTTAAATTCCCGGCCACCATCTCGCACCAGGCCGCCCTGCGTCATTGCGACGATTTAAGCAGTGAATTTTTTGCCCGCCTGGCGCCGCTGGCCTCGCGCATCGGCCAGTACTGGCTGCAGCTGCCGGCGACCTTCGGTCCTCGCGATCTCCCCGCGCTATGGCATTTTCTCGACGGGCTGCCGAAGGATTTCACCTACGGCGTCGAGGTTCGTCACCCCGAATTCTTCGCCAAAGGCGAAGCGGAACAGCAGCTCAACCGCGGGCTGCACGAGCGCAACGTTAACCGCGTGATCCTCGATAGCCGCCCGGTCCACAGCGCTGCGGCCACCAGTCCGGCGATGATCGACGCGCAGAAAAAGAAACCCAAAGTGCCGGTACATGCGGTGATGACCGCCCGGCAGCCGATGGTACGCTTTATCGGCGGTGACGACATGGCCCACAACCGGGAACTGTTTCGCGTCTGGCTGCAGACCCTGCCGAAGTGGCATCAGTCTGGCACCCCGTGGCTGTTCCTGCATACCCCAGACATTGCTTACGCGCCGACGCTGGTCGATACGCTGTGGAGCGATCTGCGCACCGCCCTGCCGGCGGCAGGAAATGCGCCGTCGATTCCGCAGCAATCCTCCCTTTTCTGATATCCTGCTATCATAATCGGAGCCATCTGCCAGAGTTAAAGGGAGTTTTCGTATGGTCAGCGCGCTGTATGCCGTTTTAGGTGCGTTATTGTTAGTGAAGTTCTCGTTCGACGTGGTGCGGTTACGCACCCAATACCATGTAGGCTACGGTGACGGCGGCTTTAGCGAGCTACAGGTCGCCATCCGCGTTCACGGTAATGCCGTCGAATATGTGCCGATTGGCCTCATTTTGCTGTTATTTATGGAGATGAACGGCGCCCAGACCTGGATGGTGCACGTTTGCGGCATTTTATTGATTGTCGGGCGACTGATGCACTCCTGGGGTTTTCATCACCGCGTCTACCACTGGCGCCGCTCCGGCATGAGCGCCACCTGGTGCGCCTTGTTGCTGATGGTGCTGGCCAACCTCTGGTATATGCCCTGGGAGTTGGTTTTCTCCCTCCGTTAGCGCACAATACGCCGTTTTCGTTTTTTCGGGTTTAACGTTATGTCTCACCGCGATACGCTTTTTTCCGCGCCGATTGCCAGCCTCGGCGACTGGACCTTTGATGAACGGGTTGCTGAAGTCTTCCCGGATATGATCCAGCGCTCTGTGCCCGGCTATTCCAATATCATCTCGATGATCGGCATGCTGGCCGAGCGCTTCGTTCAGCCCAACACCCAGGTTTACGATCTTGGCTGTTCGCTGGGCGCCGCCACCCTCTCTGTGCGCCGCAATATTAGTCATCCGGGCTGTCGCATTATCGCCATCGACAACTCTCCCGCGATGGTAGAGCGCTGCCGTCGCCATATTGACGCCTATAAAGCGCCGACGCCGGTCGAGGTCATTGAAGGGGATATCCGCGATGTGGCCATTGAAAACGCCTCGCTGGTGATCCTGAACTTTACCATTCAGTTCCTTGAGCCGGGCGATCGCCAGGCGATCCTCAATAAAGTCTATCAGGGGCTTAATCCGGGCGGCGCGCTGGTGCTCTCGGAGAAATTCAGCTTCGAAGACGCCCACGTCGGCGAGCTGCTGTTCAATATGCATCATGATTTTAAACGCGCGAACGGCTACAGCGAGCTGGAGATCAGCCAGAAACGCAGCATGCTGGAAAATGTGATGCTGACGGACTCCGTGGAAACCCATAAAGCCCGCCTGCGTCAGGCTGGGTTTGAACATGCCGAACTGTGGTTCCAGTGCTTTAACTTTGGCTCGCTGGTGGCAGTAAAATCCGGGGAGCAGGCATGATCGACTTCAGTAATTTCTATCAGCTGATCGCCAAAAGCCCGCTATCTCACTGGCTGGAAACCTTGCCAGCTCAGGTAGCCGCCTGGCAGCGCGAGGCCCTGCACGGCAAGTTTCGCGAATGGGAGCGCGCCGTTGAGTTTCTTCCGGAATTAACGCCGTGGCGTCTGGATCTCCTGCACAGCGTCACCGCCGAGAGCGAAACGCCGCTCAGCGAAGGTCATCAGCTGCGGGTAGAAAACCTGCTTAAAAACCTGATGCCGTGGCGCAAAGGGCCTTATTCACTGTACGGCATTAATATCGATACCGAATGGCGTTCCGACTGGAAATGGGAGCGCGTCCTGCCGCACCTGTCCGATCTTACCGGGCGGACTATCCTCGACGTGGGCTGCGGCAGCGGCTATCACATGTGGCGAATGATCGGCGCCGGCGCGCATCTGGCGGTCGGCATCGATCCCACCCAGCTGTTCCTGTGCCAGTTTGAAGCGGTGCGTAAGCTGCTCGGCAACGACCAGCGGGCGCATCTCCTGCCGCTGGGCATCGAGCAGCTGCCGGCGCTGGAGGCCTTCGACACCGTGTTCTCGATGGGCGTGCTCTACCACCGCCGCTCGCCGCTGGACCATCTGTGGCAGCTGAAAGATCAGCTGGCGCCGGGAGGCGAGCTGGTGCTGGAGACGCTGGTGGTCGAAGGGGATGAAAATACGGTGCTGGTTCCGGGCGACCGCTATGCGCAGATGCGCAACGTCTATTTTATTCCCTCGGCGGCGGCCCTGAAAATGTGGCTGGAGAAGTGCGGGTTTATCGATGTGCGCATCGTCGATGCCTGCGTCACCTCGACCGATGAGCAGCGGCGCACCGAATGGATGACCAGTGAATCGCTGGCCGATTTCCTCGACCCGCAGGATCAGCGCAAAACCGTGGAGGGGTATCCGGCTCCGCTGCGCGCGGTGATTATCGCCACCAAACCGGAAACGCAGCAGTCGCTGGCAAAAAAAGCGAGATAAAAAAAGGCCCCTGTTTAATGGGCAGGGGCCTGGTACGGGCAATCATCATATTGGGCGACATGATGTGCAGCAAAAAACCGTTTAACTTCTCCAGGCGGAGATAATCCCTTTCATCTCCGCCACCGCTTCGCCATTGACGGCGTAGCGCCTGTATTCGTCCGCATCGGGATCGGCTGACATCGAAACGCCTGGATGACGAAAGCGCATCTCCGATGGCAACCACTGGCCTGCAGAGCTATGAACCTCTTTCACCCCCGCCTTCAGCAACAGCGGCAGGTTCGCGGCGCGCACTCCCGCACCGGCCATAATGATTGGAGTATCCCCTGCGGCAATAAGTTCCGTAATTAATGAAATACCTTTCTCCGCCGAGGATTGCTGACCGGAAGTCAGGATACGTTTAACCCCCAGCTCACCCAGCGTCTTCCAGGCCTGACGCGGGTCGGCACACAGATCGAACGCGCGATGAAAGGTCACCGCCAGCGGCCCGGCCGCGGCCATTATTTTTTTCATCCGCGGGATATCGACCTGGCCATCGGCATTCAGTACGCCGGTCACCACCCCGGGAAAGCCGAGCTCCCGCACCATGCAGATATCGCTAAGCATCGCGGCGAACTCCTCTTCGGTGTAGCAGAAATCGCCGCCGCGCGGGCGAACGATCGGATGCACCGGGAGGGTAATCGCCTCGCGGACCGAGACCAGCACCCCATAAGAGGGTGTTAATCCCCCTTCCTGCGGCGCGGCGCAGAGTTCAATACGATCGGCGCCGCAGCGCTCAGCCTCCCGAGCGCACGCCATGCTGTAGCAACACACTTCCAGTACCGCCATTCCTCTCTCCCTGATCCAGACAACCTTTGCAGCATGTCATGATTTCACGCGGCAGACGCCGCGCGGCTTCACACTGTTACGTATCAGCTTGCTCGCTGGCGACGATTTGTTCAATCGACCACGGATGAAATTTCACCGTCACGCTGCCGTCGGTCACCGCCAGGGTGGGATTCGGCAGACGCTCATGCTGCCCTTTCGGCGAGCTGGTTTTGACGACGATCCCCGGCTGGCTGAGTCCATCATCGGCCAGCAGCGCCAGCGCGCGGGCATTTAAGGTTGCCGGATCGCCAGGCAGGACAATTTCAATATGCTCCCAGCCTTCATGGGGATAACGCTTTTCACCCGGCCACGGCAGCTCAATGATATGGAAGCGCCAGTGCGCCACGCAGACCGGCTCCGCCAGCTTGAACAGGCAAATGGGCCGGCCGTTAATCATATTCTCCGACAGCAGGGTTCCGCACTGTTCCAGACCGCGGCGCCAGCGTTCCGCAGTGGTATTCTGATGACAGCGCAGGGAGATATGGTCGGCGTCGAGCCCGGCGATCTCCAGTCCCAGTCGCGCAGTGAAGCGCTGAAGCGCATCGGAAAATCGCGGGAGATCCGCCGTAATATCGGCCAGTTGTTCAATTTGCTGCCAGTTTGCCATGGGTTTGCTCGTCAATGATGCTCGTCAGTAATGAAAAGGTAATTTACCGTGTTTCGGTCTGCGGACCAACCGCCGCCCTGCTGATGGGCAACTGAACGGCGATGGATTGCGCACGCCGCCGCGCCGCGCGCAATGCTGACGGACGGGGACAAATGCAGTATACTCCCGCCCTAATTTGTCCACATTATGGCGCTGCCTCCCTCGGGGGCAGGCGCATTACACGTAAGGTATTCCGGTGAATATTCAGGCTCTTCTCTCAGAAAAAGTCAGCCAGGCCCTGATCGCGGCAGGCGCGCCTGCCGATTGCGAACCTCAGGTCCGCCAGTCAGCAAAAGTTCAGTTCGGTGACTATCAGGCCAACGGCGTGATGGCTGTCGCCAAAAAACTGGGCATGGCGCCGCGACAACTTGCAGAGCAGGTACTGTCTCATCTTGACCTCAACGGCATTGCCAACAAGGTTGAAATCGCCGGGCCGGGCTTTATCAATATTTTCCTCGATCCTGCTTTTCTGGCGGACAACGTCAACCGCGCGCTGCAGTCTGAGCGCCTGGGCGTCACGAAACCGCAGGCGCAGACTATCGTCGTCGACTACTCGGCACCCAACGTAGCGAAAGAGATGCACGTTGGCCATCTGCGTTCGACCATCATTGGCGATGCTTCAGTCCGTACCCTGGAGTTCCTGGGTCATAAGGTGATCCGCGCCAACCACGTCGGCGACTGGGGCACCCAGTTCGGTATGCTGATCGCGTATCTGGAAAAACAGCAGCAGGAAAACGCCGGTGAGATGGCCCTGGCCGACCTCGAAGGTTTCTATCGCGAAGCGAAAAAGCACTACGACGAAGACGAAGCCTTCGCCGAGCGCGCACGTAGCTACGTGGTTAAACTGCAGGGCGGCGATCAGTACTTCCTGCAGATGTGGCGTAAGCTGGTCGACATCACCATGTCGCAAAACCAGATCACCTACGATCGCCTGAATGTGACGCTGACCCGCGATGACGTAATGGGTGAGAGCCTGTACAACCCGATGCTGCCGGGGATCGTCGCCGATCTGAAAGCCAAAGGGCTGGCCGTCGAGAGCGAAGGCGCCACCGTGGTGTTCCTTGATGAGTACAAAAACAAGGAAGGCGAACCGATGGGCGTCATCATCCAGAAAAAGGATGGCGGCTACCTTTACACCACCACCGATATCGCCTGCGCAAAGTATCGCTATGAAACGCTGCACGCCGACCGCGTGCTCTATTACATCGACTCTCGTCAGCACCAGCACCTGATGCAGGCGTGGACCATCGTGCGTAAAGCAGGCTACGTGCCGGACTCTGTGCCGCTGGAGCACCATATGTTCGGTATGATGCTGGGGAAAGACGGCAAGCCGTTTAAAACCCGCGCCGGCGGTACCGTGAAGCTGGCCGATCTGCTGGACGAAGCGCTGGAGCGCGCCCGTCGCCTGGTAGCGGAGAAGAACCCGGACATGTCGGCTGACGAGCTGGAAAATCTGGCGAAAGTGGTCGGTATCGGCGCGGTGAAATATGCCGATCTGTCGAAAAACCGCACCACCGATTACGTTTTTGACTGGGATAATATGCTGGCGTTCGAAGGCAACACCGCGCCGTATATGCAGTATGCCTATACCCGCGTGCTCTCCGTCTTCCGCAAAGCCGGCATCGACGAAAACGCGATGAACGACGCGCCGGTGGTCATCGCCGAAGATCGCGAAGCCCAGCTGGCCGCGCGCCTGCTGCAGTTTGAAGAGACCCTCTCCGTGGTCGCTCGCGAAGGGACGCCGCACGTGATGTGCGCCTACCTGTACGATCTGGCGGGGCTATTCTCCGGCTTCTACGAGCATTGCCCGATCCTCAGCGCGGAAAGCGAAGAGACCCGCAACAGCCGCCTGAAGCTGGCGCTGCTGACGGCGAAAACCCTCAAGCTGGGTCTCGATACCCTGGGTATCGAAACCGTAGAGCGTATGTAACAAACAACCCGGCGAAAGCCGGGTTAGTTTTATTCGGCGCCCCGTCAGCGGGGCCCCTGCTCAGAAATACTTGCGCAGATACTCGGTCAGACAAAGGATCGCCATCGCCTGGCCATAGGACATCGAGGTAAGCGGGATCTGGCGATAAAAATCAAGGTCTGCCCCCATTCCGGTGCCAAACGAGGTCTGCAGCAGCTCCCCCTGCGGCGAAATATTCTGCACAATCCCGCGAATCGCTTTTTCAGCCACCCCGGCATAGTGCTGCCCGACGTAACGCTTGCGCACCGCTTTGAGAATGCCGTAGGCAAAGCCGGCGGTCGCGGAGGCCTCAGGATAAGAGTGCGGATCGTCCAGCAGGGTATGCCACAGGCCGCTGTCGTCCTGGCATTTTGCTAAGGCGGCAATCTGTGCGTCGAGTACCGTCATCAGATAACGCCGTACCGCGTTCCCCTCGGGGAGATCCACCAGCTCCAGAAAGTCCGGGATCACCATGGTGAGCCAGCTGTTGCCCCGCGCCCAGCGCGCCCGGGCAAAGTTGTGCCGCCCCTCATAACTCCAGCCGTGAAACCACAGCCCGGTCTCCCGGTCCATCAGGTTCTGCACATGGAGCAGGAACTGATAGGTCGCCTCCTCCACATACTGCGGGCGATTAAGCAGCTTGCCAATTTTGGCTAACGGCAGCACGGTCATCATCAGCGTGTCATCCCACATTTGCTGATGGTTCTCCTCCGCCAGGGTCATGTGCTGCATGCCGCCCTGCTCGGTGCGCGGCATCTCATGCATCGCCCACTCCGCCCAGCTCTCCAGCCACGGCAGATACGCCATCCGGCCGGTCTCTTCAAAGCGGTATGCCAGGGTCAGGAACGGGGCCATCGTATTGACGTTTTTGGTCGTTGCCCCCTCGGCGAAGCGGTCGGCAAACCAGCGGTCGATGATATCGCGCATCTCGATATCGCCGGTTTGCTGATAATACTGATAGATGCCGTACAGCCCAACGCCGTGGGTCCACTCCCAGCCGGCCCAGCCTTTGGTATCGATCACGCGCCCGTCATCGAGGCGCAGTAAAAATTGCCCGCTCTCATCCTTAATGTTCACCAGGTTTTGCGTCACGTTGCGGATCAGTGCCTGCAGTTCGCTGCGGGCGATAAAACGCTCAGGCTGACACAGTAATGGGCTATGTTTGACTGGCCAAACTTTCATGTTGTTAACCTCGGGTGTATGTCGAATTTAAAGCGCCGCCCTGGGTGAGCCCCGGGGCAGCAGGTTTATGACGATTCAGATAGCCAATATTGTTATTGCCCCACAGGCAGTCGTAAGGCATCCCCGCCAGCATCTCGACCACCGCGCGGTGTTCTGCAATGGTCTGTTCCGGCTGGGCACTGCCGAGATCGCGCATTCTGAGGGTTTCACTGCGCAGGATGCTGTGGGTGTGCAGGTTGAGCTTGAAGCGTAGCGAGACGAGGAAGCCGCAGGCTAACACCACCAGAGTGCCGACGCTGAGGATCAGCAAAATGGTATGACTCACCCCTGGCGGTTGTATTTTTTGCCCGGAGACAAACCCCGACAGCTGCATGATGATACCCACCAGCATGACCGCCCCCGCCTGCGAGGCTTTGCGGGTCAGCGTCATGATGCCGGCAAAAATTCCTTCGCGGCGCTGGCCGGTGATCGCCTCGTCGACGTCGGCAATATAGGTATAGGTATTCCACGGTACGTAGTTAATCCCGCCGCGTCCCAGTCCGGCGACAGCAGAGATGAGCAGCAGTAAGGAATAGACGTCGCTCAGTCCGGCGTAATAGAGCAGCGCATACGAGAGCGAGCTCAGGCCAAACAGGACCACCACCATGCGGTAGGACGGCGCGGGACCAAAGCGAATGCACAACGGGATCATGGCGATCACCGCAATAAACTGGAAGATGGCCATCGTCCCGAGCAGATTCGAGGCGACAGAGGCTTCCTGCATCAGGACAAAAACCACGTAATAGGTAAACACGGCATTGAAGACGTCCTGGGCGATATAGCCCCCCAGATACATGCCGAGGTGCTGGCGGAAAATTTTTATCCGCAGCGTGGAGCTTAGCTCAATCACCAGGCGATTGAGGCTCTGAGCGAGGGTTAAGTTTTGTTTTTCCGCTTCCGCCCGCAGCGCCGCCTCTGACCACGCCTCACGCGGCCGTTCCCACGTGAAGCACCAGACGAAGGTCAGCATCACCGCGCACAGGACCGAGAACACCAGACTGGCATAAAAGAATGAGCTGGCATTGTCTTTCCCGAGCCAGGTGAGGAGGATCCCCGGCAGAAAGGAGGCTAAAATCGCCGACATTTGCGCCATCGAGATGCGCGCGCCAGAAAATTTGGTTTTCTGTTTAAAGTCATCAGTCATCTCTGGCACCAGCGTTTCGTAGGGCACCAGAATCATGGTGTAAACCATATCAAACAGCAGATAGGTGACGAGGTAGTACCAGAAGCCCATCTCGCCGACCCACATCGCTGAATAGCTGAATACGCACGGAATACCGAGCAGAATAAAGAATTTTCTGCGGCCGAAGCGCTTTCCGAGCCAGGTGGTGCCGAAGTTATCGGTGAGAAAGCCCATCAGCGGGCTCACCACCGCATCCAGCACGCGGGCAGCAGCAAAAATAAGCGTGGCCTCAATTGGGGTCAGTCCGCAGAAGGTCGTGTAAAAGTAGAGTAGCCATGCGGCAGTTAGCGCTGTCGTGCCGGCGCCGAGAAAATCGCCCGCGCCGTAGGCCAGGTAGTTAGCCAGTCCAATTTTTCGTGTTTTCATCGCCGTGATCCTGTGTCTTTTATTAAAAGAACGCCGACAATCGTTCCGGATTTGCCACCGGAAGGGAGTGGGTACCTGGCTACACTAAAAGCAGTGAAACGACGTTACCTTTGTGTTTTTGCCACGGAACAACCGCCGGTGGCAAAATGACAAAGAGACGATGTCTCTACTTCACTCATTTATAAAACAGCATTTCTTTTAAATAAAAAGGCAGGTTCATTTATGTGATCTTGTGAGGAAAACACGGACTGGCGAAGAGCGTCGCAAATCACGGGAGCAACCCTTGCGCCGCTGGGGAAACAGGAGTAAAGAAAGAAGGGTTATTCCGCGTATCTCAAGGAGGCCAGATGCCTTATTCACATCTGCTGGTTGCCGTCGCGCCAACGCCGGAAAGTCAGATATTAATTAAAAAAGCGGTGTCGATTGCCCGCCCCGTTAACGCGAAAGTGAGCTTTATTACCTTCGCCACGGATCCGGAAATGTATAACCAGTTCGCCGCACCGATGATGGAAAATCTGCGTGAGCTGATGCAGGAAGAAACGCGGGAGTTTCTCAATGAGCTGGCACGTCAGGCGGACTACCCGATAGAAAAAATGACCATCGCCTGCGGCGAACTGGGTCACCATGTCAAAGACTTTTGCCTGTCGCACAAGGTTGATCTGGTGATCTGCGGCAATCACAACCACTCGCTTTTCTCGCGCGCCACCTGCTCGGCGAAAAATATCGTCGGCAGTAGCGGCGTCGATGTTCTGCTGGTTTCCCTTGAAAAGGGCTAACGCCGGTTAGCCCTTTTCCTGAACTAGGCCAGTTTAGGGAAGGTGGCTATCTTCCCCCGCAGACGGCTCTCCTCGCTGCGCGGCGAAATATGCTGCAGATCGTCGACAAAACGCGCCTGCCAGTTATGAATATCATTCTCTCTGATCACGTCCAGCATCGCGGAATGACGGGCGATACGTTCCGCCAGCGGCATGCTGAGAGCACGATCCAGCGCGGTGGCAACCTCATCGCGATCGTAAGGGTTGACGATCAGCGCGCTGGTCAGCTCCTGCGCCGCCCCGGCAAACTGCGACAGGACCAGCACCCCGGGGTTATCCGGATCCTGCGCCGCGACGTATTCTTTCGCCACCAGGTTCATGCCATCACGCAGCGGCGTCACCAGCCCGACGTCAGAGTAGCGGAAGACCTTCATCAGCAGCTTACGGTCAAAATGCTGGTTCAGGTAGTAGAGCGGGGTCCAGCCAAGCTGGCCAAACTGGCCATTGATGCGTCCGGCTGCAGTTTCCAGCTGGTGACGAATATCCTGATAGGCCTGTACATCGCCACGGGAAGTGGGCGCGATCTGAGTATAACGGATCTTGCCATGATGTTGAGGGTACTTCTCAAGCAGCGTCTCATAGGCGAGGAATCGCTCCGGCAACCCTTTCGAGTAGTCAAGCCGCTCCACGGAGAAGATATTCTTCACATTTTTCAGCTCATTCTTCAGCTGGGCCAGCTTCGGCGGCAGCGGGCCTTTGGCGTTGCGCGTAATTTCGTCCGGATCGATCCCAATCGGATAAACCTCGGTACTGAACGCCTTACCCCATGCCTGATAGCGTTTGTCCCCGAGATCAGAGAGCCGGGTCTGCATGGCAATGCTGTCAAGAAAGGCGGTTCTGTCGCTTTCGGTCTGGAAGCCCAGCAGATCGTAATCGCACAGTTGCTCCAGCAACTCGGCATGCGGCGGTAGCGCGTTAAAAATCTCCGGCGTCGGGAATGGAATATGCAAAAAGAAGCCGATCCGGTTGTTCACTCCGCGCTTACGCAGTTCACTGGCGAACGGCAGCAGATGGTAATCATGGATCCACAGCGTATCGTCTGGCTCGATCAGCGGCAGAAGCTTGTCCGCCAGCATCGCGTTGACCCGCAGATATCCCTCCCAGGCTTCGCGCTGGAAGCTGACCAGGTCAAGACGATAGTGGAAGGCCGGCCACAGCACGGCGTTGGAAAACTGGTTGTAATATTCATCATGGTCCCGTTCATTCAGGTTGAACGACGCCCAGGAGATATTTCCGCGGGAGACCTGCTTCAGCGGCTGCTGGTCATCGCCAATTTCGCCGCTCCAGCCAAACCACAGACCCCCCGCCGCTTTCAGTGCCCCCAGGATGCCGACGGCCAGACCGCCAGCGCTCGATTTTTTATCGTCCGGTAAGGCGATACGGTTAGAGACTACGACTAAACGACTCATGGTCATCCCTCCTTTCGGTTTGCGCGTCATACGCCAGATGTTGCAACCACGTCCTTACAGCGGCGGCATCCGCCAACCGCCAGTGCGCCTGAGTTTCTCCGGCACCGACTTTTACCGACATTCCCTGCAGTTGATTAACCACGCTAAATCCCGCCTCATCGGTCAAATCATCGCCGACAAAAACCGGTTCGCGGCCGGCAAACGGCGCCTCCTGCATGAAGGCGCTGATCGCCTCCCCTTTGTTCACTCCGCGGGGTTTAATCTCCACCACGCATTTACCCAGCTGCAATGCCAGCAGCGGGTAGCGCTGAACGATGCGCTGAGCCAGCTCCAGTACTGCGCTCTGCTGCTGCGGAGCCTGGCGGTAGTGCAGCGCGAAGGCCATCTCCTTACTCTCCAGCTCGCAGCCGGAGAGCCCCTGCAGCGCCGAGGTCAGCTCAGTCGCGATTTCATCGCGCAGCGCCGACGGCAGAGAAACGATATAGGTTTTACCATTGATATCACGGCGTTCTGCCCCGTGAACGCCGGCCAGCGGTAGCCGCCAGGGATGGGTTAGCGCGTCAAGTTCAGCCATTGAGCGCCCTGAAATCAATGCCACCGCCCCACCCTGCTGCTGGGCCAGCGCGTTGAGCGCCTGCAACGTGTTGTCGGGTATCACCACCTGATCGGGGTGCGGTTGGATATCGGCAAGAGTACCGTCGAGGTCAAAGAAAAAAGCGTAGTTTCCGGTTAGCGCAGGCGGTACAGATATCTGGTTATCCACCCTGTTTCCTCCTTATCATGGCCAGCCGAAGCTGGTTGTTAATTATATGTTAGCCATGTAAGTATAGACAGTGTGACCAACCTCGCCATTTTTGATAGTTACCGCCAGCGAAACGGGCGCTGGCGGTAATTACTCTGTAGACTTAAAAGTTATGCCTGAAATCAGGCCGCGCGTTTGGCTTTTTGTTTGTAGCGGTCAAAAATCACCGCCGCCAGCAGGATCACACCGCGCACGACGTATTGTGAGAAAGGCGAGATGTTCAGCAGGTTCATCGCGTTCTCCACGGTCCCGAGGATCAGGATCCCGGCGACCACGTAGGAGATCTTGCCGATCCCGCCCTTCAGCGATACCCCGCCCAGCACGCAGGCTGAAATAACAATCAGCTCATAGCCAATCGAGGTCATCGGCTGGCCGCTGGTCATCCGCGACGCCAGAATGATCCCCGCGGCGGCCGATACCAGACCGGAGAGCACAAAGATAATAATCTTGGTGCGCACCACCGGGACCCCGGCCAGACGCGCCGCCTCTTCATTGCCGCCAATAGCCAGCGTATTACGGCCAAAGGTGGTTTTGTTTAGTAATAATCCGAAAACCACCAGGCAGGCGACCGTCAGCCAGATTGGCGCCGGCAGACCAAACCAGTTGGCGTAGCCGAGAGTGAAGAAGCGCTCATCTTCGATCCCCACCGCTTTCCCGTCGGAGATAATGTAGGCCAGGCCCCGGACGATTTGCATCGTCGCGAGGGTGGTGATCAGGGCGTTAATCTTCAGGCGCGCAATGACAAAGCCGTTGACCAGACCACTGACCGCGCCCAGCAGCAGGCCGGCGGCAATCCCCAGCCACAGGCTTTCGCTCAGGTTAATCACCACTGCGGTAGTGACCCCGGCACAGGCGATAACCGACGCCACCGACAGGTCAAAATCGCCGGAGGCCAGGCAGAAGAGCATGCCGCAGGCCACCATTCCGGACATCGAGATCGCCAGCCCCAGCCCCTTCATATTGACGAATGAGGCAAAGTTGGGCACAAAAATAACGCAGCCGATAAACAGCACAGCAAACACCACCAGCATGCCAAACTGATCCCAAATGCGGGCAAAGCTAAAGGCAGAGCGGGTAGCGCCAGACGTAGTCACAGATGACATCATTTACTCCTTACTCAGGCGACAGCCTGACTCACTTTTGGCATCGCAAGGCTTAACGCCTGCTGTTCATTGGCTTCTTCATGCAGCAGTTCGCCGGCGATTTGCCCTTCGCGCATCACCACGATGCGGTCAGCGACGCCCAGCACTTCCGGCAGGTCGCTGGAGGCAAACACCACGGCAACACCTGAGGCGGCGAGGCCATATATCACGTTGTAAATTTCATGTTTGGCGCCGACGTCGATGCCGCGGGTGGGCTCATCGAGCAGGATCACCTTCATCTCTTCCGACAGCCAGCGGCCAAGGATCGCTTTCTGCTGGTTGCCGCCCGACAGGTTCATGATCAGCTGTTCCGGGCCAGGCGTTTTAATGTTCAGCGACTGGATATGCTGATCGGCATTGTCCGCCTCCCAGGCGTTGTTGATCAGGCAGCCAGCGTGAATATGCTTGCGCCGGGCGCTGATATTGATATTGTCGCGTACGGAGTGAACCGGAATAATCCCCTCCGCTTTGCGATCTTCCGGGCACAGCATCATCCCGGCCTGGATGGCCTGGGCCGGTTTACGAATGTCGACGGGCTGGCCATCGATATACACCTGACCGCCGGTGATCCGGGTGCCGCCAAATAAGCCTTTCATCAGTTCGCTGCGCCCGGCGCCCACCAGCCCGAACAGGCCGACGATTTCGCCACTGCGTACCGAGAGGCTGACCGGCGTACGCACGCCCGGTGCTTTGACCTCCTCCAGACGCAGCCGCTCTTCGCCATAGGGGCGAGGTTTCCAGCCGTATATATCGCCCAGATTGCGCCCCACCATCGCCTGAACCAGGGCGTCATGACTGACGCTCGGCATATCGTCAAAAGTGCAGACATAGCGGCCATCCTTAAAGACGGTGATGGCATCGCTGAGGGCAAAAATTTCTTCCATCCGGTGCGAAACATAGATGATGACCCGCCCCTCCTCCCGCAGTTCGCGGATAACGCGAAACAGGTTGTCTATCTCGCGGGCGGAGAGCGAACTGGTCGGTTCATCGAAAGCGATGATCTTGGCATTGCGCGCCAGCGCTTTGGCAATCTCCACCATCTGCCACTGGCCTATAGAGAGATACTTCAGCGGCGTCTCCGGATCGATATCCAGCCCCAGATGTTCCAGCTGCAGGCGGGCCTCATAGTTGAGCAACGATCGGTTGACGATACCGCCTCTGTGCGGTAGCTGGCCAAGATAGATATTTTCGGCGACGGTCATCTCCGGGATCAGATGCAGCTCCTGGTAGATAATCGCCACGCCGGCGTTCAGCGCCTCCATGGTATTGCTGAACGCCATCTGCTGGCCGCCGATCTGCAGGTGGCCAGCGGTCGGAATATAGTTGCCGCTGAGAATTTTCAGCAGCGTCGATTTGCCTGCGCCATTTTCACCCATCAGCGCGTGGATCTGTCCGGGGTAGCAGTCAAAACTGATATCGGACAAAGCCTTTACGCCAGGGAACGTCATGGTGATGCCGCGAAATGAGAGATAAGGGGTAGACTGTTGCATAACGACTCCGCTCTTCAGCACTCAGCCCCCGCCGCGGCGGGGGCCAGTTCAACCAGGCTGTTACAGCCCTTTTTTCGCCAGCTCTTCTTTGAAGTTATCGCGGGTAATCAGCACCACATCGGTCACCGCCGTGAACTTCGGCGGCTCAACGCCCTTAGTGACCCAGTTGTAGAGCATTTCGCTGGTTTTATAGCCATGAATATCCGGGCTTGGCAGCAGGGAACCATAGAAGCCGGTCGGTTGCGCCTTCGACAGTTCGTTGACCGCATCCACGCCGTTGATGCCGATGCCAATCACATCCGGTGCTTTAAAGCCCTGGCCTTCAGTGGCACGCACACCGCCGAGCACGGTGTTGTCGTTCATCCCCACGATCAGCCAGTGTTTCACCTGCGGGTGCTGGACCAGCATGGAGTTACCGGCGTCAAACGCCCCCGGGATATCGTTAGATTTTGTCGGCACGCGGTAGATTTGCGCGTCCGGGAAGCCGGCTGCCTTCAGGGCATCGATGGAGCCGGTGGTGCGACGACGGGCGGTGTCCAGCTCATCGGCGGTGATAGCCATCACCGCGGTGTCTTTAACATCCCAGCCGCGTTTTTGCATCTCTTTATAGAGTTCCTGCCCCTGGCGGGCGCCGATTTCGCTGGCCGCCATCATCACCAGCGGTACGCTCTCCATCGGTTTGCCTTTCGCATTGACGAACTGGTCATCGACGGTAATGACCTTCATGTCATAGCCACGCGCTTTGGCGACAATCGCCGACCCGAGCTTGGGATCGGGGGTACAGATGACAAAGCCCTTCGCGCCGCTGGCTGCCAGGCTGTCGATTGCGTTGAGGGTTTTCTCACCATCCGGAACCGCAATTTTAATGACGTCAAACCCTAAATCTTTTCCTGCTTTATCAGCAAATTTCCACTCAGTCTGGAACCATGGCTCTTCCGGCTGCTTCACCAGAAAACCCAGTTTCAAATTTTCCGCCATAGCTGATTGTGACATAACCGCAGCGAGACCAATGGCCGCCAGCGCTTTAGTAAATTTGTGCATGGTAAACTCCAGCTTTAATTCGCTTTCATGTAGGGAAAAATCGGAATTAACAATTTTATCGGCATCAAAACAAGGCATTAGAAAAATCGCATTCCCCACTGCCGTTGTTAGAGTAGTAATACCCGGAAATTATTTCTCCATACGAGAGCATTATCACATCGCGGAATTACAGTAATTGCGTGCATACATTTAGCAAAAAATGACATAAAAAATGACACAATTGTCATACAATTTTACCGGGCTATAGCAGGATCATCTATACCACCAGCAGACTTATCCTTGTGATGTCAGAGGATGTTTAACAGAGGGTTACAGCGCTGTTATCCCCGGCGATTGCCGGCCTCGTAAAGGGCGTTCGCCTCTGTGCCTCTTAAGTGACAACAGCCCCGTATCGCCGGGCGAACGGGACCGCTTAATATCGCGAAAAAACGGATCTTTTCCGTAATTAATACCGAATTGAAAAAATATTCCGCTTCAAATAAAAGCCTACAACAAAAAATAAAAATAATGATCATTAGCCAGAAACATTACGCTTGAAATAACTTATTCCGCTCTGTTCTACGACAAATTTCTTAGTCAAATACCTATAACTTATCACTAACGCGATGCCAGCAAGCCCCGGCCAACGGCGCATGATTTCAGTCCAGATACCCTCTAAAAATAATGGTGTAACAAAACGTAAATTACCGCGATTGAGAGTTTTCTTAATTCCGTTGAGCGAGTATTCTTAAATCGTCGGCAAATGGAAAAAATACCCGGCTCATACGGAATGTGTAGAGTTTTATTATTCTGCAACAGTGCCGCGTGTCACTATTTTATCTTGTGGTTATCCGCAGGATCTGTCGACACGCATCAGTAACCCCTTCCCGGTTAATAAGGATATTTTTTTATGGCAGTTCCAGGAATGGCACAAAAGCTAAACACCCAGATGAATCTTGAGTTTCACGCCTCTAACGTTTACCTGAACTTAAGCGAGTGGTGTGCCCGGCATCGCTTCGACGGCGCCGCGACATTTTTGCGCACCCGCGCGCAAAGCAGCATCACCCTCACCATGCGCGTATTTGACTATCTGAAAAAAGCCGGCAGCTGGCCGATAGTGAATCCCGACCGCGCCTGTAATCCCCAATGCACCTCGCTGGAAGATCTGTTTACCCAAACCCTGAACGATTACCAACAGCGCAGCAGTATGCTGAGCGGTCTTGCCGAAGAAGCCAGGGCGCAAAGCGACGACAACACCTGGCGATTTCTGACGCTGCTGGCGGAAGAGCAGCAACAGGATGGTCTGCTGTTGCAAAGCGTGCTTGAGGAAATCCGCAATGCCGATAAAGCTGGTCTCGGAATGGAGCAGACCGATCGGCGTCTGATGGCATTGGTCGGAGAACCACGGAAGCCGCATTAGTCAGCCATTTTCGCTCTGTCAGGGGGAGCGTGCCCACGCTGCCCCGTCTCTCGCTTTAAATCAGTTATGTCAATTTTTCCACCTCATTTATTCCCCAATAGAATAAAAAAGTTTTAACGCGATCGCATTCCCTCGTCACCGTTACCCCTTCTCAGGGATTAGTGAGCGCGGTCACTTTTTATCAAGCCACAAAGAAATATAAAAACAATGTTTCAAAAATATAAAACACGAGGTTTATTTTTTTATGGCTAGATACACGGCTTCAGCCCCTGAAGGGCTGCAGGGAAGACCGATCTTGTTACGCCATCAGTTAGCTTACGGCGGTGGTAATCTGTTGGGGAGTGGCGCGCTGGCGATAAGCGGCGCCTGGCTGCTCTATTTTTATACGACTTTTTGCGGCCTGACGCTGATCGAGGCCTCATTTATCTTCTCCGTCGCCAGCATCATCGATGCTATCAGCAACCCGCTGATGGGCTATCTCACCGATAACTTTGGCAAAACGCGCTTAGGCAAGCGCTTTGGCCGCCGGCGTTTCTTTCTGCTGATCGGCATCCCCTTGATGATGTTCTACCCGCTGCTGTGGGTGGAAGGCCTGAGTTTCTGGTACTACCTCTGCACCTATGTGGTGTTTGAGATCATCTACACCTCTATCATGGTGCCTTATGAAACGCTGGCGACAGAGATGACCGATGATTTCTCGCTGCGCTCAAAACTGACCGGCTATAAAGCCATTTTCGGCAAGCTAGCCAACTTCCTTGCGGCGTTTATTCCCGGACAGTTCATTCTGCTGTATGGCAAAGATTCTGCCACCCCTTTCTTCCTCACCGGTCTGACCTACGGCGTTATCCTCATCGTCGCGATTTCCTGCCTGTGGCTTTGCAGCTGGGAACGAAAGCGCGAGGAAGAGATAGAAACCAGCGCCAGGAAAGGGCTGCTGAGCACCCTGCTGTCGCTGGCAAAAGACATGCGTTCCACCTTTTATCTGCGCGTATTCCGCAAACATCTTGGTATGTACCTGTGCGGGTTTGGCGCTGAATGGCTGTTTGCCTCCATCTTTACCTATTTCGTGATATTCGTTCTTCAGCACGACCCGGCGATGGTCGCCGGACTGAATAGCCTGAACTCGATTCTGCAGCTGATCTCTACGGCGCTGTTTATCGGCCTGTGCGTGAAAAAGGGCTTCAGCAAACCCTATATCCTGGCGCTGGGGATCGTGATTTTCGCGGTCCTGCTGTATACCTCGCTGTGGTTCTTCCATCTGCCGTCAGGCCTGGCGACGGTGCTGATGTTCGGCATTACCGTGCTGTTCGGCCTGGGTACCGGCGGGGTTTACTACATTCCCTGGACCGTTTACACCTTCCTGGCCGATGTCGATGAGATCTACACCGGACGCCGTCGGGAAGGGATCTATGCCGGCGCCATGACCTTCTCAGGGAAAATTCTGCGCTCGATTGTGGTGTTCTCGATGGGGGCGATCCTGAGCTTCTACGGTTTCCAGTCAAAAGCGCACAGCCAACCGGAAAGCGCGGTGACCGCTATCGCGGTGGTATTCTGCGTCGGGGTGATCGCGTTAGCGTTGGCCGCCATCGTCTTCAGCAAGCAGATGAAGCTGGATCGTAAAGCTCATCTGGTGGTGCTGCAGGAAGTCGCGCGGATCAAAGCGGGCGGAAAAATCAGCGATATCGCGCCGGATGTACGAGTTATCGTGGAGGATCTGGTCGGTCATCGCTACGAAGAGTGTTGGGGCAACAGCAAGTTGTTCAAAGATGCTGCCCCTGCGCCTGCGCAGACCGTCGTTTCCCATTAAAGAAGAAGGCCCCGCCGGTAAACGGCGAGGCCTGTTATTAATGCGTCTCTTCCTGCGGGGTAAACTTCAGCTCAATCAATGCGATCGCTTTTTGCACCGCGCGAAGGGTCACCGGATCGGCAGAGGCCGGATGGCTGGCGAAGTCGATAGCTTTCAGCTGAGTAGTCATTTTTTCACGCACTTCCACGGGCGCAATGACGTCAATGACATCGAGGATCTGTTTGATAACCAGCTGGCAAGCAACCACATCGGAAACCAGCTCATCGTGTTCGGTAAGATGTTGAGACATTAATTACTCCTTTTTTCAGGAGCGTAATAGTACCCTAAATTTTCACAGATAAAAAAACCTGCCGTCGCAGGTTTTTTTATCTACCCTACTGGCGGCGGAACTTCTCCTGCCGCTTTGCTCAGGCTCACATTCTTGATGGCAGTGACAACATGAATACCGCGATCTCTTCCAGAGACGAACGTGCTTTTTCAGCGCCTGCGCTGCTGGTGGCCGGTGCTTTTTTTATGGAGTTTCTCGACGGGACGGTGATCGCCACCGCGCTGCCCGATATGGCGAAAGATTTTGGCGTCACCGCGGTCGAGCTGAATATCGGCATCAGCGCCTATCTGATCACCCTCGCGGTACTGATCCCGGCCAGCGGTTGGATCGCCGATCGCTTCGGCGCCCGCGCTATTTTTACCCTCGCCCTGGCGATCTTTACCCTTGCCTCGGTCTTCTGCGGCCTCTCCACCGAGGTGCATACTTTTGTCGCCATGCGTATCCTGCAGGGGATCGGAGGCGCGCTGATGGTCCCCGTCGGTCGCCTGGCGGTACTGCGAACCACGCCGAAACACCTGCTGATCAAAGCCATCGCTACCCTCACCTGGCCGGCGCTGGTGGCCCCCATTATCGGCCCGCCTTTGGGCGGCTTTATCACCCGCTACGCCAGCTGGCACTGGATCTTCTTTATCAATGTCCCGCTGGGCCTCGCAGCCATCATCCTTGCGCTGCGCATTATCCCTGATATTCGCGAAACGGAACGGCGCTCCTTCGATCTCACCGGCTTTATCACCACCGCAGTCGCGATGGTCAGTCTGGTCACCGCGATGGAACGGCTCGGCGATCGCCAGCCGCAGATTTGGCCGACGCTGGCTCTCGCCGTGCTTGGCTTCGGCTGTCTGACATATGCTATACGCCACTTCCGCCGGGCGACGGCGCCCATGGTTCGTCTCGACGCCCTGCAGGTGCCAACGTTCCGGGTGACAATGTATGGCGGCTCGCTGTTCCGCTCCTCCATCAGCGCGGTCCCCTTTCTGCTGCCGCTGCTGTTTCAGGTAGGGTTCGGCATGGATCCCTTCCACTCCGGCCTGCTGGTGCTGGCAGTGTTTGTCGGCAATTTGACCATCAAACCCGCCACCACGCCGCTGATCCGCTGGCTGGGCTTTCGCCGACTGCTGTTGATCAACGGTGCACTGAACGTCTGTTCACTGCTGGCCTGTGCGCTGCTCACGCCGCAGACGCCGGTCTGGGCCATCATGTTAATCCTTTATCTCGGCGGGGTATTTCGCTCGATCCAGTTTACGGGCGTAAGCACGCTGGCCTTTGCCGATGTCCCCGCCGCGCAGATGAGTGATGCCAATACGCTGTTCAGTACCGCGTCGCAGCTGGCGGTGGGGCTGGGGATCACGCTCGGGGCGATTGGCATTCGCTTGGGCGAGCAGGTCGGCGACTGGCTGCACCTTTCCACGCTGCCGGGGATCAGCTTTCGTCTGTCGTTTGTCTTTATCGCGGTGATCTGTCTGGTAGGGATGATCGACAGCCTGCATCTGGCCAAAACGGCCGGCAGCAGCGTGTCGGAGAAGAAGAAATAATGATGGAAGGGCCAGCGGCGCTGGCCCTGATGACGGTTAACCGACGATCTGGCGAACAAAGGCTTCGATGGCTTTATCCTGACAGTTTTCGAAGAAGCACTGCTGGAAGCGTGGGCCGGATACCGCGGTTTTCACCAGCTCCGGATCGATGGCGCGCAGGGTGTCGAGATAGTTGTCTTTTACCACTGCCGCTTTAACCTGGTTGAGGATCCCGGCATTTCGCACCTGCGGCTCTTTGCGCTCCGGCGGATAGCCTTCGCCGTTGCGGCCGGTAAACGCTTTTTCAAAGATAAAGCGTACATTCAGCTCCGCGCCCCAGCCGAAACCTTTGGCAAACGGCAGCGACAGCGCATTACCATTGTTGATCTGAGCAAACAGGAACGCGTCCGCCGGATCGATACAGTAGCCGCAGACCACGCCCGGGTGAATATTCAGCGACATCAGCGCCCCCTGACCGGTACCGCAGCCGGTGACCACGAAGTCGACCGCTTTCGAATTCAGCAGGATGCTGGCCATGATCCCGAGGTGAATGTAGGTCAGATGATGATCGTGCTCATCGCTCATGCCGACGTTGAACACCGGGAATCCTTTTTCGTCAGCAACGGCGTTAAGCTCCTTAAGGATGATGGCGTTTTTGTTCGCCTGGCTGTTCTCCATCATCAGTGCAATCTTCATGGTTTACTCTCCTGAATGCTGTGCGGGCCTGCCCGCAGAATGTCATTGGCGTTGACTGCACTCTACTACCTGGAAAACAAACTTTCAAATTTTATGAAAAGTTGTTTTAAAAATTACGCAGCGCTTCACACTTTCGCCCTCTCCGCCAGTCCAGTCGCCAGGTCCCCGCCCCCACGCATGCCCCCCCTCACCTCGCGCGCGCTACCTCGCAGCCCGTTGGCCGGTCATACCATTTTCCACCACAATTAATAATAAATTAAAACCATTCTCATTTATTATTAAATTGCCAATGCGTGTTATTCCCATTAGCATTTTAAATAAAACATTTTTAAATTTACTTTTTGCAAATAATTAAATAACAAATTATAGTGGCAGCCGATAACATCTATTTTTTAATTCCAGGAGCGCGACAATGCTGAAAACGGAAATGATCGACAAACTGAATGAACAGATGAATCTTGAACTTTATTCTTCTCTTCTTTATCAGCAGATGAGCGCCTGGTGCAGTTACCACAGTTTTGAAGGGGCTGCGGCCTTCCTGCGTCGCCATGCCCAGGAAGAGATGACCCATATGCAGCGCCTGTTCGACTACCTGACCGACACCGGTAGCCTGCCGCGCATCAACGCGATCGCCTCCCCGTTTGCCGAATATGCCTCACTGGACGAGCTGTTCCGCCAGACCTATGAGCACGAGCAGCTTATCACGCAAAAAATTAATGAACTGGCGCACGCCGCCATGACCAGTCAGGATTACCCGACCTTTAATTTCCTGCAGTGGTATGTCGCTGAACAGCACGAAGAAGAGAAATTATTTAAATCGGTGATTGATAAACTGACCCTCGTTGGAAAAAGTGGCGAAGGTCTGTACTTTATCGATAAAGAACTGGCGACCCTCGACACGCAGAATTAATCTTCCGCGCCGCGACACCCCCGTGTCGCGGCCATTTTAATGCCGGCAAATCTTATTTTCTGCGGTAGTAAAACCTTCCTCTCTGGCAATAAATTTGCCTTTTTTCTCTAAAAACGCCACCAGCTCTGCGGCGCTTAGATTCTCTGCTGAACAGGTGTGAAACCGCGCCTCTTCGCCAAAGCGGCGGCGAATGGCGGCCTCCAGCGAGGCGACCGTCCAGGACTCACCCGAGGCGAGCATCATCTGTAAAACTTCATGACCATGAATAGAAGACATAACCCCTCCTGAAAACCACCAGCTTAGGCCAGCCATGCCATCGGCGCCTTGCGCCAGCGCAGGCTTTCGCACCCTTAAATGCGTAAAGATAAAATTACAGGACTTGTAACCCTCATTTGACGAACGCTGTAATATCCCCTACTCTGCGCGGCATAATTTATTGTTATTAGCTGTAGGGATAGCGAAAAGCGTGAAAAACCGCACTCTGGGCAGTATTTTAATCGTAGCTGGCACCACTATCGGTGCAGGAATGTTGGCGATGCCCTTGGCCGCCGCCGGCGTCGGGTTTGCCGTCACGCTGGGTTTACTTTTCACCTTGTGGGCGTTGATGTGCTATACCGCCCTGTTGCTGCTGGAAGTCTACCAGCACGTGCCTGCCGACATGGGGCTCGGTTCCCTGGCCGCACGCTATCTGGGCCGTTACGGGCAGTGGGTTACCGGGTTCTGCATGCTGTTTCTGCTGTATGCCCTCACGGCGGCCTATATCAGTGGCGCCGGTGAATTGCTCGCCTCCAGCCTCAACCAGTGGCTGGACTGGCAGCTGCCTCCGGCGGCCGGCGTACTTTTGTTTACGGCGCTGGGCGGGGCGGTGGTGTGCATCGGTACCTCGCTGGTCGACTTATTCAATCGCTTCCTGTTCAGCGCCAAAATCATCTTTCTGGTGATTATGCTGGCGCTACTGATGCCGCATATTCATCAGGTCAATCTGTTGACGCTGCCGGTTGAGCAAGGCCTGGCCCTGTCGGCTATTCCGGTGATCTTTACCTCCTTTGGTTTTCACGGCAGTGTGCCGAGCATCGTCAGCTATCTTGGCGGCGATATCCGTAAACTGCGCCGGGTATTTATTATCGGCAGCTTTATTCCGCTGGTGGCTTATATTTTCTGGCAGCTGGCGACGCTGGGGAGTATCAACCCTCCCGCTTTTACCGCGCTGCTGGCCAAAAACGCCGGTCTGAACGGTCTGCTGGAGGCGATCCGCGAAGTGGTGGCGTCGCCGCACGTGGAGCTGGCCGTGCACCTGTTTGCCGACCTCGCGCTGGCGACCTCATTCCTCGGCGTCTCGCTCGGCTTGTTTGATTACCTGGCCGATGTGTTTCAACGCAAAAACAGCGTCAGCGGACGTCTGCAGAGCGGCGCGATCACCTTCCTGCCGCCGGTGGCGTTCGCCCTGTTCTATCCCCGCGGTTTTGTTATGGCCCTGGGCTACGCCGGGGTGGCACTCGCCGTGCTGGCCCTGATGTTGCCTGCCCTGCTGGCAATGAAGAGCCGCCGACAACATCCGCAGGCTGCCTGGCGGGTGGTCGGCGGCGCGCCGGCGCTGTGGCTGGTTCTGCTGTGCGGGATCGGTATTGTGGCGATTCAGTTCAGTATCGTCGCCGGACTGCTGCCTGCGGTGGGATAAAAAAGGGGCCGGCTGGCCCCCAGGTTTTATTTTGCTAAGCAGCACTGCTTATACTTTTTTCCGCTCCCGCACGGGCAGGGATCGTTGCGTCCGACCTTCGCCTCATTTCTGACCGGCTGCGGAACCACCACCGGCTGGGGATTCGCCATCCAGTACTGGTAAAGCGCCAGCGCCGCCGGCGTGATACGCTCGATGCTGTCGATAAACTCATCCGCCGTCAGATTATCCAGCGCGGTAAACTGCGCTTCGCTGCCGTGGAGCGCGATAGCGTCCAGCGCCGGCTTAAGTTCAGCGGGCAGCATCGACCAGTCGCTCAGCGCTACGCCGCGCAGGTAGCCAAAGCACCACTCTTCGACGATCGTCAGCTCCTGACCTTCCGCTTCGCGGGTGCCAAACAGCGGTTCGAACTGATCGGGATAGGACTCCAGGCGTTCAGCGATGTCGCTCATATGCTGCAGCGTCAGATCGACAAAGCGATCGCGCTCGCGGTCGTTGGCCCAGCGCGGCACATTATCCGCCCCGCCCCAGATCGCCACCAGCCACTGGGCTGGTTCGATATCGGTCGGTGCAGAGAGGATAGCCGTCAGCAGGCCATCCAGTTCAGACACATCCAGAATAGCGCCTTCGGTGGCGTATTTCGCCAGCGTCTCGTCCAGCCATTCCAGTTCGTTTTCGTTTAAAGGTCCGGTATTCATTCACAGGCTCGCATGGTAAAAATCGGGCCTACAGTAGCCGAATTGCCGACAGAAAGCCACCAGGCGCGGCAATCCGCCTTCCCATGCCCATCAGGCCAGGCCGTGCAGCGCCGCCGCCACGTCGCGAATGGCCTCCTCCCCTAACGGCAGCAAGGGGCGGGGAAGGCAGTCAGGGTCGCACAGCCCCAGAATGGCCGCCGCGCTGGCGATTACCCGCAGGCTGCCGCCATAGCGGTCGAAGCATCGCCAGAGCGGGGCCAGCTGCGCATTCAGCGCCGCAACCCGTGCCGCGTCGCCAGAACGAATCGCCCTTACCAGCGCCCCTGAAAGCTGGGGAAAGAGCCCGCCGCAAACCGAGTACCAGACTTGGCAACCGGCCTGCAATCCCGCCGTCGCCAGGGCATCGCCGCTGGCGCCAAGCGTAACGCGGGCAGGAAGATGACTGCGTAGCGTTGCCACCCGCTCACTCGCCTGCGGCTCAGGCAAGCCGGGAATTTTAATCGAAGCGATGGCCGGCAAGGCGGCGATGCGCCCCTGCAGCTCATCCGCCAGCGTGACGTGAGTGGTGCGGGGATTGTCATACAGGCAAACCGGAACCGAGACGTGCCGACAGACCTCTTCGTAGAAGGCAAAGATCTCCTCCGCAGAAAGCGGCTGATAGGACATCATCGGCAGTAATAACGCATCCGCCCCGGCCTGCTGGGCATCCTCCACCAGGCGCAGCACCTCGCTGGTAGCGATGGCGCCGACGCCAACCATCATCGGGATCGACCCAACATGCGCTTTCGCCACCTGCACCACCCGCTTGCGCTGCTCACGATTCAGATACGCGTAGCTGCCGGTCGAGCCTAAGATGCCCAGAGAGTCGACTCCGGTATCGGTAAGACGAGAGAGAATACGGATAAACGCCTTTTCATCAAGATGCTGCTGATGCAGCGGCGTCAGCGGAAATGCGCAAAGCCCTGTGAACATGATGCCTCCGGCAGGCTGGGATAAAAGTCCGGTTGATAGTAGCAAGGAGAGATCGTTTTGTCCTGGGACAAATGAACGATCGCCGCTGAGCGTGATGTATTCATTCGCCTGCGTGCGATGCTCTCCTCCGGGATATTTTCCCTGTCAGTTCAGGCATCAGGATCCGTAGATTCTGGCGAGCGTCTTCAATAACCGCTTCCTCTGTAGCCGCCCGTATTTCCTCGATTGCCAATATCCTGTCTATTTGACATAATCCCACACGATTTGTATGCCTACCTGTTTTAGCAGCAATAAAATAAAGAAAGACTACAGCTTCAATTGGATAAAAAATGAGATATGACATTAAAGAAAATTACTTAAAAATACATCTAATAAAAACAACCTATAAAACGCTACTCGGTCGACCGGCAGATAGCGATGGTCTGAAAAACTACCTCAACGCCATTGCTAATAAGTCACTTGCAGAATCAGCAGAATTTCTTAACTCATCGCTGATGCATAGCGACGAGTTTATTGCTTTCACGAAATCCAGAATGTCATCTGATAAATTCAGTTACACACCACAAGCGTTAACAGAGAGTGCTCCTGATGATTCAATGCACGTCAAACATATTGTCTCCCTGGGCAGCCATTGTTTAACTTCATGGACATTGAAAAAATTCAACCTGAAAAAGATATCACTGCCTTTTGACTGGCTATTTTCCTGTCCAGCGATGATTATCGACTGCCTGAGGGATGATTTTACCTCATTTTTAGATAAAAATGAGTACAGCTCATTACGTCGCCAGTCGCGAGAACCCGGAGCACACCACAATAAATACAAAGAAAAATATCGTCTGAATGATATATTCACGCATCGCGACCCAAATACTCCTGCTGATTATGAGTATTACGTCCGCGCGGTTAAAAGATTCAGAAACATATTAAAAAGCAAAGAAGGGAAGCTTTTTGTGATTTGCTGTAGAGAGGAAATAGATATAGCAAAGCAACTCCCTGAATTAGTCACTGAACTTTCTCACCACACGACTAATTTCTATCTGTTGGCTTTTGCCTTGCAGAAACCCGCCTATCTTCAACTGGAGCGTATATCTTCGGGTGAAAATTATTCACTATATAGTTTGACACCTGAGTCTGAAGAAAGATTTACCGGAAAATTCTCCTCGCTTACGGATGAGATGGTAATTATATCGAAAGTCCTTTCGTTCAACCTCGAACTCTAGAGACGGTTTCACCTCCGGCCTCTGGCACGCAGAGTATCGATTTGCCTCCCCCTGCCGGTTTGGGGGAGCGAAATCATCCCAACGACATTATTCCACGAGGCGCGACGGTTTAGCCGGGTGCGGTTATCCTGGGGGAAGAGCAAGGTGGACAAGAAAACTAGTATGAAGTGATATTATGAAATGGGTGGTTTTGAAACAAAAAAACCACCCGTAGGTGGTTTCACGACACTGCTTATTGCTTTGATTATTCTGCTTTTATCCCAATGGTACCCGGAGTGGGACTTGAACCCACACAGCGCGAACGCCGAGGGATTTTAAATCCCTTGTGTCTACCGATTCCACCATCCGGGCTCGGGATAGAAAGTGGAGGCGCGTTCCGGAGTCGAACCGGACTAGACGGATTTGCAATCCGCTACATAACCGCTTTGCTAACGCGCCTTTAATACTGAAGCACCCGCTACTGCCGATGCTGTTAATCTGGAGCGGGAAACGAGACTCGAACTCGCGACCCCGACCTTGGCAAGGTCGTGCTCTACCAACTGAGCTATTCCCGCATTATCAAGTTATTTGCTAATCACTTGATTTTGTTATCGTCTGGAAGACTGTGCCGCCGTTCGATGCGTTGCATTCTACTTATCTCTCGCGGTGAGTCAACGGTATTTTTCGCAACTTTGTATCGTTTGCTGAAAATAACGGCGAAACGATCACTGATCAAGCAAATCGCCGCGCGCCGCGTTCAGATACTGCAGCATCGACCACAGCGTCAGCACCGCCGCCACGAGGAAAAGCGCGATCCCGGCCCACTCTACCCACGGATAAGGACGCCACAGCATCCATACCAGGGCGGCCATCTGTGCGGTCGTTTTAACTTTGCCAATCCACGAGACCGCCACGCTGCTGCGTTTCCCCAGCTCAGCCATCCATTCGCGCAGTGCCGAAATAATAATTTCACGCGCGATCATGGTCGCCGCCGGCAGCGTGACCCACCAGGTGTGATAGTGCTCGGCAACCAGCACCATGGCGATAGCCACCATGACTTTATCCGCCACCGGGTCCAGGAAGGCGCCAAACCGGGTGCTCTGATTCCAGCGACGAGCCAGAAAACCATCAAACCAGTCGGTCACGGCGGCGACAAAGAAAATTAACGCGCAGGCAAACGGCGCCCAGCTAAAGGGGAGATAAAACGCCAGCACAAAGAACGGGATCAGGATGACGCGAAACAGAGTAAGCAACGTAGGGATATTAAATTGCATAGTGACGGGTAACTATCTGTTGTAAGTAAAAATTAGCCCTATGTTGCTACAGAGCCCCTAATGTTTCAACGAGTAGAAGATCTTTTCTGCCAGACCGTGAGAGATGCCCGGTACTTTAGCAATTTCCTCGACGCTGGCCTGCTGCAGCCCCTGCAGCCCACCCATATACTTCAGCAGCATCTGGCGACGCTTCGGCCCTACTCCCTCGATAGTCTCAAGCGAGCTGGTGCTCTTCACTTTCGCCCGTTTTTTACGATGTCCGGAAATCGCATGATCGTGCGATTCATCGCGGATGTGCTGGATTACGTGCAGAGCGGGCGAATCCGGCGGCAGGCTAAACCCCTCGCCTTCCGGTTCAAAGAATAACGTTTCCAGGCCGGCTTTACGATCGCTGCCTTTCGCCACGCCCAACAGCAGCGGATGATGTTTATCCCAGGGAACATCCAGTTCGGCAAACACCGCTTTCGCCTGCGCCAGCTGCCCCTTTCCGCCATCTATCAGGATCACATCCGGAATTTTATTATCATCAATCGCTTTACCATAGCGACGGCGCAGGACCTGATTCATCGCCGCATAGTCATCGCCCGGGGTGATGCCGGTGATATTATAGCGCCGGTACTCCGCACGCAGCGGACCATTGCTGTCAAACACCACGCAGGACGCCACGGTCTGCTCGCCCATGGTGTGGCTGATGTCAAAGCACTCCATTCGCTTCACGGCCGGCAGTTCCAGCACGGTGGCCAGCGCCTGCAGGCGCTGATGAATGGTCGACTGCTGAGCCAACTTAGTGGTTAACGCCGTCGCGGCGTTGGTGCGCGCCAGCTTAAGGTAACGCGCTCTGTCGCCGCGCGGTTTAGTCTGTACATTGATTCGACGTCCCGCCAGCTCCGACAGCGACTCGGCCAGCAGCGTCTTATCACCAAGGCTGAAGTCGAGCAAAATCTCCCCCGGCAGGGTACGCATCTGGCTACCCTGCAGGTAGAACTGACCGACAAACGTCTCTACGACCTCTCCCAGCTCAGTGCCGCCCGGCACTTTCGGGAAGTAGCTCCGGCTGCCCAGCACTTTGCCCTGGCGGATAAACAGCACATGGACGCAGGCCATTCCGGCCTCAAAGGCGACGCCGATAACGTCAAGATCGTCGCCGGTATTAGAAACAAACTGTTTCTCCGTCACCCGGCGGACCGCCTGAATCTGGTCGCGAATGCGCGCGGCCTCTTCAAACTCCAGACTTTGGCTCGCTTTCTCCATTCTGGCGATGAGCTGGGTCAGGACCTGATCGTCCTTGCCGGCAAGGAACAGCCGTACATACTCAACCTGCTGAGCATACTCTTCTTCGCTGACCAGCCCCGCCACGCACGGCCCCAGACAGCGGCCAATCTGATACTGCAGGCAGGGACGCGAGCGGTTGCGATAGACGCTATTTTCGCACTGGCGAACAGGAAAAATTTTCTGCAGCAGCGCCAGGGTCTCCCGCACGGCATAGCCGTTGGGGAAAGGACCAAAGTACTCGCCTTTCGCATGTTTGGCGCCGCGATGCATCGCCAGACGTGGATGAGTATCACCGCTGAGGAAAATAAAAGGATAAGACTTATCATCGCGCAACAGCACGTTGTAACGCGGCTGGTACAGCTTGATATAGTTGTGCTCCAGCAGCAGCGCTTCCGTCTCGGTGTGAGTGACGGTCACGTCAATCTGCGCAATCAGCGCCACCAGCGCTTCGGTTTTACGCGACGCGAGATTGCTGCGGAAATAGCTGCTGAGCCGCTTTTTCAGATCTTTGGCTTTGCCAACATAGATGACGGTCCCGCCAGCATCATACATCCGATACACACCGGGCTGGCTGGTCACCGTTTTCAGGAAAGCTTTTGCGTCAAAAACATCACTCACTGGCTTGCTAACGACTCCGCATTACACAGGCCATGGCGAATTGCCAGGTGGGTCAGCTCCACATCGCCATGAATGTTTAATTTGCTGAACATTCGGTAGCGATAGCTGTTAACCGTTTTGGGACTCAGATTGAGCTGCTCTGAGATCTCATTCACCTTCTGACCTTTGGTGATCATCAGCATAATCTGCAATTCGCGTTCAGACAAACTGGCAAACGGCGATTCCGTTTTTTCCGGTTCAATCTGACTTAGCGCCATTTGCTGAGCAATATCGGAAGCAATGTAACGTTGTCCGGACGCCACGCAGCGGATCGCATTCACCACTTCCTGCGGTGCAGCACCCTTGCTAAGATAGCCCGCCGCCCCCGCCTGCATGACCTTGGCAGGTAGAGGATTCTCGGTATGCACGGTGAGCATGATCACTTTCGTGCCCGCCACGGAGCGCGCGATTTTGCGCGTGGCTTCAAGACCACCGATCCCGGGCATGTTCATGTCCATCAGGACGACATCTGCGGAATTAGCCCGGCACCACTTCACGGCGTCCTCGCCGCAACAGGCTTCGCCAGCGACTTTAATCCCTTTTATATCTTCCAGAATGCGTCGTATCCCTGCGCGCACCAGTTCGTGGTCATCAACAAGAAGAACGTTGATCAAAGGAATAATCTCCAGAATGAGGGATAACGCTACTGATACTTTATCTCCCACATATTACCGGGTTTTATTGCTAATTTAAAAGGCAAAAAAATGCCCTCACCTCGATTTGCCGCTCATTTATGGCAATGTCTGTGCACACATAGTGGAAAGTCATTGAGAACAGTCAGTTGCCGTCGTCTTTTTTTTTAACAATCCTCATACAGAAAGCACAAAAAACACAACAGATTACGTAGCGCATAAATACGCAGCAAAATATGTAACAAATATTAACGTGCTAAATAGATGGAATAAATTAATGGCGGCCTGGCGGCTATTACGTATTATCCGAAGCACTGAATCATTCACAGCTCAGATGAGAGAACAGAAATTAAGCACTCCTTTTTTTCCCGTCGCTTGTGGTATACTGCGCGGCCTTCACATTGGGTAAGGCGCATTAGCGCAGCGAGTAAACGAGGATATCGATGAGCACACCAGATTTTTCCACTGCAGAAAATAATCAAGAACTGGCGCAGGAAGTCTCCTGCCTGAAAGCGATGATAACGCTGATGCTGCAGGCGATGGGCCAGGCGGATGCGGGTCGCGTGATTATTAAAATGGAAAAGCAGATCGCGCAGATGGAAGATGAGGCTCAGGCTGCCGTATTCTCCAGCACCGTTAAGCAAATTAAACAAGCTTACCGTCAGTAATCCTGTACCGGCTGAAAGTATCCCTGACAGCCGGTGTCACGTCTGGCACGCAGAACGACAGGCGCTCTCAGATTAACCCTGTCGCCACCGCGTAACAGGCTATCTGCGTTTTGTTCGGCGCATTGAATTTCCGTTGCATATTCTTCTGGTGGAAATTCACCGTATTTTCCGAAATAGAAAGAATCATCGCCACCTCCGCCGAGGTCTTCCCTTCCGCGGTCCATTTCAGAATTTCCAGTTCACGGCGGCTGAACTTCATCTCCGGCGGCATGACCATCTCATCTTCCAGACGCAGGAGCGCCAACAAGCTTAGCTCCGTCAGCATGCGCAGGCGCATCTCCAGTTCATCATCAGGATAAGAGCCCGGTAAACGGTTATTCGCGGAGACGGAGAGAAAACCCTGCGCATGGTTGGGCAACGTCAGGCACTGGGTCACCCCTTTTTTCAGACCATGATCGCGGGCGCCGTCCCATAATGCCGCCGCATCGCGAAACAGCCCATCCTCCCATGGCAGATGGCCACGCATAAAATTCTCCGGGCGTAATACCGGATCTATCGCGAAATAATTCTCGGCCTGGTAGTGCGACATCCATGCGCGCGGATAGGTCGACTGGAAGGTGACGCGGGGGCGAGTGAAAGGCACCGGGTGGCGTACACAAAGCGTGTAGTAATCATATTCCAGCGCTTCGGTTTCTCGTTGCAGGAGATTATAAACCTCCTCACCAGCGGCCACGGACTGAAATTGATGCAGCATATCCCGCCGCCAGCTGAAAAAATCATTGTCCCTCATAGCTGTGCAAATAACTCCTGATTGATAATCATTATTATAAATACAGAAAACTAACACATAAATCTTATTTATATGTATAAAATATTGTCGGTGTCGCATTTATTAGTCTGAAGGCTTGCCTTTTTCCCGTTCTCAGCGCAGAACCTCGTGCTCACTTTCCCGTCATTTTCTACACCCTACAAGGGGGGATGGGAAGCGGTGTATACGGCCACAGGGAGAAATAGCACAAAGAGGTGACGAGGAGCGTGGCGCGCCGCAGGGAAGACAGGCTGTACGCGGCGGCCCTCCCCCGGGAAAGCCGCCACGTCAGCGCATGGTTTACTGCATCAGAAATTTTTCGAGGAACTGGCGAGTACGCGGCTGCTGCGGGGAGGCGAACAATGCTTTCGCTTCTCCCTGCTCGACAATGCGTCCTTGATCCATAAAGATGGCCCGATCGGCAACGTCGCGGGCGAAACTCATTTCATGGGTCACGATAACCATCGTGCGTTTTTCCTGCGCCAGCTGGCGGATGGTGTTGAGCACCTCCCCCACCAGCTCAGGATCGAGGGCCGAGGTTGGCTCATCAAACAGGATCACGTCCGGACGCATGGCCAGCGCGCGAGCAATAGCCACCCGCTGCTGCTGACCGCCGGAGAGGCGACGAGGATAGCTATTCTCTTTACCGCTGAGACCCACTTTCGCCAGCAGATCGCGCGCCCGCACAATCGACTCCTGCTTATCTTCACCTTTTACGATGACCGGCCCCTCAATAATGTTCTCCAGCACCGTACGGTGGGGAAACAGATTAAAGTTCTGGAAGACAAAGCCGACATGCTGGCGCAGCTGGCGAATGAGTCCTTTCTGCGGCCCCAGGCTGCGACCGGCGTCGATGGTCACATCGCCAACGCGGATGGTGCCGCTCTCCGGTTGCTCCAGCAAGTTGATGCTGCGCAGCAGAGTGGTTTTACCCGAGCCGCTGGGGCCGATGATCGCCACGACTTCCCCTTTCTGTACCTCCAGGTCGATACCGTGGAGCACCGTCTGGCCATGGAATTTCTTCACCAGGCTTTTCACTTCTATCGCACTCATTTCGGATCACGCTCCTGGCGGTTCAGCTGGTTTTCAAAATAGTTCTGCAGCGAGGAGAGGACGGTCGCCATCACCCAGTAGATCAACGAGGCCGCGAGATACATGGTGAAGACCTCAAGGGTTCGCGAGGTGATAAGCTGCGCCTGACGGAACAGCTCTGGCACTTGGATCGTCGCCGCCAGCGAGGTATCTTTAACCAGGCTGATAAAACTGTTGGACAGCGGCGGCAAAGCGACCCGTGCCGCCTGGGGTAAGATGGCCCGGCGCATCGTCTGCCACGGCGTCATGCCGATACTGGCCGCCGCTTCCCATTGCCCTTTGTCGATCGAGGCGATGGCCGCGCGCAGGGTTTCCGCCGCGTAGGCCGCCGTATTGAGCGACAGGCCGATCATCGCCGCCGGAATCGGGTCAAGCTCGATGCCAAACTGCGGCAAGCCGTAGTAGATCATAAACAGCTGGGCGATAAGCGGCGTGCCGCGAAAAATGGAGATATACATGCGCGCCAGCCATTTTACCGGCCAGAGAGGCGACATGCGCATCAGCGCCAGGATAAAGCCCAGCACCAGGCCGAAAAACATCCCGCCAATGCTCAGCTGCAGCGTAAAGACGGCCCCTTTGAGCAGAAAAGGAGCGGAATCGATGACCAGTTGGATACTTTCTTGCATGCTGTCGTTTCTGTATTAAAGGTGAGGATGATAGGCAAACAGCGCCGGCGCCCCGCCGGTATGGACGAACAAAATCGGTCCTTCATCCTTAAAACGCTTCTGCGTAATGCCGTCGATAAGCCCGGCCATCGCTTTGCCGGTATAGACCGGATCGAGCAAAATACCTTCCAGTTGCGCCAGTAGCTTCACGGCGGCCATGCCTTCCTCGTTCGGCGTACCGTAGCCCGGGGCAAAGTAATCATCCCACAGCATGATATCGGCTTTCGCCTGCAGCTCGAGGCTGTTGGCCACGGCCTGCTGCAGCGCCACCACTTTTGGCAGCTGGTCAGCGACGGAGCGCGATACCGTCACGCCAATCAGTTCCGCCTGCGGCATCAGCTGTTCGAGTCCCACAGCCAGCCCGGCATGCGTACCGGCGCTACCGGAAGCCACCACCACCGATGAGATCTCCACCGCGCCTTCACACTGCTGGGCGATTTCCAGCGCGCTTTCCACATAGCCTAACGCCCCGAGCGCATTGGATCCGCCGACCGGGATGACGTAGGGGCGATAGCCCTGCGCCTCGATGCGGGTCGCCAGCTCGTCGAGCTGTTCGGCAGGATTGGTCAGGGCATCGCACATCTCAACCTGGGTATTAAACAGATCCAGCAGCAGGCGGTTGCCATTGCTCAGATAGTTCTCCGCCCCGGTGCCAATGGGGTTTTCCAGTAGCGCCACGCAGTGCAGCCCCAGCTTCGCGGCGACCGCCGCCGTCTGACGCACATGGTTGGACTGGATCGCGCCGGCGGTGATTAAGGTATCTGCCCCTTCCCGCAGCGCATCGGCGGCGAGAAACTCCAGCTTGCGCAGTTTATTGCCTCCCATCGCCAGCGGCGTTGTATCATCGCGTTTGATAAAAATCTCGCGCCCAAGGTGATCGGACAAACGCGGCAGATACTCCAGCGGCGTCGGCGCGCCAATCAATTCCAGACGCGGAAAGCGGGTTAAATTTTGCAGTGACATGGCCCCTCCTGACTCAGTTATGCTTCATTATGCACACAGTTACGCGCTAAATAAAAAAAGGCGCTTCCAGGAGCGCCTTTTTTCACCACTGACCGTTATTTCGTCACGTCAGCGCCAAACCATTTCTCTGACAGCGCCTTCAGGGTGCCATCTTTCTGCATATCCGCGATCGCGGCGTCAATCGCTTTCAGCAGATCGTCGTTGCCTTTGCGCAGCGCCACGCCGGCCTCCTGACGGGAGAATGCTTCACCGGTTACCGCCAGCGTATTGTTAGTTTTCTTCACCAGATCCAGCGCGGCCAGACGGTCAACCAGAATGGCGTCAATACGGCCTACACGCAGATCCTGGTATTTAGTCGGGTCATCATCATAGGTGCGGACATCAACGCCCTGGACGTTCTGACGCAGCCACTCTTCATAGTTAGTGCCCAGCCCGACGCCGACTTTCTTGCCTTTCAGATCCGCTGCGGTTTTAATCGCGCCTTCGTTACCTTTCTTCACCAGCGCCTGCACACCGGAGATAGTGTACGGGGTTGAGAAATCGTATTTCTTCTTACGCTCATCGGAGATAGTGACCTGGTTAATCACCACGTCAATGCGTTTGGAGTCCAGCGAGGCCAGCATACCGTCCCATTTGGTCGGTTTGAGATCGGCTTTCACGCCAAGATGTTTCGCCAGCTCGTTGGCAAACTCCACTTCAAATCCGGTCAGCTTGCCGTCATCGCCCTGGAAGCTGAAAGGAGGATAGGTGCCTTCGAGGCCCACGCGCAGGGTACCGCGCTCTTTAACCTGATTGAGCAGGTTTTCCGCTGCAAAAGTTTTCACGCTAACGCCAGCCATCAAAACAACGGCCATCGCGCCCATCAGCGCCTGACGACCCAGAAGTGCTAATTTCATAGATACCCCGAAGGTTAGGATTTTCCTGTAGTGTAAGGCGCTTAACGGCCCGGCACCAACATCGTTACGCTACATCTTATGCCAATTTATTATATATGATCCCGATTAGGGTATAGCGAAAATCAGGGCTTTCCTCTCCCGTTTTGCGGGATATCTCCCATACTGCAAAGGTCAGCCTGTTGACGTCTGGAGCATGGAAGATGAAAAACCCCACTTTGTTGCAATGTTTTCACTGGTACTACCCCGCCGGCGGCGAGCTATGGCGTGAAGTCGAAGCGCTGGCCCCCAGCCTGAATGAAATCGGCATCAATATGGTCTGGTTGCCGCCCGCCTATAAAGGCGCCTCGGGCGGTTATTCCGTCGGCTATGACACCTATGATCTCTTCGACCTTGGTGAGTTTGATCAAAAGGGTTCAGTCGCCACCAAATATGGCGATAAAGCGCAGCTGCTGGCGGCGATGAAGGCTCTGAAAGAGCATGATATCGCCGTGCTGCTGGATGTGGTGGTGAACCACAAAATGGGCGCCGATGAAAAAGAAACTCTGCAGGTGCAGCGCGTCGATGAGCACGATCGCACCCAGATTGCCGAGGAGATCATTGAGTGTGAGGCATGGACTCGCTATACCTTTCCGGTGCGGGCCGGGCAGTATTCGCAATTTGTCTGGGACTACAAATGCTTTAGCGGTATCGACCACATTGAGAATCCGACGGAAGACGGTGTGTTTAAAATCGTCAACGATTACACCGGTGAAGGCTGGAACGAGCAGGTCGACGATGAGCTTGGTAACTTCGACTACCTGATGGGCGCCAACATTGATTTTCGTAATCACGCCGTTACCGAGGAGATCAAATACTGGGCGCGCTGGGTCATGGAGCAGACCGGCTGCGATGGTTTTCGTCTTGACGCCGTGAAGCATATCCCCGCCTGGTTTTACAAAGCGTGGATCGAGCACGTCCAGGAGGTGGCGCCGCAGCCGCTGTTTATTGTCGCGGAGTATTGGTCCCATGAGGTGGAAAAGCTCCAGCAGTATATCGACCTGGTCGAGGGCAAGACGATGCTGTTCGATGCCCCGCTGCAGATGAAATTTCATGAAGCCTCACGCCAGGGGCGCGATTATGACATGAGCCAGATATTCAGCGGCACGCTGGTGGAAGCAGACCCTTTTCACGCCGTGACGCTGGTGACAAACCACGATACGCAGCCGCTGCAGGCCCTCGAGGCGCCGGTTGAACCCTGGTTCAAGCCGCTGGCCTATGCGCTGATCCTGCTGCGTGAAAATGGTGTGCCGTCGGTCTTTTATGCCGATCTTTTCGGCGCATCCTATGAAGATACCGGCGGCGATGGACAAACCTACGCCATTGAGATGCCCGTTATCGAACAACTGCATGAACTGATCGACGCCCGTCAGCGCTTTGCCCATGGCGTGCAAACGCTGTGGTTCGATCACCCCAACTGTATTGCCTTCAGCCGTAGCGGCACCGACGAGGATCCCGGCTGCGTGGTGGTGATGTCCAATGGCGATGAGGGAGAAAAAACCCTGACGCTGGGCGAGAACTATGGCAATAAACGCTGGCGGGATTTTCTCGGCAACCGGGAAGAGATTGTCGAAACCGACGCTGAGGGTAGCGCGATCTTTACCTGCAACGGGGGTAGCGTGAGCGTGTGGGTGATGGAAGCCGTGCTGTAGTCAGCTGGCGATGTACCTGGCGGGCCGGAACGGGCCCGCCGGAACCTCAGCGCACGGAAGCCGGCGCGCTGACGGCCCCTGTCGTACGCGCTTTGGCCCACGCCTTTTCACACTCAGGGGTGAGGCGTTCAACGCGAGTCAACGTCATACGATCGTAGGAGAGGGTATTGCCCTCACGCTCGATTGGATAGATATCCAGGGAAGCGGTAACGTTGTAGATCTGGTTATCGCGGTTCATCAGTTTACCCGGCTGCGCGATCACGCGCTGCCACTGGCGGCAGTCGAAGGTATCCCCTTCTTTAGTGACGATCAGGCTGGCGATCGCGTCAGGGCTCATCATTTCACTCTGCGGCCCTTTCGATTGCCAGTAGCCCTCAAGGCCAGCCGGCGCCGGTGCTTTAACGACGTCATCGTAATGATCAACCTGCACACATCCGGCCAGCGCCACCACCATGCCCGCAAAAACTAACTGTTTCATCATTCATCCCACAAGCCGATAAAAAAGTATTGTGGCATTAAAGCGTTAAGCCTTCCACCCCCGCTCCCGGCGGAAAAACCGGGCAAAACAGGAACGGGCAGCACCGCCTTCATTTGAAATAAGGAAATTCCGAAAATAAAATAATGTTTGGGGCGTAACCATAGCATCTATGGGCACTTTTTGTTTTTAATCCGCTCACACTACCGGTTCTCGACTTTACTTTAAGAGTTTTCCTGGCAAATTATATGCATAGATGCGGAATAGTTTAACGGAACTAATAGGTTCTTTCGTAAACCTACTATTACTGCTCGCAAGGACTGCTTCGCACAATGCGTGTGAAGAGAATATCGTTACGTGTTGATTGAGGATGGGTCATGTCAACGATGATTATGGATTTGTGCAGTTATACCCGGTTAGGCTTAACGGGTTATCTGACCAGTCGGGGAATAAAAAAACAGGAAATCGTTGAGGTCCATTGCGCGACAGATTTGCAAAAACATTGCGCGTCGTGTTGTCCGGCAGTGGTGTTTCTTAATGAAGACTGCTTCGTGCATGATGATGAAAGTAATGGCATTATTCGCCAGATCATTACGCAAAACCCGGCGACGCTGTTTGTTATCTTTATGTCGCTGGCAAACATTCATTTTGACCGCTATTTGCGGGTACGGAAAAACCTGCTGATCAGTTCGAAATCGATAACGCCAAAAGACCTTGATGTTATTCTGGTTAATTATCTAAAATACAAAAACAGTAGCCTGGGGCAATTAAATTTACCGACGTTGTCGCTGAGTAAAACAGAATCAAATATGCTGCAAATGTGGATGGCCGGGCACGGCACGTCACAAATTTCAACGCAAATGAACATCAAAGCGAAGACGGTATCATCGCATAAAGGCAATATTAAAAAGAAAATACAAACGCACAATAAGCAGGTGATTTACCATATCGTTCGGCTGACCGAAAACGTAACTTCAGGTATTCAGGTGAATCTGCGTTGAAACAGACTGGCGGTGGTACCGCCAGTCCCGTTTTATGAGGCTTCTTTTTCGACGAAGATCCCATCCGGATGCCCTATTTCGTTGAAAAACCAGATCCCTAAAGGATAGTCTTCCAGCGAAACCAGATACATCGTCCCTTCACTAAACGACTCAATTGCCAGCACTACCCCCGATCGACGTGGGCCACCGTCGGTCTTCACCGTGACACGATCGTTCACCTGCATATTCACTCTCCTCTATTTTTCAGCCAGTGTAGAACAAAACCACGCAACTCGCAGCGTCGCGGCCCATGACTGGTGTTTTTTTAGACCGACTATACTTAAAGAAGCTTGAGCGACGCTCAGCGAGGGGGTAATGATGAAGAATCGATTGACTGGCCAGGCCGGAAATGACGTTGATGTCAACGTGGATGCGCTACTGGCAGCGATTAATGAGATTAGCGAAAGTGAAATCCATCGCACTCTGGACGACCCACAGCGCGCCAGCATTGATGGCCGCGGGTCACATACCTGGCGCGAACTGGCGGAGGCATTTGAGCTCGACATTCACGATTTCAGCGCCAGTGAAGTTAACCGCTAACGGCAGGCGAAAAAAATCCCGACTCGCAGGAGTCGGGATCAAACTTGCTAATGCAAGAAGCACTTGAAAATTCGTTACACCGGGAAATCCGATGCGTTAAAACATTATCCTCAATTATTTTGCATGACAAGCGATATTCATAACGCAAATTATTGAGAATGTTAGCGCTTTGCTTTGAGCAGGGCTGCAGGGCTGATGCGAGAAGGCTTCGCCGCAAACCGGTTTCATTCGATAGCGCGATCCCCGTCGAACACTTTAAGAAAAATCTCATTTCGCCTGATTCGGGCGAAACGTTTTGCTCACGCTTCGCTGCGAAAACAGACCTGATTGCGGCCGTTCTGCTTTGCCAGATAGAGACGACGATCGGCCACCGACTGTAAGGCTTCAAACTGATACTCCCCCTGCTCTTCGCTGGTACTGACCCCCAGCGAGGCACTGACCCGCAGCGTCACATTGTTATGTAAAAAGACCTCCCGGCCCTGAATTCGCTGGCGTAGCCGCTCTGCCACCGCCACCGCGTCCTGTAGTGTGGTATTCGGCAGCACGACACAAAACTCCTCCCCGCCCACGCGGCCCAGCAAGTCACCCTCACGAACGGTGCTGGCAAGGGTACTGGCCACCGTCGACAGCACTCTGTCACCCGCCTGATGGCCATAGCGATCGTTGATGCGCTTGAAGTGATCCAGATCGAGCTGGATCACCGACAGCGGCCGTCCACTGCGCTGGCAGGCGCTGGCTACCTCCATCGCCTGTTCAAACAGCGCCCCGCGATTGAGCAGACGGGTTAAGGCATCATGCCATGCCTGCCATTCAAGGGAGGTTTGCAGGACGCTCATATTGCGGACCATGCGGCGGATCACCAGCCAGGAGAGCAACAGCATCAAGGTGAAGAGGACCCACATCAGGGTCAGGGCGATGGTGATGGTGCCAAAATTGCCCCGCACGCCTTCCCGCAGGGTGTGGATCCGCAGCAACACGCCGTCAAAATTGCGCAGTTTGGCCCAGCTGATATAGCGCGTCAGCAAGCGCAGCCCCCCCTGGTTATCATGGACAAACGCGCGGCTGAGCAGTTCCTGTTCCCTGGGGGACAATAGCGTCAGGACATTCCCCGGCGCGGAAGAGGCCAGCAGGTTCAAATGGCTATCATAAAGCTGGTACTCCCCCTCCTGCCCGCCCTGCATGGCGCTGACCAAAAACGCTTTTATTTCACTGACCGAGAAATCCATCGCCAGCACCCCGCGCCAGTAACCGGCGAAATCCAGCGGTATCGAAGCGGTGACCACCTGCTCTTCCAGCTGCGGGTCATCGTCAGGAAAGGTTTGCCAGATAACGCCCCGCCCCGGATTATTCCGCTGGCTCTGTCGGGTAAACCAGAGGGCGCTGATGGCTTGCGAATAGTGGGTCATCACCTGCGACTCGTCCCGCAGCGGCAGGGTCGAGGTGAAAAAGCCGCTGCGAGAGATATACTGCATCCGCTCGGCGAAATCGCGGTCATGTTGCGTCAGATTCAACAGATACCCCAGCTCCAGCGTCGCCATCAACTCATCAGCCGCGAGCGGATCGTCCTTCAGCAGTATAGGGTTGTTACCGACGACGCTCCCCGAGACGCCAAACACCGGCAGCGTACGACGATTCGGCAGCGCTACTCGCCAGGCCTCCTGGTGACGCTGGCTCAGATAGCGCTGACTGGCGCTACGCAATACGTCGATATCGAGCGGCTGCTCAAGGGCAGACTGCATGCCGTGGCGAAAAAACATCATCCGGTCAATATTGAACTGCAGCAACCCATCCATTTCATGGGCGACATTAGCCAGATTATTGCGCTGGTTGGCCACATAGGCCTCTTCCAGAACGTTGATTTCACGCCAGATCAGTAACGTGGAGAAAAAAAGCACCACAATAAAACAAACGTTAACCACATGCGCCGGGCGAGTCAGGTGGCGGAGCTTGTTTATCTTCAACCGAAGTGGCTTATCCATCATTATCTCGCAGTACGTTGCGCAAACCTGACGACATCAGCGCCCCGGCTGGTGTCGACGCCGGGCGCGCTTTTAGCGTAGACGACGCAGCGCCGTCACACTGCGTGCAGCCACTCTACTTCACTGACCGGCGCAGACTGCTCACCACTTTCACGCCCGCCAGCACCACTGCGCCAATGATAAAACCCAGCACCAGGTTGGCAATGACCGGCAGCAGGGAAGCCAATATCCCGCCCAGCCCCGCGCTCCAGTGCTCAATGGCATGATGCAGTGGCGCAATGCCGTGAACCACAATTCCGCCGCCGACAAGGAACATCGCCAGCGTCCCAACGATGGAGAGCACTTTCATCAGCCAGGGGGCTACCACTAACAATCCTTTGCCCAGCCATTGCGCCAGCGCAGCGCGTTTCTCTGCCAGCCAGTAGCCCATGTCGTCCAGCTTAACGATCACCCCCACCAGGCCATAGACCCCGATGGTGACCAGAATCGCGATCCCCGAGAGGATCAGGATCTGATTGAGCAGCGGCGCTTCCGCCACAATGCCGAGGGTGATGGCGACAATTTCCGCGGACAAAATAAAATCGGTGCGAATCGCCCCTTTCACTTTGTCACGCTCAAAGGCCAGCGGGTCACGTTCCGCCAGCGCCTGAAGACGCTGCTGCCGTTGCGCAGGGTCTTCCTTGTGCTTACGCGCCTCCAGGCTGTGAAGGACCTTCTCCACCCCTTCAAAACAGAGGAATGCGCCTCCCAGCATCAGCAACGGCGTAATCGCCCAGGGGATAAAAGCACTGATCAATAGCGCCAGCGGCACGAGGATCACTTTATTAATGAACGAACCTTTCGCCACGCCCCAGACGACCGGCAGTTCACGATTCGCTCGCACGCCGGTCACCTGCTGAGCATTGAGCGACAGATCGTCGCCCAATACCCCGGCTGTTTTTTTCGCCGCCAGCTTGCCCATCACGGAAATATCGTCCAGCAGCGTGGCGATATCATCGAGTAATGTTAAAAGACTACTTCCTGCCAAAATAATTTCCTTCTCTTTTCATCAATGTCTCCCTCGAGTATGCGTTAAAAAACGGCCGGTGCCCAAGGTACAATTAGTCAATATAAATTTAACAAACTCGGGCAAATTAAGCGCTCGCCAGCGCGATAGTTTTCACGTTTACTATATGTCCCCTTTCTATCTCTGCACCGTCGTGAGGAAGTATGTCTACCCGTCAGCTGTTACCGCTTATCGGGGCGCTGTTTGCGCTGTATATCATTTGGGGCTCTACCTATTTTGCCATCGCCGTCGGCGTCGCCAGCTGGCCGCCGCTGATGATGGCCGGTATTCGCTTTCTCTCTGCCGGCGTGCTACTGCTGGGCTGGCTGCTGGCCACCGGCCATAAGCTGCCAGCCCGCCGGCCGCTGCTTAACGCCGCGCTGATCGGGGTCTTGCTGCTTGCCGTCGGCAACGGCTTCGTCACTCTCGCCGAACATCAGCACGTTCCGTCAGGGATCGCGGCGGTGATGGTCGCCACCGTGCCGCTGTTCACGCTATGTTTCAGCCGCTTTTTCGGCATCGCCACCCGTAAACTGGAGTGGCTGGGCATTGCCATTGGCCTGGCAGGTATCGTCATGCTCAACAGCGGTGGCAACCTGAACGGCAACCCCTGGGGCGCGCTGCTGATCCTGATTGGTTCGCTAAGCTGGGCGTTCGGCTCGGTTTACGGGTCGCGGATTGAGCTGCCGACCGGCATGATGGCGGGAGCTATCGAGATGCTCGCCGCCGGGATCGTCCTGCTGGTCTCGTCATGGCTGACCGGTGAGACGTTAACCCATGTCCCCTCGTGGTCCGGGATCGCCGCCCTGGCCTACCTGGCTATCTTTGGCTCGCTAATCGCCATCAACGCCTACATGTTTTTGATCCGCAACGTCACCCCGGCGGTAGCCACCAGCTATGCCTATGTTAACCCGGTGGTGGCCGTCTTGCTCGGTACCGGGTTTGGCGGTGAAAGCCTGTCGCTCATTGAATGGCTGGCGCTGGCAGTGATTATTTTCGCCGTAGTGCTGGTGACGCTGGGAAAATATCTCTTCCCCGCCCGCAGCGAAGCTACTCCTTGCAAGGCGGCGAAGTAAACGCCAGCTCGCGGATCCCCTGCGTATCGATCTGCGCGTCGTGCCCGGCGCCGCAGATCCACTCTTCCAGACGCTCGGTGAGCGCCTCATCATTTAGTTTCAACCGGCCGCGCAGGGCGCATTCCCAGATGATAAGCACCCGCCAGCCCTGCTCAGCCAGCTGTTGCCGGTCGCGGGCGTCACGCGCCACGTTGCCAGCGATTTTATCCAGCCAGAAAGCCGTCCGGGTGGCCGGCACCTTAAACAGATAACAGTCATGGTGATGCCAGAAACAGCCGTGAGTAAAGATAACGCAGCGGTAGTCGGGTAAGGCGAAATCGGGGCGTCCTGGCAGCGCGCGATCCTGGGCGACAAAGGTGAATCCCGCCCCGGTCAGCAGCGTCGCTATCCGCTTTTCAATCGCCGTATCGCGCGTGGCGATAGCCCGCATATTTTTACTGCGCGTGGCTTTATCGTGAACATCCGCCATCGTTATCATCCGCTTCGCGACGCGCCACCGCCTGGGCGATACGCGGCGCCAGGAGCTTCGCCACCGCGGCGAAGACCGGAACCACCACCGAGTTGCCGAACTGACGATAGGCCTGGGTATCCGACACTGGAATGCGGAACCGTGAACCCTGGGGCGATTCAAAGCCCATCAGCCGGGCGCATTCGCGCGGCGTCAACCGGCGAGGCCGCCGCTGTTGGTTCTGTGGATCGTCAAAATGCTGCTCGCCCAACGGCCGGTCCCAGCCGCGGTCGACGAGAATTTCGGCACCGTCTTTATAGTAGCGGGCAGAGAGTGTTCGAGCCACGCTGTGGGGATTACCGGGGTCTACCAGGCCATAACCAAAGCCATTACCCCGCGCCTGATGCTTGCGGGCATAACGATAGAGATATTTCCACAACACCGGCGTAAGGATAAATTTGGCATCCACCGTCGGCTCCAGCAGCTCGCCAAACGTCGGCCGCACCGCCGGATAGAGCGCAGCGATATCGCGCAGCGTAAATCCTTCATGCAGCTGCAGGTCGCGGCGGAAACCCACCAGCACGATGCGCTCCCGGTGCTGTGGTAAGAAATGGCGCCCGTCGATGACCTTAGGGTCATCCGGCCCGGTATGCCCGGCATCGGCCACCTCATACCCCAGCTCATCCAGCGTCTGCATGATGATGCGGAAGGTGCGCCCCTGATCGTGGCTTTTGAGGTTTTTGACATTCTCCAGCACAAAAATCGCCGGCTGACGCGCGGCGATAATTCTCACGACATCAAAAAACAGCGTCCCCTGGGTTTCGCAGGCAAAGCCGTGCGCGCGCCCCATGGCATTTTTTTTGGAGACGCCGGCGAGTGAGAAAGGCTGGCAGGGAAAGCCAGCCAGTAAGACATCATGCTGAGGAATCGTCTCGCGGATATGCTGCGCCGCTTCTTCATCGCTGACATCGGGGCGGTGGCTGAGCGTGACATCGCGGATATCTTCATTAAAACGATGCTGTTGCGGATCACAGTACCAGTTGGCCTTGTAGGTACGCACCGCGTGCTTGTTCCACTCGCTGGTAAAGACGCACTGCCCGCCGATGGCTTCAAAACCGTTGCGGATCCCGCCGATACCGGCAAACAAATCGACAAAGCGGAACGCATAATGCGGGTGATGAGCTGGCGGCGCCGGCAGCAGCGTCGCCAGATGGGCGATCTCCTGCGGACGCAAACGCCCCGCCGCGCGGGAGAGCGCCGCCACGCGCTTGAGGATCGCCGCGCTCCAGTGCTGTTCGCCGACGCTTACCAGTTCAGCGACCAGCGTTTTCACATCATAGATCGTCATCAGCTGACACAGCAGCGCCTGAGCCTCTTCCCCGGCCTGCTCAGCCAGCGGCAACGACCTGTTTTCCTTAATTAACTTTTGCGGCATATCCTCAACCAGCGCGGACGATTTTTGCAGAGAGTACCATAAATCACCGGTCGGTTGACGCCTGCGGTGCAAAGCGGCGTAAAACCGCTTCATCCAGCGCCAGCGGCTCCCCCTGCAGCTCCGCGCTAAGCTTGGCCATAAATTCGACGAGGAAGCGGGCATTGTGCTGCGCCATCTCTTTTCCTCTGGTCGTCTGCATGGTCTCCGGCAGGCGCAGGAGTTTGCACTGGAAATGGTCAAGGGCATATCTGCGGTCATCCAGCGCCCGCCGGTCAGCAAATGGATCTTCAGCATCAAACAAGATGGTATTCAGGGCGCCGGCGACGGCGAAGACGCGCGCCAGACCAATCGCCCCCAGCGACTCAAGACGGTCGGCATCCTGGACGATTTTCGCCTCCAGCGTGCGTGGCGGGATCGCCGCGCTGAAGCTGTGCGCCTCGATGGCATGGCTGACCGCCGCGTAACGCTCCACGGGAAAATCGGCAAAAGAGGACTGTAGGATCGCGAGGGTTTTCTCGGCGGCCATCATCGAGGAACGGCTTCGCTCCGGATGATTCTTCGGCAAGCTGACGATGTCATGAAAATAGCAGGCCGTGAGGAGTACCAGTCGGTCGACCTCCTCCCCGGCGGCCAGCTGGGTAGCCGTGGCCCAGACGCGACGAAAATGGGACAGATCGTGTGCGGCATCATCCTGCGCGTGGTGCGTCAGTATCCAGTGCTCATATCGTTGCTGCCAGTCAACCAGGTTCATAGGCTTTCCTTTATGTGAAGGTCAGCCTCGAGCATAGCAACTTTACCGCTGATGATCCCGCTCGCCGCGAGACGGCCGGGTATACCAGACAACCGCCCCGAGGATCGCGCCAATGCCCGCAAGGACTAACATCCCCAACAGCGCGCCAAGCCATTTTCCCGCTGTGGTTCCCAAATCGCCCTCCACGCTGGCGCCGGGAACGCTGTGAATTTTTCCGACCACCCACCAGTAACGCACGATGACCCAGACACAATATCCGCAAAAAGCATACAACGCCCATAACGCGAGCTTCCCTCCGGGGCTGCGTTTTGCCTGCTCTTCCATCTCATTCCTCTCCGTGACACAACACACTACCGCCACTCAAAACGTGACAAGCATCACATTATACCGCCAACCTGCGCAGCAGGCAGCAGTTTCATCCCCATCTTCTGCGTCAACCTGCGACTTATGCTGCCGGTGAGCGGGCGCTGGAGTGTTTTATTTATTCTTCTCCCCATGCGAAAAGTTTATTCCGGCGCGGGAGATCGCGTGTTGTATTGATAATATATTGATTATTTTTGCCGGCCAAAAAGCAATTTTCGTGATGAATGATGCCTTGATGTTAATTCATACAACTCATTTCATTAAGTTAACAAAATTAATCAAACCAAGTCATATCCCATTGCTATATAATAAAATAATATTCCACCAAAAATTATTCACAAATAATATAAAGAACCAAATTGAAATAAATTGAAATGTTTTATATTATTTATTTACATCTTTTATTTTAAATAAAAATGAACTTAGTCGTTAGTATCTGATAGTCATTCCGGAGGGATTGTCATAATTCATAGAAATTATTATTAAAAGGGAATATATAATGAAAAGAAAAGTACTGGCACTCATGGTACCGGCATTATTAATGGCCAATGCCGTTAATGCCGCGGAAATCTATAACAACAACGGCAACAAACTGGACCTTTACGGAAAAGTCGACGGCCTGCACTACTTCTCTGACGACACTTCAGAGGATGGCGATCAGACCTATGCTCGCTTTGGTATAAAAGGCGAAACGCAGATCGCTTCCGAGTTAACCGGCTACGGTCAGTGGGAATACAACATTCAGGCAAATACCACTGAAAAAGAAGGCGCAAACTCCTGGACCCGTCTGGCCTTCGCTGGTCTGAAGTTTGCCGACTACGGCTCACTGGATTACGGTCGTAACTACGGCGTGGTGTACGACATCGAATCCTGGACCGATATGCTGCCGGAATTCGGCGGCGATACCTACACCCAGACCGACGTCTACATGACCGGCCGTACCAACGGCGTGGCAACCTACCGTAACAGCGACTTCTTCGGCCTCGTCGACGGTCTGCATTTCGCTCTGCAGTATCAGGGTAATAATGAAAACGCCGGTTCTGGCGAAGGCACTAATAACGGCGGCAAACGTAAACTGGCGCGGGAAAATGGCGACGGTTTCGGTATCTCCAGCTACTACGATCTTGATATGGGGATCAGCGTAGGGGCAGCGTATTCGTCTTCTGACCGTACCCATAACCAGCTGGCAGAGGCTCGTAGCAGCCAGCGCTACGCCAATGGCGATAAAGCTGACGCCTGGACCGTCGGCGCGAAATATGACGCCAACAACATCTATCTGGCCGCCATGTATGCTGAAACCCGCAACATGACCTTCTACGGCAACGATAGTTTTGGTGGGATTGCCAACAAAACGCAGAACTTCGAAGTGGTCGCGCAGTATCAGTTTGACGACTTTAATTTACCGCTGCGTCCGTCTGTCGCCTATCTGCAGTCGAAGGGTAAAGATCTCTACACCTATTCTCGCTACGGCGACAAGGATCTGGTCAAGTATGTCGACGTGGGCATGACCTACTACTTCAACAAAAATATGTCCACCTATGTGGATTACAAAATCAACCTGCTGGATGAAGACGACCGCTTCTACAAAAACAGCGGTATCGCGACCGATGACATCGTCGCCCTCGGCCTGGTCTATCAGTTCTGATCCCCGTCAAAGCCCGCGTTCAGCGGGCTTTTTTATGTTCCCGCTCCGTTGAGATCACTCTTTTCGACATTGCCGCTTTCCAGGCGTACCTTCCCTCTTTATGATGCGTTTAAGCTCGTTCGGGCAAAAAGCGGCGATAAGGTCCTAAAAGGATAAAGCGCGCTACCGCGTCTCTACGCTGAAACCAGGACGATGATGATGGCGATACCCCAGCGCAGGCGTTATACCTGAAGCTAACGGTGTGATTGAAGGGGAATGGTCATTAAGAGAAAAGTGGCGGAGAGAGGGGGATTTGAACCCCCGGTAGAGTTGCCCCTACTCCGGTTTTCGAGACCGGTCCGTTCAGCCGCTCCGGCATCTCTCCGCTGTTGTGGTTGCTATAATGCCAGGATCTTTGGCATTTTAATAGCTCCCGTTTCGGTAATCGTGTTCAAGTGACGACTTTGCGAGCAATATGATGTTTAAATGGCCCTGGAAAGCAGATGATGAGTCCGGCAACGCAGAGATGCCCTGGGAGCAAGCGCTTGCCATTCCGGTTTTAGCCCATCTTTCTCCCACTGAGCAGCGCAAGCTTACTCAGTTGGCAGCCCGTTTCTTACAGCAAAAACGTCTGGTGGCACTGCAGGGGCTGGAGCTCACCCCGCTGCATCAGGCACGCATTGCCCTGCTCTTTTGTCTGCCAGTGCTTGAGCTGGGAATAGAGTGGCTGGACGGTTTCCATGAAGTGCTGATCTACCCAGCCCCGTTCGTCGTGGATGATGAATGGGAAGATGATATTGGTCTGGTCCATAACCAGCGGGTGGTGCAATCGGGACAAAGCTGGCAGCAGGGGCCTGTAGTGTTGAACTGGCTGGATATTCAGGACTCCTTTGATGCGTCAGGCTTTAACCTCGTGGTGCACGAGGTGGCGCATAAGCTGGATGCGAGGAATGGCGATCGGGCCAGCGGCGTGCCGCTCATCCCATTACGCGAGGTTGCCGGCTGGGAGCACGATCTCCACGCGGCAATGAACAATATTCAGGATGAGATAGACCTGGTGGGGGAAAGCGCCGCCAGCATTGACGCCTATGCCGCCACCGACCCCGCGGAGTGCTTTGCCGTCCTCTCGGAATATTTTTTCAGCGCGCCCGAGTTGTTCGCGCCCCGCTTCCCCGCCCTGTGGCAGCGTTTTTGCCACTTCTACCAGCAGGATCCGCTGCAGCGGATACGTGAGAATGGCCTGCAGGATGAAGACAATCGGCGCATTGTTCACTAAAACAACGCCTTGAGCTAAATTTAGCCAGTTGAATCAGCAGGTTAATTTTAGTGTTGACACAAAAATGCGAGGCCAGTAGTATGCGCCTCGTTCACACGATTCCTCTGTAGTTCAGTCGGTAGAACGGCGGACTGTTAATCCGTATGTCACTGGTTCGAGTCCAGTCAGAGGAGCCAATTTCCTGTTTTCATGCCTCCTTACGAAGCTTTATCTGATATTGATTCAAGAGGTTAGCGTGAAATCTCTTCCCGGTGCATTTTGATTTTACCTTCCGCATCGGGAAAAATTGGTGGTCAAATCTGGGGTCAGGTTAGTTCGATAATGGAGTGACCCCCATATGTCCCTTACCGACGCGAAAATCCGTAGTCTCAAGCCTTCTGATAAACCCTTTAAAGTCTCCGATTCCCACGGTCTGTATCTGCTGGTCAAGCCGGGTGGCTCACGTCACTGGTATCTCAAGTACCGTATTAACGGTAAAGAATCCCGCATTGCGCTGGGTGCCTATCCTGCCGTCTCCCTCTCTGATGCGCGACAGCAGCGTGAAGGTGTCCGTAAAATGCTGGCGCTGAACATCAACCCGGCGCAGCAACGTGCCGCTGAACGCGGCTCGCGCATGCCGGAGAAAATGTTTAAAACGGTGGCACTGGCTTGGCACAGTAGCAATAAGAAATGGTCGCAGAATACCGCTGACCGTCTGCTTGCCAGCCTGAACAATCACATCTTTCCGGTTATCGGGAACCTGCCTGTATCAGAACTTAAACCCCGTCATTTCATTGACCTGCTGAAAGGGATCGAGGAAAAAGGTCTGCTGGAGGTTGCGTCCCGCACACGGCAGCACCTGAGTAACATAATGCGCCATGCGGTCCATCAGGAGTTAATCGATACGAACCCTGCAGCAAACCTTGGCGGCGTGACCACACCTCCTGTCAGACGGCACTATCCTGCCCTGCCGCTGGAGCGGCTGCCTGAACTGCTTGAACGTATTGGGGCATATCATCAGGGCCGTGAACTGACCCGGCATGCCGTTCTGCTGATGCTGCATGTGTTCATTCGCTCCAGTGAACTGCGTTTCGCCCGCTGGTCAGAGATTGATTTCAAAAACCGGGTCTGGACGATACCCGCGACGCGAGAACCCATTATTGGCGTGCGTTATTCCGGGCGCGGGGCCAAAATGCGAATGCCGCATATCGTCCCCCTCTCAGAACATGTCATCGCCATTCTGAAACAGATTAAAGATATCACCGGTAATAATGAACTGGTCTTCCCCGGCGACCATAACCCGTATAAGCCAATGTGTGAAAACACGGTCAACAAGGCATTGCGGGTGATGGGCTACGACACAAAAAAGGATATCTGTGGCCACGGCTTTCGGGCGATGGCATGCAGTGCGCTGATGGAATCGGGTTTATGGGCAAAGGACGCAGTAGAACGCCAGATGAGTCATCAGGAGCGTAATACCGTGCGCATGGCTTATATTCACAAGGCAGAGCACCTGGAAGCCCGCAAGGCGATGATGCAGTGGTGGTCCGATTATCTGGATATGTGTCGCAAACTTTATGTACCACCTTTCATTCTGAAGAGATAAAAACGATATTGTTGTGCGAGTCGAAATAAACCATATCGTATACCAAAGCCGTATACACTCTCATAGGTACGGCTTTTATTATAAGGAGCAACTAGATGAAATCTAACGTTGAGTCGTTTGCAGTAGCACTGGCTTGCTAATTCATAAATGGGAACCTTTCTTTAAGTACATTATGATCCCAAGTATAGGTATATTAATGGTAATCTGACATCAAGGTTTTCGATGAAAATGAAGGAAAACACCAATCTCCATTGGATCGTGAAGGTTTTATGAGGATTTAACCCAACTAATATTTTAGATCTGGAGTAGTGAAAGTGATCCTAGTCAAAATCTATGCCTGCCTAATAACCACCAATAATAATATTTATTCCCACTGAAATTACTAAATGCTTATGATTTACTATTTATAAACCACCACTGACCACTCTGGAATCAGACCAATTGATATCAAATAATACCGCAATATAATCGAAGTGTTTTATTATGATTAATCCAATATTAATTCTTTTATTTAGAGGACAGTTCGCATCCATTTGCATAAATTTACAAGCATCACCATACAGAGTTCTACTTGTTCAATAGCGATAAACTCATCCGGCTTGTGCCCCTGCTCCATACTGCCCGGCCCGCAAATCAGGGTTGCAATCCCCGCTTCATCAAATAATCCCCCTTCAGTGCCAAACGCCACGGTAGAGAAATCGTCGCTTCCGCTCCATTGCGCCAGCCATTGGGCAAATTGTGATTGGGGATCGGTGAGCAGGCCTGGGTAGTGGCTGAGCGGCAGAAAATGAATCGTGCTTTCAGCCTCCACCGCCTGCATTTGCGGTAACAGTTGCTGTTGCGCGTACTGCTCAACCTGGGTAATGACCCCCTGAACATGCACCTCCGGCAGATAGCGGATTTCGAAATCAAACTGACAATCCTGCGGCACGATGTTCAGCGCGCTGCCGCCCTGAATCACACCGGTCTGGAGCGTGCTATAGGGGGGATCAAAACGCGCATCCTCTATCTGCTTCAGTTGCTGCGCCGCTTCGCCGAGCTGATTGATAAGCCTTGCCGCGTATTCGATGGCATTGACGCCAGAAGGTGCATAGGCCGAGTGGCAGGCGCGACCATGCACCTGACAACGCATCGCCACCTTGCCTTTATGTCCATATACCGGGCGCATTTCTGTCGGTTCGCCGATGATACACATGGCGGGCTTTTCTGCTGACGCACGCAAAAACTCCACCATGCTCCGCACCCCGAGGCAGCCCACTTCCTCATCATAGGAAAAAGCCAGATGCAGCGGCAGACGCAACGGCTGGGCCAGAAAGCTATCCAGCGATGCCAGCACGCAGGCCAGAAAGCCTTTCATGTCCGCACTGCCGCGACCATAGTAGCGCCCTTTCTGTTGTGTCAGGGCAAACGGCGGCAGCGTCCATTGCTGACCATCGACCGGCACCACATCGGTGTGACCGGATAACATCACCCCGCCATCACCACCCGGCCCCAGCCGGGCATACAGATTGGCTTTGCGCCCGCTGTCATCCATGATGCGTTGCGATGCGATCCCGCGCTGCGCCAGAAAATCCTCAATCCAGGTAATCAAGGCCAGATTGGATTCGCGGCTGGTGGTATCAAACGCCAGCAACGCCGCAAGGATATCGCGCACCGCGCTACTCATCGCCGGGTACGCCATAGCTCGGAGCATCACGTGGATCCAGTGCCCGGGTGACGTAAGCCTGCATCTGAGGTTCATACGCCAGCCACAACTTGTGCAGTTCTGCCAATGGGTTTTCTTCTGCCCAGTCAACGCGCAGATCCACCAGCGGCCAGGTGTAATCATCCACCACCTTCACAGCAGCAGAATGCACCGGCCCCGCCTCACCACCGGCATCGATCCCTGCCTGCAACGCCGTGAGCAGGCGACCAGTAAGCTCACCGGTGGCAGCTTCAAAAGCCGCCGCCATCTCGGCAATCACCTCTTGTTCCGCCAGCATATTTCCTGCTGCCACGCACTCTTTGCCCTGTACCACATGATAAATACCCAGCGTCTTGTCACCGCTAAAGGCGGCGCTGCGACCGCTGGCGTCAATGACCATCACCTGGCGATATTCGCTAAAGCGATCTTCTGCCAGTGCTCTTGTCAGCGCCTGTTCCGGCGTTAAGCCCTCTTCCAGACGCGCCAGAATCTGCTGCCCCAGCGCCGGTAATGTGATATTCTGGCTGGATACCGCACCCACTCCGGCCACCAGCCACGGGCAACGCGCACCTACGGCAATGCTCGACGAACTAATGGCGATACCAAGCTGGCCGGACTCCGTACAGCGTGCCGCAATCGAAAGCGTCATTTCGCCTCCCAGTCATCCGGGATCACCGCAATCACATCAATTTCCATCAGCCACTGCGGCTGTGCCAGCGCCGAAACCACCAGGCCAGTTGAAATCGGAAACACCCCTTTCAGCCATTTCCCCACTTCCTGGTAAACCGGCTCGCGATAACGCGGATCGGTAAGATAGGTGGTGGTTTTCACGATATGGCTCAGGTCGCTACCGGCTTCTTCCAGCAGCTGTTTAAGGTTTTTCATCGCCTGTTCGGTTTGAGCGCGTGGATCGCCCAGCCCGACCAGATTCCCTGCAAAATCGGTACCCACCTGGCCGCGCACGTAGACGGTATTACCGGCGCGTACCGCCTGGCAGAGATCGTTGTCCAGTGTCTGATTCGGATAAGTTTCTTTGGTGTTGAACATACGAATACGTTGATGTGTAGGCATAACAGTTCCTTAAAGCGAGTCAGAGGGTGCGCGATACTGCTGGTACTGGCGCTGGATAGCGATCTGGTCAGCAATGAATTTGGCATCGTGCCAGACGCCCCAGATAAAGGTGGAACCACGACGTGACAACCACGGCAAGCCAAGAAAATAAACGCCCGGCTCACTGGACACGCCACGATGATGCTGCGGTCTGCCCTGTTCATTGAAGGCATTGACCTTTAACCAGCTGTAATCGGTGACGTAGCCCGTCGCCCAGATAATGCTGGTGATTCCGGCCTCTGCCAGATTCAATGAGAGCTGCGGATGGGTGACACAAGCGGGGTCTGGCAGGAACTCACGCGCCTGTGGTTCTGGCGGTAAATCGAGGCCGTTGCGCTCGATATACGCATCGGCAGCATCCAGCAACGCGAGATAATTCGCATCGCCACGCGCAATATTCTCCGCCAGATCATCCTGAAAACGTACGGTGTTTTCGGTGAAACTTTCCGTCAGGCCAACGAGGTTTACGCCCTGCGCCGCCAGACGACGGAAATCGACGGTATGTCCACCGCGTGCACCGCTCACGGCGATGGTGACATGCTCTTTGCCCGGTTGACTGGCCGCGGCATCCCACAATCCGAGCACCCCAAGCCACCAGCAGAAGTCCCGGCCACGGTAAGAACGTGGCGGGCGATCGTGCGGCCCCACCGATAACCACACTGGTTTACCGGATCGTTGCAATTCATCGGCAATCTGCACCCCGGAAGAACCGGCACCAACCACCAGTACGCCACCCTGCGGCAGCTGCTGCGGATTTTTATAGTCAGCAGAGTGCAGCTGTTGTACCTGGCTATGTTGAGGAGCAATCGCCGGGATAACCGGACGCTGGAAAGGACCGGTAGCGGCCACAATACGCTGCACATTGATCACGCCTGCGGAGGTGGTGACGGTGAAACCACTGCGCCCCTGATTGCGTTCAGCGCTTATCACTTCGACGCCAGTAAGAATCGGTAACTGGTTCATGGCGGCGTAGCTGACAAAATAATCGGCAACCTGTTCTTTCGCCACGAAGCTGTCTGGTGAGCAGCCGGGAAATTCCATCCCCGGAAAGCGGTCATGCCAGGCCGGACCGTTGGCAACCAGCGAATCCCAGCGACGACTACGCCAGGATTCGGCAATTCGATTTTTCTCCACTACCAGATGCGGAATGCCCAGACGCGTCAGGTGTTCGCTCATGGCAACCCCCGCCTGACCCGCGCCAATAATCAGCGTATCTGTTTCAGTTTTTAATGATGTCATTTCAACGTCCTTCATCCCGCATCACGCAGGGGATTAACCACTTAAGAAGGACCCAAGACTATTGGAGCGCGTGCAGGCGGTAAAATATTATAAAGTGAGCGTCTGGATAGAAAATATTTAACCTGCTGGCAACCTTCATCACCGAAATAAAATACAAAGCCCTGTTAAAGCCGCATCCGCACTGCACAGGCAAGATAAAAAGGTGCTGAGATAAATCAAATTCACGCGATTCACAGGCAACATTTTTACTTATTAATTTTGCAGAATTAACGATATTTTATATTGCCAATGATGCTTCATCGACGTGCAGGCGCGCACCAAGATAAAGCATTCAGCCAGAGTCTTTTATTTTAGATGTTAATAATCATGAGGTTAATTGGATTCAAAAAGATCTCACCTGTCATTCTCTAACGTCCCAATTTGGGGCGACCAATCCATAAGCGGTATTGCATCTTTTTTTTATATTAGTTGGCTATATTTTTCTTCATTTCTCTCTATAGCCAACTGTTGCAACATCCCATCAACGTTATTTTCACGCCGCCCAATTTTTTGGGTGGTTATAACCGCAGCCATGCGGCAAGCCTGCAAATGACTTTGTTGAGATAACTATGATGACAAACAACCCAAAAGATAATGCTGTTGCAACCACAATAGAGTTGAGCACTATCCAGCCTATTCCCGCGCATGAACGTCATGGCAAGCCACGGGATCTTTTTACCATCTGGTTTGGTTCAAACATCATGTTGCTAACCGTGATTACCGGTGCGCTGGCGGTGAGTATTTTCCACTTATCTTTTATGTGGGCCACCATCGCCGTATTGATTGGTAACCTTGCCGGCGGGCTGTTTATGGCATTGCATTCCGCGCAGGGGCCACAATTAGGTGTGCCGCAGATGGTGCAAACCCGCGGCCAGTTTGGTTCTTATGGTTCCGTGCTGGTGGTGGCGTTAGTCGTCATCATGTATATCGGCTTTCTGGCATCGAACCTGGTGCTGGGCGGTCAGTCACTGCACGCCATCTACGCACCGGTTTCTACGGATACCGGCATCCTGGTTTCTGCGGTACTCAGCCTGGTGGCCTGTGCCTTCGGCTATAACCTGATTCATGCCTACACCAAGGTGATGTCATGGGTATCCGGTATTATTTTGCTCACGGCCTTTGTGTGGATTGTTTTCGTGCATGGTCTGCCGACTGATTTTCTCGCGCGCAATGGTTTTAATCTCAGCGGATTCCTCGGTGCCATTTCCATCGCCGCGTTATGGCAGCTGGCCTACGCGCCTTATGTATCCGATTATTCCCGCTACATGCCAAAAGATATCAGCGAAAAAAGTGTCTTCTGGTGTAGTTACCTGGGATGCGTACTGGGTTCATTGTTCCCGATGATTCTTGGTATTCTGGTTTCTATTTGCATTGTGGAGGGTGATTTAATCACCGGCATTGTGAATATGACCGGCGGATTATCCTCCACCGTCATTATTGTGTTTGCCTTAGGCATTGCCGCGACCAATGCAATGAACCTCTATTGCGGCGTGCTCTGCACCCTGACGCTCGGCCAGACATTCCTGCCTAAGTGGTCGCCGCTTTCTGGCGCCCGCATTGTGGTTTCAATTGTCACCATCCTTATCGAAGTGCTGATTGCGATTTATGGTCAGGAAAACTTTCTGGTCAATTACACCAACTTTATTCTGATGTTGCTGTATGTGCTGGTGCCGTGGACGGCAATTAACCTGGTTGATTACTATCTGGTTGCCCACGGTAATTATGATGTCGCTTCATTCTTCCGTCGCGACGGTGGCATATACGGTTATTTCAATTCAAAAGCCATTTTCTGTTATCTGCTGGGTATCGTGGTCGAGATTCCATTTATGTCCACCGCCATTTACACCGGTCCGGCAGCGAATATGTTAGGTGGTGCCGACATCTCTTGGATTATTGGTTTAGCCATTGTCTCGCCTGTTTATTATTTCCTCTGCCGTACTCAGGCAGTGGCGCAAACCTCTGTTGCTAAATAATTACCGGAATGACTATGAACAATAGCAATACCTACGACTACATCATTATTGGTGGGGGTTCCGCAGGTTCCGTGCTGGCCGCCCGGCTTGCGCAGCAGGCAGATCTGAAGATCTGCCTGATTGAGGCTGGCAGTCGCGATGAGACCCCTCGCATCCAGACGCCTGCGGGAACCATTACCCTGTATAAAAGCAAAAAGTTCAGCTGGAACTTTTATTCAACGCCACAAAAAAGCCTGGGGGGACGACAACTCCACGTCCCGCGCGGCAAGGCGCTGGGGGGTTCCTCATCCATGAACAGCATGATTTATATTCGCGGATTACCTTCTGATTATGACCGCTGGGAACAGCAAGGTTGTGAGGGTTGGGGCTGGAATCATGTCCTGCCCTGGTTCAAACGCTCGGAAAAGAATCTGCTGTCTCAGGACCCGGCATATCATGGTTTTAACGGCGAATTACTGGTTGATAAACCGCGCGATCCCAATCCGGTATCAGCGCTGTTTGTCGCGGCGGGCAAGCGGGTCGGATTAGCGGAGAACACCGACTTTAACGGTAAATCGCTGTCGGGTGTCGGCATTTATAACGTTACGCAAAAAGAGGGCAAACGGTTATCGAGCTATCGCGCATTTTTGCATCCCCATATTGGTCAAAGCAATTTGACGGTCATGACCGACTGCACCGTGCAAACGTTGATTATTGAAGACAAAGTGGTCAAAGGCGTACGTATTACTGAGCATGGCCGCGATCAACCCACGTCAATTTTGTGCCGCCAGGAAGTCATCCTGTCAGCAGGCTCCATTGGCTCACCACATATTCTCTTGAAGTCAGGCATCGGGCCTGCCGCCGAACTTGAAGCCGCAGGTATCCCGCTAGTGCACCCTCTCCCCGGCGTGGGTAAAAATCTTCAGGATCATCTGGATGGTCTGGTCACCGTGCGGTCCGGTAACCCGCTAACGCTGGGTTTTTCCCTCGCCGCCTGGAAACCGATCCTGACTTCACCCTTCAACTATCTGTTTCGCCGCAAAGGTTGGTTAACCACCAATTATGTAGAAGCGGGAGGTTTTGCCGCGACGAACCTCAGTAGCGATGAACCCGATATTCAGTTCCATTTTGTGCCGGGTTATCGCAGCCACCGGGGGCGCTTATTTGAATGGGGCCACGGCTACGCGATTCACACCTGCGTGTTACGCCCGAAATCGATCGGCGCGTTGCAGTTAACGCGCGATGGACAAATCGCAATTGATTTTAATTTCCTCGCCGACCCTTATGACGCCAGCGTGCTGGTTGAGGGGATAAAAGTGGCAAGGAACATTCTTGCTCAGCCGGAATTCGCCGCAATGCGGGGTGAAGAGATGCTGCCGGGCGAACATATTCAGACCGACGAACAGCTGCATCAATACGTCAGAGAATATTGCGCCACCGTTTTCCATCCGGTGGGCACCTGCAAGATGGGCCGGGATGAAATGAGCGTTGTCGCACCGGATACCCTCAAAGTGTATGGCGTGGAAAATTTGCGCGTGGCTGACGCATCAATCATGCCATCGCTTATCAGCGGCAACACCAATGCCCCTTCAATAATGATTGGCGAACGTGCGGCAAGCATGATCCTGCAAGGAACGCCGGTAGCTGAGACCAAGACGAATAAGGAGAACGCGTATGCTTAATCGTGATTACTGGCAAGGTCTGCTGAACCAACAACGCTTTAGCACGCATTCCCTTATCGGGGGTAAACCTTACTTCGCCAAAGCGGAGAAAACCTGGGCGGTAGTGAATCCCGCCACCAATGCGGTGTTAGCGGAAGTCACCGCTTGTCAGGCTGAGGATATTGACGCTGCGGTGGATTCCGCCCGCCAGGCGTTTACCTCTGGCATCTGGTCCGGGTGCCCGTTAGCGCAACGCAAAGCGGTACTGCGCAGGCTGGCGGATCTGATGCTGGAGCATCGGGAAGAACTGGCGCTGCTGGAAAGCGTCAGCATGGGAAAACCGGTGCTCGATGCGTATAACGTTGATGTGCCGGGGGCTGCCCATGTGATTGCCTGGTACGCAGAAAGTATCGATAAGATTTATGACGAAGTCGCCCCGACCCGTCCAGGCACGCTGGCAACCATCACTCGTGAGCCTGTCGGCGTTGTAGCCGCCATTGTACCGTGGAATTTCCCCCTCGATATTGCTGCCTGGAAAATCGGACCGGCCCTGGCCGCCGGAAATAGTGTGATCCTGAAACCCTCGGAGAATTCGCCTTTCACCGCACTGAAACTGGCAGAATTGGCGCTGGAAGCCGGATTACCCGCCGGGGTGTTAAATGTGGTTACCGGGCTGGGGATCGAAGCCGGTGCCGCACTGGGCCTGCATAACGATGTTGATGTGCTTACCTTTACCGGTTCAACCGCGGTGGGCAAAGCCTTTATGACCTATTCCGGCCAATCAAATTTGAAACAGGTGTGGCTGGAATGTGGTGGCAAAAGCGCCAACATTATTTTTGCCAATTGCCAGGATCTCGATTTAGCCGCCGAAAAAGCCGCCTTCGGTATCTGTTTCAATCAGGGTGAAATTTGTTCAGCCAACTCCAGATTATTAGTCGAACGTAAGATCTATCCCGACTTTATGGCGAAGTTGATCACCAGGTTGCACGACTGGCAACCTGACCACCCGCTGAACCCGGATGCGAAGATGGGCGCGATGGTTTCGACAGCGCATAAAAATAAGGTGATGGATTTTATTCAGACTGCAGTGACTCAGGGCGGTATTGTGCGCGCGGGTGGCGAGCAACGCGAAATCGAGACGGTCACTAACTACATCCTGCCAACGGTGATTGAGATTGAAAGTGAAAACGTTAACTTATGGCGTGATGAAGTGTTCGGCCCGGTGCTCGCAGTAAAAGTCTTTGATGATGAGTCGGAAGCCATCGAACTGGCGAATAATCATATTTACGCCCTTGCCGCGTCAGTATGGTCGGACGACCTGAATCAGGCGCATCGTGTGGCGCGCAAATTGAACGCCGGGACGGTGTCGGTCAACACCGTTGATGCGCTGGATGTGACCGTTCCTTTTGGTGGCAATCAGCAATCAGGTTTTGGCCGCGACCTGTCTTTACATGCCTTTGATAAGTTCACCAAATTAAAAACCACCTGGATTGAATTACATTAAGTCCAACTGACATTGGCTCTACCCGCAACGGGTAGAGCCACCATTTAATGGCTGCTGACGGCCGGAGTTAATTCAACGCTGCGGCAATAATCCATGAATAGCCGCGTCGGCCGCGTCGGTTCATTATTTTGCAGATAAGCCATAATCAGCGTCGATGCCGCCATTTCATCGACAATATCCAGCTGCACCAGGCGCTGCCCATCGTATGTCACATCCGAACAGGGCCGGGTCACCAGCACCGAAAAACCCAGCCCCTGCCCGACCATGCACCGCACCATTTCAATTGACGGTGAGCTATAGGCCACTTCAGGGTAATAACCATTCTCTTTGAAAATGCTGATAAAGTAATTTTTGCTGGGTACCGCATCCAACAGGATCATCGGTTCGCTTGCCAGTTCCTGTAACGTCACCGCACTTTTTTTCGCTAGCGGATGCGCCGCCGGTAGCAGCGCATAGGGTTTATGCGGCGCATTCAGCGGTTCTTTCTGAATGACGTTGTCCAGGTCGAGATCGTAGAGAAATGCCATGTCAAAGCGGCCACGGTGTAAACCGTGCATCAGCTCATGCTGTTCACCGTCGTACAACTGAATATTGATTTCCGGGTAGAGTTTTTTGAAACCTGCAATCAACTTGGGCATATACAGCGGAGCCGCCGATTCAAAACAACCCACGGCGATGGTGCCGCAAACCAGCTCATTTTCTGCGCGTGAACTTTGCTCAAACTCATAAGATAGCCGCAGCAACTCCTTTGCTTTTTCGTAGAACCGCCTCCCACTGGAAGTGAGCGATACGCCCTGTGCATGATGGCGAATGAACAGCTGCTGTTCAAAAGCGTCCTCAAGGTTTTTGATGGCGACCGAAATCGAAGGCTGGGCGATGTGCAGCTGGCGTGATGCTTCGGCGATGCTTTCGGTCTCAACCACAGTGACGAAATATTTAAGCTGCTTGAGTGTGAAATGCGTCATGATAAACCTTATAAAATATCTTAGCGTTAATGTTCAAAATAGTTTCAACCTACCCAATTTATTTATGCAATATTTACGCCATATTTTCTAATTGTATGACAATTCCTAATTTAAGTTTAAGGAGAATGATCTTTTCTCAAGGGTTTAAAAGGCTAGGTTTGTAAAAAGAGTAACTTCATGCTCTGAAATTTGGCTGAGGAAAATGCCATAAGTAGAGAAGCTATTGACTACGGTATTTATGACCGACACTGACCCAACTGGAGACCCATGCTTCTTGTATATTCCAGATTCGAATGTAAAGTCTCACACCGCTTCAAATGTGGAAGCATTTGTGTCAATTGATGACTCTTAAAGGAGCACGGCTTGAACAGCATGACACTTTAGCCCGCCCCCCAAGATTAGATATAACAGCCAGTCATTCATATTCGTTTGATAAGAAGATACCTTAGATTCAGTTTACTTACGAACCTCTTGCTGACAAAAGCGATCCAGTCAGAGGAGCCAATTTTCTGTTTTCATGCATCCTTGCGAATCTTTATCTGATGTTGATTCAACAGGTTAGTGTGAAAACTCTTCTCGGTGCATTTTGATTTTACCCTACGCATCGGGAAAAATTGGTGGTCAAATCTGGGGTCAGGTTAGTTCGATAATGGAGTGACCCCCATATGTCCCTTACCGACGCAAAAATCCGCACCCTCAAGCCTTCTGATAAACCCTTTAAAGTCTCCGATTCTCACGGTCTGTATCTGCTGGTCAAGCCGGGTGGCTCCCGCCACTGGTATCTCAAATACCGTATTAGCGGTAAAGAATCCCGCATTGCGCTGGGTGCCTATCCAGCCATCTCCCTGTCTGATGCGCGACAGCAACGTGAAGGTATCCGTAAAATGCTGGCGCTGAATATCAACCCGGTACAGCAGCGGGCTGCTGAACGTGGCTCACGAACACCGGAGAAAGTTTTTAAAAACGTGGCGCTGGCGTGGCATAAAAGTAACAGGAAATGGTCGCAGAACACCGCCGACCGTCTGCTTGCCAGCCTGAACAATCACATCTTTCCGGTCATCGGGAACCTACCTGTATCAGAACTTAAACCCCGTCATTTCATTGACCTGCTGAAAGGGATCGAGGAAAAAGGTCTGCTGGAGGTTGCGTCCCGCACACGGCAGCACCTGAGTAACATAATGCGCCATGCGGTCCATCAGGAGTTAATCGATACGAACCCTGCAGCAAACCTTGGCGGCGTGACCACACCTCCTGTCAGACGGCACTATCCTGCCCTGCCGCTGGAGCGGCTGCCTGAACTGCTTGAACGTATTGGGGCATATCATCAGGGCCGTGAACTGACCCGGCATGCCGTTCTGCTGATGCTGCATGTGTTCATTCGCTCCAGTGAACTGCGTTTCGCCCGCTGGTCAGAGATTGATTTCACAAACCGAGTCTGGACGATACCCGCGACGCGAGAACCCATTATTGGCGTGCGTTATTCCGGCCGCGGGGCAAAAATGCGAATGCCGCATATCGTCCCCCTCTCAGAACAGTCCATCGCCATTCTGAAACAGATTAAGGATATCACCGGTAATAATGAACTGATCTTCCCCGGCGACCATAACCCGTATAAGCCAATGTGTGAAAACACGGTCAATAAGGCACTGCGGGTGATGGGTTACGACACGAAAAAGGATATCTGCGGTCACGGCTTCCGGGCAATGGCATGCAGTGCGCTGATGGAATCGGGTTTATGGGCAAAGGACGCAGTAGAACGCCAGATGAGTCATCAGGAGCGCAATACCGTGCGCATGGCTTATATTCATAAGGCAGAGCACCTAGAAGCCCGCAAAGCGATGATGCAGTGGTGGTCGGATTATCTGGAAGCATGCCGAGAATCTTATGCACCGCCTTATACAATTGGTAAAAATAAGTTTATCCCATAGTATACTAACGAATCCCACACTCTGGCAAATTACCACCACCTCCACAGGAGGTGGTTCTATATAGACTTTTATCAACTTCATGACGAAAAACACCTATTTTATCCCAAAAGAAGACAATAGAGTCACAGAGGAATCAAAGAGCGACTCAATTGTCTTTGGACAGTCTGGTTGTGAGGTTAGAAAACAGTTACTCCTACACCATTAAATAGGGCGCAATGCTCGCTAATTTCTCCCGGGTTTCTGTCAGTTCGCGTTCCGGCGTAGATTGCGCGATGATTCCCGCCCCCGCCTGTATCCAGCAGCGCTGGCTATCCTGAAATACGGAACGCAGAACTAGCGCCGCATCAAAGCGCGTATCGTCCAGCAGCAGGATTGCGCCGGAATAAAGCTCTCGCGGCGTCTTCTCAATTTGCATAATCGCGTTCAGAGCAGCATTTTTAGGGATACCTGAGGCGGTAATCGACGGAAACAGCACGGTAAACGCATCCCAGGCATCCTTGTTTTCCGCAAGCTGACCGCTCACGCCAGACCCCAGATGCTGAACGCTGCCGCGCTGGCGAACCGACATTAAATCTTCAACCACCACGCTGCCCGGCTGGCAAACGGCCTCCAGTTCAGCAATAGCTTCTTTGACAGAAAGGATATGCTCAAGCACCTCTTTACTGTCGTGCAGCAGTTCTGCCTCTTTCGCCTTATTATGCTCCGGGTTTCCCATGCGATCGCGGGTGCCCGCAAGCGGTTCAGTGACCACTTTATTGCCCGTCACTGACATCACCAGTTCCGGGCTAAAGCCCAGCGCTTCGCGTCCTTCCTGACGGAACATAAACGAGCGCACAGGTGTGTTTGCCTGCCGCCCGTATAACAGCGTGGCGGGCATATCAATCCGCGATGGCAGGGGAATGGCGCGCGAGACAATCACTTTGACATACTCGCCACGGCGGATCTCCGCAACGGCGCGCGCAACCTGTTGTTTATATGCCTCACCATTGAGGGCGGTATCCACCGCCAGTGGTGCGTTCTGCGTCGTTGTACCGGCCTCTTTTACCCACTCGCACAAACGTCGGCACCCGTCGGCGGAGTCCGCATAAACGGTGACATTTCCCTTTTCAAAAATAAGTTCTTCACGGGGAACGGTTAACGTCAGCAGCGGCCACTCCCCGGCGTTAAAGGCAATCCCCCGCGCATGCGCCGCAAAGTTGAACCCAACCTGTCCATATACCCGACGTCCTTTCACCTGAGGATGCGCCATAAAACGACGCGCGCAGTCGGAAATGGAATCCACCGCCCATTTTTGCTCCCCGGCATCATCAATAAATGTCGCCTGCGTTCCGTCGGCATTAATGTGCAGCCGTGCCTGGCACCCTTTGCCTAAATACCAACAGGGTTGACGCTCATAGACATAACACTCTTCTTCTGCGAACTGGCGTAAAACGCCAGAAATCGTCGGTAGCCATTGTTCCTCTGGTAACGCCAGATGTAGAAATTCACTGATTTTCATCCCTTACCTCTCTGTGTTATTCCCGGATCAATCAATTGCGCTTGTCATCAGTTCTCTTGCCGAATGCAGCCGGATATAAGCAACCCACGCCGCCAGCAACGTGAATGCCCCGGCAAACAGGAAGCAGGCCGCATAGCCAAAATGTTGAGCAACAACGCCACCGATAACGCCTGCCAGAATGGCGATTGCCGCGTCAGTACATTGAAAGAGGGTGAAGTCGACACCGGCCTGCAAAGGCGATGAAAGCGACATCAGCGTGGCGTAAAGACAGACCAGCGCGCAGGCCAGCGAAATGGACTGGACAATGACCAGACACTGGAGAATCGGCAGCAGCAGATGACCCGGCGCCATCATGAGCGTCATCACCACCGCCAGCAGCGCGATCCCCTGGACGCCATAAGCCGTCAACAGCGCTCTGCCGGGTGAGGTGTATTTCATCAGCAATCCGCCGGCCAGCGTTCCTGCTATGCCCGCTGCAATATTGCCGCCGCTGAACAGCGCGCCCAATGCGGACATGCTCAACCCATGATCCAACAACAGCGGTGCCAGAAGAGGCAGCACAAACCGCATGCCTGAATTCAGCATCAATACCAGCAGTAAGCCCAGGCGCGCCTGCTTCCTCCTTAGCGCATAACCTAACGCCGGAACATGCGGGATAGTCGCTGTTCGCGTCGGCTCCGTAATGCGCCACAGGGGGAGTGACAGCGCCATAATCAGCACCGCCATCATCAGCATGGCGACAGGCCAGCCGGATGCCGCCGACAGCATCAGGAACACCCCGCCGCCGCACATCATTCCCAGATAGCTGCCGCCGACCTGCACGCTGTTTCCCCAGCCGTAACCCGTGCGGGTCAGTTGATCGACGCAAAAGCCGTCGCTGGCGATATCAATGGTGGAGGCGACCGTGCCTGCCACCATAAACAGAACAAATAACGCGACGATTTGCGTATCGGGGAATCCCCCTTCTCGCCCAAACCAGCCAATCGCTGCGGCAATAGTCAGGATCGCCGCTAGCGCGACCTGACCACGCAGGATTAACATGCGGGAACGGCGTTCCTGGCTACCGGGCGGAAGCCGCCAGCGCTCGATCCACGGCGCCCAAATAAACTTCAGCGCCCAGGGCAGCATAAACAGGGTTGTCGCACCGGCAAGCGCCAGCGAACCGCCAGCAGCGCGCACCAGCGCGGGTAAGGACTGCATAGACAGCGCCGATACCAGACTCTGCGTCACATAGACGCCGGCAATAGCAAAAATCACCCGCCCGGTCGTCAACGTCAGCGGTTTCACATTCGACTGAACATCACTCATGCACCCACTCTCCAGACGCGGAAACCCCGTCGTCGCGCCACACGCGCGCGGCCATTTGCGCCTGCCACAGCGCCTGATAACGTCCATGATGTGAGAGCAATTGCGCATGAGTACCCTGCTCAACCACCTGTCCCTCTTCCATCACCAGAATGTTTACGGCCCCGGCGATGGTGGATAAACGGTGAGCGATGATAATCACCGTCCGGTTGTGAACCAGGTTATCGATCGCTTTTTGCACCGCCAGCTCGCTTTCAATATCCAGCGCGGCAGTCGGTTCATCGAGAATGACGACCGGCGCGTTTTTCAATAACGCTCTGGCAATGGAAATCCGCTGGCGCTCGCCGCCCGATAGCTGGCCGCCCATCTCTCCCATTGGCGTCAGCCAGCCTTGCGGAAGACGGGAAATAAACTCAAGGCACTGCGCCGCGCGGGCGGCCTCTTCTACCTCCTGCCGCGTCGCCTGTGGGCGCGCGATACGGATATTCGCCAGCAGCGTGTCATCAAACAGCCAGACATCCTGGAAAACAACAGAAATCAGGCTATTGAGCTGTTCCGGCGTCAGGCGGCGAATATCGACGCCGCCAATAGAAATCTGCCCTTGCTGCGGATCGGCATAGCGCATTAACAGTTTGGTGACCGTAGTTTTGCCTGCGCCGGAGGCACCCACCAGCGCGCTCATACTGGCTGCCGGGAACGTCAAAGAAACATGATTAAGCGCGTGGCCGTCGCCTTCTTCGTAGCGATAGCTGACGTTGTCAAAGCGGATATCGTAACGTTCCGGCATCTCGCTTTGCTCTGCGACGGGAAGCGGTGCTATCGCCATAAACCGCTCAATCCGTTGCAGGGCGCTGGCGATCAGTTCCACAACCGAGGTGTAGCTGATAAACATCGCCATCGGTTCTGCGAAGCGCATAATCATCGCGACGGCGGCAATCAAAAAGGCGAGGTTCAGAGTGCCCGTCACTACCCAGACGATCCCGGATAACACCACCACCTGTAGGCCCAACTCCACGACGCTGGTGATCAGCATCGTCGCGCCAGCGCCCTGACGGTGAGTGCGGGTCTGTAAGTTTTCCAGCGCATTGAAATGCGCCAGCAGCGCCCGGCTTTTATCGGCATCGCTGCCGCAGGTGCGCAATACCATCATCCCCTGAGCAAATTCAACGATATCGCCGCTCAGACGCTGGTGCGCTTCCCCCAGCGTCTGCATTTGTCGCCGCATCGCCGGGCGGCGCCAGTAATAAAACGGCACCAGCAGAGGGAAGATCAGCAACATCACCAGCCCCAGCCGCCAGTCTATCCACAATGTCGCCAGCGACGCCGTCAGCGGCGTGACAATGGTGAGCAGCAAAATATTGGCTATCGCAATAACATAATTGAGGTTTTCATCCACGCTGCCCAGCAGCAAGGCGTTCATTTCACCCGCCCTGCCGCGCTGGAGCTTCTCCAGCGGCACGCGGCGTAACTGCTCGCCAAGTCGCAGGCGCAACTCATGGGTGGCCTGCGCCAGATGACCACGGTATTCAAAGCCCAGGCCATACCAGCGTAGCACCAGCGTCACAATTGCTGCGACGCTGAAGGCCATAGCCCAGTTAAGAAGTTGCGGCGCGTCTCCCCGTAACAGCGCATCAATGATCGGATAAAGACAGGCAAAGGCGATCCCCTGCATGAATGCCGCCAGCAACAGCGCCTGCATACTGCGTCGCAGCATCCTGGCCTGACTGCCAACGCTGGAGATAAGCTGGCGCCAGATGACGCGCCAGGCCAGGTTATCCGCAGGATTATTGTCTTTCATTTTCCACCACCTCTTCCTGTTTTCCACCCGGCACCCAATGCTGCGCCTGCTGATAGTGTTGCCAGAGCCGTTGATACAGGCCGCCCTGCGCCAACAGTTGCGTATGGTTCCCCATTTCCCTGAGCTGTCCGCCGGAAAACAGCAATATCACATCGGCCTGAGTCACCATTGAGAGACGATGCGCGACCATGATGACCGTCCGGCCACGCATGGCCGCCGCGAGCGCCTTGATAAGCGCCGCTTCGTTTTCCGGGTCAGCAAACGCCGTCGCCTCATCGAGCACCAGGATGGGGCGATCCTGCAAAAGCGCCCGGGCGATAGTAATGCGCTGCCGCTGGCCGCCGGAGAGAAATACCCCACGTTCCCCGACTCGTGTGTTGTAACCTTCTGGCAGAGCGCTAATAAAATCATGGGCCTGCGCCACTCTGGCCGCCGCTATTACCGCCTCCAGCGGCGTATCCGGCGCGCCCAGACGAATGTTATTGGCTATCGTGTCGGCAAAAAGGAAGTTGTCCTGAAACACAAACGAGAGTTGCTTCATCAGGGTGTCCGTCTGCATATCACGCAGATCCACGCCGCCAATACGGATATGGCCTTTGTCCGGGTCGGCGTAACGCAGCAGCAAGCGCGCCACGGTGCTTTTTCCGGCGCCGCTTGGCCCGACCAGCGCCACAATTTGCCCGGCAGGCACATGAAAGCTCACCTCCTGCAACGCGGCGCCAGTACGCGCTTGCGGATAATGAAAGCTCACCTGCTCAAAGGTAATGCTCGCCTCTTGCGGCTGCTGGTCAGACTGCGGCAGCGATAACTCCGGCATCGCGAGAACCTGATAAATACGCTGAATGCTTAAACGCGTTTGCGCGACCAGGTTATTGAGCATCATCATTGGCATTACGGCTTCGGCCATTCCGCTGCCCAGCAGTAAAACGGCCACCCACGCGATAAAATCGAAACTGCCATAGTGCAACAGGCCGTATCCCGACCAGATCAGGACAAACAGGGTCGGGAGAGGATTCAGAATCGAGAAGGAAAAACGCGCTGAAAAACCGGCTTTGCGATACCAGGTTTTGAGCACATCGACCCACTCTTCAAGGGCGCGTTGATAGCGCAAAAAACTGGTGCTGCCGCTATCAAACGTTCTCACCACGGGCATGGCCTGCACGAACTCAATAACCGCCGCGCTAACCTGCTCGCGCGCCTTATGATAACGCTGAGCCATATCTTCCGAACGCTGGCGGGCGAGCACGAGAACAACCGATCCAAACGCCAGTACCCCCAGCGTCGCGATTGCCAGCCGCCAGTCCAGCCAGAACAAGATAACGATTGTCGCCAGCGGCATGATGATCGCGCGGGCATAGAGCGGCGTGCTGTCGGCCACAAAAATATGTAACGACTTCACGTCATCCAGCATCACTTTCGCCACTGACCCGCTGCCCATTTGCTGTAACACGCCAGGCGGAAGCTGCAATGCTTTACGGGCTAACCTGCTGCGCAGAATGTTCTCCAGATGAAAAGCCGCGTAATGAGAGGTGTTGAACGCCTGTAAGCGCAGAACAAAAGTTAAGACCACGCAGCCGATCACGCCGCCCAGCGGCCAGGCCGGAATAGCGTCAGGCGTCGCGCGAATGTCACGCAGGCTCCACGCCAGAAAAAGGAGCGCCCCCAGGCTGGTTAATGCCGCCAGCCCCGCCAGCGCCATAGCTAAAATAACCTTCCTGCGAACCGGTGTAATCACCTGCCAGAGAGGAAATCGGGACAGCGATTCAGTATTGGATGATTGAGATGACATGGGAGTAACTGAATTTCCTGATGAATTTTTACGGACGCCAAAAACGACAATTCAGGGTGGCGTTCTGAGAATTAATGTGAATAATAACCATTATCAATAACTCATCTACCCCATTCGGTTCTATTTATACCCGCATTGGTCTAAGCCACAGGGAGATAACCAGGTCATGACGGAGTCACCGCAAACGCAATCTGAAATCTCTATTCACCAGTTGGTGGTCGGGAAACCTGCAAACGATGGCAATATTCCTGCTCAGTGTGAACTGCTGCGCTGTTCGTTGCAGGAAGGTATGGATATTTTGCTCTGGAGGGGCCATTTTGCGCGGCCTGAGATGTTGCAGCTACACGACGATCTGGGCAGGATTAACTTCTCGTGCATCCTGGAAGGCACATCGCGCTTTGCGATTCAGGGACTCCGGCGCCACACCGACTGGGAGCTTGCGCGCAATCGCCATTACATTACCCATACGCCAGACTGTCGCGGCAGCGCCTCCTATTGTGGCCGATTCGAGAGCATTACCCTCTCCTTCAGCCCTGAAACCCTCGCGCTGTGGGTGCCGGATATTAGCGCGGTCATTAAGAATAAGATCGACTCCCACTGCTGTTGCCAGCAGCAGCGTTGTAATGCTGAAACCCACTTAACGGCTCAGGCCTTGCGTCACGCGCTGATGCGCATGCACGGCGGCTTCAGTCATGAACAAAAGCCGTCGACGCTATGGTTGCAGGGGCAAAGTCTGGTCATGCTCAGTCTGGTGCTGGATGAACATCGCGAAGACGCCAGTTGCCTCTCCTGCCACTTCAACCCGATGGAACGCCAGAAACTGCTGCGGGCGAAGGATCTGCTGCTGGCTGATCTGACGCAAGCGCCGGGCGTCGCGGAGCTGGCCAGAGAGTCCGGTCTGAGCGTTCTCAAAATTAAGCGAGGCTTCCGCGTTCTGTTCAACAACAGCGTCTATGGCCTGTTTCAGGCTGAACGAATGCAGGAAGCCAGAAGACGCCTGGCCAACGGCAATACCTCCGTCATGACGGTGGCGGCCGATCTGGGCTATGCCAACGCCAGCCATTTCTCTGCCGCCTTCCAGAAACAGTTTGGCGTAACCCCTTCGACCTTTAAACGCGTGATGTAACCGGGGTCGCGCCCCCCTAAACTCCTCCCTGACAGAGGCCCGGATACCCCATCCGGGCCTCTGTTCTTTCCGCCTGTTACCAACCCGAAACGGGCATAAATAAACCCGTTTCGGGTAGCATCCAATTGTTAATAATTATTATTCTCATATGAGCAATGCTTTTCGGTAAGACGTGCCATCAGGAGGAAGAATGATTTCTGGCGCACCATCTCAGGATTCGCTGTTACCGGACAACCGCCACGCGGCTGATTACCAACAATTACGCGAGCGGCTCATACAGGAACTGAATTTAACGCCGCAGCAGTTACATGAAGAGAGCAACCTGATCCAGGCCGGCCTGGATTCCATAAGATTGATGAGATGGTTACACTGGTTTCGTAAAAATGGCTACCGCCTTACCCTTCGCGAGCTGTATGCCGCCCCCACGCTGGCGGCATGGAACCAGTTAATGCTCAGCCGGTCGCCTGAGAACGCGGAAGAAGAAACGCCGCCCGACGAATCATCCTGGCCGAACATGACCGAAAGTACCCCCTTCCCATTGACGCCAGTACAGCACGCCTACCTGACGGGCCGCATGCCGGGGCAGACGCTTGGCGGCGTGGGTTGCCACCTGTATCAGGAGTTTGAAGGCCATTGTCTGACGGCGTCGCAGCTGGAGCAGGCCATCACGACCTTGCTGCAACGCCACCCAATGCTGCATATCGCCTTTCGCCCCGACGGGCAGCAGGTCTGGCTACCGCAACCTTACTGGAACGGCGTCACCGTTCATGATTTACGCCATAACGACGCTGAAAGCCGCCAGGCCTATCTGGACGCTCTGCGCCAGCGCCTGAGCCACCGTCTTTTACGCGTGGAAATCGGCGAAACGTTTGATTTTCAGCTGACGCTCTTGCCGGACAATCGCCACCGCCTCCATGTCAATATTGACCTGCTGATTATGGATGCCTCCAGCTTTACGCTTTTCTTCGATGAGCTTAACGCCCTGCTGGCCGGAGAATCGCTGCCGGCTATCGACACCCGCTATGATTTCCGCTCGTATTTGCTGCACCAGCAGAAGATCAATCAACCACTGAGAGACGACGCGCGCGCTTACTGGCTGGCGAAAGCATCGACGCTTCCCCCCGCGCCCGTCTTGCCGCTGGCCTGCGAACCCGCCACGCTACGTGAAGTCCGTAATACCCGACGCCGCATGATTGTCCCGGCAACACGCTGGCACGCCTTTAGCAACCGGGCCGGCGAGTATGGCGTGACGCCGACAATGGCGCTGGCGACCTGTTTTTCTGCCGTGCTGGCTCGCTGGGGCGGCCTGACGCGTCTGCTGCTTAACATCACCTTATTCGACCGCCAGCCGCTGCACCCGGCGGTTGGCGCGATGCTTGCCGACTTCACCAATATTCTTCTGCTGGATACCGCCTGCGATGGCGATACCGTCAGCAACCTGGCGCGTAAAAACCAGCTCACGTTTACGGAGGACTGGGAGCATCGCCACTGGTCCGGCGTCGAATTACTCCGTGAACTCAAACGCCAGCAGCGCTACCCCCACGGCGCCCCGGTGGTATTTACCAGCAATCTGGGGCGTTCCCTCTACAGCAGCCGCGCAGAATCGCCGTTGGGCGAGCCGGAATGGGGCATCTCGCAAACGCCGCAGGTCTGGATAGATCATCTGGCGTTCGAGCATCACGGCGAGGTCTGGCTACAATGGGACAGCAACGACGCGCTGTTCCCTCCGGCGTTAGTCGAAACATTGTTCGACGCCTACTGCCAGTTGATTAACCAACTCTGCGATGACGAAAGCGCCTGGCAAAAGCCGTTCGCAGATATGATGCCCGCCAGCCAGCGCGCGATACGCGAACGGGTCAACGCCACCGGCGCCCCCATTCCCGAAGGCTTGCTGCATGAAGGCATTTTCCGTATCGCTCTGCAACAGCCGCAGGCGCTGGCGGTAACGGACATGCGTTATCAGTGGAATTATCATGAGCTGACAGACTATGCCCGCCGTTGCGCGGGCAGGTTAATCGAGTGCGGGGTTCAGCCCGGCGATAATGTGGCTATCACTATGTCGAAAGGCGCAGGACAACTTGTTGCGGTTCTGGCCGTCCTGCTGGCCGGGGCGGTTTACGTTCCGGTTTCGCTGGATCAGCCTGCCGCACGGCGCGAGAAAATCTACGCTGACGCCAGCGTCCGGCTGGTGCTCATTTGTCAGCACGACGCCAGCGCCGGGTCAGACGATATTCCCGTCCTTGCCTGGCAGCAGGCCATTGAGGCGGAGCCGATCGCCAACCCGGTAGTACGCGCCCCCACGCAACCGGCCTACATTATCTACACCTCCGGCTCTACCGGTACGCCGAAAGGGGTAGTCATTTCTCACCGGGGAGCGCTTAACACCTGTTGCGATATCAATACCCGCTATCAGGTTGGCCCGCATGACAGGGTGCTGGCCCTCTCCGCCCTACATTTTGATTTATCGGTTTACGACATTTTTGGCGTACTGCGCGCGGGCGGCGCGCTGGTGATGGTGATGGAAAATCAACGGCGCGATCCTCACGCATGGTGTGAGCTGATCCAGCGCCATCAGGTCACGCTCTGGAACAGCGTCCCGGCGCTGTTCGATATGCTGCTGACCTGGTGTGAAGGTTTCGCCGACGCCACGCCGGAAAACCTGCGCGCAGTGATGCTTTCCGGCGACTGGATCGGGCTTGACCTCCCCGCCCGTTATCGGGCCTTCCGGCCACAAGGACAATTTATCGCGATGGGCGGCGCCACCGAGGCGTCTATCTGGTCTAACGCCTGCGAAATTCACGACGTCCCCGCCCACTGGCGCTCCATCCCTTACGGTTTTCCGCTAACCAACCAACGCTACCGGGTGGTGGATGAACAGTGCCGGGACTGCCCTGACTGGGTGCCGGGTGAATTATGGATTGGCGGCATTGGGGTCGCGGAAGGCTATTTCAACGATCCCCTGCGTAGCGAGCAGCAATTTTTGACGCTCCCGGACGAGCGCTGGTATCGCACCGGCGATCTCGGCTTCTACTGGCCAGATGGCACAATCGAGTTCCTCGGTCGTCGCGACAAGCAGGTCAAAGTCGGAGGATATCGCATCGAGCTGGGCGAAATCGAAAGCGCGCTCAGCCAGCTGGCGGGGGTGAAACAAGCAACCGTTCTGGCGATCGGCGAAAAAGAAAAAACGCTGGCGGCATACGTTGTTCCTCAAGGCGAGGCTTTTTGCGTTACCGATCATCGGAACCCGGCACTGCCGCAGGCGTGGCACACGCTTGCGGGAACGTTGCCCTGTTGCGCCATCTCGCCAGAGATCTCCGCAGAACAGGTAGCCGATTTCCTTCAGCATCGCCTGCTAAAACTGAAGCCGGGTCACACCGCTGGCGCCGATCCTCTCCCCCTGATGAACTCACTCGCTATCCAGCCGCGCTGGCAGGCCGTGGTGGAACGCTGGTTAGCATTTCTGGTGACACAACGGCGACTGAAGCCCGCTGCTGAAGGTTATCAGGTCTGCGCTGGTGAAGAACGCGAGGATGAGCACCCGCACTTCAGCGGACATGATTTAACGTTATCGCAAATTCTTCGCGGTGCCCGTAACGAACTGTCGTTACTGAACGACGCGCAGTGGTCGCCGGAAAGCCTGGCCTTTAACCATCCGGCCAGCGCCCCGTATATTCAGGAACTGGCGACAATTTGCCAACAGCTTGCACAGCGCTTACAGCGCCCGATACGCCTGCTTGAGGTGGGAACCCGCACTGGCCGCGCCGCAGAATCGCTGTTAGCACAGCTCAACGCCGGACAGATTGAGTATGTCGGGCTTGAGCAGAGCCAGGAGATGCTGCTGAGCGCCCGGCAGAGGCTCGCCCCCTGGCCTGGCGCCCGTCTGTCCCTCTGGAATGCAGACACGCTGGCGGCGCACGCTCACTCGGCGGACATTATCTGGCTTAATAACGCCCTGCATCGTCTGCTGCCGGAAGATCCCGGGCTCCTTGCGACATTACAACAGCTTGCCGTTCCCGGCGCGCTGCTCTACGTGATGGAGTTTCGCCAGTTAACGCCGTCCGCCCTGCTCAGCACGCTCCTGTTAACCAATGGGCAGCCGGAGGCCTTGCTGCATAACAGCGCCGACTGGGCGGCATTATTTAGCGCGGCCGCCTTCAACTGTCAGCATGGCGATGAGGTCGCGGGGTTACAACGCTTCCTCGTACAATGTCCTGACAGGCAGGTGCGCCGCGATCCCCGTCAACTTCAGGCCGCCCTCGCCGGACGTCTGCCGGGGTGGATGGTGCCGCAACGGATCGTCTTCCTCGACGCCTTACCGCTGACGGCTAACGGGAAAATTGACTACCAGGCGCTGAAGCGTCGTCATACCCCTGAAGCGGAAAACCCGGCCGAAGCGGATTTACCCCAGGGCGACATTGAAAAACAGGTTGCCGCCCTCTGGCAGCAACTCTTATCAACTGGCAATGTCACCAGAGAAACCGACTTCTTCCAGCAAGGCGGCGATAGCATGCTGGCGACCCGTCTGACCGGGCAACTTCATCAGGCAGGTTATAAAGCGCAATTAAGCGACCTGTTTAATCATCCCCGGCTGGCGGATTTTGCCGCCACGCTGCGGAAAACCGACGTCCCGGTCGAACAACCATTCGTCCATTCCCCTGAAGATCGCTACCAGCCCTTTGCGCTTACCGACGTGCAGCAGGCTTACCTGGTGGGGCGTCAGCCGGGCTTTGCCCTGGGCGGCGTCGGCTCACATTTCTTTGTTGAATTTGAAATTGCCGATCTGGACCTCACCCGGCTGGAGACGGTCTGGAACCGATTAATCGCCCGCCACGATATGCTGCGCGCCATCGTGCGTGATGGACAGCAACAGGTGCTCGAACAGACGCCCCCCTGGGTGATACCCGCACACACCCTCCATACGCCTGAAGAGGCGTTGCGGGTGCGCGAAAAACTGGCGCATCAGGTACTCAACCCCGAAGTGTGGCCGGTATTCGATCTCCAGGTCGGATACGTGGACGGGATGCCTGCCCGCCTGTGGCTGTGTCTGGATAACCTGTTGCTTGACGGTCTGAGCATGCAGATCCTGCTGGCGGAGCTGGAGCACGGCTACCGCTACCCGCAACAGCTGCTTCCGCCGCTGCCCGTCACCTTCAGGGATTATCTGCAACAACCCTCGCTACAGTCGCCCAATCCAGATTCTCTGGCATGGTGGCAGGCGCAGCTTGATGATATTCCTCCGGCGCCTGCGTTGCCGCTGCGCTGCTTGCCTCAGGAGGTTGAAACACCGCGCTTCGCCCGCCTGAACGGCGCGCTGGACAGCACGCGCTGGCATCGGCTGAAAAAACGGGCGGCTGACGCCCATCTCACCCCATCGGCCGTACTGTTGTCGGTGTGGTCAACGGTTCTCTCTGCATGGAGTGCACAGCCTGAGTTCACGCTTAACCTTACGCTTTTCGACAGGCGACCGCTGCACCCGCAAATCAACCAGATTCTGGGCGATTTCACCTCGCTGATGCTGCTGAGCTGGCATCCCGGCGAAAGCTGGCTGCACAGCGCGCAGTCACTACAGCAGCGGCTGAGCCAGAACCTCAACCACCGCGATGTGTCAGCCATCCGCGTGATGCGTCAACTGGCGCAACGGCAAAACGTGCCTGCCGTTCCGATGCCCGTCGTCTTTACCAGCGCGCTGGGCTTTGAGCAGGATAACTTCCTCGCCCGGCGTAATCTGCTCAAACCGGTCTGGGGCATCTCCCAGACGCCGCAGGTCTGGCTCGATCACCAGATTTATGAATCCGAAGGCGAACTGCGCTTTAACTGGGATTTTGTCGCCGCGCTGTTTCCTGCCGGGCAGGTGGAGCGCCAGTTTGAACAGTATTGCGCATTGCTAAACCGAATGGCCGAGGATGAAAGCGGCTGGCAACTGCCGCTCGCCGCGCTGGTGCCTCCCGTTAAACACGCAGGGCAATGCGCAGAGCGCTCACCGCGCGTATGCCCTGAGCAATCTCAGCCACACATTGCGGCGGACGAGAGCACCGTCAGCCTGATTTGCGACGCCTTCCGCGAGGTGGTTGGCGAGTCTGTCACGCCCGCAGAAAACTTCTTTGAGGCGGGCGCAACGTCGCTGAATCTGGTGCAACTGCACGTTTTGTTACAACGTCACGAATTTTCCACCCTGATGTTGCTTGACCTCTTCACCCACCCTTCTCCTGCTGCCCTGGCCGATTATCTGGCCGGCGTCGCCACGGTGGAGAAAACAAAACGACCTCGCCCTGTTCGCCGTCGTCAGCGGCGGATATAGCGCGAAGCAAACTGATTTTCCCCGGAACGCCATCGCGAACGCATGGCGTTCCATTGACTTTGTGAATCTTAGGAAACGGGACCGATTATGGATAACTTGCGCTTCTCTTCTGCGCCGACAGCAGATTCCATTGATGCATCGATCGCTCAACACTACCCGGACTGCGAACCTGTCGCGGTTATCGGCTACGCCTGCCATTTTCCTGAATCGCCGGATGGCGAAACGTTCTGGCAAAATCTGCTGGAAGGTCGTGAATGCAGCCGACGCTTTACGCGCGAAGAGCTTCTGGCCGTCGGTCTGGATGCCGCCATCATTGACGATCCTCATTATGTCAATATCGGTACGGTGTTAGACAACGCCGACTGCTTCGACGCCACCCTGTTTGGCTATTCGCGACAGGAAGCGGAGTCGATGGACCCGCAGCAGCGCCTATTTTTGCAGGCGGTCTGGCATGCGCTGGAACATGCCGGTTATGCCCCCGGCGCCGTCCCCCATAAGACCGGCGTTTTCGCCTCTTCCCGGATGAGTACCTACCCCGGTCGCGAAGCATTGAACGTGACAGAAGTCGCGCAGGTAAAAGGTCTGCAATCTCTGATGGGCAATGATAAAGACTATATTGCCACCCGCGCCGCGTACAAACTCAACCTGCACGGCCCGGCGTTATCGGTACAGACCGCCTGCTCCAGCTCGCTGGTTGCCGTGCATCTGGCCTGTGAAAGCCTGCGCGCAGGCGAATCCGATATGGCGGTTGCCGGCGGCGTGGCGCTCTCTTTCCCCCAGCAGGCAGGCTACCGCTACCAGCCCGGAATGATTTTCTCTCCTGATGGTCACTGTCGTCCCTTTGACGCCTCGGCTGAGGGCACCTGGGCCGGTAACGGTCTCGGCTGCGTGGTGCTGCGTCGCCTGAGAGACGCGCTGCTGTCAGGCGATCCGATTATCTCGGTGATCCTCTCCAGCGCGGTCAACAACGACGGCAACAGAAAGGTCGGCTATACCGCCCCTTCCGTCGCAGGGCAACAGGCAGTCATCGAAGAGGCGTTAATGCTGGCGGCCATCGACGACAGGCAGGTAGGTTACATTGAAACCCACGGCACCGGCACACCGCTGGGCGACGCGATTGAAATTGAAGCGTTACGCAACGTCTATGCGCCTCGCCCGCAGGATCAGCGCTGTGCGCTCGGTTCCGTGAAAAGTAACATGGGCCATCTGGATACCGCGGCGGGCATTGCCGGACTGCTGAAAACCGTTCTGGCAGTCAGTCGCGGGCAAATTCCTCCCTTACTGAATTTTCACACCCCCAACCCGGCGCTGAAACTTGAAGAGAGCCCCTTTACCATACCGGTGTCGGCACAGGCATGGCAGGACGAAATGCGCTATGCGGGCGTCTCCTCCTTTGGTATTGGCGGCACCAACTGCCATATGATCGTCGCCTCGCTGCCCGACGCGCTCAACGCGCGCCTCCCCAATACGGATAGCGGCAGAAAAAGTACCGCGCTGCTGCTCAGCGCCGCCAGCGACAGCGCGTTGCGGCGGCTGGCGACGGATTATGCCGGGGCGCTGAGAGAGAATGCGGATGCCAGCTCTCTGGCCTTCACAACCCTGCACGCGCGCCGTCTCGATCTCCCCTTCCGCCTGGCGGCGCCATTAAACCGTGAAACCGCCGAGGCGCTCAGCGCCTGGGCCGGTGAGAAATCGGGGGCGCTGGTTTACAGCGGCCACGGCGCCAGCGGCAAGCAGGTGTGGCTGTTTACCGGCCAGGGCTCGCACTGGCGCACTATGGGTCAAACGATGTACCAGCACTCAACGGCGTTTGCCGACACGCTGGATCGCTGTTTTTCCGCCTGTAGCGAAATGCTCACGCCGTCACTGCGCGAAGCGATGTTTAACCCCGATTCGGCGCAACTGGACAATATGGCCTGGGCGCAGCCGGCGATTGTCGCGTTTGAAATCGCGATGGCGGCGCACTGGCGTGCTGAAGGACTGAAGCCAGACTTCGCCATTGGGCATTCCGTCGGTGAATTTGCCGCTGCCGTTGTCTGCGGACACTATACGATTGAACAGGTCATGCCACTGGTTTGTCGGCGCGGCGCGCTAATGCAGCAGTGCGCAAGCGGCGCGATGGTGGCGGTATTTGCAGACGAAGACACGCTGATGCCGCTGGCTCGCCAGTTTGAGCTGGATCTCGCCGCCAACAACGGTACGCAACATACGGTATTTTCCGGGCCGGAAGCCCGTCTCGCGGTATTTTGCGCCACGCTCTCGCAGCATGACATTAACTATCGTCGCCTGAGCGTAACCGGTGCGGCGCACTCCGCTTTACTGGAGCCGATACTCGATCGGTTCCAGGACGCCTGCGCGGGACTGCACGCGGAGCCGGGGCAAATACCGATTATTTCCACGCTCACCGCCGACGTCATTGATGAGTCAACGCTCAACCAGGCGGATTACTGGCGCCGACACATGCGCCAGCCGGTGCGTTTTATCCAGAGTATTCAGGTGGCGCATCAGCTCGGCGCCCGCGTTTTTCTGGAGATGGGGCCCGATGCCCAGTTGGTTGCTTGCGGGCAGCGCGAATACCGCGATAACGCATACTGGATAGCCAGCGCCCGGCGTAACAAAGAGGCGAGCGATGTCCTCAATCAGGCCCTGCTCCAGCTTTACGCTGCCGGCGTCGCCCTACCGTGGGCCGACCTGCTGGCGAGCGATGGTCAACGTATCGCTGCGCCATGTTATCCGTTTGATACTGAGCGTTACTGGAAAGAGCGCGTCTCCCCGGCCTGCGAGCCTGCCGACGCAGCGCTGTCTGCCGGGCTGGAGGTGGCGAGTCGCGCCGCGACAGCGCTCGATCTCCCTCGCCTGGAAGCGCTTAAACAGTGCGCCACGCGACTGCACGCCATCTACGTCGATCAACTGGTACAACGCTGTACCGGCGATGCCATTGAGAACGGCGTGGACGCCATGACCATCATGCGCCGTGGACGTCTGCTGCCCCGCTACCAGCAGCTACTCCAGCGCCTGCTGAATAACTGCGTGGTCGACGGCGATTACCGCTGCACCGACGGGCGATACGTCCGCGCCCGCCCCATTGAACATCAACAGCGGGAATCACTGCTGACGGAACTTGCCGGTTATTGTGAAGGTTTTCAGGCTATTCCCGACACCATCGCCCGTGCCGGCGATCGGTTATATGAAATGATGAGCGGCGCGGAAGAACCGGTGGCGATTATCTTCCCGCAAAGCGCCTCCGACGGCGTGGAAGTGCTGTATCAGGAATTCAGCTTTGGCCGCTATTTCAACCAAATCGCCGCCGGGGTATTACACGGCATTGTCCAGACGCGTCAGCCCCGCCAGCCGTTGCGTATTCTTGAAGTTGGCGGCGGAACTGGCGGCACCACCGCGTGGCTGCTGCCGGAACTCAACGGCGTTCCGGCACTGGAGTACCATTTCACCGATATCTCGGCGCTGTTCACCCGTCGCGCCCAGCAGAAATTCACCGACTATGATTTTGTGAAGTATAGCGAGCTGGATCTCGAAAAAGAGGCGCAGTCTCAGGGTTTCCAGGCACAGTCTTACGATCTTATCGTGGCAGCGAACGTGATTCACGCCACCCGCCATATTGGCCGCACGCTCGATAATCTGCGCCCCCTGCTCAAGCCGGGCGGGCGCCTGCTGATGCGCGAAATCACCCAGCCAATGCGTCTGTTTGACTTCGTTTTCGGCCCGCTGGTTCTTCCGCTACAGGATCTCGACGCCCGCGAAGGTGAGTTATTCCTCACCACCGCTCAGTGGCAACAACAGTGCCGCCACGCCGGATTCAGCAAAGTGGCGTGGCTACCGCAGGATGGCAGCCCGACCGCCGGGATGAGCGAACATATCATTCTCGCCACGCTGCCCGGTCAGGCGGTTAGCGCCGTAACATTCACCGCGCCATCAGAACCCGTGTTGGGGCAGGCGCTGACGGATAACGGTGATTATCTCGCCGACTGGTCTGATTGCGCAGGTCAGCCCGAACGGTTTAACGCCCGCTGGCAGGAGGCCTGGCGTCTGCTTTCACAGCGTCATGGCGACGCTCTGCCTGTGGAACCGCCCCCCGTCGCCGCCCCGGAGTGGCTGGGGAAGGTTCGCTTAAGCTGGCAAAACGAAGCCTTTTCCCGCGGTCAGATGCGCGTTGAAGCCCGTCATCCTGCTGGCGAGTGGCTGCCGCTATCGCCCGCCGCGTCTCTTCCTGCGCCGCAGACGCATTATCAATGGCGCTGGACGCCCCTCAACGTCGCCAGCATTGACCAACCGCTTACCTTTAGCTTCAGCGCCGGTACGCTTGCGCGCAGCGACGAGCTGGCGCAATACGGCATCATTCACGATCCGCACGCCTCTTCGCGACTGATGATTGTTGAGGAGAGCGAGGATACGCTGGCCTTAGCGGAGAAAGTGATAGCAGCGCTCACCGCCAGCGCAGCCGGATTGATTGTGGTTACTCGCCGCGCGTGGCGAGTCGAGGAAAATGAAGCACTCTCTGCATCCCATCACGCGCTATGGGCCTTGCTTCGCGTCGCGGCCAACGAACAGCCGGAACGGTTGCTTGCCGCCATCGATCTCGCCGAAAACACCCCGTGGGAAACGCTGCATCAAGGGTTGAGCGCAGTCTCACTATCACAGCGCTGGCTCGCCGCACGGGGTGACACCCTTTGGCTCCCTTCACTGGCGCCCAATACGGGATGCGCCGCTGAATTACCGGCAAACGTGTTTACCGGCGATAGCCGCTGGCATCTGGTGACCGGAGCGTTTGGCGGATTAGGCCGCCTTGCCGTGAACTGGCTCAGAGAAAAAGGGGCGCGACGCATCGCCCTGCTGGTGCCGCGCGTGGATGAGTCATGGCTACGCGACGTGGAGGGCGGGCAGACGCGCGTCTGCCGTTGTGATGTGGGGGATGCCGGGCAACTGGCCACGGTTCTTGACGATCTGGCGGCCAACGGCGGCATTGCCGGAGCGATTCATGCCGCTGGCGTATTGGCTGACGCGCCCTTGCAGGAGCTTGATGACCACCAGCTGGCTGCCGTTTTCGCGGTAAAAGCGCAGGCGGCAAGCCAGCTGTTGCAAACCCTGCGCAACCACGACGGACGCTATCTTATTCTCTACTCTTCCGCTGCCGCCACCCTCGGCGCGCCGGGTCAGAGCGCCCATGCGCTGGCCTGCGGCTACCTGGACGGGCTGGCCCAGCAGTTTTCCACCCTTGATGCGCCGAAAACGCTCTCTGTCGCCTGGGGCGCATGGGGAGAAAGCGGTCGGGCGGCCACGCCGGAAATGCTGGCGACGCTCGCCAGCCGAGGTATGGGCGCGTTAAGCGATGCCGAAGGCTGCTGGCACCTGGAACAGGCGGTGATGCGCGGCGCCCCGTGGCGACTGGCGATGCGCGTTTTTACCGACAAAATGCCCCCGTTACAACAGGCTCTGTTTAACATCAGCGCCACAGAAAAAGCCGCAACGCCGGTCATTCCTCCTGCTGATGACAACGCCTTTAACGGCAGCCTGAGCGATGAAACAGCGGTGATGGCATGGCTGAAAAAGCGGATTGCGGTTCAGCTAAGGCTGAGCGATCCGGCGTCACTGCATCCAAACCAGGATCTGTTGCAACTCGGCATGGACTCGCTGCTCTTCCTTGAACTCAGTAGCGATATTCAGCACTACCTGGGCGTACGCATCAATGCGGAACGGGCGTGGCAGGATCTGTCTCCTCATGGACTCACGCAGCTTATCTGTTCTAAGCCAGAGGCGACGCCTGCCGCTTCGCAGCCGGAAGTGTTGCGGCACGACGCCGACGAGCGTTATGCGCCCTTCCCTTTGACGCCCATTCAGCACGCCTACTGGCTGGGGCGAACCCACCTCATTGGCTATGGCGGCGTCGCCTGTCACGTCCTGTTTGAGTGGGATAAACGCCACGATGAGTTCAATCTCGCCATACTGGAGAAAGCATGGAACCAGCTCATCGCACGCCACGATATGTTGCGTATGGTGGTTGATGCCGACGGGCAGCAGCGAATCCTGGCGACAACGCCGGAGTATCACATCCCGCGTGACGATCTGCGCGCGCTTTCCCCGGAAGAACAGCGCATCGCGCTGGAAAAACGGCGGCATGAACTGAGCTATCGCGTTTTGCCTGCCGACCAGTGGCCTCTTTTTGAGCTGGTGGTCAGCGAAATCGACGATTGCCATTACCGTCTGCATATGAACCTCGACCTTTTGCAGTTTGATGTGCAGAGTTTTAAAGTCATGATGGACGACCTGGCGCAGGTCTGGCGCGGTGAAACGCTGGCGCCGCTCGCTATTACCTTCCGTGATTATGTGATGGCTGAACAGGCGCGCCGACAGACATCGGCATGGCACGATGCCTGGGATTACTGGCAGGAAAAACTGCCGCAACTGCCCTTAGCGCCAGAGCTGCCGGTGGTTGAGACGCCCCCGGAAACGCCACACTTCACCACCTTCAAATCGACGATCGGCAAGACAGAATGGCAGGCCGTGAAACAGCGCTGGCAGCAGCAAGGCGTCACACCGTCTGCCGCGCTGCTCACGCTGTTTGCCGCCACCCTTGAGCGCTGGAGCCGTACCACAACATTTACGCTGAACCTGACGTTCTTCAATCGCCAGCCGATCCATCCGCAAATCAACCAGTTGATTGGTGATTTTACCTCCGTCACGCTGGTTGATTTTAACTTCTCAGCGCCGGTGACGTTGCAAGAGCAGATGCAACAGACCCAACAGCGCCTCTGGCAAAACATGGCGCACAGTGAAATGAACGGTGTTGAGGTGATCCGTGAGCTGGGCCGCCTGCGCGGATCACAACGTCAACCGCTGATGCCGGTAGTGTTTACCAGTATGCTGGGGATGACGCTGGAAGGCATGACTATCGATCAGGCGATGAGCCATCTGTTCGGCGAACCCTGCTATGTATTCACGCAAACGCCGCAGGTCTGGCTGGATCATCAGGTCATGGAGAGCGACGGCGAGTTGAAGTTTAGCTGGTACTGCATGGACAACGTGCTGGAACCCGGCGCTGCCGAGGCGATGTTTAATGACTATTGCGCCATCCTGCAAGCCGTCATCGCCGCCCCTGAAAGCCTGAAGACTCTCGCCAGCGGCATCGCCGGGCACATTCCCCGCCGACGCTGGCCGCTGAACGCGCAGGCGGACTACGACCTGCGGGATATTGAGCAGGCGACGCTCGAATACCCCGGCATCCGGCAGGCCAGAGCGGAAATAACCGAACAGGGCGCGTTGACGCTGGATATCGTGATGGCCGACGATCCGTCGCCATCAGCGGCGATGCCTGATGAGCACGAACTTACCCAACTGGCGCTGCCGTTGCCTGAGCAGGCGCAGCTTGATGAGCTGGAGGCGACCTGGCGCTGGCTGGAGGCGCGTGCGCTACAGGGGATCGCGGCTACGCTAAATCGTCACGGCCTGTTTACCACGCCGGAGATCGCCCATCGCTTTAGCGCAATAGTACAGGCGCTGTCCGCGCAAGCGTCTCACCAGCGTCTGCTGCGCCAGTGGCTACAGTGTCTGACGGAAAGAGAGTGGTTAATCCGCGAAGGTGAAAGCTGGCGCTGCCGCATTCCGCTCAGCGAGATTCCTGAGCCTCAGGAAGCGTGCCCGCAAAGCCAATGGAGCCAGGCGCTGGCGCAGTATCTGGAAACCTGCATCGCCCGGCACGACGCCCTCTTCTCCGGGCAGTATTCTCCGCTGGAATTGCTGTTCAACGAGCAGCATCGCGTTACCGACGCGCTGTATCGCGACAACCCCGCCAGCGCCTGTCTGAATCGCTATACCGCGCAGATTGCCGCCTTGTGCAGCGCAGAACGGATTCTGGAGGTTGGCGCCGGAACCGCAGCCACTACCGCGCCGGTGCTGAAGGCCACGCGGAACACGCGGCAGTCGTACCACTTCACGGACGTCTCCGCGCAGTTCCTCAATGACGCCAGAGCCCGTTTCCATGATGAATCGCAGGTGTCTTATGCCTTGTTCGACATCAACCAGCCGCTGGATTTCACCGCCCACCCGGAGGCGGGTTACGACCTGATCGTTGCCGTCAATGTGCTCCACGACGCCAGCCATGTCGTCCAGACGTTGCGCAGATTAAAACTGTTGCTGAAAGCCGGCGGACGTTTGCTGATCGTTGAAGCGACGGAGCGAAACAGCGTATTCCAGCTGGCGAGCGTGGGCTTTATTGAGGGATTAAGCGGATACCGCGATTTCCGCCGCCGGGATGAGAAACCGATGCTCACCCGCTCCGCATGGCAGGAGGTTCTCGTTCAGGCCGGGTTTGCAAACGAGCTGGCGTGGCCCGCGCAGGAATCGTCGCCGCTGCGCCAGCATCTGCTGGTGGCGCGTTCGCCTGGCGTAAATCGCCCGGATAAAAAAGCCGTGAGCCGCTATTTACAGCAGCGCTTTGGCACCGGTCTGCCCATTTTACAGATCCGGCAAAGAGAAGCGTTATTTACGCCGCTGCATGCCCCGTCTGATGCGCCGACTGAGCCAGCCAAACCCACGCCAGTTGCCGGGGGGAATCCGGCGCTGGAAAAACAGGTGGCTGAACTCTGGCAATCGCTGCTGTCTCGCCCCGTGGCAAGGCATCACGACTTTTTCGAACTGGGCGGCGACAGCCTGATGGCGACAAGGATGGTCGCGCAGCTAAACCGGAGAGGCATTGCCAGGGCTAACCTTCAGGATCTGTTCAGCCATTCGACGCTGAGCGACTTCTGCGCCCATCTACAGGCGGCTACGTCAGGAGAGGACAACCCGATACCCCTTTGCCAGGGCGACGGTGAGGAAACCCTGTTTGTCTTCCACGCTTCAGACGGCGATATCAGCGCCTGGCTGCCGCTCGCTAGCGCGTTGAACAGGCGCGTTTTCGGCCTGCAAGCAAAATCGCCGCAGCGCTTTGCCACGCTCGACCAGATGATCGATGAGTATGTCGGGTGCATCCGTCGTCAGCAGCCTCACGGCCCTTATGTGCTGGCGGGTTGGTCGTATGGCGCGTTTCTTGCGGCGGGCGCCGCACAGCGCCTGTACGCCAAAGGCGAGCAGGTTCGGATGGTGTTAATCGATCCCGTGTGCCGACAGGATTTCTGTTGCGAAAACCGGGCGGCCCTGCTGCGCCTGTTAGCCGAAGGACAAACGCCTCTGGCACTGCCCGAACATTTCGACCAGCAGACGCCCGACAGCCAGCTTGCCGACTTTATCAGCCTCGCTAAAACGGCCGGTATGGTGTCGCAAAACCTGACGCTGCAAGCGGCAGAAACGTGGCTCGACAACATCGCGCATCTGCTGCGTTTACTGACTGAGCATACGCCGGGCGAAAGCGTTCCGGTCCCCTGTCTCATGGTGTATGCCGCCGGGAGACCCGCGCGCTGGACGCCAGCAGAAACCGAGTGGCAGGGCTGGATAAACAACGCCGACGACGCTGTGATTGAAGCCAGCCACTGGCAAATCATGATGGAAGCCCCCCACGTTCAGGCTTGTGCGCAACACATTACGCGCTGGCTTTGCGCAACCTCAACGCAACCGGAGAACACGTTATGATGCCGTCCGCCTCCCCAAAACAACGCGTACTGATTGTGGGCGCCAAATTTGGCGAAATGTACCTGAATGCCTTTATGCAGCCCCCGGAGGGGCTGGAACTGGTCGGCCTGCTGGCGCAGGGAAGCGCCCGTTCAAGAGAGCTGGCTCATGCGTTTGGCATTCCGCTGTATCCCTCGCCGGAACAGATAACCAGGATGCCGGATATCGCCTGTATTGTCGTGCGTTCGACCGTCGCCGGAGGAACCGGTACGCAGCTTGCCAGACACTTTCTGACGCGCGGCGTACACGTCATTCAGGAGCATCCCCTCCACCCGGATGACATCAGTTCCTTACAAACGCTGGCGCAGGAACAGGGCTGCTGCTATTGGGTAAACACGTTTTATCCGCATACGCGCGCGGGACGCACATGGCTTCGCGATGCGCAGCAGCTGCGTCGCTGCCTGGCTAAGACGCCGCCGGTAGTCCACGCCACCACCAGCCGACAGTTGCTCTACTCCACTCTGGATTTGTTGTTGCTGGCTCTGGGCGTTGATGCCGCCGCCGTGGAGTGCGACGTGGTTGGCAGCTTTAGCGATTTTCACTGTCTGAGACTCTTCTGGCCGGAGGGAGAAGCCTGCCTGCTGCTTCAGCGCTATCTCGATCCTGACGATCCAGATATGCATAGCCTTATCATGCACCGCCTGCTGCTGGGCTGGCCGGAAGGTCATCTTTCGCTGGAGGCGAGCTACGGCCCCGTCATCTGGTCATCCAGCCTGTTTGTCGCAGACCATCAGGAGAACGCCCACAGCCTCTACCGCAGACCGGAGATCCTGCGCGATCTGCCGGGTCTGACGCGCAGCGCGGCGCCCCTGAGCTGGCGCGACTGCTGCGAAACCGTCGGGCCGGAGGGCGTCAGCTGGTTGCTACACCAGTTGCGCAGCCATCTGGCGGGCGAACATCCACCAGCGGCCTGCCAAAGCGTACATCAGATCGCGTTATCACGTTTATGGCAGCAGATTTTACGTAAGACCGGCAATGCGGAGATCAGACGCCTGACGCCGCCGCACCACGACCGGTTAGCCGGTTTCTACAACGATGATGATAAGGAGGCGCTGTGACGCAATCTGCAATGTGCATCCCGCTGTGGCCCGCCCGGAACGGCAATACTGCGCATCTGGTCATGTGCCCTTTCGCTGGCGGCAGCAGTAGCGCGTTTCGCCACTGGCAAGCTGAGCAACTGGCTGATTGCGCGCTTTCTCTGGTGACCTGGCCGGGGCGCGATCGCCTTCGCCATCTGGAACCGCTCAGAAGCATTACACAACTGGCGGCACTGCTGGCGAACGAGCTGGAAGCATCCGTATCGCCTGACACGCCGCTTTTACTCGCCGGGCACAGCATGGGGGCGCAGGTGGCGTTTGAAACCTGCCGACTTCTGGAGCAACGGGGGCTTGCGCCACAAGGACTGATTATTTCCGGGTGCCATGCCCCGCATCTGCATTCTGAACGCCAGCTCAGCCATCGCGATGATGCCGACTTTATCGCTGAGCTGATAGACATTGGCGGATGTTCTCCTGAACTGCGGGAAAACCAGGAATTAATGTCGCTGTTTCTTCCTCTTCTGCGCGCTGATTTTTACGCCACCGAGAGCTATCACTACGACTCGCCCGACGTCTGTCCGCCGCTGCGCACGCCTGCGCTGTTATTGTGCGGCAGCCACGATCGCGAAGCCTCCTGGCAGCAGGTCGATGCCTGGCGTCAGTGGCTGAGCCACGTTACAGGCCCGGTGGTGATTGACGGCGATCATTTCTATCCCATTCAACAAGCCCGGTCCTTTTTTACGCAGATTGTCCGCCATTTTCCCCACGCATTTTCTGCAATGACCGCGTTGCAAAAACAGCCCAGTACTTCAGAAAGGTGACGCATGAATTCTTCCTTTGAATCTCTGATTGAACAGTATCCCTTACCCATTGCCGAACAGTTGCGCCACTGGGCGGCCCGTTATGCCTCGCGAATTGCCGTCGTTGATGCAAAGGGGTCGTTAACCTACAGCGCGCTTGATGCACAAGTTGACGAACTTGCCGCAGGTCTGTCATCACTGGGTTTGCGTTCGGGGGAGCATGTAATTGTGCAGCTTCCCAACGACAACGCGTTTGTTACCCTGCTGTTCGCCTTGTTAAGACTGGGCGTTATCCCCGTGCTGGCGATGCCCTCGCAACGGGCGCTGGATATCGACGCGCTGATTGAGCTGGCGCAACCCGTCGCTTACGTTATTCACGGGGAAAACCACGCAGAGCTGGCCCGACAGATGGCGCACAAACACGCCTGCTTGCGTCATGTTCTGGTCGCTGGAGAGACCGTGAGCGACGATTTTACGCCGCTCTTCTCCCTTCACGGTGAGCGACAGGCATGGCCGCAGCCTGATGTTTCCGCCACCGCGTTGTTGTTGCTCTCAGGCGGCACAACCGGCACGCCCAAACTCATCCCGCGCCGACATGCCGACTATAGCTATAACTTCAGCGCTTCTGCTGAACTGTGCGGCATCAGCCAACAGAGCGTGTATCTCGCCGTCCTCCCGGTGGCGCATAACTTTCCGCTGGCCTGCCCCGGTATTCTGGGAACGCTTGCCTGCGGCGGAAAAGTGGTGCTGACCGACAGCGCCAGCTGTGATGAGGTGATGCCTTTAATCGCGCAGGAAAGAGTGACTCACGTCGCCCTGGTTCCGGCGCTGGCGCAATTATGGGTGCAGGCCAGGGAGTGGGAAGACAGCGACCTTTCGTCGCTGCGCGTCATTCAGGCAGGCGGCGCCCGGCTCGACCCGACGCTTGCTGAGCAGGTTATCGCCACCTTTGACTGTACCCTGCAACAGGTTTTCGGTATGGCGGAAGGCCTGCTCTGTTTTACCCGGCTGGACGATCCGCATGCCACCATTCTCCACAGCCAGGGGCGCCCGTTGTCCCCTCTGGATGAAATCCGCATCGTTGATCAAGACGAGAACGACGTCGCGCCGGGCGAAACCGGGCAATTGTTAACGCGCGGCCCTTATACCATTTCGGGCTATTACCGCGCCCCTGCCCACAACGCGCAGGCCTTTACCGCGCAAGGGTTTTACCGCACAGGCGACAATGTCAGGCTGGATGAGGTGGGGAACCTGCACGTTGAGGGACGCATAAAAGAGCAGATCAACCGCGCCGGAGAAAAAATAGCCGCGGCTGAAGTGGAATCGGCACTGCTGCGTTTAGCGGAAGTGCAAGATTGCGCGGTGGTCGCCGCGCCGGACACGCTGCTTGGCGAGCGGATTTGCGCGTTTATCATCGCGCAGCAGGTGCCAACTGACTATCAGCAGTTGCGTCAACAACTGACCCGTATGGGGCTCAGCGCGTGGAAAATTCCTGACCAAATCGAGTTTCTGGACCACTGGCCGCTCACCGCCGTCGGCAAGATAGACAAAAAACGCCTGACGGCTCTCGCCGTCGACCGTTATCGCCATTCTGCCCAATAAGCGCAAACCGACCCGAAACAGGTTGAAATAAACCCGTTTCGGGTAGCACCACTATTAGAAATAGTTATCATTTTCAATTCACCATTGTCGGTATTTTTGGCGTTTCGCCGTCTTACAGGGACTCACAACAATGAAAATGACACGGCTTTATCCTCTGGCCTTGGGGGGATTATTGCTCCCCGCCATTGCTAATGCCCAGACTTCACAGCAAGACGAAAGCACGCTGGTGGTTACCGCCAGTAAACAATCTTCCCGCTCGGCATCAGCCAACAACGTCTCGTCTACTGTTGTCAGCGCGCCGGAATTAAGCGACGCCGGCGTCACCGCCAGCGACAAACTCCCCAGAGTCTTGCCCGGGCTCAATATTGAAAATAGCGGCAACATGCTTTTTTCGACGATCTCGCTACGCGGCGTCTCTTCAGCGCAGGACTTCTATAACCCCGCCGTCACCCTGTATGTCGATGGCGTCCCTCAGCTTTCCACCAACACCATCCAGGCGCTTACCGATGTGCAAAGCGTGGAGTTGCTGCGAGGCCCACAGGGAACGTTATATGGCAAAAGCGCTCAGGGCGGGATCATCAACATCGTCACCCAGCAGCCGGACAGCACGCCGCGCGGCTATATTGAAGGCGGCGTTAGTAGCCGCGACAGTTATCGAAGTAAGTTCAACCTGAGCGGCCCCATTCAGGATGGCCTGCTGTACGGCAGCGTCACCCTGTTACGCCAGGTTGATGACGGCGACATGATTAACCCCGCGACGGGAAGCGATGACTTAGGCGGCACCCGCGCCAGCATAGGGAATGTGAAACTGCGTCTGGCGCCGGACGATCAGCCCTGGGAAATGGGCTTTGCCGCCTCACGCGAATGTACCCGCGCCACCCAGGACGCCTATGTGGGATGGAATGATATTAAGGGCCGTAAGCTGTCGATCAGCGATGGTTCACCAGACCCGTACATGCGGCGCTGCACTGACAGCCAGACCCTGAGTGGGAAATACACCACCGATGACTGGGTTTTCAACCTGATCAGCGCCTGGCAGCAGCAGCATTATTCGCGCACCTTCCCTTCCGGTTCGTTAATCGTCAATATGCCTCAGCGCTGGAATCAGGATGTGCAGGAGCTGCGCGCCGCAACCCTGGGCGATGCGCGTACCGTTGATATGGTGTTTGGGCTGTACCGGCAGAACACCCGCGAGAAGTTAAATTCAGCCTACGACATGCCGACAATGCCTTATTTAAGCAGTACCGGCTATACCACCGCTGAAACGCTGGCCGCATACAGTGACCTGACCTGGCATTTAACCGATCGTTTTGATATCGGCGGCGGCGTGCGCTTCTCGCATGATAAATCCAGTACACAATATCACGGCAGCATGCTCGGCAACGCGTTTGGCGACCAGGATAAGAGCAATGACGATCAGGTGCTCGGGCAGCTATCCGCAGGCTATATGCTGACCGACGACTGGAGAGTGTATACCCGTATAGCCCAGGGATATAAACCTTCCGGGTACAACATCGTGCCTACTGTGGGTCTTGATGCCAAACCGTTCGTCGCCGAGAAATCCATCAACTATGAACTTGGCACTCGCTACGAAACCGCTGACGTCACGCTGCAAGCCGCGACGTTTTATACCCACACCAAAGACATGCAGCTTTACTCTGGCCCGGTCGGGATGCAGACATTAAGCAATGCGGGTAAAGCCGACGCCACCGGCGTTGAGCTTGAAGCGAAATGGCGGTTTGCGCCAGGCTGGTCATGGGATATCAATGGCAACGTGATCCGTTCCGAATTCACCAATAACAGTGAGTTGTATCACGGCAACCGGGTGCCGTTCGTACCACGTTATGGCGCGGGAAGCAGCGTGAACGGCGTGATTGATACGCGCTATGGCGCACTGATGCCCCGACTGGCGGTTAATCTGGTCGGGCCGCATTATTTCGATGGCGACAACCAGTTGCGGCAAGGCACCTATGCCACCCTGGACAGCAGCCTGGGCTGGCAGGCGACTGAACGGATGAACATTTCCGTCTATGTCGATAACCTGTTCGACCGTCGTTACCGTACCTATGGCTACATGAACGGCAGCAGCGCCGTCGCGCAGGTCAATATGGGTCGCACCGTCGGTATCAATACGCGAATTGATTTCTTCTAAGAATTTATAGAGGGATGCGGTGACAGCATCCCTACCAATTTTCATTTGAAATTGACAAAAATCTTTCTTTTCTCGACAACAAGATCTAATAGGAATGATTTATGTATACTGATAGTATACTTTCCCAATCATTCCCCTTACAGAACAGGCTATCGCCAGTGTATATTCCGATGAATCCTACCACTGATTCCAACTCTCAGTAACATTACTTTTGACGGGCTTTGTTGAATAAATCAGATTTCAAGTGAGTCTCTTTGTATCCGGTTGGGTTTTAGGCAATTCGCACGCTTTCTGGCATGTCATCCTGTTCAGTCAGAGGAGCCAAATTCTTGTTTTCATGCCTCTTTGCGAATCCTTATGTGATTTAGATTCAATAAGTTAGCGTGAAAAGTCTTCCCGATGCATTTTCATTTCCCCCTCCGCATCGGGCAAGATTGGTGGTCTGATTTGGGGTCATTTCAGTTCGATTATGGAGTGACCACCATATGTCTCTGAACGACGCTAAAATCCGTAGCTTAAAACCATCCGCAAAACCCTTCAAAGTTTCTGATTCTCATGGACTGTACCTTTTAGTCAATCCAGGCGGTTCACGTCTCTGGTATCTCAAATATCGTATCAATGGTAAAGAATCTCGCCTCGGCTTAGGTGCTATCCCGATGTTTCTCTGGCTTACGCTCGTCAGCAACGTGATGGTATACGCAAGCTGCTAACGCAGAATATCAATCCATCACAACAACGTATCGCAGAGAAAGCTGCCCGCTCACCGGAAAAAACATTTAAGCACGTTGCATTGAGCTGGCATAAAAGCAACAGAACATGGTCTGAGAACCACGCCTCCCGTCTGCTTGCCAGCATGAACAATCATATATTTCCTGTGATTGGACACTTGCCAGTAGCTGAACTGAAACCTCGTCACTTTATCGACCTGCTGAAAGGCATTGAGCAAAAAGGTCTGCTGGAAGTCGCAGCACGTACCCGGCAGCATATGTGCAACATCATGCGGCATGCGGTGCATCAGGGGATGATTGAGAGCAATCCAGCATCGAATCTCGAAGGTATCATCGCAGCACCGGTTAAACGACACTACCCCGCCCTTCCCCTTGAACGACTACCCGAATTGTTGAGTCGCATTGATGGCTATCATCAGGGACGGGAATTAACCCGGCTGGCTGTTTCTCTTACCCTGCATGTCTTTATTCGCTCCAGCGAACTGCGGTTTGCCCGCTGGACGGAGATAAGTTTCACAAATAAAATCTGGACGATCCCCGCCACACGAGAACCGCTCCCAGGCGTCCGCTATTCCAGCAGGGGGGCGAAAATGCGCACGCCGCACATTGTGCCGCTGTCACAACAGACCATCGACATACTGAAGCAGATAAGAGAAATCTCCGGTGATCAGGAGTTGCTGTTCCCCAGCATCCATAATCCATCCAGACCAATGAGTGAAAATACGGTTAATAAGGCGCTGCGGCTGATGGAATATAATACTAAAGAGGATGTCTGCGGCCACGGATTCCGGGCAATGGCCTGTAGTGCCCTGATAGAATCAGGTCTCTGGTCACAGGATGCAGTTGAGCGTCAGATGAGCCATCAGGAGCGCAATAGCGTTCGGGCAGCCTACATCCACAAGGCGGAGCATCTGGAAGCCCGTAAGGCGATGATGCAGTGGTGGTCAGATTATCTGGACAGGTGCAGAGAGGAATTCGTGCCATCCTATATTTTGGGCCATCAGCAGTCCAAAGTCTGAACTACGGTATAAACCGATTGATAAGCTTGAAAAAGGGCTCAGCTAATGAGCCCCGTTTAAGGCTAAATACTTCGCATATATACTTAAAACACCATCAGCTTCATACAAAGCTTGGTTTTTAGTCACAGAATTGAGCAGGATGTTGAATTTGGCCCCTCACAAATCAAGCACAATTGCATCTGTGTTGGGGGTCAAGTATTTATTCCTAACGCCGCCAGCAATGTACTGATTTTAGGCGAACGATGGCGCGATTTTGCATAAATTAATGAAAGCGGAATCGAAGCCTCGGAGTATTCTTGTAGTAGCTCGACAAGTTTACCGTTTTCCAGATATTTACCGACCGCAAAGTCCATTATTTGAACAACTCCCATCCCGCTGAGTGCCGCCTCTAACAGTACATCCGCAGTATCGACGACCAGATTACCCTTAATATCAAAAGCCTGCTGTTCTCCCGCAATAGAATAAAACCACTTTGTGCTACGCCCAGTTCTCTGTGCTTTAACAGCCAGACAGTTATGCTGTACCAGTTCCGCTGGCTCTTTTGGAATTCCGTGGCTGTTTAAATATTCCGGTGACGCAACGGTGACAAAGCGTAAATGCTTAATAGTTCTGGCGATAAGCCGTGAGTCCTGTACGCTGCCAATTCTAATCGCCGCGTCAAAGCCTTCTTCCACCAAATCAACCAATCGGTCAGTCATAACCGCGTCAATTGTTAATGCCGGATATCTGTCCAGAATCTCTTTGAGCATAGGAATAATTACCAATCGGCCATAGGCAGAAGGTGTCGTTATTTTTAGTTCGCCTTCAGGGAATACCGTTCTGCCGGTAATCGAATGCCCAACCTCATCCATTTCATGAATCAGGCTTTTTGAGGATTCATATAAAAAAACGCCATCGGTAGTCAGACTTACAGAGTGGGTATTGCGGTTAAGCAAGGTAACACGAAGGTCGAGCTCAAGCCTGGTAATTGCACGTGAGACCCCTGATTGGGTGAGGCCCAATGCCTGCGCAGCTTTGGTAAAACTCTGCGTTTCCCCTACCTTAATAAAGATTTTAAGCGCGTTTAAATCCATAAGTCTTCTCTTACATCTCTTACACGAACATCTATGCCTCGTGGAGGTATCAAGATACAAAAAAACTAACAGAAGTTAAATATCAATGTGTTATTAGTTAAAAGATAACGCTATGTCGCCACAATTATTGCAATATCCTTGCGTGGCGACAGCATAGAGGACTATGTACGAGTTGAGCTTAGTCCTGAGGTACGTTGAGCGTGACTTTGCCTGGAGCGAGAAGATGCATGAAATCTTGTTTAATGACTTTATCCCAACTACCAATATTATCCGCGTATACTTTAATGATCTTCTCGTCAACGAGAGTGAGCAAGGTGTTTAAATCTTCTCCAGCCGGGGAATAATCCTTATAAGAAATCAGATCGATTCCTCGTGATACCAAAATTGTGGTGTCTATGCTCGCCACCTGTCCCGAGGCAACGCCCAGAATGAGAACTGTGCCATTAGGGACAACATTGTCTAATAGATGAGCCAGTAAATCGCCACCGACGGTATCGACCAGTGCATCAAAGGCTCCCTCAAAAGGGTATTCTTTAGCCAATAGTACCTCGTTGGGTTTAACGTCGCTGGCTTGCAGCCAATCGAATCCACGCTGACTGTGCACCACCGCCGAAACTTTAATACCGGTATGCATAGCCAACTGAACCAACAAATGCCCGACTCCGCCCGTTGCACCGGTAACGGCCAGAGACTGGCCCGGCTGCAAATGAAGGGATCGCAGAGAACGCAGCGCCGTTAATCCTGCCACCGGCAACGCTGCTGCAACCGCTGCTGATACACTCTCTGGCACGATAGCGACATTGGCACGATCGACAACGCGATATTGGCTCCAGGCACCCGAAAAACTCCATGTTAATACCCGCTCCCCAATTTTTGGTCCCTGACCGTCGGTGCTGGTCTCGATCACAATACCAAATGCATCCCATCCGGCAGGCTTATCCGATTCCCAGGGAAAGTCTAATTCTCCCCGATTAAGTGATATATTGGAAACTCTGATTAAAATATCACTTTCCGTCCTTCTGACTGGCCGCTGTACATCGGTAAATCTAAAACCACCAGTATCTGATTTCACAATTGCTTGCACGTATTCACTCATTGTTATTTTCCTTTTCGATATTTACACATTCAGAAAAATCAATTAAATAAATAACATTATCTATTTTTAAGATAAGCCGATGACAATTTAATTACCTAAATTCGATATCTTAACCTCCTAACCTAACACGACAACTCGATAAACCAGCAGATTATATTGGTGAAAAATGTCATAACAATTATGATTCATATTCTGTTTACAAAAACTGATGATCGAGGGTATTAGTTTCATTACTGTTAATCACATTGAGTGAACTTTTATGAATAAACCACTTCCAGCGGCAATATATGTTTTAGGTTTTACTCTATTTGCCATGACAACATCTGAATACATGGTCGCAGGATTAATCACATCCATGTCATCTGATTTAGGTGTTTCCATTCCTAAAGTTGGATATTTAATTACCATTTATTCATTAGGTATGGTTTTCGGTGGTCCCTTGCTTGCTACATTTTTAGTTAAACTTAGCAATAAAGCAGCATTATTGACTATTACTGGCATATTTCTTGTCGCCCAAGTAGTCGCAACCGTTTCTGCAACTTATGATCTTTTAGCAGTAGCGAGGTTTGCGACCGGATTATCTTCGGCAGCCTTCTTCGGTTTTGCGCTGTTGACAGCGGCAAAAATGGTTCCACCGGAACGCTTTGGCGTTGCAGCCTCCATCGTATTGGGCGGGATGATGATAGCGACGGTGGCGGGACTGCCACTATCAGCAATACTTGACCAGTATTATGGCTGGAGAGTTTCCTTCGCATTAATTATTGTCCTTACATCTTTAGCTGGAATAGGTATTATACTGATTGTTCCTAAATTCAAAGCGGAGGTTAAGGGTAGTATTAAGGCTGAATTTGGTTCAATTATAAACAGATCAATCTGGGGGGCTTTTATTACAAGTTTCTTTATTATTGCTGCTACATTCGCGACATTCAGTTACTTCGTTCCCTATTTTGAAAACACTGTCGGTTTCGATACTCTATATATCCCGGCTATTCTTTTCGCTTACGGTGTATTCACGGTAATTGGTAACTTTCTTGTAGGTCGACTAGCAGATAAATCGCCGATTAAAGTTGTTTTCACCGGAAGCGTCGTGCTAGTACTTGCACTGTTTGGGCTTTATACCTTCTACGAAAATAAAATATTAGTGCTGATTTCTGTAATGATTTTAGGACTTACTGGTATTACTCTCACTCCTGCCATGTCCTCACGCGTGTTTAAAGCAGCCCCTAATACTTCATTAATTAACACTATGCATACCTCCGTTATTTGTCTTGGAGTAGTTATTGGTTCATGGGCCGGTGGCTATGCAATCGACCAAGGTTATGGCTACCGTGCACCAACTCTCATCGGTATTTTTTTAGCAGGATTGGCGATTGTCACCCTACTCCCTGTTTTGAGAAACAACCGTTACGATACTCCTGCTGTTAATCCTCAGACAAATATCTGACTGTACCAATAGGAATAGACCATGAACAGTGAAACTAATTCATTAGGCTATGAAAATAACATTCAAACTATTCCGGAATCGCACTCATTTCCCGAAAACAAATACAAGCATGAGATCCCAATCATTTACCACAGCGAGAGTGATAAAATTATCGACCAAAGTTGCGAGGCAAGGTTATCAAATGACACGCCCAATAAAAAATCATTCACACATAAAATATTTGTTATACGAGAATGCAAGCCGGAGCATATAGGAGACATTTTCTTGCGGCCATCAGAAAATGATTATAGCAGCATAATTCTAGACATTAACATTCATACGCCATTAGGAGAAAAAATAAAAACCGGACTATTCCGTAAACTTTCAGTTTTTTTATTTGAAAAATATAAGACACTGAGAGTTGAGACTCACATTCTGATTGATCATCGTAAAATCATTAATAGCCTTATATTGAGCGGGTATACTTTTGAAGGTATTACACAAAAATTTAATGTAAGTTCAGAGCTAGAGGAATTTGCAGTATTTTCATTATTGAAGGATCAAACTAACACGGGAAAAAGCCTATTATTCCCTGCAGTGGATAGTAATATTTATCGCGATGAAAAAATTGCACTACGTTTAGCCGAAACAAAAGACACATTTTGTATATGGTTAGAGCAATCAAATCCTGAATCATCGAAGTGGGGTTTATTCGATACAGCATCACTTGATGAAATAAAACAAAAAGTCAGGCGTTGCGGGCTTAATTCAGCCGTAGGCCCTAATATATTACTAACTATTATAGAATGCTCAACTGGTAATGCTGTAGGAAAAATTGTTATCCGCAATGTTGTCCCACCTCATGTAGGTGATGTGGGTTACGGGATATTGCCGGAATATCGTGGTTTAGGCTACGCCGTAAGGGCACTGAATCTTTTGAAAAAATGGGCCTTTAATGAAGCTGGTTATGTACGTTTAGAACTTGGTGTCAAAGAAGGCAATATCGCGTCAGAAAGAGTCGCGCAAAAGGGAGGGTTTGAATTTGAGGGGATGCGTCCGGGACGATTGAAAAATCACGATGGTTCATACAGTAATGAAATGCACTATTTCTTTCTGAACCCGAATATTAGCTATCGCAAAATAGAGGATTGATTAAATGAGCAAAAAGTTCATCTCCTTTCTCGAACAGCATTTAGATCATAAAAACGTCGTCGCCTATGTAAAAACACCGAATGATGTTGGTGAATATACTTCCCCATCGGTTTCTGGCCGAGTGGATGTTTCCAGTATTGAACAAGTAATTCGTATTGTTAAGCTAGCAGATCAATTTGACGGAGAAACAGCGCTTTATCCCTACTCAACTGGATACAATTGGGGGCTAGGTTCAACAAAACCTCCGTCAGACAACGCCGTGCAGTTGAAGCTGACCGGATTAAATAAAATTCGCGAGATTAATATCGCAGAGGGTTATGCTGTCATTGAGCCAGGTGTGACGCAGGGAATATTATCGCAAAAATTACTGAACACCCATCGCTTTATTAATGTGACAGCCTCATCTGCAGAAACGAGTTTTTTAGGTAATGCTCTCGATCGGGGCGTCGGGTTGAGGCACCAGCGTACAGAAGATCTTCTCGGCCTGGAAATTGTTCTCGCCAACGGGACACTGCACCGAGTGGGCTGGTGGCCGGAACAGGGAAAACATAGCGCATTATACTCCCACGGGATTGGCCCTTCACTGGTGCAATTATTCACCCAATCGAATCTCGGAATTATAACCGGTGGCGTTGTACGTCTACTTAATCGACCAGAAAAATCTCGCGTCGCCTATATTTCCTTTTCTCCCGAAAACTTAGAGTATGCTATCAATACTTTCCAGCGTTGGTCAGCACAAGGGTTAATTCACGGTGTACTTAAGGTTTATGATGAAACCTCAACACTGACGTATGGTGCGAATAAGGGCGAGTTTCTCGTTCATTTGCCTCTTTCGGGAGCTGCCTCAGTAGTATCGGCACTTTCCACCGCGCTGGAAACCGAGTTTGTAAAAGCTGGCGAGAAATTCATCTCTTTGATCTGGAACGACAGCCCTACGAATCCTTATCAAGATGATATCGTCGCCAATCTAGTCAACGCTGCCTATCAAGGGGATACTAAATATCATGATATCCTTCTGGAGAAGACGCTCGGTACTACACCGGCTGAAATAGATGCCGAAGGCAAAGGCTGGATATTTTTCTTGCCTCTGCTTCCTTTTACCGGTCAGGCTATTAAACAGGCTTATCTACATTTCGACGATATCTTCGAGTCTACTGGCGTGCGCTGCGGCGCCACAATTAATACGCTGAGTGATCAGATTATTGATCTCGTTGTATCCATTCGTTTTGAACGCGTAGAAGAGGAAATAAGAAAAGCTCATCGTGCTCTGAAACTTCTTCATGAAAAATTTAGTGCTTCCGGTTTTTATCCTTATCGTTTGGACGTCGAACATCCTCTCGCCAATAGTCGTAATGCCAGAACGCTTCGTGAAGGTGAAATCATTAGAAGCTTGCAAAAAACTTTAGACCCAAAGGGAATTTTCGCATCCGGGCGATATAGTTATTAATAATAACCAATATGTACTTTTAAGATTTAATCATATAGGTTCATTTATTGAGGCACATCCATGATAACTCATGAAGAAAATACATTTAGCAATATATTAGTTAATCTAAGAGATTTACGTGGCAAATTACGTAACTCCGCTCGTGAAATAGAAGAGCATCGCAGGATACCACTCAATATTATTGAAAGGCTACGTGGCATTGGGATATTTGGAATGTGTTTCCCGCAATCATGGGGCGGTGCCGGACTGACGTCGATTGAGCAAATCCTTGTACTGGAAGAACTCGCCCGGGGCGATACGGCTACCGCCTGGTGCGCCATGATTGGTTGTGACTCAGGTATTTATTCAGGTTTCTTGGAAGAAAAAAGCGCCAAAGAGATCTTTCCACACGCCAATCTGGCCGTGGCGGGTTGGATACACCCGCAGGGAAAAGCCGAGATAGTTGATGGCGGCTACATTGTCACTGGCAAATGGCGTTTTGCCAGCGGATCGCCTCATGGCGATGTCATCTCGGCAGGTTGCTTCCTCTACCGTAACGGCAATCTTATACTGGATGATAACGGCAAGCCCCTTTGGCGAGTCATGCTGGCGCGTCCTGCCGACTACCTTTTTTCCGACACTTGGTTCACCACCGGCCTGCGGGGAAGCGGCAGTCAGGACTACTCCACGCAAGGATTGTTCATTCCCGAACAGCACGCGTTCAATTTCTCGGAACCAAAACGTCAAGGGCCACTGCACAAAACGCCGGATGCAATTTTACGCAAAATGGCCGGTATCCCGCTGGGGCTTGCGAGAGCCTGTCTGGACTATATCTACGACGTCGCCGACGACCGCACAGACAGAATCAATGATGTGAAATGGCGAAACTCAAAGCGCGTACAGACGGCGGTGGCTAACGCAGAGAATCAGTTATTTATCACTAGAAACGCGGCGCTCACCAGCGTAAGTACATTATGGCAGGCGCTCGAAGCCGATGCCGCTCATGACGATATTACTCATTGGCGCGTGCAGTCAGCTTTGAGTCGAAGAAATGCCTTTCAAACCGCACGAACCATCGTTTCAAGCTTGTATGACCTACAGGGTGGGGGTTCTATCTACACCCATGAAACACCTTTTGATCGCGCATTACGTGATATCAACACTATTTGCCAGCACGCTGTCGCGCAGGAAAAAGTCCTGCAGGTGTGCGGCGATATTCTCCTTGGTGGCAAAGTCGAAGATTACTTTATATAAGGAAGAGAACCGATGAGTGGTATTTTTTCGCAAAAGAAAATTCTTGTAACCGGCGCAGGCAGTGGACTTGGCAGAGAAATAGCCTTGGCATTTTCACGACTTGGCGGAACCGTTATTCTTGCAGGTCGAAATAAGCAGAAACTAGAAGAGACAGCGCAAGCGATCTCCGAGACTCCTGGCAAATCATGGGTTATTCCTTTCGACGTAAATAATAATCAATCAATAGATAACCTGTTTGATGAAATTAAAAATAGAGTCGGTACTCTTGATATTGCCGTTAATAACGCCGGAGTATTTTCTTTTGGTTTTGTCGATGAAACCTCCAGTGAAGACTTTAATCACGTATTCACTACTAATGTCATTGGTTTGTTTGAAAGTCTGAAGCGCGAACTTCAGTCGATGAAAGAAAACCGGGCCGGGACTATCGTTAATATTTCATCAAATATGTCTATCGGGCTGAATATTCCGGGCACGGCAGCCTACACCGCTTCAAAGGCTGCCGTCGATGCATTGACCCGCGTCTCGGCAAAAGAGGCTATCACGCACGGCGTGCGAGTTTTCTCAATAAACCCAGGTCCATTGGCCACCGAAATGACCCAACTTCCCGGCGAATCGGCGGCAGACCGTGACAAAAGATGGCGCGATTTGATCCCCATTGGGCGTATTGGCGATGTTAAAGAGATCGCTCAAGCCATTATTTGGTCCTGCTCAGGCCAGTCTGACTACTTAGTGGGTACACGAATAGTTATTGATGGCGGCCACTCTCTTTAAATTCATAACCGTGAGGTACAAATAATGCAACCATTTATTATTAGAGATAATGAAGGCGTTCCGCTTTGGTTAAATAATGACACCTATACTATCAAGCTTGACAAAGGAAATACCGGCGGCAGCATTTCTATTATTCAGGGATTTGTTGGGCCTGGTGGTGGTCCGATCTGGCATCTTCATGAAGACGCTGATGAGATATTTTATGTACTAGACGGCCAATTAACCGTAAGAGCCGGAGAAAATATCTTTCAGGCAAACCCTGGCGATTTTGTTTATGTACCAAAGGGCATTTATCACCAATTTAGAAATAACAGCATTAAACCTATCAAGATATTGTTGATGTTCTCTCCCGCAGGTTTCGAAGGGTTCTTTAGAGAAACAGGCATTGTAGCGAAAGAGGGTGTTACCCCACCGTTACACATTCATGATGCAGAAGCAAACAGACGGGCTATAAAGATTGGAGGAAAATATCTTTCTTTTGTTCCTGATTTTGAAAATCCCGACATCAATCCAAATTTAAAATAAACCAAAATGCCGCGAATTTTTTGCGGCATTCTTATATTGCAAATCAATACGAATGGATAATACTGAAAAAAAATATCCAACCTTCCATCAACAGTCATTCTTTATTCACCTTATGAGAGGGCATTATATTTATCAGCACGGATATGTAAAAGGAGATATGTTATGTCAGACAGACTCGCTTTTTTTAAGAATAAAAATGTAAACTCAGACTGGTTAACTATCAAAGAAGCAGTTAAAGCATCAAAGAAAAACGGCATTAGAAAAATACAAGAAAGTGATATCTATCGATATGCTCTGCAGGGAAAAATCCTCCTTTCGATATACTTTCAGTCTCCAATTACCTTGAGGAAAATAAAATCCTATAACCATAAATTAAAGCTAAAACCTAAAGATAATAACTTACCTGACGGCAAAATTACGTCGGATGAAATCGTTTTTTTTAGCGAGAGTAATTTAACTTTCAGCACCGAAGGTAAATATTTTCACACTTCTCATGGCGTCATTGATACAAGTCTTTTTGGATATGAATATTTTCTCATACAATGCCTACTTGCTCACAATCTAAAAATACCATCACCTGTACTTAGAGGGAACAATAACTATGGCATCACTGTTTCCTTATCAGGGGAAAACTTTCTAGTTCACAATAGAATTTCATTACGCAATGGAATCTCATTAAATGGCATAGATTTAAGTTTTAATGATGCCTACTTACCTATTTATAACTTACCGAAGGATGCATGTTTTGTTATCAGGCAAACTGAGTTAAATAAAATAGTCAACTGGCTGGCTGGAAAAAAAATCACTCTCGGATTCTTCCACACGCATATCATCCCCACTATCAAGACTATTTTGGCTTGCCTGTAGAAATAATGAAACTATCAGCCCGTTGATAGGAAAACCTTACAAGTTGCTATCCATTTTTGAGCAATGGGCATCAGAGGAAGGCATTACCGATCGATTCAGTGGCGACACGCTCAAAACTGCGCTTGAGCGCGGCTCGCCCCCTTCCCTACCAACACAAAAGTAAGATGATGCCCTTCGCTATGAAAACCCGTATTAAGGATTGGATTTTCCGTAATACGGGTTCATCAACTTTCTCCGCACCACGACTTTGTGTTGTCGTGTTATCTCCCGGCTAGCGCAACATCTGCCACAGGAGAATACCGTGACATCTCATCAGTTATTACGTCTGAAACAGGTTGAAGAAAAAACGGGCCTGAAGCGCTCTCAAATCTATCTGTATATGAAAGACGGCACCTTCCCTCGCTCAATCAAGATTGGCCCAGCCAGTGTCGCCTGGCTCGAATCGGAAATTGACGAATGGATCAATATTAAATTAGCCCGCCGCTCAATAAGCTGAAGGGAGAAAACACCATGATTATCCCGTCACTGAATTACGCCGTTTTAACCGATGCCTTGCATGCATTGAAGGATGGCAACATTCGCTACTGTGAATCGCTCGGATTCACTTTCGACGAAATGAATGCCCTCAACCAATTATCACTAGACGAGCTGTTTATCATCAGTCGGGAGTCTGCGCAGTTTTTGGCTGTGACGGTTCATCACGACGCATTACACCTGCTTCTGGCTAAATCCCGTAAGGAGGTTCTGCAGCAGCAACGTATCAATCATGCCATCCGGCTCGGCGGGTCAATTGCGCTACTCAACAAATATTTTGGCCTCACCTCCAACGAAGTCTGCCTTCGCCGCCGGTTACTGGGCGTCCGTGTGCCTTATGGCCGGACGCCAGAGCCGAACGAAGAGACGGATGCGGCCATCTGGCGGCAATGGCAACAATGCCGGGTGGCCAACCTGGACTCGGCCGATGCGCTGGCCGCCATGATGCAGGTAACGCAAACCCTGCTGCCGAAAGTCGAAGGGTTGTCACTGACCATCGTTTGGAAGCGGATCGCACTTTGTGAACAGGAGAAATCAGACCGGAGGGCCGCACATGCCAGATGAGATCGACCGCGATCAGGAATTTAATGAGCAACGACTGGAGGATATGATTGAACAGAGTCGTTTTAAGCCAGGGTCTACGCCATCATTTTTCCATTGTCGTCTATGCGGTAAGCCCATTCCTGAAAAGCGACGGCAGGCACTCCCGGGCATAACCACCTGCACAGAATGCCAGAAAAAACTTGAACGTCGAACACGTTAATAATGGTCATAAAGACATGCAGGAATATTTCCCCTGCATGTCTTTATCATTAACTATGAATATACAGTCGTCTTTATTGACTATTTCACTTACTTTTATTTTTCGCAGAGCTTACCTCCCTCCACCACTAATTTATCTCTCTCATTTTAACTTTGAATTTATAGTTTATATACCGCCCCGGATATCTGATCCTGAAAACCTCATTACATAATAGTTACCCGAATGGACGTTAATTTCCCCGGGTCGGGTATTGCTCTTTAAAAATAAGTTTCGGGCTGTCACGAAACCACAATTCAGGGTGCCGCTGAATGTTCTCGCTGACCCGTTAAAACCGGAATGCAGAATTGGGATGTGACATTCATTTAACTCATTGTTGTTTTTATTAGAGGAGGCGTCATGCGAAAACCCATTTATCACGTATTTGTCACCCAGGAAAGTCAGCCCGACCCACAGGGTGAAAAAAACACCTGGTGGACGAAAGTCGGCGTCGCTTTCGCCCATCACGATAAACCCGGACTGAACGTGGTACTGACACCCGGCATTGCCGTTTCCGGAAAGCTGGTGCTCCTTGAGCCCCGGGATGACGGCGACACAATACAGGATACTCATCCCGTTTAACCACCCTTCCCCCTTTTTCCGGCCCTGTGCCGTCTGATGGCGGTACGCGTTGCCCGGTTTATCATTCCGAGGCCATCATGCTTTCCACCACCGTATTTCTGGCGGCGGCTATGCAGTGCGCCCCCAGCATTCACCCGTCTACGGCACTTGATGTGGCGCGGGTCGAATCCGGTTTGAATCCGTATGCCATCGCTGAAATTCTGCCCGGTGGCAAAGGCGTGATTTCACATTTCCCCACGAGCAGGGATGAGGCCGTCAGCCTCACCGGACGGTTGGCAGCACAGGGCCGACGCTATTCGGTCGGGCTGATGCAAATCACCAGCACCAATTTCCGTCATTACCGCGCGAGCGCCCGTGACCTTCTTAACCCCTGTACCAACCTGTCCGTGTTTGAGCACATCCTCACCGACTGCTACCGCCGCGGCGGTTCCCTCAAACGTGCGCTCAGTTGCTACTACTCAGGAAATTTCACGACCGGCCAACAGCCGGAATCTGCGTTTAACCAGACCAGCTACATCCAGCGCATCGGCTACGCCGTGCCGTCAACGCGGGAAGACCGGCAGCGACTTCCCGCCGAAAAGCTCGTGCCGACAATCCGTTACCCCGCCGCCGTCATGCGTGGCGAGCTTACCGATAACGCCACGCCAGTTCGGACATCCCTGCACTACCCCAACGCCTTGATACGCGGCGCGTTACCCATTCCCGACCCCAGGAGGAACAATGATGAAACGAAAACAGACTGACTGGCCCGCCCTCTCTTCCTTGTTAATGGCAAGCCCGGTGCTGGCAGCAGACAGCGGATTTAATAAAGCCAATGAGACGCTGAGTAACACCTCCACTGGCCTGCTCGGGCTGGCCGCCGTCACCATCACGCTGGCCACCATGTGGGTGGGATACAAAGTCTTGTTTGACGGCAAGAGCCTGCACGACATGCGCAACGTCATCATTGGCGCCATCCTTATCGTCGGTGCGTCAGGTTTCGGTGCCTACTGGGCGTCATAAGGGAGGTAATGATGGCTACGCTGAACAAAGCGCTGACGCGGCCTGCCGCCATAGCCGGTATTCCCCTCGTGCCGTTCGTGATGGTCAGCGGGGCTATCGTCCTGCTGGCGGTTTATGTCAGCTATTACCTGGTATTACTGCTTATTCCCGCCTGGCTGGAGATGAAGGCAAAAGCCAGAACCGATATTCACTATTTCGGGCTGCTCTGGCTGGCCTTTAAAACCCGTGGCCGGTTTGGCACCAATAAACATTTTGGTGCCAATGCCCTGCTGGCAAATCGCTATGACGCTGTCGACGTCTCGGAGTTTATTGAAAAAATGAAGTTAAACGAGCGCGTTACGCTGGAGAAATACATTCCGTATTCCTCCCATATTCACCCGTACGTCATCAGAAACCGCCAGGGTGATTTGGTTGCCAGCTGGGAGCTGGAGGGCACCATTTTTGAATGCGAGGACGAACACCATCTGACGTTAATGGCGACACATCTCAATAACGTTATTCGTTCATATGAAGGCCTGCCGGTCACTTTCTATCTTCACCGTATCCGGGAAAAATACCACGATGCCTTTGACGCGAATTCAGGTATTCCCTTTTCTGATGAAGTGACCCGGCGGTATTACCAGCCGATCAACGAAAAGCCGTTCTGGCGGCACCGGCTGTTTTTCACCGTCTGCTACGCGCCCTTCTCTCCGCTGGGGAAAAAGGCCATGAAGGCGCAACCGTACGGTAAACGCAAAGCGGCGCTGGATGATGCCCTGAAAGTGATGCTGGAACACCGGGATGCGCTGGCTTCGACGCTGTCCCGCTATACGACGACGCCGCTGGGGATGTATGAAGAAAACGGGCGGGTATATTCCGCCCAGTTGTCCTTTTACCACCGTCTGCTCACCGGCCAGTGGCAAAAGGTGGCGGTCACGCCTGCGGCGTTTTATGAAACGTTAAGCACGCCGGATGTCTTTTTTACCACCGACACCGCCGAGTGCCAGACCGTCGGCGGCTCCCGCTTTTTTCGAAGTCTGGAAATCAAAGACTACTCGCCGGAGACCGCGACCGGCCTGCTGGACGCACTGCTGTATGCCGAAAGCGAGTATGTGCTGACGCAGTCCTTCACCTGCATGGCCCGCGATGAGGTGCAGAAGCATATTCGCCTAGCGGAAAAGCGCCTGACTTCGGCAGATGACGACGCCATTTCCCAGCGCGAAGAGCTGATTGTGTTGCGTGACCTGCTCCAGTCCGGGCATGTCTCCTGCGGAAAATACCACTTTTCCCTGCTGGTATCTTCAGACAGCGCCGACCAGGTGGTCAAGGACACCAACGCGCTGACGCAACCCTTCGCCGACCTCGGCATCATGACGACGCTGTCCACGCTGTCGCTGCCCGCCGCGTACCTGGCGCAACTGCCGGGGGTGTATACGTTGCGCCCCCGTCTGGTGGCCGTCAGCAGCCAGAACTTTGCCGACCTGGCGAGCCTGCACAATTTTCATCCTCATAAACGAAACGGCAATCCCTGGGGCGATGCCATCGCGATACTCAAATCCCCTGGCAGTGGCGGGTATTACCTGAACCTGCACGACAGCCAGAGCGGGCGGGATGACTTCAACGAAAAAACGCCGGGTAATACGGCGATTATCGGTAAAACCGGCTCAGGGAAAACGATGCTGATGACCATGATGCAGCAACTAATGCAGAAGTACCGCAATCCGGCGACGTTCTCTGAATCAGCCCCCCTTAAGCAGCTAACCACCGTGTATTTCGACAAGGACCGGGCGGCGGAGATGGCGATACGCCAGATGGGCGGACGCTACTTCCGTATCCGCACCGGCACGCCCACCGGGTTTAACCCGTTTAAGCTTGCGCCGACCCGGCGGAATATCAGCTTTATCAAACGACTGGTGCGCATGCTGTGCGGCCGCAACGGCAAGCCGCTCGATCCGCGCGATGAGGAGCGGATCAGTGCCGCCGTAGATACCATTATGCTCGACTACCCGCCGGAATACCGCAAGTTCGGTATCACCCGGCTGCTGGAAGTCCTGCCGGAGCCGCCAACCCCCGACGCCCGCATCAACGGGCTACGTATTCGCCTTAAACAGTGGGCGCAGGGCGGCGAGTTCGGCTGGGTATTCGACAATGAGGAGGACACCTTCAATATCAGCGACGTCGAAAATTTTGGTATCGACGGTACGGAATTTCTCGATGATGACGACATTCGCGGCCCCATCACGTTTTATCTGCTTTACCGCGTCACCAGCCTGCTGGACGGTCGCCGGCTGGTGATGTTCATGGACGAGTTCTGGAAATGGCTGGCCGATGTCGAATTCTCCCGCTTCTCGCTCAATATGCTGAAAGTGATCCGCAAACTGAACGGCATCTTCGTCCCCGCCACGCAGTCGCCTGACGAAATCGTCAAGCACCCGATTGCCCCGGCGATTATCGAGCAGTGCAGCACGCAGATTTTTCTCGCCAACCCGAAGGCCAGCAGGGCGGATTACGTGGAAAAGATGAAAGTGCCGGAAAGCGTGTACGACATCGTCAGAAACCTCGATCCGGGTGAGCGATCTATGGTGGTCCTGAAAACGCCGTTACGCGCGGGTGAAACCCGGCCTTTTGTGGCGATGGCGAAAATGGATTTATCGGGCCTCGGGAAACTTACCAAAATGCTCAGCGGCAGCGAAGACAACCTGAAGCTGTTCGACACCCTGTATCTGGAAGGAATGCAGCCTGATGACTGGAAAGCCGCCTTCCTTGAACAAGCCCTGTAATATTCATGACGGAGGTAATAAAAATGCGGTTCAGAGATACCATACTGGCATTATCACTGTTTATTTCCACCCAGGCGATGAGCGCCGGAATACCGGTATTCGACGCCGTACAGAATACCGAATCCATGAATCAGTGGATCCAGAAACTCCAGCAGTGGCAGGAAACCGTTACCCATTACAGAAGTGAACTTGATGCCTACAAGCAGCAATTAGCCACGGCAACGGGCGTGCGTGACGTTCAGGCATTTCTCCGCGAGGCCAAAAGTCTGAAAACCGATATTGATAATCTTCGTCAGCACGGTATTTCACTGGATGACCTGCTGAGCAACCAAAGCGGGTCATATTCGTCTGAACTTAATAGCTTGTATAACAAATATAAAACGTTCGATACCTGTAACCCGTCCAGCGCTTCACAACGCTATCTGGAAAGCTGCAAACAGATGATCCTGAATCAGGCCGTAGCGATAGAAAATACGTCCGAGGTTGAAAACAAGATCACGGGCACGCTCGGCGATATATCAGATTTATCAGACCGTATTGCTAATGCGCAGGATTCGAAAGAGTCGCAGGACCTGGCTAACGCCATCGCGGCCAAAAGCGTACAATTAAATGCGCTGACCAGCCAGTGGGAAATGTCAGTCAAACAGGCTGAACAGCGAACAACGCTGCTGGAACAGCAAAAACAGAAAGCCTTTGAGCAACAGCAATTAACTGCGCCCGTTGCCGATCTGAACTCTCTATAGGGAGGTTAACATGTTAAAACCCGTATTAACCTTATGCATCATGTCAGGCATTCTCGTCTTATCCGGTTGTAAAGAGACGAAATCAGAAGCCTGGTATAAAGAACATCCCGATGAAACCGATAAAGTCTATACGCAATGCCTCATGGATGGTGAGGCAAGCGACAACTGCGAGTTTGCGCACCGGGCAGCACTCATGTTTGCCCAGACAGGCAAACCCGGCATCAGGGAAAAATTCGAGACACTGTTTCAGCAGGAAGCCCAAAAAAGAAAATCCGTCACTCAGTAAGATCCCCACCAACAAAAACAGGGGTCCTTCCCTGTTTTTATCCCCTGTCTGTTCCTGACTAATGAGAGGCACCATGTCCGGTGGTATTTTTGTTGGTATGGACAAAAACATCATGGATGGATTCAATGCCGTGTTAGAAGGTCAGTCTTCTACCTACGGCACCCTAATCAGTGTGATTATCGTCAGTTCCTTTACCCTATTTATTACGTATCGCGGGTATCAGACCCTTGGCGGCAAACTCCAGACACCTGTTGAAGATGTTGTCTGGGATGTGGGCCGCATGTTGCTGATCACCACCTTTGTTTTAAACCGCGATGGCTGGCTGGATGCCATCATTGCGGCCATTGAAGGGCTTAAGGACGGCATCAGTGGCGATGATAATGTCTGGGCGCTGCTCGACACGGTGTGGGAAAAGGCACAAGCGCTGGGGCAAACGCTGTTCAATTTGGACACTTCTACCTACGTTAAAATGAATGGCGGCTTTGCCGAGGTGCTGGTCTGGGGCGGTGCAATCGTTCTGTTACTGGCTGCAACCTTTGTCAACCTGCTCGCCGAAATCACCATTCTGTTAATGACCACCACCGCCCCACTCTTTATTTTCTGCCTGCTGTACGGTTTTCTTAAACCCATGTTTGATAACTGGCTGAAAACACTATTTACCGCAATCTTAACGATCATGTTCTCTGCCCTGTCTGTCCGGATCGCCATCAACTACCTGAATAAAATACTGGATGCCGCCACAGCAACGTCTGCAGAAAGCAATATGGTGACCCTGGCGGCGCAATGTTTGCTGGCCGGGATTGCCGCAGGCGTCTTGGTGTATTTTTCAGCGAAAATAGCCACTGCGCTGAGCGGTGCCGCCGTGCAGGCCGTGTTACAGGGTGCAGCTATGAGCGGACTGAGCGGGCTGGCGAGCAAATCTGCCGACGTCTCCAAACCCGGTATAAAGACCGGGGGCCGACTGACCGCCAAAGGTGGCATGGCCGCAGCAGCGACAACCGGCAGGTTCATTGCCGCAGGGGCGGGCAAAACCGTGAGCACCTGGCAGAAACGTGCCACCGCCATTGAAAGCATGAAACGCCAGAATCAGCAGCGTCATCGTTAATCCTCCCGACCGCTAATTTCTTTTCTCCGTCACGCCGTGGCCTCTGCCAGCGGTGAGGCCTTCCTGCATTTATCCGATAAGAGGCTTCCATGAAATTCAGCATCTTGCTTCTGGTGCTGTGCGCGCTTACGGGCTGCGCGCAGCATCAGGGCGACCTCCCACCGGTGTCCGGCGATCCCCAGCCGGTTAATTCCCCCGCCATAATTCAGGAGCTGACTCACCATGTCTGATATTCAGCGCATCATCGATGTCTCGCGCTCTTTTGAATCCATCCTGCTGGAAAAGGAAGAGCGCTCCCGCAAAACTGCCTGGCGGGTGGCCGCTGCCGGGCTGATTCTGGCTGCACTGGCGGTCGCAGCCATTATTATTCTGCTGCCGCTGAAAACCACTGACATTGAATTGTGGTCGGTGGACAAACAGACCGGTCGTTATGAGTATATGACCCGCCTTAAAGAGCGGGATATTGCGTCTGAAAAAGCACTGGCCCACTCACTGGCGGCACACTATGTCAGTCTTCGCGAAGGGTATAATTACTTCTCCCTCCAGCGTGATTACGACGACGTACAGTTATTTAACAGCGACACTGTGAACCGGGATTATCTGGACAGGTTTAACGGCGACCAGGCTCCGGACGTTATTTTTAATAAAGCCGAATATGTCGTCTATATCGACATTATTTCTAATGTGCATGCACCTGCCACCGGACCCGATAACCTGGCAACACTGCGTATTAAGCGCACCCTCCGTCGTATTTCTGATAATTCAGTGAAAACGGACTTCTGGAATATCCGCCTCACTTACCGCTATGTCCCGCATCAGCAACTGACGGACAGCCAGCGGGAAGTGAACCCGCTGGGCTTTGTCGTCACCAGCTACCAGCGCGATAAAGAACTGAGGAGCGAATGATGCTGAAAAACATCCTGCTCCTGACGGGCTTAATGGTGTCATGCGCGACATGGAGCGCCGCCACCCCGCGCGGCAGCGGCTATGACAGCCGGATGCAGAACGTATCGTATAACAGCCAGAACGCCACCGTGGTGAATACCCGTCCCGGCTACGTCACCACGCTGCTGTTTGACGACGATGAAACTGTGATTGATGCACAAGCGGGTTTTCCAAAAGGCTGGACGGTCACGAAAAGTGATAACCGGGTCGGCGTCAGCCCGAACCCCATAACCCAGCCGGTGACGGACGCCAGCGGCAACAACGTCAGCCAGGTGTTCCTGCCCACGGCAAAGGACTGGAAGACCAACCTCTTCGTGGTGACCTCAAAGCGTGATTACAGCCTGGAGCTGAACGTGCTGGACCACGATTCCCACGCGCAGGCGTTCGTTATCCGTTACCACTATCCGGCCGAGGTTCGCCAGCAATCCGCCGCCGCCAGCGCCGAGCGTCAGACGCAGCAGCGTGAAAGACAGGAGAAGCAGCAGATAGCGGCGGCATTCGGACAGGCCAGCACGCCGCGCAACTGGCGCTACACCAAACGGGTCGCCGCCGGTTCGGCCTCCATCGCACCGGATTTTGCCTGGGATGATGGTCGTTTTGCTTATATCGGTTTTTCCCCCATCAAAACCCTGCCGTCTGTTTTCCGAGTGGTTAACGGACGGGAGCAGGCGCTCACTCCCCGGACAGTTAAGCAGGGTAATTACATTGTGATGGTGGTGCCGGCAGCGCCACAACTGGTGTTGCGTTACGGCACCTCGGTGGTAGGGATCGAAAACGACGGGTTCGGGCGCATCGCGATAACCCGCAGTGACACCGTTTCACCGTCCGTTACGCTGGAGGCAAGATGACCGATAAACCTGTGCCGGACAAGCCGGAAAAAACTACCGCAGAGCGGGAAGCGGAAGCCCGCGAACGCGCCCGTGCGGCAATGGCGTATCAGGAGCCGGAGCAAAGAACACCGCCCGGCCAGCCGGAAGTGACCCGTTTTCGCAAGGCATCCGGTCGCCGCACGCTGACCGTCAGCCTGCTGAGTCTGGCGCTGGTGATCGCCCTGGCATCCGGCGGCGATCGTCTTTTCAGTGCATTGAAAGGGGGTAATGAGAAAGAAGCCGACACCTCGCCGCCGACCTCCGCCGGGAAGACGCTGCATGAGCGTCAAAATCTGGGCATGGACAGTAACCCGTTTGGCCTGTTCGGGCCACACACACAGGACGAAACAGACCCTGCCCGCCAAGCCGTCACTCCCGCCCCCACCCTGCCACCAGCCCCACCCACCCTGAACAAGGCAGCCGCACTGGCTGACGGGCTGAACAACGCCCGAACAATGCCGGGTGATAATGCACGCACGTCCCCGGGTGAAATGCGTAGCAACGCAGAAACGTCCAACAGTCCGTCATCATCCACGACGTACACATCCTGTCCGTCAGTACTGACCAGAGGTAAAGATGGCCGCCTGCGCTGCCCGGAGACTGCCTCGCCGGAAACGGGTAATAACGACAATCCGGGCGTCGCCCGTGTCACCGGCGTCAGACGGCTGGGCCTCGATCCTGATCTCTATATCCCGGTGGACCGCTATATCCCGTGTTCGATGATGTGGCGCTTCGTGTCCGACGTCGCGGGGCATATTTCCTGCCTGGTCAGTGAAGATGTTTACAGCGCCAGCAACCATGTGACGCTGATCCCGGCGGGAACGGTCGCCCGTGGCATCTACCGCACCGGGGCGCTGCAACACGGACGCAGCAGGATGTTTGTGCTGTGGACGGAGCTGCGTACGCCTGAGCCCGGCAGCCTGCAAATCCCGCTAACTGATACGCAGGCCAGCGGCCCGCTCGGCGAGGCGGGGATCTCAGGTTGGATCGACAATCACTTCTGGGAGCGCTTCGGCAATGCCCTGATGCTCAGTACCGTGCAGGACGTGGCTGCGGCGGCGTCGGATGCTGCCCCGGGGAAAGACCGCAATACCGACTACACCGAAAACACCCGCGCCGCCACGGCGGAAATGGCGAAAACGACGCTGGACAACAGCATCAATATCCCGCCCACCCTTTACCTGAATCAGGGTGATGTCATCGGGATCATGACCGGCACCGACATTGATTTCTCATCCGTCTGGCAGCTACGACTGAAAAAGAGGTGGTATGAACGCTGAAAACCTGTCGCTGGATTTCATGAAAAAACAGCTGTTTGGTGAGTTTATTGCGCAGGACGGCCTGACGGAAATTGCCGTTAACCGGCCGGGTGAACTGCATACCAAAATTCGGGGGAAATGGCGAAGACATGAAGCCCCCATTACGCTGCGCCAGTGTTACGCCTTTGCCAGAGCGCTGGCGTCGTGGCAGGACGATAATATCGACGACACCTCGCCGATCCTTTCCGCCACGCTTGAATCAGGCGAGCGCATTCAGGCCATTATTCCCCCGGCCTGTGAGCGTAATACCGTGTCTATTACCCTGCGCAAACCCTCATTCGGGCAGAAAACGCATCAGTCATGGATTGATGCGGGATTTTATAACCGGGTGACCGGTAAGGAGCGAACGGAAGGCAAAGATGTTGAACTGACCCGCTACTATCAGAGTGAGGATATTCCCCGCTTTATGGAAAAAGCGGTGGAATACGGCAAGACGATTTTTATCGTCGGTGAAACCGGGTCCGGTAAAACCACCTATATGAAAACGCTGCTGCACTCGATTCCCCGGCACCTCAGGCTGACCACCATTGAGGATAATCCCGAAATCCGGCTCTATCACCACACCAATTATGTCCATCTCTTTTATCCAGCGGACGCCGGGGATAATGCCATTATCACGCCCGGCAGACTGATACGCGCCAATTATCGTATGAACCCTGACCGGATATTACTGGCTGAAATTCGCGGTCGGGAAGCCTGGGATGCCCTGAAAATCGTCGGTTCAGGGCATGAGGGATTGATAACCTCCCTGCATGCGGGCAGCCCGGAAGAATGTATCGAAGGGTTAATTGACCGCTGCTATGAAAACCCCGACTGCCGGAACATGCCTTTCGACGTGCTGTTACGCAAGTTGCTTAAGAGCATTGATGTGATAGTCAGCATTGATATTCACGGTGACATACGCCGGATGAGTGATGTTTATTTTAAACCCCTTCATCTCAATGACATGAGAGGTGTATTCAGCAAAGGACTCCAGTAAATAACATATCCAAATACGCTACCCTTGTTTAAATGTGAAGGTGACCGAAATGAAAAAAGTAATATCCTCCGCATTATTACTCAGCGCTATGGCGTCATATTCCACCTCCGTCATGGCCGCTGACGCCTGTGAAGTGGTGTTATGCATGTACGGTAAAGCCACCGGGAACGGCGGCGGCAATGAATGCCATTCGGCCGAACGAGCATTCTTTAACATCGTCAAAAAGAACAGGCACGGTTTTCTGCCGGACCATACTGCCGATGCCAGAAAATCGTTTTTACTTGAATGTGATTCGGCAGACCCCGCCATTATCAGCCAGATTATCAATAAATTTGGCCGCATGCGTGGTTAATTAGCGGAGGTTATCTTTATGACGAAACCGGGTTTTATTCAGCATCCCTGGACACATCAGCGCGGAGATTCCATGCGCGCAGCCTGTGTTATTGAGCACATTGAAAATGAGTCGATGCACGGATGCGGCCTTTATTATGAAATATATCACTACCGGGTTATATTCCGGTTATTGCAATTACTGCAAACGCTGAACGGCACCGACAGGATAACGCTGACAGAAGAAGCTAACCGTCGAGGGTTTACGCTTAATGAAACCAGCATTAAAGAAAGTCGTCAGTGTTATTCCGACATCATCAGGGAAATCCGCGAGAACCAATATTAACCCCTGCTATTATTTTATTCTCAGTTCTCAAACGACAGCGGAATATTTCAGCCGAATCAGGCTTAAGGCGTGGCGGTTTTCAGGTTTTTACGGTCTAGCACATTTTTCGCGAATTGAGGAGTGAAGAAATGCGGGCCGTAAAAATGAGGCAGCGGACAGAATTATTTTCGCGGGTTAAGGAGCGAAAATAGTTCAGGCACCGCGCCTCACCGGCAAACAGCCGCGCCCACGCGGATTTTGCCGGCCGGGGGGAGCCGAATAAATTTCGCCGCCCCAGCGAGCGAAAAGCTGTCGCCCACGACAGCGATTTATTTGGGGGGCACAGCCCCGCACACCGTCGCGGCTAAGTCTCCGGCCAAAAGCCGGTAGCGTGGCGCGACCACCCTCTTTAAAGGTCAGCTTCCCTTTTATTCCCGCTGCGAGGCACGAGCAAAGGGAAGAAAAAGGCGAAAGCGACCGTCTTAAAGGGGGTGGTCGCGCGTAGCGGGCGACGGTGTGCCGCCTTTGACCCTGGGGGTTTTGGCGCGGCGTCCAGCCACGACATTACCCCCATGTGACAGGCAATAAGGGCGTCCAGCCCGCATGTACTGGCGCACACCGTTTCGTGCAGGGAAGCATGCTTTCCTGCACATGGCCGCACAGCGACCACCTTCTTTACCCCATACGTTCGCCCCGCCTTTTCGCCCGACACCATGGGGCGAACTGATGGGGCGATGTCATGGGCGAATAGCTGACGAAGGAGGCACGATGATTTTAAATAAGCTTACCGCTTCACTGTCGCCGATAGTGAACGGGATGCTGGCGCTGCTCGCTTTTGTGCAACAGCAACAACTGATACTGGCGTTATTAGCGGGGCTGACGATGCCGTTTTTTACGTCGATGAAAAGCGATGAACGGCAGAAATCCCCGTTATGGAAAAGGTTGATTATCGCTTTTTCCCTGCTGTGTTTTCTCTCTGGCACACTCGCCCCGATAGTTATCGGAACCTTCCAGTGGCTGTATAAGACCAGACTCACCAGTGATAATACGGTACTGGCCTGGTCAGTACGGATTGCTTTCACTGTAACCGGGATTATTTTTCATATTATGCTTCGCCGGGTATTCACGCCGGAACTGGACAAAATAAAGAAACGCCTTGTTAAAAAAACCGCCCTTGAACGGGAATTACGCACTGATGTCCGAACTGTAAAATCCCTTCTGCCGGAAACTCTACATTATAACCCGCTGGATTATATCGATCTGAAAAAAGGTATCTTTACTGGCATGAACAGGGAGAATGAACCAATGTATCTCCCGTTAAAAGACTGGCAGAAACAACACGCAGATATTATCGGCACCACCGGAGCAGGTAAAGGGGTAGCCGCCGGGATATTGCTTTACCAAAGTATTCTGGCCGGTGAAGGTGTCTTTGTTATGGACCCCAAAGACGATGAATGGGCACCGCATCTTTACCGCAAAGCCTGCGAGGGTGCAGGCAAACCCTTTGCCTTAATTGACCTGCGAAAACAGCAATACCAGCTAAATCTGATTGAAGATATCACACCTGATGAAATGGAAGAATTGTTTGTTGCAGGTTTCAGCCTGGCGGAAAAAGGACAGGAATCTGACTTTTATCGGATCGACGACCGGAAAGCCGCCCGTATCGCCGCACAATTTGTCAGTGATAATCCATCGGCAACAATCCGTGATGTTTATAACGGTGATTACGTTCAGGGAGTTGCCGAAAAAATCAAAGCATTCTTTGGGAAGATTGAGGAACTGGCATTACTCAATGCCATTAATTCACCGGAGGGTTTTTCACTCAAAAAAACTTTTGATGAAGGTGGCTGCTGTTATGTTATCGGCTCCATGCGAAACAGCAAAATTATTACCGCACAGCGGATGCTGCTGGTTCGCCTGTACCAGTTAGCAGAAAGGCGCGACCGTGTAACAGACGTACCCCGCCCCATTGCTATTTATCTTTCCGAACTGAAATACCATTTATCCAGGCCAGCGCTGGAAGGTTTAGGCGCGGCGCGGGATAAAGGCGTACATATTATTATGGATCACCAGTCCATTGCCGATTTAAAAGACTGCCCGGCAGATTTGAAAGGTGACGCCGTTGTCGGTGCGGTCGTTGAAAATGCCAAATTCAAACTGGTTTACCGGGTTATGGACCCGGATACAGCGGAATGGGTGGCGAGAATGTCAGGCACGATTCTGGTGGACGACGAACTCCGCAAGGCTAAAACGGATAATATGCTGACGGAAACCATCGACAGTGAGCGCACAATCCGCCAGGCCGAACGTTTCTTTATTGACAGCAATATGATCCTGAACCTGCCCGATTTTGTCAGCTTTATCTTTACGACAAAAACGCTACCTTCTGCTTCACTGATTTCACCGATAAAGGTCAGAAAGCGTCAGCTAAAAATCTTCTCGGTTTCCCCTGATATTGCCGCATCGGCGGCACCGGTGAAAATCGCACTGGATTTTGACGAGGATGATAAACCATCCATACAGGATGTAATGACAACGTACCCGGATCTTTTCTTCAACGGAAGCGAAGTCAAACCGGCAGAGCCCCAACCTGATGAGGGAGAACACCTGTCCCCGCTGGATTTTTAAGGAGCGGTTATGCTGATTTCGACATATCAAGAGCGCCAGACACGCAACAGAGAAAAAATAAAACAACTGCTGAACTTCCTGAAAGAAGAAACCTACAGTGATTTTAAAACGCTGATGCTGTTATTTGGTTTCCGGGATCATAAGTCGCTTTATTCGCTGCTTGCAAAAACGGAGCGAATGGGGTTAATCCAGAAGCATGTGCTTGAATCACGGACAATTAAGATTTCATTGTGGGGGATCACCAGCGACGGGCTGGCGGTGGTGTTAACCTTGGATGATAAAATCTTTCCTGCGCGGTTTGAACCATCAAAAATCACCGGCTGGACGCTGGAGCACCATCTTGATAATCAGGCCGCCAGACTTATTCTGGAGAAGAAAGGCGCTTCGGGATGGATTAACGGCGACCGGGCCAGCTTTCTCAGCCAGTTTCAGGTAAAACATCGCCCGGACGGATTACTGACGCTGCCTGACGGTAACGTTATTGCCATTGAAACCGAGCGCCGCCTGAAAACCCGAGCCCGCTACCAGTCGATTATTGCCAGCCACCTGCTGGCCCGTACCCGCAAGCAGTGGATTTACGTTTTTTATGTTGTGCCCGATCCACAGAAGAAGCGTGCGCTTGAACTGCTGTTTGACAGCATCAGGCATGTCATCATCAACCATCAACACATTCAATTGGAAGCGCGTCACCGAAACGTTTTTCGCATTTATACACTTGCCGAACTGGAGCGTATAGAGCTCGAGAACTATTCATAAGCTGGTTAAATCGTTGCAAGCCTAACTTTCTGCATGAGCAAAAGCGGGCTCACCGAATTTTAAGCCCTTTCATGCTGGTATTTTTTGGTTTATATCTCGATTAGTATTGACTAGTCACGATAATTCTAGAGACGGTCGTAAACGTAGCATACATAAAGATATACGATGTGAATTTTCATAACATCCCATCTGATTTTACATCAATTGAGTCTGTGTAATACTTAACGCCTTTTACTCTGTGAAATACGATGCCATCAGGCATTAACTCAAGAGCACACAAGTGTTTATCGATACTGAAAGAAGAAGACAATGTTCTCCTTGTTTTATTTTTATTGATTGGATGAATAGCGGGTGAAAAAATATAATTATCATCTTCCACATTTTCAAATAGATCTACTTGAAAAGATTTTTCGTTACTCTCAGAATTCAGTATTCTCGATGATTTTCTGAACAACACAACGTTGTGGTGACCAATATCCTCGGGCTCATCACCGGAATGCTGAGTGGATTCAAAACTAATACCGTCAAGACTAAATTTATCGGATAAGGCAAGATATTCTGATACTGCTTGTGTGATCAGGTATTCATCTTCCGGCTTTCTGCCAGAAACGGGCATAGTCAGCTTTCTGGCAAGCGTCCTCATGAAAGAGACCTTCTCGTTATGCCCGGTCACATATGGATCGAAGATACTACCTTTGATATTTGAGAGATCGTTTAGGGCTGAAATATCGAGAATTTTCAAATTTCTGATAGGTCGAAACGGTACGACCACCACGAAATTCCCAACCACTGGACGTATTTCCGACACAGCAATGCTCGGTGACGTTGCACCATAAAATACTGGAATGCCGTGTGCATTCATTCTTCCTGAGCGTGCCAACGCTTGTGGTGGTGGACCAAAATACCGCTCAGGATGCTCCAGTGCTTCCTGCACGTCCTCGTAGTTTTCAAATGCCCGAGCCCGGTAAAAAATGACATCGCCGCCAACATCATTAATTGCCTGCCTGCTTTCACCTGTCCTCATTCTTTCTATGTCTGAAAAAAGCTCATCCAGAAACTCTTTTACATGCTTATTGAAATAACGAGCTTCACTTTTAAGTGACTGCTCCATTTTCTCCCACGCCCAGCCAAGCGAATTATTGACGCGATTAACACGAACATAATTAAAGCATTCATCATAAACTACATCTATGCCGTGATAATCGTTATAAATGTCCTGCATCACATTGAATATATCATCGGCAGGTTCTTCTTCAATGATTAGCTCGTCTTGAATAATAGAGGTTGCAGTATCACCACTATCATTATAAAACTCGCCATCATCAGGCTGTTCATAATATTCAATAAAGACATTGTGCACCATCTCTGCAAGAACTTCCAATTTAATACTCTTTAATTTCCTACCACAGTAATTACAATCATTGTTGGCATTTCCTGTTTTTTTTATAACTAGCCTTACATACTCTTCACCCACGCATCTATGACATATATATTTTTCTTCGTTCATAAATTCTCTGATATCCGAATAAAGATGAAGGACTGCTGTCAGTCTCAACAGATTAGCACCGACTTTACCATAAGCAACATTGTTTAGTAGGTTGGTGAGATCTTTCTTAATCAGGTAACCATCTTACCCAACTAAACATGTGACTTGTTCCCCGATGATTAACACACCTGAATGTTTGCAATGTCCGATTCTGACATTCTCGGGGGTTCACCCTGAACGAGCAAGAGGCAGTTATAGACGTACAAGAAAAAGATTGCAGTTAGCACAAAATGATTTTCCAAGTTTACCGGGCACGGAAAGTGCCAGCATGATGGGCTTACCCGGCCTGCGGTATCGTAGCCAGTCCTGGTGATTTTTTATTCCACTGCAAAACGCAGACTGTTCGTTACTCGCTGTGCTGTGTTCCGCCTCAGTCTGCACCTTGCAGCGTTGCCAGTAAAAACATGTAACCGCATTCGCTTGCTGTTGTCCAGCTCCCGACCTCAGAGTTTATCCATCAGATAAGAATGCGCCTTGGAGGCGGCGCTGGCCGCTTTGAAAATATAGCGCTTGTCGTTTTTTAGCGCTTTCAGCCAGGAAGCAATATAGCTTTCATGTTGTACCTCTCCATCAATCCCCAAATCCGCCATCAAAAAAGCACTTCCCAGCTCCGCCACCAGTTCTTCCTCTGCATAATCCGCACTACCAAACTTCCCTTTCATGTCACGGTTCAGGCGTTTTTTACCCCCACTCCAGTGGACAAGCTCATGCAGGCCGGTAGCGTAGAAGTTAGCTGCATCTGAAAACAGATGACGCTCCGGTAACCAGACTTCATCGGTTGAAGGGCTGAAAAAGGCGTTTTGTCCTTTCTCAATGATTTTTGCGCCGCTCATCCGCAACAGATTTTCAGCCTGTGGAAACGGGTCAAATGTCGCTTCCGGACTGACTGTTTCAGTCGTCAGGGGCAAGCCGTCGATTTGCTGAACGTTAAACACGGTGAAGGTTTTCAGCATCGGGATTTGTTCAACTTCTCCGGCGTGGTTTTCCTTTTCAAGGGTGGTGTAGAAAATAGCTGTTGTTCCATGCTCACCCTTGCGAACCTGTCTACCTGCAGCCTGTGCCTGTTTGTAGGTCATCCATCGAGAATCGCTGAAACCCTGTTTAGATGCGCTGCACCATAACAGCATGATATTCATGCCGCTGTAGGGTACACCGGTGGCGTAATTAGATGGCAGACCAGACATGCCCGATACGCGTTGCCACGGACAGGACCACGGTTTTACACCGCTTTCAAGTGCTGCAATGATGTTGTCGGTAACGGTCTGATAAATGTCCGTTCTGGTTTTAGAAAATTTCGTTTTTGAGGAGCCTGACTGGTCCAGCGGGGATACGCTGGTCGCCGCTGCGGCGTTAGGGGCGGTAGTCTGGTTATGCAGGGAAATAGACATGATTTTTTCTCCGTCAGTGTGTGATTTTCGTCTTCGTATCGCCTGACGGTTCGCTTTCCCGGCATCGTTCTGTCCTGCAAGGGCGCAGCATGCGTGCCATTTACCCTTGCGGGACGGGTTGTGTTGGGAAACGATTAACCGGAAGCCGATACGAGAACGAAAAACGTACAGGAGAAAAAACTTGCCCTTGCATAGTCAAGCGTAGCGCCCCTTACTCCGCAATGGTGAAAAGTCAATTTGGTGGTCTTGAGTCGTGGACTGGCACTGACAGGAACTTCATGTAGGTGTTAGCATTCTTTCCTGCCGGACGAGACGATCCTGCTAACCGGGGGCGGTTTGTTCTTAAATGGTCTCGTTCCGGCATTCATCACCGACTATTTTAGTTATAACATTTTGATTACGGCTGGTTTATCCAACTCTGGAATGAATGCGAAACCGTAACTGAAATTTGTTAAAAATTAGACACTTTGATTCACTCATGCTAATATACTGTTTATTTATACATGAAGTGTAAGTATAATTAGAACGTTACTGCTTCATATTAGGGGATGTAATAATGAGTGCAAATAAATTAAAAAAAAATATCACCGTCTTATTTTATAATATTGAAGGTGACGATTTATTTTATGAAAATCTTGCCTTAAATTATTTTACCTTGTGTGAGTCGGAAGAAAACACGAGGATAATAACTTCGCGCGACAAAAAACATCTTATTAAACTAAACCCTCCCCATTATGTAAATGATAATGAGATTTTCGGTGTTACTGTTGTTCGTGAGAGGAACACTTGGCAAACGAAAGCCACTAAAGATGGTTCAATCACTGGGATCCATCTCAACCAAGGAATAATTGGTGACCTGTATTATATTTATATATTACCAGCATACAGGACTATTTTTGGTTTCACTTCCGGGCCTAGTGGTACATTAAAGAGTGTCTGCAAGTTCATTCTTGAACAATTAAATACAAACAGAAGACTAAAAATAAAAATTGACCTCATCCCGAAAGCAAAAGGGTATATATCGTTGAATGATTACCAAGCATTTAACAGCTTGCATTTTAAAATGAACTCATCTTATCTCAGCGAGATAACAGATGATGCGCCTCATTTTTTTAAACAACTCAGCACAAGCCCCTATATCGGACCAGGAATGCAACTTTCATTTGATTTAGAATTTAATGATGAAAATTGCAGCTCATTTACTAAAGATAATGTAATTGAAATCATTAATTTTCTATCAGATCATGACGGTTGTTCTACATTAAAAGTAAAAGCAAATAATAGTGATGGCAAAGCAAGTACTATAGATTTCTCAGATACATTTCTTCACTTCAAAACTGAAGTTAACACACGAAATAAGTATATTGATGAAGAATCTGCATCACGAGTTCTTGACCAAGCATTATTAGAACTTTTAAACTTCAAGAACGGCTGAGTAAATGCTCTATCTCTTTTTTGATAACTCTATGTATACCATTAATTTCCGATGAGTTTAGTAACTGAATCAAATCGCTTATGCCATTATACATTCGCGATTTAGATGTATTATCAGAAATCTCTTTAGATGCTTCTCTGGATAATCCCAAGTTTATCAGAGACATCATCCTTTCATCGCTGGCGCCAATTTCAAGATAGTAATGTAACTTAATACTTTGAGCATCTGATTTTTTCATTCTCGCTGCCAAAGCAAACAAAGTAAAATAACACTTAACTGCATTTGAAAGTCTGAATCTAATATCATTATTTATTACGTTTATTATGTTTTTAACAGATCTGTTAATTTTAACTTCCTTTTCATCATCTCTGCTATTTTTCTTTACTATATTATTCTTATCCCATTCGATTTGAGAATTAATCATATCTTTTAAACTATTATTTTGAACCCATTTTTTAGCAATGTAACAAATATAATCCGCAGTGTAATTTCCGCTAGGAATAAACACACCAAGCTCAATCAATTTAAATGCGATTTTAAGTATTCTATCGTAAAATTCGTCAGACCATGGATATGGTAGAGACCAATCGTTAAGGTCAATTTCGCTAGTTAAAAACTCAAAAACCTTATTTTGTTGAATATATCCAGTTGTTGGATTAGATTCTAAAATAAGAGGAGGAACTTTAAGATTTAAATATGCCGTTTCAATAACTTGCTTTAATCCATTAATAGTATAATCATCTAATTTAATATCTGGTGAAGAGAATGTCGAGTCCAGATCTCCATTACCATATGACTTAATTAATTTATTAGCTACAGAATAGAACTTAGAATGGTCTTCATCATCAGGTTGAAATCCAGTCAGAGTCCTTAGGACTTCATTTGTATTTTCATTAATCAATTTATAATATGTTGGTATCTTTTCTTCTTTTTTATTATCGTCTTCATCAAAATAATCTTTAAAGGTCCAATCGTCCGGCTCAACCAAAAATATATTCCCGGAAAAATGATGCAACATTCTACCTGCACGCCCAGTAATATTGTTTATTTTTACATCCTCAATTCTTACTGTTTTATTATAAAGGCCATTTTTAAACGTAGGATTCAACATAAACAGATTCTTTGCTGGAAGATTTACACCCTCAGCTAGCGTACTAGTACATGATATGAATTTAATGAGGCCTTCTTTAACAAGATTTTCGATAAGAATTCTAACAGAAGTGGGTAGCGGACTATAATGAAATGCAACACCCTTTTTAATGTTTTCTACTAAAGTGAAATCATCATGGATGAAATGTTGTATATATTCAGAAGCCTCATTTAGAGTATCATTAACCTCATAATCAGTAATTCTTTTCGCTATTTCATCAGCAATATGTTCACAATGATTTGTTTGATTTCTATATATTATGTTACTTTCGTTTTTACCAAGCCTTAGCACAATATCAGCTAGTTTTTTATTTTTAAATTTTTTTGGTAATGTAATTTTATCATCTGAACCACGCTTACTAATTTCTAAATTAGTCCCTTTAGCTCTTACCTCAAAGATCAATTTAGATACAGGAGAATGTGCAGTAATTGCTTTAGTAAATTTGACTTCCTTAAAAATGCTTGAAAAACTATTTTGATATTGAGGAGAAGGCATGCCGATTATAATTTGAGGGCTGCTATCTTCGAGAATTCGTTCAAGGGTAAGATGGAGTAATACACCTCGGCCCTCATCCGAAATATTATGAGCTTCATCAATGAAAAGAAAATCAAAATATATATCACCGCGAAGAAGGATTTCATGTAAACGTTCTTGAGTCATGACAAAAAAGGTACGATCAGAAAAAACTTCATCTTTAGGGATAGTACAAATTTCTATATCTTTTTCATATCCTCTTTCTTTTGCCATTTCGAATATTTTTGAAGACACTTCTGTAATTAGAGCTCTCGTGGGCACGACAATTGCAGCAAAAGCACCATCACTGTTAATTACTTCTGACAATAAATAATGTAGAATAATATGAGTCTTACCTGCAGAAGTAGGTGCGACAGTAATCACATCTTCTCCAGCTTGAAGATCATCCCATAAATTACGTTGAAAATCAGTAAGTACCAAACCTAACTCCTCAACATTATTCAGTGCTTTCTTATAACTTTGACTTGAATCAGTAAATATATTATGTCTGAATGAAATTTGAGGAAATCTATTCTCTAATAACTTAACATTAGGGAAATCACCTACAGATGAAAAAAGAAAGTCTGAAATAGGAACAATCTCAGGATAATCCTCAGCGCATGTATCAATTAACATGGAAAGTATTGACGAACCTTGTTTAAGGTACTTTTCTTCTTGTGTCTTATAAAAAACTTGTGAAGCAGTTGCCATTTTCTTTACTAAAAGACGATCTAACTTATAAGTATCACCAACCAAATAGTTCGCATAACATTTAAACAATTCTAATGAGCATTTTTTAAAATCATTGCTAGATAAAATTCGTTCTGATAATTCTATATAAAAATCACTCATTTTGCTATCTCCAGATGAGCAATAAAGCTATCAACAAGCTTTTTAATATCACTAAAAGGTAATATGAATAAAGTTGTTGAATTTATATCTAAACCTTGCAATTCAATTTTTTTATAGTAGTCATCAATATGCTCAAAAGCAACATGGATATATCTTTGGATAAAGTCATCGTCACTCGTTGCATCTTTTATTAAATTACCATCAGCAAAACCAATGAAACATGGTGAGTGTATAAAATCCAATTTACTTGTATTCTCAAAAGGATTTAAAATTCTTATCAGCTCCTCTTGAGAATCTTCATCAAGCTCAGGAAGATCTAAATGACTATCAATTAAATTGAATTCCTGTATATATTTATCACTTGCGGACTTAATAGATTCAACAGCTGCTGTTGCAGCACTTGAAAAAGAAGTATAAAGCTTTGACTCTCCTAGATATAATCTCAACCCGCCCTTAATAAACTGAGCATGGATACTATCAGCGCCATAAACAGGCATTCTTGCGCTGGTTTTAAGTGATATTTTGCTGAGCAGTCTGGGAGCTTGCAGGTAAACATCTAATATTGTAAAGAGAATTAACTCACCTAATTCACCGTGTGCTGTTTGTTGACTGAGTTTGCTCAAGGCCTTTTTAAAAAGTTGATCTATCGCAATTTTACTTGGTCTCTTTAACTTTCTATCAATTTCTTTGCATGTAAGAGCAAAATTATGTAACAGCTCATCTTTAATAAGTTCAAAAAAAACTGAGTGCTTACTTTCGCCGTTTTCAATTGGTAAGTAAACTAATAAGGTCTCAACCTTTCTTTTATCAGAGAGAAGTAGAGATACTTCAACCTTTCTCAAAACTTTTTTGATAACATCATGGTTTTTTAATTGTGGCTTTAGTTTGTTGTTCATTTTCATTATGCTGTTATGTAATGATAAAAAACAAAAGCATTATATACACGGTAGGTAAACACTAACATTGAAAATATTTATTATTGAATAATTTAGCACATCCTGTGATAGAAAACATTCACCAATTCTTTGCCACAACATAAATCAGTTCATAATTCCAAAAGAAGAGTTTTCTTGAACGTATATACCAAATAAATAAATAAATTTGACATTATATGTCAGTTTTCAGTTAATGCTGGTCGCATACATTACTTTTTTGGTGTGATATGGAATTGGTTATAGCCCTATTTCCGCTCTGGAGACGCGATTTATAAGTGTTCTTTTCACTTTTCCCCTGCTATGCTTTTAATGACTAACAACATCGCCAATGCACTTTCTAAATAATTTTCATCCCAGGTTCATGAGTTACACAAAAGCAAAAAAAATTTGGCATTACTATTTACTGTTTGAGTCCCCCCCTCTGCTAGAAAAAACATTCTAGTACAAATCGCAACAGTTTACGTAGCGGCAAATCCCATTTAAAATCGGCAATGGTGAAAGCAGGTTACATTACTTAAAATACAAGATAAACTTTAAATATTAAGAAAGAAGTAAAACTCAGATAATTAATTAGATACATTGCATACAACCACAATTGATGAAATATAAATCAAAGAAAACAAGTAAATTACTGGCCATATAGATATTAATTGGATTAAGGATGAACTGAGTGAATTTAATTACAAACTTATATAAAAGAGGGCGTCATACCATAAACGCACCTCAGCGTAAATCAAATTTCTATAAGAATCAAAGAGTAATTATCCCTAGTACCTCTATGCTCAACAAGATTGATAATACTTGAACCATAATCATCCAATAACTGATTTTTTAATGAAAGATCCCGAAAGTCCTTTTTACTAACAACTGAAGAAACCCCGTCTGTGAGAATGGCAATTCTGTCACCGCCCATCAAATCGATTTGAAAATCATGGATTTGTAAAGGTTTGCTTGCTCCAAGTGCACTATCAAGAATGTTTTTACGCGGATAGTCAACAGCAGCCTCTTTAGTTAACTTACCTTCACGTAGAAGTCGAGCAACTTCACTATGATCATATGAAAGCTGCATAAGACCACGCCCCCTCAACAGATAAGCACGGGAATCACCACAATTGGCCCCTAGTAACTTGGTACCTAGAAGTTTGATGGCAGTCACAGTCGTGGCCATACCGGTCAATTTATCATCTTCCCTAGCAGCATTTTTAATCGCTTCGTCAGCGGAGTTAATGGCTTCATGAAGTGAAACATTGCCATCACTTCGCAAAGTTGCAGAAATTATGTCCAGTGCTAAGCGAGAGGCTGTTTCCCCTCCAAGATTACCGCCAACGCCGTCTGCAACGCAGCATAACAAATTAGCACTGGGCAAACACTCAACCAAGATGGCATCTTGGTTTTGAGTTCTAGGTCCTGGGGACGTGTAAGCGAATTTGTTTATCAATGGCATACTCTTTGTATCATATCGAAAAGCTCTGGATGAAGCATATCAGGTGTGGCACCAATGGATCTTTGAAGGTGGCTCACCGCCGCACACATTCTACCTTCAAGTATACTCATCTCCAAAGCAAGCCTTTTAGCCAGATCTGGTGTCATATCGTGACCTGCTACGCTTACAAAGCGCCTTTCGACATACCAACGATTATGTGATGTCCCCATTAAAAGCATAGCTATGATAATTTCAACTTTACAGTTCAAGTCGTTAACTTGTAAAAACTGTTCGAGTCGATTACATATCCCGTCACACTGCTCAAATGAAAATACACCATCAGCAACCCAACGACCATATGCCTCACCTAGTCGACAAGCGAGCATAGTGTCATGAGCAATGACCTCATTGATCCTATCGAAAGTTAGACGTTGAAATATCACAGTAGAGTTTTCTCCACCAATATTATCTTCAATAAAATTAACTATTTCTCTCCACGTTTCAACATTAATTGGGTTACCGCTCTCTAAAGCAGAAGCATATGAACTTACTTCAGCTGAGAGATGAATAACAGTCGCAGGATCAATGCTAAGAATTGCATCCCTTAATGCTGAGACACTAGGGAACCGTCTTGACGGATCTCGACGAGTACATACACGTAGAATATGGGCGTACGCACTTGAATCATTATTAATCTCACCACAAGGAATTCTTTCGTCTGTACCTACAAAGTCATGTAGTATACATCCCAACGAATATATATCAGAGGCAATACTTGCTTTTCTGAGGTCTGAAACAATTTCAGGTGCAGTGTAATAATCCGAACCCATTTTCATTCCTGTATGAGTTAACGCAGAAATTTGAGTATCTTTAACTGACATTAAACCAAAATCACTAATTGCATAATATGAACCATCTCCTGCGTCAAATCTTAGAACATTTTGAGGTTTGAGATCACGATGATAAATTTGCAATGAATGCAATTCTTCAAGCCCAGACAGAATATCCATTATGGCCCTTAAGAAAAAACCATTCAAATTTCGACTTTGTGCGATATCTTTATCAAGACTTGATGCTGCAACAGGCATAAGGAATGATGGTGGATTACTTGCAAGATCTTTGAAAAGGACTGGAACAATATTTTTATGTATTAATCTGTGCTGTACACTAGCCTCTCTTATAAATCTTTTTTTAACATTTTCAGCCAGTTCGGGAGGCAAAGGCTGGGGTTGGTTTATCGAAAATGTTTTTTTTGCATAATAATTACCGTTCTCAATGTCTTGCACTAAATCAACATTACCAAAACCACCACTACCTATACGCTTGATATGATTGATCACCATCGTAGGCCCCTTTTTTAAGATAATTCTTAATCATTCTACACTCATGATACTCAAATTTAAAACCCCAACACAGAATGTTTTCTTAAGACTCTTAAGTTAGCTTTCTTTTTTGATGAGCTAGCTATGTAAATCCCCTGCATAATATTACCATTCGCATTTAGAGATCTTCCGGCATACGAACTTTCCCTACGAAGTAGGCCGTTATACATAAAACACTTTTGCTGAGCATAAGATCATGGACACCATATACAACAAGACCGCACCAACTAGTGTTATGTAACCAGTGACTATTGGTGGTCATTCTGGTGGTCTTGACAGGGTAAGAATTCAGGTTTAGCTTGTTTTTTAGCCAGTTATTGGCAAAGGCGATCCCAGTCAGAGGAGCCAAATTTAAAAAAGCCTGCTTTCGAGCAGGCTTTTTGCTTTTCGGTTTTCATGCCTCTTCACGAATCTTTATACGATGTAGATTCAACAAGTTAGCGTGAAAAATTTTCCTGATGCATTTTCATTCCTTCCTCCGCATCAGGCAATATTCTGGGTCATTTCAGTTCGATTTTACGGTGATCTATGTCTTTTGCGACACCAAACTCCGCAGTTTCAAGCCTACCGAAAAACCTTTTAAGTTTACTCAGCGGGACTGAGTTTCGCGCAGGCCGATGCAATGCGCCGCCCGGCTTCAGCTACCGTGGCACTGTCTGTGGCAATCGATAATCGAAAATAGGGCGACAAGCCGTATGCGCTGCCGCCAACGCCGGACACACCGCTTTCCAGCAGATAATCCAGCACGTCAGCTTCGTTTTCGATTTTCGCCCCGTCTGGCCGGTAACGTCCGATTAATCCGGCGCAGCGGCAAAAGACAAAGAAACCGCCCTGCGGCACCCGCAACTCCAGCCCGTCAATATTCGCCAGAATGTCGGTTATCACATCGCGCCGTTGCTGATAAGCCGCCACCTGTGGCGCAATAAAATCCAGCCCGCCGTTAAAGGCTGCCAGCGCAGCCGCCTGACTCACCGAACTGGCACCGGAACTGATTTGCGACTGCACCACGGTCATGGCGGCAATAAGCGCTTGTGGCCCGGCACCGAAACCAATCCGCCAGCCGGTCATCGCATAAGTTTTGGATACGCCGCCCACCAGCAGACTGCGCCCCTGTAAATCAGCGGCCACGTTGAGCAGATTCTGGTGTTCACAGCCATCAAACAGAATGTGCTCATATAAGTCATCAAGCATGACCAGCACCTGCGGATGTCCACGCAGGACGGCGGCCAGCGCCTGCAATTCAGCGGCGGAATATACCGCGCCACTCGGATTACCTGGATGATTGAGCACCAGCCAGCGGGTACGCGGCGTAATACTGGCGGCCAGCTGTTCCGGCATCAGTTTGTAACCCTGCTCCAGATGACATTCAACCAAAACCGGTGTGCCGCCGTTAAAACGCACGCTGTCCGGAAACGTCGGCCAGTACGGAACCGGTACAATCACTTCGTCGCCATCATTGAGCGTAGCGGCAAAGGCATTGAAAATGACCTGCTTGGCACCGTTGGCAATCATAATGTCGGCAACAGCGAATGGCAGCCGGTTTTCCCGCTGCAATTTCTGTCGCACCGCCTCACGCAGCGCTGGAATGCCCGACGTCGGCGTGTATTTGGTTTCACCACCCGCAATCGCCTCGTATGCCGCCTGTTTAATGTGAGCGGGCGTATCAAAATCCGGCTCGCCGGTGGTGAGATCCAAAATATCGACCCCAGCTTTTTTCAGGTCATTGGTACGCTGTTTCGCCGCTGCATTGGCGGAAAGTGACACGCGCTGAACGCGGTCTGACAAAGAAATCGTCATCGTAATGTTCCAACGCTAAAGTTAAGACTGGCGGTCAAAGTCAGGCTCAGGCAGACCAAGGTTTTCACGCAGCGTGCTGAATTCATATTCTTCACGGAATAACCCGCGACGGCGCAATTCGGGGATCACCAGCTCAACAAACAGCGAAAGCTGTTCCGGCATCACCGCCGGCATGATGTTGAAACCGTCTGCCCCGCCTTCTTCAAGCCAGTGCTGGAAATCATCGGCGATAACGTCCGCCGTACCGACCAGTACGCGGTGCCCACGCGAACCGGCAGCAATCGCGGCCAGTTCACGCAGGGTCAGATTTTCGCGATACGCCAGATCGGTCAGCAGTTTCACTCGGCTCTGATTACCTTCACCAGCAGGCACATCCGGCACCGGTCCATCGAGCGGAAACGCACTCAGATCCATATTAAAACGGGTGGAAAGCTGGCGGATGCCGTTATCAATATCCACCAGCGAATTCAGTTCACGCCAGGTTTCATGGGCTTCTTCCAGCGTGCGGCCCACGATGGGCATTACGCCTGGCAAAATCAGCACGTGATCTGGATTACGTCCAGCCTCAATCACCTGCTGTTTCTGCGCACGGTAAAACGTTTGCGCTTCTTCCAGCGTGGCGGCCGCAGTAAACACGACTTCAGCCGTGGCCGCCGCCAGTTTCTGGCCGTCAGCAGAAGAACCGGCTTCAATAATGACCGGACGCCCCTGCGGCGAACGAGTGATATTCAGCGGACCCTGTACCTGAAAATACTTGCCCTGATGATTCACCGGCTGGATTTTCTCGTTCACGAAATACTGGCCGCTGGCCTTGTCCGGCTGCACCGCCCCCTCCTGCCAACCTTCCCACAGTTTGAATGTCGCCTCGAGAAACTCATGCGCCACGGCATAACGTTCGGCATGCGTGGGCATATCGTCGCGGCTGAAATTGCGCGCCACGTCAGTGGAAAACGACGTTACCACGTTCCACGCCGCGCGGCCGTGGCTGATGTGATCAAGAGAAGAAAAGCTGCGTGCCAGATTAAACGGATCGCTGAATGTCGTTGAAGCCGTGGCGGCCAGCCCGATATGGCGTGTTTGCACTGCCAGCGCCGACAGCAAGGTCAGCGGCTCAAGCCGCGCCATGGTGGACGGCAACCGGTAGACGCTGGTCGCCAGAGCATCGCCGACGAAGAACATATCGAACTTGCCCTCTTCGGCTTTTTTGGCGATCCCCGTCAGCCAGTCGATGTCGGTCGGCGAACCAAGGTTTTCAGTTAAGCGCCAGCCACTGACGTGATGCCCGAGCGGCTGTACAAACAGACCAAGACGCAATTGACGTGTGTTTTTTGCAGAAGATGAATCAGAGGTCATGGCGTTATCCCTGTGAATAATAGTCAGTTTCGGTTTTCCGCAGGGCTTTTTCGATATTTTCCGCTGCTATTGGAAACGGTAAACGGGCGGCATTTTCGGCGGAGAATTTTACTTCGCGGGCAATAGCCGCGATGATCGCCTCCCGGTCACCATTCAGTGGCGGCAATGACAGTGGCGCGTCATATTCACGTAACAACGACAGCAACTGCACCTCGGGCTGGCCGTCATCGCTTTCCAACAGGGACTGCACCAGCAACCCGAAACCCACTTTCTCGCCGTGCAGCCAGTCATGCAATTCCGGCTGATGGGTGAAACGGTTATGGATCGCGTGCGCCACGCCCGGCGCAGGGGTTTCATCGCGCATGCTGTTAGCCATACCTGCCACCGCGATATTGGCGTCGATAACTTTCATCAGCGCCGGTGTGACTTCATGGCGGGCGTTGTCCTGCACCGCCTGAGCGCCGTATTGTTCAAAGACGTCCACCGCCAGTTTTGCCGCCTGAACTTTCAGGTTCAGCGCCAGACTGTCGTCGCTTTTCTGTTTATACGGGCGGAATTCGTACCATTTCGCCAGCGCATCCACGATGCCCGCTTTGAGATAACGCACATCGTTTTGCGCAATCACATTCGTGTCGACCAGCAGCATCAGCGGCATACGCGACAACGGCTGGCTGCGCACATGCCCGCCGAGCTCATTATAAATAATGCTGACCGGCGACCAGGCGGCACAGGTCGCGGCAACGGTCGGTATGGTCACCAGCCCGACGTGGGACAGCAGATTCGCCACCGCTTTGGCACAATCAAGCACCCGCCCACCGCCAATGCCCAGTACCAGCGTGGCGTTTTGTTCCCGCACGCTGTTCAGATGGGTTTCGATAGCCGCATCGGTACATTCCGTGGTGAGAAAATTGACCTGCCAGCGAATACCGGCTGCCTCCAGGCTGGTTTCCAGTTGCGGATTCACCGCCCGCCACGCTTTCGGGCTGGTGATGATCGCGACATCGGAGGAATGAACGGCAAGTAGCTCACCGGTGCGTGAAAGCAGGCCGGGCTGATGATGATAGGTCTGCGGTGATTTTATGGCGAACACATCGATGCCCTGTATTTGTCGTCTGGTTAAAGAGAAACTCCCCGTAATTAAACAGGAATTTGATATGGGATATATTCAAGTGTTATTAAAAGCATCCTACGAGAATTGAAAAAATTAACAAAGTGCTAAGTGGGGATCCTTATTAACTTATTCTCAATAGCATAGATTGATTTTTGCTATAGCCTATAAACCCCTTGCATGCTGTGCTGGATCAAAGAAATGATAGTGTCAGACAGGGCTAATTTAACGCAATGAAAACAGACGCATCTGGCATCATCCCATACCTGATACGCCATTTCGATATCGTGTTTTTAATGACGATCTTAAAACAACGTTAATTATCCCTTATATAAGACGAGAGTATTATGTCCTCACATCCGATAGATTTTCTTTTACTTGGCAACAATTTTGGCACACCCGAAATGCGGGAAATCTGGTCAGAGCAAAATCGCCTGACACAGCAAATTAATGTCGAAGTTGCGCTGGCATTGGCCGAAGGTGAGCTGGGTGTGATTCCGCAACAGGCTGCGCTGAGCATTGCGGAGCTGGCCAATGCCAGCCAGCTGAATATTAAGGACATCGCCGCCTCCGGCGCGCAGATGAAACATTCTCTGATGCCGGTGCTCACCGCATTGCAACAGCAATGCGGTGACGCAGGGGAATACATTCATTACGGCGCAACCACGCAGGATATCATCGATACCGCCACCGTTTTACAGCTGGCACAAACTCTGAAAGTGATCGTCCGTGACAGCACCGCCGTGGCGAATGAGCTGAAAGCGCTGGCGCGTGAGCATCAGTACACGCTGATGACAGGCCGCACCCACGGTATGCAGGCGTTGCCCACCACGTTTGGCTTTAAAGTCGCCGTCTGGCTGGATGAGTTTATCCGTCATCTCGACCGTCTTGCCGCCATCACGCCGCGTCTGCTGACCGGTAATATCAGCGGCGCGATCAGTACCTACGCTGCGCTTGGCGAAGTGGGTCCGGAGGTAGAACGCCGCACACTGGCGCGCCTGAACCTCAGTACGCCGAATATCGGCTGGCAGGCTGCGCGTGACCGCTTTTCAGAATACGCCTCGGTGGCGGTGCTGATCAGCGGCACTCTGGGCAAAATCGGCAACGAACTTTACAACCTGATGCGCACCGAAATTAATGAAGTCGAAGAGCCGTTCAGCAGCGGGAAAATCGGCTCCACCACCATGCCGCACAAACGCAATCCCGCGGCCCTCGAAGGTCTTGCCAGCCTGACACAGCCGCTGTTGCACAGCGCATCACTGATTTATCAGTCGATGCACGTGGAGCATGAACGTGATGCGATGAGCTGGCGCGCCGAGTGGCTCGCCCTGCCGGAAATCTCGATTTATCTCTCTGCACAGCTGCAAAATGCTCAGTCGATTCTCTCCGGCCTGACGGTCAATAAAGCACGCATGCTTGCGAATTTGCAAATGCAGGACGGCCTGCTGCTGTCCGAAAAAGTGATGTTTGAGGTCGGTAAAAAACTCGGTAAACAAACCGCGCATCATCTGGTTTATGAATGCGCCATGCAGGCGTTTGAAAAACGACACGCTTTTAAAACCGTTCTGCTTGCGCATCCGGTGTTGGCGGCCTGTATTACTGAACGGGATCTTGACCACTGGTTAGATCCGGCTCATTACACCGGCTGCGCCGCGCAAAAAGTCGATGACGTCATCCGCTTTGCCGAGCAGTCCGGTCATCTGACTTCTCCTGAGGGATCTGGGTTATGACACAACATTTCAGGCGGCTGACGCTGGATGATAAACACGATTATCTGACACTGATGCTGGCCGCCTACGCGCCAATCAAAGCGCTCGGGATTCAGTTTGATGCTGCCACCGCCGATCTGGTACGCGTGACACAACACCTCGACGATCATGCGGTGTTTGCGCTCTTTGATGACCAGCGGATGGCGGCTTCGGTTACCCTGCGCTTCCCGTGGGGCGCAATGCCGGGCCCTTTGGGCCTGCCGCATATTGGCTGGTTTGGCACGCATCCAGATTACGCCGGTCAGAGCCTCGGCAAAAAACTGTTGGGCTGGCTGGAAGACAACATTCTGATCCGCGAACTGAAAGCCCCGGCTTACTCACTCGGTACCGCCACCAGCCATCCGTGGCTGCGCGATATGTACCTAAAACTGGGTTTTCAGCCGGTCTTTGAAAGAGACCTCGGCAAAGGACATATCACGCTGTACCTGAAAAAAATTCTCGATGAAAAAAGCCACGCCCGCTGGCTGGAACGTCAGCCACCTACAGGAGTTTAAATGTTAGATATCACGCAGGAACATCAGCCACTGGCGGCGTTTATTCAGGATTTTCGCCACCACCTGCACCGCCATCCGGAGCTGTCCAACGACGAATTTAACACCACCGCCAGTATCCGGGCGGTACTGGAGAAGTATCAAATCCGCGTGATAGATTTGCCGCTCAAAACTGGTCTGGTGGCAGAAATTGGCGGCATCAATCCCGGCGAACTGGTGGTGCTACGTTCTGATATCGATGCCCTGCCGATTGAAGAAAAATCCGCTGTGGATTACACCTCGCAAAATCCCGGAGTGATGCACGCCTGCGGCCACGATTTCCACACCTCGGCGGCACTTGGCGCGGCGATTTTGCTGAAAGCGCAGGAAGATTCGCTTTCCGGCACGGTGCGCATTCTGTTTCAGGCGGCGGAAGAAACCGGTCACGGTGCGCCGACGCTGATTAGCACCGGCGCGCTCGATAACGCTGCCGTCATTTTCGGCATTCATAACGATCCCTCTTTGCCGGTTGGCGTTATCGGCAGCAAAGACGGCGCATTAACCGCCGGCGTGGATCGCTTTGCGATCGCCATCTCCGGTACCGGCAGCCACGCGGCACGTCCACACGAAGGCAACGACCCGATTATTATCGCCGGACAGGTGATTTCCGCGCTGCAAACCCTGATCGCCCGCAACGTGCCGTCCGCACACAACGCGGTGGTTTCTATCACCCAGGTTCACAGCGGGAGTACGTGGAACGTGATCCCGGATTCCGCCTGGCTGGAAGGCACCGTCCGCACCTTTAATCAGGACACACGGGAACTGATCGAACGCCGTTTGCGGCAGGTTCTTACGGGTATCGCTGCGGCATTTGATACCGACATCAGCCTCGACTGGCAGCCAGGCCCGCCGTCAGTGGTCAATACGGCTAAATGGGTGGATTTCGCGCTGGCGCACGGTGAAGGTTCCGGCTTTGAAGCCCGTCGCGTTGAAGCCAGCCCGATAGGGGAGGACTTCGCGTTCTATCAGCAAAAATTGCCCGGCGCATTCATCATGATCGGCTCCGGCGGTCCTTACGCACTGCACCATCCACAATTTCGCGTTGACGATCGCGCCCTGTTTCCGACTGCACATTACCTGTCGCAACTGGCGGTACAAGCGCTGCGCACTCTCAGTGCGGAAATAAACAGCAAGGATAAAAGCGCATGAATCGACAAGCAGGCACCGACTTGCCAGGCATGGATTCTCATCGTTGACCCTTGACGAGCACTCGATTTCAGACGCCCTGCTGGTGCAACTGCATGCGCTCTGCGAGCGTGAACCTTTCGTTAATTTATTATCTTCGGTCGCTCAGGCCTGAAACGGGGAATACACCGATGACATTAACGCCATCGCTGGCGAAACTTATCGTCAGCTCGTCCCCTTCCCCCGCAGCTCATGAAGCAGCACGGGAAGGGTTGCTGGATTTTTTGGCGGTTACCCTGCCGGTTTTACGCGGCGACTTCCCCGATGCGGGACTGAACAGTTTGCATCAGGTTTACCGCGCTGACGATCCGCCGACCCGCGCGTTGCTGCTCGGGTATGTCGGGCACGCGCTGGATTTTGACGATTTCCATCCCGATTTTCGCGGTCACCCCAGCGTGGTGATTTTGCCCGCGCTTCTGGCGCTGGTCTCACAAAGACCCGATTTCAATGGCGCACATTTTCTCGATGCGTACGTGACCGGAGTGGAAATGTCCGGACGCCTCGGGCTGGCCGTCGGTTCTCAGCATTACACCCTCGGTTTTCACAATACCGCTACGCTCGGCACGATTGCCGCCGCCGCTGCCTGCGCGCGGCTGGTGCATGCCACGGAACGGCAAACGGCAGTGATTCTGGGTATCGCGGCGACGCAGTCTGCGGGTTTACGTGCGCAGTTCGGCAGTGATGTCAAACCGTTGCACGCGGGCCTGGCGGCGCAGACCGCCGTCATTGCCACACAGCTCACGCTGGCAGGCTTTCACGGCCAGCCGGACAACGTGCTGGACAGCTTTTTATCGACTTATTGCGCCGGTCAGCAGCAGCCGGAAAAACTTATCTCAGGCTGGGGCGCGCCGTGGCGGATTATCTCGCCCGGTCTGGAATTCAAACCCTATCCGACCTGCGGAGGCACGCATAGCGCTGCCGATGCCGCACGAGCTCTCCGCCAGGAGTGGCTGCAAACGGGCAATAGCACGGATGTACTGATCGCAGCCATCGAACGCATTGAAGTGTCTTTTCCGCCGGGCGGTGATATTGCGGCGTCGGTGCGAAAACCCAACACCGGCGTTGAAGCCAGGTTCAGTCTGGAATACGTGATTGCGGCATGTTTGCTGCGCGGAGAACTACGCTTAGAGGATTTCTCATCGGCGCCGGTGGCGACAGATATTGCCGCGCTGGCAGAAAGTGTGGCGCGTTGCCCGGATTTCTCCGCACCGCCGGACGAGCTGAACCCGGCCGCGCGTTTTCATCAGGTGACGGTGTTTTTGCGTGACGGCTGCGTGCTGCAACAGCGCTTCACGCGGCAGCAAAGCCTGGCAATCCCGTTTGATTTACCGGCAAAACTGCGTGCCTGTTTGCCCGACTTCACAGACGCAAAGCGGATGGAGCTGGTGGCACTGAGCAGGCTGGAAAACCGCGACAGTCTGCCGCGGCTGGTTGATATGTTATTTGCGAAACAAATTAACGCAGCGTCATTATAAAACCGTCGACAGGAAATTACGGACACGGACGTTCTCAGTTTCATCGAGTACACTTTTCGTTGGCCCCGACGCCACAATCTTGCCACCCTCCATAAAGATGACGTTATCTGCCACTTCTCGTGCAAAGCCGATTTCGTGGGTGACAATCACCATCGTTATCCCGGAGTGCGCCAGCTTTTTGATCACCTGCAACACTTCGCCCACCAGTTCAGGATCCAGCGCGGAAGTGGGTTCATCGAACAACATCACTTCAGGATCCATCGCCAGCGCACGGGCAATGGCTACACGCTGCTGCTGCCCGCCGGAAAGCTGCTGCGGCCAGTCATCTTCACGACTGGCTAACCCAACCTGCCGGAGCAACGCGCGGGCTTTACTGAGTACCTGCTCACGGTTTTGCTTCTTCACCCGCAAAGGCGCATCGGTAATATTTTGCAAAACGGTGCGGTGCGGGAACAGGTTAAATTGTTGAAATACCATGCCGGTACGGCTGCGCTGCGCGGCGATTCTGCGGCTGCTCAGTTCATACAATGCCTGCCCTTTCTGCTGATAACCCACCAGTTCGCCACCGATACGGATCGTGCCGCCATCCAGTTTTTCAAGATGATTGATACAACGCAGCAAGGTGGATTTCCCTGAACCGGAAGGCCCGAGGATCACCGTGACCGAACCGGCCGGAATATCGAGGCTGATTTCATCCAGAATGGTATTACCGGAGAAACGCTTAGTGACTTTGCGAAATTCAATGGCTTCACCCATGGCTGGTTTCTCCTGCGCTGATACTGGGGGTACTGACAGCGCCGGATGCCGACGCTTTCCCGGCTTTGCGTTTTACCTTGCGGTGACTACTGCGGCTGAAATGTCGTTCAACGTAATACTGAATCACTGAAAGCAATGATGTCAGCAGCAGGTACCACAACGTGGCGACCAGCAGCAGCGGGATCACTTCATAGGTGCGCTGATAAATAATCTGCGCGGAGAACAGCACATCCTGTAGTGAAATCACCGAGACAACCGCTGTGGTTTTCAACTGACCGATCACTTCATTCCCTGCCGGAGGCAGAATGGCGCGCATCGCCTGTGGCAAAATGGTGTGGAGGAATATTTGTGCCGGGCGATAACCCAGAGCACGTGCAGCCTCGACTTGCCCGGTGCCGACGCTCTGGATCCCGGCGCGGATAATCTCTGCGGCATAGGCAGACTGATGCATGACTAATGCAATCACGGCAGCACTGAACGGGCTAATCAGTGAGTTCGCAGAAGCGCTCCAGATTTCACCAACCCACGGCAGCGAAATCGAAATAGTCGGGTAAAGCGCGGCAATGTTGTACCAGAGAAATAACTGAACCAGCATCGGCACCCCGCGGAAAAACCAGGTATACCCCCAGCTGACAGCGACCAGCACCGGATTGGATGACAGGCGCATCAGCGCCAGGATCGTGCCGCCTGCAAAGCCAAAAATCACGGAAATTGCGGTCAGTTGCAATGTCATCAGTACGCCCTGAATGATCGACGGACCGGTAAAGTTTTCGGCAATCACCGACCATTCAAAACGCGGATTGCTGAGCATGGAGTTCCCCATAGCCAGCAATATCAGCAATACGATCAGGGCGCTTATCCAGCGCCCGATATATTTTTTACCGATGATCCGCAGTTCTTCCGGCTGCTGATCGTGTGTTTCACTGCTCATCCGAAAATCTCTTCATTACGTTTTGACTCTTTGACTGCGCCAAAACCGATGGACCATTTATCGAGGATTTTCTGGTAAGTCCCGTCCTTGATCAGCGAGTTCAGGGATGCCTGCACCGCCTCTTCCAGCCCCGACTGTTTAGGGAACGCCACGGAGACAGGCGCATCATCAACATGAATAGTGCCGGTTAGCGTCAGCGGTTTGACCTGGCTAACCTGATAGGTCAGACCTTCATACGGGCCGAAGAACATCGGTACGCGACCGCTGACCACGGCCTGTACGCCTGAAGGGCGATCCGGGAATACGGCAATCTTGATCGGCGGCTTACCCGCATCAGTACAAATTTTGCTTGCAGCTTCAAGACGCCCAATCTGCGTAGTGCCCGCGCCGGCGCCCACTTCCTGCCCGCACACAGCCTCAAAAGAGGTAAATGGCGCAATATTGGCGTCTTTACGCGAGATGACCCCCAGGCGCGACGCATCGTAGTAACTGACGAAATCGACCTGCTCGAGACGTTTTTTGGTGGCGTTGATATTGGATAGTGCGACGTCATAGCGACCCGATTTCAACCCCGGAATAATATTGTCGAAACCGCCGGTATCCTGCCAGCGCACTTCCACACCGAGCCTTGCCGCCACGGCATTCATCACATCAATCTCACGCCCGGCGAGCGTTTTATTGTCTTCCTGGAAAAAAGTGGTTGGGGGCGTATTCGGATTGGTGCCTGCAACGATATATCCGCGTTTGGCGATATCCGGCGGAAGCTTACTTTTCAGCGCCTCATCAGCGGTGACATGAAAGGTGGTAGAGGACGGAACAACCTGCCCGGCAGCCCACGCAGAAGAGAGATTCCCGGCAATCAGCAAAGGAAGCAGTAATTTAGATAACGTCATAAAGAAGCCTTTTCCTGGTTAAAACCTGTAAAAACCACAAAAGAGGTGCGGTAAAAGAGGCAAGGCCATCAGAGGGGTTTTATCATTGATAGTGCAACACCCGCCCTGCCTTAGACATGATTCTGCGGGCATATGCCTTTTACTGACAAATGAGAAAAAGAGATAAAGATTTCGAAAAAATGGGAAAGTCAGGGGCGGGCTAAAGAACGCTTTTCATTCAAACTCAAGGTCAGCGCCGCGGGCTCGCAGCACTCACTGGCTCAAAAGAATGTTAAACCACTCCTTTTGATATTCTGCGGTTTTAACCGTGCGCTCACGCCTGCTATGCGTCAGGTAAATCGCCTTGATACCAGATGCAAGTCATTAGCCTGGCGCACGCGTACTGGTCAAACGCACCTCATGGCTTCATCACGACGCGGCCAAGCGGTTTCGCTGTCTCAGCGAATTCGTGGGCCGCGGCAGCGTTAGCCAGGGGGAAGATACGGTCAATGACCACCTTGATACGCCCTGCTGCTACAGCCTGCAACAGGTCGTCCACACTGGCCCGCACGTCAGGCCTTGCAAAAAGGGGGCCCATGAAGACTCCCATGAGTGTCTGGTTAGACTGCATTGGCGACCACAAGTCGACAGTCAGACTCCCCCCGCCCGCATTACCGACGAAGACGAGACGTCCTTCCGGGGCAAGTGCAGAAAGCGAAGCAGGCAGCGTCGTCCCCACCGGATCGATGACGAGGTCAACACCGGTACCCTGGGTGTACTGTCGTACACGGTCTACGATGTTGTGCTCGGCACGATCCACGACATGATCGGCACCCAGTTCAAGCAACCAACTCCTGCGCTGCGTTCCGCTTGCCACGGCGATGACCGTTGCGCCTGCTTGTGAGGCAAGCTGAACGGCCGCGAGCCCCACGCCACCCGCCGCGGCCTGAATAAGGACGGTTTCTCCGTGTCGGAGCATGCCTCGGGTGAAAAGACAATGATGCGCGGTTGCAAAAGAAATCGGTACCACCGCCGCTTCAGGCATCTCCACGCCATCGGGGATAAGCCAGGTGTGTTCCGCGGGTACCGCCCAACGTTCCGCATGTGATCCCTGCAGGTGAAAAGCAGCGACTCTGTCCCCAACCTTACGGCTACGGACATTCGATCCGACGGCAACCACTGTGCCCGCGGCCGCGTAGCCCACGACCCATGAAGGAAGCGGCGGCGGAGTTGAACGGCGGTTGATCAGATCGCCTCCTTCAATGGAGATTGCCTCGACAGCAATCAGGATATCGTCAGGCCCGGTGACCGGATCGGGGATATCGACATATTTCAGGACACCGGGAGCGCCTGCCACGTCATAAACCGCTGCTTTCATAAATTGTCCTCTGTCCCCTCCGTTAATCCGCACCCGTCTGGCTAACTCTCCCGATCCAGCATAGACCTCCACAGGCAGCGCAGGCTGCCCTATTGAATTTTTGACTGGCGGAAAGACTCATAACGCTTAGGGCAGCTTGGCAATGACCTTTATCTCAAACGTGAATCCGTAAAGCCAGGTCACGCCGATCCCGGTCAACGTAGGGTAAGGCGCCTCCCCCCAATATTCTGGCAGAATACTCCAGATAGCGTCGAGATTTGACTCGGGATCGACGACAAAGAGGGTAACGTCTACCACGTCACCAAACGTGCAGCCCGCCGCCGCGAGCACAGCATTAAGATTATTGAACGCCAGCCTGACCTGAGCTTGCAGATCGTGCTCAGGCGAGCCGTCCTCGCGGCTACCAACCTGCCCCGAAACGAACAAAAAACCATTGGATTTGATGGCCGGTGAATAGCGATTGCGCTCATAGAGCGTCTGCCGACCGAAGGGAAAAACGGCTTCGCGTGCTGTCATGTTTTGTACCTTTATCGTGGGGCGAAATAAGCCCGGTGAATATAAAGACACTTTACAGCGGCGAGATCGGGCGGATAAACAAGCGACTTTGTCCCTCATTGTTTGTAATATCCAAACAATCGGTGAAAAGAGAGGATAAGGAATGGATCGTTTCGATGCGATGCGCGCCTTTGCTCGCGTGGTAGAGGCAGGTAGCTTCACGAAGGCTGCCCAAACGCTTCATATGAGCAAAACCACGGTGACGCAACTCATTCAGCAGCTGGAAGCGCGCCTGCGCGTCAAATTGCTCCATCGCACTACCCGCAAACTCGGTGTGACTCCTGATGGCGCGGTCTACTACGAACGCGTCATCCGTCTGCTGGCGGACATGGAGGATGCTGAAAACAGCCTGTCCAGTGCGGCGATGACGCCCAGGGGACGGCTACGGGTGGATGTACCCAGTCCGCTGGCCCGCCTTATTCTGGTGCCGGCGCTACCGGCTTTCCACGCCCGCTACCCTGATATCCAGTTCGACATGGGTGTGAGCGACCGGGTGGTGGATCTGATCGGCGACAACGTGGATTGCGTTCTGCGCGGTGGTGAAATCACCGACCAGTCCCTAATCGCACGCCATGTCGGCGATTTGCAAATCGGCGTCTACGTCGCCCCCCATTATGTGGAACGCCTTGGCGCCCCTGCGCACCCGCGAGAACTGCAAAACACCGACCATCGCATAGTAGGATTCGTGTCCTCACGCAGCCGTAAGATTGATCCTCTGGTTCTGCGCAGTGAGAGTGAACAGATTGAAATTACGGGCAATTATGTGCTTGCCGTAGATGACGGCAATGCTTACCTCGAAGCTGGATTAGCCGGGTTAGGCGTGATTGCGCTGCCAATCTATATGGCGGCAGCACATCAGGCTGTTGGCGCTTTGATTCCGTTATTTACACAATGGCGTATCAGCCCAATGCCCCTGCACCTGGCGTTTCCGCCGAACCGCCATGTCAACGGCAAACTGCGCGTTTTTATTGACTGGATCGTTGAATTGATGCAACAGCATGTCCCCATTACCAACAATAAGTAACGACATCCCAGCTCCCTGATTCGCTTATCAACGACGATGGGTGATCATTCCCGTTGTTTTGAACGAAAGTTAATAATAGAAATCGTTTTCCCAATTTAAATATTTATAACGAATCCAAGAACTATAATGCGGGATTGCCGTCCTGTTCGGGACTCGCTGGAAATTTTTCCCCTAACACTAGTCTGTTTGCCTAACTACAGTATTCATGGGATTCCCGATGAGGTACACTTTATCTTTAATATCGTCATTCCCGCACCATTCATTGTAATTATAGAAAATTGCATTTAATAAAATAAGGATATTAATTTATGAAAAAGGTATAAAAATTATCATCACGGTAGTTTTCGTGATTCTGGCATTGCTGAGCGGCATGATGAGCTTCATGATCGTCGGGATGGGGGTCAGCGGTAGTGGCTGTGGTCAGGAGTGTTTTGATAATATGGATTCTGCAAAACTCATTAGTATTATATTCTGGATATTGGCTATCATAAGCGGTATCTTCGCTTTCATGGACAATGGCAGCCAAAAAAAAGATCCTCAGTAACAATATTAAGTCCATAGATATATTTGCAGATTTTATCATCTCCTCCTGAGCATCTCCTGCACCCTCATTAAAACGCCATCACCGCCACTGCTGATAAGTTAAGGATCGGTTTCCCGATCCTTATCCCCAACAACGTTGAATGCATCGACAGCAAAAGAGCCTTCTTACAATAACCGTTAATCAGGCTAAACGCCCCGCTACAAACTCCCCTGCACCGCTGAGGCGCTGATATTCACCGGCATGCCGGAGCGGCGCTGCAGGGTTTGCTCGGCCTGCGAAGGACTCACTCCCGGCCCCTGAGTAAACTCGCGCAGCGCCGAGGTCATCGGCAAGGGGACTTTTCTGTCGGATTCAAATTCCGCCCGATTGCGCGACAGCGGCTCGTGCACCTCCAGCCAATGGCTGCCGTCCGGCTCCACGGTGTACTTCACCGGCTGATCGATTAGCTGGACGCGCGTCCCCACCGGTACGTTATCAAACAGGAATTTAATATCGTCATTGCGCAGGCGAATGCATCCCTGGCTGACGCGCAGCCCAATGCCAAAGTTAGCGTTGGTGCCGTGGATGGCGTACAGCCTGCCGATGTAGATCGCATACAGCCCCATCGGATTATCAGGCCCGGGCGGCACCAGCGCCGGCAGGGTTTTGCCCTCTTTCGCATACTCGCGCCGGGTATTGGCGGTCGGAACCCAGGTCGGTCCCTCCTGCTTGCGCTCTACCGCCGTCACCCAGTTACGCGGGGTTTCGCGTCCGGCCTGGCCAATGCCGATTGGCAGCACTTCCACACTATTGCCCAGCGGCGGGTAATAATAGAGACGCATTTCGGCGACGTTGATGACGATCCCTTCGCGCACGGTGTCAGGCAGGATCAACTGCTGCGGAATAATCAGCGTCGAACCGGAGTGCGGCAAATAGACATCGACACCGGGGTTGGCCTCCAGCATATTGCTCAACCCCTGGCCGTACTGGGCAGCAAAACTTTCCAGCGGTTGGGTGTTGTTCTCCGGGACGGCGATGGTAAATGCGCTGCCCACCAGACGACTTCCCTCCGGCGGCAGCGGATAACTGACGGCCAGCGCGCCGTGGCTGGCGAGCAGCATCAGCGCAGAACAAAGTAATTTCACACGCCGCATCGTCATTTTCCCTTCCTCAGTCGCGACTCTCGTGTGTGAATTATAGCGTTATTTCCTCGCCTCGATCCGCTGACCACGATGGCTTAAATCTGATAGTCGATAGCGGCCTCTTCCGGCTCCATCGCCTGACGCTTAATTTCATCCAGCGACAGTCCGGCATTGCACAGTTCGATAAAGCGCCAGACGTAGTTACGCTGGAGCTGGCCCCGCTTCAACCCCAGCCACACGGTATTGGCATCGAACAGATGACGAGTATCGAGACGCGTAAAGGTGTCCGCTTCCCTGGCATCTCCGGACTGCTCGGCAACCAGCCCGACGCCCAGCCCCAGCTCGACATAGGTCTTGATGACATCGGAATCCTGCGCGCTCAGCACGATATCCGGCATCAACCCCTTGCGGTTGAAGGCCTCATCGATTCGCGAACGGCCAGTGATCCCCTGGCGGTAGGTGATTAACGGCCAGCGGGCTATTGCCTCAAGCGTCAGAGGAGAAACCTGCGTCAAAGGATGATCCTTCGGCACCAGCAGGCTGTGATGCCAGCGGAACCAGGGGAAAGCCGCCAGCGTCGGGTCGTTGCTCAGGCGCTCGCTGGCGATACCGATATCCGCCCCGCCGTTATGCAGCAGCGCTTCGATTTCCTGCGGGGTGCCCTGCACCAGCTCGACGCGAACATCTGAGAACAGCTCGCGGAAGGCTTTAATCACCGGCGGCAGGCTGTAGCGCGCCTGGGTGTGGGTGGTGGCGATGGTTAAGACACCGGAGGCATCATTGGTAAAGAGATCCGCCAGCCGCCGGACGTTGCTGGCTTCATTGAGGATGCGCTCGGCAATGGATAACAGCGCTTTACCCGGCTCGGTCATGCCTAACAGGCGCTTACCGCGACGGATAAAGATCTCAATCCCCAGCTCCTCTTCCAGTTCCCGGATATGGCGGCTGACGCCTGACTGCGAGGTATAGAGCATATTCGCGACTTCCGTCAGGTTGTAATCCTGACGGGCCGCCTCACGGATAATTTTCAGTTGCTGGAAGTTCACCCTTTCCTCCGGGCCAATGGACTTAACATATCTGCTATTGTTAAAGTCTGTTGTCCCAGGTAACAAATAATAAAAACCAGCAACTTATTCCTTAAGAGAATATAGCCTAACTAACCAGCTGCAGTTCACGGTTCTCCAGCGACGGGCGGCTCACCAGAGACAGCAGGATCTCTTTCACCGCCTGCGCCTGCGGCGACAGACTACCGCGTGCCGACATATTCAGCGACAGCGACAGGCTCATCGACGGCGTGCTAATCCGCGCCATCCAGCCGTTTGCCGCGCCGCACAGGGAGCGGGCAGCGGATTCCGGCAGGACCGTCGCCCCCATGCCGCTGGCGATAGCCGCAGTCAGGGTGGTAATGGATTCGATCTCGCCGATAATTTTCGCCGACAGACGACGCAGGGTGAACGCCTCGGTGACCCGCGCCCGTACCGCGCTGTAATCCCGCGGCAGGAACAGGTTCATCTCCGCCACCGCCGTGAGATCCACGCTCTGTCCCGGGCAGTCGCGGGTACCCACCAGGTAGAGATCCTCTTTCAGCAGCGGCTGGCTGACGATACCGGCCACTGGCGAACGCTCATACAGCACCGCCATATCCAGCTGACCCGCCAGCAGCTTGTCATTCAGCGCAGTGCCGCTGCTCTCCTGCAGATAGACCATCACCTCGGGCAACTCATTACGCACCGTCTGCAGCAACGGCATAGTAATGGCAGAAGCCGCCGTGCCCGGCGCCAGGCCAATCGAGACCTGACCACGCAGCGTCTGGCCGACGTTATTGACCGCCAGCTGCGCCTGCTCACACTGGCGCAGGATGGTTCGCGCATGGGTGTAGAGAATTTTACCGGCTTCTGTTGGCGTGACCCCTCGCTTGGTGCGTATCAGCAACTGCTGGTCCATTTCACCTTCCAGGGTCGCGACCTGCTGGCTCAGGGCCGGTTGTGCGATGTGCAAGACTTCAGCGGCCTGGGTCAGACTGCCGATATCGACGATTTTCACAAAATATTTCAGTCGTCTTAAGTTCATTTTGCCTCCTGTAAGGAACGCCAGCGTCAACGCTGGAAGTATGATGCAACTGGTTTTGCAATTTGCTTGCCAGCTTTTCAATTGCGCTGCCGCTGCCCGCCAGAAGCCGTGTTATAAGGGATAGTGATAACAATCCAGCTTTTATTTGCCCGGTAAGCAGATTGTGGTATGCCCCATTAGGGGTATTTTTGCACCGCAACGGTGCGTAATGGTGAAAAAAGCGGCGCCCAGCCAGGGGTTGTTGAAATTGTCAGCAGTTGAACGCAATTCTTTGAATCAGGCTTTGACAAGGCCGGATGGCATCGTTAATATGCGCCCCGTTCACACGATTCCTCTGTAGTTCAGTCGGTAGAACGGCGGACTGTTAATCCGTATGTCACTGGTTCGAGTCCAGTCAGAGGAGCCAAATTTAAAAAAGCCTGCTTTCGAGCAGGCTTTTTGCTTTTCGGTTTTCATGCGGCCTTACGCGGTTTACGGCGTCATTGCCGCGCGGCAAATCGGGCAACCTGTTCGGCGAGAAAATCAATTTCCTGCGGCGTGTTATAAAAAGCCAGCGAAGGCCGGACGGTACTCTCATAGCCCAAACGACGCAGGATCGGTTGCGCACAGTGATGCCCGGACCGCACAGCGATGCCAACCTGACTGAGATAGCGCCCCACGGCTTCATTTTCATGCCCCGCCAGCACAAAAGACAAGACGCTGGTTTTGTTCGCCGCGGTGCCGACCAGCGTCAGGCCCGGAATAGCCGACAGCTTCGCTATCCCATACTCCAGTAAGGCATGCTCATACTGTGCAATATTTTCGATCCCCAGTGAGGTCACATAGTCGATGGCCGCCCCCAGCCCGACGGCATCGGCAATATTGCCCGTTCCCGCCTCAAACTTATTCGGCGAAGGCTGATAGCGCGTCAGCTCAAAGGTCACGTCGGCAATCATGTTCCCGCCGCCCTGATACGGGCGCGCCGCTTCCAGTACCTCCTGCTTGCCATAGACGACGCCGATCCCGGTAGGTCCAAAAATTTTATGCCCGGAGAAGACAAAGAAATCGGCATCCAGCGCCGTGACGTTGGTCGGAATATGTGAGATAGACTGCGCGCCGTCGATGGCGATACGTACGCCAAAACGATGGGCGATCTGCACCAGTTCCTGAACCGGCGTCACGGTCCCCAGGGCGTTGGAAACGTGAGTAGCGGACACAAAACGGGTTTTATCGTTGAATAACCGAATATACTCCTCGACAATCAGCTGTCCGTGCTCATCAACCGGCGCAACGCGGATCGTCGCGCCCGTCTCCTGCGCAATAAGTTGCCACGGCACAATGTTGGCGTGATGCTCAAGCTGCGTGAGGATAATTTCATCCCCAGGGCGTAGCAGCGGCTTCACGTAGCTGTGAGCGATAAGATTGAGTCCCTCCGTGGTGCCGCGCACAAAGATAATATTCTCCGGGCCGCGGGCGCCAATAAAACGCGATACTTTCTCTCGCGCGGCTTCATAAGCATCGGTGGAACGAGCGGCAAGCGTATGCGCCGCCCGATGAACGTTCGAGTTTTCGTGCAAATAATAATGGCTGATGCGATCGATAACCTGCTTCGGGCGCTGGGTCGTCGCGGCATTATCCAGCCACACCAGCGGATGCCCCTCCACCTGTTCGGCAAGGATCGGAAAATCTGCACGGATCCGCTCAACCGGGATCTGCCCAACCCGCGCCGCTGGCGCAGGCCGGGAGCCGAAAGCAGGCAATGTTGCAAACCCGCGAGGGGTGATATCCGCCCTGCCCTCCTGGCCCAGTGGCACCACCCGCGGCGCGTAGGCCGTCTCCACTTCGCGCGGACGGGCGGGCGTATCGCTCAGCAACCCTTGCAGATCCCGCGCGTCGGGCAGACCATAATCGCGTGCAGAGGGGGCGTCATCCGCCTCGCCGGGCCATCCGCCCGGCGCAAAGGGAAGCGTGAATAAATTACTCGTAGTCATAATATTCACCCACTTCAACATCTTCCAGCACAGCAATGGCATCATCGGCCAGGATCGCGGCGGAGCAATAAAGTGAGAGTAAATAAGAGGCCACGCCGTTATCATCGATCCCGCGGAAGCGCACCGACAGCCCGCGAGACTGCTCGTTTGGCAGCCCTTCCTGATAAAGCCCCAGCACGCCGCGTTTACTTTCCCCGGAGCGAATCAGCAGAATATTGGTTTTCCCGCCCTGGCTTTTTGGGTTCTTCAGTCCGTCGACAAAAAGTTTATCGGAAGGGATCAGCGGAATACCGCGCCACAGAATAAAAGTCCCGCCATGCAGGTTCACCGTGACCGGCGGGACACCGCGTCGCGTGGCTTCACGCTGAAAGGCGGCAATGGCCCGCGGATGGGCGAGGAAGAAGGAAGGCTCTTTCCACACTTTTGACAACAACTCATCCAGATCATCCGGCGTCGGGCGGCCGTTGCGGGTCTGAATGCGCTGCGAGTCATCAATATTTTTCAGCAGTCCATATTCATCATTATTAATAAGCTGGCTTTCCTGGCGTTCACGCAGGCTTTCGATCGCCAGCGCAATTTGCTCTGACGCCTGGTCATAGGGCGAACTGTAGAGATCGGCAATTTTGGTATCAACGTTAATAATGGTCGAGATCGAATCCAGCTGATATTCACGCGGTGTGGTCTGATACTCAATATAGCCCTGTGGTATCTCTACGCGTGAAGGGTCCTGGCTGCATAATACGTCCAGCGGCGTCTCCCCCTCCACGACCTTGTTGACGCGATAAATGCCCGACTCCAGACCTTTATAATCGAGAAAACGACTGACCCAGCGCGGAGTAATTGCCGCAAATTGCGGCGCCGTTTTGGTCACATTCGCTAACTGATACGCGGCTTCACGCCCCAGTGCATTAATGCTTTTTTGTTCTGCCATGATAAGTCCTTAGTGTTTGAAAGAGTGGAGCTGAAAGTTAGTACTGCGGTAAACGGGTATCGACATCCCGCGCCCAGGCGTTTAGGCCATCTTTTAAATTCATCACGCGCCCCTGATAACCTGCGCGCTGGAGTGCCCGAATGGCGAAAATACTGCGCTGCCCTATCTTGCACAGAAACACCGCATCGACCGTCGGATCGAATTCATCGATACGTCTGACTATCTGGCCCAGCGGCATCACTTTGGCCTGCGGAAATTTTGCGATCGCTCTTTCGTGGGGCTCACGAATGTCGATCAGTTGCAGGGGTTTTCCCTCCTCTATCCACGCATGAAGCTCAAGCGCCGTGACGCTTTCAATGGGTGCTTCTGACTCATCAGGTTTCAGCCCGCAAAACTCCTCATAGTCGATGAGCGCATGGATCGACGGATGCTCACCGCAGACCGGACAGCCGGGGTCCCTCTCCAGCCGCAGTTCACGTTGCTTCATCTGCCACACATCAAAGAGCAGCAGACGGCCGATCAGGCTCTCGCTGCCGCCGACGATAAGCTTGATGGCTTCCGCGGCCTGAATAGTGCCAATAATGCCCGGCAACACACCGACCACGCCGCCTTCCGCGCAGGAGGGCACCAGCCCCGGCGGCGGTGGCTCGGGATAAAGGCAGCGGTAGCAGGGCCCTTGCCCGGCATAAAAAACGCTGGCCTGCCCTTCAAACTGGAAGATGGAGCCGTAGACCAGCGGCTTACCCAGTAACACGCAGGCATCGTTGATCAGATACCGGGTGGGATAATTGTCCGTGCCGTCGACCACCAGGTCGTATTCGCGGATGATCTCGAGCGCGTTTTTACTACTCAGGGTGGTGTTATAGGTTTCCACCTGAATCTCGGGGTTAATTGCTTTAATCTTGTCTTTCGCCGAAGCGACTTTGGGGCGGTTAATATCTTTGGTGCTGTGAATAATCTGCCTTTGCAGGTTGGAGATATCGACAAAATCAAAGTCGACAATCCCCAGCTTACCAACCCCCGCCGCGGCCAGATAAAGCGCCACTGGCGCCCCCAACCCGCCGGTGCCAATAAGTAACACGCGGGCGGCCTTCAGACGCTTTTGCCCCTCAAGCCCGACTTCCGGCAGCAGCAAGTGGCGGCTGTAGCGGGCAATCTCAGCATGCGTCAGCGCCGACAGACGGTCGTCCGGGATAATGCTCGGTCTGCTCATATCGCCTTCCCGACGCCACCGGCAATGGCGGGAACCAGCAACACTTCCGCCCCATCGCTAACCGGCGTCTCCAGCCCACCGGTAGTTTTAATATTGTGCTCACCCACATACAGATTGATAAAGCTGCGCAACGCGCCTGCGTCGTCATACAGATGCGGCTGAATGTCCGGATATCGCGCCGCCAGCGCCGCGACCAGTTGCCCAACGGTGTGACCTTCGAGGGTCACCTTCCCCTGACCGTCGGTGAACGCGCGTAGCGCAGTGGGGATCAGTAATGTCGATGCCATAGTGATAATCTCTCCGTGTTTTGCTCTGGTTTCCGGCAACGTTGTGCCTGTTATTCACGTCATGAAACGATGTGCACTTCCTCCTGCAAAAAGCGCAGGCGGTCCTGCGCGAGCCGCCAGCTGGTCAGCGCCCCCGCCTGCCGCTGCGCGACCGCCACGATGATGTAGGCGTAAAACGGCAGGGCATGTTCACGGTCAAATTCCGATGGAATGGCCGGATGATCGGGGTGCGAATGGTAATAGCCGATGACATCCACACCTTCCGCCAGCGCAGCACGCTCCGCCCGCAAGGCGTCGTCGGCGGTGATAACAAAGCGGTGGTACTGCTCTTCCGATTCCCGCGCGTTGACGATGGGGAAAATCGCCGTCACGCGGCCATCGCCCTGCGCAGATAAATGACCAAAAAGCGCACCACAGCATTCATTGGGATAGGTCTTTTCCCCTTCAGCGCCAATCTGTCTGGCGATTTCACGAGTCAATTCAATCATGGGTTTCATTCCAGAAAGGGTCGGTCAAATAGCGGGAGCCCACATCGCACAGCAGCGTGACCACCACCGAACCAGCCGGCAGCGTGCGGGCCAGCCGTGCGGCGGCGGCAACATTGGCGCCAGATGAAATACCGACAAAAATGCCGTCCCGCCGGGCGAGGCGTCGCGCACTCGCATAGGCCTCCTCGGTGGTGACGGAAATCACATCATCAAACAGGGTTTCGTCGAGAATGCCGGGTTTAATACTGCTGCCCATATGCTTAGTCCCTTCAATGCCATGGAATGGCGAAGCGGGCTGAACGGCGAGGGTTTTCACCCGCGGATCCTCAAACTTCAGCCGCCGGGCGGTGCCGACAAAACTGCCTGACGTGCCCATCCCGGCGACAAAATGGGTGACTTGCTTTCCGCTTTGCTCCCAGATCTCTTTCCCGGTGGTCGCGAAATGCGTTTGCGGATTAACGGGGTTGTTATACTGGTCGGGATAAAAATAGCGCTCCGGGTGTGCGGCGACCTGGGCCTGGACTTCAAGATAAGCGCCATCGGAACCTTCAAGCGGATCAGTCTCCACAATCGTGGCGCCATACTGACGAATTATTTTTTTACGCTCCGGGCTGGTATTCTGCGGGAGATACAGCCGAACGTGATACCCCAGCGCGGCGCCGATCATCGCGTAAGCAATTCCGGTATTACCGCTGGTCGCATCAATAATAGTTTTATCCGGCGTCAATAACCCCCGCGCAATTCCGTCCAGTACCATCGCTTTTGCCGCGCGGTCTTTCACCGAGCCGCTGGGATTCATAAATTCAGCTTTTGCCAGCAGCGTGACACCCGATAATTCTGCAGAAAAAGAGGGCAAGGCTATTAAAGGCGTCTCGCCAATCGTTTCAAGTAAATTCATAATAATGATCACGCTGCTATTTTAATGGTACGGGAACGATAGGTTTATTTATTCTTGTAATGATTAAATGCCGTCGCCGTCGCTGAAATGTCTCTGCTGTATTCGCGCCTGTTGAACATTACTGTCCGGTGGCACATCACGGGTTAGCCAGATATTTCCTCCGATGCTGGAGCGCGCCCCAATGGTAATTCTCCCGAGGATTGTCGCGCCGGCATAAATCACAACGTCATCTTCAATAATAGGGTGGCGAGGATAATTTTTTTGCAATTGTCCGTCCTCACCGACGAGGAAACGTTTGGCCCCCAGGGTGACGGCTTGATAAATACGTACTCGTTTACCGACGATGGCGGTTTCACCAATGACCACGCCGGTTCCGTGATCGATAAAGAATCCGTCATCAATCTGCGCACCGGGATGAATATCGATTCCGGTCTGGCTATGCGCCTTTTCCGTGATGATGCGCGCCAGCAGCGGAAGGTCGAGCTGATGCAGCTCATGGGCCAGCCGATAGTGCATCACCGCATGAATTCCCGGGTAGCAGAGCAGCACATCATCCATGCTGCGCGCGGAGGGGTCACCCTGATAAGCGGCGAGGATATCACCGTCAAGACGCTGACGAATCACCGGTAAACGGTTGGCAAACTGCTGAACGCGTCTGACCGCCTCCTGCAACAGGACCTCATTTTCCGCCTGCTCATCCGACTGATAATAGAGTTCCAGAAGTGCTTCTTCGGTGAGCCTGTCCAGCGCTGTGCCCAGCAAATGGCCGACGTAATAATCTTCCCCCTCTTTGCGTAAGTCCACGTCGCCTAAGCGCATCGGATAAAGCACTTTTATCAATGTATCCGCGACGGAATTAACGCTTTCCCGGGAAGGTAAACTCCGTTTATTACGATAATTATTCTTCGCGTGCTCATCGCGCCACGCCTGGCGAACGCGACGCAATTCATTGACGACATTATTTAAATGCCAGTTATTTTCTCTTTTCGGCAAGAGATACAATTCACCCGCTTCCGGCATAATAATATCCTTCATAAAAGCACATCGATAAAATTCTTTTTGGCGTTACCTCACTTTTATGCATTACCCACATTAAAAACAAATAACCTTATTGACTTTAAATAGCTGAAAAGAATAAATAGTTAAAAATCAAGGTATTCTTCCCCCCTCACCTCGCTCAGTCGCGACATTGCATCCCGCCTGGTCAAGCATTGCAGGCGTCAAACCCCAGTGAGATGGGGAAAAGCAGGTTCCTTGCAATAAGTAGAGCCAGAGGTTTGCTTTCAGAGCAACTCGCCCCATCTGCCACTGTTCGCCAGTCCAGGCCGCCAACATAAAAAAAGCCTGCTTTTCCAGCAGGCTTTGTTTTATACCGCGGCAGAACACCTCTTCCGGAAGGCGAACCAGCCCCTTTCAGCGCTTACGCCCCGGCCCACCGGCCATGTTTGTTAGCGCAAGCTTTCTTCCTTGAGGTCTATCTCCCGCAGCACTTCATAAAAGGTCGTATCACTGATGTTATGGGCGCGCCGCAGCCGGAACAGCTCCTGGCGCTGAGCGATAATGACCTCCCTTTGCATATACTTCTCCAGCCTGGCGCGCTTCGCCAGCTCCAGCCCGACGTCCTGCCCCTCGTCACTGTCGTTATAGTGCAGCCGCCGCTGGTACGTTTCCAGCAGCATATTGCCCGCATCGACCCGCAAAGCCTGCTCATTCGGATCGTCCACCGACTCGTCCAGCAGCGCATTCAGGCGGTTAATCGCCACTTCGGTCATCACCGCACCGATATTGTCCTTTCCGGTGTCATGGGGTAAATCATCGGCAAGATACTGGGTCATGTACGGCAGGCCAACAGCCGCCACGATGAGCGACATCAGGATCACCGCCATTGAGAGAAAGATCAGCAGTTCCCGCCCCGGAAACGGCGAGCCATCCGCCAGCAATACCGGTAGTGTCAGGATACCGGCAAGGGTCACGGAACCTTTTACCCCCGCCAGCGCCATGACGGCCATAATGCTGAATCGCGGACGGATAGTGATAGCCTTGCCCCGGCGCTTACGGCGGAAAATCGTCAGGGTCATCGACAGCCATACCCAGGCAAAGCGCATCAGGCCAAGCGCCAGGGTGATGGCCACCGCGTACAGCAGCAGATACCAGGGAGACGAGACGCCGGCCTGACTGGCCACCGCAGGAAGCGTATTCAGCATGCGCGGCAGCTGCTCGCCCAGCATGAGAAAAATCATGCCGTTGAGGGTGGTCTGCAGCATGGTCCACACCGCGCTGCTTTTCATGCGCGTCGCCGGCAGTCGGGGACCCGACAGCTGCTCATAGTGCATCGCAATGCCGGCGGCCACCGCGGCAAGAATGCCTGAGACATGGAACGCCTCGGCCAGCAGATAGGCAGCGAAGGGGATAAGCAGGCTTATCAGGATCTGGATTGCCGGCTCCTCGCGGGTGCGCCGCACGAGAAAGTTATTGCATTTGCCGGTGACCCACACCACCACGAGGCCACTGAGGATGCCCCCAAACGCCATCAGGAAAAACTTCACTACCGCGTCTCCCGGGGAGAAGCTGCCGGTCAGCACCGCGGCGATGGCGAAGTTAAAGGCGACAAGGCCTGAAGCATCGTTTAACAGCGACTCCCCTTCGAGAATATGCGCCATCCTTGAGGGAAGCGGCGAGCTGGCGGTCATTGCCGATACCGCCACCGGATCGGTGGGTGACAGAATAGCCGCGAGGGCGAACCCCGCGGCCACGGTGATAGCCGGGATCAGCCAGTGTATAAACAGACCAATGCCGAGGATCGTCACCATCACCAGGCCTATCGCCAGCGACAGAATCGGCTTCATATCCCTGAAAAAGGCGTCTTTGGGGATCCGCCAGCCATCGAGGAAAAGCAGCGGCGGAATAAACAGCAGCAAAAAGATATGCGGATCGAAATCGACCTGAAATCCGCCGGCGGCCAGCGCAGCGCCTGCGGCGATCTGGATCAGCGGCAGCGGCACCTTAACGGGCAGAAGATGAGACACGAACACGGTCACGACGATGGCCATCATAAAGACCAACACAATAGTAATTAGCGACATTCGCCCCCTCCTCTGACGGCAATACTCATTCTGTACATCACGCTTTTATTCCTTTCCTTGCAGGTGTTGTTTCATCGCCGGTTTATTGCTTCAGACGCCGATAATAGAGGTCAGCAATCTCTGTATGATGGCGATGTTATTTAAACTACGGTGCGCCTCATGCCGAACCAGGGGTGACAATGTGTTTTATCGTACCGCCTTTGTCAATCCGCCATCGTCTGCAAATAATTGACAATCCGCGTCTGCGACAGCGCAATGCAGGTATCTCTGGCGCTCGTCTATCCCACCTGATGGTAATCACGGATCAATATATTTTTATATTATTAGTTCTTCTTATCGTATTTCGAATACGGATATTACCAGGCAACATAATAGAATTCGCAGAGTAATATTTCACTGCCGAAAACAACGGTTATCGCCGTACAGTGCCAGAACATGCTCATGCCAGGCCGCCTTCCTGACCCTGGTTTCGACATCCCTCTCCTCCGCCACGCTGCGCTTGCCCCATCCCGGGTTTGGGCGTACCCTGACCAACAATTAAACCACACGGTCTAAATGATGAATCCCGATACCTCCGCCGTCCTGAAGCCCCGCCGCGGTCGTCCACCCAAGGTCGATCGCCAGTTTGACGATACGCGCCAGGCGCTGATTCGCTCAGGCCTTGAAGTGCTGACCGAAACGGGCTATCTCGCGGCGGGTATCGAGGCCGTTATCAGGAATATCGATGTGCCCAAGGGATCGTTTTATCACTGCTTTAAAAGCAAAGAGGCTTTTGGCCTGGCCGTGCTTAGCGCCTATGGCGACTTTTTTGCGCATAAATTAGATAAATTCCTGCTGGACGACGCCGTGCCGCCGCTGGAACGGATGGCGGCTTTTGTGCGTCATGCCGGCCAGGGGATGGAGAAATACCAGTTTCGCCGCGGCTGCCTGGTGGGCAACCTCCTGCAGGAAGCCCCGCTGTTACCCGACACCTTTCCCGGGCGATTAAAAGCGATTCTGGCGGCATGGGAGTCGCGCGTGGCCCGCTGCCTGCACGAGGCGCAGGCTGCCGGAGCGATCGCCCGCGACGCCTCACCGGACGCGCTGGCCCAGGTCTTCTGGATCGGCTGGGAAGGCGCGGTGATGCGCGCCAGGCTGTGCCAGTCCGCCGCACCGCTTCACCAGTACTGGGAATTTTTTGCGCACAGTATGACAACAAAAACACCTGCACAGGACGGCGTTAGCGCCGATAACCCCCTTCCGACGAGGAATACTCTGTCATGAAAGCATTAGTTCTGGACCAGATCGACAACCGCACCGTCGCCGCCGTCAAAGCGATCGACCTGCCCGCCCTTGCCGAAGGCGACGTTCGGGTCGCTATCGACTGGTCGAGTCTCAACTATAAAGATGCCCTGGCGATCACCGGCAAAGGCAAAATCATCCGTCAGTTCCCGATGGTGCCTGGCATCGATTTTGCGGGACGGGTGAGTGAAAGCCGCGATCCGCGCTTTGTTCCCGGTCAGGACGTGATCCTCACCGGCTGGGGCGTAGGCGAAAACCACTGGGGTGGCCTGGCCACCGAAGCCTGCGTCAAAGGCGACTGGCTGGTTGCCCAGCCGGCGGCGCTCAGCGCGCGCCAGGCGATGATCATCGGCACCGCCGGCTTTACCGCAATGCTGTGCGTTGATGCCCTCGTCAATGCGGGCGTCACTCCGGAAAGCGGGGATATCCTGGTTACCGGCGCCAGCGGCGGGGTCGGCAGCACCGCCGTGGTGTTGCTGAAAGCGCTGGGCTACCGGGTGACGGCGGTATCGGGCCGGGAATCGACGCACGATTACCTGCGTCAGCTGGGCGCCGATGCGATCCTGCCGCGCAGCGACTTCGCGGAGACCCGTCCGCTGGAGAAACAGCTGTGGGCGGGCGCGGTGGATACCGTTGGCGGCACGATGCTGGCCAAAGTGCTGGCGCAGACGCAATACCGCGGCTGCGTCGCCGCCTGCGGTCTGGCCGGGGGCTTCGATCTGCCGACCACCGTGATGCCGTTTATTCTGCGCAACGTGCGCCTACAGGGGGTGGACTCGGTGATGGTGCCGACCGCTGAACGCGACGCCGTCTGGCAGCGTCTGGCCCAGCTCCTGCCGGAAAGCTACTACCAGCAGGCGGCCACCGAAATCACGCTGGAGCAGGCGCCAGCGTATGCCGCAGATTTTCTCAGCAACACGATTCACGGCCGGACGCTGGTCAATATCGGCCAGTAATCCTCTTCTCCCGGCGCCCGTGGGGCGCCGGACTTCGAGAGGATCAAGGCATATCATTTCCTTCCCCACGGGATTATGATGACGCGAACCGATGCCTTTGCGAGTGGTAAAAAAGTAAATGGATGTCATAAGCATCATTATGGCGGCGGGTAAATCATCCGTTGACGTTGCGCTGTATACGCTGTTGCCGATTATGGTGATCATGCTGATCATCATGAAATATCTGGAGGTCCGCGGCATCCTCGATGTGATTGTTCGCTGGGTTGCCCCGCTGCTGAAGCCCTTCGGCTTAACCGGGATGAGCGCCTTCGCCCTGATCCAGATTAACTTTGTCAGCTTTGCCGCCCCGCTTGCGACGCTGTCGATTATGGACAAACGCGGCGTCTCGGACCGGCAAATGGCCGCCACGCTGGCCATGGTGTTCGCCATGGGGCAAGGCAACGTCTTTTATCCCCTCACCCCTTTTGGTCTGCACTGGCTGGCCTCGATCGTTATCTCGGTGGTCGGCGGGCTGTGCGCGGCCGCCGTCGCCTGGCACGTCACCGGACGGCGCTTATCGGTCGCCGAGAATCCCCGCGCGGAAGCGCTGCCCAACGCCGAGCAAAACAGCCAGGGCATACTGGCGGTGATCAACAGCGCCGGCTCCGACGCCATCCGCCTGGCGCTCGGCGCAGTCCCGATGCTGATCCTGTCGTTAACCATCGTCGGACTGCTGCAGGGCGCCGGGGCCATTGACCTGCTACAGCAGGCGCTGAAGCCGGTACTTGGCTGGCTGCATATCCCGCAGAACTTTGTGCTGCCGGCGCTGGTGAAGTGCGTCGCCGGGGGCACCGCCTACTTTGGCGTCATTTCTGAGCTGATCCAGCAGGGCAAAGTGACCGTCAGCCAGGTCAACGCCTCGGCCGGCCTGCTGATCCAGACCTTTGACCTCCCCGGTATCGGTATTTTTCTCGGCATCAGCTCACGGTTTGTCCGCCTGTTTCGCTTTGTCGTTCCCGCGGCGATCGTCGGCATCCTGCTGCGTACCGTTCTGCACCTGCTCCTGTTTTAACGCCTCTGCTCTGGCCTGCGCTTTCAGGCAGGCCGCCACCGCCGCCTGTTCGCCGCAGGTGATGTGCTCATCGACGCGCGCCAGCATCCACGGAAAGAAAGGATTGGAGGTGACGCGCATTAACGTCTCCAGCCCCACGCTCAGCGTTCCGGTTTCCCCTCGCAGTGAAATGGTGCCCAGGCTGATGCCGTAGCGGTTCTTCTCGTCCGGCTCGCGACCGTACAGCGAGTCGCTCAGGGGAAACGGCACCGCCACATGCGACAGAGAGTACATATCCGCCGGCCAGGCGAGATGCAACGGATAACGATGCTCATCCTGCTCCTGCGCCAGCGTGGTACGGGCGATGGTCTGCAGCGTGTGCGCCGTCGCGTTGGTCACCACCGTGGTGGTATAGGCCCGCGGCGCCGGGGGCAGCAGCGTATTGACTGCCGCATAGAGCGCGGGACGGAACAGGACCCGGAGATCCGCCGCCTGGTTAATGTCGAACACCACCAGCTCGCTGCCGTTATCCGGCAGGTAGCGATACAGGGACTCCACCACCGCGCGGGTGCTGACCGTGGAATCCATCACCGACTGAAAGGTCAGGACCGGCGGCAGCGCTTTCAGCTCGCCCTGACGGGACGCGCGGATAATCTGCTGCTGCAGCGCCTGGCTCAATAACCAGGACTGTCTTGCCGCCTTGACCGGAAAGGAGTTGTACTTGAAGGGATTAAACTCAGGCGCCACGTTCAGCCAGGCCGCGCGGGCGAACGCCGGGAAGATGGACGGCAGCCCGGCGAGGCCAGCGAAACGGGCAAACGCGGTCACACCGATCATCGGCGACAGCAGGATAATCTGCTGCGGCTGGCGCAAGTGATTGTCTTCCAGGCTATCAAGAGCATACTTGAGCGCCAGCGCGCCGCCGTTAGAGTAACCGACCAGATGCAGCGGCACGTCCGCCCCGGCCAGGCGCGTCGCTTCGCGCACTGCCAGACGCGTCGCCGCCAGCCAGGTCTCCCAGTCCACCGCCGTTAACGCCCCCGGCGCGGTGCCGTGTCCCGGCAAACGCGGCACCACCGCCACATAACCCCGCTGCTGCCAGAGTTGCGCCAGATAGCGCACGCTGTAGGGCGAATCAGTCAGGCCATGGAGCAGCACCACGCTGCCGCGCGGCTTGCCCTGCGGCAACAGCACAAAAGAACGATTCCAGTCCTGCTTAAACTGCCCCGGCCAGACCCGGCTGTGACGATAAAAGCGGTTGACCGGGGTTTTATCTTCCTCCGGCAAAGCCTCTGTCACCTCGTGCTGGAGATCGGCGAAAATCGTCTTCTCCCGCGCCAGATACTGGGCAAAGGTCGCCTGGTCGATCTCTTCGGCCGACATCTCGTTGGCGCTCCAGGTATGCCAGCGATGCAGGGCCGGGCCACGCTGGGACTCATAGATCCGCCCGGCGAGAAAGACCACCAGCAGCACCAGTACCGCAATGATCCCTTTTTTTAGCAGTGAGCCAATCACGGCGCCCGACGTTCGCCAGTGGCGTAAAACATGCTTCATGACGCTCCCTCTTATATTTTTCGCGTAGCCGAACTCATCTGCCCTATTCCTGACAGGCTATTTTCACTGTCTGCTTCTCAGCATAGTCATCGGTTCCGGCAAATTAAACCCGGCAGATCATTCATGTTCGGTGAAAAAAAGCCTACCGATGAGATCAACGTTCGGTCGCGTATTTTTAAACACTGTATAAACCAAGGGGATAATCTTATTGTCAGACCTTGAGGAAACATGAATTATCGGCAGGGACGCGATCAGGACAGGAAGATATAGATGGAGTGGTGGGTAAAAAAAGTACGAAAAAATTCAATGACCAGCTCCTGCTGCGTCGTGCTGCAGAGCGGTGCGCTGGAGATGATTGCGGAAATTGAAGCCTGTCGCCTCCACCTGCAGGAAGGCGATAAACTCACTCCGCTGGCCAATGCTCGTTATTGTCTGAATAATAACCCGGCGCAGACGTTGAAGATCCTCAAAGCCACTCATTATAGCAGTGAGCGCTGGGCCAAACTCGGCGGATAAAGAGCACGTCCGGCCCTTAGCCAGTTATAGTCTCAGTATCTTCGCATCCAATATATAAATTCCCCTTCGTCCTTTTCACGCTGTGACATACTATCGGGAATGTCAGCAGACCTGAAACAAGGAGCGAATAATGAATCACAAGGCCGCCAGTCTGACCCCGGAACAAGCGCTTGCCGAGCTGGAAGCGCGCTATGAAGCCTCGGTCACGGCGTTACGCAAGGCCATCGGCGACTATATCGACCATAATACGCTCCCTGATACCGAAGCCCGTGCGGAAGGCCTTTTTGTCTACCCGCAGCTGTCGGTCTCCTGGGACGGCGCCGATCATAAAGCCCTCAAAACGCGCGCCTGGGGACGTTTCACCCATGCCGGTTGCTATACCACCACCATTACGAATCCGAAACTGTTCCGCCACTATTTGCTGGAACAGCTGACCCTGCTGTATCAGGACTATGGCGCGCATATCAGCGTCGAGCTGTCGCAGCATGAGATCCCCTATCCTTATGTGATAGATGGCTCCACCCTGACCCTCGACCGCTCGATGAGCGCTGGTCTGACGCGCTATTTTCCCACCACCGAGCTGTCACAGATTGGCGATGAGACCGCGGATGGCCTGTTCCACCCTACCGAGTTCTATCCGCTGTCGCACTTTGACGCCCGCCGCGTCGATTTTTCGCTGGCGCGTCTGCGTCACTACACCGGCACGCCGGCGGAACACTTCCAGCCCTACGTGCTGTTCACCAACTATACCCGCTATGTGGATGAGTTCGTCAGCTGGGGCTGCAGCCAGATCCTCGATCCCGACAGCCCCTATATCGCCCTCTCCTGCGCCGGCGGGATCTGGATCACTGCGGAAACGGAAGCGCCGGAACAGGCCATTTCCGATCTGGCGTGGAAGAAGCACCAGATGCCAGCCTGGCATCTGATCACCCACGACGGCAAAGGGATCACCCTGATTAACATTGGCGTCGGCCCGGCTAACGCCAAAACCATTTGTGACCATCTGGCGGTACTGCGCCCCGATGTCTGGCTGATGATTGGCCACTGCGGCGGCCTGCGTGAAAGCCAGGCTATCGGCGACTATGTGCTGGCCCACGCCTATCTGCGCGACGACCATGTGCTGGATGCGGTACTGCCGCCAGATATTCCGATCCCCAGCATTGCCGAAGTGCAGCGTGCGCTGTACGACGCCACCAAGCAGGTGAGCGGGATGCCCGGCGAGGAGGTGAAGCAGCGGCTGCGTACCGGAACGGTGGTCACCACCGACGACCGTAACTGGGAGCTGCGCTATTCTGCTTCGGCGCTGCGCTTTAATCTCAGCCGCGCGGTGGCTATCGATATGGAGAGCGCGACCATCGCCGCCCAGGGCTATCGCTTCCGCGTGCCTTACGGCACGCTGCTCTGCGTCTCGGACAAACCGCTGCACGGTGAAATTAAGCTTCCCGGCCAGGCCAACCGTTTCTACGAGGGCGCTATCTCCGAGCATCTGCAGATAGGCATCCGGGCGATCGACCTGCTGCGCGCCGAGGGGGATCACATGCACTCGCGTAAGCTGCGTACCTTCAACGAACCGCCGTTCCGCTAACCGGTGACGCAGAGCTAGAAAGGAAACACGCTGGCGTTCCCCGCAGGGGATCGTCAGTGCCGGGATGAGCGAAACGAACGGCCCGGCGAGAACTTTGGATGTGCGTCCACAGGGAAGCGTGGCGCGCAGAAAAGCAAAAAGCCTGCTCGAAAGCAGGCTTCTTAAATTTGGCTCCTCTGACTGGACTCGAACCAGTGACATACGGATTAACAGTCCGCCGTTCTACCGACTGAACTACAGAGGAATCGTGTGAACGGGGCGCATATTATCGATGACGCCCGGCGCTGTCAAAGCCTGTTTTCAATAAAATGAATCGTTTGCCGAATTATTCTTCACTTTGCGCAAAAAATGGCGTTCATCCCCGCAAACGGCTCAGGTTTCCTCCGACGTGGCCTTCACGCGCGGGTACTTCCACAGCCAGCGACCGCTCACCATGCGGAAGTAAAACAGCACGCCGCGCACCGCCCAGTCGAGCACCATCCCCAACCACACGCCTATCACGCCCATCCCCAGCACGATACCCAGCGTATAGCCCGCCACCACCCGGCAGCCCCACATGCCCAGCATCGACACCCACATGGTATAGCGAACGTCGCGGGCCCCCTTAAACGCGCAGGGTAAGGTCCACGACAGCGACCAGATTGGCATAAACAGGGCGTTGAGCCACAGGAGCTGCTTCACCACCTCTTTCACGTCGTCTTCATGGGTATAGAACGAGGCAATGAAGCCGGCGAACGGGGCGCTGCCCCAGGCGATCAGCGTCAGAATGATCGTCGACAGCCAAAATACGTGCCAGGCCTGGAATTCAGCCTGACCAATCTGCCCTTTTCCCAGTCGCTTACCGGTGATGATCGTCGAGGCGGAGCCGAGGGCGTTGCCCGGCAGGTTAATCAGCGAGGCCACTGAAAAAGCGATAAAGTTGCCGGCGATAACGTTGGTACCCATCCCGGCGACAAACATTTGGGTCAGCAGCTTGCCGCCATTGAACAGGACCGATTCGATACTGGCCGGGATGCCGATCCCCATCACCTCCCAGATAATGGCGAAGTTAAAGGGTTTGAAGTAGCCCTTCAGCGACAGCCTCAGCGCCGGATTGAGACCCACCATCAACACCCAGATCGTGGCTATCGCGCCAATATAGCGGGCAATCGTCAGCCCAAGACCGGCGCCGACAAACCCCAGCCCCGGCCAGGAGAAGATGCCATAGATGAGCACGCTGCTGATTAAGATGTTGAGGATATTCATCCCGCCATTGATCAGCAGCGGGATTTTGGTGGTTCCGGCGCCGCGCAGTGCACCGCTACCGATCAGCGCAATCGCCGCCGCCGGATAGCTCAGCGCCGTCAGCTCCAGATAGGTCAGGGCCAGGGCCTTGACCTGCGCAGTGGCGTCACCGGCGACAAAATCAATAATCTCCTGCCCAAAGGCATGGATCACTCCCGCCAGCAAAATGGAAAACAGCGTCATAATGGCCAGCGACTGACGCGCGGCCGCTCTCGCCCGCCGCCGATCGCGCTTGCCAAGGCTAAAAGCGACCACCACCGTGGTGCCAAGATCGATGGCGGCAAAGAACGACATGATCACCATGTTAAAGCTATCGGCCAGCCCCACCCCGGCCATGGCCTCTTTTCCCAGCCAGCTGACAAGGAAGGTGCTCAATACCCCCATCAACAGCACACAGGCATTTTCCAGCAGAATGGGGACAGCGAGAGGGCTGATTTCGCGCCAGTACAGCACACGATAACGCTGACGTTTTTTAAACCAGGATGTCCGTTCGACGGCCTGGCGTACGGCGGAGGTGACGTTCAAGAGAGACCTTAGTGAGAGATGTTGAAACAACATTTCAAATGATGATTGAGAAATGGATATCCTGCAAAGTATTTTTCCTGAATAATTGTCGGAAATGACAACAAATTGTTGATGGAAGCGGCAGTTGCGCCTGAACAGGCGAATTGATGTTTGACAAAAGATTTTTCGCCGCTAAGATACGACTCCACACGATTCCTCTGTAGTTCAGTCGGTAGAACGGCGGACTGTTAATCCGTATGTCACTGGTTCGAGTCCAGTCAGAGGAGCCAAATTTAAAAAGCCTGCTTTCGAGCAGGCTTTTTGCTTTTTTGCGTCGCTGACGTTAACTGAGAATCGCATCCAGCCTGGCAAGCACTTCATTGACAACGGCGTCAGGTATGCGTTCCAGACGCTTGCCGTTCCGGGCCGCCATATCGATAGTTCTGGGCTGGTCGCAGCGAATAACGCCTGTTGTTTTGGTCCCCGCCTCTTCCAGTGAAACCGTGAAGCCTGCTGTACGTGCAAAGTTTCCGCCGCTGGTGACGGGAACCACGACCGGTAGCCGGGTCAGCTTGTTAAACGATGCCTTCGATACAATGAGGACCGGACGTTTTCCACTTTGCTCGTGGCCAGCAATCGGATCCAGTGAAACAAGCCAGATTTCCCCTCTGTCCATTTACAGAATCTCCTTGCCCACCGCAGGCGCATCAATCCATTCCCGATCCTCTTCGCTCATTTCGGCGTGCGGATCGCACTGCGCCAACAGTTCCTCAAGCGAATAATGGGGCCGTTTCTGCGGTTCAATAATCAGGCAGCCATTATCTATAGTCATACCCACTTCGCTGTCTGTCGACAGCTCCAGCGCTTTCAGCACGGCGGGAGGAACCGCCAGCATGATGGATCCGCCAACCTTTTTCAGGCGAGTTTTGTACATAGAGGACCTCCGAATATTATATTTTAATATAACATCCAGGGTGGATTGTGCACAATTACTCATCAGACTCATGTGATTTCCTTAGCGTAATAAACCGTCATCCATCGAACGACAGATCCCAGTTTTCAGCGGTGTGATGACCTGTAAAACGGCGACCATCCTGATACATCGGGCACTTCTTGCAGGTCAGGAAGCATTGTGTGCAGGCGAGAACTGATTTCGTTGTAAGAAGGCGATAATAGAAAACTGATTCTGGGGTTCAAAGGATTATGGCGAATCAGATAAATAAAATGCGGCGCTGCTTCCGTATCCGGGTTGCGCTGGAGGAACATCAGCGATAGCGCGAAGGCCAGATTTGCTCAGGCGCGATGCCTAACGCTTCCGCTATCAATCTTTCGCCTTTGGGCCAGCGGCGGTTAAGGGCATTGGTCAGCGTGGAGGACGCCAGCCCGGCGTTACGGGAAACCGCCGCCAGCGACGTTCCCCGCTTTTTCAGCGCCGCAATAATGTCGGCGGGATGCCAGTCCTGTTGCATCATGCCGTCACCTCGTCAATAAATTTCACGCCATCAGCGGTACGTAGCCAGCGCGAGGCTATCATTTCCGCGGCGAAATACTTAATCAGTTCATACAGCAGGCAGCTAAGGTGTTTCTCCATTTCAGAGTAAAAGCCTTGCCCTGCCTCAGGGTAAGAAAGAGACAATGGGGGCAAAGCTCTGTGTATTCAGGCAAGATTATACGGGATACTTACTGTTGTTCTGAAAAAGGGTCTAATTATAGAAGAACAGCTAACCGTCATAAAATACAATCAAACCACTTCTGAGTTGAAACCAAAAATAATCACAATTTTAAAAAAAGATAAACTTAAAGATTACACCTTAAGTTTATCTTAATATTTAAAATCACTCGGCGACTATTTCTTTACCCTCAATAATAAGAGAATCTTCTTTTACAAGAGTGCCATTAAAGAGAAGCTCCTCAATCACCCCTGAAATTACTTTACGTAAGGTGCCACTTGTTGCTTTAAATCCAAGGGATCTAGAAATAGACATAACTATCTCTTCTTCTGTCGCACCGAGGTTATGTTTTACGACCTGAGTAATTCCCACAGCAATTTCCTGAGGTGGCAGCATTTCCGACTTACGCAGTCCCGACGACTGAACATGCTGTCGATTCCGTAAGATAATTTTTGATTTTTTATGTATTAAAATTTGCCCATCCTGAAGAATATCACCTTTGTTGCAAACCAGACTAACAGCCCTGTTGACAACGGCCTCAATTCTTGCACCTGCACGTTGTAATCCCCAGGCAGTTCGTAACCTGGTGATAACTTCACCCACATGAACAGGAGATTCAACCTCAACTATCTGCTCAATTATTTCGCTGAGAATACCTAATGGGGTTTCATGCAATTCATACCCCATATTAACGGATGGAGTAGCCTCCACATAGTCGATCTCAGATTCTTTAGTAATATCCGAATCGACAAGACCAATCTCTACGACAGGTCCTCTATCAACAGTAACAATTTCAACAGGTACCGCACGGGTCCTTTGCCTCAATTGTTCTGTCCGTTCTGAAAGTTCTTTTTTGGCAGACTCTATAGCTTGAAGTGTACGTTTCAGTTGTTCATCAGGGCGGTGGAACCAATCCGTACTCCAGATACGATGAATAATCCACCCATGATCTTCTAGTACAGCCTGACGCAAGCGATCACGTTCGCGAGCAGAACGTGAGGAATGATAAGCACGACCATCGCACTCAATACCAATCAAGTATCGCCCTGGCATATCTGGATCAGCAACAGCTAAATCTATAAAGAATCCAGCAATACCTACCTGAGGATGGACTTGATAACCAGCTTTCTGAAGCGCATCAGCAACCTGTACTTCAAATACGCTATCCATTTCCCTTTCCGACCGCTGAGCCAAAGATATCCGACCGGTACGGGCATATTGCAGGAAGAGTTTAAAAGCAATTACACCTTTTCCCTTTGCCCTTTCCAAATCAATATCTTCGTCTGTAATCGAAGCAAAAACCTCACATCGACGTTTGGCGCGGCTGATTAATACGTTCAACCTTCTTTCACCCCCCTCTGACCCCAAGGGACCAAAACGCATCGCCATGTATCCTTGTGTATTTCTTGCATAGCCGACAGAAATCATAATTACATCACGCTCATCACCTTGCACGTTCTCAAGGTTTTTAACGAAGAAAGGCTCGCTCGGATGCGCATTGAAGAACTCTTCTAAAATGGGATTTAGACGGCGAAGTAACTCGAGCTCGTCCTGAATAGCTTTACGTTGGGAAACAGAAAATGTTGCAACGCCGAGTGACTGTTCGGGATATTTATGGGCATGCTCCATGATTGCTTTTGCGACAGCTTTAGCTTCTATCGTATTGGTTCCCTTACCGCCAGACTCAAATACACCATCCGGGATATGGTGGAACTGCAGACCCATACCTGCTTCCTGGGTGTATGGGCTCGGCACGATAAAAAGTTTATTCTCATAGAACTGACTATTGGATACAGCAATCAAGGATTGATGACGGCTGCGGTAGTGCCACCGCAACATACGTTGAGGTAATCCCCTTGCAACAAACAGGCCCAATACACTCTCTATATCAGCAACCTGAGATACTTCATCATCATCATCATTAGCAGCAGATTCTGTCATCTTAGCGAAGAATCGCGTAGGTGGAAGTTGGCGTTCATCCCCGACGACGACCACCTGCTTACAGCGAGCAATTGCACCAATCGCATCAACCGGTTGTATCTGACTTGCCTCGTCCATGACCAAAAGATCGAACTTCTGTTTTCCCGGAATGAGGAATTGAGCAACAGATAACGGGCTCATCATCATGACCGGCTTGAGCGCTTGTATAGCCACTCCAGCCTTTAGCATTAGCTGACGAATTGGTAAATGCCCCCTCTTTTTCACCATTTCCGAACGCAGAACCCCCACAGGGCCGATACCACCGCTCCTGGAAGGGATTTGCCTATGATGGGCACGCACAACCTCAAGACTGGCAGCTTTGATACGTTTAAGGTCAAGCTCTGCAAATCCTGCAACCTGACGAGAATGAAGCTCACCATCAAAACGCACTAAATCAGGTTCGTCATGAGCCATAATTTTAAGTAACGACTCGAAATAGGTCCGCTCTACGGCAGAAATAGAAGAATCTAGCGAAAGATCTCCACTTGCGAGTTTTTCTATTACCTCAGCTAATCCATATTTTCTAGCCTGCGTAACACGATGCTGATACGCAACCCATTTAGAGAGTTGTTCTGAGTTCTCAACCCATGTTTGGAGTTTTTCGCACGCAAGCGCTATTTTTAATTTATCCGAGGATGACCCCATAAGGGTTTCGATAGTTCCTTTTAATTCCGTCGCGATTTGTTCCAGTTCATTGACTATCTTTTGGCTGAACAGGTGAGTTTCTCGCGCGAAATGGACAGTTTCAGCTTTGTCAGCCAGTTTTGCCGCGACGAAACGTAATGCACTGTTCTCCTCTAACCAAGAACAAGCCTGACTCAGATAATCCCAATCAGATGACAGTTCTTTCCACTGTTCGTCAAAAGCATTTTTTACAAGCAGGTCTTCTGCACGTATTTCTGCAATTAGTTTCTGCAACTCAATCATTCGGGTGATTAGCTGATAGCGCTCATCAATACGCGCAGGAGGGTTAACCATTACACGAAAGCATTGTTCATCGATCGCTATGAGATTTTGGACTTTCTCTTCAATGTAACCTAATGAGACGCGGGTGATAGATACCTGGTTGGAAAAATATTCCTCAGGTGAAAAACCGAATGCGCCCCATAGGATATCCAACGGGGTCCGAACCTGCTGCAGTAACTGGCTTAGTTGTTGCGCACGGAGTTTCACACTTTCGCGGTCAATAAGTCGGCTGGCCAATAAGCGAGCCTCAGCCCCTACCCCCCTTAGTGTTCTCATCCATTCAACTAATGCCATTAAAGAAGAGCTGTCACTTCTTTCACCACGCCAATCACTACCGAAGGCAGAATGACCAAAATCATTGCCTTCCTGAATTTTTTTCTTCTCTGCCTGCGCCTTAATCAACTTATCCAACAATAAGATCTGCTGCTCAACAGGTAGCGAACGATCTCGCAGTAGAGAACCAACAAGTCCCCTCGCTTTTCTCCAGTTCCCATTGAGGTATCGGAAAATTCCAGTGTGGCTAGCCAGGAGATTCCTGGCCTCCTGAACATCCGTATTCCAGGCTACTTCGTTGATTTGGGAATCAAGAGAATCGCTAACAGTTCTGAAGGAAGCAATCGACTCAACCAGCTCAGCAGCTTTCTCAATACCATGATCCCAGACTGATGCGATAAAGGCATCTGGACTGGCATTAGGGGCGGCAGCAATTCTTTCACCCAACGTGATGAGACGTTCTATTTCCTGAACTGTGTAATACCCTTCCTGAGAACCGAGCTCTTCATGAAAACGAGCAGCATCAAGACGTAACTTAGATAAAGGTATTACTAGAGTACGAGCAGCGGAAAAACCATTAACCTGAAAATCACGAGGGAGCTTTGCCAGCGAATCTTCCAGTTCGGTAACTGGAGTTTCAATTTCTTCAGTTACTATATCTTCCTCAAGATCTAAACGCGCTTGCTGGTATTGCTTACCCACCGCAATAAGTCGTTTAACTGCAGGTGTACCATCATGCCAAACAGTAGAAGTAAAGGCCTTCACTGATAGGTCAGGTGCTTTATTGATGCACTCTGCGACCTCAACTAATTTATCAATTGAAGAGAATGTTTCAGGTACGGGTGTAACAGAAAGCTCGGCAGACAGATTTGCAACATCGTTTGTAAGATTTACCACATCTCTTTCAAGTTCTTGAAGACGTGGAAGCAATTTTTCTACATCTACAGGTAATATCTGCTCAAGACCAACGCCACTCCACGGATGCTGGGCGGGTAAACCAATATCTCTGATGCGTTCAACAATCTCCCTCACAAGCTCAAGACGTTTCTCAAGATCGTTGGCATTCCAATCCTCAAATTTTTCGAGATGAAAATCGGTCGGAGCCTGGCCTAACTGACGTAATCGAACAAGGTGCCCCATGACCTGATAGGGAGAGAAAGTTGAAGGATGATATATCTTGTGCAGCCTTGCCGGATGCTCGTTAAGTTTATCCCTCGCCTCCGTTAGGTTCCCTACCAGGGTGTCAGGAAACTCACCTCTTGGAGATCCGAGCTCCCAGACCCTTTTCAATTCTTCCAGAAAGACCCTTTTATTCGTCTTATTACTATGCAATTCTAAACAGGCATCGCCCACACCCGCTTGGTCAAGGCGACGTTTCACCACTTCAAGAGCTGCCATTTTTTCTGCGACAAATAAGACAGTCTTGCCATCTGCCACAGCAGAAGCAATGACATTCGCAATCGTCTGAGATTTCCCTGTCCCAGGAGGGCCTTGAATAATAAGGTTTTTCCCTTTCCGTACATCATGAATAGCAAGAGTTTGAGAGGTATCGCTATCCATAATATGGAGCATATCTCTCGGTGAAATAAAATGATCTATAGGGGCATCATCTGAAATCCTTTCATCCTTCTCATCAAACCCATCAACCATAAGTGACTGTATAAGAGGTTGTTCAGTGATATTGTCATTCTCTGGCCAGTTTTCTGGATCTAAATCCCGGTACATGAGGAATTTAGCGAAGGAGAAGAACCCTAAAGTAATATCGTTTTCTTGAACACTCCAGTCAGGTTTGGTCTGTACAGCCTGAGAGACCTCATCCATATACCCTGAAAGATCTAACTCCTCATCGGTGTTGATCTTAGGCAATAAAATCTCATGTGTCCGCTGTAGGTATGCTTCCAGAGAAAGGTTTTCAATAATCTCATCCTGCCTTGCCCGTAGTTTAAATCTCTCACCAGCAGTTCCACGCTCAAGAGATGCTGGAATCAAGATTAAAGGGGCATATCTAACATTTTCTTTATTATTTGGGTCAATCCATTTTAAGGTTCCAAGCGTCAGATAGAGTATGTTTACACCTTGTTCTTCTTCTAACGTTTTAGAATCATGGTAAAGATCCAACAATCTCTTTTGCAAACCTTGCGGAGTTAGCCTTGTTTGTAGTTTCGTATCCAGATGCTCAGCACTGATCGCTTTTGGATCAACATCCTCATCAAAAACAAACAGTCGATCATCAACAAGAGCATCATCCGAATCCGATACAATACCCTCATCATCCACTAACTCTCCCTTCTTCCCTTCCCTTCCCGGGAGAAAAGTAAATGCCTTTCCTTCTTTAACCAGTAAACGATAAATCTCCGTAGATCTCTCATCGATAATTTCTAAGAGCTTGGCTGTTCTTGAACGAGGGATATTGAGGAGTTTATTGCGTGCAGATAAATCCAGAAGCTCTGTACGAGCTCGCTCTAATTTTTGCTGAAGAGAAAGATTATTATTCTTAAACAGTGAATCTTCGTTATCATTCATGGCTGGGAGTCCGTAGTTTCTATAACATCATCATTGCATACCCACTTTATAGTGTAACGAAGGTATTCAATGTCAGAATGCTACCATCTTAGCCATTTTTTTAAGACAGTTCTAATCGAAATCTTTAAAAAAAGGTATCCACAGTGATACCCGTACTAGCTTCATTCTGATGAATGAGTTACAGGCTTTGACCTGTTCCTCTGGACGGGTCTCCTTACTGTTTAAATACCTTTATCGTAGACAGAAAAAACATGAATCCCTTATATATAGGTAATTAACTCCACGTAAAATCAAAAGAAAAGAATAAAATTCTTTAGTTTTTTCCAAAAAAGGATCTATTCATATGAAATATGATACTTTATCTATCTATATCTATTATCGATTATTTTTGTGCTATTGAAAGGAATGGTGCGCGTTTAGCTTTTTTATCAGCCAGTTAATGGCAAAGGCGAACCCACTCAGAGGAGCCACATTAGAGAAGCCCGTTGACGTTTTACCGCGCGCATCCGTAGTGAGAACCATCCGGCAGTTCAACCTTCTGGAGCAGTTTGCCACCTGTTGCTTCAACGTCGCGTGTGGGCGTGGAGAGTCGGGATAGCGAAACGGTTCAAGAGTCGTGAAGCGCGATGAGGCGAATAAACAAGCCGCCAGAACCCGCCGAGACTTACTGTGCCTTTCCCTACCGCCTCCCTACTCCCCGAGTATCTTCCGTGAACGCCCCCCAGCTCAGCCTGAAAAAGCCCCCGCCAGTAGGATGAATTCACTGCCGCTTGCGGGTGAGATAGCGTGGATTATCCACGCTATCTAACGTTATACCCGGAGGCACCATGAACCTCAGACAACAGCGACAGCAGGCGTTCGATCGCAGCGGAGAACCCCTTATCGTCGGCGACATCAGCCACTGCCCGCTGCCACCCGAAACCCTCGCCGCACTGGGCCCCGATTCCCCTTATGTGGTGCAGGTATACGGCTCAGGCCTGACCGGCGAGGTTTACCGGCTGCGCATCGCTGGCAAGGAGTACAATTTAAAAAAACGACGCGCCATCGCCGGCGTCGCCAACCTCAACGGCCAGCTGTCGTTTTTAAATGAAGTGCAGCGCCGGCAGGCGTTGCAGCGGCTGAAGGATAACCCGGTCACCGCCCCGCGCTTCACCCACATCGTTCCGACGTTGTATGCCGATTATCGCCTCGGCATCCTGCTCTCGCCGTGGATCGATGGCGAGCTGATTCACCAGCTGACCCCGCCGCTGATCGCCCAGCTATTTACGACCCTGGAAGCCTGTGAGGAACAGGGGCTGATGGAGTGGGATCTCTGTCGTGGAAATCTGCTGGTGGACCATCAGGAGCAGCTGTGGCTGTTCGATTTTGGCTACATGTATCCCTTCGATCCGCTCAGGGAATTCAACAGCAACGGTCTGGCCGATCCGCTGTTCCACTTTGTCGAGCGCTTTGAGACCCGCTTCTTTTTTAGCTGGCTGATGACCCAGGTTCCCGGCGCGGAGCAGCAGCTGGCGCACTATCGCGATCTGAAGCGGCTGGCGGTCGAAAGCTACCGGCGCAAGCTCGCCTGGCTCCGCGCCCGACAGGCCGCCCCGCAGGTGCAGGCCCATTTTCAGCAGATAACGGCGCGCTGGGCGTCGGCGCTGGCGGACCCAGCCGCGCTGAGCCGGTTATTTGCTGTGGAGGCTTTCCGCTCCCACGTGCTGGATATCGAAGACGATCTGCATGGCCAGTCGTGTACCTTACTCACCCTGCAACGCATCGACTGGGTGCTAAACCAGCTGGAACAGCATTATCGCTTTATCGCCGACGAAGGCGGTCTGTTTTACGATAACGAAGGCAAATCACAGCAGGCGCTGCTCAGCAGCTATGCGCAGAAGCGGCAGCTGGCGCAGCGGTACCTGCAGAACGCCTCCACGCCAGGTTAGCGACGCTCGCGACCCTGCTTCTGCTTCGCCTGGTACATCAGCCGGTCAGCGGTGGCCACCAGCGCGTTGAGACTGGGATGGCTGGCGGGATCGTACTCGACGCAGCCCCAGGAGAACGCCAGCTGCCAGGGGTGAGCCGCCTGCTGGTTGAAACGGGCCACGTTGTGACTGAGCGTCTCCATCGCTGTCGCGGCATCGTGGCGGCTGGTATTGGCGAACAGAATGATAAATTCGTCCCCACCCTGCCTGGCGAGGATATCGGACTCACGGAAGGCCGCTTTCATCAAATCGGCGATGGCGATCAGCGCGCGGTCACCCTCTTCATGCCCCCAGGTATCATTGATGTGCTTGAAGCGGTCGAGGTCGACAAAGGCGAGGCTTACCGGCTCCTGGCGGCGCTGGGCCGTCAGCAGGGCATACTCCGCCAGGGTAAGGAATCCCCGGCGATTAAACAGTCCCGTCAGCTCATCAGAGGTTGCTGCATCCAGCACCTTGAACTCATCCTCCACGATCGCCGCCAGATCGCTTAAGATCTGCATTTCATGGGCGGAAAATGAACGCGGCTGGTGATCCATCAGACAGAACGATCCAACGGTCGCGCCATCCGGCAGTTGCACCGGATACCCGGCGTAAAAGCGGATATACGGCGCCGCAATGACCAGCGGGTTATCGTGAAAGCGCTCGTCCTGCTGCATGTCGTTGACGATAAGCGGGTCGGTTTGCAGGATGGTATGGGCGCAAAATGAAATATCTCTCGGCACCGTGTCCACATCGAGGCCGGCACAGGACTTGATATGCAGGAGATCTTCCCCCACCAGACTGATGGACGCCACCGGCAGGTTATACAGCGAACGGGCAAGCCTGGTCAGGCGATCGAAGCGTTCTTCTTTTCCGCTATTCAACAGCCCGGAAGAGCGTAGCGATTGCAGGCGACGCTGCTCGTCGGGATGAAGTCCGGCTAATTTCATTGTCTCTCTCTTGTCTCTTGCGCAGAATTCTGCCGGGTTTCCACAGAGAAACCCGGCGTTTTATCCTGCCAGGGGGAAATTGTCGTCAGGTATCCCATGAGTTAAGCAGATTTCCCCTGCTCGTCAACCAGCGCGCCCCGGCGACTGGCGACCAGGGCGCTGGCGGAATGCCATTAACGGCACTCTGCCCGGCAAAAGGGGAAGATCAGGCGCGGATAAACGCCAGCAGATCGGCGTTGATGGTATCGGCGTGAGAGGTGTGCATCCCGTGCGGGAAGCCAGGATAAATGATTAGCTGGCTGTTCGGCAGCAGTTTGTCCTGCAGAATGGCTGCATTTTTATAGGGAACCACCTGGTCGTCATCCCCCTGCATCACCAGCACCGGCAAGGTGATCGACTTAAGGTCTTCCGTCTGGTCAGTCTCTGAAAACGCCTTGATACCTTCATAATGGGCCTTGGCGCTGCCGATCATTCCCTGTCGCCACCAGTTCTGGATCGTCCCCTGCGACACTTCTGCCCCGTCACGATTGAAGCCATAGAACGGGCCAGAGGCGACGTCGAGATAGAACTGGGCGCGGTTCGCCGCCAGCGCTTTGCGGAAACCATCAAACACCTCGATCGGCGTACCGCCCGGATTCTGCTCGGTTTTCACCATCAGCGGCGGGACGGCGCTAATTAACACCGCTTTCGCCACCCGCCCCTGCGGCTGGCCGTAGCGGGCGACGTAGCGGGCAACCTGGCCGCCGCCAGTGGAGTGCCCGACGTGGACCGCATTGTGCAGATCCAGATGTTCCACCACCGCCGAAACGTCCGCCGCGTAATGGTCCATATCGTGCCCCTCGCTAACCTGATCGGAGCGGCCATGACCCCGACGGTCGATAGCGATGACCCGAAAACCTTCGGCAAGGAAAAACAACATCTGGTTATCCCAGTCGTCGGCGCTCAGGGGCCAGCCGTGATGAAAGACTATCGGCTGAGCTTCCTTTGGACCCCAGTCTTTGAAGTAAATGTTGACGCCGTCTTGGGTGGTGACAAATGCCATGTTACAGACTCCTCTTTCAGGATAACCAGCCTGCAGGCCCGTGCCTGGGCTGAACGCCGACGGCGGCCGGCAGGAGTGCCGACCGCACAGGAATGTGATGCCTGTAACAGTGTAGAAGAAATTTGTCACCACGCCGGGTGACTTACCCCGTCTCGCTTCATTTGCCGCCGGACTCCGTTACGCCGCACTCTCCTGCTGCCTGATACGCACGATCAGCGCGCCGAGCAGCGACAGGTCCAGCAGCACGGCGAAGGCGAAGCACACGCCGCTGCGCCCGGCCCCGGCAGTGTGTTGGGCCAATAGCGTCGCCGCGATGACAACGACCACGCTCAGCAGCGTTGCGCCATCGACTCTGGGCCCACACTGCGCCGACCGTCCCGCCGCAATCCGCCAGGCGACAGCCGCCCCCGCCCCGCCGCACGCCACGCCCGGCAGCATGGCGGACCAGTCCTGCCCGCCATACCAGGCCACCAGCGCCAGCAGCCAGCCGGCCGCCGACAGCAGAAAGGCCCAGCGCGTCGCCGCCAGGGGCGAGCGATAGAGCCAGGACTGCCCACGTGTGAATCCCCACCCGGCACCGAAGGCGGCGATTAGCGCTGTCAGCAGACTCAGCATGCCGGTCACTCTGATAACGGGAACCATGTTTAACAGCAACACTCCGGCGGCAAAAGCCACGCTCAGGGCGATGGCGCGGCCGCGCGGCTCGATCATCCCCGCCGCGTCCGCGGCGGGGTAGCGGCTTACAACGTGCATAGTTGACTCCTGACAGGTGAAGAAGCATGAATTTAATTCATGTTGTTGTCTTTACATGCTCGTAGCCTATCGCCACTATATTGCCTTACACAAACGCATAGTTTTCAGCCATAGATGAGAAAAACTCAGCCATGAGAACACCCCGTCTACCGCCGCTGGGGGCGCTGCGCGCCTTTCATGCCGTCGCCCGCCACCGCAGTTTTAAACAGGCCGCCGGGGCGCTCGGCGTCAGCGCGACGGCAGTCAGCCATCAGATTAAACTGCTGGAGTCGGTGCTGGAGTGCCGGGTGTGCGAACGCAGCGCACAGGGGGTCAGTCTGACTGCCGATGGCGAGATCCTCTACGCCGCCACGCAGCGCGCTTTTAGCGCCCTGGAACAGGCCGTCGTCCAGATCGCTCATGCTCGCCAGCCACCATCCTTAACCGTCACCACCACCTCCAATTTTCTCACCCACTGGCTGGTGCCACGGCTGGCGGACTTTACCGCCCGCTTTCCGGCTATCGACCTGCGTCTGCACACCAGCGTCGAACGGGTGGATCTGCAACTGGGTACCGTGGACGCCGCGATTCGCTATCGTGAAACGCCGGAGCCGGACCTGTGCTGCACGCTGCTGTATGAAGATCGTTTTATCGTGGTCGCCAGCCCGTCCCTGGGCCTCGCCCGGCCTGAAGATCTGCAGCGGGTGACGTTGTTTCACGTCGCCAACCGCCGCGTGCCGGCCGACTCGCCAAACTGGGAGAACTGGCGCCGCCGCTATGGGCCGTCGACGCTGAATATTGATGCGGGGTTAACCTTTAGCGATGAGACCCATGCCCTGCAGGCGGCGGTGGCCGGCCAGGGGGTGGTGATCGCCAGCGAACTGCTGGCGCGGGATCTGCTGCAGCGCGGGGTGTTGTCCGCGCCGTTTAGCTGTGCATTACCGGGCGCCTGCTACTACCTGGTCACCACCGAGGCTGCGGCGCAGCGCGCGGATATTATCGCTCTGCGGGAGTGGCTGGTCGGCCAGATGGTATTAGGTGACGGTCGCCATCCGGCGGAAGAGTAGCGGGCTTACCAGCCGCAAACGTTGGTCTCTTCATCGGACTCGTAGCCGCGAACGATATTGATCAGATCCTTCACCGTATCAGCGGCGGTGAGCGGGTCGCGCAGCGCCGCCAGCGAGGAAAAGGTTTTATCAACCGAGACGCCGTTATTATTATTGGTGACGGTTAACACCCACTCCTCTTCTTCATTGCCAGCTGGCAGGTCATCCAGCAGACTATTTACCGCCTCCACCGCGTGCTGCGGAATATAAAGCGCCATCGGTTTGAGATATATTTTTTCGCGTTTTTCCTGACGCTGGCCATTCTCAACTGCCAAGGCATAGCCTTTATTTTCGCTGTTCATCTCTTGTTATCCCTCGATGAGAATTTTCGGATCGACGTAAAAGTCGACATTAAAAACCGTGTCCTCGCTGAGCGCCTCAATACAGTGCCATTTCTCCGGCGGAAAAACGCCAAACTGCCCGGCTTCAATGGTCAGCGTTTCAACAGGCTCGGGGCTGGTTTCATCAGCATAGCCGAGATAGCGGATCGCCCCCTGCATCACCGAGAGACGAGGATAGACGCCCTGCCGGGTGCCGGCATCCAGATGGCGACGCCAGATAGAGGCCGGGGCGGTCTCCCTGGTCCACAGCGGCGTGCTGCGGGTGTGAACGTAATGGGTGGGAATAATGATTCGCTGCATGATGGTGCCTCACTTTACCGTCTCAAATGCGACGTTCAGAAATAGCCTATATGATGCATATCATATACCCCTTTTAAACGATAAGGATATTATTTTGTTGCTGCTTTTACCGTCTACTCCTTTTTATACCTCTCAGGGATTAGTGACGCGGTAAAATAAAAAAGGCGATTTCAGGATCCTGAAATCGCCCGGGAGAATAAAAGTAAACGCGTTAAAAATTTGTTAGCGCAGCGGACTCGGCTTGCCGATTAAATACCCCTGGACCAGGTCGCACCCCAGCGCCTGCAGCGAGGTCAACTGCTCTTCGGTTTCCACGCCTTCCGCCACAATACGCATATGCAGACTCTTTCCCATACTGATAATCAGGCGAACGATATCCAAATCGTCTTTTTGCTCCGGAATATTGATAACAAACGAGCGGTCAATTTTGATTTTATCGAACGGGAAGTAGCTTAAACGCGACAGAGAAGAATAGCCGGTACCAAAGTCATCAATGGAAATCTGAATGCCCTGCTCGCGCAGCTGGCTGAGAATTTCCAGCGAACGGGTATTCTCATTGAACACGTCCGACTCGGTGATCTCCAGATCCAGGCGTCGCGGATCGAGGCCGGTCTGCTGCAGCACGCCGATAATGGTATCGGTCAACGACGTGTTCATCAGTTGAATCGGCGAAACGTTGACCGAGACTTTTAGCGGCGTCGCCCAACTGGCCGCTTCGGCGCAGGCGGTTTTCAGCACCCACTCGCCGAGGGTATTGATCAGGCCGATTTTCTCCGCGACGGGAATAAACACCGTCGGCGGCACGGCGCCGCGCACGGGATGGAACCAGCGAACCAGCGCTTCATAGCCGTAGATTTCACGCGTGATGGTATCGGCGATCGGCTGGTAGTAGACTTTAAATTCGTCATGGGCCAGCGCCTGCAGCAGGTCATCTTCGAACGATTTATTCTCCTGCAGGCGCTGCAGCATGCCCGGCCGGAAAATTTGCACATGACCGCTGCCCTCTTTTTTTGCCTCGTACAGCGCAAGGTCGGCACACTTGTACAGATAATCGGTCCGGCTTTCGCCGTCAGAGATAACGATCCCGATGCAGGCGTCGATATTAATCTGCGCATCGTAGATCTGATAGGGCTGGCTGATCTTCTCCCGGATAACATTGGCGCGCTCGAGGGCCATCTCTTCAGTCAGATCGTAAGAGAGCATCGCGAACTCATCGCCGCCAAGGCGATACAGCGTCTCGGAGGTTTTGCGGAAAAAAGAGAGACGACTGGCCAGATCCTGCAGCAGCTTATCGCCAGCATCATGGCCGAGGGTATCGTTCACATCCTTAAAGCTGTCGAGGTCGAACAGCATCACCACCGCGCACCCCTGATAGGGGCGCACCTGGTTGACAATCTCCTGCAACCGCTGCCAGAAAGAGAGACGATTCGGCATACCGGTCAGCGAATCATGGTAGGCATCGTACTGCAGTCGGCGGTTCTGTACCTGCAACTTCTCTTTCGAGGCCTGCAGATCGTTGGCCAGCGTCTTCATGCGCACATGGGCGCGACGCAGGTTATTATTCTGCCGGAGCATCAACAGGCCGAGGGTAATACACATGGCGATCAGCAGAATGGAGATCACCGAGTAGATATAATAAAGATGCTGGATTTTATCATGCGTGATATTAACGATATTAATATCTTGCGTCAGGGTGGCGGCGGCCATTGAGGTCAGGGGGCCATCCAGTTCACTCAACACCGGCAGGATCTGTTTGACCTGCTCCGGCGTCATGGTATCAACTTGTTTATCAAGCAGATGAAGATTACGAATCAGCGTCGCGACCACCGCCTTCCGCTGTTCGCTTTTATTAATAAATTTACCCAGATCGCCCTGCTGCAGGAGTTCGATCTGGCTCATCATGATCTCCAGGCGCAGGCGCACCTCATCGTGGTCCGCCCCTTCGGCCCCGATCGCCATTCCCGCCAGACGAGACTCCAGTCGCATATATTCCGACACCATCTGCGACATTGACCACGAGTCTGTATAGCGGGTAAATTTTTGCAACTCACTTTGTCGCTCATGCACCAGATAGGTAATATATCCGGTAACAATAAATAACGACAAAATAATAGCCGTGAGTATTCGATTCAAGATCCAACCCTTACTCTATAATAATCTTAGAAACTTGCCAGGCCGATCGGGAATAATAGATCTGGTTTTGTAATTCAGTGCTGCTGTCGTAAGGGTAGACGATAAATAATGGACCTTTATCACGAACGCGCATATATTCGCCGTTCATTTTTAAGGCCATAATGACCGGGAATTTATAAAAATCATCAATCGGGATAATGGTGGTGTAGTCGTTAAGCGCCAGCACGCGCGCGGATTTGCCCTTAGCGCCGACTAAATCCATGAGTTTATTAAGGGGAATGCCATCGAAACGAACCTTACCGGTGTACCAGGGGGTGGTGGTTTCCACCGTTTTCATCCCCAGTTTTTCCAGCGCCGCGAGGTCAAAAACGGCTTTGTCACCGACGTTCGTATTCCCGATTTTTCCGGAAATGGTCAGTACAGGTTTTCCTGTCGGCGCAGGCAGTTTTTCAGCGTAAGCGGAAGGCAACATGACAGAACAAAATAACACTGCAAGAAGTAGACGCATTTAACTCACCATTCCAGAGAAGGAGACATGTTAAGTGTAAACCATTTACGTCAATTCTTAAAAGGTGTCCCTCTTTGTTATCCGTTGATTTAATTAAAAGTATAAGCTGGCTGGCAAATTGCCAGATTGTTTAGTACAGGGTGTGATTTAGCCCGCCTTTCCCGTCGCTTCTTTTTTGCGCCATCTCCCCGCTTAGCAGGCAAACTACTTTCCTCCACGGCCGCTGCGCGGTAGTCTCAACGCTGACGCAACAGTAAAAGCGTCTCATTCCAATAACGACAAATTATGTGACAGACAGGACAGGGTATGGATTCAACAATAAGCGTGCAGCCCGCCGAGGCGCCAGATTCACTGCTTCGCGCCCGGCGGGCGGCATGGGGCAGTTTTGCCGGCGCGGTGGTCGACTGGTACGATTTTCTTCTCTATGGCATTACCGCCGCGCTGGTGTTTAACCGCGAGTTTTTCCCGCAGATCGGCCCGGCGATGGGGACGCTTGCCGCCTTTGCCACCTTCGGCGTCGGGTTTCTCTTTCGCCCGCTCGGCGGGATTATCTTTGGCCACTTCGGCGACCGCCTCGGGCGTAAACGGATGCTGATGATGACCGTCTGGATGATGGGTATCGCCACCGCCTGCATCGGCCTGCTCCCCTCGTTCAGCCAGATCGGCTGGTGGGCGCCGGCGCTGCTGGTGTTCCTGCGGGCCGTTCAGGGGTTTGCCGTCGGCGGGGAATGGGGCGGCGCGGCGCTGCTCTCGGTGGAGAACGCCCCGCAGGGGAAAAAAGCCTTTTACAGCAGCGGGGTGCAGGTAGGCTACGGCGTCGGCCTGCTGCTCTCCACCGGGCTGGTATCGCTGATCAGCAGCCTGACCACCGACGAGCAGTTCCTCAGCTGGGGCTGGCGCTTACCGTTCCTGTTCAGCGTGGTGCTGGTCCTTATTGCGCTGTGGATCCGTAACGGCATGGCGGAATCGCAGGAATTTGAAGCGCAGCAGAGCCAGGCCAACCTTCAGCCGGAGAAAAAGCGACTACCGGTGGTTGAAGCCCTGCTTCGCCATCCGGGAGCGTTTTTACTGATTATCGCCCTGCGGCTGTGCGAACTGCTGACGATGTATATCGTCACCGCCTTCGCCCTCAACTATTCCACGCAAAACCTCGGCCTGCCGCGCGAGCTGTTTCTCAACATCGGCCTGCTGGTGGGCGGACTCAGTTGCCTGACTATCCCCTGCTTCGCCTGGCTGGCAGACCGCTTTGGTCGCCGACGGATCTATATCACCGGCGCGCTGATCGGCACGCTGAGCGGTTTTCCGTTCTTTATGGCGCTGGAGAGTCAGTCTGTTTTCTGGATCCTGTTCTTCGCCCTGATGCTGGCCAATATCGCCCATGATATGGTGGTCTGCGTCCAGCAGCCGATGTTTACCGAGCTGTTCGGCGCTAGCTATCGCTACAGCGGCGCCGGCGTCGGCTACCAGGTGGCGAGCGTGGTCGGCGGCGGTTTTACGCCGTTTATCGCCGCGGCGCTGGTCACCTTCTCCGGCGGTTCATGGCACAGCGTGGCCCTCTATCTGACCGCGGGATGCCTGCTGTCGGCGCTCACCGCCCTGCTGATGAAAAAACAGACCGTCCACTGACCCACCAGCGGAGGGCGTGACCCGCGCCCTCCGGTAAGGAGAATGCATGTCTCTGTTATCGCTGGCCGACTGCTGGCCTCGCCGTTTTACCCCCTCCTCGCTGGCGCTGCAGTTTTGCGAGGACCCCACCCAGGCGGAACAGCCGCTGTTTGCCAAAGCCAGCGCCGGGGAGGCCGTCGCCCAGCTCTGGCAGGCGCCGCAGGGATTTGTGGTGCCCGGGAGCTATCGTCAGTTTGCGGATCTGCCGGCAGTCAGCGCGCATTTTGCCGCGCGCGGCTGGCCGGTATGGCTTCGCCGCTCCGGGGGCGGTCTGGTGCCTCAGGGGCCGGGCATTATCAACCTTAGCCTCGCCTGGCCGGTGCAGCAGTCGCTCGGCGAGGCCGCCGAACCCATCTATCACTCGCTGTGCGCGGTGCTGCAGCGCACCCTCGCGCGCTTCGGCGTTGCCAGCCACGCCCGGGCGGTAAACGGTTCCTTTTGCGATGGCCGGTATAACCTCGCCTGCGGGGAGGGCGAGGCGGCGCGCAAGATTGTCGGTACCGCCCAGTACTGGCGGCCGCTGGCGGCAGGCCGCGGCCATGTGGTGCTGGCCCATGCGGTGATCCTTATTGACGCTGATCTTACCGCGGCGCATCAGGCGGCGAACGCCTTCGAAGCGCAGCTCGGCAGCGAGCGGGTCTATTGCGCCGACAAAACCGTCACCCTCGCGCAGCGGCTTCCCGGCGAGCGCCATCTGCTGCCCCGCTTTAGCGAGGCGCTGGCGCAGGAACTGGACGCGGCTCGCTGAAGGTCGCTTTCAGGTAGCGGCTGAAGGTTTCCACCGCGCGCGACACGCGCGGGGTATAGGGCCGGATGACGTACAGCTTATCGGCAAACACCTCCACCGGCTGCCACGCCGGGAGCAGCTCCTGCACCAGCCCGCGACCGATGGCCTCCCGGGCGCTGAAATCCGGCAGCAGCGCCACCCCAAGCCCCGCCAGCACGGCATCGCGTAGCGACTCGCTGTTATTCGTGGCGAAGGGCCCCTGCACATTGATGGTCACCCGTTCATCGGGCGCCTGGCGGGAGGCGAACGTCCACTGCGGGCGCTGTGGCCCACGGGGATAGGTCAGGCACTGGTGGTGGCGCAGATCGTCGGGGGTCTCCGGGCGGCCATAGCGGCGAATATAGTCGGCGGACGCGACGATCAGCGTCGCGGTGTGACACAGCGGCCAGGCGACGTGGGTGTCCGGGAGCGCCTCGCGCCGACAGTGGCGAATGGCAAGATCGAACCCTTCGCTGGCCAGAGAGACCAGCCGGTCGGTCACCTCAAGCTGCAAATGCAGCTGGGGATGCTGATGCAAAAACGGCGCGATCGCCGGGACCAGCTGCTGGCGGGAAAAGGCCACCGGCGCGGTCAGGCGCAGCGTTCCCCGCAGCGGCCCGCCCTCATCGCAGGCACCGGTGAAAATATCCCGCAACTGACCAAACGGCTCGTTGAGCTCCGCCACCAGCCGCAGTCCGTCTTCGCTGAGGCTCACGCTGCGGGTAGTGCGATGGACCAGGGTTTTGCCAGTCACCCGCTCCAGCTCGCTGATTTTCTGGCTGATAGCCGACTTGCTGATCCCCAGCTTTTCCGCGGCCCGGGTATAGCTTTTTTGCTCTTCCAGCACCGTCAGCCAGTACAGATGGGCCCAGTAACTCTCCGGACGACTCTCGCTCATGTGATTGTTCACCAGTAAAAACAATGTATTCAACTATAGCGGTTTTTGCCCGCGACGGCATCGGCTAGCATCCTGTTCAGCCCGTCATTATTCCCTAACGATAAGGAACACCTGCATGCCATTACTGACATTTGACCTGATTGAAGGCCGTACAGAACAGGAGATCAGAACCCTGCTGGATGCCGCCCATCGCGCCGTGCTGCGTGCCTTCGAGGTACCGGAACGCGACCGCTACCAGATTGTTCACGAAAACAAAGCCCACCATATGGTGATTGACGATACCGGCCTCGGACTGACCCGCTCGCGGGATCTGGTGGTGGTGCGGGTCTATACCAGCCCGCGCAGCGAGGCGCAGAAGCAACGCTTCTTCGCCCTGTTGCAGGAGGAGCTGGCGGAGCACTGCGGCCTGAGCGGCGATGATGTGATGGTGTCGATTATCAGTAATCAGAAAGGTGACTGGAGCTTTGGCCGCGGGGTCGCGCAGTATCTTACCGGCGATCTGTAACCCGCAGCCCGAAGCGCGCCCTTAGCGGCGGGCAGCCATCGCGATGCGCTGGCGCGCCTGCTGCTCGATATTCTCCAGCAGTTCCTGGACATCGTCTTCATCAATGTCGAGGAACTGGCCTTCCAGCAGCGCGGCGTGAATATCCTCCCGGGTGACCGAGATGCCCAGTGGCACCGCCCGGGGCTTGACCTCCTCCGCCGCCAGCGAATGCGGATAGCGGCGGCCAACCAGGTTATTAAACACGATGGCCAGCAGCGCCAGCATCAGCGAGTTGAGCAGCACCGGCGTCAGCACAAAGTGATAGCCTTCGCTGTGCACCCCGGCGCCGCCGAGGATCGCCGTCAGGGCCACCGCACCGCCGGGGGGATGCAGACAGCGCAGAAAATACATCCCGGCGATCGCCAGCGCGGCCGCCAGCCCGCAGGCCAGCGCCGGGTCGGGAACCAGCATGCCCACCGTGACGCCGATCAGCGCCGACAGCACATTACCGCCGACAATCGACCACGGCTGCGCCAGCGGGCTGCTCGGCACGCCAAATAACAGCACCGCCGACGCGCCCATGGGGGCAATAAACCACAAATTGACTTCGCCGAGCAGCCAGTGGCTGAACATGCTGGTTACCGCCAGCCCGGTGCCGGCGCCAATGGATCCCAGCACGATATGCCGGCGGGCCACCGGCAGCGCGTGCGGCTTCAGGCGCCCAAGGAAAATCCGCAGCCGTGAAAACAGCCCCGCTGAAATGACACTCAACATCGCTTTATCGCTTAGGTCATAGGAATCACTTATATTTTATTTTCTTTTTTTAACCTTACATTAACAACCATGTATTTCACAGGGGGATAGCGCGGGCAATCTTGTCCAGAGGGCACAGGGCTGTGAATTCTCGCGTGGGCTGATAGAATCCCTTTTCTGTCAGGGGGATACCCCTTTTGCGAACTGAAGGTCATAACCCAGTGAATAATAAAATCTCTTTAGCGAAAGAAGTGGCATGGGCCAGCCAGAATATGCCGCGTACCCTGCGTCAGGTCGCCGCCCTGCCCGACCTCAGCGGCGTGCGCCTGGCCTGCTGTATGCACCTCGACATGAATAATGATCCCGCTGGTGCAGGGGATCCTCGACAAGGGCGCTCAGGTTTTTTTAACCACCTGTAACCCCACCACCGTGCAGGACGACGTGGTGGCCTGGCTGGTGGAGCGCGGCGCCGAGGCCTGCGCGTGGCGCAATATGAGCGACGCCGACTGGCAACAGTCATGGGAAAAAGCGATTGCCTGGCAGCCCACTCACCTGTGCGAGATGGGCGCCGATATCACCACCCTGCTCCACCAGCGCGGCGAGTTCGGTAACATCGTGGCGGGTCTGGAAGCCACTGGCTCGGGCGTCAATCGGCTGGGCGATATTCAGCCAGGCTATCCGATCTTTAACTGGGACGATCTGCCGGTCAAAGAGGGGCTGCACAACCGCCATATGGTCGGTCTCACCGCCTGGCACACCTTCTTCCAGACCACTCATCTCACCCTGCATGAGAAAAAAGTGCTGGTGATCGGCTACGGCCTGGTCGGCCAGGGCGTCGCGGCGGCGGCAAAAGCCTTTGGCGGTCAGGTGATGGTGGCGGAGATCGATCCTGCCCGTCGTCTGCAGGCGGCCTACGACGGCTGGCACGTGGTGGATCTGCAGGAGGCTATCGCCTCGGCGGACGTGGTGGCCACGGCGACAGGCGGGAAAAACGTGGTTAATCGCCAGGCGCTGGAGCGCGCGAAAGCGGGAGTCTTTATCCTTAACGTCGGCCACGTGGCGGAAGAGATCGACGGCGAGTACCTGCGCCAGTACCCTCAGGAAGAGGTGATGCCGTATATCAACGCCTACCGCATGGCCGACAAAACCATCTATCTGCTGGCCAATGGTTCGATGCTCAACCTGACCGCGGGCTTCGGCGACAGCCTGAACGCTTTTGACGTCACCCTGGCGGTGATGGCCAGCGGCATCCGCCATATTGTCACCGACGGCATGCGCGCCCCGGCGCAGGTTTACCTCCTGCCCCAGGCGGTCTGGCAGCAGGCGCTGTAAACGCAGCGCATCGTCCCCCCATCGTGGAGACGATGCGCTCTACCATCAGGACGACGGCGCGGTATCGGGCAGCACAATGTTGCTCTGCGCCAGCGTTCCCATCTGGTTGTACATCACGCTGGCGGCATCCAGCAGGTGCATCGCCAGCGCGGCGCCGCTGCCCTCTCCCAGGCGCATGTCCATATCGAGATACGGCCGCAGACCCAGCGCGTCCAGGGCGATCTGCGCCCCTTTCTCCGCCGACAAGTGCGAAGGGACAAGATAAGGATGCGCCGCCGGGGCTATGCGGCAGGCCGCCAGGGCAGAGGCATAGGAGAGGAAGCCATCCAGCACCACCGGCAGGCCACAGGAGGCCGCCCCGAGGATCACCCCGGTCATGCCCACCAGATCGTAACCGCCCACCTTCGCCAGGACATCCAGCCCCTCTTCCGGGTTCGGCTGGTTAAGGGCTATCGCCTGGCGCACCACCGCCACCTTATGGCCCCGCTGCGCCAGCGGCAGATTGGCCCCACAGCCCACCACGGCGTCAGGATCGCTGCCCGTCAGGACACTGATCACGGCTGCGGCCGGGGTGGTATTGGCCATTCCCAGTTCGCCGACGCCAAAAACTTTCACCCCCTCGGCGGCGAGCTGGCGGGTAAGATGCATGCTGGCCAGCAGCACCGTCTCCGCCTGCTGGCGACTCATCGCCGCCGTCCGGGCGATATTCCCGCTACCGCGGGCCACCTTGAGGTTAATCAGGCCCGGCAGCGGGTCGGCATCGATGCCGACATCCACCACCTGCACCCTGGCCCCGGCCTGCGCCGCCAGCACGCAGACGCCGGTGTTGCCCCGCACCATATTGCCGGCATGAATGGCCGTCACCACCTGCGGCGAAGGCGTCACGCCTTCATGCCAGACGCCATGGTCGGCGCACATGACCACTATCGCCTTCTCCGCCAGCGCCAGCTGCCCCTGCAGCCCCGGCAGACCAGCCAGTTGCACGGCCAGCGTCTCCAGACGGCCAAGGCTACCGGGCGGCTTTAACAGGCCATCAATATGCTGCTGAGCGCGCGCCATGCCCGCCACATCGGGCTGCGGAATGGCAGCCAGTAACGCAGAAAGTGTTTCCATTCTGTTCCTCATCGTTGGCGCCAGGCCTTACAGCAGCGCCAGTAAAAAGAGTAATTCACCCAGCTCAATCGCCGCCCCGAGAGTATCCCCGGTCTGCCCGCCGAGGGTTCGCTTCAGCGCCCATCCCAGACCCCAGATCAGCACCAGGGTGATCAGCGCGGCGCGCAGACCCTGCAGCCCCAGCAGGACGGTGGCCAGCGCTACCCCCATCGCCATCGTCACCAGCGTCTGCTGCAGGCTAACTTTGCCAATAAACAGATTGCCCAGCCCCTTTTCCCGCGCGTAGCGATGACGATACATCAGCAGCACCGCCATTCCGCGACCGACGGCGCAGGCCGCCGCCAGCGCGGCGATGGGGTGGGTATCGCGCAGCAGCAGCTCGCCGACCACCAGCACTTTCGCCACCAGCACGAAGATCAGCGCCAGCCCGCCGTGGGTGCCCAGCCGGCTGTCGCGCATGATCTCCAGCATCCGATCGCGGGTGCGGGCGGAGAAGATGCCGTCGCAGGTATCAGCCAGCCCGTCAAGGTGAAATCCGCCGGTCAGCAGCGCCAGCGCCAGCACGCCGAACAGCGCCGCCAGCGGGACGCCGCACCACGGCTGCAGGAGGAGCGCCACTGCGCCGGCGATGGCGCCGAGCAGTAAACCGACCAGCGGAAAGGTGACGATACTGCGCTGGTACTGTTCGATCTCCAGGCCCTGAGATAACCGCGCCGGGACCGGCAGGCGGCTGATAAACGAGAGTGCAGCAAAGAATGACTTAATCACGTGAGGTTGACTCCTGTCGGCGAAAGCAGCGGAAGAGTTCGGTCGCGCCCGGTCAGCACCTGAGTTTGTCTTCTGGCGAATCGATCGTCGGAGAGGTGAGAGGTGTTGAGATATCGCTCTGACGCCGCTGCGTCAGATGCCCGGCCAGGATGAGAGAAACCTTTCCGATATCAATACGTTTTCGCGGGGCAGTATAGCAAAGAGTCGGTGAGGAGAGTCAGTTGCCGGGACAAAGTTTTGCAGAAAAAGAGACGAATGGGGAGGTAGAGCAGAACAGCCCGGCGACGTCGATCGCCGCCGGACCGGCAGGGATTAGCCTTCGACTTTGGCTTCGCCCATCACTTTCAGTTTTTTGGAGATGTCGCGGCGCTCTTTGGACAGCTCGGCATTTTTGATGATGTAATCATCAACGCGATCTTCGTAATCGCTCTTCATGCTGGCGATGATGCCCTGGATAGCTTCCACGCTCATGCCCGGTTTGATGTAGTCGCTGAGGTTGTCCAGCAGCAGAACGCGCTTCTGGTTATCACGGATCTTTTTCTCAACGTCCTGAATTTCACGCTGCAGTTTGTTCTTACGACGGTACAGACGAACAAACTCCAGTACGTCCTGGAAAGAAGGCTTAGTTGTTTCCATTTTTACACCCCTAATAATTGAGATTCGGATTCGTAAAGCGACTGCGTTATAGGGCTAACATAACTGCTAGCAGTCGCTGATGACAATGTTTTTTCCTTTGCGTTTATCATAACCCTAAACGCTGCTGAATCGAAACAACCCATGCAGTTACCCGGTGCATCTGGTGCTTATTTGCGCAAAGCGCGGCAGATCAGATGCGACAGCAGCTCCAGCTGACGCGCCAGTTCAATCGAGAGCCAAACATAGCCATGAATTGGGGTTTCCGCCAGGCTGTCGTCACCCTGCTCTTTCATCAGCTGGCGCAGTTCGAGAACGATCTCATTCAGCTTTTCATTGTTGGCGCGCACAGGCTGAGGGTTCCCTTCATACAAGGCGTGGGCGATGGCCAACAGCGTCTGCTGGGTCATCTGCTGCGTCTCCCGCAGGGTGTGCGCATTGAGCATCACAAAATGACCCGGACGGGTGGCCCACCAGGCGTTGATCTGCAGCTCCAGCATGCAGACGAGGTTGCGGCTGACGGTCTGGATAGCCTCGAAGATCGCCTTCTGGATGTGCGTCTCTTTGCTGGCGGGGGTGATCAGCCCGCGCATTTTGACGACGTCGTTCAGCGCCTGTTGGAGATGCTTTTCCAGCCGCGGCCGATCCACCAGATTTGGCGAGAAGCCGGCCTGGTAGAGGCGGTTAAAGTTGGTGACATAGCTGGCCATCTGGATGCGCCAGTGGATGAACGCCCGCTGCGGCCAGATACCGGTAAACAGCATCGCCAGCAGCGAGCCGAAGATCACGTCGCCGCTTCGCCACAGCGCGGTATGCATATCGCCGGGCGGCGCCCCGACCACCACCGACAGGGTAATGCCGATCAGCAGTGCCTGATAGGGTTTCTTGCCCAGCGCCAGCCAGCCGCAGAGGAACATCGCCGCCGCGCACCAGAGGACCATCAGCGGCAGGGAGATGAGCTCAAGCTTCAGCGCCACCAGCCCCAGCGCCGAGCCGAGGATCGTGCCGCCGATGCGCTGAAACGCCCGCGGCACGACGTTGCCCCAGAAGGAGATCGGACCCATCACCACCACCAGGGTGATGAGAGGCCAGGTCCCCTCAGGCACGTTCAGCAGCCGCACCAGCAAAAAAGTGAGCACAAAGGCCAGCGCAATCCGCACGCCATGCACCACCCGATAATGGCGATACAAGCGGATCTCAAATGGCTTGAGTGATTTATCAGCGCGCACAACCCTCTCCGGCAAAACGAAAAGGCCAATTGTAACTGCTTTTTCGCCCGGAGCGTGCCGGGAATGTAAAAATCCTTGTCCGGAACAGGGGTAAACCGCTACGACGCTACGCGCTCAACGGGGACATACATGTCGATATCCCAGTAGCCGTCGTGGTTGCCGTCGTTGAGATAGATCTCAAAACAGGGCCTGGGGGCCACGCGATACGTTGTGCTCTGCAGCAGGCTGTCGAAAAACTGCATCCACGGGGTGGCAAAATCGTAATCCACCACCCGCGCGCGGGCGCAGGCGTAATCCCCGCCGGCAACCGCCGCCAGTATCACCCCTTCGCTGTTGGCGGGAATGACGTAATCCTCGTCAACGGCGACCACGGTGGCGCAGCGCAGTTTTTCCGCCGGCACTTCCTCCGGGTTATCGTAGTAGACGGCAAGCCATTCACGGGCGGGCACCTGATGGTTCTCAACCCACATCATCAGTTGCTCAAACCCCTGCTTGACCGTTTGATCCCAGGGCCCGACCAGATGGAAACCGGCAATGGTTTTCTTGCCGAGGGTGGTGATGCTGTAGTTCATCTTGCCTCCTTTGGAGATAAATGACTGTATGAATATACAGTTAATTTAACAGGAGATCCCCCCTCAGTATGTGCGCGAATTCACAGAGTCGCCATCACACTGCTGAAAAAACAGGCGCCCCGCCAGCAGGAGCGACAGACGAAAAAAAACCGCCTGCAAAGAGGCGGTTATCATGGTTACAGCTCGTGGTGCAGGTAATCGCTCATTCGCGAGAACACCCCGCCTTTATTGATGCTTTCGAGGGTGACCAGCGGATAGTGCCCCACCACCTTGTCGCCGTCATACAGCGAAATCTCGCCGACCCGCTGGTTGGCGGCGATCGGCGCCTCCAGATCCTTCTTATCCAGCACATATTTCGCTTTAATCCGCGACACTTCCGCCTTCGGCAGCGCTAACCAGAAATCCTGATCGGTGCCGAGCTTAATCTGCTCTTTATCGCCGTACCAGATGCGTTCGGTGCCGACCTTCTGGCCTTTCTGCAGCACCTGCACGGTGTCAAAGTTCTGCTGCCCCCAGTGCAGCAGTTTAGCGGCCTGCTGCTCGCGGCCTTTCGGACTGTCCGCCCCCATCACCACGGCGATCAGCCGGCGCTGGCCATCCACCGCCGAGGCGATCAGATTGAACCCGGCGCCCGAGGTGTGGCCCGTTTTCAGGCCATCGACGTTCATGGTTTTATCCCACAGCAGACCGTTACGGTTTTGCTGGGTGATCCCGTTCCACGTCAGGCTTTTCTGGCTGTACATGTGGTAGACGTCAGGTTCGCCATGAATAATCGCCCGCGACAGCACCGCGAGGTCATAGGCCGAACTGTGCTGGCCCGGGGCGTCGAGGCCGTGGACGGTTTCGAAATGGGTATCCCGCAGGTGCAATTTTTCGACATACTGATTCATCAGGGCGACAAACTGCGGCTGGCCGCCGGCGACATAGTCGGCCAGCGCGACGCAGGCGTCGTTACCGGAGTCGACAATCAGCCCACGGCTGAGGTCGCGGACGCTGACCCGATCCCCTGGTTTTAAGAACATCAGGGATGACCCGTCGAACACCGGGTTGCCCTTCGCCCAGGCGTCTTTACCCACGGTGACGATGTCGTCAAAGGTGATACGATGGCTGTCGATGGCGCGGTCGACCACGTAGCCGGTCATCAGTTTGGTCAGACTGGCAGGATTGCGCTGCTGATGTTCGTTACCCGCGGTCAGGACCTGACCGGTGGTGTAATCCATCAGCACCCAGGAGCCAGCCTGAATAGCCGGTGGCGCGACCGTAGCAGGGAAGTCGACGGCAAATGCGCAGGAAACGCTCGAAGCGAGCAAAGATACAGCAATAAACAAACGGCCTTTCAACGGCATATCCTCTAGATTTACAGATCCGCCGTCCTTTTTACGGAACTTCGCGTTTCATATCAGGGTTTAATTGCAAGAAAATATGACACAGCAGAGGAAGTTGCTTGCCGTTACCCTTCTGATGACCGGGCAAATCGTTTACCATACCGGTCGCACGCCACCACGGATAATGAACAGACTATGCAAGATAGCGTCAACCAGCCCGGATTTTTATTCCACGATTATGAAACCTTCGGCACCAGCCCTTCCCTCGACCGGCCGGCGCAGTTCGCCGCCATCCGCACCGACGCGGAGCTGAACGTGATCGGCGAGCCCGAGGTGTTTTACTGCAAGCCCGCTGACGATTATCTGCCGCAGCCGCAGGCGGTGATGATCACCGGGATCACCCCGCAGGAAGCGCTGGCCAAAGGGGATAATGAGGCCGCGTTTGCCCGCCGCATCCACGATCTGTTCACGGTGCCGCAAACCTGCATCGTCGGCTATAACAACGTGCGCTTTGATGACGAAGTGACGCGGAATATCTTCTATCGCAACTTCTATGACCCTTATGCCTGGAGCTGGCAGCACGATAACTCGCGCTGGGATCTGCTCGACGTGATGCGCGCCTGCTATGCCCTGCGTCCGGAAGGGATCACCTGGCCGGAGAATGACGAGGGTTTGCCCAGCTTCCGGCTTGAACATCTGACCGTCGCCAACGGTATTGAACACCAGAACGCCCATGACGCGATGGCCGATGTGTACGCCACCATCGCCATGGCGAAGCTGGTGAAAACCCGGCAGCCGCGGCTGTTTGATTATCTCTACAGCCACCGCAATAAGCGCAAGCTGGCGACGCTCATCGACGTGCCGCAGATGAAACCGCTGGTGCACGTCTCCGGCATGTTTGGCGCCGCGCGCGGCAACACCAGCCTGGTGGCGCCCCTGGCCTGGCATCCGGAAAACCGCAATGCGGTGATTATGGTCGATCTGGCGGGCGATATGGCGCCGCTGCTGGAGCTCGATGCCGATGCCTTGCGCGAGCGGCTTTACACCCCGCGCGCCGAGCTTGGCGATCTGCCGGCGGCGCCGATCAAGCTGGTGCATCTCAATAAATGTCCGGTGCTGGCTCAGGCCAATACCCTGCGCCCGCTGGATGCCGACCGGCTGGGGATCTCCATTCAGCGCTGTCTGGAGAATGCCCAGCTGCTGCGGGCGAATCCGCAGGTGCGCGAGAAAGTGGTGGCGGTCTATGCCGAAGCCGAGCCGTTCGTGCCGTCCGAAAACGTCGACGCCCAGCTTTACAATGGGTTCTTTAGCGATGCCGACCGCGCGGCGATGAAAATCGTGCTGGAAACCGAACCGCGCAATCTGCCGGCGCTGGATATTACCTTCGCCGATAAGCGTATCGAACGCCTGCTGTTTAACTATCGGGCGCGCAACTTCCCCGGCACGCTCGATGAACATGAGCAGCAGCGCTGGTTAGAGCACCGTCGTCAGGTGTTTACGCCAGAGTTTTTGCAGGCCTATGCCGATGAGCTGCAGATGCTGTATCAACAGTATGCGGATGATAAAGAGAAGCTGGCGCAGCTGAAGGCGCTGTGGCAGTACGCACAGGATATTGTCTGATTGGCTGAAATTCCCGGGTTGCGGCTAACGCCTTACCCGGGCTACAAACGATGGCTGGACTCGTAGCCCGGGTAAGACGCCTCGTGTCGCCCCCGGGAACGTTGCTTAGCTTTTCGCGCGGCTGGCGATGATTTCATCCGCCACATTACGCGGCGCTTCCGCGTAATGGTGGAACTCCATGCTGTAGGTTGCCCGTCCCTGAGACATCGAGCGCAGCGTGGTGGAATAACCAAACATCTCCGCCAGCGGCACGTCGGCGCGGATGATCTGGCTGCCGAAGCGCTCTTCCATCCCCTGCACCATCCCGCGACGGGAAGAGAGATCGCCCATAATATTCCCGGCGTACTCTTCCGGCGTCTCCACCTCGACGTGCATCACCGGCTCAAGGATCACCGGATCCGCTTTGCGCGCGCCTTCCCGGAAGCCGAATATCGCCGCCATGCGGAACGCCATCTCCGAGGAGTCCACGTCGTGGTACGACCCGAAGGTCAGGGTCGCTTTCACGTCAACCACCGGATAGCCCGCCAGCACGCCGGTGCCCATCGCTTCGCGCAGCCCTTTCTCCACGGAAGGGATGTACTCGCGTGGCACCACGCCGCCTTTGGTGGCGTCCTCGAAGACGAAACCGCTGCCCGGCTCCAGCGGCTCCAGGGTCAGCACGACGTGCCCGTACTGCCCTTTGCCGCCGGACTGGCGCACAAATTTGCCTTCCACGTCCGTCACTTTCTTGCGCAGGGTTTCGCGGTAGGTGACCTGCGGACGACCAATGTTGGCCTCGACGCCAAACTCGCGCTTCATCCGGTCGACAATGATCTCCAGATGCAGCTCGCCCATGCCGGAGATAATCGTCTGGCCAGACTCTTCATCGGTATGTAGACGGAACGACGGATCTTCCGCCGCCAGCCGCTGCAGCGCGATGCCCATTTTCTCCTGATCCGCTTTGGTCTTCGGCTCGATGGCCAGCGAAATCACCGGCTCCGGAAACTCCATCCGTTCGAGGGTAATGATCGCATCCGGATCGCACAGCGTATCACCGGTGGTCACATCCTTCAGACCGACGCAGGCCGCGATATCCCCGGCGTGCAGTTCGTCAACTTCGTGGCGGTCGTTGGCCTGCATCAGCACGATACGCCCGATGCGCTCTTTCTTGCCCTTCACCGGGTTCCACACCGCATCGCCTTTTTTCAGCGTCCCGGAGTAGACGCGGATAAAGGTCAGCTGGCCGACGTAGGGGTCGGTCATCAGTTTGAACGCCAGCGCCGACAGCGGCTCATCGTCGCTCGGATGGCGTTCCGCCGGCTGGCCTTTCTCATCAACGCCTTGTATCGCCGGAATATCCAGCGGCGACGGCATCAGCTCCACCACCGCATCGAGCATGCGCTGCACGCCTTTGTTTTTAAAGGCGCTCCCGCAGAGCACCGCCTGGATTTCCCCCTTCACCGTGCGCTGGCGCAGACCGGCAACGATCTCCGCCTCGTCCAGCTCGCCGGTTTCCAGGTATTTATCCATCAGCGCGTCGCTGGCTTCCGCCGCCGCCGAGACCATTTTCTCCCGCCACTGCTGTGCCGTCGCCAGCAGATCGTCAGGGACAGGCCCATAGCTGAAGGTCATGCCCTGGGTGGCGTCATCCCACAGGATGGCGCGCATTTTCACCAGATCGACAACGCCGGTGAAATGCTCTTCGGCGCCAATGGGGATCACAATCGGCACCGGGTTAGCCTTCAGACGGTCGATCATCATCTGCACCACGCGGAAGAAGTCCGCGCCGGGGCGGTCCATCTTGTTGACGAAGGCCAGCCGCGGAACGTGGTATTTATTCGCCTGGCGCCAGACGGTCTCCGACTGGGGCTGCACCCCGCCGACGGAGTCATACACCATCACCGCGCCGTCGAGCACGCGCATGGAACGTTCCACCTCAATGGTGAAATCCACGTGCCCCGGGGTGTCGATGATATTGATCCGGTGCGGCTCGAAGCTGCGGTCCATACCCGGCCAGAAGCAGCTTACCGCCGCCGAGGTAATGGTGATCCCGCGCTCCTGCTCCTGGGCCATCCAGTCGGTGGTTGCCGCGCCATCGTGTACTTCACCCAGCTTATGGCTCATCCCGGTGTAAAACAGGATGCGCTCGGTGGTGGTGGTTTTACCGGCATCGATATGCGCGGAGATACCGATGTTGCGATAACGTTCGAGGGGGATGGGTCGGGGCATGATGCGTCCTTAGTCGTTTTGACTGTCAGTCTGCGGTCGGAATGATCCGCAGTTCATTTAACTGCCGCCTATCATAGTACAACTGTACGAGTATATTCGAACTATTTTTGCTATTATTACGATTGGTCAGGTTGCGGCGGCGCGCGTGGCATCAGAACCGGAGTTTGGGTATAGTAGCCGCCAGCCGCCGATATGGGCTGCGGCTGCCATGCGCCGCGCCACCGCCGACACAGGATTATTATGATCGCCAATCACCCCGAACGAGAACAAATTCGCCTGGAAAATGTCCTTTCCGCGCTCGGTAACCCACTGCGACTGGAGATCATCCGCACGCTGGCCGACGGCAGCGAGCTGAGCTGCAACGCTCTGCGCCAGGAAGAGGTGGCCAAGTCCACCATGACCCACCACTGGCGCGTCCTGCGCGACAGCGGTGTGATCTGGCAACGGCCTCAGGGACGGGAGAACATGATTTCGCTGCGCCGGGAAGATCTGGACGCCCGTTTTCCCGGCCTGCTGGATACGCTGCTGAACGTGATGCAGCAGCCGTGAATCGCTAACCGACAGCCTACTCCTCTCCCGCCAGCCGCTGATACTGCCTGAAACGGGCCCGGGCATCGTCCTCCGTTTGCCGGAACAGCGCGTCCGCCAGATCCGGCGTGGTTTTGTGCAGCGCGGCGTAGCGCACCTCGCCGAGCAAAAAGTCGCGGAAACTCTCTTCCGGCTCTTCGGAGTCCAGTATAAACGGCGTTTTGCCCTCGGCTTCCCGCTGCGGATGATAGCGCCACAGGTGCCAGTATCCCGCCTCCACCGCCCGCTTCGCCTCGCGCTGACTGCAGCGCATCCCGGCTTTCAGGCCGTGGTTGATACAGGCGGCATAGGCGATCACCAGCGACGGTCCCGGCCAGGCCTCGGCCTCGGCGATGGCCCGCAGGGTCTGATCTTTATCGGCGCCCATGGCGATCTGGGCAACGTAAACATTGCCGTAGCTCATCGCCATCATGCCGAGATCTTTTTTACGCGTGCGTTTCCCCTGAGCGGCAAATTTGGCGATCGCCGCCACCGGGGTCGACTTGGACGACTGGCCGCCGGTGTTGGAGTAGACCTCGGTATCAAACACCAGAATATTGACGTCTTCCCCACTGGCCAGCACATGATCGAGGCCGCCGAAGCCGATATCGTAGGCCCAGCCGTCGCCGCCGAAGATCCACTGCGAACGCCGGACGAAATAGTCGCGGTTCTGCCAGAGCTGCTCCAGCAGCGGGACGCCCTCTTTTTCCGCCGCCAGCAACGCACTGAGGCGGTCCGCGCGCTCGCGGGTCCCCTCCCCCTCATCCTGCTGCGCCAGCCACTGCCGCATCGCGGCGTGAAGCGCGTCGCTGACTGGCAGCGCCAGCGCGGCGGTCAGCTCCTCGGCGATCTGTTGGCGGATCGCCTGGCCGCCAAGCATCATGCCGAGACCGAACTCGGCGTTATCCTCAAACAGCGAGTTTGCCCACGCCGGTCCGTGGCCGCGATGGTTGGTGGTATAGGGCATCGAAGGCGCGCTGGCGCCCCAGATCGAAGAGCAGCCGGTGGCGTTGGCGATCAGCATCCGGTCGCCAAACAGCTGGGTGATAAGCCGGGCATAGGGCGTTTCTCCGCAACCCGCGCAGGCGCCGGAAAACTCCAGCAGCGGCGTTTCGAACTGGCTGCCTTTGACCGTCGTTTTGCGAAACGGGTTATCTTTTGGCGCCAGTCCCAGGGCGTAATCCCAGACCGGAGCCATCGCACGCTGGCTGTCGAGGGAGACCATCTGCAGCGCCTTGCCGCGCGACGGGCAGCTCTCCACGCAGTTGCCGCAGCCGGAGCAGTCCAGCGGCGAGATAGCCAGATGATAGTGATAGTCTTTGGCCCCCTGGGCGGGTTTACTCAGCAGCCCGGCGGGAGCCGTGTCCTGCTCTTCAGCGCTCAGTAACGCCGGGCGGATCGCCGCATGCGGGCAGACAAAGGCGCATTGGTTACACTGGGTACAGCCGTCAGGCTGCCAGACCGGCACCTCCAGCGCGATGCCGCGCTTCTCCCAGGCGGCGGTGCCGGAGGGAAAGGTGCCATCTTCCATCCCGGCGAAGGCGCTCACCGGCAACAGGTCGCCACGCTGGCGGTTCATGGGCTGCAGGATATCGCGGATGAAGTCCGGCATCAGGGCGCTCGCCTGCGGTGCCGGCGCCTCGAGGGTCGCCCAGTGGGCGGGTACCGTCACCCGGTGCAGCGCCGCCATCCCCAGCTCGATAGCCCGCTGGTTCATCTCAATGACGCTCGCCCCTTTGCTGCCATAGCTTTTCTCCACCGCCTGCTTGAGATAGTCTGCCGCCGTTTGCGGATCGATAATCGCCGTCAGCTTAAAGAACGCCGCCTGCATCAGCATGTTAAAGCGCCCGCCGAGGCCCAGCTCGCGGGCAATGTCCACCGCATTAAGGGTATAAAAGTCGATCTTTTCCTGCGCCAGATAGCGCCGGACGCTGACCGGCAGGTGCTGCTCCAGCTCTGCCTCGGACCAGCTGCAGTTGAGCAGAAAGGTGCCTCCTGGCTTCAGCCCCTCCAGCAGGTCGTAGCGATCGACATAGGATTGCTGAGAGCAGGCGATAAAATCGGCCCGGTGGATCAGGTAGGGCGAGGTGATCGGCCGGTCGCCAAAGCGCAGGTGCGAAACGGTGATCCCCCCGGACTTTTTCGAGTCGTAGGAAAAGTAGGCCTGGGCGTAGAGTGGCGTGTTATCGCCGATGATCTTGATGGCGCTTTTGTTCGCCCCGACGGTGCCGTCCGAGCCCATCCCCCAGAATTTACAGGCGGTGATCCCGGCATGGGAGACCGCCAGCGGTTCCTGCCGGGCGGGCAGCGAGGTAAAAGTGACATCATCGACAATACCCAGGGTAAAGCCGTCCTTCGGCTGCGGCTGCCTGAGGTTGTCAAACACCGCGGCGATATCGTTGGGCAGCACGTCCTTACCGCCGAGCGCGTAGCGGCCGCCGACGATCAGCGGCGCATCGTCGCGTTGATAGAAGGCGTTCTTGGCGTCGAGGCACAGCGGTTCCGCCTGCGCCCCCGGCTCTTTGGTGCGGTCAAGGACGGCAATACGCTGCACGCTGGCGGGCAGTTGCGCGAAAAAGTGCGCCAGCGAGAACGGCCGATAGAGATGGACGCTGAGCAGCCCCACCTTCTCCCCCGCCGCATTCAGCGTCTCCACCACCTCCTGGACGGTGTCGCACACTGAGCCCATGGCGATAATCACCCGCTCGGCATCCGGCGCGCCGTGGTAATTAAACAGGTGATATTCCCGCCCGGTCAGCGCGGTGATCTTCGCCATATAGCTTTCCACCAGATCGGGCAGCGCGAGGTAGAAGCGGTTACCCGCCTCCCGCTCCTGGAAGTAGATATCCGGATTTTGCGCGGTGCCGCGGATCACCGGATGATCCGGGTGCAGCGCCTGCCGACGAAAGCGCTCCAGCGCCGGGCGGTCCAGCAGCGTCGCCAGTTGCTCATACGCCAGCACCTCAATCTTCTGTATTTCGTGCGAGGTGCGAAAGCCGTCGAAAAAGTTGATAAACGGGATCCGCCCGGCGATCGCCGCCAGGTGCGCCACCGCCGACAGGTCCATCACCTGCTGAACGTTATTCTCCACCAGCATGGCGCAGCCGGTCTGGCGTACCGCCATCACGTCCTGATGGTCGCCAAAAATATTCAGCGAATTGGTCGCCAGCGCCCGCGCGCTGACGTGAAAAACACCCGGCAGCAGTTCACCGGCAATTTTGTACAAATTGGGGATCATCAGCAGCAGCCCCTGCGACGCGGTGTAGGTGGTGGTGAGCGCTCCCGCCTGCAGCGCGCCGTGCACCGCCCCGGCGGCACCGGCTTCGGATTGCATTTCCATCAGGCGCACCGGCTGGCCAAACAGATTCTTTTTCCCCTTAGCGGCCCATTCATCGACATTTTCCGCCATCGGCGTGGAGGGGGTGATGGGGTAGATGGCCGCCACGTCGGTAAAGGCGTAGGAGATCCAGGCCGCCGCCGTGTTGCCATCCATTGTTTTCATGTTTCCGGACATCGTTCAATCCTCAAAGGTGAGCGTTCTCTTTACCGCGGCAGCCCGCGGCAAACCCTGTCACCTCTCCAAGCACAGCCTGTGCCAGCTCGCGAATTGCCGCCTGTCACTCATCAATTCAACAGGTTAAGGGAAGAAACGCGCAGGCCCGTCCGGCGGGATTGCGGGGAATAAGACACTGTGCGCGACAAGCTGTTGAACAGGTGACAAAGCGCCGCGCCGGGCCCGTGGCGGGAAATTGTTCTGTTTCGCACATTTGGTAGCGTTATTGTGCCGTTTGCTCAGCCTCCCGGCGCGGCTGCTTTACAAAAAACCATTATTTATCAAATAACTGAGCAAAAATTCGCAGCTGGTACGTTCCCTGCACTTCTCTGCTGGCAAACACTCAACAACAGGAGAAGTCACCATGACCATGCGTCAATGCGCTATCTACGGTAAAGGCGGTATCGGTAAATCCACCACCACCCAGAATCTCGTCGCGGCCCTCGCCGAGATGGGTAAGAAAGTGATGATCGTCGGCTGCGATCCGAAAGCGGATTCCACCCGTCTGATCCTCCACGCTAAAGCCCAGAACACCATCATGGAGATGGCGGCGGAAGTGGGCTCGGTCGAGGATCTGGAGCTCGAAGACGTTCTGCAAATCGGCTATGGCGATGTCCGTTGCGCCGAATCCGGCGGCCCGGAGCCAGGCGTCGGCTGCGCCGGACGCGGGGTGATCACCGCCATCAACTTCCTCGAGGAAGAAGGCGCCTATGAAGAAGATTTGGATTTCGTCTTCTATGACGTCCTCGGCGACGTGGTCTGCGGCGGCTTCGCTATGCCGATCCGCGAAAACAAAGCCCAGGAGATCTACATCGTCTGCTCCGGCGAGATGATGGCGATGTATGCCGCCAACAATATCTCCAAAGGGATCGTGAAGTACGCCAAATCCGGCAAGGTGCGCCTCGGCGGCCTGATCTGTAACTCGCGCAAAACCGACCGGGAAGACGAACTGATCATCGCCCTGGCGGAGAAGCTTGGCACGCAGATGATCCACTTCGTTCCCCGCGACAACATTGTGCAGCGCGCGGAGATCCGCCGGATGACGGTGATCGAGTACGACCCGACCTGTCAGCAGGCGAATGAATATCGTCAACTGGCGCAGAAGATCGTCAATAACACCAAAAAAGTGGTGCCGACGCCGTGCACCATGGACGAGCTGGAATCGCTGCTGATGGAGTTCGGCATCATGGAAGAAGAAGACACCAGCATCATTGGTAAAACCGCCGCTGAAGAAAACGCGGCCTGAGCACAGGATCCTCACCATGACCAACGCAACAGGCGAACGTAACCTTGCGCTCATCCAGGAAGTCCTGGAGGTGTTTCCCGAAACCGCGCGCAAAGAGCGCAGAAAGCACATGATGATCAGCGATCCGCAGATGGAGAGCGTCGGCAAGTGCATTATCTCGAACCGTAAATCGCAGCCCGGGGTGATGACCGTGCGCGGCTGCGCCTATGCGGGCTCGAAAGGGGTGGTGTTTGGGCCAATCAAAGACATGGCCCATATCTCGCACGGCCCCATCGGCTGCGGCCAGTATTCGCGCGCCGGACGGCGCAACTACTATACCGGCGTCAGCGGTGTCGACAGCTTCGGCACCCTGAACTTCACCTCTGATTTTCAGGAGCGCGATATTGTTTTCGGCGGCGATAAAAAGCTGACCAAACTGATCGAAGAGATGGAGCTGCTGTTCCCGCTGACCAAAGGGATCACCATCCAGTCGGAGTGCCCGGTGGGCCTGATCGGCGATGACATCAGCGCCGTAGCCAACGCCAGCAGCAAGGCGCTGGATAAACCGGTGATCCCGGTGCGCTGCGAAGGCTTTCGCGGCGTATCGCAATCGCTGGGCCACCATATCGCCAACGACGTGGTGCGCGACTGGGTGCTGAACAATCGCGAAGGGCAGCCGTTTGCCAGTACCCCGTACGATGTTGCCATCATTGGCGATTACAACATCGGCGGCGACGCCTGGGCCTCGCGCATTCTGCTGGAAGAGATGGGGCTGCGCGTAGTGGCGCAGTGGTCCGGCGACGGCACCCTGGTGGAGATGGAGAACACCCCATTCGTTAAGCTTAACCTCGTCCACTGCTACCGTTCGATGAACTATATCGCCCGCCATATGGAGGAGAAACATCAGATCCCATGGATGGAATATAACTTCTTCGGCCCGACCAAAATCGCCGAATCGCTGCGCAAGATCGCCGATCAATTTGATGACACCATTCGCGCCAATGCGGAAGCGGTGATCGCCAAATATGAGGGGCAGATGGCGGCCATCATCGCCAAATATCGCCCGCGGCTGGAGGGGCGCAAAGTGCTGCTGTACATGGGGGGGCTGCGACCGCGCCACGTCATCGGCGCCTATGAGGATCTCGGGATGGAGATCATCGCCGCCGGCTACGAGTTTGCCCATAACGATGATTACGACCGCACCCTGCCGGACCTGAAAGAGGGCACCCTGCTGTTTGACGATGCCAGCAGCTATGAGCTGGAGGCCTTCGTCAAAGCGCTGAAACCTGACCTCATCGGCTCCGGGATCAAAGAGAAATATATCTTCCAGAAAATGGGGGTGCCGTTCCGCCAGATGCACTCCTGGGACTATTCCGGCCCCTATCACGGCTATGACGGCTTCGCCATCTTTGCCCGCGATATGGATATGACCCTGAACAATCCGGCGTGGAACGAACTGACTGCCCCGTGGCTGAAGTCTGCGTGATTGCCCCTTCACTGTCCCGTCAGTCCACCGATTTGTGGCGCGGGAGGAGAACACCATGAGCCAAACGATCGATAAAATTCACAGCTGTTATCCGCTGTTTGAACAGGATGAATACCAGACCCTGTTCCAGAATAAAAAGACCCTTGAAGAGGCGCACGACGCGCAGCGTGTGCAGGAGGTTTTTGCCTGGACCACCACCGCCGAGTATGAAGCGCTGAACTTCCAGCGCGAGGCGCTGACCGTCGACCCGGCCAAAGCCTGCCAGCCGCTCGGCGCCGTACTCTGCGCGCTGGGGTTCGCCGGCACCCTGCCCTACGTGCACGGCTCCCAGGGCTGCGTCGCCTATTTTCGCACCTACTTTAACCGCCATTTTAAAGAGCCGGTCGCCTGCGTCTCCGACTCCATGACCGAGGACGCGGCGGTGTTCGGCGGCAACAACAACATGAATCTGGGCCTGCAGAATGCCAGCGCGCCGTATAAACCCGAGATTATCGCCGTCTCCACCACCTGCATGGCCGAGGTGATCGGCGACGATCTGCAGGCGTTTATCGCCAACGCCAAAAAAGAGGGATTTGTTGACGACAGCATCGCCATTCCTTACGCCCATACCCCCAGCTTTATCGGCAGCCATGTCACCGGCTGGGACAATATGTTCGAAGGGTTCGCGAAGACCTTTACCGCTGACTACGCCGGGCAGCCGGGCAAACAGCAAAAGCTCAATCTGGTGACCGGATTTGAGACCTATCTCGGCAACTTCCGCGTGCTGAAGCGGATGATGGCGCAGATGGATGTCCCGTGCAGCCTGCTCTCCGACCCATCAGAGGTGCTCGACACCCCCGCCGACGGCCATTACCGGATGTACGCCGGCGGCACCAGCCAGCAGGAGATCAAAACCGCGCCGGACGCCATTGACACCCTGCTGCTGCAGCCGTGGCAGCTGGTGAAAAGCAAAAAGGTGGTTCAGGAGATGTGGAACCAGCCCGCCACCGAGGTGGCCGTTCCGCTGGGCCTGGCCGCCACCGACGCCCTGCTAATGACCGTCAGTCAGCTGACCGGCAAACCGATCGCCGACGCTCTGACCCTGGAGCGCGGCCGGCTGGTCGACATGATGCTGGATTCCCACACCTGGCTGCATGGCAAAAAATTCGGCCTCTACGGCGATCCGGATTTCGTGATGGGGCTGACGCGCTTCCTGCTGGAGCTGGGCTGCGAGCCGACGGTGATCCTCAGTCATAACGCCAATAAACGCTGGCAAAAAGCGATGAAGAAAATGCTCGATGCCTCGCCGTACGGTCAGGAAAGCGAAGTGTTCATCAACTGCGACCTGTGGCACTTCCGGTCGCTGATGTTCACCCGTCAGCCGGACTTTATGATCGGTAACTCCTACGGCAAGTTTATCCAGCGCGATACCCTGGCAAAGGGCAAAGCCTTCGAAGTGCCGCTGATCCGTCTGGGCTTTCCGCTGTTCGACCGCCATCATCTGCACCGCCAGACCACCTGGGGCTATGAAGGCGCAATGAACATCGTCACGACGCTGGTGAACGCCGTGCTGGAAAAACTGGACCACGACACCAGCCAGTTGGGCAAAACCGATTACAGCTTCGACCTCGTTCGTTAACCATCAGGCGCCCCGCCGCAGGCGGGGCCAGGAGGGAGTATGCCCATCGTGATTTTCCGTGAGCGCGGCGAGGCGCTGTATGCCTATATCGCCAAACAGGATCTGGAGGCCCGGGTGCTCCAGGTCGAACATGACGAGACGGACCGCTGGGGCGGCGCGATTGCCCTCGAAGGGGGACGTCGCTACTACGTCAATCCGCAGCCGGGGCGACCCGTCTTCCCGATAAGCCTGCGCGCCACCCGCAGCACGCTGCTATAAGGAGCTGGAAATGTCCGACAACGATACCCTTTTCTGGCGTCTGCTGGCGCTGTTCCAGACGCTGCCGGAGCTGCAGCCGGTGCAAGTCGTCGACTGGCTGGCGCAGGAGTGCGGCGAAACGTTGACCCCGGCACGGTTAACCACCCTGACGCAGCCTCAGCTGGCCGCCAGCTTTCCTTCGGCGACGGCGGTGATGTCCCCGGCCCGCTGGGCGCGGGTCATCGCCTGCCTGCAGGGGGTGCTGCCCGGCCATTTGCGCATCGCCCGCCCCCCTCAGCGAACGCCGCAGCTGCGGGTCGCATTTTGCTCGCAGGATGGCCTGGCCATCAATGGTCATTTTGGCCAGAACCGGCTGTTTTTTATCTATGCCTTCGATGACCAGGGCGGCTGGCTGGCGGATCTGCGCCGCTATGCGTCTTCTTCTGCGGCGTCGGACGCCAGCGAGATGCGCGCCAGGCTGCTGGAGGATTGCCATCTGCTGTTTTGTCAGGAGATTGGCGGGCCTGCCGCCGCGAGGTTGATCCGCCATCAGATCCATCCGATGAAAGCGCCGCCGGGCACGACGATTCAGGCTCAGTGCGACGCGGTAAGCGCGATGTTGGCCGGTCGGCTGCCGCCGTGGCTGGCGAAGCGCCTCAACCGGGATAACCCTCTGGAGGAACGTGTTTTTTAATCGTTGCGTTTTGCTTGTTGCCCGCCGACCCCGCGGGCCTTTTTTTGCCCCCGCAGGGAACATTCTTTCAGCAAGGCAAGCGCCGCAGGACAGGGACAAAAGTAACAGCCGGGGGTTGGGCGCATCAGGAAAATTGGCGAGAACGCAGGCGCGCATCCAGGACTGGCCGCCAGGACGGCGGCCAGAGGGCGGTCGAGACAAGGATGTCGAGTCCGCCCGTTCCGCCAGATGAAGCCGGAGTGGAGCGGACCGCGCAGCGGCAATTTTCAGCGCCATGCTGGGGGTCATGGGGGGCGGGCGAAACGCCCCCCATGCCGTTCACCCGCAGAGGGCGCAATGAAATAGTGAGGAAGGTCGGTGAACGGAATATTCCACCTTATCGACCCTTCCCGTCATTCGCCAATATGCGGCAATACTGTCGCGGTAAATCCAGTTATCAGCGCGATAAATCATGCCTTCCCCCTGTTTGATTGTTGCCTTTGTCGCAAAACCCACAACCCTTTTCCCTTAAAAATCAACCTCCCTCTCCCTGGAGCGCGAATTGCATCACCTCTCCGGTCTCCCACCGTCAACGAGGTCACTATGAAGGGAAAGGAAATTCTGGCGCTGCTGGACGAACCCGCCTGCGAGCACAACCAGAAGCAAAAATCCGGCTGCAGCGCCCCTAAGCCCGGCGCTACCGCCGGCGGTTGCGCCTTCGACGGCGCGCAGATAACGCTCCTGCCCATCGCCGACGTCGCGCACCTGGTGCACGGCCCCATCGGCTGCGCGGGCAGCTCGTGGGATAACCGCGGCAGCGTCAGCGCCGGCCCGGCCCTCAACCGGCTCGGCTTTACCACCGATCTTAACGAACAGGATGTGATTATGGGCCGCGGCGAACGCCGCCTGTTCCACGCCGTCCGTCACATCGTCGACCGCTATCATCCGGCGGCGGTCTTTATCTACAACACCTGCGTACCGGCGATGGAGGGGGATGACCTGGAGGCCGTCTGCCAGGCCGCACAGACCGCCACCGGCGTCCCGGTCATCGCCATTGACGCCGCCGGTTTCTACGGCAGTAAAAATCTTGGCAACCGAATGGCGGGCGACGTGATGCTCAGGCAGGTGATTGGCCAGCGCGAACCGGCCCCGTGGCCAGACAACACGCCCTTTGCCCCGGCCCAGCGCCACGATATCGGCCTGATTGGCGAATTCAATATCGCCGGCGAGTTCTGGCAGGTCCAGCCGCTGCTCGACGAGCTGGGGATCCGCGTCCTCGGCAGCCTCTCCGGCGACGGCCGCTTTGCCGAGATCCAAACCCTGCACCGGGCGCAGGCCAATATGCTGGTGTGCTCGCGCGCGCTGATCAACGTCGCCCGGGGGCTGGAGCTGCGCTACGGCACGCCGTGGTTTGAAGGCAGCTTCTACGGGATCCGCGCCACCTCCGACGCCTTGCGCCAGTTGGCGGCGCTGCTGGGGGATGACGACCTGCGCCGCCGCACCGACGCGCTAATCGCCCGCGAAGAGCAGGCGGTGGAGCAGGAGCTGGCGCCGTGGCGCGAGCAGCTCCGTGGGCGCAAAGTGTTGCTCTACACCGGCGGCGTGAAATCCTGGTCGGTGGTCTCGGCCCTGCAGGATCTCGGCATGACCGTGGTGGCCACCGGCACGCGGAAATCCACCGAGGAGGACAAACAGCGGATCCGTGAGCTGATGGGCGACGAGGCGGTGATGCTTGAGGAGGGCAATGCCCGCACCCTGCTCGACGTGGTGTACCGCTATCAGGCCGACCTGATGATCGCCGGCGGACGCAATATGTACACCGCCTGGAAAGCCCGGCTGCCGTTTCTCGATATCAATCAAGAGCGCGAGCACGCCTACGCCGGCTATCAGGGCATCATCACCCTCGCCCGCCAGCTCTGTCTGACCCTCGCCAGCCCCGTCTGGCCGCAAACGCATACCCGCGCCCCGTGGCGCTAGGAGAACACCATGGCAGATATTATCCGCAGTGAAAAACCGCTGGCGGTGAGCCCGATTAAAACCGGGCAACCGCTCGGGGCAATCCTCGCCAGCCTTGGGCTGGCCCAGGCCATCCCGCTGGTCCACGGCGCCCAGGGCTGCAGCGCCTTCGCCAAAGTTTTCTTTATTCAGCATTTCCATGACCCGGTGCCGCTGCAGTCGACGGCCATGGATCCGACCGCCACGATCATGGGGGCCGACGGCAATATCTTCACCGCGCTCGACACCCTCTGCCAGCGCCACAGCCCGCAGGCCATCGTGCTGCTCAGCACCGGTCTGGCGGAAGCGCAGGGCAGCGATATCGCCCGGGTGGTGCGCCAGTTTCGCGAGGCGCATCCGCGCCATAACGGCGTGGCGATCCTCACCGTCAATACCCCGGATTTTTTTGGCTCTATGGAAAACGGCTACAGCGCGGTGATCGAGAGCGTGATCGAGCAGTGGGTCGCGCCGACGCCGCGTCCGGGGCAGCGGCCCCGGCGGGTCAACCTGCTGGTCAGCCACCTCTGTTCGCCAGGGGATATCGAATGGCTGGGCCGCTGCGTGGAGGCCTTTGGCCTGCAGCCGGTGATCCTGCCGGACCTCTCGCAGTCAATGGATGGCCACCTCGGTGAAGGGGATTTTACGCCCCTGACCCAGGGCGGCGCCTCGCTGCGCCAGATTGCCCAGATGGGCCAGAGTCTGGGCAGCTTCGCCATTGGCGTGTCGCTCCAGCGGGCGGCATCGCTCCTGACCCAACGCAGCCGCGGCGACGTGATCGCCCTGCCGCATCTGATGACCCTCGACCATTGCGATGCCTTTATCCATCAGCTGGCGAAGATGTCCGGACGCCGCGTACCGGCCTGGATTGAGCGCCAGCGCGGCCAGCTGCAGGATGCGATGATCGACTGCCATATGTGGCTTCAGGGCCAGCGCATGGCGATGGCGGCGGAGGGCGACCTGCTGGCGGCGTGGTGTGATTTCGCCCGCAGCCAGGGGATGCAGCCCGGCCCGCTGGTCGCCCCCACCAGCCACCCCAGCCTGCGCCAGCTGCCGGTCGAGCAAGTCGTGCCGGGGGATCTTGAGGATCTGCAGCAGCTGCTGAGCCACCAACCCGCCGATCTGCTGGTGGCTAACTCTCACGCCCGCGATCTGGCGGAGCAGTTTGCCCTGCCGCTGATCCGCGTCGGTTTTCCCCTCTTCGACCGGCTCGGTGAGTTTCGTCGGGTCCGCCAGGGGTACGCCGGCATGCGAGATACGCTGTTTGAGCTGGCCAATCTGCTGCGCGACCGCCATCACCACACCGCCCTCTACCGCTCGCCGCTTCGCCAGGGCGCCGCTCCCCAGCCGGCTTCAGGAGACGCTTATGCCGCCCATTAACCGTCAGTTTGATATGGTCCACGCCGACGAGTGGTCGATGAAAGTCGCCTTCGCCAGCTCCGATTACCGCCACGTCGATCAGCATTTCGGCGCCACGCCGCGGCTGGTGGTCTACGGCGTCAAAGCCGACCGGGTCACCCTGCTGCGGGTGGTGGAGTTCCCGGTCGCCAGCGGTCACCAGACCGAGAAGATAGCCGAGCGCATCCACGCCCTTGAGGATTGCGTCACCCTGTTCTGCGTGGCGATTGGCGAGGCGGTTTTTCGCCAGCTGCTGCAGGTGGGCGTCCGCGCCGAACGCGTCCCAGACCAGACCACCATCCTCGGCTTGCTGCAGGAGATCCAACTCTCCTGGTATGAAAAAGCGCAGCGCCGCAGCGCGCGGCAACGCGATCCGCAGCGCTTTAACCGCCTGCTGGAGGAGCCGGCGTGGCGGGAGGAGCCCGACCCGCTCCCCTGATCCTGTCGTTTATGTGACAAAGCCCACAAAACGCCACAACAGTGTCGGCCCTGTCGGGGGCGCTTAACCCGCCAGGTCATTAACAAATAAGGTTTTTATGCGTTGGTATCGCAATTGCTTGGGGGTCAGTACCACCGCCAGTCTGCGGTGTACCGCGCCCCGGCGTTTTCGTCATCATCCCTGGAGCTGACAGCATGTGGAACTACTCCGAGAAAGTGAAAGACCATTTTTTTCATCCCCGCAACGCGCGCGTGGTCGACAACGCCAACGCGGTGGGCGATGTGGGTTCATTAAGCTGCGGCGATGCGCTGCGCCTGATGCTGCGGGTTGATCCGCAGACCGAGATCATCGAGGAGGCGGGCTTCCAGACCTTCGGCTGCGGCAGCGCCATCGCCTCCTCTTCCGCGCTGACGGAGCTGATTATCGGCCACACCCTGACCGAAGCCGGGCAGATCACCAACCAGCAGATCGCCGACTACCTCGACGGTCTGCCGCCGGAAAAAATGCACTGCTCGGTGATGGGCCAGGAAGCGCTGCGTGCGGCCATCGCCCATTTTCGCGGCGAAAGCCTTGAGGAGGAGCATGAGGAGGGCAAGCTGATCTGTAAATGCTTCGGCGTCGACGAAGGGCATATTCGCCGGGCCGTGGTGAACAACGGCCTGACCACCCTCGAAGAAGTGATCAACTACACCAAAGCCGGCGGCGGCTGCACGGCCTGCCATGAAAAAATTGAGCTGGCGCTGGCGGCGATCCTCGCCCAACAGCCGCCAGCGCCCCTGCCAGCGGAGACGGCCCACGATGCGCACTGGCAAAGCGTGGTCGATACCATCAACGAACTGCGCCCGCACATTCAGGCCGACGGCGGCGACATGACGTTGCTCAACGTCACCCCGCGTCAGGTGACCGTCAGCCTCTCCGGCAGCTGCAGCGGCTGCATGATGACCGACATGACCCTCGCCTGGCTGCAGCAAAAGCTGATGGAGCGTACCGGAACTTACATGGACGTGGTGGCGGCCCCGGCCGCGGTTAACTAACCCAAGGGGGATACGATGAAACCTGTTTATCTCGATAACAACGCCACCACCCGTCTCGACCCGATGGTTCTCGACGCGATGATGCCCTTTTTAACCGACTTTTACGGCAACCCTTCATCGATACACGATTTTGGTCTGCCGGCGCAGGCGGCCCTTGAACGGGCGCACCAGCAGGTGGCCGTCCTGCTCGGGGCCGACTACCCCAGCGAGATCATCTTTACCTCCTGCGCCACCGAGGCCACCACCACCGCCATCGCCTCGGCGGTGGCCCTGATGCCGGAGCGGCGCGAGATCATCACCAGCGCGGTCGAACATCCCGCCACTCTGGCGGTGTGTGAGCAGCTGGAGCGCCAGGGATACCTGATCCACCGTATCGCCGTGGATCAGCAGGGCGCCCTGGATATGGCGCAATTTCGGGCGGCGCTTAGCCCGCGCGTGGCGCTGGTCAGCATCATGTGGGCCAATAACGAAACCGGCGTCATGTTCCCGGTGCCCGAACTGGCGGAGCTGGCTCATGAGCAGGGCGCGCTGTTTCACTGCGACGCGGTGCAGGTGGTGGGCAAAATCCCGATGGCGCTCAGCCAGACGCGGATCGATATGCTCTCCTGCTCGGCGCATAAATTCCACGGTCCCAAAGGGGTGGGCTGCCTCTGGCTGCGGCGGGGAACGCGTTTTCGCCCGCTGCTGCGCGGCGGCCACCAGGCGCATGGCCGGCGGGCCGGTACAGAAAATATCAGCGGCATTGTCGGGATGGGCGCCGCCAGCGAGCTGGCGCAGGTTCATTTGCCGGGCATGGCGCAGATTAGCCAGCTGCGCGATCGTCTTGAACAGCATCTCCAGGCCACTATCCCGGCGGTGACGGTGATGGGCGGCAGCCAGCCGCGGGTGCCCGGCACCCTCAATCTGGCCTTCGAGTGTATCGAGGGTGAGGCAATCCTGCTGCTGATGAATCAGGCCGGGATCGCCGCCTCCAGCGGCAGCGCCTGCACCTCCGGCTCGCTGGAGCCGTCGCACGTCATGCGGGCAATGAATATCCCCTACACTGCGGCCCACGGCACCATCCGCTTCTCCCTCTCACGCTATACCCGGGAAAAAGAGATCGACTACGTCATCGCCACCCTGCCGTCGGTTATCGACCGGCTGCGCGCCCTGTCGCCCTACTGGCGACAGGGTCAGCCGCACCTGCAGGATGGCGCCTTCACGCCGGTCTACGGCTAAGGCGGGGAGACAATGATGGGACGCGTACTGATTAACGACACTACCCTGCGCGATGGTGAACAGAGTCCCGGCGTGGCCTTTCAGGCCAGCGAAAAGATCGCCATCGCCGAGGCGCTGTACGCGGCGGGGATCGAGGCCATGGAGGTCGGCACCCCGGCGATGGGCGAGGAGGAGTGCGCCCGCATCCGGCAGGTGCGCCGTCAGCTCCCGGGCGCCACGCTGATGACCTGGTGCCGGATGCAGGCGGGAGAAATTCGCCAGAGCGCCGACCTGGGCATGGACTGGGTGGATATCTCCATCCCCGCCTCCGACAAGCTGCGGCAGTACAAACTGCGCGAAGGCTTACCGCTGCTGCTGGAGCGGCTGGCGGCCCTGATCCACCTCGCCCACACCCTTGGCCTGAAGGTCTGCATTGGCTGTGAGGACGCCTCGCGAGCCAGCGACGCGACGCTGCAGGACATTGCCCGCCTGGCCCGGGAGGCGGGAGCCACCCGTCTGCGCTATGCCGATACCGTCGGTATCCTCGACCCGTTCACTACCGCGGCGCAGATCGCCGCCCTGCGCCGCGTCTGGCCCGGCGAACTCGAGATGCACGCCCATAACGATCTGGGCCTGGCTACCGCCAACACCCTGGCGGCGGTGCGCGCCGGGGCCACCAGCGTGAACACCACCGTGCTGGGCCTGGGCGAACGCGCGGGCAACGCGGCGCTGGAGACCGTGGCGCTCGGACTAGAGCGCTGCCTGGAGGTCAAGACCGGCGTGCGTTTCACCGCCCTGCCGGCGCTGTGCGAACAGGTGGCCCTCGCCACCCGCCGCCCGGTGGACCCCCAGCAGCCGCTGGTGGGCGAGCTGGTCTTTACCCACGAATCCGGCGTGCACGTTGCGGCGCTGCTGCGCGACAGCGAGAGCTATCAGGCGATCGACCCCGCCCTGCTGGGCCGCGGCTATCGGCTGGTGCTGGGCAAACACTCCGGTCGCCAGGCGGTTAACGGCGTCTTCGATCGGATGGGTTATCACCTGACATCAGCGCAAATTGACCAGCTGCTGCCAGCGCTCCGTCGCTTTGCCGAAAACGGCAAACGCAGCCCGCGGGATGATGAGCTGGCGGCAATCTACCACGCGCTCTGCGGCGCCGAAACGCTGCAGGCCAGGGGGTGAGTATGGAGTGGTTTTATCAGATCCCCGGCGTGGGCGACCTGCGCTCCGCCGATGCGTTCTTTCAGTTTTTCGCCGTTCCCTATCAGCCCGAGCGCCTGGCGCACTGCAGCCTGCCGGTGCTGGCCACCTTTCACCGCAAGCTGAAGGCGGAAGTGCCTCTGCTCAACCAGCTGGAGGATAACCCGCGCGCGCACTGGCTGCTGGCGCGCCGACTGCTGGCGGAGAGTTATCAGCAACAGTTCGAGGAGAACACGCCATGAGACCCCGATTTACCTTTAGCGAAGCGGTCCGCGTCGTGCGCGCCATCCGTAACGATGGCACCTATGCGGGCCTGCCGTCCGGCGCCCTGCTGGTGCGCCGGGGCAGCATCGGCTATGTCCGCGACTGGGGAGTATTCTTGCAGGACCAGATCATCTACCAGATCCACTTCCCGGACTGCGACCGGGTGGTCGGCTGTCGCGAACAGGAGCTGATTGCCGGCGATCGGCCCTGGCTGGCCGGCAATCTGCAGTATGGCGATAGCGTAATCTGTCAGACGGCGCTGGCGATGCAGGGCGAGATGGTGGTCAGCGTAGGTCAGTTGGGGCGCATCGAAGCCACCGACCGGGGCGAGCATGGCGACGGCTATATCGTCGACTTCGGCGGCCGCTGGTTCCAGGTCCCGGTAAGCGCGCTGGCGCTGGCAGAGGAGGAAGAATAATGGAGCCCTGGCAACGATTTGGCCGGCAGCGGCTGGCGCAGAGCCGCTGGAACTGCGAGCCGGCGGCCATCGCCGCGGTCGACCGGCAGGCCTTCGAGGCGGCCTGGCAGCGCCAGGCCCAGATGGAGCAGGTTATTGTCGCCCAGATTGCGCCGGAGGCGATCCCCGCCGCGCTGCAGGAGGGCCTCGCCACTTCGCTGGGCGCCTGGCTGGATGAGGGAGGATTTACGCCAGCGGAGCGGGCGGCGATCGTCCTGCACCACGCCCGGCTGGAAACCGCCTTCGCCGGGATTGCCAGCCAGGCGCCGCGGCCGGATCCCGCCACGGTGCAGGCCTGGTATCTGCGGCATCAGGCGCAGTTTATGCGCCCGGAACAGCGTCTGACCCGCCATCTGCTGCTCACCGTCGATGGCGACGACCAGGCGGTTTACTCGCGCATACGGGAGCTTCATGGGCAAATCGAAGCCTCTCGCGAGGCGTTTGCGCCGCTGGCCCAGCGACACTCCCACTGCCCGAGCGCGCTGGACGGCGGACTGCTGGGCTGGATCGGCCGGGGGCTGCTCTATCCGCAGCTGGAGGAGGCGCTGTTTGCGCTGGCGGAAAATGCGCTGAGCGCGCCGGTGGCCAGTGAGCTCGGCTGGCATCTGATCTGGTGTGAGGCCATTCGCCCTGCCGCGCCGATGACGCCTGAGCAGGCGCTGGAAAGCGCCCGCGATTACCTCAGTCAACAGAGCCAGCGCCGCCACCAGCGCCAGTGGCTGGCCGAGATGCTAGCGCGCCAGCCGGGGCTGTGCGGGTAGCCGACAGGCTACCCGCCATCGCCTACAGCAGATGCGGTTTAATCTCCTCAAGCCAGGTCGCCAGCCGCGCGTCGGTCTCGTCGAACTGGTTATCCTGGTCCAGCACCAGTCCGACAAAGCGATCCCCCTCCAGCGCCGATGAGGCGCTGAACTCATACCCCTCGTTCGGCCAGCTGCCGATCATCGTCGCCCCGCGGGCACGCAGGGCGTCGTACAGCGGCCGCAGCCCGCTGGCGAAGTTATCCGGATAGCCACGCTGATCGCCGAGGCCAAACAGCGCCACCGTTTTCCCCTGCAGGCTAACGTCGCCGAGGTTGCGGATAAACTCGGCCCACGACTCGCTCTCGCCCCCGGCCTCGAGGCCCGGCAGCTGGCCGTCGCCCAGCGTCGGCGTCCCCAACAGCAGGGCCGGGTAGGCCAGCAGGTCCGCCAGCGTGGCGCGGTTAATATTGACCGGGGCGGCGGCGGCCTCCCCCAGCTGCTTGTGGATCATTTTCGCGATCTTGCGGGTTTTACCGGTATCGGTACCAAAGAAAATGCCAATGTTCGCCATAGTACGCTCCTGTCGGAATGGTGTTGAAAAAAGGAATGACGACAGAGGTATTGCGAAGGCTGTGCCAGGTTGCCCTGCACCGCGACGGCCCATCCCTGCCCCATCAGGATCGCTTCGCATCACGATGCCGCGCGCCAAAGGCGCACCCGGCGGGGCGAAAGGTAAAAATCCGTGAATTTTCCCCCTGTCGGATCAATGTTTCGCGTGGTCGTTCCGATAAGGGCGCACACTTTGCATGGTTATCCGGGTTCGGCTTACCCCGCCGCGTTTTGCGCACGGTGTCGGACAATTTGTCATAACTGCGACACAGGAGTTTGCGATGACCCTGAATATGATGCTCGATAACGCCGCGCCGGAGGCCATCGCCGGCGCGCTGATTCAACAACATCCGGGGCTGTTTTTTACCATGGTGGAACAGGCCTCGGTGGCCATCTCCCTCACCGATGCCAGCGCCAGGATCATTTACGCCAACCCGGCGTTTTGCCGCCAGACCGGCTATTCGCTGGCGCAATTGTTAAACCAGAACCCGCGCCTGCTGGCCAGCAGCCAGACGCCGCGCGAGATCTATCAGGAGATGTGGCATACCCTGCTCCAGCGTCAGCCCTGGCGCGGTCAGCTGATTAATCAGCGTCGGGACGGCGGCCTGTACCTGGTGGAGATTGACATCACCCCGGTGCTTAGCCCGCAAGGGGAACTGGAGCATTATCTGGCGATGCAGCGGGATATCAGCGTCAGCTACACCCTCGAACAACGGCTGCGCAACCATATGACCCTGATGGAGGCGGTGCTGAATAATATCCCCGCCGCCGTGGTAGTGGTGGACGAGCAGGATCGGGTGGTGATGGACAACCTCGCCTATAAAACCTTCTGCGCTGACTGCGGCGGCCGGGAGCTGCTCACCGAGCTGCAGGTCTCCCCTGGCCGGATGACGCCCGGCGTGGAGGCGATCCTGCCGGTGGCGCTCCGCGGGGCCGCGCGCTGGCTGTCAGTGACCTGCTGGCCGTTGCCCGGCGTCAGCGAAGAGGCCAGCCGCTACTTTATCGACAGCGCGCTGGCGCGGACCCTGGTGGTGATCGCCGACTGTACCCAGCAGCGTCAGCAGCAGGAGCAAGGACGCCTTGACCGGCTGAAGCAGCAAATGACCGCCGGCAAGCTGCTGGCGGCGATCCGCGAGTCGCTGGACGCCGCGCTGATCCAGCTGAACTGCCCGATTAATATGCTGGCGGCAGCCCGTCGGCTGAACGGCGAGGGAAGCGGGAATGTGGCGCTGGAGGCCGCCTGGCGTGAAGGGGAAGAGGCGATGGCGCGGCTCCAGCGCTGTCGCCCATCGCTGGAACTCGAAAACCCCGCCGTCTGGCCGCTGCAGCCCTTTTTCGACGATCTGTGCGCCCTCTACCGTACCCGCTTCGATCCCGACGGGCTGCAGGTCGACATGGCCTCACCGCATCTGATCGGCTTTGGCCAGCGCACCCCGCTGCTGGCGTGCTTAAGCCTGTGGCTCGACCGCACCCTGGCCCTCGCCGCCGAATTGCCCTCCGTGCCGCTGGCGATGCAGCTCTATGCCGAGGAGAACGACGGCTGGCTGTCGCTGTACCTGACTGACAACGTACCGCTGCTGCAGGTGCGCTACGCCCACTCCCCCGACGCGCTGAACTCGCCGGGCAAAGGCATGGAGCTGCGGCTGATCCAGACCCTGGTGGCGCATCATCGCGGGGCCATTGAGCTGGCTTCCCGACCGCAGGGCGGCACCTGCCTGACCCTGCGTTTCCCGCTGTTTAACACCCTGACCGGAGGTGAAGCATGATCCCTGAATCCGACCCGGACACCACCGTCAGACGCTTCGACCTCTCTCAGCAGTTCACCGCCATGCAGCGGATAAGCGTGGTGCTGAGCCGGGCCACCGAGGCCAGCAAAACGTTGCAGGAGGTGCTCAGCGTATTGCACAACGATGCTTTTATGCAGCACGGGATGATCTGCCTGTACGACAGCGAGCAGGAGATCCTCAGTATCGAAGCGCTGCAGCAAACCGGCCAGCAGCCCCTCCCCGGCAGCACGCAGATCCGCTATCGCCCCGGCGAGGGACTGGTGGGGACCGTGCTGGCCCAGGGGCAGTCGCTGGTGCTGCCCCGGGTCGCCGACGATCAGCGTTTTCTCGACCGCCTGAGCCTCTACGATTACGATCTGCCGTTTATCGCCGTACCGTTGATGGGGCCCAACGCCCGGCCAATAGGGGTGCTGGCGGCCCAGCCGATGGCGCGCCAGGAAGAGCGGCTGCCGGCCTGCACCCGTTTTCTCGAAACCGTCGCCAACCTCGTCGCCCAGACCATCCGGCTGATGATCCTTCCGGCCTCACCCGCCCTGTCGAGCCGCCAGCCGCCGAAGGTGGAACGGCCGCCGGCCTGCTCGTCGTCGCGCGGCGTGGGCCTTGACAATATGGTCGGCAAGAGCCCGGCGATGCGCCAGATCGTGGAGGTGATCCGTCAGGTCTCGCGCTGGGACACCACCGTGCTGGTGCGCGGCGAAAGCGGCACCGGGAAAGAGCTGATCGCCAACGCCATCCATCACCATTCGCCACGGGCTGGCGCCGCCTTCGTCAAATTTAACTGCGCGGCGCTGCCGGACACCCTGCTGGAAAGCGAACTGTTCGGCCATGAGAAAGGCGCCTTTACCGGGGCGGTGCGTCAGCGTAAAGGACGTTTTGAGCTGGCGGATGGCGGCACCCTGTTCCTCGATGAGATTGGTGAAAGCAGCGCCTCGTTCCAGGCCAAGCTGCTGCGTATCCTCCAGGAGGGGGAGATGGAGCGGGTCGGCGGCGATGAGACCCTGCGGGTGAATGTCCGCATCATCGCCGCCACCAACCGTCACCTGGAGGAGGAGGTCCGGCTGGGCCATTTCCGCGAGGATCTCTATTATCGTCTGAACGTGATGCCCATCGCCCTGCCCCCGCTGCGCGAGCGTCAGGAGGACATCGCCGAGCTGGCGCACTTCCTGGTGCGCAAAATCGGCCAGCATCAGGGGCGCACGCTGCGGATCAGCGAGGGCGCGATCCGCCTGCTGATGGAGTACAGCTGGCCGGGTAACGTTCGCGAACTGGAGAACTGCCTCGAACGATCGGCGGTGATGTCGGAGAGTGGCCTGATCGATCGCGACGTGATCCTCTTCACTCACCAGGATCGTCCCGCCAAAGCCCTGCCTGCCAGCGGGCCAGCGGAAGACAGCTGGCTGGACAACAGCCTGGACGAACGTCAGCGACTGATCGCCGCGCTGGAAAAAGCCGGCTGGGTGCAGGCCAAGGCGGCACGGCTGCTGGGGATGACGCCGCGCCAGGTCGCTTACCGGATCCAGATCATGGATATCACCCTGCCGCGTCTGTAAGCCGCGGTGTCAGGTTCAGGACATTGTCGTCAGTGCGGCAGGAACGCGACAATGTTGTGCCGCAGGGATGCGGGATAACGCGTTATTTTTCAGCCAGATAAAAAATTCGTCTCTGGTACGTCGTTTGCAGCAGGAAGGTATCGCCCAACCATGAAGGTACGACCATGACTTCCTGCTCTTCTTTTTCCGGCGGTAACGCCTGTCAGTCGGCGGACGCCAGCGCGTTAGCGCCGCGGGTGGCCGACAAGGTCGCCGCGCACCCCTGCTACTCCCGCAGCGGGCACCACCGTTTCGCCCGGATGCATCTTCCGGTCGCCCCGGCCTGCAATCTGCAGTGCAACTACTGCAACCGTAAATTCGACTGCAGCAATGAATCCCGTCCCGGGGTGTCATCGACGCTGCTGACCCCCGAGCAGGCGGTGTTGAAAGTGCGCCAGGTGGCCCAGGCCATCCCGCAGCTGTCGGTGGTCGGCATAGCCGGGCCCGGCGATCCGCTGGCCAATATGACCCGCACCTTCCGCACCCTGAAGCTGGTCCGCGACCAGCTTCCGGACCTCAAATTATGCCTGTCAACCAACGGGCTGATGCTGCCCGACGCGGTCGATCGCCTGCTGGAGGTCGGCGTGGATCACGTCACGGTGACCATCAATACCCTGGATGCCGATATCGCCGGGCAAATCTATGCCTGGCTGTGGCTCGACGGCGAACGCTACCGCGGCCGGGAAGCCGGGGAGATCCTGATTGCCCGCCAGCTTGAAGGGGTCCGCAGGCTGACCGCCGCGGGGGTGCTGGTCAAGATAAACTCGGTGCTGATCCCGGGGATCAACGACGGCGGCATGGCCGAGGTCGGCCGTCGTTTGCGGGAAAGCGGCGCGTTTATTCACAATATTATGCCGCTGATTGCCAGACCGGAGCACGGCACGGTTTTTGGTCTCAACGGCCAGCCGGAGCCGGACGCCGGGATGCTCGCCGCGATCCGCAGCCAGTGCGGGGAGGTGATGCCGCAGATGACCCACTGCCATCAGTGCCGTGCCGACGCCATCGGCATGCTGGGCGAAGATCGCAGCCAGCAGTTCACCCGGCTGCCGGACCCGGACAGCCTCCCCGACTGGCTGCCCATCCTCCACCAGCGCGCCGAACTTCATGCCAGCCTCGCTACGCAGGGGGAGTCGGACGCGGATGACGCCTGTCTGGTGGCCGTGGCCTCCCGCCACGGCGAGGTCATTGACTGTCATTTTGGCCATGCCGACCGCTTCTCGATCTACAGCCTGTCGGCCGCCGGTATGGTGCTGGTGGGCGAGCGCTTTACGCCAAAATATTGCCGCGGCGAAGAGGAGTGTGATCCACAGGAGAACGAGGCCAGACTGGCGGCGCTGCTGGCGCTGCTCGCCGACGTGAAAGCGGTGTTCTGCGTGCGTATCGGCCATACGCCATGGCAGCAACTGGAATTGCAGGGCATTGAGCCGCAGGTGGACGGCGCGTGGCGTTCGGTCGCCGAGGTGCTGCCTGCCTGGTGGCAGCGGCGGCGCCAGAGCCTGGCGGCATCGCGTCTGCGTCAGGGGGTCGCCTGATGGCGCCCGTCGACTGGTTGACCCGCCTGTGGCGATTGTATCACGCCGGAAAAGGCTGCTTTCCGCTGCGGATGGGGCTGACGCCCGCGGCATGGCGGGCGCTGCAGCAGCGGCTGGGCGAGGTGGCGACGCCGCTGGACAGCGCGACGCTGAGCCGCCGTCGGCTGATGACCGAGCTGAATGCTACCCGCGACGAAGAGCGTCGGCAGCTGGGGCAGTGGCTGACGGAGTGGATGGCGCCGGGGGCCGAACCGATGGCGCAGATCGTCGCCGAGGTAGCGCTGGCGTTTAACCATCTGTGGGAGGATCTGGGACTCGATTCGCGGGCGGAACTGGGCCGGCTGATGAGCGACTGCTTTCCACTGCTGGTGGTGCAGAACGTCCACCATATGCGCTGGAAAAAGTTCTTTTACCGCCAGCGCTGCCTGCAGTCGCAGGGGGAGATTGTCTGCCGATCGCCGAGCTGCGACGAGTGCCTGGAGCGCAGCCTCTGCTTCGAACCGCCACCGCTATAAACAAGCCGCAGCCCCCTGCGGCTGACCCAACCACACTCGCGTTTTAGCGCTTTACGCGGGTTTCTGCCGGGTGGCGCTTCGCTTACCCGGCCTACAACCCCAAATCACCACTGGATCAGGGGCCACTGAAACTGCCGGTGCTGGCGGCCTCAAAATCGCTGAGACGTTCCCGGAAGGCCGGGGCAGCCCGCATGGATGCGGGCTGAGGGCCGTGTTTTGCAGGGACGCTGCCTCGGCCCGACCCGAAGCCTGCAGGGATAAGTCGAAGGCACCACGCAGTGGCGATGTTGCTGGCCGGAGCCCGGGGGTACAGGGGGCGGCGGCGACTGGCCGCCCCCTGTGCGCTCCCAGCGCCATAAGAGACATAACGCAGAAGACTAACCGGGAGCGCAAACTATGCTGAAGCCACAGATAACATAAACAACCACACTGCAGTGCTTCCCCTCACCCTAACCCTCTCCCGGAGGGAGAGGGAACCGTCCGGTCGTCGTTTCCGTGCCCAACATATTGCCGGGTGGCGGCTGCGCCTGACCCGGCCTACATAACCATTAAATTTCAGAAGGTTAACCATCACCGTAGGCCCGCGCAAGCGCAGCGCCGCCGGGCAAAAGGGTATCGCACCGGGCCAAACGAAAAAAAAGCCGGAGGTTTCCCTCCGGCTTTTCTCATTCACACTACGCTATGCCTTAGGCCACATCTTCATACTGCGGCACCGGGTTGCGGAAGCTTTTGGTCACGCAGGCCAGATAGACCAGACCGATACCGGCCCAGATCAGGCCCAGAATCATCGAGCTCTCTTCCAGGTTGACCCACAGCGCGCCAACGGTCAGGGCGCCGCACATCGGCAGGAACAGATACTGGAAGTGGTCTTTCAGCGTCTTGTTGCGTTTCTCACGGATCCAGAACTGCGAAATCACCGACAGGTTAACGAAGGTAAACGCCACCAGCGCACCAAAGTTAATCAGCGCCGTCGCCATCACCAGGTCGAAGTTAATCGCCAGCAGCGCAATAGCGCCGACCAGGATGATGTTCATCGCCGGGGTGCGCCAGGTCGGGTGGACGTAGCCGAAGAAGCTTTTCGGGAACACGCCGTCGCGGCCCATCACGTACATCAGACGCGCCACGCCAGCGTGCGCCGCCATACCGGACGCCAGCACGGTGATGGTGGAGAAGATCAGCGCGCCAACCTGGAAGGCTTTACCTGCTACGTAGAGCATAATTTCCGGCTGTGACGCATCCGGATCTTTAAAGCGCGAGATGTCCGGGAAGTACAGCTGCAGGAAGTAGGTGGCAAAGATGAAGATCAGGCCGCCAATCAGCGCGGTCAGGAAGATCGCCCGCGGGATGACGCGCTCTGCATCTTTGGTCTCTTCAGACAAGTTGCTGATACCGTCGAAGCCGGTAAACGAGAAGCACAGGATCGTCGCCCCGGTAATCATCGGGATCACGTGCGCGTCACCGGACCAGAACGGACGGCTGCTGGCCAGCGTACCGGCGCCTTCGCCTTCAAACACGCCATAAATCACCATGCCGAGAATAACGGCAATCAGCACCACCTGCAGCACCACGATCACGGTGTTGAAGTTGGCCACGGATTTAATGCTGCGCAGGTTAAAGGCGGTCATAAAGGCGACCAGCGCGATAACAAACACCCACGACGGAATCGAAGGCACCAGCGCTTCAAAATAGATTTTCGCCAGCAGAATGTTGATCATCGGCGCGAACAGGTAGTCGAGCAGCGAGGACCAACCCACCATAAAGCCGACGGTCGGGCTGATGGATTTCTGCGCATAGGTATACGCCGAGCCGGCAGAAGGGTAACGACGTACCAGCTTGCCATAGCTCAGGGCAGTAAACAGAATGGCGATTAACGCAAAGGCGTAGGCCGTCGGCACGTGACCGTCGGTCATACCAGAGACGATACCAAACGTATCGAACAGCGTCATCGGCTGCATATAGGCCAGGCCCATCATTACAACCGGAACTAACGTAAGCGTTTTACGTAATTCCACGCGAGAGGTATTTGGAGTAGCGTTATGCGACATAGTTATCCCCTTTTACGGTGAACGCCAGCGCGTAAGCAAAAAATTGCCCCATTTCTTTCTATTCCTCAGCGACAACGACTGTCGGTTTTTAGTAAATATCTATCCGGTACGAAGCCCGGCCTCTTGGTATTGAATGATGTGTCTTTCGACCAAAAAAATAACCGACACTTTTAAAAAAAGCGTCGGCTAGTCTCTGGTTTTCAGGCCGCATATTTTGCAACAAATTCAACGGCGTTGACAAGATGTTATGAAGTTCATTGCGTAAGCGTATTTTTTAACGTGCTAATATCTATACGATTTCCGTATGATAAATTGTAAAAATAGCACTATTTGCTAATAGCGTTTCCCGCCACCATTTGCTGGCCAAACCGCAGGTGGCGTCATTCCAGGCGATCCAGGCATGCTGGCGGGGCGACAGCCCGCGAACCGCCATGCTGATGAGCTCGCCGCTCTCCAGCAGCCCCTGCACCTGGTAACGCGGCAGACAGCCCCAGCCCAGTCCCATGCGCAGCAGCGCCAGCTGCCCCGCGGCGTCACACACCGTCAGGGTCTCCTGATCGCTGAGCAGCGCCCCGCCCTCGCCGGTGGCCACCGCCCGGTAACGGCGCAGGGTCCGCCAGCTCAGCGGAGCGCGGTGTCGCGCCAGCGGATGCTGCGGGGAAACCACCAGCAGCAGCTCCAGCTCGCCGAGGGGAAGATAGTCATAGCCGCTCAGCGGCGGCGGCTCGCCGAGGGCGCCCAGCAGCAGATCGGCCTGCCCGTCAGTCAGCGGCCGCCAGTCCAGCAGCGAGGGGTTCAGCGTGAAGTGCAGCCGGGTCAGCGGCTGTTGTTGATAAAATGCGGCGATCAGCGGCGAAAGCTGCGCCACGGGAAAAGTGCAGTCCACCGTCAGGCGGAGGGTGTGCTCCCACCCCTGCTGCAGCTTGACCGCCCGGATCTCCAGTTCGCGGGCGATATGCAGCACCTCCCGCCCTTTCTCCAGCAGCATTTGTCCGGTGGGGGTAAAGCGCGCGCGGTGGCCGCTGCGGTCGAGCAACTGAATATTGAGATCGCTTTCCAGCCGGTGAATGGTGTAGCTCAGCGCCGAGGGCGTTTTAAAGAGCTTTGCCGACGCGGCGGCAAAGCTCCCCTCTTTTTCCAGCGCGTCGAGGATCACGAGGACATCCAGCAGTGGTTTCATCGCTACCCCCTTACGGTATGCGAATCACCGCTGGTAGATCACTCCATCGGCATCACCAGCGGATCGGGGTACTGGTACTCAAACCCCAGCTCATTGCAGATACGATTGCCATCCACAATCTTGCCCTGACCACCGTCCGGGCTGTCGCTGAACACCGGGGGCGGCAGCCCCAGCTCACGGGCCATCTGCGGATAAAAAAGGCCGCGCGCCGGATGGCGGGGCGCACATAGATTATAGATGTGCCCGCCCTTCGGGGCCTGCAACAGCAGTTCGATAGCGGCCACCACATCCTGCAAATGCACCAGATTGACCACGTGCTGGCCATCCGGCGCCGACTTGCCGGCAAAAAAACGTCCCGGATGACGGGAAGGCCCCACCAGCCCGGCCAGACGCAGAATATCCACCGAGGTTCCCGGCAGGTTGTGCAACCAGTCCTCCAGCTCCTTGAGCACCTGCCCGCTGGCGGTTTGCGGCAGACGCGGGGAGTTCTCTTTCACCGTGCCGTTGACGTTGCCATACACCGAGGTGGAACTGGTGAAGACGATCCGCGGAATATGGTGCGCCAGCGCGGTATCGACAATCTCCTGCACCGCCTGCAGATAAAACCCTTCTCCCGCCCCGGTACGCCGGGCCGGCAGCGTGATCACCAGCGCATCGACGTTCATCAGCGCGTCGAGGTCCTCGGTATCACAGACCAGCTGCGGCTCCAGGCGCAGCGGATAGCTGTCAATCCCGCACATCCGCGCCGCCTCCACGCCATCCTGCGTGGTTTTACTGCCGGTGACCTGCCAGCCTCGCGCCATCAATGACAGCGCCAGCGGCATTCCCAGCCATCCCAAACCGACTATCGCGACCTTTTTCATCCCAGGCTCCTGACTCTTTCGCTGTGCTGATTACAGGCTACGCCAGCCAGCGGCAACTGACAATTTCTTCGCTCAATGTGAAATGAATTAATGATAGAAAAAAGCCCTTGCTTTCTGCGGCGGAAGTGGTTTAGGTTAAAGGACATCAAATGCATAGTCATTCACAGAGAATTTTTATGAACCGCGTTCAATTTAAACACCACCATCATCACCATCATCCTGACTAGTCTTTCAGGCGATGTGTGCTGGAAGACATTTGGATCTTCCAGTGGTGCATGAACGCGCAGAGAGCCCCCGGAAGATTCACTTCCGGGGGCTTTTTTTTGGACCAAATTCGGACAGATTCAGACAGGTATTCAGAGGAAAAGAACAATGTTAGACAACACCCGTTTACGCATAGCTATTCAGAAATCAGGCCGTTTAAGCGAAGATTCACGCGAATTACTCAGCCGCTGCGGCATTAAAGTCAATTTGCACACCCAGCGTCTGATTGCGCTGGCGGAAAATATGCCAATCGACATTCTGCGCGTGCGTGATGACGATATCCCGGGCCTGGTGATGGACGGTGTTGTCGACCTCGGCATTATCGGCGAAAACGTGCTGGAAGAAGAGCTGCTCAGCCGCCGCGCTCAGGGCGAAGACCCGCGCTACTTCACCCTGCGTCGTCTCGACTTCGGCGGCTGCCGCCTGTCGCTGGCGACCCCGGTGGATGAAGCCTGGAACGGCCCGGCGGCGCTGGACGGCAAACGCATCGCCACCTCTTACCCGCACCTGCTGAAGCGCTACCTCGATCAAAAAGGTATCTCTTTTAAATCCTGTCTGCTGAACGGCTCCGTGGAAGTGGCGCCGCGCGCCGGCCTCGCCGACGCCATCTGCGACCTCGTCTCCACCGGCGCCACCCTGGAAGCCAACGGTCTGCGCGAAGTGGAAGTGATCTACCGCTCCAAAGCCTGCCTGATCCAGCGCGACGGCGAGATGGCCGACGCCAAACAGCAGCTGATTGACCGCCTGCTGACCCGTATTCAGGGCGTGATCCAGGCCCGCGAGTCGAAATACATCATGATGCACGCTCCGACCGAACGCCTGGAAGAAGTGGTTGCCCTGCTGCCGGGCGCCGAGCGTCCGACTATTCTGCCGCTGGCAGGCGACAAGCAGCGCGTGGCGATGCACATGGTCAGCAGCGAAACCCTGTTCTGGGAGACCATGGAAAAACTGAAAGCGCTGGGCGCCAGCTCCATTCTGGTGCTGCCGATTGAGAAGATGATGGAGTAATCGGCCAGCCGGTCACGGGACACACAGGGGAAAACAATCATGAGCTTCAACACAATCATCGACTGGAACGGCTGTAGCGCAGACCAACAGCAACAACTCTTAACGCGCCCGGCGATTTCCGCCTCCGACAGCATCAGTAAAACGGTGGCGGAGATCCTCGATAACGTCAAAGCCAACGGCGACGCGGCGCTGCGCGAATACAGCGCGAAGTTTGATAAAACCACCGTCGCCGCGCTGCAGGTGAGCGAGGCGGAGATCGCCGCCGCCGGCGAACGCCTCAGCGACGAGCTGAAGCAGGCGATGGCGGTGGCGGTGAAAAACATCGAGACCTTCCACAACGCGCAACAGCTGCAGGCGGTGGATGTCGAAACGCTGCCGGGGGTGCGCTGCCAGCAGGTCACCCGCCCTATCGCCTCCGTCGGGCTGTATATTCCGGGCGGCTCGGCGCCGCTGTTCTCCACGGTGCTGATGCTGGCGACGCCGGCGCGCATCGCCGGCTGTCAGCAGGTGGTGCTCTGCTCGCCGCCGCCGATCGCCGATGAGATCCTCTATGCCGCGCAGCTGTGCGGCGTGAAAACCATCTTTAACGTTGGCGGCGCCCAGGCTATCGCCGCCCTCGCCCTCGGGACCGAGTCGGTGCCGAAGGTGGATAAAATCTTTGGCCCGGGTAACGCTTACGTCACGGAAGCCAAACGTCAGGTCAGCCAGCGTCTGGACGGCGCAGCCATCGACATGCCGGCCGGCCCGTCGGAAGTGCTGGTGATCGCCGACAGCGGCGCCACCCCGGACTTTGTCGCTTCCGACCTGCTGTCGCAGGCGGAACACGGCCCGGACTCGCAGGTGATCCTCCTGACCCCGGACGCCGACCTCGGCAGCCGCGTCGCTGAGGCCGTCGAACGCCAGCTGGCCGCCCTGCCGCGCGCGGAAACCGCCCGCGTGGCCCTCTCCGCCAGCCGGATCATCGTGGCCCGCGACCTGGCGCAGTGCGTGGCTATCTCCAACCAGTATGGTCCGGAGCACCTGATCATTCAGACCCGTCAGGCCCGCGAGCTGGTGGACAGCATCACCAGCGCCGGTTCGGTTTTCCTCGGCGACTGGTCACCGGAATCCGCGGGCGATTACGCCTCGGGCACCAACCACGTCCTGCCGACCTATGGGTATACCGCCACCTGTTCGAGCCTCGGCCTGGCCGACTTCCAGAAGCGGATGACCGTGCAGGAGCTGTCGCGCGACGGCTTTGCCGCCCTCGCCTCAACGATTGAGATCCTGGCCGCCGCCGAGCGCCTTGACGCCCACAAAAACGCCGTAACGCTGCGCGTTGCCGCCCTGAAGGAGCAAGCATGAGCATTGAAGATTTAGCCCGCGCCAACGTCCGTGCGCTGACCCCGTATCAATCCGCTCGCCGTCTGGGCGGCAAAGGCGACGTCTGGCTGAACGCCAACGAATTCCCGACCGCCGTGGCTTTCCAGCTTACCGCGCAAACGATGAACCGCTATCCGGAGCCGCAGCCGAAGGCAGTCATCGAGAGCTACGCCCGCTACGCCGACGTCAAACCGGAGCAGGTGCTGGTCAGCCGCGGCGCCGACGAAGGGATTGAGCTGCTGATCCGCGCTTTCTGTGAGCCCGGCAAAGACGCGCTACTCTACTGCCCGCCCACCTACGGCATGTACAGCGTCAGCGCCGAGACCATCGGCGTCGAATGCCGCACCGTGCCGACCCTCGCCGACTGGCAGCTCGACCTGCCGGGTATCGAGGCGCAGCTGGACGGCGTGAAGGTGGTCTTTGTCTGCAGCCCGAACAACCCGACCGGCCAGATCATCGATCCGCAGTCGATACGCGACCTGCTGGAGATGACTCGCGATAAAGCCATCGTGGTCGCCGACGAAGCCTATATTGAGTTCTGCCCGCAGGCGACGCTCGCCGGCTGGCTCAGCGACTATCCGCACCTGGTGGTGCTGCGCACGCTGTCCAAAGCCTTCGCCCTTGCCGGCCTGCGCTGCGGCTTCACCCTCGCCAACGCCGAGGTGATTAACGTGCTGCTGAAAGTGATCGCTCCGTATCCGCTCTCCACGCCGGTGGCCGATATCGCCGCCCAGGCGCTGAGCGCGGAAGGCATCGCGGCGATGCGCCAGCGCGTGGCGCAGATCCTCGACGAGCGCCGCTACCTGGTGGAACAGCTGCGCGGCATCGCCTGCGTGGAGCAAGTCTTCGATTCCGAGGCGAACTACGTTCTGGCGCGGATAACCGCCTCCAGCGCAGTGTTTAAATCTTTGTGGGATCAGGGCATTATCTTACGTGACCAGAATAAACAACCTTCATTGAGCGGCTGTTTGCGTATCACTATCGGTACCCGTGCTGAGAGCCAGCGCGTGATTGACGCCTTGACTGCGGAGAATGTATGACCCAGAAGTATCTCTTTATTGACCGTGACGGCACCCTGATTTCCGAACCGCCGGTGGATTTCCAGGTGGACCGTTTCGACAAGCTGGCGTTTGAGCCGCAGGTGATCCCGGCGCTGCTGAAGCTGCAGCAGGAAGGCTATAAGCTGGTGATGATCACCAACCAGGATGGCCTGGGAACCGACAGTCTGCCGCAGGAAGCATTTGATGGCCCGCACAACCTGATGATGCAGATCTTCGCCTCGCAGGGCGTCAATTTCGAAGAGGTGCTGATTTGTCCGCACTTCCCGGGCGACAACTGCGCCTGCCGCAAACCGAAAACGCAGCTGGTGCTGCCGTGGCTGGAAGACGGCGTACTGGATAAAAGCCACAGCTATGTGATTGGCGACCGGGCCACCGACCTTGAGCTGGCGGATAACATGGGGATTACCGGCCTGCGCTATGACCGCGAGACCCTGGACTGGCCGACCATCAGCGAGCAGCTGACCCGCCGCGACCGCTATGCCCACGTCGAGCGCATCACCAAAGAGACCCAGGTGGACGTGAAGGTGTGGCTGGACCGCGAAGGCGGCAGCAAGATCCACACCGGCGTCGGCTTTTTTGACCATATGCTCGACCAAATCGCCACCCACGGCGGCTTCCGCATGGAGATCAACGTCGGCGGCGATCTGTACATCGACGATCACCACACCGTGGAAGATACCGGCCTGGCCCTCGGCGAAGCCCTGAAGCTGGCGCTTGGCGACAAGCGCGGCATCAACCGCTTCGGCTTCGTGCTGCCGATGGACGAGTGTCTCGCCCGCTGCGCGCTGGATATCTCCGGCCGTCCGCACCTGGAGTATAAGGCGGACTTCACCTATCAGCGCGTCGGCGATCTGAGCACCGAGATGGTGGAACACTTCTTCCGCTCGCTCTCTTACACCATGGCGGTGACCCTGCACCTGAAAACCAAGGGCAAGAACGATCACCACCGCGTGGAGAGCCTGTTCAAAGCCTTTGGCCGTACGCTGCGCCAGGCGATCCGCGTCCAGGGCGATGCCCTGCCGTCTTCCAAAGGGGTGCTGTGATGAATGTGGTGATCCTTGATACCGGGTGCGCCAACCTCAATTCGGTGAAATCGGCGATTGGCCGCCACGGCTATGAGCCGGTGGTCAGCCGCGATCCGGAGGTGGTATTGCGTGCCGATAAACTGTTTCTTCCCGGCGTCGGCACCGCCCAGGCGGCGATGGACCAGCTGCGCGACCGCGATCTGATCGACCTGATCAAAGCCTGTACCCAGCCGGTACTGGGGATTTGCCTGGGCATGCAGCTGCTCGGCAAGCGCAGCGAGGAGAACAACGGCGTCGATCTGCTGGGCATTATCGAAGAAGAGGTGCCGAAGATGACCGACCACGGTCTGCCATTGCCGCACATGGGCTGGAACCGGGTGTATGCCAAAGCAGGCGATCGCCTGTTCCGCGGCATTGAAGAAGGCGCGTATTTCTACTTCGTGCACAGCTACGCCATGCCGGTCAACCCGTATACCATCGCCCAGTGCAATTACGGTGAGGCGTTCACCGCCGCGGTGCAGAAAGATAACTTCTTTGGCGTGCAGTTCCACCCGGAGCGCTCCGGGAGCGCCGGGGCGCAGCTGCTGAAAAACTTCCTGGAGATGTGATGATTATTCCTGCTTTAGATTTAATCGACGGCACCGTCGTTCGTCTCCACCAGGGCGATTACGGCCAGCAGCGCGACTATGGCAGCGATCCGCTGCCGCGCCTGCAGTCCTATGCCGCTCAGGGGGCGGAAGTCCTGCACCTGGTCGACTTGACCGGGGCGAAGGATCCGGCGAAACGCCAGATCCCCTTGCTGAAATCGCTGGTCGCCGGCGTTGACGTCCCGGTACAGGTTGGCGGCGGCGTGCGGACCGAAGCGGATGTCGCGGCCCTGCTTGAGGCCGGCGTCGCCCGTGTGGTGGTCGGCTCCACCGCGGTGAAATCCCCGGAGGAAGTGAAAGGCTGGTTTAAACGCTTTGGCCCTGAACGGCTGGTGCTGGCGCTCGACGTGCGCATTGACGCCGACGGCAACAAGCAGGTGGCGGTCAGCGGCTGGCAGGAAAACTCCGGCGTGACGCTGGAGGAGCTGGTGGAAAGTTATCTGCCGGTCGGCCTGCAGCACGTGCTGTGCACCGATATCTCCCGCGACGGCACCCTGGCAGGTTCTAACGTCTCGCTGTACGAGGAAGTCTGCGCCCGCTACCCGCAGGTGGCGTTTCAGTCATCCGGCGGCATCGGCGATCTTAATGATATTGCCGCGCTGCGCGGCACCGGGGTGCGCGGCGTGATTGTCGGTCGCGCGCTGCTGGAAGGTAAATTCAACGTAACGGAGGCCATTCAATGCTGGCAAAACGGATAATCCCCTGCCTCGACGTCCGCGACGGCCAGGTAGTGAAAGGCGTGCAGTTCCGTAATCACGAGATTATTGGCGACATCGTCCCGCTGGCCAAGCGCTATGCCGACGAAGGGGCCGACGAACTGGTGCTCTATGATATCACCGCCTCCAGCGACGGCCGGGTGGTCGACAAGAGCTGGGTGTCGCGCGTGGCGGAAGTGATCGACATTCCTTTCTGCGTGGCGGGTGGGATCAAGTCGCTGGAAGACGCGGCGCAGATCCTCTCCTTCGGCGCCGATAAGATTTCGATTAACTCCCCTGCTCTCGCCGACCCGACGCTGATCACCCGCCTTGCCGACCGCTTTGGCGTGCAGTGCATTGTGGTGGGGATTGATACCTGGTTTGATGCAGAGACCGGCAAATATCACGTCAACCAGTATACCGGCGACGAGACCCGTACCCGGGTGACACAGTGGGAAACCCTCGACTGGGTGGAGGAAGTGCAGAAGCGCGGCGCGGGCGAGATCGTCCTTAATATGATGAACCAGGACGGGGTGCGCAACGGTTACGACCTGCAGCAGCTGGCGAAGGTTCGCGCAGTGTGCCATGTCCCGCTGATCGCCTCCGGCGGCGCGGGCACCATGGAACACTTCCTCGAAGCCTTCCGCGACGCCAACGTTGACGGCGCGCTGGCGGCCTCGGTATTCCACAAACAGATTATTAATATTGGCGAACTGAAAGCGTACCTGGCGGCACAGGGCGTGGAGATAAGGGTATGTTGACTGAACAGCTGGACTGGGAAAAAACGGACGGCATGATGCCGGCCATCGTGCAGCACGCCGTATCCGGCGAAGTGCTGATGCTGGGCTACATGAACAAGGAGGCGCTGGAGAAAACCGAAGCCACCGGCAAGGTCACCTTTTACTCACGCACCAAACAACGGCTGTGGACCAAGGGTGAAACCTCGGGCAATGTCCTCAACGTAGTGAGCATCACGCCGGATTGTGACAACGATACGCTGCTGGTGCTGGTGAACCCGATCGGGCCGACCTGCCACAAAGGCACCACCAGCTGCTTCGGCGAAACCGGCCACCAGTGGCTGTTCCTCTATCAGCTGGAGCAGCTGCTGGCCGAGCGTAAGCACGCCGACCCGGAGAGCTCCTACACGGCGAAGCTGTACGCCAGCGGCACCAAGCGTATTGCGCAGAAAGTGGGGGAAGAAGGCGTGGAGACCGCGCTGGCCGCCACGGTGAACGACCGCTTCGAGCTGAAGAATGAGGCGTCGGATTTGATGTACCACCTGCTGGTGCTGCTGCAGGACCAGGGGCTGGATCTCGGGGAAGTGATTGATAATCTGAAGAGTCGTCACTGAGAAAACTTTTTTATGAACTGAAACTGATTCCGATTTACATTGTATCGGTAAATAAATAATTATCTTTTCCTTTAAGGGCATTCATCATTTATGAATGCCCTTATCAAATACTCATCACTATAAACAACATTCATATAAGTTGTTTGCAACAGCAAACTATACTTTCAACACGCATTTTTGATTTGTGACACACTTTCAGCGTAATCATAGCTGTTTTGATATGTTGCTCATGTTCTCATCCCCAATCTCAGCTAAAATACATAGCAATCATATATAAAGGTCAGCAAACAAATATGAAACAAACTATTTTCATTTTAGCGATGAGTATTTTTCCTGTTACTGCATTTTCTGAAAGCACGCTGATATCGCCAATGATTGGAGGTATTGATATCTGTCAATCTGCAATCAAAAAAGGAATTACCAATACATATGAAGCAGCAAAATACTGCCAGTCAATAAATGAGACCTCGTCCTCACTTATCGAGAGCAAACTATCTGAATTTGGTCCTGAAAAAAGTAAGGATGGTAAATTTCAGATGGGCTATATGCTGAGTTTCCCATTATTATCTTATGTTAAGATGCATAATGATGGCTCGTATGAGATCGACAAAGGAAAAATACGCTATCGCTTAAAATTACTCCAAGAAACAAAAAGACAAGCTGTTATTTATCTTTTCTCGAACCACTTCTCCGTTTCCGAGGGTGCAAAAACTGAAGAATTAATTTCTAAAATAGATGGCAAAAACATGATGCAATTAAGCAATGGCATAGTTCCTGTCGACAACTATTTTTCCAGCAAAACATATCCATGGGCAATTAATGCAAGCAACTCATTAATTGATAAGATACGCAAAGACGCAATTAATGAGGTTTTATCGCAAGTTTGTGCTTTAGATATTGTAGACCAACAAAAAATTAGAGCGGTGACCGTCCTTGGTGAAGTTCATTATACCTTCCCCGACTTTTTTAATGGAATGGGTTACCGTGGTGAAATGCAACTCACAGATTACTCAGAAAACTCGATTAAAAGATTCAGAAATTACTTATTTGATAAATATAAAAACATAAAATCACTCAATGATAAACTTGGTTCAGAATATATATCATTTAATGAGATCAACCCACCATCAAAAAATATAAACACTGTTAACCTGAAAAACTTTTTTGAGCACCTTGACTATGCTTCATCGGGAAGGTTAGCAATATATGGTTGGGCAGCAGGAAACGGTCAAGGTCCAGCAAAAGTCAGGATTTTTATAGATGGAAAAGATGCGGGGTATGCAGAAAGCGGGCTCAGTCGAATGGATGTATATCAGGCCATCCCAACATTGGGCACTTCAGCTGTAGGGTATCGATATTATCTTGATTTTCGAAAGATGAGTAAAGGAATTCATGTTGTAGATGTCGTCCATGACGATAATGGGAAATTGACATTGATGAAAAGTATAGATGTGCCGGTAATGGATCGACAACAAACAAAACCTGTTCGTGTCGGAGAAGGCATAAAGTTGCCCGAAGAGAAAAGCATGAAGTTCTGGAATGATTATCCTGAGTCATTACAACCAGTGTATTACAATCCATTGTCCGAGGAATTTTATAACTTTAGAAAAAAAGAGGTAGCAAGTGAGATACAAAAATATGCAGATATCGTAAGCTCATCATGCATTGGGAGGGATAGAACCTTTTCTCACCAAATAGCGCCAATGTTTAATGCAGACTGGAATGAGGAAAAAATTGCAGTTGAAGACTCACTTAAAAAAAATAATCATTATAATATTGGATTAAATACCTATGGCTCAGCATTTTATGGTGACTATATATTTAACTGGTTAAAAACCTCTGGAATTGAAAATTATGGAATCCCAGAAGTGCACCCTATGGTTGAAAACGAAGAAATCATCTATGATGCATTGGAACATCATCATAACAATGGTGCAATATTCATTAGCCCTTACTATTTAGAAATCAAACCAGAAAGTTTTGGCGTCGATAAAGAACACGAGAAATTCAGTATCCGTGAAAATAACACAAATTATTATTCATCAAGTTTCTATCATGCCCTAAGCAGAATCATGAAAGAATAGTGAGCGTAACATTTTGTGTCAATAAAATAATTATAGAGGATCGGGCAAGCGCAAAATGCTTGCCCGATAGGTCACTCTCTTCATTCATTTTTGCAAGAGAAGGAAACAATGACCGGCCATATAACACTATCTAGCCTAATTTGGGCTACCAATACTTATCGAACAATTTCGTGTAATGCACGACGCGATAGTTGTCGTTTCACATATCGTTGCAAACGGTAGGGGATAAGTTTGGTTGCCCAAGATAATGCAGGATTTTGCCGCAACATCCATAATACAGCCAATAATTTTTCCTTCCTTCCTTGCGGTTGAGATATTTTTTCTTCAGCTATTGTGATGTTCTCTGAAGAATAGAAACTATCTATCAAAGTTTTAAAATCAATTCTGCCAAACTCGCTTTCACGCCACCATGAATCACGAATATAATAATCTTGATAGAAATGATCAACACGTGTTTCTGACGAAACATCCGGCATTGGATCAACACTCTGTTGCTGGAAAAATCCATCGAAATCTGCAATAGCTTGTCGCCATAACTCACTCATTCTTTGGAAAGATATATCCCAATTAATAATCCGGCTAAATTTTCGTCCGATGAGTCGTTCGCCAAAGGCACCAATATTTGGTACAACAACCGGTAACCCATATTGAAGTGCTGCACTCAACGTATAACTATATGTCTCAGGCCATTGCGCAGGGAACCACATTACATCCGGAGCAATATCATTGAGTTTTTTCTCTAAATCCTGATTGGAATACGCACCATGGCAAATAACCGCATCATTTAGCGTACTACAAGCGTAGCCAAGAAGATGGAACTCAATGTTTTCTCTTTTAAGTGCATGCGCCACCTCATCCAGCATGAAAGCACCTTTTTCACGACTGATAGCGCCAAGGACAAGGACTTTCAGTTTCCGATCACCCGTGTAAGTTTTCCTGACATCAGGATATGGAGCATTTTTTTCGTAATCAGGATGCCATGCGATGACAGCCTTCTCAGAAATATCGGGAAAATATCTTGTAAACCGAAATTTAGTATCTGCCGACGGGAAAATAACTCGCTCAGCCCCAAATAACCACGCATTCATATTTGAACGCCATGTGGCAGCTGACATTCCAACTGGCAACGGATATGTTTCTGCGCATAACTCGTCCATGTTTGTTGTATTATCGCCAATAAAAAGACCATTTTTGTCGGTTAGCGATGGGTTTCCATTTATTGCAAAGTAGTCATGGATTGTGACGTCATAGGAGCATTTTAAATCTAAATGCAGTTTTTTGATCTTCTCAGGGATTCCCATCAAATGATGGAAATGAATATGCGATATACCTAAAAAGCGTAATAATCTCAGCAGATCATCATAGCCATTTTCAATATCAACTGAGATACTTTCTTTGCATGTGCGTCCGTCAGCACTCAAAGAGATCACTACGCTACTGTTGTCTGCATTAGGCTTTAAAATAAAGAAGTACGCTCTTCCTTTGTAAAAATTAGATAACTCTTCGAGATGATAGGTTGTTCCGCCCCCCATATGATGAGAAACCAGCAGTATTTTCTGAAGATTTGCTTTTGCCAGAATGCGCAGTAGCATTCGCTGGCGAGCTTGCTTAGCAGGATCTCTTGAAATAAACTCCATTACATCACGGGTATAGTTTGGATGTAATTCATTGAGGAGTTCCATAGCGCGTATTTTGCGCGGGCTTTGCTCACCAGCGAAACTAACTCCGCCTTTGTGATAAACAAAGACATTCAATTGATGAAAGTTAGGCCAACCGGCTTTTGCAGCACGTTGACACCAGTCATTTTCCTCACCATAACCACGACCGAAAGTCTCTTCGTCAAAATATCCAACCTGGTTTAAGCAGTCACGACGAATGTACATACAAAAACCAACACCAGTTGGTATCTCGACAAGATTATTTTCTTTGCCATAAGTTTCAAATTCATCATCGAGTGCCTGAACATCCATTCCGGAAAATAATTCATTATCTTCACAGAAATTTGGGAAACTACAAATCGTCGCATTATTTGAAAATGGAGTTACGCTCCCTACACGCTCACGACTATAAGCTGCATCATAGATACGTTCCAGCCATTTATTAGCGACTTCAACATCACTATTTAAGAGAAGAACATCCCGTTTCGAATGCAGTTTCATACCACGGTTGACGGTTGCAACAAAACCTAAATTATTTTCGTTCTCGAGTAGCTTGAAACTATTGTCTTGTGCACGTTTACGTAGCCAATCTGTCAATTCAGGTTCAGGTGAAGCATCATTAATAACAATTAATTCAGCCCATGATGGGAGAGTTGATATTGCTGACTCTATACATTCCTGAGTTTCCTGTAAACCACCATAAACGGGGACGATAACATCAACCAGTATGTCATTATTATCATTCTCAGCTTGCAACAATTTCTCTTGCTGTAACTCTAACTCTAGTCTGCTCACAATATCATTCAACTCAAGATTTTTTAGCTTCAACTCTTCGAGCTCTTTCAAGAGACCTCGTTCATACATTCCATTTTCTACGACATCTGTAGTAGATGTTTTCATATCAATAATGCTCTGTTTTTCTCGTGACGATATATAATATAGGATATGCTTACTTAAAATTTCATGTTCGGATGGAGAGGCTAATCGAAAGCGGATATATTCAGCATTAAATAACAAATCAAATGGAACTAAATAAGAAAATAAATAGAAGGTTAGACGTTCAACTCGCTCATCAACATCATCAACATTACAAAATGCATATGAACAATCCCCCAAAATTTTCACAGGAATATTCATTAGCATTGCTTCCAGACCGACACTGGAATTAATGGTTAGAATTTTGCGACATTTTTTAAGAAAATCGATGATAGACAGATTGTTATTATCGATTTCATATCCAGGATTCTCAATTAATCTAAAATGGCTTCCCGGATGCGGTCGTACTATTTTTTTTCCAATAAAAGAACCTTCAGCATAGTCCAATAAGGCTTGATTATCGAAACTATTACTAAATGCAAGGATATTGGAATCGTTCTCAACTTGTAAAACTATACCAACATCATATTCTGGTTCAATGTAGTCATCATCGTTTCGACTGTTAATAAAAAAATCACGTAACGCTGAAATGCGATTTTTTTTATTAAAGACAACCCCTTGTTGTTTAGCAGCAAAGTATCTTTTCTCCGCTTCAGTGTTGCCATTGACACCAGAAAAATCAAAATAACCAGTAAAAAGATACGTCGGAGAACGCAGCGGACCTAATTCAAGATTTACAACTGGAATATTATATTTTTCTGCTGCAGCATTCAGTGATGGACAATTGCATATGGTCAGAATACATTCAATGTCTTTTTGTTTTTGTAATGCAGCGATTAAAGCATTTTTGAAATCAGGAATGATTTCCGTCAGAAATTTTTTAAAAAGGAGGTTACTATTATCGCCACACTCAGTTAATGCTTCAGATAATGATTCTTCATTAACAATATAGACGTTGTCTTTTTGGCGAACTGAAAAATCAGGAAGTTCGTAACCTAAACGTTTCTGCCCGTCATCAGTAACCTCCCAGCGCCCCTCTTCCTGCCACTTCGTATAGGGTAACAAATAATCTTGGGTAGTAATTAATGCCAACGGTTCTTTAATAGACGTCATGGTTTTATATAAAAACCATAAATACGGGGCTTTTACCCCCCGGAACGGAAAAGCAGGTAAATAAATGCCGATCATGATAGTTCATCTCCCTCTATAACATTTACAGGAGAATGAATAACACCACCAAGTTCTCTTGATGACCAGAATTTCACTCTGGCAATTGGTCGTCGCTGATCGAGCTCCTCTCGCTCACCATTATTAAAACAAGCTAAACCGCAATGGACGAGATAGTCACCAGTATTAATAGGAAGCTTAACTTTATATTTAAGCTTCCTAACCCCTGGCATCAAGTCTATCTTATGCCCAGCAAAAATATTATTATCCCCCCAAATATCCCCACCTTGGGTCCGGGATAGCGAAACGCCTAAGACTACATCATTTATATTTTCTGATGAGTTTAGCTTGAAAGAAAAATAAATTTCTTCATTTGGTTTTACTAATGGCTTTTCAGAGAGAGGGGTGCCATCTGCTTTCATAATTGAGAAGTCTTCAATTATAGCTCGACCACTTCCAAACCGTTTTTCATCAACTTCAGCATTGGTTTGCGTATTTTGTATTGCGGATAATTCCTCAGCTGATGCAATTTCCCCCGTCTGGGAAACAGCTTCTTTTTTCTCTGATGTATCAGCGCGCTCGGTCATCAGCATACCTTTCTCATAGGCAAGAACGGCAGCCAATACATCAGTCGTATTACCGACTAACATGCCATCACTCATTACAAGGCAGCGATCTGCATACTCTAATATGCTACCAGTTGAATGCGTGACCATAATAATGGTTGTCCCTTTTTGTTTAAGCATTTCCATGCGCTTAAAGCACTTGTATTGAAAACCAATATCACCTACAGCTAATGCTTCATCAACAATCAGTATTTCGGGATCAATACAGGCCTGAACAGCAAATGCCAGACGTACATACATACCACTTGAATAGGTCTTTACCGGTTGATCAATAAAATCACCAATATCAGCAAAATCTAATATTTCCTGAAATTTCTGATCAATTTCTGATTTACTTAAACCTAATACACTACCATTAAGATATACATTATCACGGCCCGAAAACTCTGGGTTAAAACCAGCCCCCAACTCAAGTAGCGCAGCCACTCGGCCGTTAACTTCAATGTCACCGACAGTTGGAGTAAGCGTACCGCAAATCATTTGCAATAATGTCGACTTCCCGGCACCGTTTCGCCCAATGATACCAACGGTTTCTCCTCTATTTATCGAAAATGAAACATCTCGCAGTGCCCAAAACTCTTTAAAATAGCTGCGACTTTCACGGCGAATTACACTCTTTAGTTTTGGGGCAAAGAATTGCTTCAATCTGTCCCATGGCTGGGAATATATTTGATAGCATTTGCTTAAATTAGTTACCTTTATCGCGATTTGATTAGAGGACATCAGCAAATCCTTTTCTTGTTTTCTGGAAAAACACAAAGCCAAGCCAGGCGACAATGGATGCTCCAACAGTATAGAGCAAAATCCCCATAAAATTAGGTAACCCACCCCAAATCAACACAGCCCGAGCCTGCTCAATTATGAATGTCACTGGATTGAGCATAATCCAAATATGATATTTTTCAGGTAGCGCGCTGATGGGGAAAAATACTGGAGATAAAAACATCAAAACCGTCGTTATGATGACCGTAGTTTGGCTAACATCTCTCAAAAATACACCTAGTGAAGCTAAAATCCATGATAAGCCAAGACTGAAAATAACAAGAGGTAGGAAAACTAAAGGAATAAATATTATTGTCCAGTGTATAAAACCATTAAATATAACAAAAGCGGTTAATAGCACAAGTAAACTAATAGCTGTATGGAATAACGCAGCCACTAAGGATATGACAGATAATGTCTCTAAAGGAAAAATTACTTTTTTAACATAGTTAGTATTATTCAATATTATCTGTGGTGCTCTATTGATTACCTCACCAAAAAAACCGTGGACGATCATACCGACAAATAATATTATTGCAAATTGTGTTCTGCTTTCATCTCCACCAGTTGACCATCTGGCTTTAAATACCACCGAAAAAACAAAGGTATATACAGTCAACATGAATAAAGGATTCAAAAACGACCATAAAACGCCCATTACTGAACCTTTATATCTGCCGATAACATCTCGCTTAGTCATTTGCAAAATTATACTACGGTGAGTATATATACTCTTAACTATGTCTAATGGAGATAATGACGGTTTCTGATGTGGATTTTTCATTTTAAGCTCTGAAATAATACCGAATAAATTAATTTAGCTTTCTAGGGATGTTACGCAATGCTGATTCGTTGTAAGCATATCGTTTTTTATCAAAAAACCATCCCCATTTATTAAAATAGGTAATGGCAGAACGAACATGATACCAAAGCAACAATTTACTTTTATAAGATCCCTTATTGAAAACATGAACAATTGTGGCATCCGGACAATAATAGATCTTCGTGAGCTGTAAAGCTCGACGACACAAATCTACATCTTCCAGATACATAAAATATCGTTCATCAAAGCCATTCAACTTTTGTAATAAAACATTCGTCAAAAGCATAAAACAGCCAGATACCGAAGGGGGTGAAAATACTTTATCGTACTCGGCATCCTTTAACTCGTATGTAGCATCATATTTAATAGCTGTTGTAGGAAGAAAACGTCTTAAGAAGAGATTACTGGGCGTTGGCAACAGGCGGCAACTATATTGACGCTCACCATTCTTATAGATGATCTGTGGGGATACAAAATTATATTCATTTACCCATGCAAATGATACTAATTTATCTAGTGACTGCTTATCAAAGCTGATATCAGGATTACATATTAAAAAATAGCCATCAAAATCTGAACTTGCTTTAATGGCGAGATTATGTCCGGCACCAAAGCCACAATTACAAGGTGACTTTATATAGCTCACTTTTGGTTCATTCAATGATGCAGCCCACTGACAACCACCATTATCAACGAAGATTATTTTTTCAACACTCTCTTCATGGCATAACGAGAGAAGCGTATCTTTAATATCATCATAGGAATGATTAAATAATACAATAGAAGCGATAACCTTTGGCTTCATTGCTTTATAAGTCATTAATCGATTACCTTTAGGATAAATTTTTTATTATTATTTTTAAATAGCCACTTGTGATATCCATAATCTAACAAGCAAATTTATAGTTATGCGTAGACTTCAGCTGTGGCCAGAGTATGTGCCTGCAGATCTTTCTCCGACAGCGAGAGCGCGCAATCGCTCAGCGCCGGCCAGTCAATCCCTATCTCCGGATCGTTCCAGATGATGCTCC